>Ga0265338_10000048_pt1 | contig 218859 bp, 168 predicted proteins | sample 42126metaG_FD_193579 | JGI IMG/M metagenome (GOLD analysis project Ga0265338, IMG submission 193579) | Rhizosphere microbial communities from Carex aquatilis grown in University of Washington, Seatle, WA, United States - 4-21-26 metaG | ecosystem: Host-associated > Plants > Roots >... | reverse complement strand
CCAACCGATGAAATCGCAGCGCCGTAACGAAGAGCACGGCCCGCAAAACCATCATTTTCGACCAGCTCATCTCTAATGACATCGTCTCAAATCCTAAAACCACGTTTCGCAGAGGTCTCATTTTAAGATTGAAAAATCTCCCTCCGAAGTTGCTATCGGCATAATCACGATATTCACGATATTTACAGAAATCACACACAGTTTCCCGCTAACTGCCGCTGATTGTGAATATTTTTTAAATTTTTTTCAGCAACCGGGAAAAATAAATCCAACTAATTTCACTCACTCCAAAACAGTCGCAAAGTCACCAAAGGGATGCTAAGGGCACACGGAGAAATCCGGCTTCAGAGCATTATCATAAATATTGTAGCCGCGCGGGGGAGTGGTCTTTTGGGGGGTGGCTTTGTTTCGGCTCAGTCACAGGCCCCGTGGGCATGCTCCTTTGCCAAAGCCTCGCCAAACCCCAAAAAAATTGATTCGCTCGCGTCCGCTCGCTCAGCCCTGAAGGGCCTTCGTCCCACGGACGGGACGAATTCTTTTCGCCGCTTCCCAAGCGGCTCAAATCTCGCTCCACGCTGGCTACACTATTTCTTCAAATGCTTTGGGCTTTTAACTGCGTCGGGAATAGGACATTCTAAATTTGTGTCAGGTTTAATCGCCATTGTAGGCCGGCCTAATGTCGGCAAGTCTGCGTTGTTCAATCGCATCGTGCGGAGGCGCATCGCCATTGTGCATGACCAGCCGGGGGTGACGCGTGACCGGGTGTCGGCAGAGGCGGAGTGGCGCGGGCGACCGTTCACGCTGGTGGATACGGGCGGCATCGGGTTGTTGCGGCGCGAGAAGGCGGATGATGTCATCGGCAAGGCGGCGCTGGAGCAGGTGGGATTGGCGATTGAGGCGGCGAACGTGATCATCCTGGTCGTGAATGTGCAGGATGGCGTGGTGCCGTTGGACCGCGAAGTGGCGCAGCGATTGCGTGGCGGACACAAACAGGTGCTGGTGGCGGTGAACAAGGTGGATACGCATCGGCTGGAAAACGCCGCGGATGAATTTACGGAATTGGGCTTCGAAAAAGTGTTCCCTGTCAGCGCGATCCACGGCGAAGGAATCGATAATCTAATGGATGCGGCCTGTGCGCTGTTGCCGGTGTTCGCACCCGAGACTGTGGAGGCGGTGGTTGAAACTGCCGAGGACGGAAGGCCGGTGGAGAATGCGAAGCCAAAACCTGTCGAGCCGCTGAAGCTGGCCATCGTAGGACGCCCCAACGTAGGAAAATCTTCTATCATCAATGCGCTGACGCAATCCGAGCGGGTGATCGTCTCGCCAATTCCGGGCACGACGCGTGATGCGGTGGATGTGCCGTTCGAGGTGGAGACGGAAGGTGTGCGGCAGAAATATATTTTGATCGATACGGCGGGGATGCGGAAAACGCGGCGTGTGGATGATTCGATCGAGTTTTTCAGCGTGAAACGCGCGGAGGAATCGATTACGCGTTGTGATATCGCGGTGCTGGTGCTGGATGCGCAATCGGGAATCCTGGAGCAGGACAAGAAGGTGGCGGATTTCATCGTGGCGAGCCGCAAGGCGTGCATCGTGGTGGTGAATAAATGGGATTTGTTTGCGGAACAGGTGCTGGAAGCGCGGCAGGAGGAGATCAAGCGGCGCGAACGCAAGCAACGTACGGAAGGCCAGGATAAACCGCTGACGACGCTGGGGCAGTTTGCGAGCTGGGTGCAGGATAAATTGTTTTTCCTCGATTACGCGCCGGTCATTTTCACCTCGGCGAAATCGGGTTTCCACTTGGACCGTTTGCTGGAAGCGGTGCGTTATGTGGCGGCGCAGTTGCAGCAGAAGATACCGACAGCCATCCTGAACCGTACGATCAACGACGCGGTAGAACGACGCCAGCCAACGAGCGCGGCAGGGCATCGGTTGAAGTTTTTCTACGCAACCCAGGTGCGGCAGGCGCCGCCGACGTTTTTGTTGTTCGTGAACCGCGATGAACTTTTTTCTGACCAGTATATCAAGAACCTGACGACGGAATTGCGGCGGGCCTTCGGCTACGAAGGTTGTCCGATCATATTAGTACCAAAGGCGCGTCCGAAGACGGTGGAGTCAGTGCGGAAATTCCGGCCGATGGATAAAAAGTTGGCGGGTCGGATGGACGCGTATCGGCAGGCACGGCACGAACGGTATTCACGCAAGCCGAAAAAGAAGCCGACGCGGATAAATAAATCGCAGAATCCTCAAGCCCGATAGCATAGGGTGGGACAAAGGCTGTCCAAGGCTAAAAATATTCCCAAATTTATTTATTGGCGGTGATGTGCGGCGGCGTAGAGTGAATGACGCGCATGAGCCGCAACAATCGCATCCTGCATGTGGACGGGGACAGCTTTTTCGCCAGTTGCGAAATCGTATTGAATCCCAAACTGCGCGAACGCCCGGTGTGGGTGGGCGGCGGACGTCGCGGGGATGGCATCGTGATCGCCGCCAACCGGCAGGCCAAAAAATATGGCGTCAAGACGGGCATGGCGTGTTTTGAGGCCAAACGTGCCTGTCCCACGGGCGTCTTGTGCCGGCCGCACTACGACGAATACCGGCGATTGTCGCACGACCTGTTTCGCGTCCTCGAGCAATATTCTCCCACGTTGGTGCCCATCTCCATTGATGAAGGTTTTTTGGACCTGACGATGATGGGCGCGCATGTCTGGCGCAACACGACGCCGGCGGATTACATCAAGCAGATCGGCGCGCATATCCGTGATAAGGTAGGTTTGCCGGTGTCCGGGGGATTGGCGAGTTCATCACGGTTGGCCAAACTGGCGACGGACGCGGCCAAACCGGGATTCATGGAGGTTCCCGCTGGAGCCGAGAAGGAATTTTTGAAAGACCGTCCGGTACGCGAGATGTCTGGCATCGCGAAAAACCGTGAGCGGGCGCTATCGTCTTTGGGAGCGAGGACTTTTGGCGATGTGGCGGGATTGCCCTCCATGTTGCTGAAACAAAAGTTCGGCATCTGGGGGCAGCAATTGTGGCTTTTTGCCAATGGCCGGTGGAGCGAACCGTTGCTGTTGAATGTGAAAGACCGGGCGAGCATCTCGAGCAATACCACGTTGCCGTATGATGAACCGGATTACGAAGCTGCGCTGACATTCACCTTGAGCGAGGCGACGCGGTTGGTGGGGCAGTTGCGGCGCGAGCAATTGCAGCCGCGCGAAGTCAGCCTGACGATCCGATTTGACGATTTCACTGAAATGGGCAACACGCATCGTTTTGCGCATCCGCAATTTCAAAATTCCATCATCAATAAAACGCTGGAGGGAATGTTCCGCGACGTGATGAGCAGCGCCTACAAGCCGGTGCGGCAGATTCGGATCGGTTTTTGGAACCTGTCGCGACTGGATACGCAACCGACGCTCTGGGGCACGACGAAGGCGGAACGTTGGGGTGCGCTGGATGAAGCGACGCACAAGTTGAACAAAGACTTTTCAAGCCCGGAAAAACCGGCATTGATGACGGGCGCGCAACTGGCACTGCGCAGCATTGACGAAGCGCATCGAAAAACGAAGTCGAAATGCCCGTTCGTGCCGCAGCGTGAGATGATAAAAAAACTTTGGGGAACCGATGCCGATCCGCTGGCGCACAAGGGCGATTGGGAAAAGCGCCTGGCCCAACTCAGCAAGCAACACCAGTTCACTCATTGAAGGCCAATGCATTTGCCTTGAGCCCACGCGACTTTTTGCTAAATTACCCCGATAGGAAAATTGCATGGCAACTCTTGCTTTTAAAGGCGGCACACCGGTACGTAACAAACCGTTTCACACCTGGCCCATCGTCGGCGATGAGGAACGCAAGCTCCTCCTCGAAGTCTTCGACAGCGGCAACTGGTCCTTTGGCGGCCCAAAAGAAAATGAATTCGCGACAAAATTCGCCGAATTCACCGGCGCCAAACACGCTTTCTGCGTCAGCAACGGTTCCGTCAGCCTCGAGATCGCCATGCGCGCCCTCGGCATCGGGCCTGGTGACGAAGTCATCGTGCCCGCGCTCACATGGCACGCCACTGCCTGGTGCGTTGTGCAGGTCGGCGCTACGGTTGTGTTCGCCGATGTCCGCGAATCCGATTGGTGCCTTGACCCTGCTGATGTCCGGAAAAAAATCACGCCACGCACCAAAGCCATCATCCCAGTGCATCTCTATAACCAGATCGCGCAGATGGATGAGATTCTGGCCATCGCAAAGGAGCATAAGCTCGCGGTCGTCGAAGATTGTGCGCATACTCACGGTTCGCAGTGGGAAGGCCGCGGCGTCGGTACCCTTGGCTCGATCGGTTCCTTCAGCTTTCAACAGAGCAAAGGCATGACGGGTGGTGAAGGCGGCATGCTTGTCACTAACGACGAAGAACTCGCCAACAAGATCTACGGTTTTAAGAATTGTGGTCGTCCGGGCCGCGACGGCAAATTCAGTTTCGGCAGCAACAATCGCATCACCGAATTTCAAGCAGCCGTATTATTGCCCCAACTCGCACGACTCGGCACGCAATTGAAAACCAAAAACGAAAACGCGCAGATCCTGCACGAAAAACTTTCAAAAATCCCCGGCGTTTTCACCTGCCCACCCAAATCCAAAGTCACGCGGCAGGGCATGTATGGTTTCGCCGTGCGTTTTGATGCCGATGCTTTTGGCGGGTTGCCGCAGGAGATCATGATCAATGCCATCAAGGCCGAGGGCATCCCCATCCAATCGCCCTATGCCATTGTGCCGCACTCACAGATGTGGAAGCCGGGCACCAAGGTCTTGAAATTCGCCCCGGGCGCGAATCCTGACGAACAACTCGGCCTCAACGCCAAATGTCCCGTGGCCGAAAGCATTTCCATAAAGCAGGGCCTGGTCATGTTGCATCATATGTTCCTGGGCACCAGCGCGGACATGGATGATATCGTTGCCGCCTTTGCCAAAGTGCAACAGAACGCCGGTGAATTGAAATTCGACGCACTGGAGAAGAAGGCGAAGACAGCCGTGCGTTCCGTTCTTAAGTCCATCGGTCTTGGCGCATGAACACGCCACCGCTGGAAATCCAGGAACGCACGTTCGGCAACCTCGTCAAACGGCGCATCGCGCAAAAGCTCCACAAGCCCGCAGCACCCGCTGCCGCTGGCAAGCCCATCGTTGCTGGTGTCATCGGCGCGGGTAATATCGTTCGTGGAGCGTACGTGTGGAAGTTGAAGAACAAATATCCTTTCCGCCTCGCTGCGGTTTTCGATGTGAACAAGGCCGGCGCTGACCAGGTCGCCCACGACACCGGTGCGCGCTCTTGCGCCTCTTTGGCGGAGCTGGTCAATGACCCTGAGATCGAAGCGGTGTTCATCTGCACACCCGAGAAATTTCATTGCGATGCCGCGCTCGCTGCTTTGGCCGCGCGCAAACACGTCCTTTGCGAGAAACCGCTTGCGCATACGCACGAGGAAGCCAAACGCATGGTCGCCGCCGCCAAAGAAGCGGGCGTCACCACCTTCGTCAATTTTTCCTTCCGTTTCCGCCCTGAGGTCATCTACCTCTCGCAACTGTTGCAATCGGGCATTATTGGCAAGGTTTATCACGTATGGGGAACCCTCTCGCAGGGCAAATGGTTCAACAGCGCGGGCGAACCCGCGAACGAACGCAACGACGCGGCTCCGTGGAAATATTCCGCCGGTGGTGGCGTGCTTGGCGACCTCGGCCCACACCTTGTGGACATTCTTCGCTATTGGCTTGGTGAAATCACGCAAGTGCAGGGATGGATGGCTTCCTTCCGCGATGGTCCTATGGTCGCCGAAGACATCGCTGGCATTAGTCTCTGGTTCGGTACTGGCCCCATCGCGCAGGCGGCCACGTCCCGCTGGGCGACCGGCTACAAGGAACGCGCCTGGTTTGAGATCCACGGTTCCGAAGGCGCCATCATATTCGAGCCGGGTGCCATCAAGCTCTGGACCCGCACGGAGCAGCGCTGGCGTGAGCTGATGATCCCACCGGCGACGACAAATTTCCTCGATGCTTTCCACGCGGCCATCACAACCGGTTCCAATGCCTCGCCTAATTTCAGCGACGGCTTGAAGAACAACGAAGTTCTCGCCGCTATCGCCCAAAGCGCTCGAACGGGGCAGGTGGTCAAGCTGTCTGACACTGGTAGTTAACCGTTGTCTATGGTCATCGTTAAGGACCTCGTTGTCCTCTTTATGGTTTTTGTGGGCATTCCTGCCCTGGCCGCCTTATTTTGTTTTTGGCGGCCATCGCGCAAGATTGGCTTTTTCGCCCTCGTCTTCTTCTCCGTTTATAACAATCACCTGAGCCTGAACCTCGTCAGCCGCGAATGGTATCGTGGTTCGTCGCGCGGGTTCGAGATATCCTGCCTGGATATCCTCGCTGCCGGGTTGCTCTGCGCTATGTTTTTGCGACCGGCTCGGGGCAGCCGTAAATGGTATTGGCCGGCGGGACTCATCCCGATGGCGCTTTATTTTTTTGTTTGCGTCTGCTCGGCGTTGTTCTCGAACCCAAAACTGTTCGCGATGTTTGAAGTGCTGAAGGTATTTCGCGGCATCCTCATCTTTCTCACCGCCGCCATGTTCATCCAAAGCGAACGCGAGTTGCGCGTCCTCGTCTGGGCCGTTGCCTGCATTGTCTGCTGGGAAGGTTTTCTCGCGCTGAAACTGCGTTATCTTAATGGCTATTATCGGATTGAAGGCACCTTTGACCACCCCAACAGCCTCTCCATGTTCATGGTCTTGAGTGCGCCTATACTTTATGCCTCCGCAGTTTCCAACTGGTCCGCTATGTTGCGCCTGGCCAGCTTCATTGGTGTCGGTCTGGCCTGCGCGGCGGTCATCCTTACCGTTTCCCGTTCTGGCGTATTTACGATTGGTACTGTCATCATGCTGACGGTCATAGCTTGTTTTTCGTTTCGGCTTAACCCGCAAAATATCTTCATCACCGTTACGGTTTTGGCTGCCTTGGCCTTCGGTGTCGCTTTTTCCTGGAAGACATTGTCGCAACGGTTCACGTCCATGGAAGACGAATATACCGACAAAGGCGGTGCCATGAATCGCGGTTCCTATCTCAAGCTCGCTGGCCTCATTCGCCACGACCATTTCTTTGGCATCGGGCTGAATAACTGGTCCTATGCTGTCAGCGAGACCTACGGGCCGATGATCGGTCTTCCCTACAAAGCCTATTACGGAACGGATGAACCACCTGACGATACTGTCGACAGCGACATGGTGGATCCTACCGGTACCTCTCTCGATGACGCACAAGCGCCGCCCGCGCACAATCTCGGCGCGCTCACACTCGGTGAAATCGGTATCCCCGGTCTCGTTGTCTTCGGAATTGTCTGGCTGCGCTGGCTTCAGATGGGTGCAGTGTTTTTGTTGAATCGACCGCCCGATCCCCTGCGCCGCATCGGGCTCGGTATTTTCTTCGGCACCGTCGCTGTGGCATTCCAGAGCTGGACGGAGTGGGAGTATCGGCAGGCGCCGATCATGCTCTACTTTCATCTGATGCTCGGCACGTTGGCTGGTTTGTATATGATGCGACGCGATGACATCCGCTGGGCGCGTCGGCAACGCAACCGTCCGGATGAAGCCGGTCAGGTGACAGGGGCTTGACGCGAATCCGCATTGCGCGATTTCGCCACCTCAGCGTCTCTCGTCATCAACTTAAAGACATCCGGTATCGCCGTCACCTCCGCCGGAATCTCCGCTTGGTTCGTGCAGAGCGATGCGTAACTCTGCGGGTCGGTGGGATGATACCCATGCATCGCGCGGATGGGCCGCTCGCCCATGTGGCTTGGGACGATGAGCACGCCTTCCTTCACCAGGAAAATCAGTTCGCCGAAATATCTGTCCTCGAACAACGCCCGCATCTCGGCCAGCTCTGCATCAGGCACGATGCGCCCTTGCGGCACAGTTTGTAATACTTTAGTGATCTCCGTTCGCGCACGGTCGTTGAAGAACCAGAACCGCGCCATGGTGGAATCATACACCACCACGTAATCCTCGCCGAACTTCAAGGGCAGGGGTTCGATCTTCGACTTCAGGTCCAGCAACTCATCGCAATTAGCCATGCCATGGTCGCTGAAAAGATACAACCGCACTTCGCCATAATGCTTTTGTGCCGCTGCCATCAATTTCTCGATCCACTGCTCATAGCCGCGCAATTTCGCAGGCACTTCCGGCGATTGGTTCCCGACCATGTGCAGCAACCCGTCCAACCCTGGCCAATAAACGAACGCAAAATCGATGCGTTCGCTCTCGATGTCCGCGATGACCGCGTTCAGGTTGTTCTCCTCGCCGCGCTCGGGCTCACTCACGTGATACGCGATTTTTCGCTCTTCCAGAAAATCAAAGATATTCGGCCCGCGATTCATCCCCTTGGGCTTCAACGGTGATTTCTTTTCCGTGAAATCGTAGAGCGAGATGTATTTGAACGGAATGTTGTACAAGTCGAAGTACCCGCGAAAACTTAACTGCACCTTCACGAACTTCGAAAGCCAATGGCGAAAAATCCGTCGGCTCGTGATTTTGTTTGGCAGCCAGCGCAACACCTTCAACATTTTGAACGGCGAATTCTTCGGGTCATAGACGAAGTAGGACCAGTTGCGATGTTCGACCGGCCAGCGCCCGGAAAGGATGGATGGCACGCACGTGGAGCTGTAGCCGAAGACCGACCCCAACTTTTTGCGGTTCGGCGCCACGGTTTTTGCGAACGGGTCATTCTTGATGATTTCCCAACCGCAGGCGTCGATGAAAACAAATAGTGGCAGGACAGGTTTCATTAAAATGATTCGATCAAGCCGCTGGACGCGTTTACTTTTTCTCTGCTTCCTCCAGCAGGCTGCGTATCTGTGTCAGCAATTGTGTGGGGCTGAATGGCTTCGTGAGGAACAGCGTTGCGCCGGATGTCTCCGATTCCTGGCGCGTGATGTAATGCGCGTTGGCCGTGATCATGATGACCGGGATGCCTTTGGTGGCGTCGTCTTTCTTGAGATGTTTCAGGGCGGTGAGGCCGTCCATTTCGCCCATCATTACGTCCATCACGATGAGGCTGGGCTTTTCGCTGATGGCCTTTTCCACCGCCTCGCGCCCGTTATGCGCTGAGATCATCGCATAGCCGTTGCGCTCCAGGTGATGCAGCAACAGCCGGTGCATGTACGGCTCATCGTCGACCACTAAAATAGTCTTAGCCATATTGACCTCGCCTTACCCAGTCATAATCAGGAACGTCTGGTCATCAGACAAGACCATATTCGACTGGAATTGCTCCAATGTTTCATTGAGTTCCACCTTCAATTGCGCAGCGCCTGCCCCCCGCGCGGCTGCTTGGCCAAACCATTTCATCAATTGTTCCTGCCCATAACGTGCGCCCGATGCGTTCAAAGCCTCCGTCAACCCGTCCGTGTAGATCAACACACTCGCATCCTTCGGCAGTGCAATGGTTTCCTCCGCAAAGACTGCATCTATCAGGATGCCCAGCGGAATGCCTTCGGGCGAAAAGGTTTTCACCGGCTCATGCGGTGTCGCCAGGAACAGCGGGCAATGTCCCGCGTTCGCGATGGTTAGCTTGCGCTCGCGCACATCCACGCATGCGAGTTGCGCCGTGATGAACATGTCCACACCGGATAATTCCTCGAACAATAATTTGTTCACCCGTGTGAGCAGCGCCGCCGGTTGGTTCATCAGTTCTGGCGCGGCGCGCAACATCGTGCGCAGGATCGCCGCGAACATCGCCGCCGGCACGCCTTTGCCCATCACATCCGCCACCGCCAGCAAAGCCACGTTATCAGAGATCTTCAACACGTCGTAGAAATCTCCGCCCACCTGGTGTGCGCTGCGGCAGCCGGCCGCCAATTGGAAACCGGGCAGGGGAGGCAATTGTTTCGGCAACAGCGATTGCTGGATATTGTTGGCGATCTCCAGTTCGCGCGCCACCAGCCGGTTCCCCACCTGTTCCTCCTGGTAACGGGTGTTGGCGATATGGATCGCGAGAAAATCTGCAAACGTGGCCACCACATTCGTTTGCCCGGCCGTGAACACCACGCCTTGCTGGCCGCTCAGGAATTGCGTGCGGCTCTTGCCCACTGCCAGGGTCCCGATGAGATTGTCGCCCGCGAAAAAGGGATGCACCAAACCGTGCGATCGCGGTTTGACTGCGTTCAATGGATCGTCATTGGCCAGCGGTCGCAAAATGTCGAACCACACTTCGCGCCGTTTCACCGCTGCTTCCGCTTCCACCGCATCCACGCTTTTGGCTGTTGCCGGGATTTTCAGCGGCGGCAGTTCCAGCTCCGGTTCTGACGCCACAAACACTGCCAGCTTGTCCTGGCCCGGCAGTGCCAGCCGCAACACATACCAATCCGCGGCGATGATCTGCATGAGGTCCGTCATGAGCGTCTGCGCGAATGTTTTCGGGTCGCTGATTCGGCTTTGGTCCGCACTGTGGCGGAAGATGGCCGAGAGGCTTTCGTAGCACGAGCTCAGTTCTTCGATCATTCCTGCGATGACCGTGTCCTGCTCGGAAATTTTCTCGCGGCTGCTCTCCTCGTTGTGCAACACGGGTTTCGACGTGCGTTTGCGCCGCATCACCAAAATGTTTTCACCGTGCCCGTGCAGGTAATCCGCATTGTCCATCAGCGATTGGATAAGGAAAAGTCCCCGTCCGCTTTCACTTTCGGCCTCGGGCAGTTCGATTTTTTCGGGCCACTCAAATCCAGCCGTGTGGTCGGTGACGCGCAGCTCGATGTCCTCTTTATCGCACAGCGCCTCCACACCGATGGGCTTGGCGCGGCCCGCGCCGCCGACGTATTTGATGGCGTTGTTGCAGGCTTCAGCCAGGGCGAGTTCGATGGCGGAGAGTTCTTCTTCGGAGCAGCCCTGCACGGCGAGGAAATGTCGCACGGCTTCCGTGGCCGGCTGCACCGCGCGCAGGTCACACGCAGGCGCCAGTCGCAACGCCGCCGGTTGGATCACGCCGGAGATGCGGGACATGATCTACGGCTTTACGATTTCGAAGATGCGATGCATCCGCGTCAATTCAAGGATTTGCTGGACCGACGGTGTGGGATTCAGCAGGCGCACCATGCCTTTGCGGCTGCAGGCCGTTTTGTGCAGCGCGATCAGCGTCCCCAGCCCGCAACTATCCACGAATAAAGTCTCCGACAGGTCTATTTCAATGTTCCGTTGGGTGTCGGTCATGGCCGCGCGAGCTTCATCGCGGAAAACGTTGGAGTTCGCCGCACCCAGTTCCTTCACGCCTGAAATCTGTAGAGTATCTCCGTGTGTCTTGATCATCATAAATTGCGCCTTGCCCTGAAATCTTTTCGCTCACCAAAGGGTATAAAGCAAACCCTCATTTAAGGAAAGCAGAAACCGCCTTTCATGCGCCCTTCCGGCCTTTTTTAAGCGTCCAACATTAGCGTTGCAAATTGCGGCTGCTGGGGCGGCGGGGCGCCGAAAAAAGATTTCTTATTTTTAACACGATATAACACGATAATGCACGATTCCTTCGAAAAATAACACGATGCGAAACACGATTTAAACACGATAAATTGCGATATTTCAGGATTATCCTCGATTTTTTGTGTTTCGTTTAGGATTTTTTCATCAGGAGATTCCATAAATCGTATCCCCTTGACCCTATTTCAAAGAACTGCCTCCATTCTATCAAAAACTTTTACTTTGTCAAATAAATATTTTATTTATCGGCATTCCAGGCTAACGACTTACGCCCCCTTCTGGCGATTTTCCTCCAATTGGTCATTGAGGTTCTCTGGAATTTGGAGTTTGGATGTTGGATTTTTTCCCGTCTCACCCCGGTGGCCACTTCATATGCCGTCCACCCAGGATATGGCAATGCAGGTGAGGCACCGTCTCGCCCCCGTTCGGGCCGTTATTGATCACCAGCCGATAGCCGTCTGTCTTCAACCCCACCAATTCCGCCACGTGCGCCGCCTTGAGCAGCAGATGCCCCAAAAGTTTCTGGTCCTCCGCCGTCGCCTCGGCAATGCGCGCAATCGCCTTGCGCGGCACGATCACCACATGCGTCGGCGCCTGCGGATTGATGTCCCGGAACGCCACCACGAGGTCATCCTCATAAACGATGTTCGCCGGAATCTCCTTTGCCGCAATCTTCTCAAAAATCGTTTTGCTCATAACTTGCCGGATTTCTCACTGACAATACTTGGCGCCCCCGCTATTTCAACAAACTTTTAAGAACCGCCACCCATCCCCTTGACTTGACAAAGCCTGTGATGTCATACATGATGTATGACATGAGCGTTATTGCCCGAGATTTCATCAAACGATTCTCCCATTTCAAACGCCAAGCCACGACCGGTGTGGCGGTCAAGCTGGTCGACCGTGATGGACGCCGCTATGTCTTCCAGATGGAAAAGTCCGCTGGTCATTCCGGCGCCGGGAAAGGAATGTCCAAAGGAATCCCGCTTTCCCCCGGGCCCGTCGATGAGTCCGAATGGAAGGACCTGGTGTGATGGGCTATTTGTTGGACACGGCTCCATGGGCGAATAATGTTCTGATGCCGGAGATCATTCCTGCGCGTATCCGAAAAATCCTGGACTCATCGGAAATCAAGGGACTTTGCCAGGTCAGCCTTTTGGAATGTGCCATCCATCATCGGCGCGGACGCCTGCAGTTGAATGGCGCCCTGCTTGATTTTTTTAAACACGGCCTGGCCGCTGATATTGAACTGCTGGAACTCACACCGGAAATCGCCTGCGCAACCAATGATTTGCCCGATAACTTTCCGGGCGATCCTTTTGACCGGGTCATCGCCGCCACCACGAAAGTTTTGGGCCTGACTTTGATCACCTGCGATTCCGCGATCCGGGATGCCCGCTTCTGCAAAGTGGAATTCTATCCATTCAAGCCCTCACGGCTGAAATGATGATGCTTTACCGCGAGCCGCGCTGGCTTCAACCCTAGTCATAGATCGCATCCATTGAAGCATATTGTTTCAATAATTGTTCCGCTGGAAACCGCGACCATTCACGACCTAACAAAGCAAAATGACCGGGCTTAAATTTCTTGAGCGGGCTTCGAAGAGAATGTCGCAATGCCGCCTTTAGCTTTTGCTGATGTTTGCGGCGCGAGCCTTTTCATGGGAGACAACCTAAGGGCGATTTCGTCGGTGTCAAAATTTTTCACCTTCTCCCAAACATCCCTGGCAGCCCGCCGCCGCCCATCTTGCCCATCATCTTCGAAAACTTGCCCATCTTCTTCATCATCTGCTGCATCTCGCCAAATTTATTCAACATCGTGTTCAACTCCGTCACCGATGTCCCGCTGCCCTTCGCGATGCGTACCCGCCGTTTCGCGTTCAGGATTTGCGGCAAATTCCGCTCCTTGGGCGTCATGCTGCAGATCATCGCCTCCATCCGCTTGAATTCCTTCTCCGACTTCGACAGATCCGCGCCCTGCAAGGCCTGCGAACCGCCCGGCAACATCTTCATGATATTCTCCAGCGGCCCCAATTTCTTCATCGCGCGCAATTGGCCCAGGAAATCCTCCAGCGTGAACTCGCCCTTGCGCATCTTTTCTTCCATGCGCTTGGCCTCATCCATGTCCACCGCTTCGGCGGCCTTCTCCACGAGGCTCACCACGTCGCCCATGCCGAGGATGCGCGACGCCATGCGCTCTGGATGGAACGGCTCAAAATCCTCCAGTTTTTCGCCTGTACCCATGAACTTGATGGGCTTGCCCGTCACCGCCTTCATGCTCAGCGCCGCGCCGCCGCGCGCATCGCCGTCCAGCTTTGTCAGGATGCTGCCCGTGATGTTCAACGCCTGGTCAAAATGCGTCGCCACATTCACCGCCTCCTGGCCCGTCGCCGCATCCAGCACCAATAAAATCTCCTGTGGCTTCACGAGGTCACGCAACCGCACCAGCTCCTGCACCAGAGGCTCGTCGATCTGCAAACGGCCTGCCGTATCGAAGATGATGACATTTCGATTGTTCGTCTTTGCAAACTCCAACGCCTCGCGTGCAATCTTCAAAACATCCGTCTCCCCGCGCTTCACCACCACCGGCACATCGATCTGTTTGCCCAAGGTCTCCAACTGGTCCATGGCCGCCGGGCGATACACGTCCGCCGCCACCAGCAACGGCTGCCGCCCCTGCTTTTGCAGCAGCTTCGCCAGCTTGCCGGACGACGTCGTTTTGCCCGACCCATGCAACCCCGCCATCATGATGATTGAGGGATTTGCCGTGAGATTTAGCGCCGCGTTTGATGAACCCAACAACTCTGTCAGCTCATCATTGATGATTTTGACGATCTGCTGGCCCGGCTGCACGCTCGCGATGACTTCGGCCCCCAGCGATTTGGTTTTGACACGTTCGATGAAATCGCGCGCCACCTTGAAATTCACGTCCGCCTCCAGCAACGCCATGCGCACTTCGCGGAGCGCGTCGCTCACGTTGCTCTCGGAGATCTTCCCCATCCCGCGCAGGTTACGGAACGCGTTCTGGAGCTTATTGGTCAGCGAATCGAACATCCCGGCAAAGTAACCGTTTTCTTCAAGAGTTCAAAGTCTAATGCCTTTCCCCGTAGCGCAGAATTTCATTCTGCCGTATCGCGGATTTGTAATCCGCCCTCCTCTGTTCACGTCAAAGCCTATCGATCCAGCCATCAATCCATCCTTGCATTGGAGCGCGGGCGGTCCCCGCCCGCAGCACACCTTAACGCCTGGCGACTCCCAAATTGAAACCAGTGCTATATCGCGCAACGCTTCTTGGACTGCGGCAGCCCTCTGCCGCTTTTCCCCTTCCTGATCAGAACGTTCACCAGTCCTGCCACTTGACGCAACACGCAACACGTTCCCTGCGTCAATCGTATATCGTAAATTCTCTTACTTCCCCGGCCGCATCGCCTGCTCCAATGCCTGGACCAGCCCCGGATGCGGTGTGCCACCTAGTTCCCTGCACTTGTCCAGATCCGCCTTCGCCTCGGCATATTGTTGGAGGCCAAAGTAGGCGGCCGCGCGGTTGTTGTAATACATGGCATCCTCGGGTTTCAATTCGATGGCCTGGTCATAATCATCCAGCGCGTGTTTGACGTTGCCGAGACGGTTATAAGCGTTCCCACGATTTACCCAGGCATCCGGATACGTTGGGTCACAGTAGATGGCTTTGTCAAAATCCTGGATGGCCGCATCCAGATTTCCCAATTCGGTGTAAGTGCTGCCACGATTGCTTAGCGCCATGGCGTATTCGGGCTTGAGTTTGATCGCCTCATTGAAATCCGCCAGGGCATGCGCCGTATCGCCCTTTTTCAGAAATGCGGCGCCCCGGCTGTTGTAGGCCACCACGGATTTTGCATCCAGGGTCAACGCATGGTCACATGCCTCGATGGCCTCATCCGACTTCCCAAGACCAAGCAATGCCATCCCGCGATTCGCATATGCCCCGGCAGAATCCGGCTTCATTTTGATGGCGGCTTCAAAATCCTCCAACGCTTCCGCAGGTTTTCCCGCCTTCAGCAGCGCCGCCCCGCGATTATTGTAGACTATCTGATGAGGTCCCACCGCCAGGGCCGCATTGTAGAGCGTCAGTGAGTTTTTCCAGCGCGGCAGGTCGGCACGGGTGCCAACGGCACAGGCGCCCAGGATGACGAGCGCTATTGTCCATTGTAACCTTGGCATGCGCCGTACCAAAGGTTCCAGACCCACGACCAGCGCCAGGCTCAAGCCGATGGAGGGTATGTAGCTATAACGATCTGCCACATAAAAACTGCCGAACGTGATGAAGCCGATGACGGGCGCCAGTGTTCCCACAAACCACAACCAGCCGACCAGCAGCCCTGGCTGCTGTCGCGCTCTCCAAACCGTGAACAAGCTGACTGCGAGCAAAAGCAAGCCGCCGGATATCACCACCGCCAGGTCGATTCTTTCATTCGGATAAATGATGGTGCGATTGGCCGGCCAGAAAAATTTTTCGACGTAGAACAAATAGTTTTCCGATACCCTCAGCAACCGTGAGCAAAAGCCCAACCCGAACTCACCCGTGGTCTTCGCGTCTTTCGCGGCCCAGTTATTCAGGAAAACGACCGGGACGATCACGATAAAGAGCGGAATCTTTTCGCGGATCAATGGCCACGCTTTCGCGCGCATGCCCGCGAGATCCAAAGTCAGGCGATTGAGCGGCCAGATGTCGAGCAAGAGCAGGACGAATGGAAAAGTGACCATCATCATTTTGGACATCGACCCTAAAAGAAAACATGCCAGCACCAAAATACTTCTGGCCGGGCCGGGCTTTTCCACGTAACGGCTGTACGCCAAAAGACCCGCTGCCCAAAACAGTCCAAAAAGGACATCTTTGCGTTCGGTTACCCACACCACCGATTCGGTGCGCAGCGGATGTAAAAGAAATATCCCTGTGACCAGGGTGGCTGCCCAAAGTGATTTGAGCATCCGGCGCAACGCAAAGAAGAGGAACATGCCAGCTGCCACATGCAGGATGATGTTGGTGGCGTGATAGGAACTGGCGCGCGGTCCCAGCAGGGTGCTATCCAGCTGCAAAGATAGCCACGTGAGTGGCCCCCAGCTCCCACCGTCGGCTGTGGTCAGCGCGTAAACCAATCCATCCCCGCTGATCCCATGCAGGACCATTGGATTCTCGTAGACGTAAGCGTTGTCATCGTAATTGATGAAATCAAACCCGATGGCGGAGGAAAATATCGCCAGGGTGACCGCGCCCAGCAGGAAAGCGATGAGCCACGGCCTTCGCAAAAACATGGGAGTTTCGGATGGATTTTCCATACCAGGGTCAGAATGCCATTTACGTGGTGCGACGCAACTGCTGATGTTGGATGTTCCCTTATTGATTTGTCTTTTCACCCGTCTGCCGCCTAACCTCCGCAGTTTTCTGCATGAGATTGATTACCGAGCTGTTTCGCACGCCCAACCGCCGCATCGCGGTTTGCGCGCTATTCATCATCGCGCTCGACCAGCTCACCAAGGCCCTCGTCCTGAATACCCTCGGCTTTGAGCAGGAGAAAATCATCATCCCGGGCTTTTTCAAATTCGTCCATTGGGTCAACACCGGCGCGGCCTGGAGCCTGTTCTCCAATCGCAACGGCATCCTTGCCGGTGTTGCCATCACCGCCATCGTCATCCTGTTTTTCATGCGACGCCATTTCAGCGTGCACACCGTTTTGGGCCAGATCGCGCTGGGCCTGATCTTCGGCGGCATCATCGGCAACCTCATCGACCGACTCTTGCCCAGCCGCCATCACGTCATTGATTTCCTTTATTTCTACATCCAGCAACGCGGCGGGACCGAGAAAGGCTTTCCGGCCTTTAACATCGCCGATAGCGCCATCTGCACCGGCGTCGCGCTCGTGTTCATCATCACGTGGCGCGCTGAGCACAGCCCCCGGCCGTTGGAATCCACCGGTGTCAAGTGAGCGCCCGTACCGAAACCATCATCGTTGAAGTCTCGCAGCCCCTCGAACGGCTCGATGTCTTTCTGCGCGAACAATTTCCTCACGTCTCTCGCGGCACCATCCAACGCCTGCTCGCGGAAGGCCACATTCGCGTAAATGACAAGGTCGTCAAACCTACGCACCATCCGCACGCCGGCGAAACGATCGTAATCACTTGGCCCGCAGCCAAACCTGCTGAAGCCCAGCCCGAAGACATCCCGCTCGAAATTCTTTTTGAGGACAAATACCTCCTCGTGTTGAACAAACCCGCCGGCATTGTCGTGCATCCTGCCGTCGGCAATGAGGAACACACGTTGGTCAACGCGCTGTTGCACCATTGCGAAGGCCAGCTCAGCGGCATCGGCGGCGTGGCCCGGCCCGGCATTGTGCATCGGCTCGATAAAGAAACCAGCGGCTGCCTCGTTGTGGCCAAAGACGATGCCACGCACATCGCGCTCTCCAAGCAATTCGCCGAGCGCGACGTGGACAAGGTTTATCACGCCATCGTCTGCGGCGCGCTGCCGCGCGAGTCTGGCGATATCAAAGCTGCCATTGCGCGCCATACCTCCCATCGCAACCGCATGGCCGTGAGCGAAGTCGCCGGGGGCCGCGCCGCCCACACCGCCTACAAAGTTTTGGAACGCCTGAATGGCGCCACCTATGTGGAAGCTACTTTGCACACCGGACGCACCCACCAGATCCGCGTGCATTTCCTCCACTTGGGTTGTCCCGTTGTCGGCGATTCCACCTACGGTTCGCGGCAAAACGCCCGGCTGAAAGAACTCACCACTATTGCCGCCCCGCGACAAATGTTGCACGCCTATCGCCTGGCGTTTACCCATCCAAAGAAAAACAAGCGCGTCAAATTCGAAGCCCCGTTGCCAAAGGATTTCTCCAAAGTCCTAAAATCCCTGCGCCCTTGATTGCGAAAAGCTGAGACGAAGTTTTTGAGGAAGGTCTGCGGATTATTCTCCCTCTCCCCGGGGAGAGGGCAGGGGTGAGGGGAAGCGCAACTCACCTGCTAAATCCTCTCAAGTTCTAGTTGTTCTCTGGTAAGTGGCCGTGTATTCCATTGGATGTTGGATTTTGGTGCTTGGAATTTTCCTACGGCCCCACTGGCGCCGCCTCTATCTTCACTTCCGTTTTCTTTCCCACCGCTGCACGCCCTACGATCCGCGAATTTTGCATCACTGGCTGCGGCCCAAACGGGTCCGTCGCAACCGCATTGGTCACCAACCCGTTCCGCGTCACCACACCATTCGTCATTGCCACAAAACTCCCGCTGAACACCACCAATTGTTTCAAGCTCAGGTTCGTCCCCGTCACTTTGAAAGCGAAATTTTGCGCCGCGCCCGAATCGAACGTCACCGTGTTGTAAGCTCCTGCGCTCGTCAATGTGCCTGTTATACGTCTGGCTGGTGATGTTTGACCCGGAGCGGACGCAGTCACCGGCGCGGCCACAGGCGCATCCGCCACTTCGCCACTCAGCGCCGCCGGTTGGATAAACCCGGAATACTGCGACCCATCGCTGTCTACCACTGTGATCTTGTCCCCGTCCTGCGTCACCGAAAATGAATCCAGCACATCACCGGCGCTCTGTTTCTTCGCCATTCCCACCACGCGCGATTTATCGCTCGAGTCCTCGGCTGCTCCATCCAGGGCGCGCAGCCGGTAAAACTGTTGCGCCGGGATTGCCCCATTTACTTGGAGCGCGCCCAAGTTCTCAAACCGCGACCCGTCGCCGGCAAAATTCAATGTTGATATGTTTGATTGTGGCGCTTTCGCCTCAGCGATGAGTTGTTTTTCGGTGTCCAAAGCCGGTGTGGCCGCCGATGTTGATGACGGCTCCCGATTCGCCTGCAAACCGCCAAATGTGGTGCTCGATACATCCTTTTGCATCGCAATGGTTGAATCGATCTTTGCCTTATCCAATGCCTGGCCAACCGGTTCGTTGAGTGCAAAGGCAGCCGTTGCGCCATTGGTCGCGATATAATCATACGCGACCGGTGGCACGCTCGCGCTCGCTGGAGGCGTCGTCGATGCGCTTCCGCCGAACCCACCTCCGCCGCCACCACCCATTCTCGACAGTCCCGCATCAGCATCTTTTCGGTCCGCTAGAGCCACAGTAGCCGATGGAGGCACAGGTGACATGGGCGCAGGCATCTCTGATGGCGGTGGAGTGACGACCGGCGCAGGCTGCGTCTCCAATGCTCTCATCGGCTCCGCCACCGGCTTGCCCGCGATCGCCTTGTTTTCATTCTTCGCCAAATTCATCGTCGGCTTCGTTGGCTTCATCGTGGTCAGGAAAACCGTTCCGCTGATGAGGACGCTCACAAAGGCGCAAGTCACAAACGCCCGCCGCGGTGTGCCGAACCAGAATCGCCACCAATGCTGCTCCGTCGTCGGTCGCGTTTTCAACCGCCGCGCCACTTCACCCTGCAACAAACGTCGCGTGGACGGATGCATCTCCAGCGGCGCACCGGCGTCGGCCTTTCGCTTTTTCGCGAAGGCCCGCAGTAGCTTTTCTATGCGACGTTCGTTAGGCATCGTTAATGATTAGACGGTATCACCGGCGATTTCCCCGTTGAAAATATTTTCCGCGCGACTTCCTCCAGCCGGTCCAGGCATTTGCTCAGGCGCGAACTCACCGTTTTCTCGTTCAACTTCAGCTCGCGGCTGATCTCCTCATAGCTCAGCTCGCCAAAATAACGCAGCTCGATGACTTCCTGGCACGGGTCGCCCAGCACATCCAGTGCGCTGCGCACCTGCGCCGCCTGCTCGTTGTTCAGCAGAATCTCGTCCGCCGACGGCCCTTCGCCCGGCGGGTCCAGCGTCAATCCCGTCTCTGCGTCCTCCGCGTTCAGCGACAGGGTCGTTTGCCCGCCACCGCGCTTGGCCGCCACCTGTTTCTCCCGGAAATCCCGCGCCTTGTTCGCCGCGATGCGGAACAGCCACGTCTGGAACTGGCATTGCCCGCGGAACGAATCCAAATTGCGGATGACTGCTAAAAAAACCTCCTGGCAGATCTCCTCCACATCCTCCCGCGAGAAGCTGTGGCTGAGCTGAAAAACAAAACGCCCCGCAGCCGCATAATGCCGGTCGAACAATTCATCCCACGCCTGCGCATCGCCCTTGCGGCATTGCGCGATCAATTCGCTCTCCGGCATGGAACTCATTCGTGGCAATTTAATGAAAGCCAATCACATTGACCAGACTTCAAGAAGCCGGGTGCTGTTCAACTTTTCGGCACGGATTTCGGGAGTATTTTTCCATCACCCCCGTCCAACTCCTCATGAAACGTTTTCTTTTCGCCCTGCTGTTCGTGATGCTACTGGGCTTGTCACTGCCCGTTTTTGGCCTCGGCCTCATCGTCGTGCCAGACCACGGCACGTGGATTCAACCCCCGCGCTTTCGTATGCCACACCCAAACCCGCCGCGCCCATGGGCGCCGCTGGAATTGAGCTTCGCCAACGTGAACGTGCAAATCTCCGACCAGATCGCCACCACCACCGTCGAACAGGAGTTTTACAATCCCAACAACGCCCGCCTCGAAGGCACCTTCCTCTTTCCCGTCCCCAAAGGTGCGCACCTCGATAAATTCACGATGGAGATCGACGGCAAACCCGTAGAGGCCGAGCTGCTTGATTCCGACAAAGCTCGCGGCATCTACGAAGACATCGTCCGCCAGATGCGCGACCCCGCCTTGCTCGAATATTCCGGCCAGGACGTCTTCAAGGTGCGCATCTTTCCCATCGAGCCCACCCGCGCCAAGCGCATAAAGATCTCTTACACGCAATTGCTCAAGTCGGACAACGGTCTCGTTGGGTACACACTGCCGCTCGGCACAGAAAAATTTTCCTCCGCGCCCTTGAAGAACGTCAGCGTGAAAGTGGACCTCAATACGCAACTCCCGCTCAAGACCATTTACTCGCCCACGCATGAGGTGGACGTGCATCGCGACGGCACGCATCGCGCCACCGCCGGTTATGAGGCCAAAGACGTCTCGCCTGATACCGATTTCTCGCTCTATTTCGCGACCGAGAAAAACGACCTCGGCATCAATCTGCTTACCTACAAGACCGGTAGTGACGACGGCTATTTCCTGCTGCTCGCCTCGCCCGGCGCTGACGTGAAGCAGACGAATATCGTCGCCCGCGACATCGTCTTCGTGCTGGATACCAGTGGCTCCATGGCCGGTAAAAAGATGCAACAAGCCAAAAAGGCCCTGCAATTCTGCGTGGAAAATCTCAATGCCAGCGACCGTTTCGAAATCCTCCGCTTTTCCACCGAAGTGGAACCGTTGTTCGATAAACTCGTGGATGCCACGCCCAAAAATCGCGACCATGCGGAAGATTTCATCAAGGATTTGAGCGCCCTCGGTGGCACTGCGATTGATGACGCATTGCAAAAAGCGCTATCGATGCGCCCGGACAGTGACCGTCCCTTCGTTGTCATCTTCCTCACGGACGGCTGTCCCACCGTCGGTTTGACCGACGAAGATTCCATCGTCGCCAACGTCAAAAAATCGAGCGCCGGCCGCACACGTATCTTCTGCTTCGGCATCGGCACCGACGTGAACGCGCATCTGCTCGACAAAATCACTGAAGAGACTCACGCCGCGAGCCAATATGTGCTGCCCGAAGAAGATCTCGAAGTGAAGGTCTCCAATTTTTACGCGAAGATCAAAGAGCCCGTCCTCGCCAATCCCACGTTGCAATTCACCGGCGACATCCACGTCTCTAAGCTCTATCCCTCACCGTTGCCGGATATCTTCAAAGGCGACCAGCTTGTGCTCGCGGGCCGCTACTCCGGCCACGGCGATTCCGCCGTCATCATCGAAGGCATGGTGAACGGCGAGAAAAAGAAATTCACCTACGACGTCCGCCTGCCAGATGAATCCACCAAGCAGGAATTCATTCCCCGCCTCTGGGCCACCCGCCGTGTCGGTTTCTTGATGGACGAGATCCGCCTGCACGGCGAGAGCGCCGAACTCAAGGAGGAGACCACCGAGCTCGCCCGCAAATACGGCATCGTTACGCCTTACACCGCCTATCTCATCGTGGAAGACGAACGTAAGAACAATATCCCTGTCGCCATGCAATCGCTGCCTGCGTTGGATAAGGACACCGCCGTCTTCGATGACGCCTCTAAAACCTATAACGCGATGAACACCATCAAAGATGGTGTCAGTGGCGTGAGCGCCGCGCGTGGCAATGCCTACTTCCGCATGACAATCGCGCCTGCTTCTGCTGCCGCGGGTGCGAACGTGGAACAGATGCGTTCCTTCAGCAGTTTCGCCGACACCGCCGCGCCAGCCGATGCCAAGGCCGAAAGCAGTCGGATGCAGCAATACATGCAACAGCAGCGCTTCGTGAACGGGCGCAACTTCTTCCAGAACGGCAATCAATGGGTGGATTCGACCCTTCAGGACAACCAATCCGCCAAACGCGTGCGCATCCAATTCAACTCCACCGAATATTTCGACCTCATCAGCAAAGAACCGCAGGCCTTGTCCTGGCTGGCTCTTGGCAATAACGTCCAGTTCGTTTTGAGTGGCACTATCTATGAGATTTATGAGTGATGCTGGCGGCGATCGATGACCGCCCTTGCAAAATTTTGTTTTGCATGCACTTTGCAGATACACGCCGCACCAAACCGCGGCGTCATGATTAACCAAAAGGAATACACTATGTCTCTGCACAATCCCGATCTCACTAAGTTCCCGCCCCGCAGCCCGCGCGTGCGCCTGGGCGGTTTTGTCATCCTGCCTCGGTGCCTTGATAAAGGCCGCGCTACCGTTGCCGGCAAGAACGGCGAATATCATTACGCCTGCCCGCTGGATCAACGCTTTCTGGAATTCGCCGGTATCGACCCCGAAGCTTTAAAAAAGCAGCTTGATAAAAGCGACACGGAAATCCTCGAATGGATCACCGCCAACGCCAAACACAAGCGCACCATGCCCGAAATCCTCGCCTGGTCCGCCTGGCAGGAGGAACTTGCCCCCAATAATCCCGATAGCCGCGAATACTTCAACGGTATCCACAAAGCCGGCGCACCCAAACGTACCGACATCATCAATTGGTTCGACGTCCTCGATATGGACGACTACGTGAGCTTTGGTGGAAAAGCCTGATTGTCCGCCCACGCCATTTTAAAAGAAAATCCTGCCAGCTTTGAACTGGCGGGATTGTTTTTTAAGCTTTTTTAAGCCGGTTGTTCCACCGGTTGTGCATTCTCAACCGGGGCGACCTTCGCGGCTTCGATACGCTCGATGCGATATCGGCGTTTCGAGTTGTGCAGGTCAAATTCCACTTCGTCACCGACACTGCGGTTCAACAACGACTGCGCGATCGGTGAAAGATAACTGATGATACCCTTGTCGGGATCTGAATCCCAGGCGCCCAGGATAGTGAAATTTTCCGCTTGGCCGGCGCCCAGGTCCGTCGCATGTACCACCGTGCCGATGTTGACCAGGTCGGTCTTGGCATTGGAGAAATCTGTGCCGCGCGCGCGGTCCAATTGAAATTCCAATTCATCTTTGCGGCGTAACAGCACCTTGTGCATCTCTTTGGCGGCCTTGTATTCGTGATTTTCGCGCAAGTCGCCATAGCTGCGCGCGATGGCGATCTCTTTCGAATTCGCGGGAATCTTCTTCTGCACGAGATCCTGGTATTCTTCGCGACGGCGTTCCAGGCTCTCCCACGAGACGATGAGCGTTGTGTCCTGCTTGGTCTGTTCGCCGGAGATGAGCGATTGCACCGCTGGATGGCTCTTCACCAAACGCGCCAGCAACGACCGCTTGTCCATGTCATCGAACACTGGCGAGAGTTGCAATGCACGGGTCAAATCTTTGACGATCTCGATATCCGCCACTGCCGTCAGTCCGGGAAGCAGTTCCTGGTCGTCCACGATGAATTCGCGCAAACGGTTCGACCGTTTTTCGTTGAACTGGTCGCGCTCCATCGAAGTGAGCATGGCGCGGAAAACTTCCGGTCCCAGGATGTCTGCGAACGCGTCACTGCGCTCCTTGGCGATCCATAAAAGCAATTCGCTGCTCGCAGTATGCTGGCTCACCAGGCGTGCGACCGTTTCCTTGAGCTCAGTCATTTTGCCTTCCTCGACCAACAGGTTGGCAAACTCCTTGCACAAGCGCGCAGAAACAAAATTCAGGTTGTGCAACAATGTTTCGGCCCAATTGGCTGGGCGTGCGGCCTTGAATGATTCCAATGCCTGCCGGTGTTTCGCGGCGGGAAATTCATCCATCAACGGCCCGAATTTCAAGTCCTGCGACCAGATCGCCCCTGCGGAAATCTCGCCAGGTGTAGGCGGTAGATCAGCCACTTTCTGGATCTCGTCCCGGATGAAAACTGCTTCCAGCGCCACATTCGTCTGGGTGCGCTGGTAATTCGGGATCTCGTGGTTCAGTGCGGTGATGACCTCGGTCGCTGCGGTCTGTTTGTCCTTCAGATCGCTGGCGTTCTTGAGGAGTTCGGCGGCTACGAGTGTGCGCGCCTTCAGGCCCTTTGCAATGCGGAATTCGCCCAACAGGCGGTCTTGCAGCGACGTTTCCTTCTCCTGGTAAATAATCGGGTCGGTCTTTTTGCTCGGCACCTGGAAATGCCCGTCCTTCTTCAATTCGCGCTTGGCAGCTTCCCACCATTTCTTCCAGTCGTCGCGGATCACGTCGGGGACGAGGGCCTGCTGGATCTGGTCCGCGTTCGCGCGACCGCCAAAACTCATCAGGACAAGTTTAACCAATTCCAGGTGATTTGACGCCGCCATCTGGCGCAGGCCTTCGATATCCGAGATCTTCTTGGCGAGGATATGTTCCTTGGGGATCGGCTTCAGTGAATCGGCGGCAAAGGACAGGTCCATCTGGTGTCCAGGTTTGCCTGGGAAGTCGATGGTGAATCGTGCAAAAACAGTGTCTACCGTCTTGATGCGCCCGAACCCCCAGCTCCGGTGCATGCAATAACCACTGGAGGTCAACTGTATCAAAGGTTCTATGTGGCGGGCTTCTATCTTGCCGGCCGCGGCCAATTTTTCAAATTCCTCTCGCATAAGTAGTAAGCTTAACGCTCGCGTCTTGGAATGAAAATGACATAATTTACATTTGTGAGCAGTAAAAATCCACGGCAGGTCGCCATCCATATCCTGCAGGAACGCCGTCGCGGCGCCGAATTCGTCGAAGATCTGATGGATTCAGCGCTGTCACAGGCGGGTCTTTCGCCCGCCGACCGCGGTCTCTGCCAGGAACTTGTCTATGGGGTCGCACGCTGGCAGGCCACCCTCGATTGGCTTGTCGCCCGCAAAACCGATGGCCGCCCGCAACGTCCCGGGCTCCAGGATCTGTTGCGATTGGGCCTCTACCAGATCTTCTGGCTAGACCGTATTCCGCCGCACGCCGCCGTGAACGAAACTGTGGAACTCGCCAAGCAAGGTGATTTCCGTTCCCAATCCGGCTTCATCAACGCCATCCTGCGCGGCTACCTCCGCGAGGTGGATGAAACCAAAGGGCTCCTGGCCGACCTGAAGATTTCTCAGCCACACCTTGGCTGGTCGCATCCCGAATGGCTGGTCACCCGTTGGCAACAACGCTGGGGCGCAGAGAAGACGGCGCAGTTGCTTGAGTGGAATAACACACCACCAAAGACTTACGCTCGCGTGAACTCATTGAAGGCCAACGCTGAGGAATTGCTCGTCCAATGGCGCGATGAAAATGTGGAATACGATTTCGTCCGGCGCGATTGGCTTGCGGAGAACCTTGCCTTCGAACTCAAATCGCACCCGCCGCTGCACAAGCTGCCCAGTTTCCAGTCGGGCCAGTTCTATATCCAGGACCCCAGCACCTTGCTCGCGGTGCGGGAACTGGAACCGAAGTCCGGCGAAACCATCCTCGACCTGTGCGCCGCGCCCGGTGGCAAGACCACCTACCTCGCCCAGCTCATGCGCAACGAGGGCAAAATCATCGCCTGCGACATTTTCGCCGACCGCTTGAAGCTCGTCGAAGAAAACTGCAAACGCCTTGGCATCACCTGCGTCGAACCTCTTTTGCTCTCGACCCTCAACTCTCGACCTCCGACTCAATTCGACCGTATTCTCATCGATGCGCCTTGCTCCAATACGGGTGTGATGCGCCGTCGCGTGGATTTGCGCTGGCGCATCCAGCCGGAGGAGATCCAGCGTTTGCGCGACACGCAGCTCGAATTGTTGCACCAAGCCGCAAAACTGTTGAAGCCGGACGGCGTCTTGGTCTACAGCACCTGCAGCCTGGAGCCGGAGGAGAACAGCGAAGTCATCAAGGAATTTTTGATCGAACAGACCGGCTTCAAGCCTGAGCGCGACAAAAACCTGCTGCCGTTTGTCGATGGCGTGGACGGCGCGTTTGTTACTCGGCTGCGCAGAAGCAAAGCTAGTTGAACCGCCGCCAGATCTTTTCATACGCGGTCACCAGCTCTGGTTGTGCAGTCGCCTCGGTCCGCAACTCGGATTGCAGGAAAAATAAAAACCGCCTTTCGCCCAGCGCATCGGCCTTCCACAACATCAGGGGCAGCGCGTGCAACAGCCGTTCGCGCGGATACCGGAAGGAGATCACTCCCGGGCCGAAGATGCGCACATTGATCAGTAGATTTTTGAGTGCAGATGTTTCCGGGCATTTGTTGACCGGGCTCATCGCATAGTCGCGCACGTTGACGAACGGCTGTTTCAATCTCCGCGTTTCGAGCCACAGCCAGAGCTTCCGCGCACAACTGGATATCTCGTCATGCTCATTGCAATAAGCGTCCGCACTTTTGCTGATGCGCTGCGGATTTAATTTGAAATGCGCGCCGATCAGGTGGTGCCGGTGCAATTCATCCGCCGGCACGGGCAGTCCGGATGCGTTCAAGTCCTTCAGCCGTTGTACCCGCTCGCACACGCTCCAATGATATTGGCCGTGCATCGCCAGCACCACGTCGCCCAGCGCCAGTTGAGCCTTCGCCAGGTTGCGCCCGACGAAGTCCGCCTTTTCCGTGTCCATCCCGATATACAGATAGTTTTTGGCGAACAACAACCCCGTGCAGCGGTTGAACAATAGCCGCGTCGCCTCATGCAATGGAATTTTGGATGCGTCCAGATGCTTTTCACACCCGGCAAAAATATTTTCGTCCCCCACGATCACCTTGTGCCCGGAAACTAGGTCATAACTGAACATGGAGACCGGCGAATGCCGCAACCGATTGATGGAATCCACTTTGAACTCCACGTGTATACCCGCTACCGGCGTCAGGCTGGCGCTCAACGTCTCCAACGGCGCGCGATACGCCCGTTCATTGACCAGACGGTTGCCCCGCAGAAAAACGTAGAACTCCAGGTCATTGTAGGGATCCTCACTGGATCCCGTTTTCAACACGCCCCCTTCACCGCGTCCATAGCCACCGCCGAGCACGACCGCTTCCAGCTTTCCTGCGGGGATGATTTCAGCGACGCCGGCGGCCACGCGTTCGCATATTTGCGCCAGATGAATCTCCAGCGCATCGCCGCCATCTATGGTGAATCGTTTCATGGATCAGTCCGACATTCCTTTGTCACGTGCCTTCTGTAATGCATCCCAAAACTTTTTAAAGTCTGCCCTAGTTTTAATTGGATCATCAGGATGCGAAGGCGCGGACCACGAGCAATCACCTTCAGTACTTTTGCTCAACTCTGCTATTTTTTGGAGAGCCAAAATCCAATCACGATAAACAGATTCCGCATCAAACCCGTGCGGACCAAGCCGCTCTTGAATTCCCCGCAAAGTCAGTTGCCGTTGCTCCAACATCAGGTCGATCGCCTGTTGCGCATGGCGAGCACATCGTTCGGCTGAAGTGCTTTTTTTGAAACCGCAACAAATTGGAAACCGCCATAACCAGTCTCCAAAATCCTCGTCAGTCACTCCCAGTACCGGTTCAAGAATGGAAATCCCCATCAGCGACGGTGGGAAAGTTACCCCTTGAAAAGTGATTGGTCGCCAATGCCGCTCGTCCGGTTTCATTTGCTGTTCCCTCGATAAAATTTCCATCCCTCGCGAAAACCCACGAGCTTGCCTTTGCGTTGCTCCCAGCGGATGCGCAACGCGTGCGGCCAGTCCAATAATTTTCCGGTGCGCACACAATAGCCCAAATCCCGCCGCGCATCATTCACCCAGCCGCCCAGAACCGTGCGCGGCCAGTTGATATCATTTTCTTTTCCTGTCCACACGGCGGCTAATGCCTTTGCTTCGCCGAAGCTACGCTTGTAGGCCTGCGCAGGTGTGTAATTGTGCGAATGCATCGCTACGGATTCCGGCACGTACACGACTTGATAGCCCTCCGTGCGGCACCAGCGCGTGTATTCATCGTCCTCGGAATACTGCATCTTCTCGAGGAAGCCGCGCTTGCTCCAAATGTCTTTGCGTAAGCCGCTGCTGGCCATGCTGAAAAAATGTTCCCAGTTTGTCGATTCGCGGTTCGGCCCAAAACACCGGTCGTAATCATGGGCGAACACCGCGCGGCAATCCGGTCGCGGGATTTGCCGTCCAAAAACCGCCGCCACCTTCGGGTCCTGCAGCGCATTCACGAGTGGCCGCAACCAGTTCGTACCCTGCGGCGTGGCGTCGGCATTGATGAAGATGCCGAAATCCGATTTTGCCAGCTCCATGCCCTGGTTCATCACGCGGGACGGATTGTATTTGGTTATCTGGATGAAGTGGGCCGGTTGCGCGGCGCGGATCATCTCCACCGAGCCATCGGTCGAGCCGGAATCGATGACGATGAGTTCCCAATTCTTGTAATCCTGTGCCCGCAAGGCAGGCAGGGTATCGCGCAATGCCCACGCCTCGTTGAACGAGCGCATGATGATGCTGACGAACGGTTCGCTCATGCCGGCTTTTTAGAGAACTTCACTTTGGAGCGCCACGACTCATATTGCGCGCGAAACTTGGCGCGGTCCCCATCGGTCAGGCTGCCGTACCAGATGCCGATGATGGCGATGATCCCTGCCATACCGGCTTCGATCAAGAACATCAGGATGCTGTGACTAAAATCTGCCATCGGCAGGATGTGGCAGAGCACGCCCCACAGCACCACCGGCATGCACGCCGCCCAGTTGCGGAAAAGAATATGGTTCGCCAGACGCATGCCGCTCACACCTGCATTACGCGATGCCCACGGCCACAGGAAAAACCAGCCGACAATGAAAGATGGAATCAATGATCCCAGCGCCACCCCCAAAATGGGATACGCAAAGCCAGTGGACCGGAAGAGCAACGTCAAGGTTACGCTCAAAACCAGGTTGCCGACTGCTTCAAAGGCCGAGAGCACGGTCAACTTTTTATGATAGCCCGTCATCATAAACACCTTCTTCGTGACGCTATGGGTGATGATACTGGTGTAGATCCACAACAACAATACCTGCCCCACCCAATATGCTTCCAGCGTCCCGGGCGAATCCCCCACCATCTTGCCTTTGGTCAGCAGGTTCAAACAGCCTTCCATCCAGAATGCGCAGATCAAATACATCGGCGTGGCGATGGTTGCCTGCGCCCGGGTGCCTTCCGTCATCAGTTGTTGCAGCGCGCGCTTTTCTTCCGAAGCATGCAGATACGCCGCTGCCGGTGAAAGTGTTTCCGGCAGTTGCGCCGTGAATTGCCCGAAAAGATCGGAGACTTTGGAACCTACTTGATAGATCGCCACGGAACTGACAGACAAAAGAACGCCCAGCACCAATCGGTCAGTCTGTCCCATGATCATGCCGGTGACCGTGCCCACATAAGCGAAGAACGAAAAACTCATCGTCTCTTTCGCCAGCGCCCACGAACAATATTTCGGCCAGACTCTTACTCCCGGCAGAGTTTGCAGGCCCATCCAGCCGCCCATCACGGTGGGCACAAAGGAGCAGCCTACGGCAATCAATACGATCACCCGCAGTCCCCAGTTGTAATGCAGTGCCAGCAACACCAGGACAAATTTTACGATATCGCCGAGCGACTGCAGGTTGTTCGCCAGGGCGATGCGCTGTTGCCCGTACAAGATCTCGATGGATAATCCAAAAGGAAATGTCAGACCAACGTAACAGATGAAAATGGTCAGGATGCGGGCGTACTCGGCACGGTCAGCCGCTTCGCTGAATTGCATCATGCTCACAAACCACGGCGAACAAGTCAGCCCCACGGTGATGACCAGCGCAGCGCCAATGGTATAAAAATAGAAGATGCTGCTGAGGACTTTGCTCAACTCGTCGAAATTTTTGGTCGCGGAACATTCCGCCACCTTTTTTTGCGCTGCCAGCCCAAACCCGAAATCCATCAACTGCCCGTAACCCAAAAAACTCCAGAGCAGCGCCCAAAATCCAAATTCTTCCAGCGACAATTCGTGGAACATCAGCCTGAACAGGTACAGGTTCAAACCTATCCGCACACCCAGGCGGATGTAATTCGAGATGGAATTGCTCCAGATCTTCTTTTTTAGTTCTTCAGTCGTCATTTATCCCCGATCACAATGAAAAAGTATCGGCATCGCCAAAAAATCCCCGGAATTGGTTCTGCTTCCAAACGCATAATCGTCGGCGAATAATTCTCCCTCTCCCTGAGGGAGCGGGCAGGGGTGAGGGGGAAGCCAGCGAACGGATTCACCCCGCCAGCCCTCCCCAACCATGTGCTTAAATTTATTCATCTCGAATCCTTCACGTGCCTCTCAGCCTGTTGATAAATCTCCTCCAACCTCGTCGCCACGGCCGCCCACGTATATTTCGCGGTTGCTTCCGCCCGTCCCGCTTCGCCCATCGCCCGGCGTTTGGCCGCGTCGGACACCAACTGTTGCAGACTATCCGCCAGCTTGTCCACCGCATCGTTTGCGTTCGGATCGAACATCAACCCCGTGCGCCCCGGTTCCACCAGCGCTTTCAAGCCGCCGATATTGCTGGTCACTACCGGTTTCCCGGCGCACCACGCCTCCAGCACCACGATACCAAATGGCTCATGCACCGATGGCAAAGCAAATACGTCGCAGGCATGGTAGGCGTTCACCAGGTCGGGATTATCCGTCCGTAAACCGGGTAAAATCTTTACCGCTGCGTCCAAATTCTGTTCACGAACCCTTGTTCGCAGCTTGCTGGCATAGTCCGGCTGCGTCTCCGGGCCTATCAATAGCAGGAATGATTCCGGTTTTTGGGCATGCAACCGCGCAAATGCCTCCACGAGAGCCAATTGGTTCTTTTGGGCATCGATGCGGCTGATGGTCGCGATGACGACCGCGTTCTCCGGAATCCCGTATTTGCGACGGAACGCCGCACCGTTGCCGGCCACAAACTTTTCCGGATCCACGCCATTGGGGAGATAACCCACGCGGTCATGCGGCAATTGTTTTTTCGCCGCTTCAAATTCCGAGTGGCCCACGCAGATGATGAAATCCGCGTCCTCTTTCAACCGCCGCACGCCCAGCACCGCGCCCAGCGGCTTGGCCCAATTCATTTTGCCCTCCACCGGCGATTGCATCGTGGCCACTTCGCTCGCCGGCACATCAAACACCCCGCCATGCAGCGAGAGGATGAACGGCTTCTTTCGCAGGCGCGCCACCGTGCGCACCATGCCGCCGACCCGCGCCAATGCGTGTGCGTGAAACAGCCGCACGTTATCCACTCGCATCATCGCCCGGAACAAACCGGTCGAGAGCAGGTTACCGCCTTTTTTATCCAGCGCATTTTTGTTCTCTGCCGTGAGGCCGAAATAGGGATAACAATACTTGAACCGCCGCACCGGAATCCCCCCGATGATTTCCTGCGGGGTAGGGCACAGTGCGCGCGAGGTGAAGATTTCCGGCTGCCAGCCGGCGGCCTGTTGCTGGCGGGAGATCTCGAGGATGACAGTTTCGGTGCCGCCCCATTCTTCGGCGGCGAAGCGTCGGGGCACATGCACGATGCGCTGGCGGGCGTTCATCAACAAGGCGGAGTGTATGAAAGATTGGCGATTGGAGCAAACCGAGGTTTCAGATGCAAAATCGGTTTCAAGTCGAGAGAGAAAATAAATAAAATCGCTTTAATTGACCTTAATCCACCTTCATTGACTTTAAACTTGGAGCTGCATCCGATTTGGAGTGCGGGGGGAGCCATGCCGCTTTTCACGCCAATGGTTCGGTGCGCGCTCGAGTTCATCATGAGTCATCCTTTGAAAAATTGTCTCTTTTTAGTCATTTTCACCCTCCAAAAAGTGGATGTTAAAAAAATCCCTTAATTAAGCTTAATTATGGGACTTATATACATCGTTACCCTGAAATGCCAAGCATTCGGCAAATCGGGAAGTCGGTAACCACGTGGTTAAGTTCTGTTCTGTAACCGAACAAGACGCTCATTTGAGGATTCTGTTTGGCTAGTCCTATTAAGTTATTTAACCAGACTGGCCAAAACTACCATTTTAACGGTTTGCTTATTTTAGTAAACGGGATGGCGCTTGGTAATTGTGCCGCAGATAAGTGTTCCGGCCTGATTTCTCTAATTAAATCAGCCTCTTTATGCAATTCTGGATTTGGAGAATTGTGGGGGTTTATGACACATATTTTCTTTCTACAATCTCTGCGAACAACTTTGATTGCCTCCAGCAAATCTGTGTCATTTGAAAGCAACACCCCCACATCGTAATTGTTTTTCCATGCGTCATTTACCATATGGACGGCCAAATTTACGTCTGAACCCTTTTCTTTAGGGTCAAAAACCTTTACACACCGATTCATTCTAACTTCAATCCCAAGGCGTCTTTTTACTTTTGTAAGCAGACTGGCATGGGCTAATTCTCTCAGCACCTTATGGCTGGAGAAAGTGCCATGGAAGATTTGAACTTTGGGCAAAGTTCTTAACGCACGAAGATATGCCTCATGCCTTAAGGATTTGTCAGGATCGCCGCGAGAGCGTATCTTAGCCGTGTAGTAATTGACCTGAACTATATCATAGTGCGGCAAAATTTGTTCGCATAACGATTGCACATTAAGCCATTTGAAGCCCGTTTTGCGCAAAGAACGGAAAAAGAGATTAAACCCGTCCACGTAGACAAATGCCCTAGGATTGGCCATAAAATAAATAAAGCGGGGGCAACCATTTCTGGCCACCCCCGCAATCCCACCGGCGAAGCAGTGGGACTTGTAAGAACCACAGCAATATCGGTATCGGATGGGCGGTTTTCAATAGTTTCGTTGTTGAATATCATTAGTTGATAATTCTTGCAAGAACTATTGACTTAAGACTAAGCTTCTGTCAACTTCTTAGTCGTGACGACCGAATCAGATAAAAATAAAAATCAGCAGGGCGCAACGTATCCTTACGTTCCGCTAAGTGCCGCCTTGATTCTCGCAGAGGCGGTGAAGCAGCTTGGTGGAAACAAGTCACCAATCCCAAAAAGTCAACTGGCCGATGCGTTGAAAGAAAACGAAAAGGGGCAGGGTTTCACTTTTAAAATTGCATCAGCCAAGTGTTATGGACTGATTGAGGGGCGGTCTTCATATACCTTAACAGAAAGTGCGCGCCGATATTTTTTCCCGACCAGTTCCAATGAAAAAATTGGAGCATCTCTGGACTTTTTGGAGGCACCGCCTGGGTTTGCCGAAATTATCAAGCGGTTCGATGGACAACGGCTTCCGGAAGTTAAAATGCTGGCCAATATCTTCCACACTCAATTGCGGGTTCCAGAAAGCTGGTCGTTGCGCGCTGCACAATATTTTATTCGCTCGGCGCAATTAATTGGTGTTATTGACGAGCGCGGTTTTCTGCGCTTCGACTCTGCAAGGCATACTGCGGTTAAGGGAATTCCTATTGAAACCGCTTCAGCGTTCGCAACCCAGCCACCAGAGACAATCAATGATGCTCTGAATGAGAATCTTTGGCAATTGGGAGCGCCCGAGGGTTACCACACTTATACTTTGCCTTTGGTGAATGGCCGAAAAGTGACGGTTTTGGCTCCGCTGGATATTACGCCGCAAGAAATTAAGCGGCTTAATAAATGGCAACAATTTACCCTCCAAGTCGATTGGACGGGTGACGAAAAAGAAACCGAATGATTTTATGAGAATAGTGCGCGGGGGTTTGTGACGCCGCAACAGATCGCCCAGAAAAGAAAACGGTGGAAGTGATTATACTTTGTCGAGTCCATCACTTCCACCGCCTAGGCAAGCCGGAGCAAGCCTTGTTATGGGATAACCTCTCATAACAAGGTCTTTCAGTCAATCACTTTATGTGTCACGTTTTCTAGCGGCTGACAATAGAGTGTTTCTGACCCATTCTGTCTTTGGCTTCCCGCTCCGTTTGATTGCATCGGCAATCTCTTTGGATTCGGGAACCGACAACCGAGTGGATATAAAAACCCCACGAGCCTCGTTTTTGGCGAGCTTGGGACGACCCATTTTTTTAGTCATATATTTTGTGTCACAATAAGTGTTGACACAATCCTAGTTTTTGTGACACACTAAGTCAAGATGAATGCGAAACCTGAATTTAAGAACTTGGCGGACTTCATGGATTTCTTCCGAGATGAAGCAACCTGCGTGAAGCATTACACCGCTACCCGCTTTGCCAACGGAGAATATTGCCCTTATTGCAAGCATACGACTATATACAGCTTCAAGGGCGGAAAACGCTATCGTTGCGCGGCCTGTAAAAAGGATTTCACCATCAAGACCGGCACACTGTTTTGGTTCTACTCATTTGACCAATCACCCATTTAACCGCTTAACAATTTAAAATGTCAAAAAACTAAATTGTTTATATTATTAAAAGACAATTTTGTCAATATTATTTTCACCTGCCAGTTGCCAAATGCGTTGTGTAAAAATTGATTTAAAAACACCATGCCTGCGTGAAGAAAAAATGGGTCGCCATTATTGCGATTTGTCTTGGGGGACTTCTGATTCTAGCAGTGGCGGTATGTTGCCCGTTTATACCCAGGATTTGGGGAGCATATAAGTATGACAAAGTACATTATGGAGCTTTTCAATCCGCTTCTCGCCAACGACTTGATTTGTTAGCCGGGCAAGCCATCAAATTGTTGGAACGAACCAACAAAGCAGTCTACCTGCGCGAAGATAAAGAGATGCCCATACCACTTGAATTGAAGGATCTTGACCCGTCCTATATTTATGTGGAGCCGGGCCAAATTACTATTGAATTACATGGCGGATTCGATCACTACGGGTTTCAAGTCTGGCAAAACCAATCAACTTCCAATCAATGGATTTTAGGCCATTACACAGAACAGTGGCAGTCGAATGACTTTACGTTTACGCCGATACAAAGCCCGGCCCGATAAACACTTTGTCCTTATTGACCCCGCCTCAAAATAGTTTAGACTGGTAGAGCTAGCTTATGGGCGCGTACTGGTTTCGACCTGAGAGATACGCCAGAGGCGGCATGCCGAGGAAGATGCGTTGGCCTCGTTAATCATTCGCATCAAGACAAAACAGCTAATCAAGAACTAGCTCTCGCGGCCTAAGTGCCACGACGTTCGCCGTCTGACGCCTGCTGAGGCGGACGAACGCCACAGCAGGCTGGATGGAAGGCGGTGTCTGCGCGCTGACCATCGAGATCTTATCCATGCGGACTAGGCTGAGCGATTCGCGTCAGATCGTTATCGTGAGGCAGAAAATCTTTTTCTGACTAAGCATGTAGTCGCGGCTGGTTTGCCTGTCAGGGACGCGGGTTCAACTCCCGCCGCGTCCACCATCTTTTACAGGTGTATTCTGCTTATGGGTGACTTGACGGGACAGATACGGGACCATTTCGCGCATGAAAACGGCACGAAATTCCGTTGAAAGGTCCTATCGAAGTCGCGCGGCAGGGAAGCATTTCTGTTCCAATCTACGCTACGACCGATCGTATCTACCGGGTCAATCCCCAAACGGGTCGCCTCTGGTCTTTGTTGCTTCTAATCAAGGACCGGAGGAAAGTGACCGTGGAATAAATGGGCGCGGAATTGCGGCCTTGAATTCACCAATCGATTTTTTGCGCCGGTTGACGCATATTTTTTCCCAATGCTAAAAAAAGCAAGTCATGCCAATTTATTTGCGTGAACCTCACGTCTGATTATCCGTATTGGGGTGTCAAAAATGGTTTGATTCGATCCTATCCAACCATGCAGGGGAACCTCCACTGCGATTGTGCTATCATAGGCGGCGGCATTACCGGTGCCTTGATCGGTTATCATCTCGCTTCCGCAGGAGTCAACGCAATCGTCGTTGACCGACGGGATATTGGAACCGGGAGCACGAGTGGAAGCACCGGTCTCCTGCAATATGAAGTCGATACCCCCTTGCGTGAATTGATCTCAAAAGTTGGTCGCGCTTCTGCCTGTCGCAGTTATCTTCTCTGCGGAGAAGCGGTTTTGAAACTCTATCAACTGGCCAGGAAACTGAAAATTGAATGTGACTTTCGAAAAAAGCCCAGCTTGCAAATTGCCCGTCACAAAATTGAATTCTCTGATTTGGAAGAGGAGTTCAAACTTCGTAAAAGCCTTGGGATTGATGTTGAGCTTTGGAATGAAAAAGAGTTGCAGGCGCATTTTCCTTTCTCAAAGCCTGTTGCTCTATTTTCTGTCAATGGCGCCGAAGTTGATCCCCATCGGTTGGCGCATGGACTTTTCCGGGCGGGCGAAAAGCAGGGTTTGCGGATATTTGACCGGGTAAAAATAATCAACCTTTCGCAATCAAAGCGTGGTGTTGTTCTTGCCACAGAGCAGGGTTTTAAAATTCATGCGCGCCGCGCGGTCGTGGCAGCTGGTTTTGAATCGAAGCAATTCTTCAAGAAAGGTCCAGGATCTCTAAAGAGCACGTATGCGCTTGTCAGTGAACCGGTGGATGATTTGTCTGGCTGGTATAAGGAATCATTGATTTGGGAAACGGGCATGCCGTATTTATATCTTCGTACCCTGCCTGATAGACGTATTATTGTCGGGGGTGAAGACGAGAATTTTGTCAGTTCCGTCCGTCGGGATGCTTTGATCTCAGAAAAAGCCCGGATTTTGAAAACTAAATTTGGCGCTCTGTTCTCCGGAATTCAATTGGATGTGGCGTATGCCTGGGCCGGGACTTTTGGTGAAACAAAAGATGGTTTGCCGTACATTGGGAGCCCTCACGGATGGCCTCATGTGTATTTCGCCTTGGGATATGGTGGAAACGGCATAATTTATAGCCTTATTGCGGCGGAAATTATCCGGGATCTTTTTCTTAAGCGCTCTAACCGCAATGCGAAGATTTTTGCTTTCGACCGCTAGGCTTCAAGGCTGCTTTGTTGTCGCGGGCATTTTGACAATCCTGCTTTTTCGGCTTAAGCACCACTTTGGTCCAGCCTTCTTCCCTCGCCTTTTCAGCGAATTTTAAATTCCACGATATGATCTTGCCGATCGTCAATGAGGAGAATCGTAGCATCGGGCTGTGCTTTCCCGTCCAAGGTCATTCCTACTTCCGCTCCGCGTTTTATGGTGATGTGGTAAAAAGTGTCCCGATGACGGTAATGTAACTTCAGCGAGTCCCAGGCAGCGGGGAGCTGGGTTTTCAGTCGTAATTTGTCCGTCTCCAAACTCAGGCCCAGGAGCGTCTCAACAATCAGTCGATACATCCAGCCGGCGGAACCGGTATACCAACTCCAACCTCCGCGGCCTGTATGTGGCGAAGTGGCATAGATGTCGGCAGCGACGACATACGGCTCAATTTTATATTTATTGACCTCTGACAAGTTAGTGGCGTGTCGAATAGGATTAAGCAGCGAAAACAATTCCCACGCCCGCTCCGTATCGCCCAATTCGGTAAAAGCCATCACGGTCCAGATGGCAGCGTGCGTATATTGTCCGCCGTTCTCACGTATGCCGGGGAGATAACCTTTGATATAGCCGGGTTCCAGTGCGGATTTGTCGAATGGGGGATCAAAGAGTTGGATCAAACGTTTATCACGACGGACCAAGCGTTTGTCCACGTGATTCATGGCTATGCGGGCACGTGCTATATCTCCGGCTCCTGAAAGGACTGCCCAGCTTTGTGCAATGGAATCAATTTGGCATTCTTCATTCGTCGCCGAACCAAGGGGCGTTCCATCATCAAAGTATGCGCGTCGATACCAGTCGCCGTCCCAGCCATGAAGCTCGATGTTTTGCTGTAATTGCTGAGCCTGGCGCCTGCAGTCTTCGGCGAGCGCAGCATCACCCCGGCGACGCGCTAATTCAGCGAAACACTCCAAAACGTGAAAAAGGAAGAATGCCACCCACACACTCTCCCCCTTGCCTTTTTCGCCGATCAGGTTCATGCCGTCATTCCAATCGCCACAGCCCATCAGCGGCAGGCCATGCACGCCGAATCTCAAGCCATGTTGTATGGCCCGCTGGCAATGTTCGTAGAGTGTGCCGGATTCTGCCGATTGTTGAGGCAGGTCATAGTAAGATTCCTCGTCTGCATTCACCGGACGGCCTTCCAAAAATGGCACGCGTTCATCGAGGATGCCGGTGTCGCCGGTGACTTTCACATATCGGCACGTGGCGTACGGCAGCCACAGGAAATCGTCGGAGAAATGTGTGCGCACTCCCCGGCCTGTAGGTGGATGCCACCAATGCTGTACGTCGCCCTCACGGAATTGCCGGCCGGCACAACGCAACAAATGCTCGCGAGCGGTGCCCGGCGCTGCATGGAGCAGAGCCGCGGTGTCCTGGAGTTGATCGCGGAATCCGTAAGCGCCCCCCGATTGATAATAACCACTTCGACCCCAATAGCGGCAGGCCAGTGTTTGGTATTCCAGCCAGCCATTAACCAAAAGATTTAACGCCGGATCCGGCGTTTCGGCATAAACGACCCCGAGTGTGCGTTTCCAAAATTCCCAAACCGCTTCCAAAGACTGCCTGGCGCTCATGGGATTGGTGAAGCGGCGGACTAAATATTGGGCTTCTTCCGCATTGTTGCCAGCGCCCAGCACGAAAACCAGTTCATGTTCCTGACCATCTTCCAATTCTACTTGAACCTGGAGGGCGGCACAGGGGTCCAGCCCTGCACCGGTCTTTCCAGAAAGTTGTGCGTAGTACAACGCCCGCGGATTGGCGAGAGTGCCGTTGCGTCCGATAAATTCCATGCGGCTGCCGGTGACGGTGCGGCGGCCATCGCTGACGCTCGCAAAAACGGTCTTACCGGCAAACTCGCGGTTGTACACGTTGTGGGCGAACATCGCTCCGGTTTGCGGGTCAGTTTCCGTGACCACGTGCATCAGATTTGCATGCCGCCATTGGCCGAGGACTAATTCATTGTAGCTCGTGATCGAAAGCCGCCGATTGCGACCCGAGTGGTTGTGAAGTTTGACCACCACAAATTTTACGGGGGCATCGATCGCAACATATGTACAGAGCTCTGATGTGATTCCGGCCTGTGTATAATCAAAAACGCTGTAACCGAATCCGTGTCGGCAAACATAAGTCCCATTTCCCCGCGCAGGTAATGGCATAGGCGACCAGAATTGTCCTGTCTCATCATCACGGACATAAAAAGCCTCCCCGCTTGTGTCACGTACGGGATCGTTTTGCCATGGGGTGAGGCGGAATTCGTGGGCGTTATCCACCCAGGTATAAGCCGCGCCGCTCTCCGATATCACAGTGCCGATTTGGGAATTGGCCAGCACATTCGCCCATGGCGCGGGTGTGACCTGGCCACGCGGAAGCGTGATGACATACTCACGCCCATCGGGCGTGAAACCACCCAGGCCGTTGAAGAATATTCGTTCTCGATCAGCCGGAGTCGTTTGAGAGATGGGAAGCGCCGGACGCGTGGGTGTGAAGAGCGGAACCTTTCGCTCCGCTTGGGGTTGTCTTCCGACTTGATCAGCCAGGGTCTCAGTGGTATCCGTGAGTATGACCCTGGCCACCGTTTGCAATAAAACCCGGTCTTCCTCCTTTAACTGTTCACTGCGCCGCAGAAATATTCCGCCCGGTTTGTCGATACGCTCGGCTGCTCCATACGCGCTGATCAATGCCAGGATCTGCTCGTGCAAAACCTGTCGATACCCGGAGAAATCTTCGTTCAGGATGACTAAATCTGCTTCTAATCCTTTTTCACGCCAATACGCGTGAGCACACAGCACCTGTTTCACCAAATCGACCCGATTCGTATCCGCTACACGCATGAGGAGGATCGGCAGATCGCCGGAGATGCCAAAGGCCCAAAGACCGCTTTGTCCCAGACCATTGCGAGTGAGAACGCTTGAGCCGGCACGGTGGGACGAATTCGCATATATGATCGAGCTCGCTAACTGTCCATAAAGCTGAACTTCGGCCTCGGTGATCTGCAACTGGCGCAGCACCAGTTGGCTATGTGACCAGGCCAGATCGAAGGCGCGCGCTGCAAAACTAGAGTCACGATATTTACCGATCATTGCCAGGGCAGCTTCGCGTGTCTCGGCCATACCCGAGATGATATGCCAGTTGGCGGAGGTATCGGGTTCGATGATCACCCCCCGCCGGATAGCGACGATCGGATCAAGCACCGCTCCCTCAGTGTTCGAAAGTGGGCCGGCTTTATCGAACGCAGCCGGTTGGGTGATCGTGCGACAGCGCCCGATGAATTTCAACCGGTCTGTCTCAAAGGAGATTTCACCGGAGGGGGCGCCCTGGGCCGTGACCAGGTGGAACATCCAGGGCGGCTTTTCACCGGGGGACCGGGGCCGACGAGTGCAAAGAATCGCCTGTGATTCCTTGAGGATCTCAGTTTGCACAAATAAGTTGCTGAAAGCAGGGTGCGCAAGGTCGGCGTTCATTGGGGCAAGGACGACTTCCGCATAACTGGTCAGCTCGATGGTGCGGGTCTGATTCGACAGGTTTCTCAATGTTACCCGGCGGACCTCAACATCGTCTTCCGGTGACACGGCGATTTCTGTATGCGCATCGATTTCGTTTTGTCGACAACGATATTCAGCGCGTCCCTGTACAAAAATGGCTTCATAGTTTTTCGTCGAACTCCGTACTGGCTGATAGGCAGAAGACCAGAGTTTCCCGGTGGCGACATCGCGGAGATAGCAAAAGGTGCCCCACTCATCACTAGCGGCATCCTCACGCCAGCGGGTAACCGCCAGGTTTTTCCAGTGGCTGTATCCGCCACCGGCGTTGGTCGCCATCACATGGTAACGGCCGTTGGACAACAAGTGCACTTCGGGGATAGGTGTTTGTGGAGTTGGAAATACTCGCATTGTTGATGCGGGAGCCGTCTCGGGCTTGCTGGCCACGCTGACCTCCGCGGCATGCGGTTGTAATCCGGAAGAAATTTTCGGGACGCGCTCGTGGAGGAGTAATTCTGAAGCCTTGAAGTATGGGTCAGAGAGAAATCGGCGTTGCATAGGGCGGTCCAGAAGCAAATAAGAGAGCGCCAACAAGCTCATCCCTTGATGATGGGCCATGAAACTGCGAAGCAGGACGCCATTTTTGCCGCGAGACATCCGGGCAGGAGTAAAGTCGATCGCCTCGTAAAAACCATAAGCCCCGCGATAGCCAGCTTTGGTGAGCGTCTGTAAATTCTGGCAGGCTGCAACGGGAGCGATCATTAGAGCCAGGACAGAAGCATAAGGCGCAATCACCAGATCATAGGCGAGACCGCGCTTAAGCCCCAGGCCAGGCACACCAAACGGGCCATATTGATAGACTCCGTGGGCATCGGTGAAATTGTAGCACGACTCGGAAATGCCCCACGGCACGTTTCGTTGTGCGCCGTATTCGATCTGGCGCGACACGACGGTATGATAGGTCTCATCCAACAAAGTGTGTTCATAGGTGGGCATGATCAACAGAGGCATCAGGTATTCAAACATTGAACCACTCCAGGACAATAACGCCGGTTTCCCCGCCTGGGTCGTAAGCTGGCGGCCCATGGCAAACCAATGTTTTTGAGGCAATTGATCCTGGGAAATGAGAATGAAACTCACTAAGCGCGCCTCCGATGCCAGCAAATCGTAATAGGAGGGATCACGACTCCGGTTAGTGACATTATAACCAATCGATAATAGATCGCGGCTGGAATCGTATAAAAAGCTGAAATCCATCGTTGCCAGTTCAAAACAGCGCTGGGCCAGTTGGTCAATTTGTTGGATACGTCTGGCCGCCGGTCCGCCACCCGTGGGTAAAGTTGCTAATTCCTGCAAAGTGGGGATGTGATCAAAGTCGGTCGATGCAGGGACCATAAGCCGTAGTTCATCCAAGGCAGCCTGACACTGCCGGATGAGTGCTTTCCGCCACCATTGTTGTTCCAGTTCCCCGTTGTCTGATAACGCAGCGAAATCTGTACCTAGTTCCTGCATCAACGACAGCGTGGCCGATACTGTTAATGGCACGGCTTTCAGTTTTTCACTCAAGCGCTCGCTGCTCTTGGAATCAATCATTCCCAAAGCGTCCTGCATGCCGGTTAAAAGATGTGACGAAATAATGGGTTGGTTTTTTAACTCCCACAACCCCGCGCGCAAGGTGAAGAGCGCGCCCGCCAGATTGCCGCTATCGACACTGGATACGTACTGCGGTCGTAATGGCTTAAGGGTGCGGGTATCATACCAGTTATAGAAATGACCTCGAAAACGTTCGAGCTTTTCCATCGTTCCCAGGGTACGCCCGGTGAGATCCAATAACTGGCCGGTGGAGAGGTAACCGAAATCAGTCGCGGCCAGGTTGGCCAGCAACGCCATTCCCATGTTTGTGGGAGAGGTGCGGGTTGCGATCAACGGAGAGGGGACTTCCTGAAAATTATCAGGAGGAAGCCAATTCTCCTCTTCATTCACCAGGACTTCAAAGTAGCGCCACGTTTGCCTGGCGAGACTGCGTAAAAAGGTCCCTTGCGCTTCAGACAATTGTGGTTTTGGCAAACGGAGTGGCCGGCTTATCCACCACGCGATCACTGGAGAAATTAACCAAAGAAATAGAAGCGGTCCGCTGAAGGCCAGTTCAGCCGGCCTGGTCAAGAGCAGCCAGGCAATTCCGGCGGCGGCCAGAGTGGGAGCAAACCACATCTCGCGAAAAAACTGGATGGGGGTGTTGGATCCATTGCGCTGGGCATATCTCTCCGTATGCCAAAGCAAAAGCCCACGACGCGTGAACAGCATGCGAACCCCGGAATCAAATATTGCATCCAGATTGATAAAGGCGCGATAGGGCATCGTCGCAAGCTCAAACGCCACATCCGCTAACTGTCGGCCGATTGAGCCCTGAACGGTGTGCAGGTGCACATTCCAATTACGATCCCGGGGTTTGCGGAGCGCTTCGACTGAGGCAGTCAAAAACACAGGAAACAGGAACAGGATAAGCACAAAACGCATCCACCATCCGACTGGTTCCGGAGCGATCAGCCAGCCTGTGAGCAACATGAATAATAAGCCTGGTGGAACAATGCTTCGGCGCAGGTTGTCAAAAATTTTCCATCGGGCGAGCCCCGTAAGCGTGTTGGGCATGCGCAAATTCGATGCCCCACGTACCGATGGCATTAGCCAGCCGGTGATCTGCCAATCGCCCCGTATCCATCGATGGCGTCGGCTTATCTCAGTGGTAAAAGTTGTGGGATGTTCTTCTTGTAATTCCACATCTGTCACCAATCCGGAACGGGCAAAGCCACTTTCCACCAGGTCGTGACTCAGAATAAGATTTTCGGGGAACCGGTTGACCGTGGCCTGCTGGAATGCTTTCAGGTCATAGATTCCCTTGCCGATGTAAGATCCCTCTTCGAACAGATCCTGATAGATATCGGAAACCGCACGAGTGTAAGGGTCGATTCCCGCTTCGCCTGTGCTGAGCCGGGCGAATATCGAACGATTGGTCGAGACCAGGTTGATGGACGTACGCGGTTGCAAAATCGCATAACCTTCAACGACCCGTCCGGTGGCAAGATCAAGTCGCGGGCGATTCAGAGGGTGCGCCATAGTGCCGATAAGTTTGCGGGCGGCATCCCGAGGCAGATCGGTATCGGTATCCAGAGTCAGTACGTACTGGATGGTCGGAAAAACACCTGCATGACCGATAATTTCGACGAACGGACCACTAGGCCCTCCCAGCATCAAATTATTGAACTGCTCCAATTTTCCGCGTTTACGTTCATAACCCATCCAAAGGCGTTCATACGGGTTCCACACACGTGGACGGTGAAACAAATAAAATATAGTGGCGTCTCCTTTGCCGTAGCGCTCGTTCAATGTGTTGATGCCTTCACGCGCCATGCGCAAGAGGTCTGAATCATCCGGTTGTGACGGTGTCAATGAATCGCGGAAATCGGTCAGGAGGGCGAAAAACAGATTGGCATCACGATTTCCCAAATACCTGACCTCCAAGTCCTCCAACAAATCGGTAACGGCACGGGAATTGGTCAGCAGTGTTGGGATGACAACCATAGTGCGATTGGCCAATGGTATGCCTTTCGAAAAATCCAATCGCGGAAGCAGGCGCGGGCGGACCAGCATATTCGCTAAGAGGTTTACGATAGCCACTGCCGTCTGCGATGCCGCGATAATTACGACGAACATCAATAGCCAAATATACCAAGCCTGCCAGTTTAATTGGCTGGTAGGGACAAATGCCAGGTATGACGTGCCGATGGTGATGACCGATATGGCGGTGAGATAAGAAAGCAGACGAAACCGGCTCAAGAATCGCCTCAAGACTTGAGGGAATGACTGGTGTACTCTAACGAGGTTTTCGAGTTGTGCCTTGCCTTTGTCCACAAGATAGAATCCGACGTGTGCGGTTCGGGCGGTGGGGCCTTCAATTTGGGAAGCTCCGATCGCAAGCTTGATCGCTGCGCTCGCCACCGTCTCTTCGGAAATTCTGGCGCGTCGCGCCAAAAGCTCAACGTAATGCCGATAACTATTGCGCGTGGCAAAATCCATTTCGCCGTAAACGCCCGCCGGGTCCCTGAGCAATGTCTCGTTGACGAGGCTGAGCGATTCGACAAATTTTCGCCAGTCCTTCACGCTCAGGAATCGCAAGCCTCCGATGCAATTCCCAACGGAAAGCTGATCAGCGGCTTGGCTCTGATTATCAGCACGCTGTAACTGCTCGCGCGTGAGGCCTTGTTCGGATAGCCGGTGTTGGAGCCAGCTGAATACAATCGCCAGTGAGGGGTTTTGGACCGGCAACCGGCTCATAAATTCCTCCACAAATTGATTGCTAAACGGGGGGTTGAATTGCGCCAGCTCGGCCAGCAAATACAGAATAGTGGAAGGTTCTCGCTCCGTCGCTTTTGTCAAACGGTCGGCCCAAGTGGCTGCCAGGTTGCGATCGCGTCTTCGCTGGGCGATATGTACCGAAACCCGCCGAAGATTTTCGATCAATCCCAACCTCAGCATGATAGGAATGGCCCATAATTCGCCAAGATTCAGGGGCGAAACGGACTGATAGGCAGACACGAAATGGTTGATGTTTTCTTCATCCAGTCGTCCGTCAACGTGTGCTATCAATTCCAGGGCAATATCATATACGCGTGGCAATCCGACCGAGTTTCCCGAGGACAACTGCGGTAACTCACGATTGTAAGTCCGCGGCAAATGTAATCGAGTCATCCGGATTTGTTGTTCGATCAGATAAAAGTTATCCAGAAGCCATTCGCCTGCCGGGGCTATCCGCCGTCCCTCGGCCGCCGCTTCGGTGACCAGCTCATAGGCCTCCAGCAAAACCCGTTCGTTGTCGGCCAGCCGCTGAAGCAGGTGATTTGGTCCTGCTTTCAGATCAAGGCGATGTTGTTTAGCTAGTCCTATTGCGTGCTTGCGTAGTTGCTCGATGCTAAATAATTCGGCCCGCAATGGGGGCTCGCTGGAATGCAGACGCAGATGGGCTCGTCCCGCCATCCATTTTTTCCATGAAATCAAAAAAGTTTTTCTGCGTATCTGCGTGATCAAAATGCCTCCCTTGATTAATTTCGCACAACTATTGCCTTTGACCAAGTCTTGCGCCTTTTTCTCTAACACAAAAAGTGTTGCCAGGCTCTTGGACTGCTACATGCCTGACAACCTTAGGTTGGTATTTAGCAATATAAGGTCTCATTAAGGGTTCATTAATCCTCAATCCGCACCGATACCCATATCGCGCACCGATTTGCGAGCCGGGAAAACTATGACGATGGGAACATGATCAAGTGTGACACGAATGCCAATGCGACGGCAGGCGATGTCAAATCAAGGGCAAAATGATGCGCCTAACAGTGGAAAACTCTGCGCCAGTGCCTTCGGTTGCCGCGAACCTTTCAGTTTAACGACGAAACACCAGCAATTAGATACGAACTGATTCCATGGGAAAAACGATTCTTACGGTTGATGATGCGCGGACCATGCGGCAAATGGTGTCGTTTACGCTCCGCAGTGCCGGGCACGAAGTCCTTGAGGCCCAGGATGGCGTCGTGGCCCTTAGCGTTCTCCAAACCCGCCCTGTGGATCTCGTGCTCACAGATATCAATATGCCGAACATGAACGGCATCGAATTGACGCGCCAGTTGCGGACGATGCCCAGCTTCGGCAAAACGCCCATCATCCTCCTGACCACCGAATCTGACCCGGGCAAAAAAGCCGAAGGCCGCGCCGCCGGGGCCACCGGGTGGATCGTAAAACCTTTTAGCCAGGAACAGTTACTCGCCATTGTGGCCAAATTATTACCCCCTTAAACCATAAACTTTAAAATGAACGAAAACCTGCAGCAGCAACTCATCAAAGACCTGCTCATCGAGAGCTTAGAGGGGTTGGACAATTTCGACCGCGAAATGCTCGCCCTGGAAAAGGGCGAAGGCAACGCGGAGACACTCAACAATGTTTTCCGGATCATTCATTCGATCAAAGGGAGTAGCGGCTGTATTGGCTTGGGCAAAATCGAGTCGGTCGCGCATGTGGGCGAGAGTCTGTTGAGCCTGTTGCGTGACGGCAAACTCGTGTTCAACCCGGAGATGATCAGCGCTTTGCTGGAATACTCCGACGCGCTCAAAGCGATGCTTGGCTCACTCGAAAAAACCGGCCAGCAAGGCGATGTGGATTATTCCGCACTATTGCAGAAGTTAAAATCTCTCCAGACCGCCCGCCCGGTGGAGACTATACCGGCTGCGAATTTTGGTTTATTTGAAGAAGAACCGGCAACGCCGTCGGCACCCGCGCCTTCACCGGAATCTGCCAAACCGCAGCCCGCCAATGTTCCCATTGCGCCGCCGGCCAGTCTGCCGGAAAAAGCAGCAGAGAGGGATGTCATCGCCCGTCCAGTGGCATCAGTCTCGGATACCGCCATACGCGTTGACGTCGGACAACTTGATAAATTGATGAACCTGGTCGGAGAATTGGTGTTGGCGCGCAACCAAATCGTGCAGTTCACTGCTCAATCCCAGGAACCTACTTTGCTAAACGCTGCCCAGCGCATCAATACCATCACCACTGAGCTGCAGGAAAACGTGATGAAGACGCGCATGCAGCCCATCGGCAATGTCTGGGCGAAATTCCCCCGGATCGTGCATGACATGGCGCTGGACCTGGGCAAACAGGTGGAACTCGTGATGGAAGGCAAAGAGACCGATCTTGACCGGACCATCATTGAGGCGATCAAGGATCCGCTGACTCATCTGATCCGCAACGCTGTGGATCATGGGATAGAGACCCCGGCAATCCGCCGGGCCGCCGGCAAACCGGAAAAAGGCACACTGACGCTCCGCGCTTTCCACGAAGGCGGCCAGGTCAACATCGAGATTCTCGACAACGGTCGCGGCATCAACATCGCCAAAGTCAAAGAAAAGGCTGTGCAACGCTCATTGGTCACGCCGGACCAGGCCGCCACCATGAGCGACCGCGAAGTGTTCAGTCTGATTTTCCTGCCCGGCTTCTCCACCGCCGACGTAGTGACCAATGTTTCCGGCCGCGGCGTGGGCATGGATGTCGTCAAGACCAACATCGAAAAGATCGGCGGTTCGGTGGATGTCTTGAGCGAGGAGGGCCAGGGCACAACGCTAAAGATCAAGATTCCCCTGACGCTGGCCATCATCCCTGCGCTGATAGTAACCAGCGGCGCGGAACGTTTTGCGATCCCGCAAGTCAGCCTGCTTGAGCTGGTGCGCATGGAGGCCGACCAGGCCCGCAAAGGGATCGAGATGCTTTATGGTGCGCCCATCTACCGGCTGCGCGGCCAGTTGCTGCCGCTGGCTTACTTGAACCGGGAACTGAAACTGGAGGCGCCCGCCATCGGTTCGGCGAACGACGCGGTCGTGAACATCGTGGTGTTGCAGGCGGACGGGCGGCAATTCGGCATGATCGTTGATGAAATCAACGACACGGAAGAAATCGTCGTGAAACCGCTCGGCAAACAACTCAAGAGCATCACTTGTTTCGCCGGCGCCACCATCATGGGCGATGGCAAGGTCGCCCTGATCCTCGACGTCATGGGCTTCGCGCAACACGCCAATGTTATCGCTGAGGTGCGTGACCGTTCGGTTTCCGGCAAAAACAAGGCCGCCGATAAAGTGGACGAGCGCCAGACCCTCCTCTTGTTCAATGCCGGCCAGAATGCGCGCATGGCGATTCCTCTCTCGATGGTTGCCCGGCTCGAAGAATTTCCGCGTTCACAGGTGGAATGGTCCGGCAAACAAGAGGTTGTTCAATACCGTGGCCAAATCCTGCCGCTCATCCAGATCGCCAATTACCTGCCCAATGCGACGGGCATTTCCGCACAGTCCGACCCTGTTCAAGTGGTCGTCTATTCCGAGGCCGGTCGCAGTGTCGGCCTGGTTGTTAGCAAGATTAATGATATCGTCCAGGAGACGCTTACCGTAAAACGCAACAACAGCCGCGACGGCATCCTTGGCTCGGCGGTGGTCCAGGATAAAGTCACTGATCTCCTCGACGTCATCGGCATCATCCGCACGGCGGACCCGTCCTTCTACGAAGAAACCAAGAAAATTTAATAAATAACTCTCATGACCAACACTAAACAGTTTTGCACGTTTTTTGTGAACGACCTCTTCTTCGGAGTCGAAGTCCTAAAAGTCCAGGAAGTCATCCGCTATCAAGGAATGACGCGTGTGCCTCTGGCATCGGCCACGATCCAGGGCCTGATCAACCTGCGCGGACAAATCGTCACGGCCATTGACCTGCGCCGCCGGCTCGAACTCCCGCCGCGCGACGCCGAACAACTTCCGATGAATGTCGTCGTGCGCAGCGATGATGGCGCCGTAAGCCTGCTCGTGGATGAGATCGGCGACGTCGTGGAGATCCAGGACGACATTTACGAGCACCCCCCGGAAACACTCAAGGGTGTGGCGCGTGAACTGGTCCAGGGAGTCTATAAATTGAAAGAGCGGCTTCTGCTCATCCTTGATACTGAAAAAACCGTCAACCTCGCCAACTCAGGCAACCGTGCCTAGGAAAATCGAAACCATCCAACCAGACATGCATTAATAGTCCGCAACAACGTCAACACAACAACATATCCAAAATTAAATAAAGAAATCATATGAAACTGAACACCCCAATCCTGCCTCGCGCAAAAACAAACGGTCTACGCCATCTGAATGGCAAGAACGATTCGCACCAGAACGGCAAAAGCACTGCCCCGGCCGGTAATTCCGCCGAATTGATAGATCTGCGCGGCCAGTTGGCCGCCATCCACAAAGCCCAGGCGGTCATTGAATTTGACCTGTCCGGGAACGTGCTCAGCGCCAACGAGAACTTTCTTTCGGTGCTGGGTTACACATTGGAAGAGATCAAAGGCCGGCACCACGGCATGTTCGTGGATCCCATCTACCGCGAAGGCGCCGCCTACAAGAAGTTTTGGAGCGATCTCAATGAAGGCAAGTTTCAAGCTGCCGAGTTCAAACGCATCGGCAAGGGCGGCAAGGAAGTCTGGATCCAGGCCAGCTACAATCCGATCTTCGATGCGCAAGGCAAACCGTTCAAAGTGGTGAAGTTCGCCACCGATGTGACGGCCAACAAACTCAAGAACGCTGATTTCCAGGGCCAGATCGCCGCTATCGGCAAAACCCAGGCAGCAATTGAATTTAACTTGGACGGCACCATCGTTGTGGCGAATGATAATTTTCTCAAGACGCTCGGTTACACTTTGGACGAGATCAAGGGTCGTCACCACAGCATGTTCGTGGAACCGGCCTATCGTGAGAGCGCTGAATACAAACAATTTTGGCGCGAATTAGGCGAAGGCAAGTTTCAAACGGCGGAATACAAGCGCATCGGCAAGGGCGGCAAGGTCGTCTGGATCCAGGGCAGTTATAACCCGATCCTCGACCTCAACGGGAAGCCTTTCAAAGTGGTGAAATTCGCCACCAACATCACTGGCCGCAAACGCAGCGAAGAGGCCATCAGCATGGTGCAGGCGATCATCGAGTTCAACCTGGAAGGCAATGTCCTCAGCGCCAATGAGAATTTTCTCAAGACTATGGGCTACATGCTGGATGAGGTCAAAGGCCGGCATCATAGTCTCTTCGTGGACCCGGCTTATCGTGAAACCGCCGAATATCGCCAATTCTGGCGCGATCTCAATGAGGGCAAATTCCAGGCCGCCGATTACAAACGCATCGCCAAGGGTGGCCGCGAAGTATGGCTCCAGGCAATCTACAATCCCATCTTTGACGCCGACGGCAAACCGTTCAAGGTGGTTAAGAACGCATCGGACATCACCGACCGCAAGAAGGCCGAAGCCGCTCTCAAAGTCACCATCGCCGCTGTCAATCACAATGCCCAGGCCCTTGCTTCTTCTTCAGAAGAACTGACGGCCGTCAGCCAGCAGATGAGTTCTAACTCCGAGGAAACAGCCACCCAATCCAATGTGGTCGCAGCCGCCTCCGAGCAGGTCAGCAAGAATGTGGCAACCGTCGCCACCAGCGCCGAAGAGATGAGCGCCAGCGCCAAAGAAATCGCCAAGAATGCGACCGAAGCGGCGAAGGTTGCCACCGAAGCCGTAAAGGTTGCTTTCGCAACGAATAAAACTGTCGCCAAACTCGGGGACAGCAGCATCGAGATCGGCAAGGTTATCAAGGTCATCACCAGCATCGCGCAACAGACCAATTTGCTGGCGTTGAACGCCACCATTGAAGCGGCGCGGGCAGGAGAAGCCGGCAAAGGTTTCGCCGTGGTTGCCAATGAAGTCAAAGAACTGGCCAAGCAGACCGCCACCGCCACGGAAGATATCAGCGGGAAGATTGAAGCCATCCAGACCGACACGAAAGCCGCGGTCACGGCGATCGACCAGATCGGCAAGATCATCAACCAGATCAGCGACATCCAAAACACCATTGCCAGCGCTGTGGAAGAGCAGACCGCGACCACCAACGAAATCGCCCGCAACGCCACCGAAGCCGCTCAGGGCAGCACGGAGATATCGAAAAATATCGCCAATGTATCCCTGGCCGCGAAGAACACGACCCAGGGGGCGAACGACACCCTTACTGCCGCCACCGAACTGGCCAAGCTCGCTGCCGACCTCAAGCGCGTGGTCGAACAGCAGGGAATATAAATATATCAGCCCGGAGGCTGCCCAATGCGGTGCGCCTCCGGGCAAACTGCAATGCACCGGAAGCCGGGCGGTTTCTGGCTTCCGGTTGTCTTGTGAATGCAATGGGAACCACGTTGCCTCCTGCGAGGTCAACGTCGACGAATATGAGAATATTGATCATCGATGATTCAAAAACTATGCGGAATTTCCTGGGTATTCTCGCCCGGGAGATCTCGTTGGATGCGACCGAAGCCGGCGACGGGCGCGCTGCCCTGGATCTGCTCATCCGAAACGACCCGCGCGTGCCGTTCGACGTGGCGCTGGTTGATTGGGAGATGCCGCGCATGAATGGATTGGAATTCGTCCAGGCCGTGCGCCGTAACAGTGATTTCGCCGGGCTGAAACTGTTGATGGTAACGACGCTGAACTCCACGGAACGGGTGGCCGAGGCGCTTGAGGCTGGCGCAAATGATTTTCTGATGAAGCCCATCACCAAAGAAATGTTACTGGAAAAACTGCAGATACTGGGCGTAGTGGATTGAGTATGACCCTGGATCGGATAATTAAATGCCCAAAATTCGCGTATTGGTCGTAGATGATGCCGTGGTGGTCCGCAAGCTGATCACGGAAACGCTGCGCCGCGACCCGGAACTGGAAGTGGTGGGCATAGCGGCCAATGGAAAAATTGCGCTGCAAAAAATCCCGCAGGTAAATCCCGACCTGATCACCCTTGATATAGAGATGCCCGAACTGGATGGCCTCGGCACATTGCGCGAAATTCGGAAACTATATCCGAAGCTAGCCGTCATCATGTTCAGCACGCTGACTCAAAAGGGGGCGGTGGCCACGCTGGACGCTCTTTCATTGGGAGCCAACGATTATGTCACAAAGCCTGCCAATGTGGGCAGCGTGACTGAAGCCATGGAGCGGCTGGAGCAGGAATTGATTCCCAAAATCAAGGTCCATTGCCGTCATCTTTGCTCCACCGGGACGGTCGTCACTTCTACAGAGCCGCGACCGGTCCGTCCGTTGTCCCCGCCGCTTCCGCCGCGAGCCGGACCGATCGAAATAGTTTGCCTCGGCACGTCCACGGGCGGGCCAAACGCCCTAGCGGAAGTTTTCGGCCAATTACCGACGAATTTTTCCGTGCCCATCGTTTTGGTCCAGCATATGCCGCCCTTGTTCACCGCTATGCTGGCTGAGCGATTGAGCAAGATCTCGCCGGTCATCTGCCACGAGGGCGCCGAGGGTCAGGTGATCGAGCGTGGCCATGCCTACATCGCACCAGGCGGACGGCATATGGAGGTGCAACGATCCGGGACCCGCACCATTTTGCATCTCCACGACGGAACGCCAGAGAATTCATGCCGCCCGGCGGTGGATGTTTTATTTCGCAGTGTAGGGGCGATTTTTGGCGGATCGGTGTTGGGTGTGGTAATGACCGGCATGGGGCAGGACGGGCTGCGGGGTTGCGAGATTCTTCGTGAAAAGGGCGGCCACATCGTGGTGCAGGATGAAGCCACGAGCGTTGTCTGGGGCATGCCAGGCTTTGTGGCCAAAGCCGGTTACGCGGACAAAATTCTGCCCCTGAACCAGCTTGCCGGCGAAATCACGCGTCGCGTGCGGGAAAGCCAGGCGGGACCAAAAGCCATGGCAGGGAATCTAAAAGGCTAACCATCATGGCGATTTCAAAAACAGATTTCGAGTATGTCAGCCGGCTCGCCCATAGCGAGGCTGCTCTCGTCATCGAACCGGGCAAAGAGTATCTTGTCGAAACCCGGCTCGGTCCGCTGGCGCAACGGGAAGGATTCGCGTCCCTGGCGGCTTTGATCCAGCAAATGCGCCTGGAAACCAAAGTCAATGGCCTGCATCACAGGGCCATTGATGCCCTCACTACCAATGAGACGCTGTTTTTCCGGGACTTTCATCCGTTTGAAGCGTTGCGCCGGTCCATTATCCCGGAGGTGTTGGAACGCCGTGTGAGTGCGCGCCGATTGACCATTTGGTCGGCGGCCTGTTCGACCGGCCAGGAGCCGTATAGTCTGGCCATGTTGCTGCTCGAGCACTTTCCACAATTGGCTGGTTGGACTATTTCGATTCTGGCCACCGATTTGTCTCCTACGGTTTTGAGCGCGGCGCAGGAGGGCAAATATTCGCAATTCGAAGTCAACCGCGGCCTCCCCGCCAGTTATCTCGTGAAATATTTTACCAAGCAGGAGGAGAAATGGTGCGTGAAGGATGAGGTCAAAAAAATGATTGAATTCCGCCCCATGAATTTGATCCAAACCTGGCCCATCATGCCGCCGCTGGACCTGGTTTTTATCCGCAATGTGATGATTTATTTTGATGTAGAGACCAAGAAGACGATTCTGAAAAAAATCCGCAATTGTCTTCTGCCGCATGGATATCTTTTTTTGGGCACGGCCGAAACCACCACCAACCTGGATCTGCAATATCAACCAGTCACCCATGGGAAAGCCGTGGTCTATCGCGTCCAGCAGTCACAAACTCCACCGACATTGGCCGCACCATGAAACGAACGGGAACATGGGCTACGTGGTCGAAAGCGAAAACAGCACGCCTTCAATCGGCTATCCAGGTGTTTCTCCCCGGCTGCCGTCGTCTCTGTGCGCGCGCGCGGGCAGCGGTAAAGTCCGGCCAAACCACGTCGCAGTTCGAGCCGCAAGCCTGGAGCAAACGGCTTAAAGAGGAAAAAGAATCTCTCTTGTCGCTGGTTCACGGAATGGAAGCGGAATTTCTTGCCAACGGCGACGGGCTTGAACGCTTAACCCGGCAATTGGACGAAATTCAACAGGAATGCCTTTCGCTTTCCGATTTGACGCTCGGACGGGGACAGGATGCTGCCGTCCAGTTTGCGTTCCAATTGCTCAAGAAAGCTGAGGATTTTCTACTGGCCGGATACGAACAATACGATCATGTGTTCGCCACCTTCGCAGAGTTGCAGCAGCGTCTCTCTGGACTTGCCAAGCAGCGCGATGAACTGATGCGTGTACTGTTGCCGCTGAATTTCGTCACGCTTTCCATCCGCATCGAAGCCAGCCGTCACCCGATAGAAGTGCAGCAGAATTTCTTCGCGCTGGCCGACACCGTCAATAAAACGGTAAACGAAGTCCGCGATACGTTGGTGCGCCAGTTTGAAGAGCTTGCCGTGAGCGAGCGCAGGGCGCGTGACTTGATGGCGCAAGTCTCCAGCTCGATTCAATCCCATCGTCATGAAGTCACCGCCACCCTGGAAACGGTTCGCAGCCAATTGAGCGCCTTGTCCCAGGCGCTCACCGATTCCGGAGCCGGTGTCACAAATCTAACCGATTTGAATAAGGCGGTGACAAACCACATTTGCGGAATCGTCATGGCGCAGCAATGCCAGGACATCACCCGCCAGAGCATTGAACACGTAGGCGAAGCCATGGATGAGATGCGCGCCCATATTGGCGATACGCCGGGCACTGCCACCTTGAGCGATCCGGCGGCCCGCCAGTTTGTCCACCACGCGGGCCAGATCCAATTGCATCAAGTCCAGGATGTTTTCGGGCAGCTCAATAAAGCTGCCGACAGTATTAAGTCAGGCATTCAAAACCTGCGCACCGAGGCGAGCACGGCCGCCGAAGTGTCGGTGAAGATGGGCGCTACCATGCTCGATGCCGATATCGCCACCCAATGCCAGGCGGGCATCGGCGAAATTCTTGGCATTGTCAAACAGGCCGTCCAGAAAATCGCTGACATCATTTTTGCCTTCGCACCATTGCAGGCCAGCTTCATGGACTGCACCAGTAAAGCTACCGGACTGGCCGTGGAGGTGCGTCGCGCCGGGCTAAACGCACAGGTTTTTTCCATCCGCACGGCCAACGGAGCCACACTCGAAGTGCTCGCGGGCCGGGTGCGCGCCATATCAGAAGAAGTCATCCATGAGGTCGGGGTGATGGGGGCTGCCTTGAGCCATACCACTGAACTGATCAATAATCTGCAACAGCGCCTGGAAGACTTTCAGCAATTAAGCGTGTCCGAGGAGGAAATTCTGATCGCAGAATCCGCGTCCTCACGGGAAAAACTTGCGCAGTTGAAAGACGCCATCCCGCACTCGATCAAACGTCTTAGCCAGCATCAGGGGGTCTTTGCGCAATCCGTGGAGGAGGTTTTGGCGAACATCCAGTTTCCGGCCACCGTCGCAGAAGCCAATTCGCGGTCAGTCGGCTTTTTTCAGGAATTGGTGACCTGGAGTGGTCGGAGTCTCGCCGACCAGTCCGTCGAATCTGGCGAGCAGGGAAAAATTGATCTGCTCAGGGGCAACTACACGATGGAGTCCGAGCGGCGCGCGCACGCCCTGGCTATGCAAAAGCCGGCGGAAAACCAGGCTGAGACCGGGTCTGTGTCCTCGATTGAGCTGTTCGAAGAATTTGAACCAATAGCAGTTGCGCTTGCGCCGGCCATTGGCGAAACGGCCCCTTTAATTGAACAAAAACTGCCAGAAACCGTCGCACCGGCGATCAACACCCCTGCCAGTGAATCTCTGGGCGAAAATGTGGAGTTGTTTTGATGAGTGGAAAACAACATTTGCAATCCAGGCCATTAAATGGATCGGCACGCTTTACAATAATGGCGAAGGTGCTGGTGATCGATGATAATTCCGCGATCCATGAAGATTTCCGCAAAATCCTAAGGCCACCCGATGTAAGTTTGGATGATCGTGAGTCAGCACTTTTTGGAATGGGAACCCGGTTCGAAAAGCAGTCGGACTTTGAGGTGGTATCAGCTTTTCAAGGAATGGAAGGGCTGGCAGCAGTGCGGGAATCGATGGAAAGTGGAAAGCCTTTTGATGTGGCGTTTGTGGATATCCGCATGCCGCCCGGCTGGGGTGGTATTGAGACAGTCCGCCAACTCTGGCAAGTGGACCCGGATCTTCAGGTAGTCCTTTGTACGGCCTACTCTGATTATTCATGGCAAGAAATGATCGCGCGGTTGGGGACATCCGACCGGCTGGTCATATTGAAAAAGCCTTTCGAGAACATCGAAGTGCTGCAACTGGCGCATGTTTTGACGGAAAAGCGCGCGCTTTTGCAACGGTTGCATCGGCACGCGGCAGAGCTTGAAGCGACGGTGGCTTTGCGGACGCAAGAAGTGGTGCACGCCCATCAAAAATTGAGGGAGGATATCGCCACTCGTAAAGGGAGCGAGCAGGTTTTACAGGTCAGCGAGCAACGGTTGCGATTGGCGGTGGAGGCGGGTGGCCTGGGTGTTTTTGAACACACCTTGTGGGACAACCAGATCCTTGTTTCTCCTGAATTCTGCCGGATTCTGGGATTTCCAGACCAACATTCCATGGGTGTGGAATTATGGAGGAGATGCATACACCCGGACGATGAACCGCGCGTGCTGACCCAGGTTCGAAAATCAATTTGTGAACAGACAGCCTTTGATTTGGAGTACCAGATCTATCATGCGGATGGGAGTATCCGCTGGATCAGGTCGATGGCCACCCCGGTGGTAGTGGATGGCAGAACTGAGCGGCTTCACAGAGTGGTGCAGGACATCACCGAGCATAAACAACGTGATCGGGCTTTATTGGATAGTGAGGCAAAACCCGATGAGAGTGGCGCCGCTACGAATGTCACACCAGATCTCCGAGGGTTTGCTGCGAGAGCCCCGATTCCCCCCGACGAAAAGGAGCGATTGGAAGCACTTCGCCGGTATGAAATTCTTGATACAGATCCTGAGCAGAATTTTGACGATCTCGCCTTGCTGGCCTCGCAGATATGTGGAACACCAATCGCGCTGATCAGCCTGGTCGATGAGGACCGGCAATGGTTCAAATCAAAAATCGGCATGATGGAAAGCGAAACACCTCGGGACGTCGCCTTTTGTGCTCATGGCATTCTGCAGCAGGATATTTTTGAGATTGAAAACGCGTTGCTCGATGAACGGTTTATCGGGAATCCGGTGGTCACGGGCAAAGCGAAGATCCGGTTTTATGCCGGTGCGCCGCTGGTGACGTCGGATGGCAAAGCTTTGGGCATGCTTTGTGTCAAAGACCGGGTGCCGCGTCACCTGACGACGGATCAGCGGGCCGCCTTGCAGGCATTGAGCCGGCAGGTGATCGCCCAAATGGAACTGCGCCGAAGCCTGGCCGAGTGCAAGCGTTATGAAACCAAATTAAAGGCGTCGCTCAAGGAAATTTCCGACCTGAAAGCTGCTTTGGATGAACATGCTATCGTGGCGACGACCGACACAACCGGCAAAATCACCTACGCCAATGACAAATTTTGCGACATCTCAAAATATGCGCGTGAAGAATTGATCGGCCGGGACCATCGCATCATCAACTCCGGCCTGCATCCCCGCGAATTCATGCGTGAAATGTGGGTCACGATTTCCAATGGTAAAGTGTGGAAAGGTGAGGTCCGGAACAAGGCCAAGGATGGCACGTATTACTGGATGAGCACCACCATCGTTCCTTTCCTGAACGAGCAGGGCAAACCGCATCATTATGTGGCCATCCGTACAGACATCACGGCGCGGATGCAGGGTGAAGAGACGTTGCAGCGGCAACAAATCGAGATGCGGGCACTTTTTGACCTGATGCCCGCCATGGTGTGGTTCAAAGATACCGAAAACCGGATTCTTCGGGTGAATAGGCGTGCCGCTGAAACGGCCGGTAAGACTGTCGATGAAATGGAAGGCAGGTCGACCAGCGAAATCTATCCGCATGAAGCTGCCCAATCCCGCGCAGATGATCTGGAGATCATTCGGTCAGCCAAGCCAAAACTGAGGATTATTGAAACGCTCCGAGACCGGTCCGGCAAGGAACTTTGGGTGCAGACGGACAAAGTTCCTGTCTGCGACATAAATGGGCAAGTGGTTGGCATCGTCGTCATGGCCCAGGACGTAACTCAACGGATCCGTGATGAAGCTGCCCTCGCAGAAGCGGGAAGGTTTTTGCAATCTACCGTGGATGCCTTGTCCGCCCATATCGCCATTCTCGATGGATTTGGAGTGATTGTGGCAGTGAACGCGGCCTGGAATGAATTCGCCTGCAAAAATGATTTTAACGGCTGTGGATTTGCCATGGGTTCCAATTACTTGAAGGTTTGCGAATCGGCGACCGGCGGATGCGGAAAAGAAGCTCCGTTGGTCGCAAGTGGTATTCGTTCCGTGATGGCTGGGGAGATGCCGGAATTCCAATTGGAATACCCGTGCCATAGCCCGGTCGAGCGTCGCTGGTTCACCGTCCGGGTCACACGTTTCGCGGGAGGCGGGCCGGTGCGGGTGGTGGTTGCCCATGAAAACATTACGCTCCGCAAGGCGGCAGAGGAACAGATCGCTGCCGCGCTGACTTATAACAAATTGCTGCTGCATAATTCGCCGGTGGGGATAATCACTTTCCGGGCGACGGGGGAAGTCGTCTCGGCCAACGCGTCTGTGGCCAGGATGGTGGGAGCATCCGAAGAGCAAATGCGCGCGCAAAATTTTCGCCAGCTGGACTCCTGGAAGAAGTCAGGTCTTTTAGAGGCAGCCGATGCCGCACTGTCATCCGGTGAGACACAGGAAATCGAAGTGCGCCATGTCAGCACGTTTGGCAAAGAGATTTGGGTTTCTGTGCAGTTCGTCCCTTTCACACACGAGGGTGAATCACATTTATTAAGCCTGTTTGTGGACATGACGGAGCGTAAACGCGATGAAAAAGAGCTTTTATGGAAAACCGCGCTTTTCCAGGCCCAAATCAACTCAACGTTGGATACAGTTCTAGTGGTTGATGCCCAGGACAAAAGAATCATTCACAACCGGCAAATGATGGAGCTGTTCAAAGTTCCGAAGGAAATCGCAAATGACGACGATAATTCCCCATTGCTGCGGCACGTCACCGCGCAAATCAAAGATCAAAAGCAGTTCCTCGCCAGGATCAAGTATCTCAATAATCATCGTGATGAGATTGGCCGCGACGAGATTGAGTTGGTTGACGGGAGAGTGCTGGACCGGTATTCGGCGCCCGTCCGGGATAAGAACGGAAAGTATTACGGACGTCTGTGGTCTTTCCGCGACATGACCGAGCGCCGGCGGGCCGAGGAGGCATTGAAAGATCAATTGGCTTTGCGGGAGCGCCTGGCCAAGATCGCCGCCAACGCCCCGGGAATCATCTACACCTTCCGTCTGCGCAGGGATGGTTCTTCGTGTATGCCCTATGCCAGCCCCACCATTGAGGATTTCTTTGGGGTTCCGGCGAATGAGTTGAGGGATAATGCCCAGCCTCTTTTTGACCTCATCCATTCGGAAGACATTGGCCGGGTACGGGAGTCCATCGCTGAATCCGCCCGGGCCATGAGCCACTGGCGTTGTGAATTCAGAGCCTGGAATTCGAAGAAAGGATTATTCTGGATCGAAGGCCAATCCACTCCCGATGCTCAGCCTGATGGCAGTATTGTCTGGCATGGGTATATGAGTGATATCACGGAGCGCAAAAGTGTGCAGGAGGAGTTACGAAGCGCTCATGCCCAAGTCGAGCAGATGCTGGCCCACAGTCCGGCGATCACTTATCGGCTCAACGTTACGGATGGGAAGCTTATTCCGGTGGCGATCAGTGCCAACGTCACGAGGTTACTTGGTTTTGCTCCCGCGGAAACGCTGAGTTATGAATGGTGGCTGGAGCATCTTCATCCAGACGATGTTAATCAGGCGGTGGCAAGCCTTCAGGAGCTGATGGTGCAGGGAATCAGCCGTACCGAATATAGGCTGCGCCACAAAGACGGGGGTTACTTTTGGATCGATGACAACCGTCGTTTATTACGGGACTCGTCCAGCAAGCCGAGGGAAGTCATCGGTGTTTGGATGGATATCACGGAGCGGAAACGGGTAGCGCAGGAGTTGGTTCAGCATATCGAGAGTGAACAACGCACCCATCGGGCGCTGGAGCACGAACGGGAACTGCACCAGGTCAAAAGCCGCTTCGTCAGCATGGTTTCGCATGAATTCCGCACCCCCTTGTGTGTCATCAGCATGGCCGGGTCGCTGTTGGGACGTTACCTGGATCAAATGTCCGGCGATGAACGCGCGGAACAGTTCAAAGAAATCCAGAGCGCGGTCGACCGCATGACACGCATGATGGAAGACCTCTTATTGCACGGGAAATTTGAGACCGGGAAGATCGCGTGTAAGCCGGTACTTATCGATGTCAAAGCGATCTGTGAACGGGCAATCTCGGAAGTTTTGAAACAGGCGAAGGAACCTCGCAGGATTGAGTTATTGGTTGAACCTGGCGTGGAGAAGGCCTTCCTCGATGAGAAAATAATGGGTCATGTCCTGGATAATCTGCTGAGTAACGCCCTCAAGTATTCCCCGGAGCAGGAGCCGGTGACGCTCGAAGTAAAGCGCGTCGCCTCTTCCGCCAGGCTTTCAGAGCATATCCTCCAATTCAAAGTCGTTGATCGCGGCATTGGAATCCCTGCGTCCGAAATCCCAAGGCTCTTCAAAACGTTTCAGCGTGCTTCGAACGTGGGCAACCGGCCCGGAACGGGTATGGGACTGGCGATCGTGAAGCAATACCTGGACCTGCATCAGGGCACTATTCAAATGGAAAGCATCGTGGGAAAAGGAACGACGATGACCGTAAGTCTGCCACTGGAATCATCCGATAAGGTGAATAAAACAAAAAAACCTGTAATCGAAATAAGCTAAAAATTTATGCGTAAAATATTGATAATCGAAGATGAACGGAGTTTGCGCCAGCAAATGGCGCAGGTGCTCCGGTTCGAAGGCTTCGAGGTACTCGAAGCGGAAAACGGAAAGATCGGGGTCACTGTGGCGATCAGCGTCGTACCTGACCTGATCGTTTGCGACATCATGATGCCGGAACTGGACGGCTTCGGCGTCCTGCAGGCGCTCAGAGACAATCACCGCACCTCCATGATACCATTCATCTTCCTCACGGCGTTGGTCGATCACCACGACTGCCGGCGCGGGATGGAAGAGGGAGCGGATGATTATATCACCAAGCCTTACAACCCGGACACGTTGATCGGTTCGGTTCGTCGTCGTTTGGAAAAGCGGGACCGGCAAATCGCAGAAAGCCGGTTACGGGCGGAGGAAGTCAGCCTGTCGGTGGCAGCAGCGGTGCCCCAGGAAATCGCGGAGACGCTGGACCATATCACGACGCTGACAAACCTGCTGGTTTTAAGCGAATCACGCCAGGAAGAGCGGATGGTAGAGATCCAAAAGGCCGTGGCAAAGGAATCTGCCCGCCTGCGCCGCATGATGCGCCGGTTGAACCTGTATTCACACTTGCCCCAACTTTACGCCAACCGCTTTGAGTTGGCCAAATGCGAAGAAAAGGTCAGAGTCGGCCCCATTCTCGAACGGGTCGCGAACGAGGTTTGTCGTGGCTGGAAGCGCGAGAAAGACCTGGTGATATCGACCGATGGGGCGCAGATACCGCTGGCCGAGGATTACCTGGTGTTGCTCGCAGAAGAACTGGTGGACAACGCCTGTAAATTTTCCATGCCCGGAACGCAAGTGGAAGTGAAAGGGCACGGGCAAAAGGAATATTGGTCATTGGTCGTAACCAATCACGGCTCCGGCATGAGCGCGGATCAAATCGCCCGGATCGGAGCTTTCAAGCAATTTTGGAACGGGACGAAGAAACCTCAGGGACTGGGCTTGGGCCTGGCGCTGACTCAAGGCATCGCTCGCCTGCATGAAAGCGAATTTACCATCCAATCCGGGCCGGACGTGGTCACCGCCACACTGCTGATGCCACTTGAAACCTAAGGAGCCAAGACCATGAATGATAACACTACTTGGGTCGAACTAGCCCGGCTGCCGGTCGAAAAAATGCAGGATGTGCTGCTGGCCAGATTCGTCGGGCGGGATGAAGCCACCAAAATAGGTTTCTCACCGGTCCTCATCACACGGCTTGCCACGGTGATTTCTGAAATCACACGTAACGTGGTTCAGCATGCCGGTGGCCCCGGGGAAATCCATTTCTACAACCTTACAGAAGGGAGCAAGGTCGGGATACGAATCGTCGTATCGGACAAAGGCAAGGGCATCGAACTTCCAGAACGATTTTTGGAGGAAGGCAAGATTGGCATGCTTGGATCCGGATTATCCGGCACTCGCAGGCTGGTGGACTATTTTAAGATCACATCAGCGCCCGGCGAAGGCACCACGGTGACTGTGGAGTTCTGGAAGAAAGAGGGGGCGACATGAGATGGGAAAACCACCCTGGTGGCTGCGCTCGTGGTGAAAATTGCATTTTTCCCGCTCCTTCCACCCGCGCATCACAATTGTATAAACCAAATAAAAAATTATGTTGAACCCCGACGACTTTAAACGGGCCATCCAAGCGATAGACGCGCTGGGGGCTTCTCCCAATGTGTTGGTCAAGTTGGCTGAACTGGCAAAAGACCCGGATACAGATCTCACGACGATATACGACTTATTGCGTAATGATGGGCCGCTTTCCGCGGATATAATCCGGATCAGCAACAGCCCTTACTATTCGCCCGCGACTTTTCACGGCAACTTGACCTCGGCAATCAACCAGATTGGTCTGCGGGAAGTCAATCGGGTGGTCAATTTGAGCCTGTCCCGGCAACTGTTCGCGCGCAACCTGCCCGGATACGGTATTTGCGCCCAGGATTACTGGAGCCAGTCAATCACTGCCGCGCTGGTCATGGAGGCATTGGCCAAACACGCGGGTTTGAATCCCGATGACGCCTACACAATCGGAATCCTTCACGCCATCGGACGTGTCCTCATCAACCGTGTTATCGACGAACAAGGTTTCGCCATCTATTGGGACCGTCACCAGCCGATCGAGGAATGGGAACGGGGAACCGTCGGATTCGATTACGCCGAAGCCGGAGCATTGCTACTGGAACACTGGCGCTTCCCGGCGACGACCTGCGAGGTCATCCGCTGGCAACTCAATCCCGATAAAACAGCTGAACCCATTTCCCTGCTCGGTGCGCTACAGTTCACCCTGCGCTTGCTGGAATTGACGGGTCCGGATTTTGAAAACAAAAGCTGGGAATTTCCTCACAAAGACCCGTTTGTGCGAGCGTCCAGCCTTACCCCCAAACTGCTGCACGAGTTCATTTCCAGCTGCGAGGACGATCTTCAACGGATACGTCAGTCGGTCAATGTGGATTAAAACTGTTTCGGAACGCCATTGCCCTCCCTGGGAGCCTCTCCCAATGTGTCGGTCAAGTTGGCTGAATTGGCATAAGACCCGATCAACGGGGTGGTCAATTCGAGCCTGTCCTGACAGCCCGCTATTATTTGAATTAATTATAAAGTCTTTTGAAGACTTGCCGATTAATGAGTAGATGGCGTTTAACCTGGGACATGGCTTGTGAAAAACGACGACACCATGTGGGCGGTGGGCCGTAACGATAGCGGCCAATTGGACAACGAACGAGCTGGTAAAATATACTTTTTTCCCGCTCCTTCCCCCCGCGCATCACAATTGACTGACCCCCAAAAAATTGCGTTGAATCCCGACGACTTTAAACGGTTCATCCAGGCGATTGACGCCCTGGGAGCCTCTCCCAATGTGTTGGTCAAGCTGGCTGAGCTGGCCAAAGACCCAGATGCGGATCTCGGGTCGATATACGGTTTGCTGCGCAATGATGGACCGCTTTCAGCGGACATCATCCGGATCAGCAACAGTCCCTACTATTCTCCCGTGGCGCTGCACAGCAACTTGACCTCGGCGATCCACCAGATCGGCCTGCGGGAAGTCCATCGGGTGGTCAATCTGAGCCTGTCCCGACAATTATTCGCCCGCGACCTGCCCGGTTATGGTATCTCCGCCCAGGACTACTGGAACCAGTCGATCGCGGCCGCGCTGGTCATGGAGGCGTTGGCCAAACATGCAGACTTGAACCCGGACGACGCCTACACGATCGGAATCCTTCACGCCATCGGACGTGTCCTCATCAACCGTGTCGTGGACGAAAAGGGCTTTTCCATCTTTTGGGACGGCCACCAACCGCTTGAGGAATGGGAACGGGAAACTGTCGGATTTGATTATGCCGAGGCGGGCGCATTGCTGCTTGAACACTGGCGCTTCCCGGCGACGACCTGCGAGGTCATCCGCTGGCAACTCAATCCTGAGCGGACCGTTGAACAGGTTTCCCTGCCTGGTGCGCTACAGTGCACGCTGCGATTGCTCGCGTTGACCGGTTCGGGTTTTGAAAACCAAATCCGGGAGTTTCCGGGCACGGACCCATTTGTGCGGGCTTCAGGCCTTACCCCCAAACTGCTGCGCGAGTTCATTTCCCGCTGCGAGAACGACCTTCAACGGATTCGTCAGTCGGTCAGCGTGAAATAAAGTTGTTCCGTAACTGATGCCCAGGGGTCAGCCGCGAGGGGCCCGGCTCTTTGGAGCATTTTCAAAAATGTGGCAGTCGTTCGGGATGGGTTGATTAAAAGAGCGGTCTTTTTGGGCTTTGGCTTCGTTTCGGCTCGGTCACAGGGTTTTTCAAACCTGCTCTTTCGCCAAAGCCTCGCCCAAGCCCAAAAATCCTCGCTCCGAATGGTTGCCACATTTTTTCAAACGTTCTAGTCGAGAATTCTGCGATTGGTTCGGTGTTGTGCATCGTCGTGCTAACGGGTAGAACAGTTCAGACACATGAAACCAAATGAATCCATCTGACGCTCCACGATTTGCCCGGATCATGAGCCGCACTTTTGTCACCGCTTGGATTTTTCTGGCTCTCATGGCGGTCAATTTGGAGGCCAAGTCAGTCATGATGCCAACGCGTCCGCCAAACCGTCTTTCAATCACGGACGTTGGCGCAGTCGGTGATGGGCAGACGCTGAACACCACGCAGATCCAGGCCGGGATTGATCAACTTGCGGCAAAAGGTGGCGGCACGTTGGTGGTCCCCAAGGGCGTCTTTGTGAGCGGGGCGATCTTCTTGAAGCCCGGCGTGAATCTTTACCTCGATGCAGGCGCAGTGCTCAAGGGTTCGACCGAGGTCAAAGATTATCCCCGGATGATGACGCGGATCGAGGGCCATTTCGAAGAGTGGCTGCCGGCCTTCATCAATGCGGACAAGGCAGATCATCTGCGCATCAGCGGGACGGGCGTGCTCGACGGAAGTGGCGCCCCTTTTTGGAAGGAATTTTGGGGCCGGCGGAAAGGCGAAACCAACCTTACGAATCTCGGCGTGCCGCGCCCGCGACTCATGTTCATCCAGAATTCTAAAGACGTGCAGATCAGTGGCATCTCCTTCACCAACTCGGCCTATTGGAACCTGCACCTCTACCGGTGCAAGAACGTGGCGGTGGAAAACGCGGACTTCGAAGCGCTCCACCTTCGGCCACCCAATCGCGCGCCAAGTTCCGATGCCATCGACGTGGATAGTTGCCAGCGCGTGACGGTGCGCGGTTGCACATTTGCCGTGGGTGACGATTGTGTCTGCCTCAAGGGCTCGAAAGGACCATTTGCGATGCAGGATAAGGACAGCCCCCCGACCGAACACATCATGGTCACCGGCTGCACTTTTAAAGCTGGCGACGGTGCGGTGACACTCGGCAGTGAGGCGACGGTCATCCGCGACGTGGTTGTCGAAAATTGCAGTGTCACCGGCATCATGCCGCTGGTCCGCATCAAGGTCCGTCCCGATACGCCCCAGGATTACGAAGATATCCATTACCGGAACATCACGCTCACAAACGGCGGCGCGATCTTCGAGTTCCGGCCCTGGACGCAGTTTTTCGATCTGCAAGGGCAACCTGCGCCGAAGTCGGTCGTCAAAAATATTACCGTTTTGGACATCAAAGGTTCAGCCAGTTCGTTCGGTGAGATCATTGGAAAACCGGAGACGTCCATCAGTGACATCACACTCAAAAATATCGACGTGCAGCTCAAGAACGGGAATCTGAAAACCGTGAATGTGAAAAACCTGCAGATCAAGAATGTCAAAGTGAATGGGAGCCCGTTCTCAATGAGCCCTGCATCTGCGCCGGCACATCCGTGAATCTGCGACCCGACACCTGCTAGCGCAGTTCAACCATTTCTTTAGCCGCTAAAAAGCACAAAAGGCGCAAGCCAAAGCATTTTTTGAGTCTTTTGAGCTTTTTGCGGCCATAATTTTGGTTGTTTTCTCTATTTCCGAAGGCCGGCTTTGCGGATGGTTTCGTGATGCTCGTGCAAGAGGGTGAGGACGGCGGTCTCCTCAATGTGAAGCCCGCTAATGGGTCGTTGGATTTCCTGGAAGACGCGCGTGAGCTTGCCGTTGCGATAGCATTCGACGATCTCGGGGTGCACGTAGCTTTTTTTGCAGACGGCCGGGGTGTTGCCGAGTTTTTCTGAGACGAGCTTGATGGCCTCGTTGATGCAGCTTTTCATGCTCTTCTTGCCGACGTGGCATAACACATGGGCGGCGAACGAGGTGCCGATCCACGTGCGAAAATCTTTGCTGGTGAATTCCTCGCCGGTGATCTCAAAAAGAAAATCGTTCACGTGGCTGGAAGTGATCTTGTGGACTTCGCCGTTGTGGTCCATCCATTCAAACAACTCCTGGCCGTGGAGATGTTGGCATTGTTTCACGATGCGCGAGAGGCGCGGGTCTTCGATGGTGATATCGTGGAACTGGCCGGATTTACCGCGGAACTTGAATTCGATGGCGGAGCCGTGGATCTGCACATGGCGATGCTGCAAAGTCGTGAGGCCGTAATGATGGTTTTCCTGGGCGTATTCTTGGTTGCCCACGCGGATGGCGCTGAGGTCCATCACGCGCACGATGGTGGCGAGGATTTTTTCGCGGCCCAATCCGGGCGCAAGGATGTGTTTGACGACATGCCGGCGGATCTTCGGCAACGTGCGGCCGAAAGACAGCATACGGTTGAATTTGTTTTCATCCCGTGTCGCGCGCCAGAGGGTGTGATAGCGATATTGTTTGCGGCCCTTGGCATCCATGCCGGTCGCCTGGATGTGGCCGTTGGGGTCGGTACAGATCCAAACATCTTTCCAGGCCGGGGGAAGCACCAACGCATGGATGCGTTTCAGTTCAGCGGCGTCCTTCACGGCACGGTTTTGCGGCGTGACGTATTTAAAGCTCTTGCCGGATTTGAGCCGGCGGATGCCGGGAGCGTCGACGGAGACGTAACGCAATCCGACGGCGCGCGCGGCCTGGGCTTCACGGTCAATGGCTGTCTTCATAAATGAACTGGGATTCCCGCCACCAATAAACACTGGGAAGCCGCGCGAGGCAATCCTCCTTCGCAAGCTATGGAGGACGGGGGCGGAAGGCGTTTAAATTGCCGATTGCCTATTTGGGAAAAGGTCAACCACGGACCAACGGATTGGGATTTTTACAGGAGGTAACGGAGGGAACGGAGAGTTGACCGCTGATAAACGCAAATGAACGCAGATTGGGATTTTAGCCACGGAACAAATGGAATTGCACGGGTGCGGATTTGATTAGCCGCAATAAGGCGCATAAGGCGCAGGGGGAATTTGACCGCGAAATACACGGAATTGGCTTCCCAAAGCCCGCCACGAGTCAGTTGCCCAACAAAGGCCTTTCGCTGCGCGAACTGTGGTCACGAAAGGGATTTAATCCCGATTCGGAATCGGGACTTCGCGCAATCGCCTCAGCCAGGCAACGGAGGGAAGGGAGACGGGCTGACAACAAAGTTCTTCCAGAGCTTTTGAGGTTGGGACGCGAAAACCAATAGCTATTCGCTATGGCTACTACCGGACGCTGTTCCGCAGCTTTTATGTGAATTTTATTTGACAAACTTTTACTTTTGTGTATGTTGTGGGTTAGTTCTTTGAAATGTTTAAGTTTGTGATTGGTAAATGGGTAACCGGTGAAATGAGTGGGGCAGACCGAGCAATGCTGGGCGCTCAGGGGTCTGGAGGTGGAAAAACCGGTAAAAACGCCTGAATAATACAAAAAAATGCGAACGAGGCTGAGCACGATTCAAGGTTATCCAAGGTTATTCAAGGGTGGTTTTTTTGTGTGGGTTTAGCCACCGAGTCACAGAGACCACAGAGCGATCCTGCCATCGATTTGGGCGTCGCGGCAGCAACGCCCTACCGATACCGGGTTCTTACCGACCTATTGGTGGGTGATACCTACCAATACCAACCTCTTGACTCGCTCGCGCCCGCTTGCCCGGTCCTGCGGACCTTCGTCACCCTCCGTGTGACGAATTCCTTTCGGTGCCTCCCAGGCACCTCAAGTCCGATCAAAATAAACAATTTTTTTCGCCCGGAAAAAATGGCTGGGAACGGTACGCTCGGAGATCACGCCCGGGGAACGCCGCGTGGAGCGCGGTAAAGCTCGTCAGTAGCCACGTGGAACGTGGTGAACCTGGTCCCACCGCAGGGAAGGTTTCGGGTTTCGAGTTCCGTGTTTCGGGTCGGGAAAAGGGGCGGATGGCTTCAGTACCAGCCGAAATGCAACGGAAAAGGAGTTATCCGGAGTTAATTAAGATATTTTAAGGAATAAATTTTTCTCGCGGAGGGGATCGAGGACGAGTATTCGCCGAGTTGTGCTCCAGAGACGGTCCAATGGCTCTCAGACTCGCGTGAACCAGGCGTCAGCGGATTGAAAATCCGCGATACCGCAGGATACAATTCTGCGCTACTGGGCTACAGGGCACGACTCATCCACGGTGCGCGGGTTTGCTGGAAATCCGCGTAGGCCTGGCAATCGACGAGGAAATTCCCGGCTTTCTTTACTCATGTCTCCCCGGAATTTGCCGATAAAGATGCACCCGGATTATTCGGGTTCTATTATGTCTCAAGTTGTTGCTGTTGAACCGGCCCAAATCCGGGATTACGTCCTGAATCATCTGGGTGAGGTGTTTCAAACGATGCTTTCCCTAAAACCCACGCCCGTCGACACGGATAACCCCATTCCGCCGCCTCATGGTATCAGCGGTTCCGTGGGGTTCATCGGCGCTGCTATCACCGGCACCGTTTACCTGCATCTCAGCCCTCTTTTTGGCCTCCGGGCCACCGCCGCCATGCTGGGACTTCCCCCGGAAGAACTTACCGACGCAGATTCAAATGACGTCATCGGCGAAGTGACCAATATGCTTGCGGGGGGGTTGAAATCCTGGTTGTGCGATGCCGGCGCCACCTGCGCGCTCAGCACGCCCAGCATTATTCGCGGCCAATCCTATCAGGTGCAACCCATCGGCGGCGTGCAGCACATAAAACTGGAATTTGTCTGCGACAACGAACGCTTCATGGCGGAAGTCCATTTCAAACTCCGCTAAGTAGGGTTTCCTCCGGTAAACCGGCCCAGGCTGTACACACACCACCCTTGCTTTCCGCCTCTCTCTGGTTAAATACTGTTTCACGGTTTATGCCGTTGAAAACCGCCTTATGAATTTGGACGATACGCAGAAAAAGAAAGTCGCAGAGTGGATCGCGCAGGGCGCCAAGCTCTCGGAGATCCAAACCCGCCTCGGTTCGGAGTTCGGCGTGCGCCTGACTTACATGGAGACGCGGATGCTGGTGGATGACTTGAAGCTCACGCCCAAGGACCCGGAGCCGCCCAAGGTATCCAAGACTATCGCCACAACGGCTGCGCCGATGCCTGCTGCCAAAGCGCCTGCGGAGGCAACTGTGCCGGCCGGAAATGTTTCTGTCACGGTGGATACCATCGCCAAGCCCGGCGCCATTGTCAGCGGCAAGGTCACTTTCAGCGACGGTCAAGCGGCGGATTGGATCCTGGATCAATCAGGCCGGCTTGGGCTTACGGCCAAGCAGGCGGGTTATCGGCCCAGCGCGGCCGATGTGCAGCTATTCCAAGTGATGTTGCAGGCGGAGCTGTCCAAGATGGGCATGATGTAATGGTGTCCCGGTGAGCGGGCAGCGGGGCACGCGGGAGATTTGATGTGAGAGGTAAGTATTAACCAAGGAGACATATGATCATCGGATGCCCCAAGGAAATCAAAGAATCGGAATTTCGCGTCGCGCTGCTGCCCTCCGGCGCGTATCAACTTATCAAGCGCGGGCACCAGGTGATCGTGGAGCGCAATGCGGGCATCGGCGCGGGTTATCCAGACGCACAATACGAACAGGCTGGCGCGATGGTGGTGGATTCTCACGAGAAAGTTTTCGAAACAGCCGACCTGATTGTGAAGGTCAAGGAACCGCTGCCGTCTGAATACAATCTGCTTCGACGTGGCCAGATCCTTTTCACCTATCTTCACCTGGCGGCGAACAAAACGCTCACGGAGGCTTTAATAAAATCCGGCGCGACGTGCATCGCGTATGAGACCATCGAGGTGAACCGCCGGTTGCCGTTGCTGGAACCGATGAGCGAGATCGCCGGGCGCATGAGCGTGTTGGTGGGCGGATATTTTCTTGCGAAACACTTTGGCGGCAGCGGCGTGCTGCTTGGTGGCGTACCGGGCGTGTTACCGGGAAAAGTCGTGGTGCTCGGCGGAGGCTCCTCCGGCATCAATGCCGCGCGCATGGCGCAGGGCCTTGGCGCCGATGTCACCATCCTGGAAGTGGACCTGGAGCGGATGCGTTTTCTCGATATCACGTTGCACACCGCACATACGTTGTATTCCAACGAAGCGCACCTGCACGAATTGTTGCCGGAAGTTGACCTGCTCATCGGGGCTGTGCTCGTGCCCGGCGCGCGCGCGCCCAAACTCATCAATCGTGAGATGCTTCGGCAGATGCGTCCCGGCAGCGTGCTGGTGGATATCGCCATCGACCAGGGCGGTTGCGCGGAAACTTCACGGCCCACCACGCATCACAACCCCGTGTTCGTGGAGGAAGGCGTCACGCATTATTGCGTCGCGAACATGCCCGGCGCTTACGCGCGCACAGCGACGCAAGCGCTCACCAACGTCACGTACCGCTATCTCGAACAGCTGGCCGACCTCGGTCTCGCAGAAGCCTGCCAGCGGCAACCGGCCTTGGTCGGCGGCATCAATGTGATGGATGGCAAGGTGACGTACAAAGCCGTCGCTGATGCGCACGGGATGCCCTATTCGCCCGTGAAGGTGTAGGAATTTATGGCGGCAAAGTATACCCAAGTATTTCCCAAACGTGCGCTTTTTCTCATTAGTTGGTTCGCCGTTTTCTTATTATTTTTAATTTTTTTCGGCGAGGCTCTTTATCATAAATGACATGCAGTTTTTAATTTTTTACTGTTCGTTAGGGCAGCCCCCACGCCGATCCTTCTCGTTTGGACCATTAAAAGAAAATAATCGGATTCAACAAGGCAATGGCTATGCCATCAGAATGGTTTGGTGAGTTGATTCACTATCGGTGAGAAATGCGATGGCCATTAAAAGATGGTGCGCGAGGTGGGAGTTGAACCCACAACCTTCGGCTTCGGAGGCCAACACTCTATCCAATTGAGCTACTCGCGCATCTATCTGCGATGGTTAATCTAGGAAATGCCGCCCAAAACGGCAATTTGTTTCGCACACGACCTTCTGACCACTGTTTAACGTCGGGAATGAATTAGCTGTCTATAATCATGGCTCTGCGGACATTTTTAACAAATGCCTGATCCGGATGACATCGCGTTGCTTCGGCAATACGCCAAAGACGGCTCCGAAGCCGCGTTCGCCACGCTGGTGTCCCGGCACGTGAATCTGGTCTATTCCGTGGCGCTGCAACGCACCGGCAATCCGCATCACGCCGAGGAAGTCGCCCAGGCGGTCTTCATCATCCTGGCGCGAAAGGCGGCGCAATTTTCCGACCGCGTGATCGTATCCGGCTGGCTCTATCACACCGCGCAACTGACGGCGCAGAATTTTATCCGCAGTGAAATCCGCCGCGCCCGGCGGGAACAGGAGGCGCATATGCAATCCATCCTCGACAATTCCGGAACTGAAACCTGGACGCGCATCGCGCCGATCCTTCACGACGCCATGGCCCGACTGAACGCCCATGACCGCGATGCCATTGTGCTGCGTTATTTTGAGAACAAATCACTTTCGGAGATGGCGCTGGCCATGCGAATCGCGGAGCCGGCGGCGCACAAACGCCTGACGCGTGCAGTGGACCGCCTGCGAAATAATTTTGTTAAACGCGGCGTGAAGGTTTCAGCGGCGGCATTGGTGAGTATTGTGGCGGCAAATTCCGTGAACGCCGCCCCGGTCGGCCTGGCGACCTCCATCACGGCGACCACGGCCCATGGGGCGGCGGTGAGTGGTTCAACCTTAATGCTGGTGAAAGGAGCTTTGAAACTTATGGCATGGACAAAAGCAAAAATGGCGATCGTGGCCGGGGCGGGCGTGTTGTTGGCGACGGCGCTGACACCCTTAGCTGTGCATTATTATCATTATCATGTGGGACCAGATGCATGGCGGAAGCGTTTTGAGGCGGCGTATCGATTGAAGGACGGAGAAATGATAAAGCACGTCCGACCGCCCTTTATGACGGAACGAGACGACTATTATCATCAGGAGCCATCCTTGAAGTCGCAGGTCGCCAGCATGAGTAAAGCGCCGGATTATTTTATCTTTCATGATGACGGCAAAATATTCGAAGAGTGGGGATATTCTGTCGGCAATAGCCATGTGACCCTGCAGCGGCTATTGCACCATGCCTTTGGGTTGAAAAGTTATGAACTGGCGGGGCCGGATGAGCTTTTGAACCTAAGAGTGGATGGGGACTGGGTGATTCGCGGTGGGCCGATGGGTAAAATGGACGACGCTGACGTGTTGAAGCAATTAAGCGCGCTATTGAGCAAGGAGTCGAATCGTTCTGTCCGCGTTGAAAGGAAGGCGGTCGAACGTGATGTCCTGGTGGCCAGTGGCCATTTGTTACGGTCATCAGGTGGCGGGACACCCAACATTGTGATTTCCATTGCGAACCAAAACAACCGCGTCGGAGGTGGCAACGACAGCTTATCCAGCGTTCTGACTGAAGTGGGGGATGTACTGCATGTTCCTGTGATTGATGAAACATCGGATAGTATTTCATCGGTGGGGTGGGCGGTATTTGGTGATGCGTATAGCATCCAGCCGGTTAACCCTCATTACAGTGAGCTAGTGGAAAAACTATTGGCCAACCTGCAGGGTCAAACCGGGCTATCGTTCCGGCACGAAACACGGCCAGTGGACGTTTTGGTGGTTTCGGAGAATTGAACGGCTATATTTTTCAAACAGCCGCTTTGGTCGCCAGGTCCAATACCGTGATGCTCCCGCTGATCTCTTTCTCCGTGTTATGGATCCGGTCGAATTGCGCGCGGATGGCGTCACGCATGGGCTCTTCGCGGGTGGCCAGTTCGTTGCCTTGACCGGCGCGCATTACATTGAGGATGTCGTAGCAGGTGATTTTTTCCAGGGGCCGGGCCGGGTCGTACGCCACTTCGAGCGCGCCCGCGGCGGATACTTCCACCAGGAGGCCGCCAAGCACGAGGTTGTGCGCGATCTGGTGCACGAGGCGCGTTGGCACGTCGAGGACCTCGCCCATTTCCGTGGAGGTGAGCGCCTTTTCCCCGGCCACAAAGCGTTTGCCCATCAATCCCATGATGCGCATGGCAATGAATTCGCGTCCGCGCTGGTTCACCGCATCTGCCTGGACTTCCTGCAGATAAACTCGCCGGTTCTGCACGGCATAAGCCACCTGTGCGCCGAACAACATGATGAGCCAGGAAAAATACAGGCCGATGAGGAACACAGGCACGGCTCCCATCGGGCCATAGATCTTGCTGGCGTTCACGACGCGCGACGCGAACAGCACATTGAATATGCTATTGAGGTTCCACAAAATACTGCCCACAGTCGCGCCGAGAAAGGCCGCCTTCCATTGCACTTTCGTGTTGGGCATGAGCATGTAGATCATCATGAAGGCGGCGATGAGCAGCAGGTAGGGGGCGACGATGGCAAAGCCGCCAAAAAACATTTTACCCAGCACCGGCGACCACGTCATGATCCTGGTCTGCAGGGTTTGCAGGTTGCCGCCCAGGGTCAATCCGATCGCGAGCACCATCAACAATGGTCCGAGCGTGATGGCCGCCCAATACTGGACGAGCCGCGAAATCCAACTGCGCCCGCGGGTCACACCCCAGATATCATTGAGCGTCTTCTCGATATTGCTCAACAACCCGACCGCCACGAGGATCAAGGCAATCGTACCGGTGATGCCCAGGGCTCCACTATTCACGTTCGCGATGAAATCCGTGATGCGCTTGATGACTTCCGCGCGCGCATCCGCACTCCCGGTGTCGTTCATCGGCATCAGACCCAACTGCGGCGCGACTTCATCCACCAATTTATGGATGAGTTGGTCGATCGGCTCCTGTCCCTGATTTTTGAGGAGGCTGGTCGAAATCCCCACGCCGACCGCCAGCAGAGGAATCAAGGCCAACAACGTGGTATAGGCCAGAGCTGAGGCGCGGATGGGACAGCGATTGCGGATGAAACTGCGGACAACCAGGATCCAGAAATGGATGAATTTTTGAAAACGGTGCACCGTGCCTGATGCGATGCGACGGTCATCCATGACTGCTTCAATCTCCGACTTAATCTTATCGATGGACGATTCCTTGGACATAAATGGATTCCCCCTAAAACATAGCAAATAGACGGATGACTGACAAGAAACGGATAAAAGTCCGATTTTTTCCACTCGTCACTTGTCGCTTCTAATTGCTATTGTCGGCGCATGGCCCAAAAGGCGACTCCTGACTCAAAAGCACAACGTGGTTTTGGCGATATCATCGCCGTGGTCCTCATTTGCGCGGGATTGCTGCTGCTGGTGGCCCAATTTTCCTTCGACCGCTACGATATTTCGTCCGTCCGCATCACCACGGCCAAAAAACTGACACATAACTGGATCGGCCCCATCGGCGCGCACCTCGCGCACGCCTCGTTCTTCATGTTCGGCGGAGCGGCCTACCTGATTCCCTGGATTCTGTTCCTCGTCGGCGCTTCCGAGTGGGTCGAATCGCTCGCCTATCTCAAACGCCGCTGGCCGTGGGCGGTGGCCCTGGTCATCTCGGGTGTGGGCCTGATGCACCTGATGGATTCGGCCTCGCTGTTCGCGCGAATCCGCATCGCCATCGCCGCGCCCAGCTTTGGCGGGTTCATCGGGATGATCATGTATGATTATTTTTTCTGGATGGTCGGGACGACCGGATCCGTCATCATCTATGCCGCCGTCTACCTCATCAGCCTGCTGTTCCTCACGAATTTCCAATTGGGCCATTGGATACGCGGGTGGATGGGCAAAGAGGCGGAAGGCAAATTTTCGAACCACGAGGTTGAACTGGAAAAGCGCGCCAACGAATTGGAGCGAAAGAAAAAAGATCTGGAACGCCAGGTCGCCCGTACGGCTACGCCCACGCCCGAACCGGCTGTGCGTCCCGCAGCTTCCGGCGTTGGTGCCGACATGAAGCCGGTTCCCGCGCCGACGGTGCGCGACCTTAGCGTGCCGCAGGCCAAGCCGGCGCGTACGAAAAAACAGCCGGCCACCGATCCGTCCAAGGAAGTTTTGCCGCCGGAGGAAGGTGAAGTGATTCCGGCCAAGGAATTAACCGCTGCCAAGACCGCGGATATTTTAGGCGACAAGTCAGCGCTGGTGGCGAAGTCCGCCGAGACCAAGCCAGAAGAGAAAACTGAACCTAAGCTGGAAGGAGGCGCCATAGATAAAGCGGAGGCGAAAGCCAATGCAGAAAAACCCGCTGAAGGCGCTGCCGAGCCGGATATTAAGATCACCGGCCTCACACCTCCGAAGCCAAAACCGGTGCGCAAAAAGCCCATTACGGTGGCCTCCACACCCCTCATCGGGAATTATCAGTTGCCCTCGATGGATTTTCTCCAGCATCCGGACATGACCTTGAAGCCGACGGAGTCAAAGGAGGAATTGATGGCCAATGCGCGGCTGATGCAGCAGACGCTCGCGCAATTCGATATCGAAGTGCAGCTCGGCGACATCACCAAGGGCCCCACCATCACGCGCTACGAATTGCATCCCGCGCCGGGCGTGAAGCTGGAAAAGATCACCGCGCTCTCCAACAACATCGCCGCCGTGCTCAAGGCGGAACGCATCAATATCCTCGCGCCGGTGCCGGGCAAAAGCTCGGTCGGCATTGAAGTGCCGAACCTGGTGAAGACCAAGGTCATCATGCGCGACTTGCTGGAATCCGATGAATGGCGCAACAGCAAGGCACGCATTCCGCTGGCGCTGGGCAAAGACGTGTACGGCCATCCCATCATCGCCGACCTTGGCGACATGCCGCACCTGCTGATCGCCGGCAGTACGGGTTCAGGAAAATCGGTCTGCATCAATTCCATCATCGCGTCGCTGCTCTATAGATTTTCGCCCGACCAATTGCGCTTTGTGATGATCGACCCCAAGGTTGTTGAGTTGCAGCAATACAATGCCCTGCCGCATCTCGTGGTACCCGTGGTGACCGATCCCAAGAAAGTGCTGCTCGCCTTGCGCTGGGTGGTCAATGAAATGGAAAAGCGGTACCAGATCTTTGCGCGGGTGGGCGTGCGGAACATCAAATCGTTCAATGAACGTCCGAAGAACAAGCCTATTCCTAGCGTCGAACCGGAATTGCCGCTGATGGCCAAGAAGGAAAAGGTCGAGCCGGGTGCCGAAGGTTTCGCCGTGGAAGTGGACGAGCAGATCGTCGTGCCGCGCGAAGAAGACATCGTCATCCCTGAGAAGCTCAGTTACATCGTCGTCATCATCGACGAGTTGGCGGACCTGATGTTGGTAGCGCCGGCGGATGTGGAAATGGCCATTGCGCGCATCACACAGATGGCGCGCGCGGCGGGCATCCATTGCATCGTGGCTACGCAACGGCCGAGCGTGGACGTCATCACGGGCGTCATCAAATCGAATATCCCGGCGCGCATCGCGTTCCAGGTGGCGGCGGCGGTGGATTCACGCACGATTCTGGACGGGCAGGGCGCGAACAAATTGCTCGGCAAGGGCGATATGCTTTACCTGCCGCCCGGTTCCGCAAAATTGATCCGGGCGCAGGGTGCGCTCATCACCGACCAGGAGATCCAAAGCATCGTCGACTTCATCGCGTTGCAGGGCAAGCCCAGCTACGAAGTGGAGATCCACAAGCAACTTTCCAAACCCGCGAACAGTTTTGGCGACGAGAGCGGCATCGATGAGGATGAAGAGATCATCCAGCAATGCATCGAAGTCATCCGCAGCGAACAAAAGGCGAGCGTATCACTCCTGCAACGCCGCTTGCGCCTCGGCTACACCCGTGCCGCGCGCATCATGGATGAACTGGAGAACCGGGGCATTGTCGGACCCAGCAAGGGCGCGGAGCCGCGGGACATTCTCATCGACCTCGACGGCGGCGGGGCGGATGGGGCAGGGCAGTAGGCCCGGCGCTTTCTCCTGCCGAGCAATGCCCGGGGCTCCAATTGCCAGTGCGCCTGGCAGATGTTCTGTAACCCATACGGTTTCATGGGGTTGGCCGTTTGCGGATTACAAATCCGCGATACGGCAGAATAAAATTCTGCGCTACGCCAAGCGGGCAAAGGCTCGTTCCAGTTTTTCACCCAGGAGTTCGAAAAACTGTCACCTTTTGTAATCGGCGGACATTAAATTGATGATAACTTCGGCGTAACGAATGGCCGGAATTGTTGTCTATTGAATTCAGTGAACCAAAGCTAACCATGAAAAACTTCCTGATCGGATTGTTGCTGCTGACGACCGTGGGTTTGGGGGCGTTGTACGTGCATGAGAGTGACAACGCGCGCAAAGCGGAGGCAGAACTGGCCCGCCTGAAAACCACCGTCTCCGACCTGCAAGGGCAGACCAACTTGCAACAAGAACGCGCTGACAATTTGCGTGCCCGGTTAAATGACATCCATACGGAAGCGGTAGCCCCGACGACCACGGTGGCGACACTGGAAGAGGTGGACACCAATGCCCCGGCGGCGCCGGCTGGCACGAATGACATGAAGAGCGCGATGGCGGCGATGTTCAAGAGCCCCGAGATGCGCGAAATGATCAAGAACCAGCAGAAGGCCGTATTTGCGATGATGGTCGACAAGAATTTCAAAGACCTTTTTGCCGCGCTGAACCTCACGCCGGACCAGGCGGCGTCCCTGAAGGACCTGATCACGAAGAAGATGCTCGTGGATGCGGACACGGGGATGCAGATGATCTCCGGCGACCTGACTGCTGACCAGCGCACGGCCTTGACGCAGCAGTCCCAGGCGGACAAGGCGGCCATCGATGAGGAGATAAAGAACTTCCTCGGCGGCGGCGACCCCTATGTGCAGTACCAAAGTTACGAAAAAACGATGCCGGACCGGGTGGCGTTGGGACAATTTCAGGACCAACTCTCGGGAGGGCCGTCCGCGATGACGCCGACGCAACAGCAGCAACTGTTGCAGGCGATGAGTGACGAACGCTCGGCGTTCAAGTTCACGACGGATTACTCGGACCAATCAAAATTTGACGGGGACTATGCGACTGCATTCAGCGACGATAAAGTGAACCAGTATTTCACGGAATTGAGCCAGCTTAACCAGCAGTATGTGACCCGCGCCCAATCGATCTTGTCTGCAGAACAATTGGATGCCTACCAGAAATTTCTCTTGAACCAGCAGACGATGCAGAAGGCGGCGATGAAGATGGCGGCTTCGATGTTCGCGCCCAAATCAGGGCAGTGAAGTCAGCCGGAAAGCAATTCGCCCCAGGGCGTAAGCGGAGGAATCCGTTCGCAGAGGATTTTTGCGGCGACCAGCAATGGGACGGCGAGCAGCGCGCCCAGCACGCCCCACAACCACACGAAGAATATCAGCGTGATGAAGATGATGACGGGGTTGAGGGTGAACCGTTTTCCCAGGATGAAGGGCGTGACGAGGTTGGCTTCAACCAGATGAACAGCCAGGTAGATGGCCGCGGGAATGAGTCCATGGCCGATGGAATCGAAGGCCAGCAAACCCGTGACCGCAACCGCGCAGATGCCGATGATGGGGCCGAGATAGGGGATAAAATTCACGACCGCGGCCACACCGCCCCACATGGCTGCGCCGGGCATTCCCGCCAGATACAACCCAAATCCGACGATGAGGCCGAGGCAAATGTTGATGAGCGTCACCGAGAACAGATAGCGCGAGATGCTGTGCTGAATCTCGTGACTGATGTCCACGGCCTGCTTTTTGTTGTGCAACGTGGGGAGCACGTGGACGAGCTTCGTCAAAAACAGGTCACCGCACGCGAGCAGCAGGAAAATGAGGGCGATGGTTTCAAAAACACCGGCGAGAAATGACCACGTCCAATTGAACAATGAATTGGCCACGTGATTATCGGCGATGGTGACCGAGGTGGGTTCTTTTGCCTGGCTGGTCGGTTCACCCAGATTACCCATCGAAGATGCGACGGCGCTCAGATGCGCGGCGGGCCGCATGATTTTTTGAAATTTTTCCTTCAGTTTGGGAAGGTTTTCCGGCGCAGATTGGATCCACACGGCGGCAGGTTTTCCCAGGGTAATGACGCTGAACCCGACCAGGCCGGCAAAGATGGTGAGCACGATGAGGGCGGCGATGGGCGCGGGGATGTGGAGCTTTCCCATCCATTGGACCGGCGGTTTGAGGACCAGCGAGGCGACCCAGGCGATGACGATGGGCAGGATGACGACGCGGGCGAAATAACAGACGGCCAGCGTGATGCCGAAAATAAGGGTGATGCGCGCGGCCTGGGAAATGAGGCGTTCACTCCATGCGATATCGGCGGATGATTGGCTTCTGGCCGTCTCCGCATCGGTCTCATTTTCGTGAGCGATGACGAGGTCACGTCCGGAAATATTTTGTACGACCGATTTCATGGCAACGATCACTGCGAGTCGTCTTCGCTGTGCGGGATATATTTACGCCAGCCTTGCTTATCTTCGGCGGTCTGCTTGCGTTTGGAGAAATCGAACTGGAAGAGCAGGCCGATGCTGCTGGCGCCTTCTTCTCCATGGCGGATGGCGTTGAAACCGTAGCCATAACGTAAAACAACGCGACAAATCTGGCTTTTGGGCGAGAATTCGATGCCGGCGCCAGCGCCGGTCTGCCAATCCTCATGCTGCTGGAAGCCAGGGAGATAATCCAGTTTGGCCGTGGCGCCCTCGAAACGAAGTTTCCAGCGCTGGTCCGGGTCCAGCGGGATGGAATAGGCCGCATAGAGATGGATGAATTTTCGGGCGGTCAATTCCTCGTAATAATAACCGGGAATGATCAAGGGAAACTCCGCGCTCAACGGCAACACACCGCCGAGCCGCCAGGCGGAAAAACGGTCGGCATCATCCGAGCCACCCACGGTGACGGCGACCGAGAGCTGGTGCCCGATGTTCGTCCAGGCGTAGTTCAATCCAGCGTAGGCCCAATAGAGATTCACAGCGGGTTTCACCGTGCGATCATCATTATATCCGTAAGCGCCGTCCTCCAGCCGCCATTGCCGCTCGAACCACATCGAGAATTCAAAACCGAGATCCGGATAGAGAAGCGGTTCCTTGCCGGCCACGCGAATTCCGCTGCGTGAGAACAGGGTGGTGCGGTCGGAGGGCAGGTTAAAGCTGGGCGCGGTATTGTCCTTGGAATAGGTGGAATAGCGGACGCCGCCGCTCTCCACGAGATTGATGGGAATGAGCATTCCCGGATTAAGCAATTGGTAAACGTTCAGCGAGGCGCCGCCGCCGTGGCCGTCAAAACTTTCCTTCTCTTTGTAACGACCCTGGCGCACCTCGTAATAATTGTCCGCAAAACCGCCGCCGAAGATGCCGATGCCCACATCTGTAGTGGGGGAAATGAGATGGCGAAAACCGATCTCGGAATCCAGATACGCGGGGGCAATGGCGAGGCGCAGGGCCATATTGGTGTTACTCAAGAAAGTGGGGTTGTTGTAATAATAGTACGCATAGACGGCTTGCGGACCCTTGCCGACGATGGGCTGGTCGTAGCCCAGTTCGAGCAGGTTCCGGCGCATCGGGTCAATTTGCCCGATGCACTGGGACTCCGTGAACACCGTCACGAGCAGCAAAAGCGCGATTCGTTTTTCCATACACCCCTGTACTAATAAGATTCATAATCATGATTTGGACCGGAAAGCCAGCCATAAAGATGTGCCCAATTTTACCCCGCGGACGATGGTGGAGACCCAGGACGGTTTCTCCGGCGGAGACTCTTCCGCGGCGCCATTATTTTTCGGGGCGAACGTGGTGAAGATGGAAGAGGCCACGGCGGCGGCGGAATGCAACTCGTTGCCGACCGCTCGCAGATCGTCAGCCAGGCGCACGATCTCCTCGCACAAGTAAGCGCGGTTCAGGTCGCTCTCCATGACCAGCAACTGTTTGCGGGTCTCCAGCGAAGTCACGTCAGGTTTTTGCCCAGGCATTCGCGGTCCTTTCGGAGTTCCTCAAGCGTGTAGGGCAAAGTCTCCCAATCGCGCACGAGTTGTTTCAATTTGGCGTAGAATCCCACGGCGGCCAGCGCATACAAAACAGCCACGATCCCCAAGGCGATGGCCGGTGAATGTTCCCAGAGCAGCACTACAATGAGCGCAGTGACGGCAAATCCGGCCAGCACCCCGAACACGGCCACCGCGATGGTGTACCAAAAGGCACGAAACAGGCGGTTGCGTTCCTCCTGCAATTCCACCACGAGCAGCTCCGCCCGGTTCCCACCGATATTCAGCAGGTGCTGCGCGATGCGCTTCGAGGTTGCCGCCACCTCTGGAAAACTGGTGGACGGAGCTTCCATGGTTCAATCACGGTTGCGGCGTGAGCAAAGGATATAACCCAGCACTGCGCCCACTCCGAACGCGATCCCCACGGCCTGATACGGGTGACTGCGCACGTTTTCATCGACGGCTTTGGCGCTTTCCACGGTCTTATCGCGCACGGCGCTAAGGGCATCCTTGCCGCGTTCGAGGGCGGCGGCGAGGCGTTTGCGGGCCTCCACCACTTTTTCTTCGGCGACATGAGCCGTGGCGCTCATCAATGATTTTGCGTCTTCGGCCAAAGTCTTCAAGTCTTCGGCCATATCTTCAGCTTGTGCATGTTTTTTCATAGATATTTACTTCGTTTGGTTCTTTAACTGACCGGACGTCCCTGGATCAATCGCACCAGGATCACCACAATGGCGATGACGAGCAGGATGTGGATGAATCCGCCAAGCGTGTAGGAGGAAACCATCCCCAACAACCACAGAATGACGAGCACCAGTGCCAGTGTGTATAACATGACTGCCCTTAAGCTTGCTCTGTGCCGAAGCGGAGAAACCTGTTTTTACAGGGTTATTTGAAGCAGGGGTGGGCTTGCCCTTGCACGATGCGGAAATTGTCGTGCAAATTGCGAGAGGCACCGGGGAAAATCTCAACCACGGATGGGCACAGATGAACACGGATTCACCCGAATGCTTTTTCCATCCGGGTAAATCCGTCCCGCGCTGCGGGATCCGTGGTTAAAATTGCTTTGTCTTAATGATGGTGCCAACCGCCGCCACCGTGAATATAGATTTCGGGCCCATAGAAAACCGGGCCATAGTACGGGTACGGGTACGGATCATAATAGTAAGGATGCTCCACATAAACCGGCGGCGGCTGGGTATTGGGCTGCGGCTGGTTCATATCGAAGTACAGATGCCGCGGCACGCCGTCCTCATAGGTGCCGTGACGACCAGTGCTGAAATATTTCACCTGCATAAATTGATTCGTCGCCACCGGAAAAGCCTTGATGATGTAATAATAAGAACCGAAATCGTGGAAGGTGCCGTCCTTGTCACCGAAAATCTTCAGGTTCAGCGGCGTGCCGCCCAACATCTCGCCGTTCACTTCAATCTTGGCGCCCGGGTCAGATGCCTCGATGAGGCAGGTATAGGCGATTGTTCCATGCGGGCCATGTTCCACATTGGGATCAGGCGGCGTGCTCTTGCATCCCGCCAAAACCGCCAACGCCACCCCGCATCCCAAACAAACCGACATTTTCATTTTCATACACGTAAAACATCGCTCGTACGGTGAAAATCTCAACATGGAAGTTTGGGCTAAGGCGAATGCATCCGCATCCTACCACTTTTCGGGTAGTGGCTCAGTTTCACGCATTGGTCAGTCCCGCCTTTGGGGGGAGAGTTGCCCTCACCCGCGTCCCGCTGCGCGTGCCGCACCCTCTCCCATTTCATGGGCGAGGGCATGTGCGTGAAACTGAGCCACTACCTTTTTCGTTTCCAATTTCATTTTAATAACCGGCCCGAGTCGTTATCCTGAGGCCTGTCATTTTCATGAGAAAACTCTGGTTCATTATTTTTGTGGTAGTTGCCGTCACAGGTTCTACCCGTCGCGCGGCGGCAGGCGCGGCGGATGGCACATTGGATATCTATTGGAATGATGTTGAGGGCGGCGGAGCGACGCTCATCGTCACGCCGGCGGGCGAATCAGTGCTCATCGACTCCGGCAATCCCGGTGGCCGTGATGCCGGGCGCATTTTCAAAGCCGCCCAGATAGCAGGCTTGAAGCGCATCGATTATTTTGTGCTGACGCATTTCCATCGCGACCATTACGGCGGCATAGCGGAATTGGCTGCGCTCCTGCCCATTGGCCAGGTCTATGACAAAGGCATTCCCGATACCGATTCCGACCATAATCCGCGTAACACGAATTGGCCCGCGCAGATCCAACCCTATCGCGACTTCAAAGCGGATGCGCGGCATCTCATCCATCCCGGCGACACGTTTGTGTTGAAACAGCCGACGAATGGCCTGCAACTCACCTTGCGTTGCGTGGGGGTCAGCCAGCAATTCGTTCCGGCCCCCGCGAACGTGGGCATCAACCCGTTGTGTGATGGCGGCACCAACAAACCTGTGGATACCACTGACAACGCGAACAGCGGGGTATTCGTACTGGATTTTGGACCGTTCCGCTTTTATGACGGCGGCGACCTGACGTGGAACTTGGAGCGCCAATTGGTCTGTCCCACAAACCGCGTGGGGCAGGTGGATGTTTACCAGGTGGACCATCACGGCCTTGACCTCAGCAATAATCCGCTGCTCATCCACAGCCTCGCGCCGACGATTTCCGTGATGAACAACGGAGCGCGCAAAGGCACCAGCGGCACGGCGGTGGATGGATTGAAATCATCGCCGGGCATCCAGGCGATGTATCAACTGCACAAGAACGTGCGTGCGGATGGCGCCACGAATAATACGGCGGATGAATTCATCGCCAATCTCGCGGAGGCGTGCGATGGGAATTACATCAAGCTGTCGGTCGCGCCGGACGGCAAGACTTACACGGTGACCATCCCAGCGACCGGCCACACGCGCACGTTCCAGACGCGGATGAAGTGAAGGGCCGGTTTCAGCCACCTAACGCTGAAATTACCGCTTTCGCGCGCTTCAAAATACCCCTGCACAAGCTGTGCACAGATTTTTTGCGTTTTTGGAGGGCGCGCGTGTGATTAAAGTGCTGTCTTTATTGGGCTTTCTGCGCTTATAAAATATTTCAAAGAAAATGCTATTAGCGTGACCATCACAGTTACAAGATCGGGAAGGTGTGATATAAACTGTGGGATGAATTTAAAAGTTAGAAGTCAGATTGAAGAAGGAAGCGGGACGCCGCCTAAAGGCGGAACTCCAAACGAGGGTAGCGCCTGTGTTTATCCCTTCCCGCACAACACGAGAAATCGAGGGTCATCGTGAAAAATCCCGATTCATCGTGTTTCGCATCGTGTTATTTTTCGAAGGAATCGTGCATTATCGTGTTATATCGTGTTAAAAATAAGAAATCTTTTTTTCGACCTGTCCAAATCGGCCCAAAAGGCACTTAGCGTCACATAAAGGCACGTCCCAATGCCCGCCTTGATTTCTAACCAAGGTCGTTTACGCTTTCAGTCCTTTGTAACGATTATGCAATTGAACAATGAAGAGATACGCCGGTATTCGCGGCACCTGATATTGCCGGAAGTCGGTTTGGCCGGGCAAAAGAAGATCAAAGCCGCCAGCGTCCTGTGCATCGGCGCAGGCGGGCTGGGCTCGCCCATCGCCATGTATCTCGCCGCCGCGGGCATCGGCAAGATCGGCATCGTAGATTTTGACGTCGTGGATTATTCCAACCTGCAACGCCAGATCCTCCACACGGACGCCGACGTGGGACGCTCGAAGGCTGAATCCGCGAAGGAAACGATTCGCGGCATCAATCCGCATTGCGAGGTTGTCATCCATAACACGCGCATCTCCTCCGAGAACGCCCTCGACCTCATCCGCCCCTACGACATCGTCGTGGATGGCACTGATAATTTTCCCACGCGCTATCTTACGAACGACGCCTGTGTGCTCCTCAAGAAGCCAAACGTGTACGGCTCCATCTTCCGTTTCGAAGGCCAAGCCAGTGTGTTCGCGCCGCACCTTGGCGGACCCTGCTATCGTTGCCTGTATCCTGAACCTCCGCCGCCCGGCATGGTGCCCAGTTGCGCGGAAGGCGGCGTGCTGGGCGTGTTGCCCGGCATCATCGGCTGCATCCAGGCCACGGAAATTTTGAAACTCGCCATCGGCAAAGGTACTTCACTGGTCGGACGCCTGTTGTTGTTCAACGCGCTCGACATGAAGTTCCGCGAATTGAAATTGCGCCGCGACCCGGCGTGCCCCGTGTGCGGCGATCATCCGACGATCAAGGAATTGATAGATTACGAAATGTTCTGCGGCATCGAACCCGCACCGGTCGCCTCCACCGGCAATCCCGATGAGGTCACCGTGCAGGAGATGAAGAAGGCTTTGGATAATCCCAAGCTGGGCATCAAGGTCATCGACGTGCGTGAGCCGTTCGAATACGAGATCGCGAAAGTGGAAGGCGTGCCCCTGTTGCCGATGAGCCAGTTGCAACAGCGGTTCACGGAGCTGGATCCCAACGTGCAATATTATCTGCACTGCAAAGTCGGCCAGCGTTCGCTGGGTGCGGTGGATTTCTTGCGCGAACAGGGATTCAAGTACGTCAAGAGCGTCAAAGGCGGCATCGATGCGTGGAGCGCGGAGATCGATACCAACGTGCCGAGGTATTAAAAATCATTTATGACAGAGGTGCCTAAGCTGTCGAACTTGTCCCGGCGGGCAGCGAACTTAAGCTGGCAGCTTTTCATCCTGACCGTCATTTTGGTGATGCTGTCGCACCAGATTCCCGGTGGCCTGGTCATCATCGAGTGTATTGCATTTTTTACGATCTCCATCGGCGTCGTCTGCGGAATTGTGGGGATAGCCGGTGGCAGATCGGAGACTGGTGCGAAACGTTCATTCTTGCCCGCGCTTGCCGGAACAGTTCTTAACGGGTTGCTCCTTTTCATTTTCATCACGAATTTTGTGGCGGCCCGCAATGCGGCCATACAAAGCCTTCAGCAAAGCACTGCGCCCATAACTTCCCCACAGGAATCGGTCGATCGTGTGACTCATTTGGGCACGTGGGATGCAAAAACACCAAAGGGAGAACTGATAACCTGGGTATTTACTTCACAGGATTTCACCTGGGTCTATCCGGACGGGAAAAAATTTACCATGGCGTATGAGATCGATTACACGAAGACACCGGTTTGGCTGACTCTCACCTCCCTCAAGACGGGGGACACCATGCTGTTGGGGATCATTGAATTTATTGGGCCATCCAAAATGCGTGTGCTTGGGTCACTCACGGGTTCTCAAACGCGCCCGACGGACTTCGGCGATGATCGCTCGGTCCTTGTCTTTGAAAAACGAACTCAGCCATGAAGCCGCCCGCTCTCGGAGTCGTTATTCTCGGCGCAGGCGCGTCGTCGCGGATGGGGAAACCCAAGCTGCTCCTGCCGTGGGAGGACACGTCCATCATCGGCCATATCATCCGGCAATGGCAAACGCTCGGCGCGAAACAGATCGCGGTTGTCCATCGGCCCAATGACGCCAGGCTCATTGTAGAATTGGCCCGGCTGAAATTCCCGGCGGCTCACCGCATCGAGAATCCCCAACCGGAACGCGGGATGTTCAGTTCCATTGTTTGCGCGGCGAACTGGAATGGCTGGCAACGTGGGTTGAATGCCTGGGCGATCGTTCTCGGCGACCAACCGCATCTGACGCCAGAAACCCTGGGTAAACTGCTCGCCTTTCAGCGCGACCATGCTGATTCCATCTGCCAGCCGGTGTTTGATGGGCACGGGCGGCATCCAGTTCTTTTGCCGCGCCGCGCATTTGACGAGGTGAAGCAAGCGCACGTGGATACGTTGAATGATTTTCTGAAACAGACAACTGTTCCGCTTGCCAAATGTCCGATGGATGACGCCGGCTTGGCGTTGGACCTGGACACGCCGGAGGATTATCAGCGAAGCAAAAATCTCCCTTCAACACGTGACTGAATCCCGTCAATTGCCAGGCGTGCGAACGTCTTTGATGAATTCCGTATGTCCATCCAGAAATACGCGGTCGCGACCGCCGGGGTGGATCGTGCGTCCGAGCAACTCCGTTGGAACCGTCGGAATCGTCTTGGGAAAATACACATCCACTGCCAGTTCCACATCCACGGCTCCGTTGGTGGCGCCTGCTGTGGGGTCGTTGGCGGTCCGCAGGTCAGTGATGGCCTGCTGTTCAGATTTTCCCCAGAAATCGGTGAGTGGCACCGGATCATCTGGGCGGTCAAATCGCCACAGCCAGTAGCGCACTTCTGCGCCGCCGCCATTCGTCGAGGAAAGTTGGAGCGATTGCTGGGCGTTCCCCACCGGAGAATAGATTGAGGCGGGACACGACCAAATTCCATCGCTGCCGCCGTAATCGTTCATAACGTTCGCCGCCCAACCGCCGCGTGGGTCGGACGTTGGCCAGGTCGTCCACGGCATATAGCCACCGGGCAGGTTTGATTTCAAATCGCGCCGGTCAGGAAAATAATCGTCATTCTCACCAAGATAGTCGAAGAAGCACAGCCCGACCTGCCTGAGGTTGGATAGACAGGTAACTCGCTGTCCTTTTTGTTTCGCGCGGCCCAGTGCCGGCAACAGCAATGATGCCAGTATAGCAATGATGGCGATGACCACGAGCAGCTCAATGAGCGTGAACGCGGCTCGACCAGTTCTCATTGTCTGCGCTCGGCGGCGACTTGGGACGGCTGTATCGCCGATGCGCCGCCGCCGAACCGTTGTCGGATATACGTCAGCACATTGGCGACCTGTTCGTCGCTCAACATATCCATCGCCGGCATTTTGTTGGAGTAATGCACGCGGTCGGCAGGCAACACTTTGTCCGGCCCTTCCAGCACCACATGGATCAGTTGCACCGGGTTGCCGGCGACCACTTTGCTTCCCATCAATGGCGGTTGCATAGTGCCCACACCACCGCCATCTGCCATATGACATGTGGCGCACCCCTGCCGATACAGTTTGGCGCCAGGCGTCTCGGCCACGATGACCGGCGCGTTAGCAGCGGGCGCTGCGACCGGCATCTTTTGGGCGTTGGTATTCATCTCACCGGTGTAAATGATGCGCCAGATTTTGCCCTTTTCTGAATCTGACACATAAAGCGAGCCATCCGGCCCGACGGCCAAACCGCACGGACGATGCTGAGCGTCGTTCGGCCCATGAACCTCCGCTACGCCCGCGAAGTTATCCGCAAAAATTTCATACGAACCATCAGGCATCCCCTTCTTGTTGAACGGGAGATAGACCACCTTGTAACCCGCTTGGGGCAACGGTGCGCGGTTCCACGAACCGTGCGATGCGATGAACATGCCGTGCTGATATTTTTCGGGGAACTGGGTGCCGTTGTAATACGCCATCTGCAAGAACGCCCAGTGCGCGGGCAACGCCACCAGCGGGTCTGGATATTTGCCGGAGTCATCGGCCTTTTTGTTATCGCCCCCAAATTCCGGCGACAGCATCCGTTTTTTCGTCAGAAAATCGAAATACGTGTATGGCCAGCCGAAGTTTGAGCCTTCCTTCAAAATATGAAATTCTTCCGCCGGCCGGTCCGCGTTGTCCTCAGCAGTGTAATCGGTGCCATCCACGGTGTTCAACTGGTCGCGGCCCATGAGCGTTATGAATAGGGCTTTGGAATCGGGATTCCACGCCACCGAAACGCTATGCCGCATGCCGGTGGAAAAATGGAATCCATCTTTCACCTGGTCCTGGTTCGTCTTGTCCGCATCAAATCGCCAAAAGCCGCCGTGTTGTACGAACAGCCCCGCCGGGTCAACACCCTTCGCTCCCGGCGCTCGGTCCGGATCGCCGCTCGAATTGGACGGACAACCCACTTCCACATATAAATGGTTGCTCTCATCGAACGCGAATGCCTTGGCTTCATGCTGACGTTGTCCCGGCGGTAGCCCGACCACGATGGCTTCGGGGGCATCTGTTGGCACCAGTTCACCCGGGTTCAATTTGTAACGATAGACCGCGTCGTTGCTGGAGACATAGAGCCATTGGTTGCGAACGGCCACGCCGGTGCCGCCGCCGACCTCGTTGCCGAATGTCCGAACAACATCCGCGCGGCCATCGCCCTTGGTGTCGCGCAGGCCGATGACGCCGGCACGGGTTTTCTTCACGTAAATGTCGCCATTCGTCGCCACGGTGATGAAACGGGTTGGCCCCAGTTTGTCGGCTACCACAATCGCGCGAAAGCCCGGTGGCAGGACGAGACCGCCGTCATCCGGGTCCGGCGCTGGCAATGCGGCTTTGGAGGCAAAGACAAATGCAATGATGCCGATGCAAGATGCACAACGCAGCCCGCTCAAGTTCTTCAAACGCATACGATAATTTTGGAAGTTTCGACACCGCACCCTCCTTTGACCCACGCGATGACCTCGTGCTAATTACGCGTCACCTGCCGGTGGGGCAAGCGTTAAGATGCATTTGAAAACTTTTTGAAACCTCGTCCGGCTGGCGGCGTCTAATTTTAAACCATTCATCGATGGCGGGACGCTTGACTTGGATGCATCCGAGGTTTATCAGAGACTGATAACAGCCAAACCAGCCGCACATGAAAGAGCAGGACAAGGACGGACTCATCGGTTCATTTTCCCGGCGCACATTTCTCAAGAGCCTCGGCACCACGGCGGTCACCGTCGCCGCCGCGCGCACCCAGGCGGTCGCCGCCGAGCTTGAAAAAGCCAACGCCGAAAAAATTATCGGTCCGGGCGCTGTGCCCGTCACACTCAGGGTGAACGGCGATACGCTCAAGCTCATGCTCGAGCCTCGCGTCACGCTACTGGATGCGTTGCGGAATTATTCCAGCCTCACTGGCTCCAAGGAAGGTTGCGACCGCGCGACCTGCGGCGCGTGCACTGTGCTGGTTGATGACGTGCCAATTTATTCCTGCCAAAAACTCGCCATCGAGATGCAGGGCAAGAACATCACCACTGTCGAAGGCCTCGCCAAAAGCGGAACTCTCAGCAATGTGCAACAGGCTTTTGTAGACCGGGATGCGTTGATGTGCGGCTATTGCACGCCGGGCTTCGTCATGAGCGTGACGGCCTTGCTGCGAAAAAATCCTCATCCTACGCCTGAAGATGTCAAACACGCATGCGCTGGCAATATCTGCCGTTGCGGAACGCAGCCGCGCGTTATGGAAGCCGCGATGCAGGCGGCTGGAGTCTTACCCAAAACGGCAGGTTTGAGCAAAACGGAGATCATTGATTATGGCAGGCTGGCCAGCTGAAACAAAATACATCGGGCATAGTACCCTGCGCATCGACGCGCCGGAAAAAGTCTCCGGTCGCGCGCGTTATTCCTCGGATATTCAGGCCGAAGGCTGGCTCTACGGGATGATTCTCCGCTCCAAATGGCCCGCGGCGAAAATAACAGCCATCAATCTAGACAAAGCGCTCGCCATTCCTGGAATTAAAGCGGCCATCACCGCGCAGGACGGGGAGCGCACCGTTCGCTTTTACGGTGAAGAACTTGCCGCCGTCGCGGGCATGACCAAACAGGCCTGTCTGGATGCGTTGCGCGCTATCGTTGTTCAGGCCAAGGCACTTGATTTTGTTGTCAACGAAACGGAAGGCCTGAAAAGTGATTCCGCCCAGGTCTGGGAAGGTTCACCGAATGCCAGCAATCCCAAGCCACGGGAAAAAGGCGATGTGGACACCGCTTTTAACGAATGCGCCGCCGTCAGCGAAGGCTTTTACCACACGCCCGTCCAGATCCATAATCCCATGGAAACCGCCGGCAGTACCATCTCGTGGACCGACGATGGCATCACGGCTTGGGTTTCCACGCAGGGGATCTTCGGGTCGCGCGATGCCCTGGCCTCCAGCCTTAAAGTTGACCAGGACAAGGTGCGCGTACTATGCGATTTCATGGGCGGCGGATTCGGCGCTAAATTTCCGCCCATCCTTGAATCTGTGCTGGCCGCGCGGCTCTCCAAAGAGACCAACGCCCCTGTGCGTCTAATGCTCACGCGTTTCGACCAGGCGCTGGCCGTGGGCAATCGCCCCTCCAGCTTTCAAAAGATCAAAATCGGCGCGACTGCCGATGGCATGTTGCACGCGTTCGACCTGGATAATTACGGCACTGGCGGAATCGGTTCCGGCGGCTCATCCGCCGGCGGCGGCAGCGGAGTCATGTTGGCCATGCCATACATCTACGAGGTGCCGAACTCGCGCGTGAAACAGGCCGTCGTCAACATCAACGCCGGCGCTGCGCGTGCGTTCCGCGCACCAGGCCATCCACCCACGTCGTTTGGGATGGAAAGTGCGATGGATGACCTTGCCGCCAAGCTCGGCATCGATCCCGTTGAATTTCGCCTGAAGAATGATCCCAACGAAATCCGCCAGCGTGAATACAAGGCCGGCATCGAACGTTTTGGCTGGAAAGACAAATACAAAAAGCCCGGTAGTTCGCCCGGCGTCGTGAAGACCGGCATCGGTTGTGCCGGAGCCGCTTGGCCTGCTGGTGGTGCGAACCGCCGCACGCAAGGCGAAGCGCAGATCAATCCTGACGGCACCATCGAGGTTCGTCTCGGCGTGCAGGATCTGGGCACCGGTACCAAAACTGTCATCGCCGTCGTCGCGGCGGAAATCCTTGGCCTCAAGCCAGAACAGATTTCGGTAAAAGTCGGTGACACGCGTTTTCCTCCCGGTCCGGGCAGTGGTGGCAGCACCACCTGCGCGTCCATTTCGCCAACCGTTTATGACGTTTGCACCAAGGCGTTGGAACAGATCCAAACGCAGACCGGCGTGGCCGATGCGCGCGGCGCGAATTGGTTCGATGCCTGCAAGAAACTCGGCGTCAATCCGCTGGTCGTCCATGGTCAATGGCAGGCCGGCATGTCATCGGATCATGCCTGCGGCGTGCAGTTCGCGGAAGTTGACGTCGACACGGAGACTGGCCTGGTGACCGTGAAGAAGATTTGTTGCGTGCAGGACTGCGGCCTCATCGTCAACAAGAACACGCTCGAAAGCCAGATCAACGGCGGCATCATCATGGGCATGGGTTACGCGCTTTACGAGGAACGCGTGATGGATGATTTGTCCGGCGTGGTACTCAATCCCAATTTTGAAACGTACAAAGTGAGTGGCATCGCCGATGTGCCGGATATCGACATCCTGCTCATCAACATGCCCGAGCGCGGCGTCATCGGCATCGGCGAACCGGCGACTGTTCCCACCGCGGCGGCCATCGGTAACGCGGTGTTCAACGCCATCGGCGTGCGCGTGGGCAGCCTGCCCATCACACCGGCTAAAGTGCTTGCGGCTCTCGGCAAAGTTCCTGCGCCTACGAAATCATGAAAGCTTTTGAATACGCAACAGCGCTCTCGACCGATAGCGCGCAGCAGCTCGCCGCTGATAACGGCCAGTATCTCGCGGGTGGCAATGACCTGCTCGGCGTCCTCAAGGAATATCTCATCGACGCCAAGATTTTGGTGAACATCAAATCGTTGCCCGGCTTGAACAAGATCGAGGCCGGCAAGACCTGGAAGATCGGCGCGTTAGTGACGGTTGCTGAGATTGAAAACAGCGCCGAGGTGAAAAAAACCTTTCCGGGATTACAGGCCGCCGCGAGTGAAGTCGGTTCGCAACAGATCCGCAATGTCGCCACCGTCGGCGGCAATCTCTCGCAACATTCCCGCTGCTGGTACTTCCGCCATCGCGACACTGTCTGCCTGAAAAAGCACGGCGACCTTTGTTACGCGCGCAACGGCGAAAACCGTTATCACAGCCTGTTCACCGGCAAGAGCAACACGTGCATCAGCCCGGTGGTCTCCAATCTGGCGACCGCCTTTGCCTCGCTGGATGCGACCGTCGTCGTGCTGCGCGAGGGTAAAGAGACGCCGATGACCATCACCGAGCTTTACCAGACCGCGTTTGACGATCCGTATGCGCATAATTCACTGAAACCGGGCGATTTGATTTTGCGCGTGGAGATTCCCACAACCCACACCAGCAGCGCTTACCTGCAGATGAGCGACAAACATGCGTTCGACTGGGCGCTCGTCAGTTGCGCTGCGGCGGGAAAGGTTTCCGGCGGCAAAATCTCACAACCGCGTGTGGCGCTGGGTTGCATCTCGCCCATGCCGCACCAGGTGAAAGCCGCCAACGATTTTCTCGATGGCAAAACGCTGGATGAAGCGACCGTTTCACAGGCTGCCGATATGATTTTGCAAGGCGCGGAGATTTTGGAGCACAACGGCTACAAAGTCCCGATTGCCCATGCGCTCATCCGCCGCACCCTCCTGGCATTGAAAGGCTGATTATGAACCAGAATTTCTGCAAACATCTCCGCAGCAAAACGATGTTCGTCATCACCGACCCGCAGGAAGCGCTGAATGAAAGCGAAGACGCCTCTTCCGGGGGACATTGCTGGTGCAATCGTACACAGTCTGTGGTGGGCCCGGATGACCGTCCGGTGTACACAGACAAATGCAATTCATCCCGCAAGTGCTACGAAAAATAAGCATGGTTTTACGGTGCTTTAAGTGCCTTTTGGAGCGATTGGCGATGCGGAAAAGAAGATTTTCTTTTTAACTCTCGTTCCCAAACACAATTATTCACCCCCTAAAAGTGGTTTGAATTACCCCGAATTGGTATGGGGCATCACCCCAAAGCGCCTTTTTTGCAACCCGGAACCAGGAATCCCAACCGGGAACCGCCCGCAGTGCCGCACCCCCCCTAAGGTTTTCCTTAAAATATCTTAAACTGGTCGGAACTGGTCAGATTCACTGAGGTCACTCATGTCCCTTTTGTCTTTTCCCATTTAACTGATTTACCATCACCCCTTTAACCAATTTTACCGTTTACCATTTTTCAAAGATCAATGCCGATTCCTCGGCCCAACGAATCATTTATATCACACCTTCGCCCTTTTGTAACTGTGATGGTCACGCAGAACGCATTTTTCTAAAAAAATATTTTCTGTGCCTAACGAACTGAACAAAATCGACTTACAATGCTCCGCATCGCCAAAAACTGAAAAAATCCTTACACAGCTTGTGCAGGGGTCTTGAAACGGGAAAAAAACCATGTTGCGCCGATTTTTTATCGGACATTCGTTGCACATTATAACGCACTTGCTCCTGATGCCACGAGGTCTATATTTTCACACAGCGCAATAATCAGAAAGTAACATATAGAGGGGATGCTCTCTAAATAGTTGTGGCTGGGTCGAAGGGCTAATGGTTATGAAAAAACACTTTTCTGTCGGGACGTTTCTGTGTTCAGCCTTTTTCGTTTTGTTTGCGGCATCGGCCCATGCGGGCAGTCTCCAATTGCTCTCCGTCCGTGACCCTTCCATCGCCGCGCCGGCAGGCGGCAACGGTGATTCCGGCTCCTCCATCATCAGCGATGATGGCCGCTACGTCGTCTTTGCCAGCACCGCCCAAAATCTCACCACGAACCGGCCTGTGAGTTCAGGCCTCGCTCCACGGTTTATAAATGTTTATATCCGGGACCGCGTCACCAGCAACACCACCCTGGTCAGCGTCAGTCTTACCGGAACTTCCGGCGACGGCGATTCACTCCCGTCCGCCATCTCCACCAATGGCCAATTTGTTCTGTTCGAAAGCGCAGCCGATAACCTGGTGGCCGGCGACACCAATGGCACCACCGATGTGTTTGTGCGCGACCTGCTCGCCGCCACCACGACGCTCGTCAGCGTCAGTACCAACGGAACGGTTGGCAACGGTGCCTCGCGCAACGCCGTGATGACTCCGGATGGCCGATACGTGGCTTTCACGAGCAGCTCCAGCAATCTTGTCGCGAATGACCAGAACGCCATCCCAGACGTTTTTATCCACGACCTGCAATCCCAGACCACCACCCTTGTCAGCGTCGGCGCCCAGCCCGCCACCTACGCGAGCTACTCAGAATCGCCTGAAATTTCAGCCGATGGACGATACGTGGCGTTTTTCAGCACCGCCACGAACCTGACCGTAAACGTGGCTACGGCGGGGGATATTTATGTGCGGGATGTGACCGGCGGAAGTACCGCATGGGCCAGCACCAATGCGCGGGTCGCCTTTGGCCAGTCCAATATCGTTTGTTGTAATTTCAGATTGAGCGCCGATGGCCAGACCATCGCGTTTGAAGCCTGCACCAACGGTATGAGCAATCCTCGCGCAGTCGTTTTACGGTACAACCAACTATCTGGCATTACCGATATCATCCATACCAACGCGAGTTTTCCTTCGTTGTTGCCGGAAGACATCCACAACCTGGATATGACTCCCGATGGAAGGTTCGTCACATACGTTGCCAACACGAACACCTGCGTTTTTCAGTGGGACGCGGTGACGACCTCGAACAATCTGGTCAACCAAACCCTGACCGGTGGGATTCCACTCGGTAACATCAGCCAGAGTGTTTGCAATTGGGCACGGATCGATGCGAGCGGACGGTATGTTGCTTTCCATTGTTCCGGTACGAATCTGGTGACAAACACGTTGGCCACGCCCGACAACTATTACGTGCGCGATTTGCAAAACGGCACGACTACGCTCATGAATGCCGATACCAATGGGTTGAGCACGCCCGTGAATATTTATGCTCCGCCAGCGGTCAGTGCACAAAATAGTCTCGTGGCCTTTGCCGCGCCGGACGGCAGTCTGGTTCCTAACGACCGCAACCACGCGGATGATGTTTTCGTTCGCGATCTCGCCGGTCCCGCCGAGCTGGTTTCGGCCCACGCGCCGGCGCTGGCTTCGTTCGCTCCCCGCAGCTTTAGCGGTGTCACCACATTCTGCCTGAGCACGAATGGCCGTTATGCGGCATTTTCGTGCGATGCCGATGACCTGGTGTCCGGCGCCACCAATCTATGGCGCAACGTCTTCATTCGCGACCTGCTCATGGGGACCAACCTTTTGGTGAGTGCCCGGGCAGACGGCTCAGAGCTGGACGGTTTTTCATCAGGGCCGTCCATCAGTGCGGATGGCCGGTATGCAGCGTTTTTTAGCTTTTCCAGCAATTGTGTGCCGGGCGATGCAAACAACGCGGAAGATATCTTTATCCGCGACCTGCAAGCTGGCACCAATTTTCTGGTCAGCGTGAGCACCAATGGCGGTTTCGGCGATTTGGATTCCTTTTTACCAGTGATCAGCGCGGACGCAAAATATGTTTTGTTCCATAGTTTATCCAAAAATCTCAGTCCGGTTCCGATCGGGGTGGGGACGGAAAGCATATTTTTACGGAATCTACAGACGCAGACGAACTATGTATTGGCCACGAACTATCCCACGGCGATTTCGATGACGCCAGACGGGCATTTTATCTCTTATCTCACCATCGTTGGCCCGATCACAAACCTCTATGTATGGAATACGTTACAGGCCAAAAAGATTTACACGAACACTTCGAGCCTGCTCACCGGGACGGCGATGAGCCCGCACGGGCGTTGGGTCGCTTATACCAGCCTCAAGAACCAAAAACTGAATATCTTCGACCTGCAGGCGAGCACGAACGGAACCGTCGCCAGCGGGCCGTTTATGACGATTAATTCTCTCCAGTTCAGCGATGACGAGCGTTATTTGGTCTATTCCACCGCGGCACCATTGGATTCAGCGGACTCCAATGGGACGAATGACATTTATCTTTACGATACTCTGAACGGTACGAACCAGTTGATTAGCCGGAGACTCAATGCTGCCGGGACGCCGAACGGGCCTTCCGATTCAGCCTCGGTCAGCCCGGATGGTCGCTACATCGCTTATCGAAGCTGGTCAACGGATTCATCCCCTAATGATTTAAATAATGTGCCGGATATGTTCTTATATGACCGGCTCAGCGGCATCAACATCCTCGTCAGCGCGAATCGGTTTGACGAATCCCCGGCAAATGGCAGTTCCTTCAATGGCACTTTCAGCCGGGACAGCAAGCTGTTCGTTTTTCAAAGTCGGGCTTCCGACCTGGTCGAGAACGATTACGGTTCCGGCAGCGGATTATTCGCCCTCTTTTTAGATTCGCTCATCATCACTGATTCGGACGGAGACGGCATGGATGACGGGTGGGAAATGAAATGGTTTGGCACGCTGGCGCGAAATGGCACCGGCGATTTTGACGGGGATGGCATTTCCGATCTGGATGAGTTCCGCGCCGGCACCGACCCCACTGACCCGAATTCCGCCTTCAAAGCACAGATCACAGACCAGAACCAAAGCCCGACCGTCAGTTGGCCGATGGTCCTGGGTAAAACCTATCGGGTACAATATCGCGATGGCGTGTTGGACTCCTGGCAGGATCTTCCCGGCAACCAGATTGTGGTTGGGAACAAAGGCCAGATACAGGATTCCACTCCTGCGCCTGACCAGAGATATTACCGCATCGTGTTGGACGAAAACGGAAATTGAATCGAATGAAATTGATCGGTTCCAAAAAAAGACGGGCGTTCACCATCATAGAATTATTGGTGATCCTTATTGTTGTTGCGGTCATCGCGGCGACGCTGCTTCCGTCGCTGGCCAACACCAAAATCCAGAGCCAGGCTTTTCACTGTCAAAGTAATCTTAAACGACTCACGACGGCTTGGATGCAATATTCAGTCGATAACGAAGACAACCTGATGATATCTACGACGTGGGTGGGTGGGGGGAGTGGTTCGTACATGACCTGGGGTAATGACCCGAGGACTACTAATATCGCCCCTTTGCTTACTAATTATATCGGTGCCTATGTCCAGGCACCGGCCTTATACAAATGTCCGGCTGATAGATATCAAACGGCCGACAATCCCGGACCTCGTGTCCGGAGCGTATCCATGAATGACCATCTGGGTAGGGGTGGTTATGATAATACGTATGTGACCAGAAAGCTTTCAGATTTGAACAAGCCAGGACCTGCCATGATTTACGTATTGCTCGACGAGCAAGCAGACAGCATCGATGATGGCAATTTTGCTTTTGACAAGAACCAGGTTGGCGCATCCGAAAGGTGGCTGAATTTGCCAGGTAGTTATCATAATAGTGCAGGAAGTCTTTCTTTTGCCGATGGGCATACCGAAATCCACAAGTGGCAGAATAATAACCGGAATAATCCAACCCTTTACGAAGTGCAGTTCATCTCTCCTGCATATTTGCCTCCTTGGGACTTGGTTTCCGGCAAGAGTATGGACTATGAATGGATGAACGCGCGGATGCCCTATCGTTGAGCGATGAAGCTGATACGTCAATCGAAACGGGCTTTCACCGCCATAGAATTGCTGGTAGTCATCGCTGTCTCGGTGGTCATCGTGGCGACGCTCCTGCCCGCTCTAGCGAACACAAAAGTCCAGAGCCAGGTTTTCCGCTGCCAGAACAATCTCAAACAACTGACCCGGGCCTGGGCGCAATATACCACAGACAATAACGATAATCTTCTAAATCCCACGACGTGGGTCGGCAACTCGACGATGAACTGGACGAGTGGCTCCAATAATATTGATACGGCCCCGCTGCTGACGAATTCGATCGGTGTTTATGTAAAAGCTCCATCGCTTTTCAAATGTCCGGCTGACAAATACCAAAGCATCGCGAATCCCGGGCCTCGCGCCCGAAGTGTTTCTATGAACGGCAATGTCGGTTCAGGAACCGTTTTGCATTTAACAGGCTTGAGTAAGACCGGGCCTGCAAAGGTCATTGTGATTCTTGATGAGCAGGCGGATAGCATCGGCGATGGCAATTTTTCATTCGCCGAGACTTCTACTCCTCCAAGCGAACAGTGGAAAGACCTGCCAGCCTGTTATCACAACGCCGCAGGGAGTTTTTCTTTTGCGGATGGGCACACTGAGATCCACAAATGGCAAAATCCTAAACTGAACCCAACCATTTACCCGGTCACCTTCTCGTCGTTTGCTCTCTGGCTGAGTATTTCAGGAAAAAGCGTCGATTACGAATATATGCTCGACCGAATGCCCTAATCGTTAGTTTTGCTTTCCTAAATTGATTTCGGCCCCGCCTGCTTTCACCGCTGCTTCCACTTGCGGGATATCCGTCATCTTGAGCACGCCCAGATAATCCGGGCCTCCGGTCGCCTGGGATTGCGGGACATTGGCTAGGTCAAGCTTGCTCACTTCCGGCTCGAACAACGCGGCGTAAAGCGAATTCACCGCGCCGTTGCCACCTGAATCCACGGTGATCTTGACCGGCGTTTTCTCGATGGCCTCGATGGCTTGCATCGCGCGGCGGATGTCCCACACGCGCATGCCATCGAGCGTCTGGCCCAGCAACATGTATCGGCGGCGGATCTTCGTGAGTCGCTTGGCGTCGCCGGAAAATTCATCCATGCCCAGCCCGCGGGGCGCGAAGAATGCACTCGCATAATGTTGCCGGGCCATTCTTTCCAATTCAGCGGCGTCGGTATTCATTGCGGAAAATTCCGGCAGCTCTTTTTCACCAAACAGCCCCAATATCGTTCTAAAGGCATTGCTGTACGTGCCATTTTCAGAAACTACGCCGAGATGGATCACGTCGACCCGTTTTGTTTTTGGATTTTCCATCAAATACAAGCGCAGTGGAACATCATGTTCGCTGGTAAATTCCCAGATGCTGTACCGGCAGCCATTCCGATTTGTCGAAGAGATTTGCTTCAAATCCAAGGGCGTCGCCTCATCCGGCCAGCCACTAAAGACTTTCTTACGTAGTCCCGCGCGCAATTCATCCGGCGATTTTTTTTCTCCGGTTGCCATCGGCACAAAAGAGCTGGCGATGTTTGAATTGATGGCATCCGTCGGCAATGTGTCGAACACTTTCACCTCCGCAGGCGTGAAAAACTTTTTGGAATCCACCACGATGGGCATCTCAGTCTCTTTCGTGACGCCTTTCAGGTAGCGGTTGAACCAGCGCACCACGGCCAGGCGGAGCTCCGGCACTTCGTCATGCACGCCGGGCGCCATCGCCAGGCCGATGTCGAAAGGCTTGTTGTAGAGCTGATAGATGCGCCGGACTTTGCCGAACAGGCGTTCGGTATTATCGAGGTTGAATAATCCATCATGGTCCGTGCCGCCGATGAGCAACGGCCGCGGTGCGGCCAGCGCGGCCACCTGCGGAAAATCCCAGTGATAGATGTTGATGAAGAAATTGCAATCGCAATGGCTGTCGATGACGCCATCAAGCATGTGGCTCTGCACATCCGCCATGCCCGCGAGTGGGCAAGCTACTTTGATGCGATCATCCAGCGCCGTCACGGTCCAACTATACGCGCCGCCGCCGGAATGGCCGGTGATGCCAAAGCGATTGGTGTCCACTTCCGGCCGGGTGCTGAGATAGTCCAGCGCACGGATGCCGAACCACGCCTCAATGCCCGCCGGTGTATAGCCGCGCGAATTCCACCACCAAAGCCCGTTGTCACGAGTGCCCGTATGGATGCCGGTGATCTCGCCTGCAAGCACGGTATCCACGACCAGGCAGACGTAGCCATTGCGCGCAAGCCATGCGCCATCGATCTGGTACACGGCTTTGTTGCCGTAACTGATGCCATTGGTCATCAATCGCCAATGGCCGCACTCATAAAGAATCGTGGGCGCAGGATTGGTCAGGTGCCGTGGCAGGAAGAGGTTCGCCGTGCAATACAGTTGCGGCGAGGCCTGATACTGGATCTTCTCCATGATGAAGTCGTCGTTCGTCAATCGTCCGGTGACGACGGCTTTCAAGTCGCCGCGTTCAGGCATCGGCCACAGGCCCAGCATTTCCTGCAACTGACGGCGATATTCCGCGCGATTGGTGGTCCAGTCTTCCAAAGTATTGATATTGGTAAGAGTGCGTTGCGAGAGTGAGAGCGCTTCATTGCGGAAATAATCGGTGAGCAGCGCATCGCCCGGTGTGCGCTTCTCTGCTTGCGCGGGCGGAATGGAAATCTGTCCATACAATGACGTCGCCAGGAGCAGCACGAAAAACAAACGGAGCTTCATATCCACAGAATGTTCCGGCCAAAACGGCGCGGCAAGGAATTTGGGGGTGTAATGTCTTAAGTTGCCGCGATGCCCTCGCCCGTGAAACGGGAGAGGGTGCGGCGCAGCCGCGGGTGAGGGCTTTCTCCCGCGCTAGCGGGACTGATCAAGAAGGCAACTTAAGATTCTGCGAATTGGGGACGAACTTGCACGCGAAGCGTATTCGGGACAAACTTTGGCATGGAGAAAACCTTGCTGACGTTCGTCGAAGACATCTACGAAGACCTGGAGCTGTGGTATCCGCGATTGCGATTGGAGGAAGCGGGCTACACGATGCGCGTCGCTGCGCCGGAGATCAAAACGTACAAGGGCAAGCACGGTTATCCGGCGAATTCAGACCTGCTCTTGAAGGATGCCCGCAGCCAGGATTTTTGCGGGTTGCTGGTGCCGGGCGGTTTCATGCCGGATAAATTGCGTCGCGATGCAAAAGTGCTGTCGCTTACCCGCGAGTTTTTCGAACAAGGCAAGCTCGTCGCGTTCATCTGCCATGGCGGCTGGATTCCCATTTCCGCCAAAATCATCAAAGGCCGCAAGGTGACCGGTTCGCGCGGTATCAAGGACGACCTGGAAAATGCCGGTGGCATCTGGGTGGATGCGGCTGTTGTCTGCGATGGCAACCTCATCTCCAGTCGCACCCCGCATGACCTGGCGCCATTCGCAAAAGCGATGGTGGATTTCCTGGCGCCGGGTTAAGCTGGGGTCATGAAACAACCGCTCAAAGTTGTTCCGCCGATACGGCTCAAGGATTTTAATCCAGATTTTCACGCCGGTCTCGACAAAGAGGAGACGCGCGAGAAGACCAAAAAACTCTGCCAGCGGATCGCCGACCTGCAAAACCTGCTCTACGCGAACGCGAAGCAATCCGTCCTCATCCTGTTGCAGGGGATGGATACCAGCGGCAAGGACGGCGCAGTGAAGAGCCTGCTGGAATTCGTCATGCCCTTTGAGATTGAGATCACCAGCTTCAAAGCGCCCACCGCCGAGGAGTTGGCGCACGATTTTTTGTGGCGCATCCATAAGGCGGTTCCCAAGCGTGGGCACATCGGCGTTTTCAACCGTTCCCATTACGAAGATGTGCTCATCGTGCGCGTGATGGACCTGCTGCCCAAAAAAGTCTGGCAGGCGCGCTATGCGCAGATCAATGGTTTCGAGAAATATCTCGCTGCGAATGATGTGATTTTACTGAAATTTTTCCTGCACATCAGCAAGGAGGAACAGGCGAAGCGTTTGCGCGCGAGACTCGAAGACCGCCGGAAGAACTGGAAATTTGAGGCGGCCGACCTCGAGATGCGCGCGAAATGGGATGATTTTCAAAAGGCTTACGAGGATGCTTTGAACCGTTGCAGTCCTTCACAAACCCCCTGGCACATCATTCCGGCGGACCGCAAATGGTATCGCGATTATGTCATCGCGCAGACGGTCGTCGAGGCGATGGAAAAATTGAAGCTGAAATGGCCGAAGCCGATCGAAAATATTTCCAGGATAAAGATCGTCTAGGCTCCGAGGGCCTTGAGAGACGGAAGTTTTTGCTTCAGCTTCAGCACCGGCGCAAAGAGGTCGCCCAGTTTTTCCACGCGCTTAAGGACGGCCTCCGCCTCAAACGTAAGTTGTTTGGCATTCTTCTTTTTATAAGCCGATGCCACTTCCTCCCAGGTGATCGGGGTTGACACCGTGGGATGCTCCCTGGCGCGGAGCGAATAGACGTTCACTGTGGTTTTATGCTCATCGTTTTGGCTCCAATCCACGAAGACCTTCCCCTTGCGAAGAACTTTCTGCATTTTGGAGACGACGGTTTCAGGAAACTGTCTCTCCAACAGCTCCGCAACAGCATGGGCAAACGGTTTTGTCTTTTCATAGGTGATGGCGGTGTTTAGTGGGACATATATCTGCAATCCTTTTGACCCGGATGTTTTTGGGAAACTTTTCAGGCCCAATTTATCAAAAATCTTTTTTAACTGCATCGCGACTTCACAACACGAAATGATGTCGGCCGGCGCGCCGGGATCGAGATCGAATGCCAATGCCAAAGGCTGCGTGATTTTCGGCGCACGATGCAGGAAAGTGTGCAGTTCCAAGTCAGCGAGGTTGGCTGCCCATACGAGTGCGGGCAGATCGTTCATGACACAGTAGTTGATCTCACCACCTTCGGTCCGCGGGACTTTGGCCGTTTGGACCCATTCCGGACGATGCGACGGGCATTGTTTTTCGTAAAAGAAAAATCCTTCCACGCCATCCGGATATCGTTTGAGTGTGATAGGCTTGTCCTTCAAATGCGGCAACAAGACCGGCGAGATGCGCACGTAGTAGTCGATGACTTGCCCTTTAGTGAACCCGGCTTTCGGATAGAGCACTTTGTCGAGTTTGGTGACATCGACTTTCGTTCCATTGATGTTGAGTTGGGAATTAACCGCCATAACTCACGCGTCTTTCGCCGGTTGCTCACGGACAACGTCGGTCGCAGCTTTGTCCTCACGCAAGCCGAGAAAGACTGGCTGGCGCAATTTCTCATCGCGCGTCCATTCAGAATATTTGACCTGGCAGACGAGCTTCGGTTGCAGCCAATGGCAACGTCCCATCTCCGCTTTGGTCACCCCGGCGCCGAAACGCCCAGCCCGCTTCTCCGGCAGATTCACGAACGGGCAGTCATCCCGTGCGAGAGTTTTAAACTTTGCATACAGGCTTTTCAGGAGCGCGGCATTGAATCCGGTGCCGACCTTGCCACAAAACTTCAATTGTCTGTCGGCATAAAAACCGATCAGTAGCGCACCGAAATGTTTGCGCGCGCCTTCCGGGTTGGTGTAGCCGCCAATGACGAATTCCTGCTCCTGGCGCAGCTTCAATTTTATCCATGAGCCGCTGCGGCGGCCGGCTTCATATCGCGAATCATTGCGTTTCCCGATGAGACCCTCGAGGCCGATATCACGGGCTTCCGCGAGAAGTTTGTCGGCATCTGTACCCAGCGAAGCCGAGTAACGGATTATTCCAGGTGTTTTTTTTAACAGTTTCTCCAGCAGTGCTTTACGCTCATGCAAAGGAAGCGACATCAAATCTTCACCATTCAATCGCAGCAGGTCGAAGACGTAATAAAAGATAGGCGGACGTTTTTCTCCCAGCTCAAAAGCCTGGAGCAATTGGAACGACGACCGGCCCTTGATGTCGAGCGCGACGATTTCTCCATCCAAAACAGCATCCTTTGCTTCCAGCCCGGCGACGGAATCGGCGACCTCTGGGAATTTGACGTTGAAGTCCTTGTTGTTGCGGGATAGGAGCTGGACGCGGCCGCCATCTTTCAATGCGAGCGCGCGAAAACCATCAAATTTTATTTCATAGATCCAATCGCCCGTGGGCGGCGAATCCACCAGCTTCGCCTTCATTGGCTCAATGAATTTTAAAGAAGATTTGGGCCCGGCAATTTTTTGGCGCAATCGGGCGGCGAAGGAATGTCCTTTGTTGGAATTGTTCTCACGCGGTTTGGATTCCCAGACCGCGTCGCTTCTGGAAAGTTGCTGCATGGATTTTCCAGAGAGGGCGGAGGTGTCATCTAATTTTTTGGAGACCGGCTTCAGATCTTCGCCGCCTTTGATGAGCAGCCACTGGTCGCTGCCGTGCAACTGCACCAGATGCCAATCGCCATGAAGTTTTTTGCCGTTTAGGGTGAAATGAAGTTTGCCGCCGGCCAGGTCTTTTCCCGGCGAACGTGAATTGGTTGAAAACGTGCCGCGGTCCCAGACCATCACGGTGCCGCCGCCATACTGGCCTTTGGGAATGGTGCCTTCGAAATCGATATACGAAACAGGATGATCTTCGACATGCACAGCCAGGCGGCGCTCGCCTTTGGTGAACGGAACGCCCTTGGGCACCGCCCAGGATTTCAGCACGCCATCCACTTCCAGCCGGAAATCATAATGCAGCCGTGTAGCCGCATGCTTTTGGATGACGAACCGATGAGTGTGGCTGGCGTCGACCGTACCACGAGGCTCAGCGGTCTTTTTAAAATCACGCTTGCGGACATATTCCTTAAGCGACATAGCTCGTCCTCAGGCCGCTTTTCGATGATGTCGGCGATTGGCGGTCTTGGCTGGTGCCGATTTGCCCTGTGTTTCCTTGATGCTCTGTTGCAATACGGAAACCAGGTCGATGACGTTGGAGGGTTTGGCTTTCTTGTGAGGTGCGGGCGGCAATTTTCCACCGTGAGCAACTTTTTCCTCAACGATCTTTTCCAACGCCTTGTGATAATCGTCGTGATATTGTTCCGGGTTCCACTTCGAGGACATGCTTTCAATCAATTGTTTAGCCATGTTCATCTCGGCTTTGGCGGCGGGTTTTTCCGAGGGGGCGCGATATTCTGTGATATCCACCAGCTCTTCCGGAAAATGCATCAATTCCAGCATCAGCCCGCGTTTCTGCGGTTTGATGGCGGCGAGATGCTGGCGTGTTTTGATGACCACTTTGGCAATGCCGATCTTTCCCGATTCGGCCAGAGCGTCTCGCAACAACACGTAGGCCTTATCGCCACCTTTCTCCGCTTCCATGTAGTACGGTTTGTGGAAGAGAACGGGATTGATCTCGCCAAGCTTGACGAAATTCATGATATCCACCGTTTGCGTAGCCTCAAGGTCTACACGCTTGAAATCCTCGTCTTTGATGACGACGAACCTTCCCTTTTCATATTCGTACCCTTTGACGATCTGGTCCCAGGGAACTTCTTTGCCATCGGCTTCAGCGACACGTTTGTAGTTCACCGGGCTGAGGTCATTGGCCCGCAAGAGCCGGAACTTCAATTCCTCGCGCCGCGTAGCGGGATAGAGCGCCACCGGGATGGAAACCAACCCGAAGCTGATGGAACCTTTCCAGATCGCTCTCATATTTCACTCCTTAAGCGGCAACTTTATCTTCCGAAGGAAAATGATGTTGTTTACGTCCCTCCGCACCGTCGAAATAGATACTTACCTTATACCATTCAAAACGTCCATCGTCAGCAAAGGGGGCGCATTTATTGCGATGCGCCTGTTTTTCCTCCGGCGTCATGGGAATAAAGTTCTTCGCCACTTTGAGGTTCTTGCGCAGAACGATGAGCGAGTCCATACCGCTCACGGTAGTAGTGACCGGCAAGCTCATGGCGTAACGCAACGCATCCTCCGCCCGGATGACCTTTTGTTTGATGGCCCCGGCGGTGCCATTCATGGATTTCATTCCGATGGGCGCGATGCCGCGCTGGACGAGAATCGGGAGAATCTCGCGCTCAAAACTCCTGAAGTTGGCGTCGAAACCCGATAAGGGCATCTGGACGGAATCAAACGGGAAATCATGGGCCAACATGCGTTTATGGATGGCGGGCGTCTTGTGGCCGGTAAAACCAATGAAACGTACTTTTCCCTGCTCGCGTGCCTTGAGCAACGCTTCCGCCACGCCGTCTGGCGCAAAATGCAAGTCTGGATCATTTTCATAAACGACTTCATGGATCTGCCAGAGGTCGAGGTGATCCGTCTTCAAACGGCGCAAGGATTCTTCCAACTGTTTCAAGGCGACTTTTTTATCGCGGCCATGCGAACAGACCTTGGTCATCAAAAAGACTTTGTCACGCCGGCCTTTCAAGGCCTCGCCCATCAATTTCTCACTGCGGCCTTCATTGTAATCCCAGGCATTGTCCATGAACGTGATGCCATTATCCACTGCTTCATGCACGATACGGATGGATTCCACTTTTGTTTTGGCTGTGGCAAAAGTATATCCGCCGAGTGCAAGGGCCGAGACGACGACATCGGCCTTGCCGAATTTGCGGCGCGGAACCTCGCCTTTTCCGGCCAGATTCTCAGGCGGAGGCAAATCGCCGACCGGGAGAAGCATTCCTTCCGCATTTGGATCAGTGTGCGCACTGGTGTTCAGGTGCCTGGCCCAGAGCATGGAGGAACTTCGACCGGAAGTGGTTTTCCGTTTTCCGTTTTCCCCGGAGACGGGCGGGATGGCGTCATTCAGCGTCATGTGTGCTGGCCGGCATGGATGCCTTCGGCAAACTCCTCGACCATCTTTTCGTTGAAGTAGGGGAGGTCATCCGGTGAACGGCTGGTGACCAGGCCTTGGTCAGTGACTACCTTTTCATCCACCCAATGGGCGCCTGCGTTGACGAGATCCGTCTTGATGGAGGGATACGACGTCAATGTTCTTCCACGGACTACGTCGGCTTCGATCAAAACCTGCGGCCCATGGCAGATGGCGGCGACCGGCTTGCCTTCTTCAAAAAACGCGCGGACAAATTCGACCGCATCCGGCAGTTTCCGCAGCGCGTCGGGATTCATCACGCCGCCGGGCAACAATAATGCGTCGTAATTTTCCGCATCGGCCTCGTCGAGCTTTACATCCACTTTGAAAGAATCGCCTTCGTCGTGATGATTCCAGCCTTTGACCTCGGTTTTTTCCGGTGAGATGATCTCTGTTGTTGCGCCGGCGGCTTTGAGAGCATTGCGGGGCGCCGTCATCTCCACCTGTTCAAATCCTTCGGCCACCAGGATAGCCACTTTTTTTCCGTTCAGCGTGTCACTCATACATTCTCCATCTTAAAATTAATGAGGCGGTTAATCGGCTCCGTTGTTACAGGTATTTGCTTTTGTTCGACGAGCTATTAACCGCCTCGAGTGGTTAAACAGCTTCGCGCGTGCCAGCCGGAGATTTCGCGCGGAACCAGATTTTTCGAGAAAATTTGAGCACCGAAGTGCAACGGGCTGATTTAGTTCCCCGCAAATTGCGAAGGACGGAGAAAAGTTTGCGTGCAATTTGCGGCTAAATTTGCTTTAATCGAAATGCCAATCAATATGAGCCATTTCCGTTTGTGTATCTCTTTTTGGCTTGTTGCACTGACCTGCTGCTCTTTTGCGACAGCCGTCGAACTGGTATCCGAACCTTCAACCTCATACGTCGCGCCGGCGCATGGTAATGGAGATTCAGCGCAGCCAATCATCAGTCGTGATGGCCGGTTTGTACTTTTTGCGAGTACAGCCAACAACCTGGCTGTGAACGGAAACGGCGAACCTTATTTCTTTCCTCATCCCTCGCTGTTTAACGTATTCCTGAGAGATCGCAACGCCGGCACGACGGCCCTGGCAAGCGTTGACGTAGCGGATAGGGCCGGTGCCAGTAGCGCGGCGACGCCAACTGGTATTTCAACGAATGGGCAGTTTGCGTTGTTTGAAAGTGCGGCAACAAACCTGGTAAATGGCGACACGACCAATTTTACGGATGTTTTTGTGCGTGATATGGTCACCAGGACCACGCTATTGGTTAGTGTCGCCACGAACGGGTTGAGCGGCAGAGGGTCATCTGCTGATTCTGTGATGACGCCGGATGGCCGATACGTGGCATTTTCAAGTCTCGCCAACAATCTCGTGCCCGGTGATACGAATGGGATCAGCGACGTTTTCGTTCGCGACCTCCAGACCGGCACGACGATCTTGGCCAGTCCGGGAGCACAAAACACCACCGCCGTGGTTTACACCCCGGGATCTGATTTGCCGGAAATAACGCCGGACGGCCGGTATGTTGCTTTTCTCAGTTCGGCAACCAACCTCGTTGCAGGCATCACCAATGTTGGTGAGGTCTATGTGAGAGATCTTGTGAATGGGACGACTGTTTGCGTAAGCACCAATGCTCATCAATCTTTTTCCAATGCAGTTTCGTACAGCCATCGCATCAGTGCGGACGGTCAATATGTGGCATTTGAAGCATCGCCATCAACAGCGAACAAAGCTGGCATCATCATCCGACATAACGTGCAAAGCGGCATGGATGACCTGGTGAGTTCCAACGTATCCCCTGCGAGCATCGGATATAAGCTTTACCAAAATCTCGACATGACACCCGATGGGAGATTTATCGCTTATGTGATAAACGTAGGCACCGGCACGGGCGTGATGTTATGGGATGCGCAATCGGCAGTGAGCACGTTGATCAGTGTGAGCACAAATGGGGGAGCATCAACCAGCGGCAGTGTGTGCGACCTCCCAACCATTGATGAGACAGGAAACTTCGTCACCTTTCGCAGCACATCATGGAACCTGACCACCAACGTGGCGTCGCCTTTCCTGGGTTCGAGACATATTTACCGGCGGGATGTGCAAGCGGGAATCACCAAGATGATCGATGTCGCCGTGTCCGGCTTGATGGATGAGGCATCCCCATCCGTAAGCCCAACTGCCCGGTTTGTTGCGTATGAATCACCAGACGTCCCGACCGCGAATGAAGAAATTTTGTATTCGGATGTTTTTCTTTATGACGCAGACAATGATGCAACTGAATTGATATCGGCCCACGATGCGAACCTCACCTCGCGAACCAGCCGGACCGGAAATATCAGGCATGGCATCAGCGCCAGCGCCGACGGCCAATTTATCACTTACGCCAGCACGGGTAACGGGATAGTAGTCGGCTATTCCAACATCAATACCGGAATATTTCTCTGTGATCTCATCAATCAGACCAATGCGCTGGTAAGTCTCACAACCAATGGAACGGCGACCGCAAACGGTGCTTCAACCGAAGCGGTGATCAGCGGCAATGGCCGTTACGTTGCATTCACCAGTTTTGCAACCAACCTGGTCAATAACGACACAAATCAATTGCCGGATATTTTTATCCGCGATTTACAGAGCGGAACAAACAGTTTCGTCAGCGCCAACGTTGCCGGGAATGGTTCGGGTAGTGGCTCATCTTCTTCACCTTCCATCAGTTTCGACGGCAGGTATGTTTTATTTTCCAATAATACGAACATCTTTTTGCGAGACCGGACACTAGGAACCAACTATGCCCTGACCAGCAGTCTCGGCAGGAGCGCATCCATGACGCCGGATGGGCGCTATATCGCGTGCATCGGCTTCATACCCGGAGGCTTGACTGCGAACATATATATCTGGGACTCACAAGTGGCCAAACGTATATACACAAATACCGCCAGTGCCGTGACAAATGTCTGCATCAGTACCAACGGACAATGGATCGCGTACGTGGCGGCCTCCCAAGTGCGCATCGTGAACCGGATCGCGAACACCACTCTCACGGCGAGTTCATTCGGAAAATTCGGCCTGCGCATGGGATTAAAATTCAGCGATGATGCGCGGTTTTTGGTCTATGCCGGCGTCTCTACTAATGTCGTAACGCCCACCACTGGACCCCGGCGGGTTTATCTGTTTGATTCTCAAACTGGCGCTAACCGCTTGATCAGTGAACGATATGCTTCAGCGGAAGCAGCCAGCGGCGATTCAGATGCGCCAGATATCAGCGGAGATGGGCGTTACGTCGTTTATCAAAGCTACGCCCGGGATATAGTGCCGACTGATAGCAATGGGGAAAAGGATGTCTTTCTTTACGACCAGATAAAAGGAACAACCACCCTGTTGAGTGTGAGCCGCACGAGATCCGATTCAGCCGGGTACGCATCTCTGGCGCCCGCTTTTATCTGTGACGGGCAGACGATCGTTTTTCACAGCTTCGCTTCAGACATCACTGATAATGATTTCAACGAGGGCGACGATATTTTCACCTTAAAGCTATTGTCCACCAACTCAGTCAGCCAAACCAACGCGCCAACACTGGTATTCGGACAAGTTTTATTCGCTCCGGGTTCGGGTCAACCAGGTTCTTCGCCAGCTCTGACATGGCAGACGATTGATGGCGCCAGCTATCAGGTGGTTTATAAAGACGAACTGACCGACGCGACCTGGCAGCCGTTGAACGGGAATGTGACCATCGTGGGTAATCAGGCGCAGGCTATCGATTTTGCGCCGAATCCGAACCACCGGTTCTACCGGTTGGTGGTGAATTGAGGGCTGAAAAACTTCAGTGCTGCGCGACGGGGGCCATCAGTTTTTCGAGCTCGTCCAGTCGTTTTTCCAGCGTCTTTATCCGGGTATCCCGGTCTTTCAATTCGGCCTCTTGTTGCTCTACTTTTTGATTCAGGCCCTGGATGGCCGCCAATGCCACGCCGGACTCATCCACTAAAGCAATGTTTGCGTCCGTGCCACCCAGACGAAAGGCCGCATTAAAATCCTCGCCGATCGGTCCCATGTGCCGGATCAGCCTTTCCTCGCCCCGATATTTCCAGGTCGTCATCGGCAACGTCGCGACCTTGTCCAAAACTTCCCGCGGATCGACTGCGGATATATTTATTTTCAAATTCCCGGCAGAAGGCGTCGTGAACGGACTTTGGCCGGTACAATTGGTCGTCGTTATCATCAGGTTACGGTTGGTCGATCCGGCAGGTGAATTCTCGCGCGCAAGAACTGCAATGCCGGATGGGCCAATCGTGGTTGCCGGCTTTACGCCCGGCGTTCCCTCATAGGTGAATCCGGCGCCGGGAGACGTGGACAAAATGACCAGGAGGGCTAAAAACAGGCCCACTATCATCAGAATCCGGCCGATTTCCCAATTTGATTTCATAACGCTATATAAAAGTCGCATTAGTAATATCGGCATGAATGTTACAGGACTGTTACACTTTTTCTGCAAAACCCCTGCCTTTTCTTGCTCCCAATATAGGGTGGGTGGGCATGACAGGAGAACTTTGGAGCCATTGCCGTCGAAAAATTCGTGTCGATTCGCGGTCTTTCATGGTTAGAATCTCCCCGCGTTATGGAATACGAAACAGTCATCGGCCTGGAGACACACGTCCAGCTCAAGACGAAGTCCAAGATGTGGTGCGGCTGCGCCAATAATTATGGCGCGGAACCGAACACGAACGTCTGCCCCGTCTGCCTCGGCCTGCCCGGTGTGTTGCCCGTGCCCAATGACGAAGCGCTGCGCCTGACAGTGCTCACGGGCTATCTGCTCAATTGTGAAATCCCGCCGTTCGCGAAATTTGACCGGAAGAGTTATTTCTATCCGGACATGCCGAAGAATTACCAGATAACGCAGTATGACAAACCGTCCACAGCCAACGGCTATGTGGAGTTTGAATTTGGCGAAAACCTCTCACGCGTGCGTATCACGCGCGCGCACCTGGAAGAGGACGTGGGCAAGAGTTTTCATTTTGAGCGAAACAGCGGTTTGGATTTCAACCGGGCCGGTGTACCGCTCATGGAAATCGTTTCCGAACCGGACATCACCAGCGCAGACATGGCCTATGAGTACCTGAATGCGCTCAAGGAAATCCTCGTGCAGGGCGGCATCAGCGATTGCGACATGGAAAAAGGCCAGGTGCGCTGCGACGTGAACGTGAGCGTGCGGCCTGTGGGCGCGAAGGAACTCGGCGCGAAGATTGAGATCAAGAATATGAACAGCTTTTCCGGCGTGCGCCGCGCATTGGAATATGAGATTCCCCGCCAGATTGAGGTCGTCAAGAAGGGTGGCAAGCTCATCCAGTCCACACGCCGTTGGGATGATGTGGCGGAGATCACCGAAGAGATGCGCACGAAAGAGCACGCGCATGATTATCGCTATTTCCCTGACCCCGACCTGATGCCGTTGGAACCGACCGAGCCGTGGCTCGCGGAAGTTTCCAAACGCGTCGTCGAGTTACCGTTGGTCCGCAAAGCCCGTTTTGTGCGCGATTACGGCATACCGGCGGGTGATGCTGAAGTTTTCAAGAGCAATTTGGAATTGGGGAAGTATTTCGAAGGCATCGCCAAACAGGCGAAGAACCCAAAGGCTGTAGCGAACTGGGTCATCAACAACCTACTGGCGAAGCTCGCTGAGGCCAATGAGAAGATCGTAACGGAGCAGACGGCGATGGGCATCGAGGCAACGGATGTAAAGACCCTCATGCTGGCCGACTTGAAGTTCAAACCCGAAGCCTTGCTGGAACTCGTTGGGCTCGTGGAAAACAAGACGATCAGCAGTTCTGCCGCGCAACAGGTCTTCGCGGAGATGTTCGAGACGGGCAAAGCTCCCGCCGCCATCGTACAGGAAAAGGGACTGGCTCAGGTAAGCGATACGGGTGCGCTGGACCAATTCTGCGATGAAGCCATCGCCGCGAATCCAAAATCGGTGGCCGATTACAAAGCCGGCAAAGTCGCCGCGCTCAATGCGCTTAAAGGCCAGGTGATGAAATTGAGCAAGGGCAAGGCGAACCCGGCAGTGGTCGGGGAGATTTTGGAAAAGAAACTCAAGCAGTGAAACCTGCGCAGGCCTTTCTTGTAGCAGCAGCTTTAATTTTGTGCGGGTGCGCGCATACTTATCCGTCCAGTGATGCGGCACTGAAGGGAGACCAGCTTAAGGTCCCGCGAGAATTCATAAATGGCACTGCTTCATTGGCGCAAGCAAAGGCGTGGACCGCCTCATTGCTTTCGGAGCCGAACGCTGAACCAACATTGGAAATAGTTGAAGAAGACCTAAATCAGGATGGAACAAAAGATTTGCTGGTGGCGGAGACACATCGGGCGGGAACGGGGGGAAACAGTTATCTGGCCTTTGAAACAACGCCGAAAGGATATCGGTACTTGGGAGAGCTGTTTTATGGAGCGTTGCGCGTCCTGCCGAAGGAGCGGACCGGATCACAAAAAATGCTGACAATGAGCTGCTTGGGTTCAGGGGATTGCACGGTGCAACTGACGATGCTGGACGCGGACGGTTTTCATGAAGTGGCGAAAGCGGAAATCGCCGCAGGTGACAGCGGAACGGATGAGGGCAATCGGCTCGCCGATGCGTTGTTCCGTGCGGAAACGGTTTCGCCAGAGATTTTGAAGCAGGTTTTTGGGCGGTAAATCTTACAACCACACGATTCTACTTTTTCTCATCAACCTTCTTCAACTCCACCGCATATACTGCATGTTGGAGCGGAAGATCAGCCATTTCATGTCTGGCGTGAAGGGCGCGTTGGGCTCCAGCGAATAATCATGCGCGCCCATGTTCACGAGTTTTTCAGAATGGAACACGCCGATCTGGATCAACTTACTGGAATCAATATTTGTCCCGCTGTTGTTCGGCAACATCTCCGGGTGGAACAAATAGATCCATTTGCCATCCGGCGCGTGCGCGACCATGCCGGGGCCGCTGAGGCGACAGCCGAAGTCCCGACTCGTCGGGGTGGGGCGGGAGGAACCGAAAGCCATTCGTCGCACGGCGTGTGACGAAGGTCTGCGGACCGAGCGAGCGGCCGCGAGCGAGTCAACATAACCAGACGGAAAAAAGATTTTTTTTGGTCGGTTTAACTCGGTAAGAACCCGGCAAACCCGCTAAGTTTCGGCTGCCTCCAATCCTGTTGAGTCCCGTTCTCTGGGACGAAATCCCGAACCTATCGGGATAGCGGCGGTCTGTGACCGCTGACCAAGGGCAATCCCGCCCTGCGGGAGACGAGCCGTGCTTGTTTGGAGTTCCGCCTTTAGGCGGTTCCCCAGAACTTACCTTGGAGGGCACGCAGTCCTCTGCGCGCCATCCCTTTTTGCCATCATCCATTCTCAATCCTTCATCTTCATGACCATTCCAGCTCTCGCCCTTTAAACTCTCGACCATATTGATTCTTCCTTTAGCTGGCTGGAGCTGGTTGGATTTGCCTAAGCCTGTTTTGGCGTAACCTATTGATTTTGTGTCTATTCCGCAGAAAAAGACTGAATTTGGTTTTTACCCGAATTCGGCCCTTTTCCTTACAATTTAACCAATTACCCATTTAAGGGTTACCATAATTTACCATTTCAAAGAACTAACCAAATTTATGCACAAAAGTCAATATTTGTCAAATACAATCCCCGCGCTATTCTTTTGATAATAGCCCAGCCACTTATGGCTGGGTAATGCGTTTGAGAATCTAGAGTCCCTTCAGGGACGAAAGAAATGTTCTGCGTCCCTGATGGGACTTGGAAAATATTTTGGACGATTGTCCCAATACTAAAGTGCTGGGCTATGCTCAATGAAACGTTTCTAGTGGGCAATCCCGCTGGACACGCCATTCTAAAAGAGTTATCCCCATTTTCCATGTACCGGGACAGACAACACTTTTGTTGCCTACTTACCTGTTAGGCGACTTCACGATATGAGTCATTTGCGATACAGCGTTACTTTCACGAACATTAAAGGGAAGCGGTTCATCTATTGTATTGCGACGCCTTTTGGCGGACACAAAGCTGTGGCATTGGCTACAGGACATCATCTGTCGGTCGCGCCAAAAGAGCGCATCTACAAAGTGGCCAGCGTTGATGCGTTGCCAGGTGCTAAGATGGAAGCCGAAGTCATTGTTGATAGGATGGAGTGGTGATATGAGCCAGTCGGCTAGCCAGTTGCCGGAGCCAACCGCCATTGGCGCGGTCAGTTCCGCTGTCGCGATTCACATCGCGAGTCGGCGGTGTCCCGCGGTTGCGGGATTTTTTCGTTAGGCGGCAGCTATGACGTTTTACGAACTAACTTGCCTCATTTCAGTCACAACTCCGCTTTTTAGTAGTATGGCGTCTGGCTGGAAAACCGGCCGATGGCCCGGCATTTTGATCGGCCTGATCATTGGATTGGTTTTAGGTGTCGGCAGCTTTCGGGGAGTTAGAGTCATTTTCAGACGGGTCAATCGGCATCCGCAGCTTGGGACACCAAACCCAAGCGTCTTCTGGATCGGGTTGTCATGGTTTTTATGCGCAGCGATGTTTTTGTGGATATTCGGCTTCGCTTTTATCGGGATGTGGTTTACTAAATTTGTCACTCACTATGTTACCGCGTGACCAGCCGCCGGAGTCCCGATTCCGAATCGGGATTGGCGTCCCGATGCATCGGGATTCCGTCGCGCATCGCCGGTGGCTCAGCTTCCTGCGTTAGGCCACAGCGACCGTCTCGATTTTATGGGTCATCCATCTCAAGGCAGCGTAGAGAGCGCGATTTCAGAGCTTGGCAGCGTTGCGCCTCCTGACTGCCAGAATTTCGAGCTTTGGGTTCCACAAGAGCTTACCTTGCGGGGCAAAGCGGTTCGGCATGATCTGGCTATGGCGGTGATACTGAATAAAATTCTCGGCCTGGGTTATGCGGTGGATGGTTTCCGAGAAGCAGAGGGCGGCAGATTTTATAAATACAAGAAGTGGTGACATGAATCGTTGGCGAGTTACTGAAACAGAGTTATTCGTCCGGTAGCACCGGCAAGCTGATAGGTGCAAAGGTGACGTGTTCGAAGAAATCAGCATCAGAACTTCCCCCTCCACGATGCCTAATGCGTTGTACGATGAATTTAGATTGAACGTTGTCCCAATGGACAACAAACAAGGCAGAAAAGCCTCCGCTTCCACCTCCGTCTCCTGATTGGGTGATTAACAAATCACCGACCAGGGAACTGAATTGGTCCCGCGATACCTTGGCTATTTGATTATGGAAGTCTGTCGCGTACAAATCCTGATTCGCTGGAATCAAGTCAAAATCTTCTGAGGCGATACCTAAATCGAACGTCGTCATAGTACCGTTAGTGCCAATAGCATATATCAAAGGGGGTGTTGTGCTTTCTGACCCGGTGATGATCTTGCCCGCCCACGGACCCCACTTCACGCTATCATTGGTGAGCGTGATGACGCCTTCCAGATGAGTGTTCGTGATTTCGGCCAGCCGCGTGGGCGAGCCCGTGGAATTGACGCGCCACACACCACCGCCCTCCGTCGGGCCATTCCCCGTGACAACAATTAAGTCGCCACCGAAACTCCCGCTTTGGTCAATGCACAAGCCGCCTCGTATAAGAGACTCGGTAGTCACACTATTGGTCGTGAGGACACTCCACACCAGGTTGGATATTGATCCATTTGGCGAGAGTTTGCCGATTACCCCATTGACTCCCGTTCCAAAATACATCTCACCATTGGTAAATCCGTGAGCTGTTTGTTTGACGATGCATAACTTCACTTCATCTTGCAGACCTGTTATCACCGACCAGTTGGTCGTCGTCAAATCCCCGGTGCTATTCGTGCCAAAACGCATAAAATCATAACCTGTGTCTCCATAGCCATGCTCAGCGGAAACGACGATGTTGGTGAGCAAAGAATCGTAGTCGATTCCCACGCCTGTTATGTCTGCCACCGGCTCAAAATCAAATGATTGAAGAATGGTTATCGTAGCGGAAGCATGAGTAGGATCGACGACATAGCCATTGGTGACGATCAGCGTGACCGTGACTGTCTCATCAAATTGCCCGTTTGTCTGGTATAATGGATGAACATCAAACGATGGGTCAAAAACGCCGGCAGGCACAATAACGGTTCCGGATAATGGGGTATAATCCTCGCCGGGTGTAGCCGTGCCACTCACCGAATAGAACACCGTTAAGTCTGAGGACGGCGCGGAACTTGCCTCCAGAGTGAATCCACCATCAAATCCTGAAGAATTGGTGTCCGTCGGACGAGTCGCATTACTTTCGAAGAGGATTCCCATGACGAGACTCCCTTCGGCACCACGAAAAAACATCGTGTCGTTGCCGTTGGTAGGAACCGCAGAAAAAACCTGACTTGTTGATCCATCAAAATCAAAAAGAACTTGTCCGACAGTCCAGCTTTGTCGTAGCAAATCCGTCGTAAACAATAACTGGTAAAAGTTATTTTGTTCTGTGTTATGCAAAGTAAGTTGCGCTCCGTTTGTATTTAGCGAACTCAACTCAATCCACAACCCATTTGTCGGGAACGAAAAACTCGGAAAAAAACTACCACCACCGCTGTCGCCACTATTGGTTTCGCCGTCTTCAGGGATCGGCGGCATGTCTGCTTCCGACATTTCTCTTAGCGAGAGTCTGGCTGCTGCAACTTCTCTATCATCCACGGCAAAGACATTGTTACTTGCAAGTGTATAAACAGTGCAGCCAGGGTCTGGATTAAATGGCAACGGCGGACCATCCGGAACCGACATCAAATAAAACGCTCCAAGCGTGGGTCGAGTAAAAGTTTGCGCTAACAAGCTTCCCGCCCAGATACACAACATGAGTGTATAGATTTTCCTCATAAATCTAATCCCTTTTAAATAGTGGTGGGATTGCCGTTCAGCTTTTACGCCTGCGAATACTAAGACCCACAGCGCCTAAAAGGATCAGCGAAATTACGGATGGTTCGGGCACGATTTCTCCTTCGCGAAACCATAGATCCAGACTGGTATTAGGAACCCCTTGAAAATAAGCCGTTCCGTTAGGATATGCTGTGCCTGTTGTAAGGCCTATATTTAAAAGATCACTCCCTGGTTGAACCACGGGTTGGAAAAAATAAGTTGTATTCGGTGTTAGGGTCACTGGATTCTGAAAAATAAAATTAGTAAAGTTATTAAACCCCGTTGGAAGAAATAATGGCGTGGTTGAATCTAAGAGAGTTCCGGTTCCGATAGAACCACTCCAAAGATTAAGATAAACCTCGGCGCCCGTGTTCCCACTTGCATCAGAAAAAAAGAGCCGGATGAAATCAACGGATGGAAGAATCGGCGTGAAAGACTGGCCGATTGAATCGTTGGTATGAAAATTGGCAGCAATAGCACCGCCTCCACTATCATTTGGAGTTGATTGTTGGTCATAAACGAACTGTCCCTGCGCACAGAACGCTGTCACTGTAAGAGCTAGTCCAAGTAGATACTTTTTCATAGGATTTCCCCGCCTCTGATTTATTTAATACGGTAGCGCATGATCAATGCCAATGCTAATTCACTTTTGAATCAGCATTCCCAAACTGTGAAGCGTGAGATTCACGCATTTGCGCGTGGAATCCACGCCGTTACTGCGCCGGCCTGGCTTCCCACGTGACACTCCATTTCGGCACGTTTTGCAGGGGCAGGAGACGTCCGGTCGCGTCAAATTCCATCGGCGGGCTCCAGTATTGGAAATCATGGCCTTTCTGGCCATCGGGCGTGGAACCCCAACGGTCGCCCAGCCATAGGAAGACCGGTTCACCCGCGCCGGGCATCTTCAGCACCCAGGTCTGTTGCGCCGCGATGTTCGGCACACTTTGATCCGCATCCAGTATCACGTGATTGGTCTGGTCCGAGACCGGTCGCGCACCCGCCTCCGTCCGCCGATTGATGTTCCAATCCAGCCTCGGCTCAAAATGCGCCAGCGGATTCGTCGCCGTCAGCACGAACACCTCGTTGCCCTGCGGACAATCCGGGCACAACGAGCCGACCAGCACGTAATAGGTCGCACCCCGGCGGAACAGCACCGGCGCCTCCGTGCCCCGCACAAACACCCCGCTCACCTGCCCGGACGTGTCCAGGTAATCCGGCGTCAACCGCTCGACCCGCACCGAATATTTCTCCTTCATCGAGGTGTAGATATAATAACCCGTCCCATCGTCATCCTGGAACAAACTGCCATCGCCCGGGCCGTTGCCGCGCAGATGCGCCGCCGGAGTCACGACTGTGAACGGGCCGATGGGTGAATCGCTCGTGGCCACCCCGGCCTGGCCGTCCCACAACTTGGGGAACCAGTTATACCACAGCACATATTTGTGCGTGGTCGCGTTGAAGACGACATAGGGCCGAGTGTAAACACCTTCCGGCTGGTCCGGGATCAACCGCCCCTCCAGCTTCCATTGCTGCAGGTCCGGCGAACTGTACGCCACGAAATAATCGCGCGTATCCATGCTGTTGAGGTTCGTGCCGTAGGCCGTCCCGTACAGGTAAAAGAGGCCGTTGAAATATTGGATACAACCGCCGTGCGCATCAAGGATATGCCCATCCACATCCCGGCGCGGTTGCGCGTTATCGATGGTGACCGTATGCGAAACCGGCGCCACCGGTTGAGGCGGTGGCGCCGGTTTGCCGCAGGAAACCAACAGCACAGCGGATACGGCTGCGATAGCCATGGTCAGCCCGCGTGTGGACATATCCGGTGAACGTCTCAAGACGGTGATTTCAGGTGCAAAGATAAACGTACAATGCGAACGAGACCGCAATCAATCCCGCCCCGGCCGCCACCAGCCAGAGCCAGCTGCGTTTCTGCGCCGCCAGCGCAAACGTGGAGATGATGACGCCCATCTGCGCCGCGAGCATCCCGTAAAAAAACCGCTGGCTGCGATTGTGGTGCCGTTCCGCCTCGATGTTATTCCGGCGCACCTGCAATTCATAGATGCCTGCCACCGATTGGTTCAGCTTCGCCTCCATATCGTAGATTCTTGCATAGTCATTCAACCGCACCACGGAGAAATCGCGCGCGAGATGCTCATCCTTGCCGGACAGCGCCTTTTCGAGCTGGTCGATGCCGGGCGTCACATTTTGCAAACTGTTGTCGAAATCCGCCGCGCGGTCCTTGGCCGCCTGCAAGGCATCTTCAAGCCCCTTATCGTCCAGTTTTTTCACCGCCTCGGTCACTTCACTCTCCGGCCTGGAATTTCCCACTGCATCCATCGCTGCCTTGATGTTGGGATCGAGCGCGACCGGTTGCACCGCGGCCAGCGCCTTGTCCATGTCCGTCAGCGGTGTACGGCTAAGACCGCTGGCCTTTTCTATCGCGTCCATATCCAGGTCACGGACTTCCGTGGTGCCCTTGATGACATCGAGCGCGCTGCGTTGCATCGCACCGCGCAGCTTCTTGGCCTGGAAAAAACTCCATTGATCGCCGGCCTTCGATTGCAGTTGCGCAGCGAACGCCCGGTTGTACTGGGCCTTGGTCATTTCGCTGGAAGATAATCCCGCCAGCATGGTGGCGATGACCGTCATGATGACGGGCGTGGCGATCAAAATCTTGCCCCACTTGGTCTGCGGTACGTCAGCCTTCAATTCATCGGGAATTTTTGTTTTCATCCGTGGCCGAGATACACCAAAGCCCCGTCCGCCAGCCAGCAAATAAGTAGTATCTTAAGTTGCCGCTGCCTTCGCCACACCGTGGAAGAGATGCAGCGGTTGAGCACCTTATTGGAGCGCGAGCCGTCCCGGATCGCAGCACATTGCCAGCAAGTCCTTCGCCCAATCCACGTGCGACTCACGTTGCTTCCCCCCTCTCCGCCGTCGTCGACGGGGGAGGGGGCCGGGGTGAGGTGACGCTGATCTCTAAGCGGGTTTCATTTGCTCATGAAATTAGCTCTTTTCTACTGGGCATGTTCTACCCAAAGCACTAATTGAATGAAATTTGGCATTTGCGACGGTTGTTTTTAGCTCCAACTCGTTTAATAATAAGGATTCACAGCCATGATGCGCAGGACGTATTTCGTATTCGTATTCTTTTGCCTGGCCATATCCCTTCGTGCCGACCCCGGGCCGTTGTCCATCTGGTTCACCAATTCAGTGACCGTCGGCAATGCCAATTCCTGGATGCATTGGGCCTTGCCCGTTGGCAACGGCAAACTCGCTACGATGGTTTACGGCGGCGTCGGCACCGAAAACATCCAGTTCAACGAAGACACCATCTGGACCGGCCAGCCTCATTATTCCGAAAACACTAATGCCACCCCCGCCCACCTGGCCAGCGTGCGCAATAACTGTTTCAATGGCGTGGATATCTCCGCTGAATTCCTGGCCGACGAGATGAGCCTGCCACCCCGGGAAGCATCCTATCAGGACGCCGGTTCGCTCGTGCTGACCTTTCCCCAAAGCGGCCTCTTGAATTATCGCCGCTCGCTGGACCTGAACACCGCCATGGTCAACGTGCATTACGATTTCAATGGTGTTACCTACAACCGCGATATCTTTGCCAGCGCGCCCAGCAACAAAGTCATCGTCGTCCATTTCACTGCCAGCCAATCAGCGAAGATAACGTTTACGTGCGGTTTTTCCACGCAACAATCGGCCACGTTCAGCACGGTGAACACGGACCTCGTGATGCACGCAATCGTTTCTGGTCCATCAGAACCACTCTATACTAGTTATGGCCTGACGAACGCCGTCCGATACGACGCGCGCGTGCGGCTCATCGCCAACGGCGGTTCCGTGACCGTCGGTAGCAACTCCCTCTCAGTGACCAATGCCGATGACGTCACGCTGCTCCTCAGCGTGGCTTCCAACGTCAAGACCTACAACGACCTCAGCGCCGATTATGTCACCATTTGCTCGAACAACGTCGCGGCGGCGGCCAGCCTGGCGTATGCTGACCTGCACCAGGCGCAACTGACAGATTACACAAATCTTTTTGACCGCGTGAGCCTGGACCTGGGCTGCAATCCTGCGCGCACCAACGCGGATATCGGCTATCGCAAAAAACAGATCTCCATCGATGGCAATGACCCCCAACTCGTCACACTGGACTTTCAACTGGGCCGCTACCTGATGATCGCCGGTTCGCGCCCTGGTTCGCAGGCGCTCAACCTGCAGGGAAAATGGAATCCCTTGATTGATTTGAGCGGCCAATGGGATAGCAAGATGACCTTAAACATCAACGAAGAGATGAATTACTGGGGGGCCGAAGTCTGCAATCTGTCTGAATGCACCCTGCCTTTGTTCGACCTGATGCAGGATCTTGCCGTCACTGGTCATCGCGCAGCAGGCACCAACTATTTCTGCGATGGCTGGGTGGCCCATCATAACACCGACCTCTGGCGCGACACTTCGGCCATCAACGGCGTTGACGGCATCTGGCCCACCGGCGGCGCGTGGCTTTGCCAGCATGTGTGGTGGCATTACCAATACACCGGCGACACCAATTGGCTCGCGACCAACGGCTACCCCATCATGAAAGGCGCCGCGCAGTTCTTCCAGGGTTTCCTCATCCACCCGACCGCGCCGGGTTACTTCAACTTGAACACCAACTGGCTCCTGACCTGCCCGTCTTATTCGCCCGAACACAATTTCAAACCGAGCTCGAGTGGTACTGAAACTCCCAACGTTCCTGGCCCCACGATGGATAACGACCTATGCCGCGACCTGCTCAGCCACGTCGTCTCCGCCGACCAGACGCTTGGTGCGGACGATTCATTTCGCACCAACATCGCAAGCATCTTAAGCCAGTTACCACCAGACCTCGTCGGCAGCAACGGCTATATCCAGGAATGGCTGCGCGACGGCGATTTTGACCCGGGCCACCGCCATTGTTCCCAGTTGGTGGGCTTTTTTCCGGGCGACGAAATCTCCTGCTTCTATACTCCAACCCTCGCCGCCGCCGCCAAAGTCTCCATCGACCGTCGGGGTTATGGCAATTCCAGCCTCACCCCGTGGTCCTGCGCATGGCGCGTGAACCTGCGTGATCGCCTGCAGGACGGTGATGGCGCCTTCACCAATCTGGTTTTCCTCTACGGCTACAACAAAGTCTCCACCAACCTCGTTTTCGCCGATGGCCACATGCAACTGGATTCCATGTTTGGACGTCTCTCCGGCATCGCCGAAATGTTCCTGCAAAGCGAGTCCAGCGAAGTCTTCCTGCTGCCGGCCCTGCCCTCGCGCTTCATCAACGGGACCGTGAGCGGCCTGTGTGCCCGCGGCGGATTTGAAGTGGACAATATGTCCTGGACCAACGGCCAGCTCACCGGCGCAACCATCCTTTCCAAAGCCGGCAACGTCTGCCTGCTCCGTTCCAAAACACCCATCGACGTCATGCTCGGCTCGAATTACGTGAATGCGCCGATGGTCTTGCCGGGCTTGTATCAATTTTCCACCGTCGCCGGCAGCAATTATACGATTGTTCCCTCAACCATCTTTGAGACCGAATCACTCACTGCCACCACTTCCGGCGATCCACACCTCATCCGCACCAACGCCGCTTACAGCGGGTGGGCCGGAACTCAGTTGAACGCCAATGCCCCAGGCGATTTTGTTACCTACACTCTTTCGAACGTTGTCGCCGGCACCTACGAAGTGTTCACTGTCGCGGACGCCTCCACTAACACCGCCCAATTCCAATTGTCCTGCGGGTTGACCAACATAGGAACTGTGCAGGAAACCTATTGCACCACCAACGTCGCTTACCTGCTTCCCAGCCATCTATTGAATTCCGGCAATGGCTACGTGCCGACCGCAACCAATGTCATCCAGCTCTGGACCAATATGCTCAAGGAATTGGATTGCGGCTCGTGGACCGCACCATCCAATGGAAATTATAATTTCAAATTCACCATCGCGGGTAAAAATGCAGCCAGTAGCGGCTACACGCTCGCTTTGGATTACCTCCGGCTCAAACCGGCGAACACCACGGTGACCCTCGCTCCGCTCGAACAATGGCGCATTGCCAAATTCGGCTCGAACTCCACCAACCCAGCCATCGCCGGCGATAACTCCGACCCGGATGGCGACGGCCTGCAAAATATCGTGGAATATGCCCTCGGCCGTGACCCGCTGGTAGCAGACTCCACAAATCTTTATTCCATCACCAATGAAGCAGGATATTTCTGTCTCGTTTATCAACGCGCCATCGCCGCTACGGATGTCACCTTCATCGTTGAGGTCAAAGACGATGTGCTCGGCGCGTGGACGACCAGCGTCCAAACGCCTGAAATCATTGACGACGGCAACGGCGTCAATGAGACCGTCCGGGTCCGGGACACCGTTCCCATGAGCACAGCACCGCATCGCTACATGCGGTTGCGCATCACCAAACCGTGATTCATTTCAAGAGCGCGTGATTCATCGCGCTTGAGCTTTTCCCTGCTTTGACGTATCGGAATGCCATGCTCATCGTTCATGTCCACGTCCACGTCAAACCGGAAAGCGTTGAAGTCTTCAAAACTGCCACCCTCGCCAATGCGCGCGAAAGCATCAACGAGCCCGGCGTGCTGCGTTTCGACGTCGTCCAGCAACAGGATGACCCCACGCGTTTCTTGCTCGTCGAGATCTATCGCGATGTGAATGCCAATGCCGCGCACAAGGAGACCAAACATTATCCCATTTGGCGCGATGCCGTCGCCAACATGATGGCCGAGCCGCGCACCAGCGTGAAGTTCACCAACGTGTTTCCATCCGACGCAGAATGGCGCAAATGAATTTCGAATTCGCCACAGCGAACCGGATCGTTTTCGGCCATGGCTCCGTGCAGCGATTGCCTGAGGCGATAAAGAATGCCGGGGCAGCGGTGCTGCTCGTCACGGGCAAATATCCAGCGCGCGCGGCTCGTGTGAAAGACCTCATAGAGAGCGCCGGCAAGCGTGTAGTGATGTTTTCCGTGGACGGCGAACCAGAACTCGCGACTGTAGAAGCGGGCGCAAAACTGGCTATCGCTGAACGATGTGACACGGTCATCAGTTGCGGCGGTGGCAGCGTCATCGACGCTGGAAAAGCCATCGCGGCAATGATGACCAATGAAGGCGAGCTGCTTGATTACGTGGAGATCATCGGGCGCGGCAAAGCGTTGACGCAATTACCCGCAATGTTCATCGCAATACCGACGACTGCGGGGACTGGGTCAGAGGTGACGCGGAACTCCGTGTTGTCGTCGCCGGAACATAAATTGAAAGTTAGCCTGCGGAGCGCACTGATGTTACCGCAAGTGGCAATCGTGGACCCGGAATTGACGTACGACCTCCCACCAGAAACCACGGCGACCACCGGACTGGATGCATTGACACAATTGATCGAGCCGTATGTCTGCTCACGGGCAAATCCGATGACGGACGGCTGGTGTTTGGAAGGCATCGCGCGCGTGGCCCGGTCGTTACGGATCGCTGTGCATGATGGGAAAAATAAAGCGGCGCGAATCGATATGTCGCTGGCGAGTCTGTTCGGCGGCCTGGCGCTGGCCAATGCTGGTCTGGGCGCAGTGCATGGGTTCGCAGGGCCCATCGGCGGGATGTACGATGCGCCGCACGGAGCCATCTGCGCCATCCTGTTGCCGCATGTGATGGCGGCGAACCTTGGCGCACTTCGCGAACGCGACGCACGCGGGATGGCATTAAGCCGTTACACACACATCGCAAAAATCCTGATGAGCAATCCTCAGGCAACCGCAGATGACGGCGTGCTATGGGTGGCAAAACTGGTAGCGGACCTGCATATCCCCAAATTGCGGATTTACGGAGTGCAACCGGAGCACATCCCCGACATCGTCGCCAAGGCCGCCAATGCCAGCAGCATGAAGGCAAATCCCGTTGGTCTCACTCCGGGAGAATTATCCGCCATCCTCCAGGCCGCACTCTGAACGGCCCTTGCGCAAAACGGCATCATGATTGAAATTATGCGCGGGAATTTTACCTGCGATGAACGCAATGCAATGCCAAATGTCTGTATGTTTATGGGTTGCGTCACCTGACGCGACTGATAAATAGAACTATGATTCGTGCCCGGACCAATTATCTCTTTGCCGCCGGACTTGGTGTCCTGTTGGTAGTCGCGTTGTTACATGCCAAACCGCCGGCTGATCCTGAAAATGATTCCACACCTCTTTATTCTTTCACCAATAATATGCAAAACTTCCAAAAACCACCCGCCGATGAATTGAAGAAGAAACTCGACCCCATGCAGTTCCAGGTGACGCAGCAATGCGGCACTGAACCGCCCTTCCGCAATGCGTATTGGGACAACCACAAGCCCGGTATCTATGTGGATATCATTTCCGGCGAGCCGCTGTTCAGTTCGCTGGATAAATTTGATTCCGGCACCGGCTGGCCCAGTTTCATCAAGCCCGTCAAGGACGGCGAAGTCGTGGAAAAGACCGACACCGCCTACGGCATGGAACGCACCGAGGTCCGCTCGCAAAAGGCAGATTCCCATCTCGGCCATGTCTTTGATGACGGCCCGGCTGACAAAGGCGGTTTGCGCTATTGCATCAATTCCGCGTCGTTGAAATTTGTTCCTGTCGAAAAGATGCAGGAGCTGGGCTATGGCGATTATCTCACGCCGTTCATCAAGGCCGGGCTTTACAAACCTGCGGCCACCAATAGCCCGGCGAAGTAAAAGGTTGCTGCGTTAATTCTGTTTTGCACCGCAAAACAGGGTACGCATGACAAGCCACCGCTAAAAAATAGCAAGCCATCGGCAGCGGCTTTGCGTGGTGATGGCTATGTTCGCCGGCATGAAATCAGTAGTTAAATATACCGTTAGTGTCGTGATTGGTTTATCCGGCTTCGCCTCCGCGCAGGCTGTCACCACGCTTGACACTCCAACCCCCGTCACCACCATCAGCCAAAATGACCTGAACAGCCGTTACGGCCTCTTCGATGGCCTCGACCATCGCAGCTCTTACGGCCAGGGCGCTTTTCCTGAACCGTTCCTCGTGGATGATTCTGACTTGGAAGTGAACGAAGCCCGGCTGGACTGGGTGCATACGGGCGCCCATAACGCGCACAGCGACGAAGTCACCGCCGAAGTCGAAAAGGGCTTCGGTGCGCTGACACTGGAAGCTGAATTTCATTTTGAGAGCGATGTGGAAGGCCACCATGTCACCGATGGCCTCGGCGACATCGACCTCGGCGCGCGCTATCCCTTCTATCAATTCGTTTCCGCCAAAGGCACTTTTGACACCACCTTCGGCGCGGCCATCGAGGTCGGTATCCCCGTTTATTCCCACGTCAGCCAGAACACGGAAGTCGTCCCCAAAATCTTTAACGATACGCGCATCGGCAAACATTTCACCGTCCAATCCATCGCCGGCTATTCGATGCTCTACGGCGGGGGCGAGGATGGCGGTTTGAACACCCTAGAATATGGCTTTGATCTGGGCTGGACCATCTATCACAACGAATTGCCCATCCCCGGCGTGCAGCAAGTGGTTCCCATGTTCGAATTATCCGGCGAAATGCCGTTGAACCACGATGACGCCAACCACACCGCCCTCACTGGCGTGGCTGGTGTGCGCGTGAATCTCAAGACCCTTGGCCGCGTGCAACCGCGCCTGGGCGTTGGTTTTATCTTCCCGATGAATGACGAAGCACGCGCGGACATGCATTGGGGTATAGCCACCAGTTTGGTGTTTGAATATTGAAATCGTTTCGCTGAACCTTCCGCCATGAGATTGAACCGGCGGGATTTTCTGATGCTCACCGTGGGCTTTGCCGCCGCCGGTTGCTCTTCAACGGGAGCCACCGGCAAAGCCCAAGTCATCAACGCCGGCCCGGCCAGTGATTACACGAAAGACGGCGTGTATTCCCGCTACAGCGACTATGGATTTTTTATCGTCCGCAAGGAGGGCAAGCTCTTCGCCCTCTCTTCCTATTGCACCCATCGCAGGTGCAAGCTGGCAGCGGAACCAGACCACACCTTTTACTGCAAATGCCACGGCTCAACTTTTGATGCCAATGGGAAGGTGACCGAAGGGCCCGCTTACCTCGACTTGCCCATGCCGGAATTGATCACGAACGAAGCAGGCCAATTGATCGTGACGATCGGAGGGCGTTGACCGGCGTAGCGTTTAATTTGACGCAATTGGAGCTGCCCGCTTGCTGGGGAGATTAGAGCTTCGCTGAATAGTTCGCCCTTATCCCGGCCTTCTCCCCCGGAGAAGGAGAATCATCCGCAGATTCACTTAATAACTGTGATCTGCATATTTCATAGAATTCTCCTCATACAAGAGTCAGCCAACCGCTTTTCCCTTGCTTGAGGAGAGGGTCAGGGTGAGGGAGAGCAAATTTTCTCAGCGAAGCTCTAAATTGAACTACCAAACCGCGCGCCTTAAACCGCTTCCGCACTCGGAACGCGCACCACCGGCTGCACATTCGGCACGGCCGGTCCTTGCGCTTGCGGAAACGCCACTTTCGAACGCAACAACAACGTTCCCAGGCACAGGTCGGCCAGCGGCAACACCACGTTGAAGTTCTTGCCCATGTAACGGTGATGCAGCAAGTGGTGGCCATTGAGGCGGAAGAAAATTCCCGACCGTTCCACATGACGTTTGCGGGGCAGATGCATGCACCAGTGCATGTATTCATAGGCCGTGAAATACAGCACAGCGGTGATCGCTGCCCCGGTCAAAATACCCCATTTCTGGGTAAAAATGGACCACGCCAAAAACGGCAACAGGCCCACGGCGACCAGCACCGGGCCGTTCCACCAGGCCATGGGGATCGTCTTTTTGTCCGGCTCGTTGATGAGGTGGTACGTATGGTCGGCCTTGAACACGTGATGATGGATCAACGTGTGGCGCTCGAAGGGATATTTGAAAAATTTTACCAGGATGGAGCGATGCATCAGGTAACGATGCAATGTCCATTCGAACAATGAGCAGAATACGGTTCCCACAACTGCTCCGATGGCACACCAAAATAAGAACATAAGACTCTTTTACTTTCTCTTTGAAGACCTGGGACGGCTTCTGCCGTCCGAAAATCCAATTGCTTTATTTGCTCGCGCAGATGCTCGCCGAATAATTGGTTTCTGCAAGCTTTTGTTCCAAAAAATTTCCACTACGAAGCGTTCGGCGCGATCCCCCCACTATAATTATTTTCCATTGCCCAGCGTTATCTCCAGCCACTCGATCAGGTTGGTTTTGTAGCTTTGGTCAAACTTGTCCCAATTCACCATTCCATGGGGCGCGCCCACGACCGGTATCAGGTCGCATCGCATCCCTGCCTTGCGCATTTCCTTCTGCGCTTCCATCGAGACAGCATAAGGCACGTGCGTATCCAGCGTGCCGTGGATGAGCAGCACCGGCGGCAGGCCCGGCCTCAAATATGTGGGTATCGACGCTTCGTGAAGGATTTTTAACGCGCCTTCGAATTTATGGATGCCAAAGGCCTGCATCTGTTGGTCCGGGATATGCCCGTTCTTCTTCGCCACCGCCGCCATGTCCATGAACGGCCCATAAAACACCACCGCCGCATTCACTTTGGTGTCATCGGTCGCGCGGCCTACTGCCAGCATCACCAGGTAACCGCCGAATGATTCGCCGATTAATGCGATGCGGTTCGTGTCGCCCTTGTATTCCGCCCCGTGCGCTTTCACCCAGCGGATGGACTGCTCCACGTCCTGCACCCAAACTGGATAGGTATTGGACATCAACCCGCGATAATTGATGGTGAACCAGGTGAAATTCGCATCCGTGAGCGGCGCGAACAACGGCGTGACGTTTTGCTCCTTCGTCACGTTGGTGAATCCGCCGCCATGCACAAGGATGGCGATGGGAAAGGGCCCCTTGCCCTCCGGCACATTCACATCCAGCGTCAGGCTCACACCATCTGGTTTTGCGTATTCCACGTCGCGGATCATTTCTGCCGGGGCGTGCGAACAGAGTGATAGGCACACGAGGAATGCGGAGAGGTGAGCGAATTTTATCATTGGATTCATAGCATTCTAACCATGGCCTAGCTGAAAGGAAATAAAAGACCCCGGTCACCATCGGCAAACGATCTGTTTCTAAAAACCAGTTGCACAATAAGAATATTTTGCGACCTTCCAAAAGGATTTAACACCGACAACCGAAAAAAGTTTATGAGCAAAGCCCAACATCGCCCTACCCCCGGCCGCTTCGGCTGGAACGAACTCGTCACTACCAACGTGGCCGGAGCCAAAAAGTTTTACACCGGATTGCTGGGCTGGAAAACCAAGCCGTTCGGCCAGGGCATGGAGTACACGCTCTTCACCCAGGGCAAGGACGGTATCGGCGGCCTGATGAAATGTCCCAAACCCGGCAATCCGCCCACCTGGCTCCCCTACATCTTCGTCAAAGACGTGGATGCCACGGTGAAAAAAGCCAAAAAGATGCGCGGCAAGGTCTGTATGCCACCGTTTGATATTCCCACTGTGGGGCGCACGCGGTACTACAGGACCCACAAGGAGCGCCGTTCGGCATCATCAAGCCTTCGATGTAAGCTCCTCAGACTTTTCGGCGGCGTTTCGCAAGCGCTTACGGCCGTCGATGAGTCTTTATTTTTTGGCCTTTTTCCGCGAAGCGGATGATTTCACGCTCACTCTATTGGCGTGAACCGCTTTCGTGCGCACTTTACGGCCCGTTTTGGCTGCCGCACGTGCCAGCTTCTTGACGGCTCGTTTGCGGGAAACTTTTTTGACCGCAGTTTTTGTTTCGGCCACAACCTTGTGCGTGACGGCTTTAGCCTTGGCAACTGCGGGCTTATCGGTCTCTGACGCAGAACCGAGTGCTGTTCCCACCACGCCACCGATAATGGCGCCTACCGGTCCACCCACCATCGCGCCGACCACGACGCCCGTCGCGCCTCCGGCCATTTTTTTATTAATATGTAGTTCACCGTTTGATTTAGACGGCCCAGCCGTTTGATTATTTTGTTTCATTTGTATCCGTGTCTCCTTTTCAACTCTCCTGCCAGAGGCGACGCCCTGCTGCTCCTTGCACGATTGTAGTTGTCGATTGAACGTAGCCCGAATCTCTGTCTTGTCTACGGCACATTTCTATTCACTGGCTCTTCCGTATAGGGATGGATAATTTCAGTCCATGAACTCCCCGCGCATACGGTTATTGATGATGGCTTTAACTTTTTGGGCGTCTGCCACCTTCGCCGTGGATTATCCGCTCGGGCCGGATTCCAAACCGCAACCCGATGTGCCGAAAGGCACCGTGCTGCGATTTACTTTCGAGAGCTCCAAGATTTTTCCGGGCACCCGCCACGATTGCTGGGTTTACGTTCCCCAGGAATATACCGGCGACAAACCGGCGTGCGTCTACGTAGGGCAGGACGGCGTCGGGTTCGAAGCCACGAATGTCTTCGATAATCTCATCTATAAAAAGGAAATGCCGGTGACCATCGGTGTGTTCATCAAGCCGGGCATCGCCTATGCCGCCGATACCAATACCGCGCTCGACCGTTTCAACCGCAGTTACGAATACGATGGCCTCGGCGATAATTACGCGCGCTTCCTGCTGGAGGAAATTTTACCCGCCGTGGAAAAAATGACTCTACCGGATGGCCGCGCCATCAAGTTGTCGCACGATGGCAATGACCGCTGTATCGCTGGCCAGAGTAGCGGTGGCATTTGCGCGTTCACCGTGGCGTGGGAACGGCCCAATGAATTCACCCGCGTGTTCAGCGGCATCGGCACGTTCGTGGACCTCCGCGGCGGCTCGCTTTATCCGTCGCTCATCCGCAAATACGAACCCAAACCGCTTCGCGTTTTCCTCCAGGACGGCACCAACGACAACAACAAATACGGCGGCGATTGGTGGATGGCCAACCAGACCATGGAGCGCGCACTGTTGTTCTCCGGTTACGAAGTGAATCACATCTGGGGCGAAGATATCCACAGCGGAAAACATGCGAATGCCATCTTTCCCGATGCCATGCGCTGGTTGTGGAAGGATTGGCCACAGCCCGTGAAAGGCCAACAGACCTTGAACGACACCCTCACGAATATTTTGATTCCCGGCGAAGGCTGGCAACTAGTGGCCGATGGACTCGAAGGCGCTGACGGCCCAGCGGCGAATGCGCACGGTGAAGTTTTCTTTTCTGAAGCGCATTCCAGCCGCATCTGGGAAATCACAACCAAAGGCGAAAGAAAATTATTCGTGACTAATGCCTTCAATGTTTCCGGTGAGGCGTTTGGACCGGATGGGCGGCTTTATACAGTAGGAAAGAGCGACAAAATCATCGCGTATCCGATAGAACCGGATAAAAGCGAAGCGTCGGACATCACCACCGAACTCCATGGCAACGACATCGTCATCGCTCACAATGGCAACATCTATGTGACCGATTCGATGGCGAGCAGTACCAACGGACAAACCAAAGTGTGGCTTGTTAAATCGAACGGCGAAAAGCAGGTCGTGGACTCCGGGCTGCACTTTGCCAACGGCATCGCGCTGTCACCCGACCAGTCGCTCCTGTATGTGACGGATTACCGCTCTCACTGGGTCTACAGTTACGTCATCCAACCCGATGGCACGCTTGCCGACAAACAGAAGTATTATTGGCTGCACGAACGTGACGTTGATGACGATAGTGGCGCGGACGGCATCCGGGTTGACCGCTCCGGCCGCTTGTACGTGAGTTCGCGCATGGGCATCCAGGTCTGCGATCAGGCCGGCCGCGTGCAGTGTATTCTCCCCACACCGAACGGCCGCGTGTCCAACCTATGTTTTGGCGGCGAGAAATTCGACTCGTTGTATGCGACCTGCGGCGACCAACTTTACAAACGCAAACTCAACGTCACCGGCGCCAACAACTGGGCCGAGCCGAACAAGCCGACGGCGCCGAGGTTGTGACGCGCGAACTCCGGTCAGGCTTTCCTGCCGCGGAATCCACCAGCGAAATAAATAACCAGGCAGATCAGCAAAATCAGACCTAGCCCACCGCCGCCAATGGCCGGACCACCGATGTAAAAACCGCCGCCACCTAACAGAAGTAGAAGAACTACGATAATCAATAATGTATTCACATACGCAAGATAACACCCAGCCTCATCACGCCAATGGGGTGTTCACCCCAGTGTCCTATTTGACGATCTCAGCCTTGAACGATTGTTCATCTACCCAAAGTTTGCCGAGGCCGAACATGAAGTAAGCAGTCTGGAAATCCTGCGTGCCTTCCGGGATATCGCAGGTGACCGAATATTCCTTCCAATCAGTCGTGCCGTGGATCTGGGTCTTGCCGTAGGCGTTGCTCTTGGCGAGCTGCTGGCCAAAAGGGCCTTTAGCCTCAAAGTTGAGTCCGGCGTTGCCGAGCAGATTCTCGCATTTGGCCCAGACACTAATGCGCACGGTGTGCCCGATGTATTGGCGGACCTTTTCAGCATCGCGCAAGTGCCGTCCCCACCAAACAAACGCATATTTGTGGGAAGGCATAGGGCCGACATATTCTATGCGCAGGCTGGAATGTCCGTTGTGCTTGACGTCAGGATCTGAGTTCTCGGTGTAATCGTTGGGGTCCTGACTCCAAACGGTCCATTGGGAGTCATCGGTGATGGCCGCGTCTTTAGGAGCGGCATCTACCTGAAAATCATCGAACCAGACTTCGCCGGTCCCAAAAAGCTGCGGTGCCACGACAATCGCGCACGGCTCGGCAGGTACGTCGGTGATAAATTCAACCTGTTGCCAGTCAGTGGTGCCGGAGATGGGTCGGTCATACATCCCGTCATACGAGAATATATGCCCCGCAGTGTTCACCACTATCAGATTCACACCTGCCCAATTCTGTACATCGCTGGTTTTTATCCAGCCGGTGACACGAACACGTTTTCCGAACAGCACCGAATTTTGATCCACGAAATAGTGGACAGCGCGGCTGGAAGCCAGCCCACCGGCGGCATAGCTAGTCAGCGAATTCAGATAGTCGGCAGATCCATTCGATTTGGCTTCAACGAGGCTTTTGATGTGGAGCGCTGGTGTGGAATTGCTCGTGCGCAAGGTGCCGTCATCAATCTCATTCAGGAACTTGTCGGCGAATTTGTTATTCCCCAACAAAGCAGTTCCCAGGTTCGCAGCCGGGTCGCTGAAGGAATCGTTGGCAAATTTGACCGGTAACGAGTCAGTTAAAACCACTGGAGCCGGCGGCGGGGGCGGGGGCGTTTTTGCTTTGAATGCGAGATAGGAACCGACGCCCACAACTAGCACGGCGGCGGTGACCGTAACGATGATGGTTTTTGCTTTCATAGCGAGAAGGGTGGCTTTGACGAGCGTGAGAAGAGAACCGCTGGTGATCGCACCCTTGGCCAGGGCGACGGTCGCAGCCGATTTCGCAAGCACCACGGGCGCGGCTTGCACGGAATTCGCGGAGATGGCAACAACGAGGGCCGTAGCCGTAGAGACCACGCCGCGCTTCAGGAAAAATTGCCGGAGTTTTTCCACGGCCCGGCTCACGCGCTTTTGCGCGGCGTCTTCGGATAATCCCAGTGCGCGCCCTACGTCCGCGAGCGGCCGCTGTTCAAAATAGCGAAGCACCACCACATTGCGGTCGGCCTCGGCCAGTTGCGCTACTGCCTCATCCAGCAACGGTGCGACCTGCGGCCACACGTCTGGCTCCGGCTCATTCAAGATGGAATTCATGTGCGCCTCCTGTTCGCGATAGTGCCGGCGATACTCGGCCTTGAGAATATTGCACGCGGCGAAGTGCGCGGTGCGGCAAAGCCAGCCGGCCAAAACGATATCTTTGCGCAAGCTCGCAGCTTTACGCGCAAGGATGATAAACACCGCCTGGGTGATCTCCTCCGCCAGATGCGGGTCGCGCACCTGCCGCAGCGCGGACGAATACACCAGCGATACATGGCGCTCCACCAACACAGCGAACGCCTCGTCGGAATGTTGGTTCACATAGGCGGCAAGCAATTCGGCATCATCCAACTGGCGCATTCATCAAGTAATGTCCACTGCGACGTGAATCCGACAGTCTTTTTTATGCTGCATAATGCCTGCAACGCGCTTCCCGTAAAAAAACAGCCCAGCCGGATGGCTGGGCTGTTCGCGTAGAAAGTTTCTTAATTCAATGTCCGACCCACAACACATCGAGATTGCCGGGGCCACCGCGTCCGCCGCCACCGCCGCGCCGTCCGCCGGCAGGTGCGTTGGTCCCAGCCGCGCTGGCAACGGGAGCATTGGTCGGCGCAGCCGGCGTCGCTGACGCGGGTTGCGGCAGGCGTTCCACGCAGATCAATACGATGCGGTTGTTTTTGGTATCCAGCGACAACGTCTTGCAGCCGGCTTTGGTCTTCACATTCTGTTCCACGGCGAAATCCGTGGGGCTGTTTTCTTTGATGACCGTCAACGTCCCATCACGTTGCGAGCTGAAGGCTTCCATAGTGGCAGGATTGAACACGCCGCCGTCAGTCCCATTGCCGATAGGCAACGTGGCCAGCACCTTGCCGGTATCGGAATCCACCACCACGCAAACGTTCGGACTTGCGCACATGGCGAACAAGATATGGTTCTTCACATCGAAGCCGAGCCCGCCCGGCTCGCCAGCTGTATCACCAAGGTCATATTTGGTGATGACCTTGAGCGTCTTCAGATCCACGACGGCGATCTTCTTCTCGTCCTCCGCGTCCACGAACAACTTCCCTTGCCCGTCGCTCTGCGCCTGTTCCATCGCGCCGCCTACGTCAATTGTGCCAACGACTGTGCCATCCTTCGGGTCGATCATCGTGATACTCGGCGACTGATGGCTGAAAATAAAAATATTGCCGGTGAACGGCTCACGCATGATGCCGTCGGGCCGGCCGGTGACATCGATGTCTTTGATCTTCTGCATCGTCTCGGTGTCGAACATGCCGATTTTGCCCGCGCTGCCGAAACCATGATGCGACTTGGTATCGATGGCGATACCGTGACCGCCGATATTCGTGATGGAGCCAATGTATTTATGGCTGTCCAGGTCGAACACGAACGTGTTCCCGCCTCGCGGCACATAAACGCGCCGTCCGTCGTTATCGGCATAGACGTAATCAATGCCGCCGTCGCCCATAAGCTGGGTGGTGTCCAAAACTTTATATTCGGCCTGGGCGCGGACATTGAGCGCCAACAGGCCGATGCCAACGATTGAGAGTGTGCGGAAAAAGGAATGCATAAGGTTGGTATGATGTATTGGGAAGTGGGCAGGTTACAAGGTAAAGGATGATTACAGAAAATTAATGCAAAGCCCGCGATGAGCTTTCTAAAAATGGCTTTCTACGGAATCCAATCAGTTTGCAATTTTTTCATAGGCTGACGGGCCAATTACATTGGATGCAGCACTGGGTATCCCTTTAGAATTTCGGGACAATCATGAAGTCGACGACTTTCTTTCCTTTCTCACCGCGGTCGCCCTGGGCGCGTTTGTGACCAGTTGTTCCACTCCTGCGCCGGACACAACCTCATCTACGCCGAAACACACGCCCACGGAATGGATCGATAAGGACACAGGACATCGTGTGGTGCGATTGTCGCGCGAACTGGGCAGTGAGAGCCTTTATTTCAACGTCAACTCGTTCACGCCGGATGGAAAGAAGATGGCATTCACGACGACGAATGGCATTTCCATGATAAACCTCGCGACGTGGAAGATTGAGCCATTGGTGGAAGGTCAGCACCTGCGCATCATCCTGGTGGGCCACAAGACCGGTGCCGTGTTCTACAGCCAATACAAGAATATCTTCGCGGCGGACCCGGAGACCAAAGCGATCCGCAAGTTGTGCACAGTGGAGCGCGGCGCGCACGTGAGCGCCGTGAATGCGGATGAGACCCTGCTCGCAGGAACCGTCACCACGATGACCGCTGAGCAACAGAAGGAAGAAGACGAGCGTGAAAAATCGCTGGCGTCCAATTCAGATTCCGAGCGCAAGAGCAAGGCGGGGAACATCCAGGAGCGGTTCGATAAGCGCTTCCCGATGGAGCTTTTCTTTTTGAACATCCAGACCGGGGAGATGAAGAAATGCAACTCGTGCAATGATTGGTTGAACCATTTATTGTTCTCACCCACCGACCCAAACCATTTTTCATGTTCGAAGACGCCGTGCAGAGGACTGCACGCCCTACCAATTCAGGGTGATTCCGACCAATTCAAACCACTTTTGGGGGGTGCAGGCTGGCTTTGGGTTTTGATTTCGCGTTTCGGGTCAAGAAGTCAGAGCCTTCTTACGTCGGCTCCTACAATATTACGAAGCGCGGCCAGAAACGTATCAAAAGCTCTTTTTTGCGGGGTGGTGGCCAAATAGTATAAGAAGTTTTTCCTGTTTTGCGCTGGACGTTGATTAAAAAAACCGTTCCCATCCTTTCACGTTCAACATTGTTTCCCGGAAGCCGAATATGAAAATAACACGCCTGGTGACGTCGTTTTTGGTCCTCGCCCTGATTGTCGTTGGTCTGGTGCTTTTTTTTAGCCGTGGCGGAAAGCAAAGGCCGGTGCTGGCGGCCGAATCATCCGTAGAACGGACCAGCTACAATGACGTAGCACCGTACCTGGATTCGGGCGGCAGTCTGTATCTCTACCTGAGCACCGAGCAATGGCTGGAAGGATTATCCGACAAGATCGCGAAGTGGAAAGGCATCTTTGCCAACCTGCCGATGAACCCCCAGCAACAGGGCGACGTGGACAAGACGTTTGACCTGGTAACGCACATCGTGAAGGACAGCGGGGTGGAGGACGTGAGCGGGTTGGGCATGAGTTCTATCGCGCTTGACCAGGATATTTATCGCACGCGGCTGGTGCTGCATCATTACAAGGGCAAGGGTTCGGGCTTTGGCTGGACGATGTTCGGCAAAGCGCCGCACCCGTTGACCGGCCTGGACATGGCCCCGGCCACGACGGCCCTGGCGGTGTTCTCGGACTTCGACCAAACGGAGCTTTGGTCGGTGGTGCAGGATGAGTTGAAGCATTCGGGTTTTCCGCAGGCGCAACAAGGACTGGACCAGTTCACGAAACAATTCAAGCGGAGCACGGGGCTGGACTGGGACAAAGTGCTAGGGTCGCTCGGTGGCGAATACGGCATCATCCTGACGCTGGATGATGCGAAGATGGTACAGCTGCCGTTGCCGACGGCGGAGCCGCTGGAGATACCGGAACCGGGGTTGTTGATCGTGGCGAAGGTGAATGACGACACGCTCTTCAACCGGCTGGAACAGACGATGACGCAAACGCGCCTGCAAGTGGACCGGGTGAACAAGGACCACCTGAAGATGCGCACTGTGGAATTGCCCATTCCTTCGCCGATCACGGTGCGTCCGAGCATCGCCTCAGCGGATGGCTACCTGTATATCGCGTCGAACGACCAGTTGATCGAGGACGCGCTGGCGGTGAAGGCGGGCCTGAAGACGGGATTGAAAGGCACGGATGATTTCAAGCGCGTGGATGGTGGCATGCCAACGGTGGGCAACCGATACGCGTATGTCAGCAAAAGTTTTGGCCAGACCTATTTCAAGATCTGGTCAACGGTGATGCAAATGCGCGCGGCGCAACCGGGGCAGATGGCTTTCTTTAAGAATTTTATGAATCCGGATAATGCGAAATTCGGACTTTCTGTGGCGGCGACCACGGATGAAGGTTTTGTGGTGGTAGCCAATGGGAACCAGAACGGCGCCGTGATAGCGGCGGCTGTGCCGGTGGCAGTCGTCGCGGTGGGCACGGCGATGGTGCTGCCTGCCGTGGCTGCGGCAAAAGCACGCGCCGCGAGAATCAACGCTGCGCGCCGTCCTCAACCCTGAAACCTTACTGAATATCTAAAATGAAAACGAATCGCTTATACGCCTTTGCAATCGGCCTGGCTAGTGTTGTGGCCAGTGCTGCCCTGTTCAGCGGCTGTGGAAAATCGCAAAGCAACGCGCCGGTGCCGGATGCTTTCAAGTCCACGTCGCCCAAATCCGCCGTGCCCACGAGCTTCAATGACGTGGCGAAAAACCTGGATGCCGGCGGAGATTTCTATCTGTACGTGAGCACGGAGCAGTGGTTGACCGGGCTCTCGGATAAGATCTCGAAGTGGCGCGGCCTCTTCTCGGATATGCCGATGGATGATAATGACCGCAGTAACATGGACAAGGTCTTCAATATCGCCACGCGGGTGGTCAGCGACAGCGGCCTGGAAGACATCAGCGGTTTTGGGATGAGTTCGATCGCCATCGATAAAGATTTATACCGGACGAAGATGGTGCTGCATCATTACCCGGGCAAGGGCACGGGCTTCGGCTGGACGATGTTTGGCAAGGCGCCGCACGCGTTGAACGGGTTGGACATGGCGCCGGCCTCGACGGCGATCGCGATATTCTCTGATGCCGACTTTGCGCAGTTGTGGTCGGTGGTGCAGGACGAAGTGAAGCATTCAGGATTCCCGGAAGCGCAACAATTCCTCGACCAGGTGCCGGCGCAATTCAAGCAAGCCACAGGAATGGATTGGGATAAAACCATCGGGTCACTCGGCGTCGAATACGGGATCCTCTTCACGCTGGATACCACGAAAAAGATCAGCATTCCGGTGCCGCAGGCGGGCATGGTGGAGATTCCGGAACCGGGATTGTTGATCGCGGTGAAGGTGGATGATGACACGGTGTTCAACCGGTTGGAACAGCTTTTGACGCAAACGGGCATGGAAGTCATCCGGGCGGACAAAGGCGATGTGAAGATGCGCACGGTGGCCGTGCCGTTGCCGTTGCCGATGGAAGTGCGTCCGACCGTAGCCACAGGAGGCGGGTGGTTGTTCATCGCGACGAGCGACGCGCTGGTGCAGGAAGCGCTGGAGGTGAAGAGCGGCGCGCAGCCGGGGCTGAAATCCACGGATGAATTCAAAAAGCTTTCCCAGGGCATGCCCACGACCGGCAACCGGTTCAGTTTTGTGAGCAAACGTTTTGGCACGAATTTTATCAACGTCGAAAGGCAAATGGTAGCAGCGAGTCCGAATGCGCAAAGCCCCGGCGTTTCGCAAATGATGAGCCAACTCATGGATCCGGACAAGGCTCAGGACGGGTTCTCAGTGGGCAGCACGACGGAAGAGGGCTGGGTGGCGATGCTGAACGGCAGCCAGAGCGGCGCGAAGGTGGCCATGCTGTTGCCCGCGGTAGCGGTAGGGGGACTGTTGGCGGCCATCGCCATACCGAATTTTGTGAAAGCGCGTGAGACAGCGCAGAGGAACGCATGCATCAATAATCTGCGGCAGATCGATGCGGCGAAGGACCAATGGGCCCTGGAAAACAAGAAGAACACCACGGCGGTCCCCACCGAAGATGACATAACGCCTTACTTAAAAGGTGGAATGCCTGTCTGCCCGGCAGGTGGCGTCTATACCATCGGCAGCATCAGCACCATCCCCAGTTGCAGCATCCACGGGCAATTGCCCTGATCAACGGGCCGACCAGGCGGGCGGATTTTTGAGGCGGAAGAGCATCTCGCCCGCTTTGGGCACGAGCAGGACGCCTTCGTCCTCGCGGTTCGCATAATCCTCCATGCGGATGGATTTGGGGTCGCGATAACCGAGATTGATCTTCTTACAAGTGGCTTCAGGGATGGCCGTAGCCAGCGTCACCTGCACGCGGCATTTTTCCACGCCGCACTCCATCTTGCCGATGCCGCGCACATGGGTGGAATGCGCGAGCACGCCCCATGGGTAATGTTTAAACTTGTCCCACTGCGTCAAAAAGTAATCGCGACAATGATAACCGATCTCCTCAATGAGTTTGCCGTGCGTGATAGAAACCTCGTGCACGTGTGGCGCGTAGATGATGAGTTCACCACCGTCAGCGACCACTGGCTCGAGCTTGTACATGCATTTGCCGGCGACCCAGATCTCGTCATACATCGCGGGCGCGCAGGAAAGCACGGTCTTGTACGGTTTGTCCTTGTAAGTGATGTGGACGCGATTGGAAAGGTCGCTGGCGGCGTCCCAGGCGGTCTCGGGCGTGCCGGCGCACAGGCCGACGAGCGATTTGTCCGGCGCGACGACCATGCAGAAACAGAGTTTGTCCACCTTCACCAACGCGCCGGCGCGGTCGACGACCTTGCGCACCGGCGTCCATTTGCTGCCGATGATCATGGGGTTGGTGACAACGGCGCCGAGCCAGTGGAAGAAGTTCAGAATCTTCGGCCCTCCGACACCGGGGAACAGATATTTGTTGCCGCCGGAGAAGCCGACGACTTCGTGCGGGAACACGGGGCCGACAATGATGATCTGGTCGTAATTGAAAACGAGCTTGTTGATCTCCACGGGAACGTCCATGGAGAAGAGGCCGCCGGTCAATTCGCTGGTCTCGGCGGAAGTGAGCGCGCCGATCTCTTTCAATGCGACTGGATTGTCCCATTCGTGGTTGAAGAAACGGACCTTCTTGAATTCGTTGTGATGCTGCTCTACGGAGATCTCGAGGCGGGCGCAGATGAGTTCTTCGCTCAAGGGCGGATGCGTGCCGAGCGCGACCAGGACATCCAACTCTTTAGTCACGTCGCCGACCTGCGCAAAGATGGTCTTGAACAGAAGGCCAACGGGAGCGGTGCGGGTGTGGTCGGGAACGATGAGCAAAACCTTTTTGCCCTTGTAGTTCGCGACCGGCATGGCCTGGGCGACCACCTCGACGACATTGGCGTCAGAGAGTTTGCCGGGGAAAGCTATTTTCGAGATCGCGTTCATGTGAAGACAATTTAAACCACTAAGGGAAACAAATAAACATGAATACAGCTACTGATTCATGCCGATTTGCAATGAACTGCTTCAGATCGTTTGGCTCAGGTATCCGCCGTCGACGCGGATATCGGTGCCGGTGACAAAGCTGCTGGCTTTTTGGCTCGCGAGGAACACGGCGGCGCCGATGAGTTCGTGCGAGTCGCCAAAACGGTTCATGGGCGTATGGCCCCAGATGGATTTGGTGCGGTCGCTCGGGGAGCCGTCGTCTTTGAACAGCAGTTTGCGGTTCTGTTCGGCGGGGAAAAATCCGGGGGTGATGGTGTTCACGCGCACGCCTTTGGTCGCCCATTCGCGGGCGAGGAACTGGCTGAGGCTAAGCACAGCGGCTTTGGAGGCGGAGTAGGACACGACCCGCGAGAGGGGCAGATGCGCCGTGACGCTGGCGATATTGATGATGCTGCCTTTGCCACGTTTGCACATGCCGGGGCCGAATTCCTGGCAGGGTAGAAAAACACCGCCCACCAGGTTCAGGTCGAAATTGGCGCGCCACGCTTCGAGGGGAATGTTTTCAAACGGGTTCTCCGCAGAGACGGTCACCTTGGGGTCGTTTCCGCCGGCGGCGTTGAGGAGAATGGTCGGCGCGCCGAAAGCTTTCTCGATCTGTTGGTGCGCAGCTGTGAGGCTGGCCCGGGAGATGGCGTCGGCGGCGAAAAATTGCGCCTTGCCACCTTTGTCCGTGATGGCTTTAACGCGGGCATTGCCACGTTCGGCGTTGCGGCCCAGCACGGCCACTTTTGCGCCGGCTTCCGCCAGGCCTTCCGCCAACGCCCCGCCTAAAACTCCGGTCGCACCGATGACGACCGCCACTTCTCCTGACAGATCAAACAGTTTCATGTGATGGGTTATTGTGCGGCAAACAACGCGGTGCGAGAAGGAAAATTATTCAGTCCACTTAGCCGGCCCGATCATTTGACAAAATTATTTTTGAATGGAGATTCCTTAATCTGAGCGTGTTGCAAAGGACGTAATAGAAAATCTTGCGCGAAAGCGACGCAGATTTTAAGGTGGCCACGGTTTGTCCGGGAAATAAGCACAAATAAAGGAGTGAGATTCGCCATACCGTAGTTTTTTTGGTGAAATGCCGCTTGGTCTGAACATATATGTATCAGAGGGTTACCAAATCGTCGCTTTCGCGGCCAACAACCGCAACTGCCAGCTGGCTGCAGGGTGGGGGCGAAATGGGAGAGCGCATACGGGTTTTTGATTGGGCGCAGACACCGCTGGGGCCGCTCGAAGAATGGCCGCAAAGCCTTAGAACTTCAGTCAATCTTATCCTCAATTCGCAACACCCCATGTGGATCGGTTGGGGGCCGGATATCACCTTTCTTTACAACGATGCCTATGTGCATGTGTTGGGACCGGCGAAACACCCCTCAGCATTAGGCCATCCAACCGCAGAAGTCTGGGAGGAGATATGGGACATTTGCGGGCCACTGGCCCGGAAGGTATTTCAAAATGCGGAGCCGACGTTCGTTGACGATGTCCGCTTCTTCATGGATCGGGGTGGATTCCTGGAGGAAACATTCTACTCATTCTCGTATAGCCCGATCCGCGATGAAACCGGCATGGTGGCGGGGCTGTTCTGCCCTTCAACGGATGCAACGGCAAAAAACTTAAGCGTCCGGCGGATAAGCACTTTGTCGGAGTTGGCGAGCCGGGCGTTCGTAGAAAAAACGGTTGGCGATGCTTGCAAGACGGCTGCCCATATCCTTGGAAAAAATCCCGATGACGTCCCGTTCGCGTTGCTTTACCTGAATGATGCCAAAGGAAAACCGGTCTTGGCGGAGGCGGTTGGCTTGGCGGGCGAATCGTCCGCCGCTGAGAAAGACGGAATTGCGAATTTTTCCTGGCCGATCGCTGCGGTGATGGAAAAAGGGCAGCCCAAAATCGTTGATCTGCAGCATCGGAAGGATTTTCCAATCGGGCCGGGGAACCAACGTGTAACGGAAGCAATCATTCTCCCGATTCTTTCGCGTGCGCAGGATGGTCTCGGAGTTTTGGTGGCAGGAGTGAACCCAGCCCGTCAGATCGATGCGGAGTATCACTCGTTCTTCACCTTGCTTTCGAACCAGGTGGGAACCGCGATTGCCAACGCGATGGCTTACCAGGAAGAACGCAGGCGGGCGGAGGAATTGGCGGCGCTGGACCACGCCAAGACGGCATTTTTCAGCAATGTGAGCCATGAGTTCCGGACGCCGCTGACATTGATGTTGGGACCGGTGGAGGACATGCTCGCGCGGAGTTCTACGGAAATCCTGCCGGCATCCAGGGAAGAGCTAGAGCTGATCAATCGGAATGGATTGAGGCTATTGCGGCTGGTCAATGCGCTGTTGGATTTCACACGGATCGAAGCCGGGCGGGTGCAGGCATCTTATGAGCCCACAGACCTGGCGGCATACACGGCAGAATTGGCGAGCGTGTTTCGCGCAGCGACGGAACGCGCCGGCCTGAAGCTGACCGTCGATTGCCCCAAATTACCTGAGCCGGTTTTCATCGACCGGGAAATGTGGGAAAAAATCGTCCTCAATCTCATCTCGAACGCTTTTAAATTCACCTTTACGGGCGGAATCACCGTTTCATTGAAGCAAGTGGGCTCCAATGTGGAACTGCGGGTGCATGATACGGGCGTGGGAATCCCGGCGGAGGAAATGCCGCGATTATTTGAACGATTTCATCGCATTGAAAACACCCGCAGCCGCACCCACGAAGGCAGCGGCATCGGGCTGGCCCTGGTGCAGGAACTGGTGAAACTCCACCACGGAATGGTCGGTGCTGAAAGTGTCCTCGGTGAAGGGACAACCTTTATCATCTCAATCCCTTCAGGCCGAGCGCATCTGCCGCCGGACCGGATCGGCGCGGATCGCAATGGAGTCTCGAAGAGGGCGGGCGCGGCGCCGTTTGTGGAGGAAGCATTACGCTGGCTGCCCGGCGAAACTGACGCACTGGTGGAACTTGAACTCAGCCAGCGGGAAGTGCCGCATGCCGCGCCTCCACGGGGCAACGAAGATAAAAAGCCAATGGTTCGCCCACGTGTGATCGTGGCGGATGACAACGCGGACATGCGGCATTACGTCACGCGGCTGCTGGCAGAACGCTATGACGTTTGCGCGGTCGCGGACGGTGAAGAGGCTATCGCAGCAGCGCGCGCGCGGCGTCCAGAACTCATCCTGAGCGATGTGATGATGCCGAAGCTGGATGGTTTTGGCCTGTTGAAACAGGTCCGGGCGGATGAGTTGATGCGCACTATCCCGGTTATCCTGCTTTCGGCCCGTGCGGGTGAAGAATCGCGCGTCGAGGGGCTGGATGCGGGCGCCGATGATTATTTAGTGAAACCGTTTTCCGCGCGGGAACTGCTGGCGCGGGTGGAGTCGCACCTGAAATTGTCGCGGGTGCGACAGGAGGCGGAACAGCGTGTCACCAATATTTTGGAAAGCATCACGGACGGTTTCCAGACGGTGGATGCGGAATGGCGTTTCACCTCCATGAACCTGGCGGCCCAACTGAATCTGTCGGCGCAGGGCATTGATCCGCATTCGTTGATCGGGAAGAATTTTTGGGAAATATTTACTTCCATGCTCGGCACGAGGGCGGAAAAGATATACCGGCGTGCGATGAACCAACGCGAGCCGGCCACGCTGGAATATTTCTATGAACCGTGGTGCCGGTGGTATTCCATCCGGCTTTTTCCGATCCGTGAAGGTGGCCTGTCCATTTTCTTCCAGGACATCACCGAGCAACGCAAGGCGCAGCAGGCCTTGTCCGAGGCGCATGAGCAATTGGCGGACAAAGCCAAGCACCTGGAAAAACTGGTGGAGCAACGGACGGCGAAATTGCGGGAGACGATCGAGGAGCTGGAGGCGTTTTCTTTCAGCATTGCCCATGACATGCGCGCACCGTTGCGTTCGCTGCAGGGGTATGGGCAATTCCTGGCGGGCGAGTACGAGAACAAAATCGATGACACAGGGAAGATGTATATCGAGCGGATCATCGGATCGGCGGCCCGCATGGACCGGCTGATCCTCGACGTGTTGCATTACAGCCGGCTGGTAAGGTCAGAATTCCCACTGGAACCGGTGAACCTGGAAAAACTGCTTGGCGGCATCGTTGAGACTTATCCGAACTTCCAGGATGGCGGATCGACGATCCGCTTGGAAGCGCCGTTACCGCTGGTGCTGGGTAACGAAGCAGCGCTGACGCAGTGTCTCTCAAATCTGTTGGGCAACGCGGTCAAGTTTGTTGCTAATGGAGTGAAGCCCGTAGTGCGGGTTTGGGCGGACAAGTTTGGCGAACAGGCAAAGATTTTTGTGCAGGACAACGGTATCGGCATCGCGCCGGACCAACATGAGAAGATTTTTGCGATATTCCAACGTGTGAACAAAGGCTACGAGGGCACGGGCATCGGCCTGGCGATAGTGAAGAAAGCCATCGAACGCATGGGCGGACGGGTAGGACTGGTGTCCGAACTGGGCCAGGGCAGCACCTTTTGGATAGAATTAAAAGCCGTCCGACCGGGCGATAAAACATGAGCGCGAATCCCATCCTATACGCAGAAGACGAGGAAAATGATGTTTATTTCATCCGGCGCGCCTTTGAGCAGGCCGGGATACGAAACCCGCTGGCCGTGGTTGGGGACGGCCAACGCGCGATCAATTATCTCACCGGCATGGGTGATTATGCTGACCGGAACAAGCATCCGTTGCCCTGCCTGGTGATTTTGGACATGAAGATGCCGGAAAAATCCGGATTAGAGGTGCTCAAATGGATACGTTCGCAGCCGGCCATCTGCATCCTGCCGGTGCTGATGCTGACCTCATCGAGCCACGATGCAGATATGCATCGGGCATATGTGCAGGGAGCGAACGGTTATCTGGTCAAGCCGGGGTCACCGGACGAGCTGGTGGCGATGGCCAAAGCCATCAAGGATTATTGGCTGATCCAAAACCGCACTGTCCCGGCGCACGAGTAATAGAAGCCGTAACCTAAAAATACTTTTCGCATCCGCGTTCGCCTTGCACTACGCTGGCAAGCAATGTCAGTCGATTTGACCAGACCGGATGTCATCATCACCCACGAGAGCGATCTCGACGGGTTTGTGGCGGGAATTTTGCTGAAGCGGCTCGCCAAAAAAATGTTCGATGCGGACGTGCGCCTGGAGGCGTGGAACTACAACGGGTTCAAAAACCGTTTGTTGAACGAGAAGGCGGGTTGGATCACGGATTTCACGTTTGAAGCGCGGTTCGACAAGCCGGATTGGCTGGTTGTCGACCATCACGTGACCGATGTGCAGCCGAAGAACGCGCGGTTGATCCATGACCTGAATAAATCCGCCGGGCTATTGTGCTACGAACTTTGCAAACAGCGCGAGATGGCTTCGCCGAAACTGGACCGGCTGGTGCATTTGAACAATGTCGCGGACCTGTTCCTGGAGGACGACCCGGATTTTGCCATCGCGAGCGATTACGCCAGCCTCGTGAAGATCTACCAGTTCTGGAATTTGCATTCGGTCATCGATGGCGAGCTGGAAAAGCTAATCGACCACCCATTGCTGGAAGTGATGGCGGTCAAGCGGCGCATCGAAGATCCGCTGGGGTTTGCGTGGAGCAAGAAGAACGTCACCGAGATAAGCCCCACAGTGGGTTACGTGGAGACGGTGGTGGGCAACAACAATCTCATCGTGCACCAGTTGCTGGAAGAGAAGGCGACGAAATATCCGGTACTGCTGACGTTGATGCGCAAGGCGAACAACACAGTCATCGCAAGTTTTCGCAGCCGCAATGGCGAGGCGCTGAAGGTGGCGGAAAAACTCCAGGGCGGCGGCCATGCGAACGCGAGCGGCGCAACGCTGCCTAAGGCAGTACGCAACGTGGATGACGCGGTGGCCTACCTGCGGCAACTGCTGAATCCCAAGGCGGGCAGCACGCCGAGCCCGTTGAACAGCATGGAAAGCCTGTTCGCAAGCATCGAGGCAGAGAAGAAGTGAGTTTTTCCATCGTCCTTTCAGGACGAATGTGTTCTTTAATTCGAACCAGACACTGCGTATCTGGCTAATTTCCAAGGTCGCTTCGCGACCGGGGAAGCGTCGCGGACAATTCGTGGCCCGTTAATCCTGCCTATTATTTGGACAAAAGCTGTGCGTGAAATAGAAGCGCTTACGTCGCTGAAGCGTTCCAATTCAGGGTGTTACGCGCAGCCGTCTCTTGGATTTTTGCGACTTAACGATGGCCATCGGCTTGCTCATGAGTGAAACCGGTTGACCTGTGACATTGGTCTGTTAAAACCGGTTTGGGTTTAACACATGGGCGAATATGCGAATCCTGCTCGCAGAAGATGAGAAGAAGGTGGCGCAACACATCCGCCAGGGATTGGCGGCGGAGGGCTATGCTGTCGATTGGGCGGCCGATGGTGACGAGGCGTTGTGGCTGGCGGAAACGAATCCTTACGATGCGCTGTTGCTGGATGTGACGATGCCGGGCAAAGACGGTTTCACGGTGGTGCGCCTCCTGCGCCGCAAACAGATCGTTACGCCGGTCATCTTCCTGACGGCGCGCGACGATGTGCGGGACAAAGTGCAGGGGCTGGACGCGGGCGGCGACGACTATCTCACCAAACCTTTTTCCATCACAGAACTGCTGGCGCGCTTGCGCGCGGTCCTGCGAAGGCAGCGTCCGCAGATGGCGAATGTCTTGCGTGTGGCGGACCTGGAACTGGATATGGTAGCGCATGAAGCGCGGCGGGGCGGGGAGCGCATCGAATTGACGCGGCGCGAATATGCGTTGCTGGAATTTTTGTTCAGTGCTTCACCCAAGCCGGTGAGCAAGACGGCAATCGTGGAACACGTGTGGGACCAGCATTTCGATTCCGATACGAACGTGGTGAATGTCTATATCAAGATGTTGCGGCGGAAGATTGACCGGGTAGACAAGCCGATGCTCATCCATACAGTGCGCGGCGTGGGGTTCGCGCTGCGGGAGGCGGCGGAATGAAGGCGCTGCGGTCACTGCGCCTGCGGTTGACGGTTTGGTTTGTGCTGGCGTTCCTGCTCATCACGGTGGCGTTCACTTGGGTGACGTATGTGGCGCTGGAAGATGAATTGCACGTGAAGACGTGGCAGAAGGATTACCCCACGCATCCGGATTGGACGTTGCACGGGAGTTATACGACGGCGGAGGTGCAGGATATCGTGAGGGAGCTGGTGGAGTCGTCGTTGGTGTGGAGCATCCCGCTGGTGCTGGTGGCAGCGGCCATCGGTTATTGGCTGGCGCGGAAATCCTTGAATCCAATCGTGAGCGTGAACCGGCAGTTGGAGGCGAAAAGCGCGAGCAACCTGGGCGAGCCGATCGAGTTGTCGGAAGTGGACGAGGAATTTCGCGACCTGTTGCGGCAGTTGAACGCGCTGTTACGGCGGCTGGATGAGTCGTTCAAGGAGATGAATTCCTACGCGGCGAAAGTCGCGCATGAGTTGCGCACGCCGCTGGCCATCCTGCGATTGAAGGTGGAGCAGAGCAGCGGCCGCATCGCGCCCGAACTGGCCGAGGAATTGGATGAGGAATTGCACCGGCTGGCGCACGTGGTGGACCAGTCGTTGTTGATCGCGCGCGCGGGGCAGGGCCGGGTGGCGGCGCAACCGCTGTGCCTGAACCTGAAAGCGACAGTGACGGATGTGGTACAGGATTTCCAGATGTTGGCGGTAGAGGAGAAGCGGAATTTCACGTTGATAGCTCCAGATGAATGCTGGGTGACGGCGGACATGGGGCATCTGCGTCAGATCATCCACAATCTTTTGACCAACGCGCTCAAACACGGCGACGGCGACCTGACTGTGCGGGTGAAATGCCTGGGTGACCGCGCGGTTTTGTTCGTAGCGAATTTTGTGACCTTCAAGGAACCTAACTCGACGTTGGGACTGGGATTGCGGGTGGTGGAAGCATTGTTGCGATTGGAGCCGGATATCCATTTCCGGCGCCGGAGGGGTAATGGTTATTATGCGGCGCGGGTGAGCTTCGCGGTGTGCAAACCGGTGCAACAGGCGGTGTGAGAGCCGGTTGTGCGCGTTTCAGCTTCATTTCAAGCGGCCGAAGATAAGTTTTTTTTCATATAAGGCACCCCGTTTCTTTATTGGTCATGCGCTAGCGTAGCGGGCGTCGTGGGAGCGTGGGCGTGATTCTCCCTCCTGCGATGATGAATGAATATATGCGCAACGACATATCGCAAGCCACGGACGATCGCGTGGACGGGATGGGGCCAGCGGTTTCGATTTTGTGTGCGAATAGGGATCGCCTTTGGATTGCAGTGGATTTCGACGCGGGCGCGGGGGGAGAACCATCTCGAGTACCGATACGAGTATTACGGCGAGGAGGGTGGCCGGATGACGGTGGGCACGCACTCGGGGTATTTCGAGCAGCAACTGATCGATAATGTCACGGCACACGGTGAATTTGTCTATGACGCCATCTCCGGCGCCACACCGACTGGCGCGCCGCCGGTGGGTCCCTCCAATAAAGTTCCCCTGACGAAGATGACGGACACGCGTTACGCCGGGAATGCGGGCTTCGATATTAAGCTGGGCGCAAACACGCTGTCACCCGAGGTGGCCTATAGCACGGAGAGTGATTATGAATCGATCGGCATCTCGTTGAGTGACGCGATCGAGTTGAACCAGAAGAACACGACGCTGCGGCTGGGCGCATCGCATAACTTTGATTCGGTGGACCCGGTGACTTTTTCGAAGGCGAAAGATCGCGAAACCACCGACCTGTTGCTGGGCGTCTCGCAGTTGCTTTCGCCCAAAACCATTTTATCGGCGGATTTCACTTACCGGATGGAGAACGGTTTCCTGAGCGACCCGTATCGGCTGGCGGAGTTTGATATGTTCGGGTTCGCGTATCCGGAACATCGTCCACGCACGCGTGAATCTGAGATCTTCCAGGTTTCGCTGACGCAATTCATCACGCCATTGGATGCGAGCATCGAAGGTTCTTACCGGTTCCAACACGACACCTATGACATCACGAGCCATACGTTCACGCTATGGTGGCACCAGCATGCGGGCAAACATCTCATCATTGAACCCTTGTTCCGTTACTACCAGCAGACGGCGGCATCGTTTTACGCCGCGAGTTTCCCCGGCATCGGGCCGGACACCGGGCAACATTTTTCGGCGGACTACCGGCTCTCAGAATTTTACAGCCTGGATATGGGTGTGCAGGCGACGGTGAACGTGAACGACCACGTGCGGTTCGTGGCCGGTTATCACCGTTATGAGATGCATGGGTTGGACAACAAAACGGCTTCCTCGATGTATCCGACCGCGAACATCGTGACCGCCGGCATCCAGATATGGTTTTGAACTCACCAGCTTCAGGCATGGACGCCATCGTGCGAGTGATGCAATCAGCGAGCACGGAGGTGGAACGTGGGATGCACAAGTTGCGGTTCCGCGCGATGAGCACGGAGTGCCTGGTGCATTTTCATGGCGTGCCCGCATCGGTCGCGCGGGATTTCCAGCGCGATGTGGTGACGTGGGTGGCGAACTTTGAGGCGCGGTATTCGCGGTTCATCCCCGACAGCCTCATCGGGCGCATCAATGCGGCGGCGGGCGAGCATTGGGTCGAGGTGGACACGGAAACAGACCGGCTGTTCACGTTCTGCCATGAACTGTTTTTCTTCACGCGAGGCGCGTTCGACCCGACGGCGCTGCCATTGTTGAAATTGTGGAATTGGAAGATACAACCCGTAGCTGTCCCGACCGATTCCGCGGTGGCCGTGGCGCGCGAACTGGTGGGCTGGAACAAAGTCCAAAGGCGCCCAGGCGGCATTTTTTTGCCGCAACGCGGCATGGGGCTGGACCTCGGCGGCATCGGCAAGGAATACGCGGTGGACCGGGTGATGGCGATGGCTATCGAGCGCGGGATACCGAATGTGATGGTGGATTTTGGGCATGACGTGCGCGTGCGCGGCGCGGCGCCGGGCAAAGCTTTTTGGTGGGTGGGGCTGGACGATGCAAATCGCCCAGGAACCTGCTGGACGGGCGTGGCGGTCACTGACCATGGGGTCGCCACGTCCGGTGATTACATCCGCTGTTTCGAGATCGATGGACGGCGGTACGGGCACATCATCGATCCGCGCATCGGTTATCCGGTGGCCAGCGAATGCCGCGAGGTCTCGGTAATAGCGCCGTCGTGCACCATCGCTGGTCTGTTATCGACGACGGTCTTCATCCTGGGTCCAAAGGAGGGGTTGGAGTTGATCGAGAAACATCCCGGCGCGGCGGGAGTGATCGTCACGGACAACAATAAACTGTTCACGCGGAGGTTCCATGAATTCATTCCCAAATAAAAACAAGTGGCTGGCACTGGCGACACTTTTATTCGCGTGCGTGACGCTGGCGGATGCCGGCGTGAAAGTGGGCGATGCGTTGCCAGACCTGGCGGGCGCGAAGCTCGAGGGCAAATTGCCCGACACGTTACAGGGCAAGGTGGTGCTGGTGGATTTCTGGGCGTCGTGGTGTTTGCCGTGCGCGCAATCATTTCCGGTGATGGAGGACCTGCAGGAGAAGTACAAGGACCGCGGACTCGTGGTGCTGGCGGTGAATGTGGATGAAACCAATGAGCTGATGCAGAATTTTCTGAAGAAGCACGCGGTCACGTTCACCGTCGTCCGCGACGCGGACCAAAAACTAGTGGCGGCATTCGCGCCGGAGACGATGCCGACCTCGTTCCTCGTGGATACGAACGGCAAGGTGCGTTACGTGCACAACGGTTTCCATGGCGAGACGATGCGTAAGGAATACATCACGGAGATCGAATCGCTCCTGAAAGGCACGCCATGAAAATGAAATTGTGGTGGTTGCTGCTGGGTGCGGCGGTGTTGTTGACGGTGGGTTGCGCGAGCGTGAAGCCGTGGCAGCGCGGGACGATGTCCGATTACACGATGCAGCCTGGCCGCGACCCGCTGGGGGACGCGCAACGGTCGCATATCTGGTTCTCGCGCGAAGAGGCAAGCGGCGGCGGTGGCGTGGGCGGCGGCGGATGCGGTTGCAATTGAGCATTTTTAGAACAGAGACGTACAAGGAGACTTACATGAAAAACCGGATGCGTAGACTTTCATTGGTTTTGGCGGCGCTGCTACAGGTGATGCCGATGTTGCGCCTGGCATGCACAAACCCTGGAGTAGCGTCGTCGTTTGCCATCATCTTCCGCTGGGTCATCGGCGGCACGGCGGCGATCGGGGCTTTTGATGCAGTGTCCGGCGCGACGACGGTGTATTACACGACGCCGACGAATTACACGGGGACGGCGGGATTCCTGTTCACCAACAACGTCGCGCTCACGAACAACGGCGGCGATTCAGGAGCATATTTTGTGCTGACGAACAGATCGGGATTCTCGGCGCAATTGCCCAAAGGCGTCAGCACGACGAACTGTTTGCCGGCAGGTTTGACGGCCAGATGTTTCGACCTCAACAACGGCGGTTCGCCACAGCCAATCTATCTCTCGATATCCGGCATACCGACCTCGCCAGTGACGAATTATTGGGTGCACGTGCTGGCGGGTTACACGGGTCAGCAGCCGGCGCAAACGAATATTTTCATCACGATACTGCCAGCCGGGGGCGCGTCGCCGCCAAATATCACGAACAATCCAGTAGGCGTGACCAATGTGGTGGGAGGGGGCGCGACATTTTCCGTGACGGCGGGGGGCGCTGCGCCCATCGGATATCAATGGTTTTTCAAGAGCACCAATGGAGTTGCCAACGGGACGAATTCGACGCTCATCCTGTCCAACATCCAACTAACCAACGCGGGCTATTACTCGGTGGCGATCACCAATACGGCGGGGGCCGTCACGAGTACGCCTGCGCTTTTGTTCGTCGCCGAACGACCGGGAATCACGAATCAACCGGTGGGGGTGACGAACCTGGCGGGGGGCGCCGCTGCGCTAATCGTTGTGGCCGGCGGCACCCCACCGCTCAGTTACCAGTGGTATCTGAGTCCAGCCACCGGTGTGGCGGGTGCGACGACCGCGACGATGAATTTTCCGGATCTACGGGCAAGCCAGGCGGGAAATTATGTGGTGGTGATAACAAATGTCTGGGGCGCGGTGACGAGTGCACCGGCGATATTGGGCGTGACGAATCCGCCGCCGCCAAGCATCACGGTGCAATACATGGCGCCTGGGAATATTTACCGGTTCACTTTCATACCGGTCGTAGGCCTGACGAACACGGTGCTGACAAACAGTGTGAGCTACGGCGGCGCCTGGGGTGTGCTCACGAATATTCCGCCACCGGCATCGACGGCGCCGATAACCATATCGGACCCGATGAATGGTCCCACGAAATTTTACCAGGTGATGTTTATTCCGTGAGAGAGATGGGGGAAAAGCGCCAGAGGGCTGGCGCACTCCCAGACGCGTTGCGGCGTGCGGAGGATGATTATGCTTTCCGATGTCGGTTTTGCGAACGAAGTGCTGCGGCTGGTTCCGCAAGCGGAACACAACCGCTGTCCATCCGCTACGGCCGCGTGATGCGCAGGCGGATGAAGCCGCTGGCTGAACCGTTCACAGGCACGTTGTAGTGGGCCGTGAGCTGCGTGGATGTGTTCACGTCAATGACGATGGGAACCGTGCTCCACGGTGCCAAAATGTCAGGCGTTCCTTCGATGATGAAACTCACATCAGTCGCGCTGGGATTCTTCGGCAGCGTGAGGCGCAGGTAACCGGTGCTGAGGTCGGGCACGATGGGATTGGTGGCCACAGTATTCGGATCGAAGCCAAACGCGTATTTATACAGGTTCGGCAATCCATCACTGGTGACGACCGTGGCATCGGCGGAGAGGCCGCTGTCGGCAATGCTGCCAAAATTTTGATAACGCCACAATTGCACCGGCGTGAGAGCAACGATGGTGGTCGGGTCTTTGGTGGTGTTATTCGTGAGAACGGAGTCGCTGCCGCCGGAGACAAAGGCGATGTTGGTCACGCTGGTTGCGGCATTGGTGGAGACATCCACGGTGATGGTGATGGGCGGATAAGCCGCGCCCGGCGACAAGCTTTCCGAGCGCGTGCAGGTGAGCGTGGCGAGGTTGGCGGTCCAGCCGCTGCCGCTGATGGCCGTGGCGGTGAGGCCGGCAGGAAGCGCGTTCGACACGGTGATGGCGCCGACGGAGGCGCTGCTGCCGATGTTGGAGACGGTGAGCGAATAGGCATCGCCGGAATCAGCCTGGGTAAAATTGCCGGCGTGTATCATGGTGACGGTGAGGTCGGGAGTGATGGGCGCCTGGAGGGTGCCTTGCACCATGAAATCGAGAGCGGTGGAGTTGGTGACATCAAAGATGTACCAGGTGCCGGCTGAGCCGCCGCCGAAATTGACGATGCGGAAGGTGACGTTGGTACCGCCGCCGATATTCTGCAACGCGGCGATGCCGGAGAGATTGATGGGGCTGAGCGAGCCGCCACCGGTGGTGTTCGAGGGATAAGAAATGGAAACGGCATCCACGAATGCGCCGTTGCCGATCTGGTATTGCAGAACGCCGCCGGGCGGGCCGGTGGCGGAACGGCGATAATCAAACTGGTTGAGAGCGGTGAACGAGATTTTGTAAGCGGCCTGGGCGGAAATGGCGAAGGAGACATACTGATTGGCGCTGATGGCGGTGGCTTCCGAACTGGCGGCCCAGTTGTTGCCACCCCAACCGCGCGCTGCGCCGGTACCGGTAGTGCCCACCCCCGTGCCGCGTATGAAATTATAGTTCGTCGTATTGGGCGCGATGGTGGTTGGCGGGAGCGGTGAGGTGCCGAAATCATTCACGCCGCCGGCCAGGTTGTGCACGTCCCAACCCGCGAGCGTCACAATGGTGCCGTTGACGAAGGCTTGATTCACGGTGGTGGGGTCTTTGGCAATATTATTGGCCGCATTCGCATCCGGGGCGGTGGAGACCATGACCACATTTGTGAGGTTGGTGGCCGCATTCGCGGCGACGTTCACACTGAGGATGATGGGTGGATAACCCGCGCCAGGATACAACATGTTCGAGCGCGTGCAGGTGAGCGTGGCGAGGTTGGCGTTCCAACCCACGCCGCTGATGGCGGTGGCCGTGAGGCCGGCGGGCAAGGTGTTGGAGACGGTGATGATGTTGGCGCAGGCGAGGTTGCCTACGTTGGTGACGGTGATGGTGTAGGTGTCACCGGTATCGCCCTGCGAGAAATTTCCGAAATGCGAACTCACGACGGCCACATCCACGGTGGAACCGGTCACGGTGAAACTGCTGGCGCTGAGCGCGGTGCCCTTGGGCGTGGTGACGCTGATGAGGCCGGTGGTGGCGTTCGTGGGCACAGTCGTGGTGATCTGCGTGGCAGAATTCACCGTGAACGCCGCGCTCACGCCGTTGAACGTGACTTCGGTCGCGGAGGTGAAGTTGGTTCCGGTGAGGACGATGGTGTCGTTCACTACGCCAGTGGCGGTGGAGACGTTGGTGATGCCGGGCGGCGCGCCGGTGACGCCATCGACTTTAACGCGCAAGGCGGCGGCGACATCCGCGGGCAGGGCGGTGAAAAAGGTGAAGCCGGTGTCCACCTCGATCTGTTTGGCGGAGGTGACATACGTCTGCCAGGTGCTGGCGACGGAATCGACGTTGGGGATCTTGATGGCGATGACACGGTTGGCGGAAGTGATGCGGCTGAGCGCGGTGCCCGCGCCATTGGGCACCACGACGACGACCTTCCACGTGAAGCTGCCGATCTGGATGCGGGTGCTGGGCTGGACGTAGGAGCCGTTGAAGCCGCCCGGCCCGCAGATGATAAGCAGTTCGTTGCCGGAGTTGGCGAGTGTGCGGCAATAATCCTCGAAATTCGCCCAGACGCCTTCGTTGTTGTTCGGCGCCTGCGGGATGATGTTGGAGAGGAAGAAAAGGAGGTTGTTGTCATTCGTATTATCGGTGCGGTCGGCTGATGGGCACATATGGCCGCGGTCGTAACCGGAGCCGCTGTATTGGGTGGTATCCACAGGCAAGAAATTTCCCGGGAGATTGGTGTCGGTGAGGAACGCGGGCGAACGTCCAACGGGGCCGAGGTCGGAGGTGGTCAGGTCCCAACTGGCCCAATTGGGTTCGCCGAGATTGTCGCTATAATCGATGGCCTCGACGGTGCGTTGGATGAGGAAATGGTCGTGGTTATTGGTATCGGCACTGGCGCCGCTGGGATTGCCCAGTTGCATCTGGAGCGAGATATCGATGGTGGCGCGCGCAGGGAGAACTTCGAGGAACAAAGCCACGAGGCAGGCAGCAAAAAAATACGACTTAGGCATAAAACACTTGGGAGGAGATACAACTTGGATGGAATAGATCGCCCCTTGGCATGATAGGAAAACACGGATGAAGAAATGAGGCAAGGGGAATGGAGAAAGAAACGCGAAACCGTAAAGACACATTAAGTGCGGAATGCCGAATGACGAATGGGATGGAAAGGGCGATCGGTTAAACCAGTGGTCAGTTAAATTTGGAAACGCCGCATTGCTAATCCAGGGTGAGTCAAAGGCCAACCTTCGCGGATTCGGTATCGGACATCTTCTCAAAGGCTTTGCCGACCATTTGGAGGACCATGGTGTATTCCGGGCTTTGCAGGGCGGCCCCGGCTTGCTTCAAGGCATTGAAACATTTTTTCGCCTGGGCGGTATCGCCATTGGCAGCAGCAGCGCGCCCGGTTTGCACCACGGCCTGCGCCAATTCCTTCAAGGACGTGAGTTGTGGGAGGAGCTCCTGTGATTTGATTGCGCGGTCGGCGTCGGACAACGAAGTGAATTGCTCCTCCGTGAGATTCAGGGACGAGCCATTGGCAAAAAGCGGACGCAGGGTCCAATCGGTAGCGACGAAATTACTGACGGAGGCGGCTTTGTCGCCCTGTTGCCAGGCGGTGAGGGCTGGTTGCGCGGCGGCAGAAGAGGTGGTGGCGTTTTGTGCCGGTGGCGGAGTGGTCGAGGTATCTGAAGATTTTTTGCCGCAGCCAGTGGCCAAAATGATGGTTGCGATGACACAGGGGATGAACGGGCGCTTCATGGTGTGAGGAAAAGTTAATGGGAACAGGAAGGAACGGGAAGGGGATTTTAACCGCAAAGAACGCAAAGGGCGCAGAGAGAGGACACGAAAAGACAGATGACGAATGCGTAAGGGGCATGGTCACACATCGATCTGTAAATGCCAGCCGACCCCAAGGTCAGCGGCGGCCTGCAGGATGCGTTCGCACGCTTTCAAGTCGTCGAGCGCTGGTTGAGCTTCGGCCCGCAGGAGTAATGCCCTGATGGTGGTCAGGCCATCCTGCGCGGAGAATTGTTTCAATGGCGGTAATTCGATATCGGTGTCCTCTACAAATTCAGCCAAGTCTTCCGGCGGCATGCTGAAAAATTCGGAAAGAGGACGGACGCCAAGCTGGCATGCGGCCGCATCGAGCGACTCGATGTGGCGCGACAAACTTTTGCCATCCATCATGGTGTCCAGGCCGTCGATGGCTTTCTCCAATACGATGTAATGTGCAACGCTCATAAATATTGGATGGTGTAAATAAGGTCTATATCAGGTTACGCCTCAGGTTTCTTGTGGCCATATTTTTTTGGGCCGGGGAATCCGAGGACGGGGTTTTTTCGTTTACTGGAGAGGTCGTATAACCATGCGAAAAGGTAGGTGCAACATTCGCCGAGGCCGGAGGCGGTGCAGCCGATCTCTCCGATGGTTTCGGCGCGGAGACCGCCGAACCACGGAACAACCGCCTCGGTCAAAAGGCCGACGATGAAAACGGCGATGGAAAGGAGCATTAGGACGGCGAAAATGATGGCGAAGGTGTTTTTCATTCCGGGTCTATGAAGCAAATAATCATGAAGAGGAAGCAGAGGAGCAGGCTGGCGTTGAGAAAAGATGCGACGAGGAGGAGGCCGGGGCTTTTCTCGCGCCGGACCCACGCGGCGATGGCGGTGCCGATGCCGATGCAGACGGTTGCGCCGACCAGAATGAGGCTGGCGATGTCCGAGCGGGTGCCGGCGGTGAAGGCGAATAGGAATCCGAACACGGGTGCAAAGGCGGAGATGGTGGCGAAAATGGATTCCGGTTTGGTGTGCGTCGGCGCGGTCTCAGCAAAGAAGGTTTTGATGATGTAGGTGCGCATGGGGTGAGTTAAGGACGAAGTGCGGAGGTTGGCAAGGAGGATTGGGGCGGGCGCACGGGGTTTGATTTGAGCCTCGTCACGTCGGCTCCAGAAATAACGAATGAGAGGATAGCGAGGTGAGATGAAAGAAGGATTCGGCGTCAGATGGCGGTTGGGCGTGCTGCGAGCCGGGACGGCTCGCGGTCCGGGGAGGAGTCAGCGGCGCTCTGCCGAGACGCCGCTACGGGGAATTAAATTGGGTTGTGTCGGTGGCGCGTGGGGATTTTAATGTGCTGGTGTTTGGTTAAGGGTTTTCCCGGGATGCGGAATTTTTCTTTCATTTTTTTAGCGGCGGCGGAATTTCACAAAAACGCCGGTAGTGTTTTAAGCTGCCTTCTTGATCAGTCCGGCTGGCGCGGGAGAAAGCGCTGTGGCTACCCAAAGCTGTTCGCTTCGCGAACTGTGGTCCCGCGGTTGCGCCGCACCCTCTCCATGTACGCTTCTAAAGGCAGTCAGTTTTTTACGCTCGCCCTCACCCCGGCCCTCTCCCCCGGGGAGAGGGAGAATCATTCTCCGATGGTCGCGCATTGGGCAGAGCGATCCCATTTCAGGGGTTCAAGGCGCGAAGTTCACTTAGGCGAGATCTCTCCCGTTACGCGGGCGAGGGCAACGCGGCAACTTAAGACACTACCTATGCGCCACGACGATGACGCGTGGCGTGGTGGGAGGTTGTGATGGGTAACCGGGTGCTGCTGATAAGCCCGAACCGGTGCGTGATGCCGGAGGCGGTTTTTCCGCTTGGCCTGGCGCATATTCAAAGTGCGCTGGAGCAGGCGGGGCATGTGGCGCGGGTGCTGGACCGGTTGACGGATGCGCAGCGGATGGAGGAAGTGTTACGCGGGTTTCAGCCGGATTACGTGGGGATTTCGCTGCGGAACATCGATAATGTGATCATCAGGAAGCCGGAAACTTATTTTGAAAGCCTGCGGGAGGTCTGTGAAGCGGTGCGGCGGGTGCGGCAGTGTCCGGTGGTGGTGGGCGGGAGCGGGTATTCGATCTATCCGGAGCGGTTGCTGGAGTGGAGTGGGGCGGATTTTGGGATTTGCGGCGAGGGCGAGGGGGCGTTCGTGGCGTTGTTGGAGGCGTTGGGCAAGGGCGGGGATTACGCGGGGATTCCGGGGTTGGTATGCCGGCAGGGCGGGAAAATCGTGATGAATCCACCGAAGGCGGCGGCGCTGGCAGCGCGTAAAGAATGTCCGTCGCGCCCGGCTGAGTGGGTGAGCCAATACCTGGAGATCGGCGGGACGATGAACCTGCAGACGCAGCGTGGGTGCGCGCACCGGTGTTGTTATTGCACGTATCCGTTGATCGAGGGGGTGACGCATCGGCGGCGGGACGCGGAAACGGTGGCGGAGGAAGTGGCGCAATTGGAGCGGCTGGGAACGAAGTTCATGTTCATCGTGGATTCGGTGTTCAACACGTCGCCACGGCACGTCACGGAGATGTGCGAGGCGATGATCCGCCGGAAGACGACGTTGAAGTGGGGATGTTTCCTGCGGCCACAGGGATTGACGTGGGAGCTGATGGATTTGATGAAGCGGGCAGGGCTATCGCACGTGGAGTTCGGGTCGGACAGTTTTTGTGACGCGGTGCTGGAACAGTACGACAAGCGGCTGGCGTTTGCGGATATCCTGAGGTCGAGTGAACTGGCGCGGGAGGTGGGGATTGAGCATTGTCATTTTTTGATCTGCGGCGGCCCGGGTGAAACGCCGGCGACGCTGGAGAATAGTTTTGAAAATTCGTTGCGGCTGCAAAGCCCGACGATCATGGCGGTGGTGGGGATGCGGATCTATCCGGGCACGCGGCTGGCGGAGCGGGCGCTGGGCGAGGGACGCATCATCGCGGAAATGGACCTGCTGCAACCGACGTATTATCTCGCGCCGGGATTGACGGAGGCGGAGGTGTTCGGGCGATTGAAGGAATTTGCGAAGCGATCGCCGAACTGGATATCGAGCGACCCGCCGCCGTTTTTGGGGAAGTTGATAGCGAGCCTGCGCGAGCGGGGAGTGGTGGGGCCGTTATGGAGCTATTTCACGATGATGCAGCGGGTGATGAGGTAGGGAAATTCCACAATCCCAAATGCCAGTTTTCGGTTGGCGAATATTAGAAGCCTGGGCGATAGCAGACCTTATGCATAAAATTATGCCTTGCTGACGGCATGTCTCATGCTAGGTTTTGCCTTAGGTTTGCAATACACGAAGTGTCATTTAAATCGTCTGATACGACACCGTTTATACGGTGCCGTGGCGATATTATCACTGGCGCTATGGCTGTTTGTGGCTGCCGCCGAAGCATGGACACCGCTTCATGCGTGGTTGCATGGCGGAACAATCCCTGAAAATGACGAATGCACACTTGTCCTGCTGTCCCACGGAAAAATAGACACGGCCTGCGGTGATGTACCGATCGCTGTTCAGCCAAATTCGTTTGAAGCTGCTCCATCCGCAGAAATTTCCTTTTGTTGTCCAGTCGTCGGCAATCTTTCTCTCGATCGCGGTCCCCCAACTTCTCTTCTCCATTCCTGATAGTCCACCGGTCTTCGGAGACCGGATTTCACTGGTTTAATAACCTGAATTATTTCGGCGCATTGCTTGGAGGCATGGCCGTTTGGAAAGTTGTGAGATCATGAAAATTCTAAAAATCAGCGGGTGGAACTCCACCCCTACGCCGCATGAGAGAGTTGAGAAAAGTAAATCTGGGTCCGTTGGTCTTTGATCCACGCCCGTCACGTGTCTGGTTTTTTGTTGCCGCTTCAGCTTGCCTGCTGATTGCCGGTTGCGCGGTGGGTCCGAATTACAAGAGGCCTAGTGCACCGGAGGTCGCTGGCTATACAGAGCATCCAATCACATCCACTGTCACCGCGACAAATGCAGCCGGCGGTGAGGCCCAGCATTTTAACACCAGTTCCGACATCGCCGGAGACTGGTGGACGTTGTTTCATTCACCGCCGCTGAATGAACTGATTGAACTTTCGCTCACGAACAATCCCGACCTGAAGGCCGCACAAGCGGCATTACTGGTGGCGCGGGAAAATACCCAGGCACAACGCGGTGGTTATTATCCCAGTGTCACGACAAGCTTTTCGGCCAGCCGCCATCAAGATCCGCGTGCGGCGCTGGCGGCTGTGCCCAGCGATAACTCCTATCTCTATAATCTATTCACGCCACAGGTCAGCGTTTCCTATACGCCCGATGTTTTCGGTTTGAATCGCCGGACCGTGGAGTCGTTGAAGGCGCAGGAACAAGGCGTGCGTTTTCAGATGATCGCTACCTACACCACATTGACCGCCAACCTCGTGGTCACGGCGATTCAAGCAGCCTCGGTGCAGACGCAGATCGATGCCACCCGCCAACTCATCGGCATCAACTCGAACATGGTGCAGATATTGCAATACCAATTCACCAAAGGCTATGCCAGCCGCCTTGATGTGGTGGCGCAGGAATCGCAACTCGCGCAAGTCATCGCAACGCTGCCACCGCTCATCAAACAATCAGCCCAGTTGCGCGACCAGTTGGCCGTCCTCGCCGGTTGTTTTCCGAACCAGTTACCCGCCGAACATTTTGATCTACTGGACCTGCAATTGCCGGTGGATTTGCCAGTGAGCCTGCCAGCGCAATTGGTGGCGCAGCGTCCGGATGTCCTCCAGGCCGAGGCCAATCTGCACTCTGCCAGCGCCCAGGTCGGCGTCGCCATCGCGAACCGGCTGCCCAACATCACGCTGAGCGCCGATGCGGGGAGCACCGCGCTCTCGATCAATAAAGTATTCACTTCCGGCACAGGCTTTTGGGCTTTGGGCGCTGCTGCATCGGCTCCCATCTTCGAAGGTGGAACATTGCTGCACCAGGAGCGCGCCGCAAAAGCCGCCTACGTCCAAGCGGCGGAACAATATCGCAGCACGGTCCTCACCGCCTGCCAGAATGTGGCTGACACTCTCGTCGCGCTGGAACAGGACGCTGAAGGTTTGAAAGCTTCGGCCACCGCTGCTGATGATGCCCAAATAACGTTGGATTTATCACAGCGCCAATGGAAGGACGGCTACATCAGTTATCTCGCGCTGTTAAGCGCGGAACAAGCCTATCAACAAACGCGCATCAACCTCGTGCAGGCCCAGGCCAATCGTTTTGCCGACACGGCAGCATTGTTTCAGGCGTTAGGCGGAGGTTGGTGGCATCGTGGGGATTTAACCAAGGATAAGCATGAAAAATAAATCATTGGATGGAATAGCCGTCGCCGCTTTGGCGGTGACACTCATTGCATCGTTCACCGGCTGCTCGCCCAAAACAGACAGCAACCCGGAAACTTCCTCCGTCACGGTCAGCAATGTGACCTTGTCGGCAGCGCAGTGGCAGAAGGTCCAGCTTTACACCGTCGCACCGTCAAAATTTCACAAGACGACCGAGACGACCGGGACGGTCGATTTTGACAACGATCAGGCTACCAGCGTGCTGGCACCCTTCGGCGGGCCGGTGTCGCGGTTGCTCGTTTCTCCCGGCGACAAGGTCAAGGCGGGCGATCCGCTCGCAGAAGTGGATTCGCCTGATTTTGCGACCGCCATCAGCGCCTATCGCAAGGCCATCGCCACTGCCCGAACTCTCCGCCAGGTGGCCGATATAGACAAAGACCTGTTCCAACACAACGGTGTGGCCCAGCGCGAAGAGGAGCAGGCCCAGACCGACGCCGTCAACGCCGAGGCCGACCGCGATGCCGCACTGCAGACGCTCGTCTCGCTGAATATCGACCCGCAAGTCATCAAAGAACTCCAGTCCGACCGGCCGGTTTCGCGACCGGGTGGCATGATCAACTCGCCCATCGCAGGCACCGTGGTGGAAAAACTCATCACGCCAGGCGAGCTGCTGACAGCGGGCACCACACCCTGCTTTACCGTGGCCGATCTGTCGCGTGTCTGGGTCATGACACAGATTTTCGGTCCCGACCTGGCTTCGGTCAGCGCCGGCGATTCGGCTGAAGTAGAGACCGGCTTCGCGACGAATAGTTTTCCCGGCAAGGTGGACAACATTTCTGCCCTAGTGGATCCCAACACCCGTTCGGTGATGGTGCGGGTGGTCGTCGAAAATCCCGGCGATTTCCTGAAAAAACAGATGTACGTCCGTGTGCGGATCCAGGCTGCCCAGGAAAGCACCGGCCTGCTGGTTCCCGTCTCGGCGATTTTGCGCGATGATGTGAACCTGCCGTTTGTTTATGTCGTCCAGCCCGATGGCAGCTTTGCACGGCGGCACGTGACACTCGGATACCGCACCGGCGACCAATACGACATTCCCGAAGGGCTGCAAGCGGGCGACCAGATCGTCGTCGATGGCGCCATCTTCGTTCAATTCCTGCAAAACCAATGAGCTCGCCATTGCCTCCACCTGATTCCATGCCGCGAACGGCTTCGATGATGAACCGGGTCATCGCCTCTTCGTTGCGGCAACGTTTTCTCGTCGTGATCCTGACGCTCGTGTTGATCGGCGCGGGCACGCGTTCGCTGGAGCGTCTGCCCGTGGATGCGTATCCCGACCTTTCACCGCCCATCGTTGAAATCATCACCCAGTGGCCTGGACATGCCGCCGAGGAAGTGGAACGCCTCATCACCGTGCCCGTCGAAGCCGGGATGAATGGTGTTCCGCAGATGACGACGCAACGCTCCATCACGCTCTACGGATTATCGGATGTCATCCTCACTTACAACGATGGCACGGACAATAATTTTGCCCGCCAGGAGGTTTTTAACCGTCTTTCCGGCCTCAGTCTGCCGCCCGGCGTGACGCCATCGGTGTCGCCGCTGTCTTCGCCTTCCGGGCTGATCTATCGTTATGTGCTGCAAAGCCCCGACCGGTCACCGATGGAACTCAAGACCTTCGAAGACTGGATCATCGAACCTGCCTACAAATCTCTCGCCGGAGTGGCGGATGATTCAGGTTTTGGCGGTGGCACCATGCAATACCAGGTGCTGCTCGATCCGACTAAGATCGCCGCCGTGGGCCTGTCAGTGGTGCAAGTGGAGGCCGCGCTGGCAGCCAACAATGGCAACGCCGGAGGCGGATTCTATTCACAGGGCGGCCAGTTCTATTATGTGCGCGGCCTTGGACGACTGGAAACATTGGAAGACATCGGCAACGTGGTCTTGGCGGTGAATAATGGCACGCCGGTCTTGCTCAAAAACGTCGGCCGCGTAGTCATCGGCATCGCGCCGCGGCTCGGGGAATTCGGCTTCGAGAAACAGGACGACTGCGTGGAAGGTGTCATCCTGTTGCGCACCGGCGACAAAACCCAGGACGTGCTAAAACGCGTGGAGGCAAAGACCAAACAGCTTAACGAGCAAGTCCTGCCCAAAGATGTCAAAGTCGTTCCGTTCTACGACCGCACCGACCTGATCAAGCTGACGACCGATGTCGTGGAGCAAAATCTATTGTGCGGCATGTTGCTGGTCGTCGTCATCCTCATATTTTTCCTCTACGATTTTCGTGCGGGCTTGATCGTCGCCGTCACTATCCCGCTGGCACTGCTGTTTGCATTTATCTGTCTCGACGTCCAAAAAGCCTCGGCCAACCTGCTTTCCATCGGTGCGGTGGATTTCGGCATCCTCGTGGATGGCGCGGTGGTGATGGTGGAAAATATCTTCCGCCAGATCGCCTTGCGCCAAGGCACGCGGCTCAATGTCATGGAAATCGTGCGCGAGGCCGCCGCCGAAGTGGATCGTCCGCTGTTCTACGCGGTCGCGGTGATCGTCGCCAGCTTCCTGCCCATCTATGTTTTGGCTGGCCCTTCTGGCACGCTGTTCAAACCGATGGTGGATACGATGGTGTTCGCACTGATCGGTTCCTTGATCGTCACTCTGACTCTGCTGCCGGTGTTGTGTTCGTGGTTCATGCGGAAAGGAATCCGCGAGCGCCGCAACGCCGCGTTCGAAGCCATCAAATCGGTTTACACAAAAGGCCTGGATTTTTGTCTGGCGCATCCGTGGAGCACGACGTTCGCCTCAGTGCTGCTGCTGGCTAGTTCACTGCTGCTCATTCCGCACATCGGCGCGGAGTTCATGCCGCAACTGGATGAAGGCGCGTTGTGGGTCCGCGCCACGATGCCTTACACCATTTCCTACGACGAATCGGCAAAACTCACCCCGCAGATCCGTGCGGTGTTGAAATCCTTTCCCGAAGTGACCACGGTCGCCTCCGAATTGGGCCGGCCCGATGATGGCACGGATTCAACCGGCTTCTTCAATGTCGAATTTTTCGTCGGGCTCAGGCCTTACCCGGAATGGACCGGCGCGTATCGCACCAAAGCCAAATTGATTGAAGCCATCAATGAGAAGCTCCAGCAGTTTCCCGGGGTCATCTTCAACTACACCCAGCCGGCGGAGGATGCGGTGGACGAGGCGGAATCCGGCTTGAAAAGCGCCCTGGCGGTCAAAGTCTTCGGCTCCGACCTGGACGTGCTTGAACAAAAGGGGAAGGCCATCAAAAATATTCTGGAACAGGTGCGCGGCATCAAAGATGTGACGCTAGTGAAGGAACTCGGCCAGCCCAGCCTGGATATCAAGATCAACCGCGCCACGATTGCACGCTACGGCGTGAACGTCGCCGACATCAACGCTTTGATCACGACCGCCATCGGCGGCGACGTGGCCACGCAGGTGGAACAGGGTGAAAAGCAATTCGACCTCGTCGTCCGCCTTGAACGCCAATACCGAGACAATCCCGATGAGATCGGCAACATCCTCGTGCCCACGCCGGGCGGACAACAGATTCCGCTGAAGGAATTCGCAGACATCCGCGTGATGAACGGCGCATCGTTCATCTATCGCCAGGACAACGCGCGCTATATTGGCGTGCAGTTTTCCGTGGCCGGACGCGACCTGGCTGGTGCGGTGGAAGATGCCATCCAGCAGGTCAAAGAAAAAGTCAGCCTTCCCGAAGGTTACCGCACCGATTGGGGCGGTGAATATACGGAATACACGGCGTCACGTGCGCAATTGAATGTGATACTACCGATGACCGTATGCCTGATCTTCGGGTTGCTGTTCGCGCTCTACAGCAATTTAAAATTTCCGTTCATCACCGTGGTGGGGGTGGTGTTGTCCGCACCCGTCGGTGGACTCATTGCGCTCTGGCTCACCGGCACACCGTTCTCGGTCTCATCGGGCATTGGATTCCTCGCTTTATTCGGCGTCTCGGTACAAACGGCGGTCGTCTATATCTCCTACGTGAACGAACTGCGTCTCAGCGGCACGAACCTGACTGAAGCCATCCGCGAAGGCGCCATCCTGCGTCTGCGACCGATCATGATGACTGCGCTGGTGGCGGCATTGGGCCTGTTGCCGGCAGCTCTGGCCACTGGAGTTGGTACGGACACACAACGACCGTTTGCCCTAGTCATCGTCAGCGGCCTGTTCACCCGGCTTTTGATAAGCATCTTCCTCATGCCCGTGCTTTATACACTTGTGGCACGTTCGGGTGACCGTCTGGAAGTTTGATGATTTGGCTTTGGCTATCGGGCGTGCCTGCGCCCGGATTTGAGCAACCGCAAGCCAGAAGGATTTTCGCCGTATTGGTTGCGTCCGCTGATGCCACGGCCCGTGAGGAGCCAGAAAAGGACGATCAAAGCACCGATGAAAGGGATGAGCCACAGGAACATCATGGCGCCGGAGTGGTCCATGTCGTGCCAGCGTTTGACCGAAGTGGCGAAGAGCATCCAGGCAAGGACGGAGTCGGGTGTGAAAAAATACAATGTCCGGGTGGTACGGCTGCCCACGTTATGGTCGGACATAGCAATTATAGCCAGACTGATCCCCACGCATAAAATAATGATGCCGGAGACGACAACGCAATATTGTCGCCGGCTGATCCGCCCTTCGAGCGAGAACAGGAGGTTGCGGAGGTGCATCGGAGAGGAAATTAAACGGAAAGATTGACGACGAAAAGGATTTTTATTTGACAAGTTTTGACTTTAGTTGTAATGTGGCGATAGTTCTTTGATAAATGAAATGTGATGAGCGGTTAAATGGGTTAAATCTGTGACTGGTTAAATGGGAAAAATGGGTCCGTTTGGCCGCAACGATTGAGCATGAGTTAAGGGTAATTAAGGATAATTAAGGATAAAAAAATTAGGAGGCGGCTGCAGGATGCTGGCTCTTAGTCCCTGCTGTCGGGTTCATTACGACAAGCTGAGAATTATTTTATACGTTATTCCATTTATTTTTTGAAATCGTTCCGTGGCAAAAATCCGTTTAATAACGTTAATGACACTAATCACACGTCGGTTCAAAAAGGCGCAAAGTCACATGTGAGATGATAAAAGCAGTTTGAAGGTGGTTCTATAATCTGGAGGCAAAATTGTAATTGCTCCATCGGGCGGAATGCCCTAGCTATGAGTAAAGCTTAAAGAAAGGCATTATGATAATTCTGATAATCGTGGCGGCGGTGATTCTGATTCCGTTGTTAATCGTAGTGATGTGGGCGATCAGCACCTTCAACGGGTTGGTGGGGTTGCGCAACCGGTTCAAGAACGCTTACGCGCAGATCGATGTGCAACTCAAGCGGCGCTATGACCTGATCCCGAACCTGGTGGAGACGGCGAAGGGTTACATGAAGCACGAGCGCGAGACGCTGGAGAATGTGATCAAAGCGCGCAACATCGCGTACACGGCAGCGCAGTCGGCGGCGGCGAACCCGGGCGATTCGAGCACGATGAAGAACCTGGTGTCGGCTGAAGGTGGATTGACGGGCGCGCTCTCACGGCTCATGGTCGTGAGCGAACAGTACCCCGACCTGAAGGCGAACCAGAACATGATGCAGTTGACGGAGGAATTGACCTCCACGGAAAACAAGATCTCGTTCGCGCGCCAGGCGTATAATGATTCGGTGATGACGTACAACACGCAGCGCGAGGTGTTCCCGGCGAATTTCGTGGCGAACATGTTCAACTTTGGCGCAGCGGAATTGTTTGTCATCGACAAGCCGGAGCAGAAGGAAGCGCCGAAGGTCAGCTTTACCTGATTGTCCGGCGACCGCGGCTAGCGATGGCCGTAATTTTCGGCTGAAAGCGGCGGTCATCAGACCGCCGCTATACTTTCGGGAAAATGGACTTCTTCCAACAGCAAGACAACGCACGACGCCACACGAAGTGGCTGCTCGTCTATTTCATCATGGCGGTGGCGGCGATGCCTTTCACTGGCTGTCAGTCATCACCAAATCAGGAAGACGGATCTTTTGACAATCTCAGACAGCGCGGCTCTGTTGCACACAAGCCATCCGGAGACTTTGGAACTTTTCTGGTTCAGCAGGTATCTCATTTTGGGGGCCATTCTTTGACTACTAACACTGTGCCGAGTCTTGATGGCAAATGGTATGTCGAATCAGATAAAGAAGGTTTTGGCGTGATGTTATACAACGTGCCAACCACACGGGTTCAGTCCTTTTTGCAGCAGGTTTATGGACCACCACTTGATGTTGTAACTAATGTTGAAGGCCAGCCATTCGGTTGGTATGGAGCCCGCCAAATTGGCGTCGCTCTTCAGTTTATTGGCGAAACGAATGGGGTTGGTTTTATTTGCGTGAAGGGACAGCAGTAGCCATTTAAAAAATAGGCAATGGACTTCTTCCAACAGCAAGACAATGCACGACGCCACACGAAGTGGTTGCTCGTCTATTTCATCATGGCGGTGGCGGCGATGATCGTGGTCATTTATGCGGCGTCGGTGGTGATCTTCAACGGCGTGCAAACGGCGCAGCACAACCGTCATCACGCCTACAATAGTGACGACACGCCTATGCAGGTGCAGCTTTGGAATCCGGAATTGTTCCTGGGCGTGAGCGGGGCGGTGCTGGCGGTGATCATCATCGGGAGCGCGAGCAAGACGATGGAGCTTTCGTCCGGCGGCAGTGCGGTGGCGGCGATGTTTGGCGGGCGATTGGTCAATCCAAACACGGTGGATCCCGATGAGCGCAAACTGCTGAATGTGGTGGAGGAGATGTCCATCGCCTCAGGCGTTCCCATGCCGCAGGTGTATGTGCTGGACCAGGAGGAAGGCATCAATGCGTTTGCCGCTGGCCACGCTTCGAGCGATGCGGCAATCACGGTCACGCATGGCGCGATCAAAATGCTTTCGCGCGATGAATTACAGGGCGTCATCGGCCATGAGTTCAGCCACATCCTGAATGGCGACATGAAATTGAACATCCGGCTGATCGGAATCGTTTTCGGGTTGCTGTGCTTGACGGTCATCGGGCGGATCTTGTTGCAATCGGGTGGCGGAAGAGGAAAGGAAAGAAATGCGTTGCCGCTGTTTGGCCTGGTCCTGATCGTCGTGGGAGCAATCGGTATGTTTTTCGGGCGGATCATCCAGGCGGCGGTGAGCCGGCAACGCGAGTTCCTCGCGGACGCGTCGTCGGTGCAGTTCACACGAAATCCACTGGGGCTCTCCGGCGCGCTGCAAAAGATCGGATGCTGGAGTTTTGGGTCGAAGCTGGAATCACCGCACGCTGAACAGGTGAGCCATATGTTCTTCGGCAACGGTCTCGGCGACCCGTTGTTTAGTTTGATGGCGACGCATCCGCCCATTCCTGACCGCATCAAGGCGATCGACCCGACCTGGGACGGGAAATTTCCGCCACTCAAGGCGGAAATGATTCCGGTCATCCAGCGCGCGGCGTTTTCGGAGTTGGACACGGCGCGTAGAAAACCGATGACGCCCGATGTGATCGGGACATTATTCGGCGGCGCCATCCTGGCGGGCAGTGTGCAGGAACGCACGCAGCCAGACGTCCAATCGAACACCATCATGTCGAACGTGGGCCAGGTGACAACGGCGCACCTGACCTACGCGGCGGAATTGCGCGATTCCATCCCGCAAAAAGTCCGTGAAGCGGCGCGCGAGCCTTTGGGCGCGGTAGCGTTGGTCTATGGCTTGTTGATGGGCGAAGACGGGCCGGACCGGCAGGCGATGTTAAAGGAATTTGCCGAGAAGGTGGCGCAGCCGGTGTACGACGAAACGGTGCGGCTATTGCCGCAGATGTCGGACATCGCCGCGCGGGCAAAACTGGCCCTGGCGAACCTGGCATTGCCCGGCCTGCGCCAGCTCTCCTCCCGGCAGATCGACGAGTTCAACCAGACCATTCAATTTCTTATCGAATACGACAACCAGGTGGACCTGTTTGAATATTGCCTGCAAAAAATGGTGCGGAAGAACCTTGTTTCACAATTCTCGCCGGCGGAAAAAACGGTGGTGCAATTTTATTCCAGCAAGCCGCTGTTGCCGGATTGCGCAGTGCTGCTCTCCGCCATCGCCCATGCGGGGCAGGATAACGATGCGGATGCGGAGAAAGCTTTTAATCTGGGTTCGCCGTATCTGCGTGTACCAGGTGGGTTCATTTCCATCTTGCCATCCTCAGCGTGCGGTTTGGAGCAGATCGATGCAGCATTGAACCGGCTCGCGCAAGCGGCGCCGCAGATAAAAAAGAACGTGCTCGAGGCCTGCGCCCAGATCGTCGCCGCCGACGGCGTGGTGAAGGAGGCTGAGGCAGAACTGCTCCGCGCGGTGGCAGATACGCTGGATTGTCCCATCCCGCCCTTTGTGCAGATGGAATAACCAACCCGATCTTTCGCGTCCCATTCTTTTATTTTCCATTGCCTTAAACGTTTGGCGATTTACGATTCCGGCCACATGACCACGGCAATGTTTTCAAAGGCTTCCAGTTGGCCGGGGAGTCGGCCGGGGAATTGACCCACGAGCGAACCACAAGGAGTGCATCACTTACGTTTCATGTCCGGTGATCTGGAGGGGCAGGTGCTCGAACTGCCTGAAGTGCGCATCACCTTTGGCCGCGCTGACGACAATGTCATCGTGACAAACAATCCGGCGGTGTCGTCGCATCACGCGGCGCTCATGCCGGAATCCGGCGGATTCGTCCTCTACGACCTGAATTCCTCCAACGGCACATTCGTCAACGGTGAACAGATACAGCAAAAGCGCCTGTTGAACGGCGACGTCATCCGCATCGGGATCCTGGAAATAAAATATGAATTGGGTGTCGCCGAGGAATCTCCAGTACGTGCGCCGCTAGAGCCGGAAGCAAAAACAGAACCGGAAAAGGTTGAACCAGAAAAAGTCGTTGAAGAGCCGCCGTCCGCGCTGGTTGTACCACCGCCGCCACAACACAAGCCACAGATGCGGGTGGTACTCCATCCGAAGGAAGAGGAGCCGACGGTGCAGCCCGCGATTCCGCCCAAGCCTCCAGTCACCGAACCTGAGCCTCCGATGGTGGCGCCGGTAGTTATGGCTACTGCTCCGGCCCCAGTTGTCGCGCCGCCGGCACCGGAAAAGGCGTCGGCAGTTGAAAAGCCTCCAGTTCGACCAGCTCTTCCACCTCTGCCACCAGCCAAACCAGCGGCTCCCGTTATTGAGCCGCCGGCCAAAGTGCCGTTGCCACCCGTTGAACCCATAAAGCCGACACCGGTTGCCGCACCACCTGCACCACCAGCACCAGTAAAGTCACCGATAGTCGAAAGGCCGTTGGCCAAAACACTTCCGCCACTGCCCAAACCAGCGGTTCCCGTGGTCGTGCCGCCAGCCAAAGTGCCGTTGCCACCCATTGAACCCGCTACTCCTCCGCCAGCTGCCCCGGCAGTGCCGGTGAAAGTGGTGGTCGCAGAAATCATCCGCGAATATCCGCGCGATTTGCGGACGCAGTTCGAAATCCTGCCCCCGGTGAACGCGTCCGCTTTTGTCGAGGATGCCAAGCAGTTAGTGGCATTGCGCGAGACGAGCGCGCAGTTCGTTCCATTCAAGACCTGCTGGCCCGCGTATGACGCCATGGATGCCGCGCAGCAGCGTTGGTATTTCTATTGGCGCGATGTGTTGCGGCACGAACAATATCCCACCACCGATACCGCCTACGCATTTCTCCACGCGTACGAACTCATCAATCAGGTCGGTGCCCGGAATGCCGCGGATGGCTTCCGCCAATTGCACACGCTTTGGCTGCGTTACCGCGCCCGTCATCCACGGATGGACGCCTATTTTGTGGATTGGCTCGCCGATTACGTCATCGTGCATCCATGCGGGGTTGATCCGCTGAACATTTATTTCGAGGCGTTTGAACTGGGCGGATTTGCGGGCAACCCGGACTTGTTGCTGAACCGGGTGCTGGCGACGAAGGATGCTCCGTTGCCACGCCGGTTGCTGCTTGCCCTGGCGGACTATCCGCTGCGATACAGTAAATTTTATCTGGATGGCAACCAGAAGTTGCTTGATGAATTCGTCCTGAAAGCTTTTCAAGTGGTGGACGCGCGCTTGTTGGAGACAGAAGGATTGGGGATTTTGGAGAAATATTCGCCGGATGCGACGGAAACAGTCCGCCGGGTGCCGTTCCAGGGAGCCTTATGCCTGGGAATCACGGAAGAGATACCCATCGCCACGGTTCTGCCGTTCACCAAATCCCGCAAGCTGCGTGATTTTGCCAGTGCGGTCGTCAAACATACGGAAAATTGCTTTCGCGAGCTCGCCGGTTATTCCGGTCGCCTGCAAAATTATGAACTGTCACCGGACTTGCGGTCGACCATCAGCACATTTATCCGCACCAATGCCGCCAGCCTGATAAAGCCGCCAAAGAGCGGCGTGTTTGTGCGGGTGGAAAACCGGTTCAGCAACCGGGATACTTTGCGCAGCATTTTGATCCGATGCAGCGCGGATGAACTGGAGGCGATCCGGTCCGCGTTGGGGCGGGGTGGTGTTGGCATTCCCGCAGAGATCGTTGAATATGTGAATCAACTGGCCCGCAGGTTCCTGGGCGATGCCTTGTTTTTTTGCAAAGAAGCGGCCTGGTATGTGGCGGACGACTATCAGGAAGACCTCGGTTTGCTCCTGTCGCATTCAGGAAAAGATATTCCGGGCGTGTGGCAAAAGTTAATGAGCCACCTGTCCGACACGCAGCGGCGGATATTGGCGGCCGTCGCCTCGCAAAAAATCTTTTCGGATGAGATCCGGCAACTGTCCGGCAGCCGCGCCGCCCTGGAAACCGTTTTTCATTCCATCAACGACCTCGCGCGCAAAACGCTCGCAGAGGATCTGATCGATACGGCAGCCATTCCGCCCCGCATCAACCGTGATGACGCTGAATTGATCCAGCGTCTGCTTGCCAAATGAAAGACCAACGCTGGGGCTGCGTGCGCTCCAAAAACACCCTGCACAGCTTGTGCGCAGATATTTTGCGTTTTTGAGGGGTGTGAACTCAACGAGAGGCCTGTATTTATTGGGTTTTCTGTTCCTGAAAGATTTTACAAAGAAAATGTTATTAGCGTGACCATCACAGTTACAAGAAGGGGAAGGTGTGATATAACGGTAGGATGAAAAAAGTTAGAAGTCAGAAGGTCGAAGGAAGCGTGCATTATCGTGTTATATCGTGTTAAAAATAAGAAATCTTTTTTCCGGTCATTTCAAAATGGCTCAAAAGTCACTTAAAGGACACTGCGGACGGGTTTCGGGGTTTGCAAAATTACAAGGTTTAGCCTATTTACCCCCATGGCAGTTGAAAACATAGTTTCCATCCGCAACCTGTCGAAGCTCTATTCCCAGGGCGAGATACAGGTCACTGCGCTGGACAACATCTCGCTCGATATCCAGAGCGGCGAATTTCTCACGTTGATGGGGCCATCCGGTTCCGGCAAATCCACGTTGCTACATATCATCGCGGGAATCGACCGGCCTACCAGCGGTGAATGCCGGGTGCAGGGCATCGACGTCACAAAGCTGAACGAATCTCAGCTCGCCGATTGGCGAAATCAAAACGTCGGCTTCGTTTTCCAGACATTCAATCTCATTCCCGTGCTCACAGCCTATGAAAATGTCGAACTGCCGCTCCTGCTCACGCGGTTGAACCGCAGCCAGCGGCGCAAGCAGGTTGAGACGGCATTGGAATTGGTCGGTCTCGCCGACCGCGCGCGCCATTTGCCTAAGCAACTCTCCGGCGGCCAGGAACAACGCGTGGCCATCGCGCGGTCACTGGTCACTGACCCGGCGATATTGGTGGCGGACGAGCCGACGGGAAATCTGGATTCCCATTCCGCGCAGGAAGTGTTGTCGGTATTACAGGCCCTGAGCCGGCAGGCGAGCAAGACCATCATCATGGTCACGCATGACCCGCGCGCCGCATCGTTCGGTTCGCGCACGATACATCTGGAAAAAGGTGAACTGAGCAAATGACCGTCACGACGTTCATCTTGAAGAATGCGCTGCGTAACAAACGCCGGGCAACGCTTTCCATTCTCAGCGTCGCGGTGAGCCTGTTCCTGCTGATCACGCTGCTCGTGGCATTGCGTGAGATCACCACGCCGGTAGAGGGCTCTGGCTCCGAGTTGCGGGTGGCCGTTCGCAGCAAAATCTCCATCGCCAATTTGTTGCCGGCCAAACAGCGGCCCATCATCGAACGCATTCCCGGAGTGGAATCGGTGACGCCATTCACGTGGTTCGGCGGCAAGTACAAAGGGGAACAGGGCATGTCATTCGCACAGTTCGCCATCGACCAGACGAAGTTGCATGCGGTTTTCGGTGAACTGAAACTGACGCCGGATGAATTCAAGGCGTTTGAATCGGAGCGGGAGGCGGCCATCATCGGCAAGATCACGGCGGACAAATATAAACTCAAAGTCGGGGACAAAGTTGTACTGGAGAGCACGGTCTATCCGGTGACGATGGAATTCAAACTGGTCGCCATCTATACGGGCACAGCGGATGATCGCAACATGTTTTTCCGCCAGGATTATCTCGATGAAAGCAGTGGTGTTAAAGGCATGATCGGCATGTGGTGGCTCAAAGTGAAATCGGCCCAGGATATGCCGCGCGTGTTAAGCGCGATCAACGCCGCCTTCGCGAATACTTCCGCGGAAGTGCGCGCCGAAACCGAGCGGGCCTTTCAGCTCGGCTTCATTTCCATGTGGGGCAATATCAAGTTGCTTGTGATGCTCATCTGTAGCGCGGTCATCTTCACATTGTTGCTGGTCAGCGCCAGTACCATGAGCATGGCCATTCGTGAACGCTTTCGTGAACTAGCCATCTTGAAAGCGCTGGGCTTTCGCCGTCGCGAACTGTTCACCTTCATCCTCGCAGAGAGCTTTGGGCTCGCTGCGGCTGGTGCGCTCATCGGCGTAGGGGGCGCTTATCTGATCTTTACCTATGGTGACATCACCAAAATGACCTACGGCATATTTCCCTCGTTTGAGGTGACGCCGAAAATAATTGCCACGGGCGTGCTGGTCGCAGCATTGCTCGGCATCGTGGCGAGCATCATGCCCTCGATCGCCGTCGCGAAAATGAGTGTGACGGACGGGTTGAAAACTTTGGATTAACCCGATGCAGCTCAATCCCATAGTAATTCTGTTCGGCGTGATCGTGGTGGCGTTCTTGCTTTATCTGCTGTGGCTGGCTTACACCATCATCACCTCACCGATTCCGCTGAACTATAATTTTAAGAGCGTCATCATACGCTGGCGTTCGACCCTGGCGACCATCCTTGGCATCGCGTTGGTGGTGACAGTTTATATTTTGTTGCATGCGATGGCCGCGGGTCTGGAGCGGTCCAGCGCGAACACCGGTGACCCGCGCAACATCATGATTGTCCGGAAAGGTTCCACCGCCGAATCCAGCAGCATCGTGATGCGCGAACAGTTCAAATTGATCCAATATCTTCCCCAGATCGCGCGCGACGAAAAAGGCCAACCCATCATCTCCGCTGACCTTGCGGTCATCATCAATCTGCCGCGCCGCGATAACAGCGGCGAAGCGAACGTGACCATGCGTGGCGTCTCGCCTATGGGCATGGCCTTGCGCCCGCAGGTAAAGCTGGTCAGTGGCCGCTGGTTCGTGCCGGGCAAACGTGAAGTGGTCGTCAGCCAAAAAATGGCCACGCGATTCGCCAACACCGATGTCGGGCAGAAATTCAAGACCGGCGGTCATGAACTTACAGTCGTGGGTTGGTTCGATGGCGGCGAAAGCGCGTTCGATTCCGAGATGTGGATGGATGCGGACGAGGCGCGCTCCATTTTTGACCGGGAGAATTATTCCAGCCTGCTCGCCCGCACGGCGAACACAAATGATGCCGCCGCGTTGATGCAGCGCATTGAGAACGACAAACGCATGGCGTTGCGCGCAGATTATGAAACCACCTATTACGCCGAGCAGACGATGACGGCGATGCCCATCAAATTCCTTGGCTCGTTCCTCGCCACTGCCATGTCTATCGGCGCCATTTTTGCGGCAATGAATACCATGTATGCCGCCGTGGGTGCGCGCACCCGTGAGATAGGTACATTGCGCGTACTGGGTTTTCGTCGGCGCGTCATCCTGGCCAGCTTCAATCTTGAGGGAGCGATTCTAGCGGGCATCGGCGGAGTGCTCGGGTGTGCGCTGGCTCTGCTGGCGCAATATTTATGCCTGGCGTTCGGTGTCCATTTCGGGACGCTTAGCTTCAACACATTCAGTGAAGTGATTTTTCAATTCCGGGTCACACCGGGACTGGTGGTGCAGGGGATGATCTTTGCGGTCGTGGTGGGGATTATTGGCAGCTTGTTCCCCGCAATCCGCGCTTCGCGATTGCCAGTGATAGCATCTTTGAAATCGGTTTAAGCAGCGGACTTAGAAACTTGGCTTGCTAGAAGGGCTTGGTGAATCTAAGTTAAGCGCCCTTTGGTATGGCGGGGTAGCCAAGTGGTAAGGCAGGGCTCTGCAAAAGCCTCATCCGTCGGTTCGATTCCGACCCTCGCCTCCAACCTTTAGACGCTGTGTTAAAGGGCTTTTTGAGAGGTTCAAGGGGGTGACTGTAAGCGAAAGTGTCAGCAGGAAGATGCACTCTGAATTGCACTGCATCAATTCTTATGCACTCTCCACTTACACCTTAACGGAAAAGGCCAAACTTCCTTGATACTGGTATGTATGAAAAACCATTATCGAAAGTTCCGTAGAGGCAATGTTTGGTGGTGTCAGGATAATGAAACTGGCAAACAGCAGAGCCTCAAAACCAAGGACGAATCAGAAGCCATTGAACTGCTTATCGCCATGAATAAGCCATCGCAGAACGCAGGCTTTCACCGCCAAATGGCAAGGACGCACTTGCTGGTTGCAGACGAAAGGGGCGCAACGCGAACGTGGCAGAATGCCTTTGACGAGATTATCAGGCTTGCCAATGGCCCAACCAAAGCCCGTTGGGAACGAGTAAAAAAGTGCAAATCGTTTGATAAGATTCGCAGTTCGATTATTTGCGATACAAAAGCGGAGGACTTTTTCAACGTCCTGAACGATGGGAAGGTTTCTACCAACGTCTATTTGCGCCGGTTGCATAATTTTGCAATGGACGTGAATTGGCTACTCGCGCCAGTCCTCGTTAAGAAGGTTTGGCCCAAAATCCATTACAAAGACAAACGAGCTATCACAGCAGACGAACACCAACGAATCATTGGCCGCGAATTGAATGCTGAAGTCAGGTTGCCTTCACTGGAAAGCTTCGAGAAGGCGATGAAAGATAAGATTGTGACACTCAATGCAGTTGCGGCTTAATCAGGTCAATCCCAGAAAACAAAAAGGGCCAGAAGCAAAACACTTCTGGCCTTTCTTTTTTAAATTTTTTATTACGCCGCCAAACTCTCTTGGCCAACTTGTCCTTTTGTGCGGCTTGCATTTTTAGTCTGCCAATTCTGGCTTACTGCTTGCGTGGCATCGTGTAACCACTCAGGGCTTTCTCCTAATCGGGCGATGTCAACGGCTGCGAAGTAATTTCGTGCGCTTCGGGCTAGGGCGTCACCAAGTGGTTTGAGCAATCCGCATCGAATCAAAACGGGTATGTCATGTTCTGAAAAACCGAGTATCCATGCAGCTTGTTGTGCATCCAACCTTGCCTGAACTCGCGTCGGAATTGCATGGATTTGCACCACGCTTTTGCTCCCGCTCGTTTGGGGTAAGTATGACTTGTAACCTGTGGTATTTTTCCTTTCTTTTGGGTTTAGGGTTAATGTTTCCATGCTCACATCTTATTGAGGGCTTGATGAAAAGTCAATTAAAAACACTTGACAGGAGTAAGTATTTCTGATTAGCCATTTGTTTAGTTTTCTAGTCGCCGTCCAGAAACTAATTCGTTTTCAAACTTCCTTTTCAGCGATGCTTTTGAATACGAGAAGGGCCAAAACCGCCAAAAACTCGTTTGCAACCTATCAAAACAGTAGTGAAGTCGTCCGGTTGGACGATGGAGCAAGCGTGAACCAATTGAAACCTAAAGCTCGTAAAAAGAACTCTGGCAAGTGTGTAATGCACAGGCTACTGCGGGAGCACGCGGCCTTTGAGCCAGATGCCGTTGAATCAAATAAAACGGTCTGTTGATACCAAGCCTCACCCGAAAGGGAGCGGTAGGTAGGAAATCAGAAATCAGTAGAACGGTGGCACTGCTAAAGACGAAGAACTGGACATAGGGGCGCAACATAACCCAGCGTTGGATTGACAAGCTTTTCAACGCGCCTGCCACAGAAGATGGTTGCGAACGACAACAAGCTGTAATGCAAGGGCTGAAATATGGCCCTGATAGGATTCATTTGTCCCTGCCTTCCCTCACGAAGCGTTTAGCGGTAGGTAGGAGTTAATCAAGGACAGTTCAGAGATTAATTACTTGGCTGGCGTTTATCCTCAAAGGCGCGGAACGCGCCAGTGCCCGAAGCAGAGCGAAGGGCACTTAACCATTCGTTTACATGTCAAATTCGCTTCGCTCATTTAAAATCCCTCGCGGGATTTTATCAGTCACTTACAACCATTGTGAATCTTTGTTTGTGACAGAGAGCCGCAACGCCGAAAACGAACCAATCATTTCTTGGCGGCTTTTTGTTTCGCCCACCGTGCCCGTTGTGCGGCTCCAATCTTTGCCCTTGCCGCTTTTGACATTCGCTTGCGCTTCTTTCGGCCATTGCCCACAAAATGACCGTCATCCCCTTTAACCTTTGCAGCCTTAGGGGCACTGGCTCCCATTCCTGCAATCACCGTTTCAACGGCGGCTAATTGCTGAATCAATTGTTCCCGATACTTGAATATGTCCATAGGTCGTCATTCCTGACAGGCGGGCAAAGTGCCGTCAATGAAATTGTTTCCTTTGGGTGGCGAGCAGTTTGGCGGCATCTGATGAAATGATTGGGGCGGCAATTTGCACATTGCTATTGGTATCTCCCCAACTGGCTACGGCATCCAATTTTACCATCGGATTGATGCACACTGCGGCTTTTCCGTTGCGTGGTTCCTCGCCATATTCGCCCTCAGAATAAAACACTGTGGCTCTTGTAATCGTGAGAGTCTTAATCGTTGAAAGTGATTTCACCCTGCCAAAATAATCTGGCTCGTCGCCCTGTGGAAAAACAGGGGTCTTAAATGCACGGATGCAACGGACGATTTCTTCCGGCGTCAACACGGCCTCGCGTTTCTGGCGTTTTAATTTCGGTCAACTGAGATAAAAATAATCTATCGCGCCGGTGTCGGTGTATCGAACGCAAAGCCCTTCGGCGTTGTCCAGAAAACCAATGTCATCAATCGTTCTGCCCAATGAAACAGTGCGGCCTTGGAGCGCGTCTGAATTTTGCGTGAGCGAGGTTTTATCAAGGCCAATCAATTGCGCGTATTGCCATGTCCGTTGAACAAGGGCATTGGTGCTTGCCTCGCCGCTGGCAGTAGGACGCCGCTCCCTGGCGAAACTTATGAAACCGAGTTCCGGCACAACGGCAAAATAATCTGGGCGGGGGTCGCCTTCGATTACATTGTCCCAGAGTGTGATTTGTTTCTTGAACGACTTGGGGAATGGATTCATCTGAAAACCGCAAAGAGGCAGGATGTTGGAAACGGTATTTTGGGAAAATGTTTGCGGGAGCTTTCGATACGTCCAAATGCTTTTGGGTAAGAGGTTCGTATCTGCCAGCCAAATGATATTCGCATTGGTCGAGATGTGCGGCGAAATATCTTCCAACGTCATCGCATGAGAGGCGGTAGAAAAAATCAAAAGAGCCAACAGCACTAAGACACGTTTCGGAAAACTTTGAAACGGCGGATTCACCGCGTCACCAAAATTCTTCCTGCAATTTCACCATGCGGAAAGCGGGACGTAAGAACATCCAAAAACAGTTCTCCCGTTCTCAATTGTAAAACTTGGCGGTCAGTTAGTGTCAATCCACCCGTATAAAGAAACTGATGGGGCAATCCGATTGCGTTCGGAAATCCGCCGACAGGAATTTGGACGCCAAATTTTGTGTTCAGTTGAATGATTGGATTCTTGGTGTTGGGGCCGGTGAAAACGCCAACTTGTTTAAACGGAAAATTATCCAGCGCAACTTGCCATGCCAGCGTCGAACCGCTCAGACTGAATGCTGCTTCGCCTCGCCGTTGGCTGTTATTCGGGGGAACTTCATTGCGTCCGCGTAACAGGGTGGAAAATTCTTTTGGTGTAACTGACCAGATTTGCCCGCGCAATTCGCCTTGCCGAAACTTCGACGTTTTCAGGTTCAAGTAAAGAGAGCCACGCAACAATTGAAGGACTTGACCGCCAGTCAAAGTGATTTGTCCATCGTAAACCAGAATGCTTGGCTGCGGAGAAAATGGGGCAGGGGGTCTTTGAATTTCCGTGGATAACGGTGCAATTGGCGGGAAGGGAGTCGGGGGCAAATTAGAAATGCTCCCGTCGCCCAAGTCAGCAATCAATTGAGATGAGCGATTGTCTGGGTTAGCTGGCCCAAATATGCCTGCGCTGGTTGGCTGAAAAGAACTGTCCAACTCAAGATGGTAAGTCAGCGCGTAACCATCAACAAAACTATCGAGCGCGAATGTGCCTTTGCCTGAATGAGTGCTTTTGTTTGATGGAACTTCATTGCTGCCGGTGAGATTTGCGACAAGCGAAATCGAGTCAATGATTTGTCCGGCCTTAATCGGTGTGTTTGGCGTGGATTCGTAGGCCCAACTGGTGACTTCGCCATAAATCGCCGCATCGCTAACGATGCTCGTTACATACATCCAGCCAAAATAATTCGTTCCACTGTTTACCAAATCGAAACCGATGTAACCGGATGGCAAACCCGCGAAATGGCTTATCTCTGAAAAGCTGCTATCAAACGCCGCAACTGCGCTAATGGTCGCGTGTCCAAACTGGTCTGTTTCGTTGCTATACCACTGCGCGTCCAGAATCGAGTCGAGGGATGGCCCGATTGTCTGCCCTCGTTCTAGTGCGGCAACCAGAAAGCCTAAATCGGGCGGTGGTTCGGGAATTGCAATGACGCTGTTGCTACCAAGCGGAGCAATAACCGCGTTTCCAACACTGGTTTCCGCTGCTGGCCCGAAAAGAGAAAAGTCCGCTACATCATCGCCATCAACGTCTATTTCATTCTGAAAAGGGGCAAGCACGTTGTAGAAAATGGACTGTTGCGGTTTTACAAAGACAACGCCGCCTTGCGCTATTGCGTTTCGATGAAATAAAAGCGTGAGCGTGAGGCAAACGCTCCACGCCCACGAGGTTGGCAGACTTCGTTTCACTGTAATTGGACTACCCGATAGAATTGCATTTGGTTCGAGCTTGTTGTCGCTAATGCGACAATGTTTGTCAGGCGGGCGTTAATAATTCCGCCAACGGTGGTCCAGTTGGTGGTCGTCAAATTATTGTTGGCCTGCAACTGATAGTTTTGCCCTACGACCGAGGCCCAACCAACCGCGACTTGATTTGTGGCGACGGGCAAAGGTGCGCTGAGTTTTAATTGCGGCGTTGGCTGCGGAACGTTGCCACTAATCAGAATCGAAACCCATTGCACACTGTTGCTTTGCAAGTTCCCTTTATGGGTGACTTTGATTGTGTATGTGCCATTCGTCGGGCTTGGGATGTAAATTTGCTCCACGTTGTTTCGGCTGTCATCGCCCTTTGTGGCGATGGCCGAGCGAGCCGTGGAAGTGCGGTTGGTTAAGTCAGGATTCAGAACCCACGGCAAATTCGTTGTTCCGTTCGGTGCAAAAACTCGAAGGTCAAGGTCGTTCACCAGTTTTGGCGTTGGATTGTTTAAGTTCGTTGCGCTGTTTGGTGTGCCAGCGGGGTCAGTCCAGCAAATGGTGACTTTCAGCGGACTATTGGTGTTGCCTGCGCTCACAACAGGGAATTGGATGAATTGACCGTTTGGCAACAATACCTCCTTAATCTGATTTTTCAAACCGTTCGTTGCATCTTGATTGAGAAGTGTTGCTGCCGCCTTTGTATTCATCAGCCCCCATCCAAAACGATAACTAGGGCCAGTATTGGTGGTGCATGAATCCGCCGTATGGATGACAAGTCCCTTTACCGTGGATGAGAGCAATTCGGCAGAGTTTGTGTGAAGCTGCTTGTAAAACTGAGTCAGCAAATTGATTGAACCGGCGACACTTGGAGCGGCAAAGCTTGTGCCGCTGCCCTGTCCATAGGCAAAGTCGCTGCTGCTTAAAGCAATGATATTGTTCACACCATCAGCAACAACATCAGGCTTAATGCGCCCGTCATCTGTCGGCCCAAGTGAACTGAACGACGCGAGGATAACATTTGTGGCAGTGGTGAATCCGCCAAGTGGATTGACTGCGCCAACCGTCAAAATGTCCTTTGCGACGGCTTGCTGTGAAAGTGAATCATATCCACCAGCATCGCCATCCAAACCACGAATGCCATTTGTGACAATCACTGTTCCCGCCAGCGTAAACTCAAAATGGTTCGTCTTCTGAACGGGTGGGCCAAAAGCCTGTTCGTTTCCCGCCGCCCAAACTTGCAAATAAGTAGGTGCGCCAATTGCAATCGAATCCAGTGGCGCGGTGTTCGTTGTGTAGTTGCCAAACTTCGGGTCTTGGTTCGTGCTGATTTCTGCATTGCCAAGCCAATACCATTGGCCGAGTGAATCTTGAAACCAACCGGCGCGAAACTCGTATGAATGATTTGAGAGGCGCATGTGATTTGTTCCAACTGCTGCTGTCATTTCACCGAGGTCGCCATTGAAATCTCGCGCTTGAACTTGTGCTTGGTAGGACATGCCTTTAGCGGCAGTGCCGAGTGGCACGCCATTGCTGAAAACTATATTCGCTCCCGTAGCAGCGAGAATGCCCGCAACTGCTGTTGAATGGTCAGAAAGAGTTGCAACCCCATCCAGTTCCACGACGCGGGAACTAAATTCAGAATGTGTCAAACGCGGAGAAGCTTCGTCCCATTGGCTGATAGTGGTATTTGTGCCTGTCAGATTAAAACCTGTCGAGCCTGCTGGCCAAACATTCGTTGTGTTGATGGTGGTAGCCGCTGCTGTGTCACAAGGTGCAAGATAAAACGGCACGTTGTCCTCGCGTCCTGCCAAAGTTGCCGTTGTCCCGTCAATCAGTTGAATGGAGGTTGGAACGCCAACCGCCGTTGCCCACGACATTGCCTCGTCACGTCTGGACTGTTGCCAACTGGTCGTTCCATCCGATGTTGCTGCAAATGTCGTAATCTGCGATTCCATCAAATTCTGAAACGAGTCAGCCGGTGTCCCGTCTGCGTTGTTGATGCTTTCATGTATCCAATCCGAAACCGATGCGAGATTGTTGGAAAAAGTTTCTGGGGACAAATTAAAATACGGGGAGGCATCAATGTTAGTGCCTCCGCCGTTTGGAGGTTGATTAGTGCCGAAAGGCGGAATTGGTTGGGCAATAACAGTTTTGGTGAGGGCCAATACGAGCGCACCCGCCATGACAAACTTCCGTAGATGATTGAATGCTTTCATGGTTATCGGTTTGATTTTGTTTTTCATTGTTTTCCCGTTTCTGGCGAATGCCCCTGTTTCAGAAACGCGCTGGTGGTGCAACTTGAACTTCTACGCGTCTCCTTTGGCCTGTGGAACTATATGTAAATCTTCCACTGCCGCTTACAAGCAATTTCATTCGCCCATTGAAATCGCTCGCAAATCATATTTTGTCATTGGCCTGACTTTACACGCTCTGCGTCAATTTCCGCCCTCATTGAAAGTGGCGGGATGAAATAAAACGTATCGGCAGAAATACTAAGGCCAAAACCAGCGAGACGCGCCGCATGACGTTCGCATTTTTGTTCGTAACTTGCAGTTTGCTGATTTGCTGAACTGGCTTCATTCGCCAAAACAGTCGCGTCACGCTGCGCGGTGGCATATTTGGCAACTTCTGCATCCTCTTGGCGTTTGTTGTAATTGCGAACGCGGTAGTTCTCAAAGACGTAAGCGGTTGCTGCGTTCTGTGCATAGCCTTGTGCGAGTGTTGCATGGTTATTCGCTTCCCCTGCCGCTGCCATTGCCTTTGGCGTCACACGGTTTGCATAATCTGTGCTACCGGCATAGAGGGCGAGGTCATCGTTATACGCTCGCATTTCGTCAAGAATGGCCATTCGCGTCTGGATTTTTTCCTGTAACGATTTTCCCTGTCGCCAGATTTGTTGAAGCTGATTTTCCCAAAGGCCGCTTTGCGCCGTCCGGTTTTTAATTTGCCCAAATGTCGTAAGCTTCAAATACGCTGTTTTGTTTTCCAGAACTTCCCGAACTTCATCATTGGACAAATCTGCAATTGCAATCCGTGGCAGATAGACAAAGTTTGTCGCCAACAGCATTCCTTTTGAGTCGAAAACCCGCACGTCACCACTCGCATTTGCAAGTTGGATAAAGTTATTTGTTGGCGGTTCAACAGGTTGGCCGGTCATCGGGTCAAGAATCTCCGTAGATTCATTGGATTGATTCAATGCGATTTCCGGTGAGTGAGGCTGTTTGTCGTAGGCAAATAGGGTTTAGTCCCAAACAACGATTCCCACATGCAGGCGACTTGCCTCAAATAACCGCTTCCCAGAGCGTGATGGTCGACACGCGCGCGGCGATTTACACCAGCGCCGCGGCCTGGGCGCTATGGTGCGCCGTTGGATGTGAAAAGGGCCGCGCACGGCGGTGTGCCGCTGCCACAACATCAACACAGCGCGGAGTGTGATCACGGCGGTTGCGCGCCCGCCGCGCATCAACTGCTCGTCGGCATCCAGGCCGCCACCAACCGTTACGCCGGGTTTTTTGGTCAGGTTGCGATTGTTTTGCGTTTTGAACCAGTCTCAAGCATCTCCGTCACTTATGTAATTATGAATCTATTCCCAAAATCTTTAAGCGCAGAATCGGACGATGCTGCTGTCTTATTGGGACATTTCATTCTCCGCGTTTCGGCGGGCCTTCAATGGCTTGCCGCTGGCTTCTATGTTCATGGCTCCAATAGTTATTCACACCGCACGATGAGGTTTCTGACACCCTCCTTTTTCGCCATGTCAGCGTGTGGACAAAATGTTATCAGTAAAATGGCGGTCATCCTTCAAGACCACAGTTGTCAGCGGCAGCGGCAGGCCGATCCCTTCCAACGCAAATCGTTTCTTCGCCTGCTCAAGCAAATCGCATTTGAGCGTGATGGCGGTAAGAGCATCCGCACACCACATATCCAATGTGAGCACCGCGCCTGTGGCACCTAGTTGTGTGAGTGGACATCCGCATACCGAGGTGGCCTTAGGATGCTTGCCGCCCAGGTCCAGCAGAATGATGCGGGCTTTATCAATGTCCGCATCGTAACTGATGCTCATCGGCACAGAACAAACCACGCGCGGGTCGTTGGTGGTCAGATTGATGGTAGTCTGACTGGCCATGAGGCTATTGGGAACGACCACGCGTCGATTGTCATCCGTCTTCAGCAAAGTATATCCGAGGGTGAGACTCTCCACTGTTCCGGTTTCCAGTCCGGTTGGCGCGGTGACCTGCAGCCGGTCGCCCAGTTTAAAGGGCCGATAAAGTAAAAGGGAAATTCCCGCAACCAGGTTGCCGAGCGTGTTTTGCGCCGCCAGGCCGACAATCACCGTGATGAGACTGATACTCGTCAGCGAAGCGGTTCCTAAACTTGACAAGGCCGGGACGAAATGGGCGTAGGCGACAAACGCAGAAATATAAACACAGTAGCGGGCCAGCTTGGCGAGGAACTTGACGGCCATGCGATCAACGTGCGCGTGTTCGTCATGTGCCAACACCCGTTGGACGGCCAGTCGCAATGCACTGCCGAAGAGCCACGCCAAGAGTGCGAAAACCAAGGCGAATAAGACCGCGCCTCGGAGCGTGGACGGATCGGCGAATCCCCCGCTTTTGACTTGATCCAGGAAATTCATAAGCGTCTAACGATCGGTCTCTAATTGTGATTCTGATGGCTTGAGTATTTCCAGCGCGGCCTGGGGAGACATCTTGGCTTCCATCGGCAAGTCCGCGGCGAGTGAGGTGCTTGCTCCTGCAATGGCTTCACTGAGTCGCTCGGCCAGCTGGGCGTAAGTTTTTCCGTCCCAAGCGACTGCGCCTGCGGTGAACCCGCCGCGTGTCGTCGCCATCGAATTGGTTCCGACCGTTTGAACTTCCCACATTGTAGCAAAACGAATCGAACCTGATCCATTTTCCTCGCGTACTCCTTCGCAGGCCAAAATCCTGATCACTACTTCGCAATCCAACGTCGTATCTCCGTGCGAGTTTAGAGTCACGCTCGCTACTTTGGAGGAGGCGATGAGATTTTCTTTCATCACCCGACTGATTCCTTGATCGAGCGGCTCGGCCCACCAGTCGAACTCGGCGAAATGTATTTCATTCGTGCCTGTTCTGACCACCATGGACCTGCTTCGCAAATAAGCCGGCAATTCCACCGGCTTCAATCCAATCTTTAATTGTCTGGATTTGTTATCGGCGAAGCGCTCCGTTGCGACCTGCGGAACGGTCAACACATAGAATCGGGTTGGATCATCGTGGGGGCGCAAAAAGCCACATCCGCCCAGAAAAGCGGCAGCGAGCATGCACAGCAGCAAATGAATTGGACGGCATGGAAATATACGGTTTGGTGATTTGGTTGTTTGATTGGTTTGCATATTACGGCTCTTTGTCGGGGCGCTTCTTCCCGGTAATTAAGGCGTTTGGATTTCGCTCCAGAAAGTCCGCCAATCGTTGCAGTGACCCGGCGGTTTCGGTCACCTGCTGAAGCGTGCGAATTGCTTCCTCGCTTAAGCCACTCTGCGGGCCGAGAAGTTTGTCGATACTCTCTGCTGCGTCATGGAACGAATGCAGTGTCCGAACGAGTTCTGCTTGCACGGGTCCGACTTGAGCGTCGAGCCTGGTTGCCAAACCCTGTACTTCTATTGCGGTCTTGTTGAAATTAGCGAACACCGCCTTGGCTTCAGCAGAACTCGCCAGCGACTCGATGGATGCCGCTGCCGCCGTTACCTTGGCCACCATCTGCTTCAGGTCCACATCACTGACCTGGCGGTTCACAGTTGCGAGCAGTGATTGGAGTTCACTGGAAAGTCCGGCGAAATCTACTTTGTTCAAATTGCTTGCGACCTTGGAGAGGTTTTCCACAAGTTCTGACATCCCCGAGCGCAACGTTGGCACGACGGGATATTCACTCTCGCCATCCCGATGCGGCGCGGGGAACTCCTGGGGGTCAAAAAAATCCAGCTCCACAAATTGCAGGCCGGTGATGCCGACCAAGTCAATCTTGGCGCGTAACCCTTCGTTGACCAGCCGTTCGAACGTGGCACGATCCGTAGTCTGAATCATCTGCCCAGCCAAGTCAGTGATCCCGCCCTTGTCCAACTCGGCGATGACCTCCACCTGTGACTGCCGGGTTTTCGCATCATAGTGAACCTTGATGGTCGCCACCCGGCCCACGCGAACGCCCAGCAACTTAACCGGACTGCCGACATCCAAACCTTGCACGGATTCGTTGAAATAAGCCGTGAACCGCGCTGGCTTGGAAAACAGGTGGAGGGATTGAAACGAGAGGAGTGCGACGACGACCAGTATCAGGCCACCGAGCACAAAGGAACCGACTAGAAATGGGCTGAGTTTAGTTTTCATATGGAATGAACCTCTGCTTTGGCAAAGGGAGTGCGATTGCTTTGGTTTGCTGAATCCGCATCCTGATTCAGAAAATCCCGGACGCGCGGATCCTTGCTGCCGGTCGCCAGTTCACTTGGCTTACCTTCGGCAATGATGCCCTTGGCTGTGCGATCCAGCATAATGACACGGTCAGCGAGCCTAAAAATGCTGGAGAGTTGATGTGACACGATGACCATGGTTGTCCCCAGGATATCCCGCACCTGCAGGATCAGCCGGTCCATTTCCCGAGAGGTTATCGGATCCAGGCCCTCGGATGGCTCATCGAAAAAAACAATTGCGGGATCCAATGCCAGAGCACGGGCTAATGCGGCGCGTTTCTTCATGCCACCGCTGAGTTCCGACGGATAAAGCTCGTCCGACCCGGCCAATCCCACTTCCGTCAGTTTCAGTGCGACGATCTCTGCGCGGTCGGCGTGCGACAGCGATGTGTGTTCTTCCAGCGGCAGCGAAACATTTTCCGCGAGCGTCATGGAACTCCAGAGCGCGTTGTTTTGGTAGAGCACACCGAACGTTTTCAAGATTTCCCGTCGCTGCATGGCATCCGCCGCGATAAAACTATTTCCAAAATAGGCGACATCGCCTTGAAATGGTTTCAGCAATCCGATCAGACAGCGGAGCAGGGTGCTCTTGCCACAGCCGCTGCCACCGATGACGAACAGCACTTCTCGCGGATGAACGGCAAATGAAACGTCCTGTAAGACTACGGTTTGGCCGTAACCGCAGGTGAGGTTCTTCACTTCGATCACAGGTGCGGTTGTGCTGGTGCTCATGGGTTTGTCAAATTTCCAGCACATTGAAGATCAGGGCGAACAAGGCATCGGCTATGACTATCAACAGGATGCCAGTCACCACGGCTGAGGTCGTTGCCTTGCCGACGCCAGCAGCGCTCCGTTCGCACTTCATTCCGCGCAGGCAACCGGCGAGGCCGATGGCCAGGCCGAAGAAAATACTCTTGATCAGGCCGCTGGTGACGTCTGAGAGTCCCACGCGATTTTGCGTTTCCACCCAATAGGCTGCTGCCGGAATGTTCAGCATTGTCGCTGAGACAAACATTCCACCCAGGATGCCAAGCACATTTGCGTACAACGCGAGAATGGGCATCATTAGCGTCACTGCGAGCAACCTGGGTAATGCCAAAAAGTCCACCGTCGAAATCCCCAACGTCTCCAATGCATCAATTTCCTCGTCTACCTTCATGTTGCCAAGCTGGGCGGCAAAGGCGGCGCCGATGCCGCCCGCCATGATTACGGCGGCCATCATCGGCCCCATCTCGCGCACCACGGACAGCCCGACCAGGTCTGCCACGAAGACGGCGGCCCCGTATTGTTGCAACTGAATCGCGGCCTGAAAGGCCAGGATGACACCCACAAGAAAACTGACCAGACTCACAATCGGCAGTGACGACACCCAGCATTGCTGCATATCGACGAGGCAATCCAGCCACCGAAATCTGCGCGGGTTCTTCAACGCGCCGACAAGGCCGAGCGTGCATTCGCCAACGAACGAAATGTTCTCCTTTGCGTTCCTCACCAACTTTTTTATCTGGGTTTCGGCCCGTAACAATTTCGAAGCAGAAACCACCCTGGGCGCCGGTTTGGGCGCGTGAGTTACGGCGACTTGCTGCAGGAGGATTCGTAAATTCTCCGGTAACGCTTCGGGCTGAAGCGCGTGCTTGTTCGCCACGCACCACGCCCGGGCATGCACTAGAAAGAGCAGTAGTGAGGTGTCCCACTGGCCCAATCCGTCCGGGACGATGCGCACATTCGTTGCGGCGCGATGTCCCGATAATTCATTCCAGGAAGGCGTTATGGTGTTCAGTCGCCAATCGCCTCCGACTTTCACCACACAATCAGAGCCGGATACGCCGGCTTCCAATTTCGCTGTGGCGGCTTTGAATTCCGTGCTTTCTACCGGCAATAGATGGCTCGCCGTCATAAGTCGGAAATCACTTTGGCCGGAAGCGCGGCTGCTTTACTATGGGGTGTATCCCTACCGGTTCATCTTACAAAACAACTTCCGTCCCGGGCATGACACTGCGATCAAAACGTCTGCCCGACCGTGGAAATCTGTTTTATTTATTATTGCTCGTCTGCATTCTGCAAAGGTGGATTTTCACCAGCAATGAGATGATCGCTGGTGATGGATTCGTCAAAGCGGTCGTTTTTCATCGGTATGTTTTCTGCATCAGCCAGATGCTGGGCTTCCGGTGAGCTGGCTACCCTCAAAATCGAGTTTCTTCCACCGAACGGGTTGGGCACGGATTCCCTGGCTTGCGGGTCGGGCTGCCATTGTCCGTCCACCACGAGGCAGTATTCGTAGGTGCCGGGTGCCAAGGCTGTTTCCTTCCGCCAATGACCACTTCCTATGGGGTGCATAGGTTTGGTGCTGGGCTGCCAGTCATTAAAGGTGCCGGCGACCGAAACAGTAGCGGCCTTACAATCAGTATATTCAAAACGGACGGGCACAAATTGGGAAGTGGCGCTGCATGCGTTGGCATGGTTATGGTTGTGTTTCATGGATCGATGTATTGGAAAAGTGAGTTTTTGAGTTCGGAAATATATCCAGAGTCACGTTAATATATGCGTCTACAGAACCTGTGTAGCTATGGGGTGTAACCCCACCATTGCATGAAAGGACGAGGTTGCTTAAATTCAGGTTAGTCGCCGCGTCGAATGAGTTAAATGCGAGGTGGTATGGTCAGTTGCTCAAACAAGCGATGATTGCTTCAATCACGCGTTTCGTTCGCCGGGATCGCGAACCTGGATAGACAAAACGCCCGCCTCTTTGGCTGGAAAATCGTTTCCACCGGGGAATAGAGCGTCCCCGACAAAAATCATTTCCTGAATTGTGACGCCTAACGTGTCCCGGAGTTTTCTAATTCCGTATGCTTTATCAATGCCGGGCTTGGTGACATCCACCGAGGTCGTGCCGCCCAGGTGTATGGAAAATTCGGGGATGAGCGTGTCGAGTTGAGATTTCATTCGCTGCCGTTTGGCGAAATCTGCGTCCCACTTTTTCTTTTCCTCAATGGGCGCTTGCTGGCCCAAGGCTGAGAAAGTGATCTGGCTACCCCGATCTTCAATGACCTCGCCCCACGCCTGGTGAATCTCGTAGTCCGATATTGCCATCACCTGCTTTAACGAGCGGACAATCTTCTCCTTTTCCTCGGCGGTGAAATCTTCTGAGTAAAGAATTTTCCAGCCAGTGTCATAACGATAGAACTTTGTCCCACAGGTCGGGAGAAGTGACAGGTTCTTCAGACGTTCATCATGGGGAAGATTAGACAGCACTTGCTTTTCAAACTGCGGCCAGTCGCCGCCGGAAATCACCGCTACCTTCACAATACACAGCAGAGTGCTGACTAGTTTGGCCATCTCAGCGTCGAGAAGTGTTTTGCTTTCGGCTAACGTGCCATCCAGATAAAAAACAATAAGTCTTTTCACAAATCAGATACATTCCGGAAGTGAAATCTGCAATAAGCTGATGGTGACCTTCGGTCGGCACATACACGCTCCAACCACAGCGGGCAGCATCATCACGTCCCCCCTTAACGATAGCTTCCGAGGCGCCGGTTGACCCTCGGATGTATTGGGGATTGCAAGCATTGTGCTCATGGAATAAGCACCGCAGCCCCTTCGAACCGACCGGCGCGAAAATCGGCGAGGGCTTGGTTGGCTTGGTTGAGCGGATAGCGCGTGGTCTTCGTGACGATGCCCATCTCCGGCACCAAGCTTAGAAAATCAATTCCGTCCTGCCGTGTGAGATTCGCAACTGACACGAGTTGCCGCTCTTCCCAGAGCAGTCGATACGGGAAGCTTGGGATGTCGCTCATGTGAATACCGGCGCAAACGACGCGGCAACCCTTGCGAACTGCTTTCAAAGCGAGTGGCACGAGATCGCCCACGGTCGCAAAAATTATCGCGGCATCAAGCTGCTCTGGCGGTGACTCGTCTGAACCGCCAGCCCAAGTCGCGCCGAGGCTTCGGGCGAAGGCTTGGGTTGCAATATCTCCCGGTCGTGTGAAGGCAAACAGAGATCGCCCCTGCCACTTTGCAACCTGCGCGATGATGTGCGCCGCAGCACCAAAACCGTAGAGTCCAATCTTTTTCGCTTCGCCAGCCATGACCAGCGATCGCCAGCCGATCAGTCCAGCACAGAGCAAAGGAGCGAGCGATACGTCACTGCCGGTTTCGCCGAGCGGAAATGCAAAGCGCGCATCGGCGATTGTCGCCGTCGCGAAACCGCCATTGCGGGTGTAGCCGGTGAAGAGCGGATGGTCACAAAGATTTTCACGGTGCTCCAAACAATATGGACAGACACCGCAAGTATGGCCGAGCCACGGGATGCCAACGCGCTCGCCAATTTTCAATCCCTCGATGCCAGCCCCAATTAAATCAATCCGGCCAACGATTTCATGCCCCGGAATGACTGGGACTTTCGGGTGGGGTAATTCACCATCCACGACATGTAAGTCCGTTCGGCAGACGCCACAGGCAGATACCTTGACGCGAATCTCGCCCGGCCCGGGCTGCGGATCAGCCAGTTCGGTCCATTCGAGAGCAGCCCCAATTTTGTTCAACATCATCGCATACATAATCTGTTCCGGTTCCGCCAGTGAACCACCGTCAAATAATCGGCTTCGACCAGGTGGCGGCCTCGAGAAATGCGGTTTTGTTCATCAATACTCAACCCACAGAAACGCCAAGGATTCGACCGATTAAAGCGGTCACGGTCATTGCAAGGGCGCCGCCGATGGTGACACGTAACGCGGCGCGACCAAGCGGCGCTCCACCAAGATGACCGCCAAACGCACCCAACCCCGCAAGACTCACCAGCGAAAACGCCGCAATCATGGGAATGCGCAGGGCCGCAGGCGCAACGAGTAGAGCCACGATCGGAACCAAGGCAAAAGACGCAAAACTAGCGGCGGATATCCACGCCGCTTGCAGCGGACGCGCGAGGGCTGCCTGGTCAATCCCAAGTTCATCGCGCATATGTGAGCCAAGCCTGTCATGCGCGCTAAGTTGCTCCGCGACTTTCATCGCAAGATCCTTCTCCAGACCCCGGTTCACATAAATCAAAGCAAGCTCCTGCAATTCGGCTTGTGGTTCCGATGCAAGCTCCTGCTTTTCGAGACTAATGTCCGCCTGCTCCGCATCGCGTTGCGAGCTGACCGAAACATATTCGCCTACAGCCATTGACATGGCTCCCGCAACCAGTCCCGCCACACCAGCGACCAAAATGGCCGCCTTGGGAGCTGAGGACGCCGCCACACCGATCATGAGGCTTGCGGTCGAAACGATGGCATCGTCCGATCCGAGCACTGCGGCACGCAACCACCCCGCGCGCCCGCTCCGGTGCATTTCCCGTTGGTTAATAAAAATGACCGGTTTCGTATTCATGTCCCAACGTGAGTCATCGCGCGCTTCAAGGTCATGCAGAAAAATTTGGTTATCTTTTCAACTAGCCGCGAAGTCTATGACCACGCGTGACGCCACTTTGCCGTGCTCAAGCCGATCAAGGATATCGTTTATCGCGGAAAGAGGTTGCAATTCGATGTCGGCCTTGACCTTGCCTTCAGCTGCGAAGGCGAGCGCTTCGGCCATGTCCTGACGCGTGCCAACGAATGAACCCCGGATGGTGATGCAGTTTGCCACCACCTCAAAGAGCGGGGTCGGAAATTCGCCGGGCGGCAGACCGTTGAGCACGCAAGTTCCATGCTTGCGCGTCATGCTCACGCCTTGTTTGAATGCGCCCAACGAGGGGGCCGTGATTAAAACGCCATGCGCGCCGCCGCCCGTCCCATTCTTCACCGCCGCGATTGGGTCACCAGCTTTGGCATTGACGACGAGATCAGCGCCGAGACGTGTGGCATGGGCGAGCTTGCCGTCATCCACGTCAATCGCGCAAACGTGCAGTCCCATGATTTTGGCGTATTGAATGGCGAGATGACCGAGGCCTCCAATGCCGGAAATGGCAATCCATTGACCAGGCTTCGCGCCGGTCTCTTTTATGCCTTTATAGGTGGTGAGTCCGGCGCAGATGATGGGCGCGGCTTCGATTGAGGTGATGCCGGGTGGAATGTGGGCAATGTAATTCGGGTCGGCAATAATGTATTCAGCGAAACCACCATTCTTGCTGTAGCCGCCGAATTGCGCGTCAGCACAAACCGTCTCCCAAGCCGATAAGCAATACTCGCAATGACCACAAGCCGAGTAAAGCCAGGGGACACCGACGCGCTCGCCTTCCTTCACTGCTGTCACGCCCGAACCGATGGCGACGACCGAGCCGATGGCCTCATGGCCGGGAATGAATGGGAGTGTCGGCTTGACCGGCCAGTCGCCATGCCACGCATGGACATCTGTGTGACAGACGCCGCACGCCTCGGTCTTAACCAAGATTTGGCCCGGCCCCGGAGTCGGGATGTCCCATTCCTGAAGTGCCAAAGGTTTTCCGAACTGCTCAACGACTGCAGCTTTCATTTTATTTTTCATTGAGATTTCAATTGGTGCGATTATGAACGATGCCAAAAAAGCACTCTCATATTTTCGGCATTTCTTACGGTTTCATTTGTGCGGACTTTTGTAGGTCAGCTTCTACATTGATAAGAACATCCACGTTGTTGCCAATGGCACCTTGATCCGCCGTGATGTCAAAATCACGATGGTCGAGCGTAAGCGATGCCTCCCAACCGGAAATTGCTGCCCCCTTCATGCCCGGACCGAAGCCCAGCGACGTGACCTTGAGCACGACTTCCTTCGCGACGTTCTTCATCGTGAGTACGCCGGTGACGGCGTAGATGTTATCGCCGGTGATTTTCCACGACTCACTCTTGAAGGTCATGGACGGAAACTGGTCGGCGGCAAAGAAATTGGTCGAACGCAAGTCATCGTCACGCATCTTCGTGTTTGTAGTGATGCTGGCCACTTGAATGACGGCTTCGACCGTACTGTTTTCGAGGTGGCCGCGATCCACAACGATGGTTCCTTTCACTTTGCCGAAGTAACCGGGCACCTTGGTGAAAAAATGTGCGACGGAGAATCCAACCCAAGTATGCACCGGGTCAATGTCGTAAATCTCAACTGCGGCATTTGCGGAGGTAAGCGAGCCGAGCATAAGCGTAGCGCTGGCGACGATCAGGGAGAGTATGGAATGTTTAATGTAAATTACTTTCGATGTTGGAATTATAGTTTCAGGTCAAGCCGCCAGCGCCGGAGTTTCCTTTGGAAAATCTGCGCCGCGCGAAACCGCTTCCCACGCTTTGAATTCTTTGCCGAGCGCTGCCAGCTGGGCGGTAGCGCCTTCGTAAGCGTCGTTGCCTAACAGCAGATGATGGGGCGGAGTAAGCGATGTGACCGCCGCGACGATGGCCTTGGCGGCGCGGGCGGGATCGCCGGGTTGTTTGCCGGAGTCTGTGCGCATTTCACGCCGCGATGCACCCGCTGTCGTAGCGTAGTCGGCGATCTGCTTTTTACTTTCGTTGGCCGAACGCCCCGCCCAATCCGTGCGGAAGCCGCTCGGTTCAACGATTATGACCTTGATGCCAAGCGGTTCAACCTCTTGCGAGAGCGCTCCGGACAAACCTTCGACCGCAAATTTTGTCGCATTGTAAAAACCGAGCGACGGGAAGGAGCGCAACCCGGCGACCGAAGATATATTGACTATGAATCCTTTGCGCCGCTGGCGCATACCCGGGAGCACCGCTTGAATCATCCGGCTCATGCCGAAAACATTGACCTCAAACATCCCACGCACCTCTTTTTCTTCACTCTCCTCCACTGCGGCGAAATATCCGATACCCGCGTTGTTCACCAGCACGTCAATGCCGCCAAACTGTTTCACCGCTGCTATGATGGCCGCATCAACCTGACTTTGGTCGGTTACATCAAGTTTGAGTGCCAACACCTCCCCATTGGTGGTTAGGTCTTTCACGTCGTCGGGATTGCGAGCCGTGACCACTGTGCGGTAGCCGAGTTCAAGCACGTGTGCGGCGAGTTCGCGACCGAAGCCGGTCGAACAGCCCGTAATAAACCAAACCGGCCTTCCGTTACTTACTGATTTTTTACTTTTCGATGTCATTGTCGTAAATGAGTGAATTCCGTCATTATGCCGCTGCGTCAATCGAACAGGTGCGCACCAGCTTCTTGTTTACGAATTCCTGGATGCCCAGGCTGGAAAGCTCACGGCCATAGCCGGAATTCTTGATGCCGCCGAACGGCAAATCGCACGCGGTCCACGTCGAGTGATTGATGAACACCATGCCGGTGTCAATGCGGCTGGCCACTTGTTTGCCGAGCGCCACGTTCCTGGTGAAGACCGAACCTCCCAGACCAAAATCGGAATCGTTGGCGAGCGCGACCGCTTCCTCCTCATTCTTCACGCGGAAGATGAGCGCGACCGGGCCGAAGAATTCTTCACGGTAAGCGGGATTGCCGAGCTTGATATTCGTGAGAATCGTCGGCTGCATGAACGAGCCGGGGCGGTCAATCCGATTGCCGCCCAGCAATACCTTTGCTCCGTTGGCAACCGCGCCTTTAATCTGATCCAGCAGATTGATCAAAGCAGCTTCCGTGGAAAGTGGGGCGAGTGTGGTTGCCTGATTCATCGGATCGCCGGGCTTGAGGGTTGTGAGCGCGGCTTGGAACTTTTCGAGAAACGAATCGGCGATCTCGTCGGCAATAATGAAACGCTTCGCAGCGACGCAGCATTGCCCGGTGTTGTTCATCTTGGCCCAGACCGCCCACTTGACCGCCTTGTCGAGGTCGGCATCCGCGAGCACGATGAAGGCGTCGTTGCCGCCTAGTTCCATGGTGGTCTTCTTGACATTATGTCCCGCCCGCGCCGCAACGCTTCGGGCTGCGTCCACGCCACCGGTCAGCGCGATGCCTTTGATTCGGGCATCGTCAATGACCTGATTCACTTGATCGTGCGAGATCAGCAGGTTGGTGTAAGCACCCGCCGGCGCGCCGGCGTCGAGCCACAGCTTTTCAAACGCACTGGCGCATTGTGGCACGCAGCCGGCATGTTTCACCATCACGACGTTGCCGGCCATCAAGTTTGGCGCGGCAAACCGTGCGAGTTGATAGTAAGGAAAATTCCACGGCTGGACGCCGAAGAGAACGCCGAACGGGCTGCTTTCGATCACTGCTTCGCCCGACTTCGGCTTGAGTATTTGTGTGCCAAGAAATTGCTCCGCGTTCCAGGCATAGTAGTCGATGATGTCGGCGCTCAACGCCACTTCACCACGCGCTTCCGCGATGAGCTTTCCCATTTCGAGCGTCACGAGTTTGGCAAACTCATCCGCGCGTTCCCGCAGGAGGTTGGCGGCTTTGGTTACGATGATGGCGCGCTCGGCAAACGTGGTATGCCGCCAGGATTCAAAGCAGGTCTCGGCTGTCTTGATTGCTTTCTCAAGCTGCGCGGCGGTTAATTCCTCGAACGTCTTAAGGGTTGTTCCGGTGTAAGGATTTACGCTTTGATAGGATTTGGCCTTCACTTTGAGCGTGGATTTGGTGGTTGTTTTTTTCGGAGCCGGCGGTGGCGTGGCAATTGCGGTTGTCATAATAGTCCAAAATTACGTTGGATCATCCGGCAGCGACATGGGGTGTTACCCCACCCAGGTTAGAATCACACGGCCACCAGTTGATTAAACCAATAACCTTTCCGCTGGTAATGGTGATGGAGTCCGGTTTCGTAATCCCGGGGTTAGCCGGGAATCCTCCCTGTATTCTGGCGACTGCTTGATGATTTCGCGGGAAAGATCGACGAACACTTTTGAATCGCTCCAGCTCACCCGTTCAATCCATCGCGTCGAAACCAGAACTTTTTTCCCCGACACCCAGCTCCCCAGATCGACAATGAGATAACGAATCGCCCAGCTCTCGTTCTCGATGACAAAATCGTCAATCTGACCCAACTCGCCGTCTGCGGCCTGGACCTTGTAACGATTCACCGCGTGCGTGCTGCGCAAGTGATGGTCCCACTCCTTCTCCCCCTCGTTGGCTGCGTTCCATTTATCTCGTTCCCGAATGATGAAGGCATAACTTCCCCATGGGTTTGGGCCGCGCCAATACGCCGGCCAACGATAATAACCGTAATACGCCTCCTCAAATTGCCGGGAGATGGGCTTGTCCGTGTTCAAAGCAGGACTCTTCTCGATCTGCTTCTTGGTCAAGTCGATCGCGCTGTTTTCCCCCTCGCAATTCACGGCGAGCAGCGCATAGGGGGAGAGCAGCACCTGTCGGCCGATGAGCTAGTGTCCGGTGTCGGCGACCAGATAGCGAATGATCCAGTGTCGGTCGTCGAAATAAAATTCTTTAACCGTCCCGATTTCCCCATCCAGACAGTTCAACTTGAAACCTATGAGTGTTTTGACTTTGCCCAGCATAATGGTTCTTTCTTGGTTTAAAAATAATCCGTCACGCTTGGCTCCTTCGTGACCTGGGCGAACCACACTTTTCTTTCCTCTTCGTCCTCAGATTTGATGGACGATTTTTTACCCCTTCGGTTTGGTTTCATTTGTTGTCTCGAATTTTTGTTCCCGGGCGTCCCCGGCCTCGTTTTCAGGCTTTGCCGCCTGCGCGTAAAAATCGCGCGCCTTCGCCAGTAATTGATCTTCGGTCAAGTGGCTTTCGTCCACGACCACCGAGCCGATGATCCGCTTTGCCTGGTCCGGGTGATGCAGCTTGAACCAGGCGCTGAACAGGTCCATCTCACTGCTCCTGCCCGTGCCGGTCCCAAAAATGAGAATCTGGCCGCCGGCTTGTAGTGCGCTGGCCACCGGTTTAAAGAAGCTGTTCGGATCCGGTTTATCTTTGCCGCGCGAAAAATCTTTTGCGTCCTTCGCCGTCCGCAAATGCGCTTCCGGTTCGTGCGGTACTATTCTCCGGGGAATGGCGTCGTGCATTTCCGAGCGGTAGATCTGGGCATCATGGTGATCGATCACGAGCAGCCAATGTGATTCTTTTGCCTCGGCTGCCGGCGGCAACGTCTCAGACTTTTCCAGAAAGTGACGCAACGACATGACCTCAGAGGTTTCGGAAACATCTTTCGTGTGCGGCGGGTGCAAAACGAGGGTCTGGCCATTGCGCGTCACCTTCAGATGACCGTTACCCTCTTCTTCTACCTGGCCGAGATGGCGAAAGAGCGCATGGACATCGTGCCACCTCAAATTGTGGGAAACCGGATGTTGAAAGAGCGTGTTATAGGTGCGCAGGTGCGAACCCGTGAGCGCTGGCGTGGTATTCATAATTTTTAGGAGACCGGCATCGGCATGGAGCTGAACAGCCGCACTTTTTTGGCGGGTGTCATTTCTCACCTGTTTAACATGCGTTCACAGCGCCGCGCGGACTATGGGGTGAACACCCCATGAGATAAAACTCGTTTGCGTGTGATGGCCCGTTTTTTTTTATTTTCCACCCAGCGAAGTTTTTGGCGAAGTTAGATGAAGCGTCCGGCCCGCGACCATGAACTCGCCTTCGCCTTGGTGATGAATCGTTTGCGGATGTTTCCGCGCCGGGCCAACCCACGCTTGCACTACCTCTAGGATGAAAAAATTGTATTTGGCGGCCAGCTTTCCATCCCTGACTTTGCATTCCAAACTCGCATAGCACTCCCCGATGAGCGGCGCTTTGACCAGCCTGGCAGCCGTGGCCGTGAGTCCAAAGGTCTTGAACTTGTCGGTGCGGCGGCCCGAAGTGTTCCCGCAATCAACCACTGTCTTTGCCAGTTCCACCGTTGGAATGTTGATCCCACATTCCCCGGTCGTCTTGAGGCTCACAAACGAGTAGTTCCGGTCGCTGATCACACAGCCCACCAGCGGCGGCTTGAACTCCATCATCAGATGCCACGACATCGGCATGATGTTCGCCCGTCCAGCGCGTACGGTTGTCACCAGCACCACGGGTCCGGATTCGAGCAAGCGATACACTTCCGGGAGCGGATACGGGATCTTCTTCATTGTGGGTCTCCCTTTTGATGGCGCTGTTTCAAACCAGCTTTACCACCATCTTGCCAATATTCTTCCCTTCAAAGAGTCCGATGAATGCGCCCACCGCCCGGTCAAGTCCTTCCACCACCGTCTCTTTGTTTTTTAGTTTGCCAGATTGCAAATAACCGCTCAATTCTTTTTCAAATTCGCCCTGACGATCCAGCCAGTCGCGAACAATCAGTCCTTTCATCGTGAGCCGTTTGGTGGTGATATTAAATAGATTATTAGGGCCGGGTCGTGGCTTTTCCTCGTTGTAGCCGGAGATGCCGCCACAGGCGATAATCCGGCCATGCACTCGCAGCGCCGAGAGCGCGGCCTCAAGTGCTTCGCCGCCCACATTGTCAAAATACACATCAATGCCGGCCGGTACTTCCACGTTCAATTGTTCGAGCACGGGTCCAACCTTGTAATCGAAGGCGATATCAAAACCACATTCCTCGCGTAGAAATTTTACCTTCTCCATCGAACCGGCGGAACCGATGACTTTGCTGCCGCGCAGTTTCGCCAGTTGCCCGGCGACATTGCCGACCGCACCTGCGGCTCCCGAAATGAAGATCACGTCACCTGCTTTTACTTCCACCAGATTCAATCCCGCCCAGGCCGTCATGCCAGTCATGCCGAGAGCGCCGAGATAAACTGAGAGCGGTTGAACCGCGCGGCTGACCGGACGCAGGTCTTTCGGTGAGGCGATGAAAGATTCACGCCAGCCAAAGTTGGATGTGACGGCGTCGCCTGCTTTGAATTCTTTGGCGTTGGATTCGGCGACCTCGCCCACCGCTCCGCCTTCCATGACTTTTCCCAGCTCGAACGGTGGCACATAGGATTTTCCCTCATTCATGCGCCCGCGCATGTAGGGGTCAACCGACATGTAAATGTTTCGCACCAGCACTTGCTGATCTCGAAGAGGGGGCAGCTCCGTTTGCGTTAACGAAAAGTTGGCTGCGGTTGGGATTCCTTGCGGGCGGGAGACCAGCCGGATTTCGCGGCTCAAAGTGTTTTCCATTATTGTTTCCTTATTTCTTTGCCTCGCAGAGCAGGTTCAGGTGCCAATGGTGCTCCATGATTCCATTTGTAATTTCCGTGTGTAAATGCGCCTAGGCTTCCAGCCAGTGCTGCTCTTCGTGCTCCGGCAGCGAGCTCTCATTGACGTAACTGAAGTATGACCTTATGGCGATTTCATCGGGTGACGGGAGGATGGCGCTTTTGCTTTGACCTGTTTCCAAAGCGGCGACCGTCCGTGATGCGCCTGCCGACTTTTGATTTGGAGAGAAACTTTTCTGTTTCATGAAGTCAGGTTACAGGCTGCGACATCACACCTGCTATGGGGTGTTTACCCCAGCTTGTCTGCTGTCCACATGAAGAACGATAGGACGAGAGCCATTGCTAAACGTCTCCTATGATCAAACTCAAGTCATTTTAGTGCCAGTGAAAGTGCCAGTAAACGGGTGATAAGTCAGTAATGGGTGAGTAGTTGACTAGTGCTGCCCTCCCAAATTTATGGGCGTTGGTTGAAAATCGACTGTCGCCTGCTTTAGAATCCGATTCATTCCGAATGGCTACCTTGATATCCCGAGCGGTGTGTTGCTGTGCAGACATCACGAAGGAAGGAATGTTTCACCCTAACTTGCCAATGTAAATTTGACCGAGCAGTCCGAGGGCACTCTGTTCTCTATATCTAAAGTGATACGGTGGCTTATGACTTCCGCTCAATTGTTGCGGTTTCGTTTTTCACATATAACTAACAGCCGATCCCAACTCATTTGAATATGCGTAACACAATTAAACCGTTTTTTGCCTTGGCCTTATTTCTTGTCCTGACGGCAGCACATGCCGCCCCCATCGTCTGGAACGGGCCAGCGACGACAAACACCGCTAACAATTGGTCCAGCCCGGGTAACTGGCAGGGCGGGGTACTGCCCGCCACCACGGATGATATCAAATTTTTCGACCTTGGCGCTGTGCCCGGCACGGTTCCCAACATCACGAATATCAACAACACTGTGGACGTAAATACCACCAACGGCTGGGTGCTCTACGGAAACACTAACGGCTTTCACACTACGTTTGTCTCCGACGGGGTCACTTTGACCATCATGAGCAACCTGGACGTGGGCACTTTGGTCGCAGATACAACGCCGCGAACGCCGTATGCGTCGATCACCGGTGTGAATGGAACGGTTATCGTCAATAACACCAACTCTTACCTGGCGGCAAAGCAAGGTGGAGTTGCTGGAACGCGCGCAACGCTTGACATGACCGGTTTGGGCACTCTGCAGGCCACAGTGAAAAGCCTTCATATTGGTACAACCGGAATTTCTCCCAATCAGGCACCTGGATCCACCACGTTTGAGACGGGCACCCTTCTTTTGGCGAGAACAAATGTCATTACGGCGGTCTTCACGCCAGCTGCGTTCATCAGCGGCGCAGAATCTCTTGAAATCGGCTACAACGGCGCCAGTTCGGCGGGTGGCCAAAACTTTTTATACCTCGGTCTCACGAACTCCATCAACGTCCCAGGCATCCGGGTGGGTGGAACCAAAGGCACAGCGGCGACCATGGCCTTTAATCCGGCCTTCACAAATCAAAATCCAGTCGCTGTCTTTCGCGGTCCGACCGGCGGTACGAGCCGCGTGAGTTACTGGGCCAGCGGCGACATGGGACAGCGTGGTTCAAGCTCTGGGGCTGTTCCCGGCACCAATGATTTCACGTTTGGAAGCGTGGACGCGATGGTGGACCAGTTGATATTGGGACAGGATCCCGTCAGCACGGACGCGACGGCAGTGACGACGGCAAATCCCAGCACGGGCGTTCTCAAGTTTAATTCGGGCATCATCAACGCCAACACCGTGATTTTGGGAAATCAACAAACCTCCAATCCGCATCAGAACACCTCGCCATTGGTCGGGAAGATTTTCATCAACGGCAACGCCACTTTGGTCATCAATACCATATTGAAAATACCATTTACCTTCACCAACGCCGCGGCCGGGCTTAATTCGTTCGGCCTGTTGAATGTGACGAATGGAACCGTGCTGGCCAACAGCATCACCGTTGGGTCAAATTCAATTTCTCCCGCGAATGCGATCAGTCTCACCAACGCCACGTTGATCGTGAGCAATGCGCTGGCGACCGCCACCAGTCCGCTGACAAATTATTTCTCCGCGAATTCGTTGCTTGGTTTGAAGATCACTTCTGACGCGAGCACCAAGGCGTTTTTTGGAATACTGACCACCGGGGGTTCCACCAATCTGGTGCAAATCGATCAAACGCCGGTGTTTTTTGGGTCTTATCCGGCGCAGATTGCGCTTATAAAATATAGTTTCTTGGTCGGCGCAGGATATAATTTCGGCCTGACCAATATCCCGGCCTGGGCAGTGGGGGCTTACCTTTCCAACAACACTACCGCCAAATCAGTCGATCTCGTATTGCCCAGTGATCCGCGCCCGGTGATCAGTATCCAACCGGCTGGCTTCAGCGGAAGTCCTGGCGACAACGTCACATTCTCCGTGACTGCGGGCGGTGTAGGACCACTATCTTACCAATGGTACACCAACGGCGTCGCCATCGCCGATGGTCCTACGGGCCATGGTTCAAGCAATTTTGGTTCCGCAACGGCCACGCTCGGCCTGACCAACGCACAAAACGCCGACAGCGTCAGCACCCCGGGTTACACCGTTATCGTCACTAATGTCTATGGGGCGGCCACCAGTTCCCCCGCCGTGCTGACCATCAGTGCTGGTGATACAGCGCCCGTCATTACTGGCCCTGCTAACGTTACGGCAATCCAGGGTAACAATGCTACATTCACAGTCACCGTTACTGGAAATCCAGCACCAGCCCTGCAATGGCAGACCAATGGAACTGATATCCCCGGTGCTACTTTTTCGTCCGTTACAGTAAATAACGTCCAATATCCTGCGGACGACCAAACCGTTTTCTCCCTTATCGCCACTAATCGAGCAGGGAAAGCCACCAACTTCGCGACATTGACGGTCATCGTGCCGCCGGTCATCATCCAGCAGCCGGTGAATGTTGTGGTCACGAACACGCAGGCCGCGTCCTTTACGGTCGTTGCTGCCGGTGTACCGGCGTTGGGCTATAAATGGAGCAAGAACGGAAATCCGCTTACGGATGGCGGCAACATTTCCGGCAGCAGCACGGCGACGCTTTCATTTGCTGCCGCTTCGCCGGTCGACATAAATACCTACTCGGTGACGATTACCAATGCCGCCGGCACAACCAACAGCATCAGTGTTTCTCTCACTGTGAATTCCACCATGGGCATCACAGCGTTGTCACCGGCCAACGGTGCCACCGGGATTTGTTATGACACGCCGTTGTACGCGACGTTTAGTTCAACGCCCGTCTTGCGCAACGCGGGCAAGATCCGCATCTACAACATCACCAATAATACCACGCCGGTGGACACGTTGGACATGAGTGCAAACTCGACCATCACACAGATCGGGACTGGAACTGCGGGCTATCCGGTCAAGGTGCAACCGCGCACGATTTCCGGGGCAACCTATATAACTTTCCCAGTCATCATCACCAACAATACGGCGGCAATATATCCGCATGAAGGCGTGATGACCTCCAACCAGACCTATTATGTCACGATTGACAACGGGGTATTCACCGAAACGAATGGAGCTTATTTTGTGGGTCTCTCTGACACGAACGCCTGGCAATTCACGACCAAGCTGGTCGGTCCGCCTGCCGGAACAAATATTGTCGTGGTGTCCACGGATGGCACCGCTGACTTCTGCACCGTACAAGGTGCGGTGGATTTCTTCCCGAATTTCACCAACACGACCGCTTTCAATCGCGTGATCTATCTTCGCAAGGGAAATTATGTGGAAATCGTCCGCATCCCCGTCGGGAAGAACAACATCACGCTGCGCGGTGAAAGCCGGCAGGATTCCTGGCTGAGTTATCCAAACAGTAATCTCATCAATGCCAGCAGCCATACCGTGATGGTGCTACATGTGTTGGCCAATGATATCGCGATTGAAAACCTCAAGCTGACAAATAGCGTGCCGCAAGGTGGTTCCCAATCGTTCGCGCTGATGGTTGAAACGGGTGCAAAACGATTCATCTGCAATAACGCCGACGTAGATAGCTACCAGGACACTATCCTCGTCAACACGAGCGATAGCACCGCATATTTTTATAAGACTCTCATTCAAGGTGACGTGGATTTCATTTGGGGCGGCGGTAATTGCTTCTTCACCAATTGTGAAATGCGCGAGCTGCGCACGGGGGGCATTTATTTCCAGCCGCGCACTGACCCGAACAGCAACGGCATGGCTGTCGTGAGATGTCAGTTAAAGCGTTACAATGGCACCAACGCCAGCGGCAGTAATTTCACCAATTGCCTGTTCGCGCGTGCCTTGGGAAATGCCAATAGCAGTGTGGCCTTGCTCTATTGCAACATTGATACGAATGCCGTGCAAATCGGCTGGACGGCTTCCGATTTGAGCTCGTTGACCTTGCGATGGTGGGAGTATGGCAACAGCAATCTGGATAATACGGCGCCTGCGGTTTACAACGGAACTCAATTGACAGGCAGCGATCCGCGGTTGCTCGCTGCGCAGGATGCCACCACGTGGCTTGTGGGATGGGTGCCTCAACTCGCACCGAACATTCTAGGCCATCCGGCCAATCAAAGCGTTGCTGGTGGTGGAACGGCTTCCTTCAATGTGACCGCAACGGGCATTCCTGACCCGACGTATCAATGGACTAAAAATGGCACCAACATACCCAACGCGACCAATGTGACACTGGTCATCACACCGGCCAGTTTGAACGATGCTGGGACATTTGCCGCCGTAGTGACCACGCCGGCAGGTTCTGTCACCAGCAGTAACGCGGTGCTCACGGTTGGGAACACCGCACCTGCGCTTACGCCGGTTTCAGACCAGGCCATCAATGTAGGCGTCACAGTAAACGTCACCAATGTCGCCACGGACCCGGATGTGCCTGCGCAAACACTCGCATTCTCCTTGCTCACCGGCCCAACCGGTTCCACGGTGGATCCGGCCAGTGGCGTGTTCAACTGGCGTCCAACAGTCTCACAGGCGAACTCGGTCAATCCCATCAGCGTCGTTGTGGCTGATGGTGGCTCGCCAAATCTGAGCGCCACCAACACGTTCACCTTGACGGTCAATCCACTCAATCAACCGGCAGTCAGCGCCGACTCTCTCATAGGCGGGGTGTTCAGTCTCACTGCCAGCGGCGACTTCGGGCCGGACTACGCGTTGCAGGTGTCCACCAATCTAGCTAATTGGGATACGCTTTTGATAACCAATTCGCCATTGTCGCCATTCACGCTGGTGGATACCAACAGCACGACCACTTATCCGATGCGGTTCTATCGGCTTAAGGTCGGGCCGCCCTTGCCTTGACTTAGCTACGCATGAATTCCAATAACAAATTGACCCTCCCTGGTCGATCGCAGCCTCAGAGCAACACTGTATTGATGCCGCAACACAAAAGAGTGGCGCAGTGTCTCGTGTTCATTGCGCGTAATCGCACCCGGGCGATTCAAGTGAAGGACTTGATACGTATCTCCGCCATGTCTCGACGCGGGCTTCATAAGGCTTTTAAAAGGCACTTGGGAAGGACCCCTGGTAAGGAACTGGAAATCGCGCGGATTGAGCGGTCCAAAAAATTGATCGTTGAGGCTGGCTTGAAGTCAGACGAACTGGCGGCAGTATGCGGCTATCGAAGCGTGAATACCTTTTACGTTGCCTTCAAACGCGTTGTTGGAATGTCACCAGGAGACTTTTGGAAACAACATTCGCTCCGAACACCTTCGCGGATTAAAGGCCAGCGTCGGGGATTCTTCACCTGTCTTTGAAGAACCCCGATATGAATATTCACGCTACGCCGGCTCAGTTCTAATTACCACCTATGCAGAAAATGAAACAAATCAAGGCTGAATTATCAACTGAATCCCATTTACACCATACCCGCCGCAGTGGATTCACTTTAATCGAACTACTGGTGGTAATCGCCATTATCGCCATCCTGGCGGCGATGCTGCTCCCGGCTTTGGCCAGTGCCAAAGAGCGTGCTAAGCGCACTGCCTGTGGCAACAACCTCAAGCAGATTGGCCTCGCCATTCTTACCTACGCATCCGACAACGAAGATACTTTGCCGCCGCTTAAATGGAACGGCAACAATAACGATCAATATCCTTATGAGATGATGCGCTTTGATCCTTTTCCAGTCGTTGCAAATCCCCCTACATATGAAACTGACGGAGGCCCTTATAATCTTGGAAGTCTTTGGAGTTCACGCCTGTTATTGGGTGGCGAAATTTTCTATTGCCCGAGCCGGGAGAGCAAGGCCGACTTTTTGACATTCGGTTTTTACAATGGTTTTGCCTCTTGGCCGTGCGGTGGGGATCCAAATGCATCTGGCAACAAACAGTTAGTGCGCTCAGGTTATTATTACTATCCTCAATCAAAGAATTCGGCGCCGGTATCCGGGGTCACCGGTTTCCGCGGAACCGCAATTATTCCTCAATGGCCCGCTAATAGTACTTCTCCTGAGCCCTATCGATCCTGGGCTTGTGTTCCTTTATTCAAAACAACGGACATTGATCAAACCAAGAGCATGGTGACGGATGACATCGAGAGCGGTCTTCCCGGCTTATCTCATAGGGATGGCGGCAATCCGGCAGGCCTTAACGCAGTGTTTGGTGATGGGCATCTGGTCTGGCAGAACGTCAACGGAAATCCAGTGGCATTTGATCCGACTTTAATGAGCGCGATTGCTACGCCGGGCAATACCAGCTTTGGTAATGATGTCGCCTATTTGCTCAGCAATTTGAAATATTGAAAATCAGTAGAACGATTTCCCATTCGACTCATATACAAATCACGAAACGTTTTAACCCCCTCCAAACATCACTAATTCCCATGAAAACAAGTTCTAACCTCAGATTCCTTTTAATGCTGCTGTTGGCAGTCGTTGTCCCTTCTGGATTGCGCGCCACTGTATTTTTCAGCGATAATTTCACAGCTGGCAGCACCACCAACGGGATTAGCAATCCCACGGGCGCCGCCACCAGCTATGACATCGCTGCAACCAAGAACACGCTTGGCGGGACCACCATTAATCCCGGCGATTTCACCCTGAAGCTGAACGCCGCGACGACTGCCGGCTTTCTAGAGGCACAGGCGCTGTTCACTAATAACGCGGTGACACTCGCCCTGCCTGGCGATTTTATCGATATCAGCGTCACTTTCACGAACGTGAGTGGAGTTAATGGGACGAACGGTTTATTTAACACTTCAGCCTCGCAGCTCTGGGTTGGTTTATACAGTTCTGGCGGTAGTTTGCCTTTAGCTGGCGATCTTGCCAACTCTGGCCTGACCACCACGGCAGGTTCGGCTTTTGCGACTGGCAATTGCGCGAATTGGAAGGGCTACGTCGCTCAAATGTCGAGTAACGGTGTTTCCAGATTTCAGACCCGCCCGTTGCAGAACGGAGCTAACACAACGTCCGCAAACCAAAGCATTCTTTCTAATAACGGTAATTCAGGCGGTTATGGCAACCCGGTTCCAATCGTGATCGGTCCTGCTACTCCTCCGGCCCCTATCGCGCTCGCTGCCGCCGATGGTGTGTATACTGTTTATTTCCGGATCACCCTTCAGGCCGCGAGCACTCTGACCTTTAGCAATGCCATCTATGCGGGTACCAGCACGGCGGGCACCTTGATTTATAGTCAAACCAACAGCCCTCTGAATGCTGCGACGAACGCGAATTTCCTGACCGCCAATTTCGATGGCTTTGGCATCGGCGTGTTGAATAAAGCCACGCCGGCTTCGGATGCTATCATAGATATTACTTCCATACAGATCACCGGCCAGGTGAGTCCTGCGCCTGCGCCAATCATCACGTTACAGCCGGTGCCGATAAGTGTCGCCACCAATGGAGCCGGAGCCTTTACCATTACGACCATGGGCTTTGGTCAGGTTTATCAATGGCATCGCAACGGGACAAACATATCCAACGGCGGCAATTTTATAATCACCACCAGTCCGGATTCCTCCAGCAGTACGCTGGCTATCGCGCCAGCGGGATTGGCGGACGCCGCTATCGGAGCCAATGGTTATTGGGTCACCGTTACCGGCACGGGGAATTTAAGCACGAATTCGACCACCAACTCCCTGATTTTAAGGGTGGCAACCAATTTGATCTATAATGCAGCGGGGGGAACCATTTGGGATGTGAATAATACCGCCAGTTGGAAGGATCCCAACGGCAACACCACGACCTTCAACTATGGAGATTCAGTGACCTTTGATGATTCCGTTGCGGGTAGTAGGAATGTTACCGTATCAGTGCCATACATTGGTGCCTCTACGGTTAGATTTATCAATGACGGGACCGTCTATTCTCTCGCTGGCAGCGGTAATATTGCTGGTCCTGGCACCATGTTTGTCTCGGGTGGCGTGCAATTAGGCGAACCCAATACTTACACCGGCGGTACGATTATCAGCAATGACAGCACGGTTTCTGCTTTGGTTCAGATCAATAATTATAGCGGTCTGGGCACTGGGCCGGTAACCTTCGTTCCGTCAGCGCCTGGTTGTGAGTTGGAACTGCAGGTTGGAGGCAGCGCATCCGCCGGGCTGCCCGATCTTCATGTAAATGAAAGCGCCATTATCCAGCTCGACTTTACCAATACCTTCGCGGGTGTGATTCTTGGTGGCCTGTACGGTGACTCGGGAAAGACTTTGTCAATCGAGCCGCTTTCATTTAACACAGCCTTCACACATCGATTGAGGGTCTATGGCACCAATACTACTTATGATGCGAATTTGTTCCTCGATGGACCTCCCGTGAGTCAGGCAATATATAATGGCACGGTATTGGCCCCTTATAATGCCTCTGGCGTACAGACTTACACTGGCGTCATCTCGGGTAACGGCGGCATTGTCCAACGTGGTAACGGCAGCACCGTCTTGGCCGGCCAGAGCACCTATGTCGGCGGTACATTTATCACAGCTGGCAATCTCGGTTTCGGTGCAGATACGGTCGGTTCTGGTCCTACTACCGGTCCCATCGGTACCGGTCCGTTGTTCATCGCACCTGAAGTGGGCAGTGCCAGTGGCTCAGGTACGGTGTTCTCATCAGGCGGTCCCCATACCGTTTCAAACCCGCTTCAATATCCCAGCGTGACGAATAATCAGACGATTATCTTCGGTGGCACGAATAACCTGACTTTTAGCGGGCCGATGACTTTGAATGGTAACGACGTCGCGGGCAGCCCGACCAATCGTATTGTTCAGGTGAACATGAGTAATTCAGTCATAGCCACAATTTCCGGCGTCATCAGCGACGGCGGCAATGGCTTCGGTCTGACCAAGACCGGCACAGGTATCCTGGCTTTGGGTAACACTGAGACCTACGGTGGCAGCACCCTGGTCAACGGTGGAACTCTTTCAGTCAATGGCACAGTCGCCGGCACCGGCGTAACAGTAGCCACCAATGCCACACTCGGCGGCACGGGCTCCATCTCGTCGCCCGTTGTCATCCAGGTCGGTGGCGCCCTCGCTCCGGGTAATTCCATCGGTATCCTGACCGTGAACAACAACTTAACGCTCAGCGGCAACCTGAAGATCGAGGTCAATACCAACCTTGCGCAAAACTGCGACAGGACGGTCGTTTCCGGCGCCCTCACCAATGCAGGTGTTGGCACTGTCACAGTGACGAATGTCGGCACGTCGGCCTTGCAGACCGGTAACAGGTTCTTCCTATTCAACAAAGCCATGTCCAATGGCGTGGCGCTAAACATCGTCAGCCCCGGTATAACGGTGACCTGGTCCAATGGTCTGGCGGTAGACGGGTCCATCCAGGTTCTCGGCACGATTCCGATCACGCCAACGAACATCACGATTATCGCCAGCGGCAGCACGGTTACGATGACCTGGCCTTCGACCTATTTGGGCTGGTCATTGCAATCCAATTCAGTTGGCCTCTTGTCCACCAATAGCTGGTTCATCGTTCCGGGTTCATCCAGCGGGACCTCGGTCACCATCACACGTGATCTGACCAAGACCAATGTGTTCTACCGCATGTCCCTGCCGTAAGGCCCCTGCGGACTTGATTACAACCGCCGATTGTTTCCAGCAATCGGCGGTCTTTATCTGTTTAATAAGTTAAAAAATAAAACAGCGCACTCCCGCGAGCAGGGTGGCTTAGATGAAAATGGTGCCCTGTCCCGGCGTGCTGGCACGGGATTGGGATTTCGGTCGGGCAACCCGAGTTTGAGTTTCAGAAAGCCGGAAATTTTGAAAACCTCCTTGGAAATCAATCATGCCGTTATATTGTTATGGAGATTCTATGTGGCTTGGTTCCGCGCTAATGCTTTTTGTCTGGATTGGGACTGCCTTGTCGACATTCGGGATGGAGGGTGGTAACGCGGCACCTCGAACACCAACGTTGCGGGTGCTCACGAATACGGTGCAGTTCCGCGAATTGACGATTCCGCAGGCGATACAGGGGTGGCCGATTAGACTGGCCGGGGTGGTTACCCTGGTGGATACGAATCGCGGGATGCTAGTGCTACAAGACACTGCGGGGGCGCTGGCGATCGATACAGATCTGAATGGGACACACCTTCGCCCGGGTTGTAGAATCTTATTGGAGTCGGAAAATGCAGTGCCCGTGCTTGCCACGTTTCCTGATTTTCCCGGCAATCCTTCAGGTAGTGACTGGCTTCCGTTATTTTCCGCCCCGACAAATTGGGGAAACTATTATCTTGCCCGTATGCGTGCTTTCCTGACACCGCCGACAACGGGGGATTACACGTTCTGGATCGCCAGCAAGGGAGCTTCGGAATTGTGGTTAAGTACAAACTCCGACCCTGCCAGTATTGGCAAAATCGCCACGGTAGCGACTGGGAGAGCAACGCTTGCCCGGCAATGGACCAAGTACGTCACGCAATCATCCGGTCCAATCCACTTGCAGGCCGGCCAGAGCTATTTGCTAGATGCCATCCAGGAAAACCATGGGGGTCATGATGATAACCTGTCCGTTGCCTGGCAGGGGCCGGGAATTCCGCAGGAAATCATTGAAGGACGCTACCTGTCTCCGTATTCAAATCCCACGACGAACGGCATCATCCGCGAATATTGGACTGATTATTTCGTGGCGGCGGTGTCGCCGTTGATTTCAAGTGGGGTTTGGAATTCAACAATCGCGCTGACCGCACCACACGTCACCGTGTTGGGGGATGCCGAGTTTCCTGAGGCCGTACCTGTTGAAGCTGGTGCTCCGGTTGCTCCGGTGGATAATTATCGCTGGGTTGAAGCGGAAGGGGTCGTCAGATTTGCCGCGTTAGACGGCGACGTATTGAGGATGGACTTGGTTGATGGAGATTCATCCACGCAGGTGCGGGTATTGGATTGGGGAACGAATGATGTGGATCATCTGGACAAAGTGCGTATAGAAGTTCGGGGTGTTTGTGAAAGCACGTTGGACGAAAAAGGTAATCGCGTGGCGGGAGTGATCCGGGTGCCTTCGCGGCAGGAAGTCAGCGAGATTGAGGCAGATGCCGGAGGATTTTCCGCCTTAAAAATTGTTCCGATTAATGAAATAAACCCTGCAAACCCTGAGTTGGCCTGGGGCCGACAAATCCGGGTGCGCGGAACGGTGGTTCGGGTGGACACGAACGGATTATTCATCCAGGGCCCGGGCAGTTTTACGGGTTATATTTCCACCAATGGAATCCAGTGGAAACAGGTGGCGCCCTCTATCGAGATTGTGATGACCAATAGCTCGGCGCTGGCCGGGCTGGCGGTTTCATCGTTTTCCGCAAACTCGCTGACCACAGCAGCCTTTGATTCAGTGGCCGGATTGACGGGGGTCGGGAACAGCGCCGATATCTTCAATGCGACACCAGCCGGCGAAGCGGCTATTGACGGTTCTTCTTTCACCGTGAAAGGGGGTGGGGTGGGGATTTCTTCCAGCTATGATCAATTTCATTACGTCTATCAACCGCTGGCCGGAAACGGCGAGTTAATTGCCCGCATCACCAGCATGGAAGCAGCGAATTCACGGGCAGTAGCTGGTATCATGATCCGCGACTCGGTAGATACGACGGCCAGTTTTGCAGATCTGGGGCTGAGTAGCGGCGGCGGGGCGGTATTCCAGTTTCGCCAGAAAAAAGGCGAACGCGGTGCGACCATCAACATTCCTGACTGGACGGCTCCCTGTTGGTTGAAAATTATACGCCGTTACCCTGGTGTTTTGGCGCGGGTGGATAAAACAATTTCCGTTCAGGTTGGGCAGGAAGTGGACATCGGCGGTTCATTGGAATGGGTCAACGGGCAACCGGTGCTCTTGCATATTCACGACCTTGGTGACGCCGTAACGAAAGGGCCTCAAGCTTCTCCCCAGGGCATCATCGGTGCTGCAAGCATGGCCAGCGAACCACCTACCGTTCAAATAGCACAATTGATACCTGAAGAGGGTGAAGGTTTGAAGAACGGTTCAGGTTCGGTTCGCGTTCGTGGCGTGGTGACATTCGATGACCGTGTGTCGGGTGATAATTATTTAACCATTCAGGATCAATCGGCTGGTGTTTTAGTCCGGTTGTCCCCCCGGTTTACCCATCGGTCACTGCATATGGGCGACTTGGTGGAATTCGATCTCAGAAGCGTGAATGGAAAATGGCCGGTACCGTTGGAGCCAAGCCGTATCAATGTCATCGGGACAGCGCAGATGCCTGAACCAGTAGCGCACCCAGCGGAATATTCCCTCGCGGGGCACGGCACAGGCCATTGGACTGAATTGGAGGGAATCGTCCGGGAGGTTAAACCGGACGGTACGCTGAAGGTGATGTGCCAGGACGGGCTGGCGACAGCTTGGGTAGGAGAATCCACCGCACAATCATTGTATCATTTTGTTGATGCCCGAGTGCGAATTCATGGTGTGCCAGTCCCGGCAGTGGATAATACCCGGATGTTGCTTGTGCCTTCTCAGGAATTTGTCGCAGTTGACGAACCACCACCGCAAGACGCTTTTATCATTCCGTCGCTCTCAATTGCAGAGCTCAAAAACTTCAGCAGCCCATCATCGGCATACTTCCATCGCGTAAAAGTTTCCGGAGTTGTGATCTACCAGAAGGACGATCTGTTGTTGGTGCAGGACGAATCCGGGGGGCTCCGAATGCGAACGGTGGATGTTCCAAAAGTCCACGTCGGCGACGTTATTGAAGCGGCGGGTTTTCCTGATGTTGGCAATGGATTTTTATCTTTGTCAGAAACCCTCATACGAAAGACCGAAATCCATGGGGTGTTGAAGTCTTTTCAGCCCTCACCCTCAGAATTGCAGGAAGGCGGGCACGATGCCGTAGTCGTCCAGTTGACCGGCCAATTATTGGAGCAACGAACGCTTGGCGAAGACCAGATTTTGGAGCTTCAATCGGGCCAACGGATTTTCCGAGCCACGCTTACAAAAAGCCCGGTTCACCTGGAGGTGATTCCGGTTGGCAGCCAGGTGGAAATCACCGGCGTTTGCTGGATGGAGCATGTTGGCGACCCGGTTTCAAGCTCAGGACTGAATGAATCCCTCATCGCCTCTTTTGAAGTTCTGTTGCGGTCTCCGTTGGATGTGGTCGTTCGTCAGCACCCCCCGTGGTGGACCTGGAAATATACGGTGGCGACCATCAGTGGGCTCTTGTTCGTACTGGTGGCTGCATTGGTTTGGATACGTCTGCTTCACCGGCAAGTCGCCCAGCGGACTCGTGAACTGGAAACCGCCATGACAAAGCTGGAGCGGGAAACGGAAGTATCTGCCACGCTAGCCGAACGTAATCGACTGGCGGGTGAAATTCACGATGGATTGGAACAAGGTTTGAGCGCGATCATGATGCAATTGGATGGATTGGAATCCAAACTGGGCGAAAACACTGGTGAGGTTGGCCGGCACCTGAAACTTGCGCGCAGCATGATCCGGTTTAGCCGCACGGAAGTTCGTCATAGCTTATGGGATTGGAAATCCCCCGCCTTGGCGACTAAGGATTTGAGCGCGGCATTATCCGAAATCGTCGGCCAAATGAGCCTTGGAAACCAGGCGCAGGTCACGGTGGAGATTACCGGGAGTGCGTTGCCATTGCCGTCGGCCGCGGAACATCATCTGTTGCGTACTGGCCAGGAAGCGTTGAACAATGCCCTCAAGTATGCGCAAGCCAAAACGATCCGGGTTAATTTAGATTATTCCGCCCAGGTTGTTCGACTGGCCGTGCGCGACGATGGCCAGGGATTCATTCCGGAAACGGTGTTGAACGGAACGGCGGGCCATCTTGGTCTGCAAAGCCTGCGCAGCCGTGCCCGCAAAATGGGCGGCAGCCTGACGGTGGTCAGCGCTCCCGGTCAAGGCACCACTATTGAAGTAAGTGTACCAGTCCGAAAAACGGGCCCGGCTAGGCCACCGGAAATTTCTGCGTCTAAAAATGAAAACTGAAGCCGAGAAAAAAATACGGGTCATGGTCGTCGAAGATCATGTCCTGATCCGGATGGGATTGATGACTGTTTCTGAGATCGAGCCAAACATCACCATCGTTGCTCAAGCCGAGGACGGTGAAGAAGCCATCGAGCTCTTTCGCCAACACCGGCCTGATGTTGTGATTATGGATCTGCGACTGCCGGGGATGGACGGCATCGAAACCATTGCCGCGCTACGAAAAGAATTTGGCGCGGTGCCTATTTTGGTTTTGAGCAGTTATAGTTCGGACGGGGATATCTCCCGCGCAATCCAGGCTTCCGCCGCCGGTTATCTCTTGAAGGATATGCCCGTGACCCGGTTGGTCGAAGCCATCCACGCCGTCCATGCCGGACAGCAATATTTCCCTGCTGAAATCGCCTGCCGGCTGCCGGATCAATTGCGACAATCCAATCTAACTCCTCGCGAACTGGGTGTGTTGCGAATGATTGCCGTAGGCAAGAGCAACAAGGAAATCGGCTCAGCGCTGGGCATCGTCGAAGGCACCGTGAAAGTTCATGTCACCAATATTTTGACCAAGCTCCACGCGGCTGATCGTACTCAAGCTGTGACGATTGCAATCAAACGAGGACTTTTGGACCTGCGATGAACAGTCGCCATCACCACGTCTCCGCGAACCTCTTGTGATGTGCTGGAATCCGGCATTAGATAAAATCCGCCGACCGAGGCTGGTTTTGACAATGATAGGTTAATCACGCACGGAACATACGGCGGCTACGACTTCCAGTAGAATCTCCAGTACTCGACATATCCCGGCATAATTCCGCATAAGCCGAAATCTGTGGAAAAGTGGAACGGTTATGCTATAAAACCCCTATAAACAGAGACTAAAATGGTCGATTCCGACCCTCGCCTCCAAGCTGTTATAAATTAGCAACTTAGGCAGTATTTGGAGTGTAGATTTCCGCACCTTTTGCCCAGTGAGCGTTGGTTGAAAACAGACCCTCGCCTTCATTCCCGAAACTGTCCCCACGCGAACCAAGTCTTAAACCCGTCGTTCCGTCTCATAAGTTCTAACAAAAATGGGAGAGTTCATAGTAGAATGTCTTCGACGAGTTCAGTTTAGTTAATTGCTCTCAAGAAATGTTAACAGGCGCAAAGCTTGATGCCTTGCGCCTGGTATTGATTGATAAAAGAACCGTTAAGATGCCCGGACGGCTTTGACTCTGCGTACCATGACGAACAGCACCAGGCCACAAGCAGCCAGCGCAATGGGTGAAGGCTCCGGCACGGTGATGACCAAACCCCAGTTATTGACCGTCGCCACACCGCCGCTCGACATATCTGCCAGGAACAACGTCCAGACCCCGTTGGCATCCACCCCGTTCAGTGAGGCCAACATCGCCGTCTGCCCAGCCG
>Ga0265338_10000047_pt1 | contig 220905 bp, 210 predicted proteins | sample 42126metaG_FD_193579 | JGI IMG/M metagenome (GOLD analysis project Ga0265338, IMG submission 193579) | Rhizosphere microbial communities from Carex aquatilis grown in University of Washington, Seatle, WA, United States - 4-21-26 metaG | ecosystem: Host-associated > Plants > Roots >... | reverse complement strand
CTCAGCCGAGCGCAGCAGGGCCCTGGCATCCTTCCTTCGCTACTACAACCGGCGTCGCCCCCACAGCTCCTTGGGAGACCGGCCGCCGATCAGCCGCGTTCACAACGTCTGTGGGTAGGACAACTAGTATCGGTCGCGACCGCCAACCGCGAGCCCAGAGGAGCGCGCTTTGTCCGCCGAGACGGCGACCGTCGCCGAGCAGGAGTACCTGGAGATCATCTTCTGGCTGGAGGAGGCCGGGCTGCCGATGACCGGCGCCAACATCGCCCGCGCGATGCAGCTCTCGCCGCCGACCGTGCACGAGATGGTCGGCCGCCTGATCGAGGACGGCTACGTCGAGCGCAAACCCGACAAATCGCTCGACTTCACCGCGTCCGGGCGCGAGCACGCCAGCCACATCGTCCGCCGCCACCGGATGATCGAGCGCTTCCTCACCGACGTCCTCGGCATCCCCTGGGACGAGGTCCACGAGGAGGCGGAGCGGATCGAGCACGCGATGTCGCCGGTGCTGGAGGAGCGGATGCGGGCGGCGATCGGCGACGCCACCACCTGCCCCCACGGGCACCCGATCCTCGAGGGCATCCGCGAGCAGGGCTCGCTGCTGGCCGACGTCGAGGTCGGCGCCAGCGTCACCGTCCTGCGCTTCGAGAACGAGGCCGAGGAGCTGCTGCACTACCTCAAGGACGCCGGCCTGCACCCCGGCCTGGAGGGCAAAGTCGAGAGCTCCGACGAGGACGGCGTCACCGTCGCCTCCGCCGAGGGCCGCCACGAGGTCAGCCGCAGCGTCGCCGAGACCGTCTCGGTCCGCGCCGACCCGGCGCCGCCGCCGCGGGCGGCGATCCCGGAGCAGCTGGTCCTCTCCAGCGACCGCTACGGGCGATAGGCCGGCGGCGGGCGCTCGCCGCTCGCCCTACTGCGGGATTGGCACGGTCACGATCGGCGTGCTGGTCGGTGCCCTGGTGCCGCCCTTGGGCTCGACCGTGACCATCACCGTGTCGACGCCGCGCATGTCGGCGATCGTGGTCGAGGCCCGGCCCTGGCGGTCGGGGACGAACAGCGCCCGCACCGGGGTGATCTTCTTGCCGCGCGCGACCCAGGCCTCGAGCACGCGGTCGCCGGGGACCTGGCGCACGTCGGCCAGGTGCAGGGTGGCGCCGTCGCCCTCGCGGATGACCCGCGCGGTGACGCCCGGCGGGTGGCCGGCGACGACCGTGCTGGTGACTTCGCCGCCGGACGAGCCGCCGTCTTCGGTCCCGATCTCGTAGCCGGCGAGCGCGACCACGACCAGGGCCAGCGCGGCGAGGCCGGCGATCGGCCGCAGCCCCAGCGAGCCGCCACCGAGGCGCCGCAGCCAGGCGGGAGCGCGGCGGCGTTCGCCGCCGCCAGCGGCGGCCTCGGCCCGCGCCCGGCGCGCGTCCTCGCGCACCTCGGCCAGCAGCCGCGCGCGCAGCTCGCCTGGCGGCTCGACCCGCGCCACCGCTTCCGGCAGCGCCTGCACCGCCGGCGCCAGCCAGCGAATCTGCTCGCGGCAGCGCTCGCAGCCTTCGAGATGGCGCTCCAGCGCCACCGTCTCGTCGGGCTCCAGCGCACCCAGCATGTAGGCGGCGGCGTCCTCGCTCCAGCGCTCGTGATCTCGGTTCTCGTCGTTCATGCCAACCCCTCCGCCAGCTCTCCCCTGATCTTTTCCAAGCCCAGTCTCATCCTTCCCTTCACGGTGCCCAGCGGCACCCCCAGCATCCGCGCGATCTCAGAGTGGCTGAAGCCGCCGAAGTAGGCCAGCTCGATCACCTTCGACTGCTCGCCCGGCAGTGTCCCAAGGGCGCCGCGGACCTCGCTCGCGGTCTCGTGCCGCATCGCTTCCTCCTCGGTCAGCTCCTCGGCCGGGCGCTGCTCGAGGATCGCCTCGTCGTCGAAGGTCAGTTTCGGCGCTTTGCCGGCGCGGCTGCGCAGAGCGTCGATCGCCCGGTTGCGGACGATGCTCAGCATCCAGGAGCGGACGCTGCCGCGGGCGCGGTCGAAGCGGGCGCCGCTGCGCCAGATCGAGATGAAGGCCTCCTGGGTGACGTCCTCGGCCGCCGCCTTCTCGCCGACGATCCTGTACGCCAGCGAGTAGGCGACGCCGCCGTGGCGGTCGTAGAAGACACCGAAGGCCTCGGGGTCCTTTTCCCCGATCAGCGGCATCAGCTCCTCGTCGGCCAGCCGCTCGGCCTTCTCGCGTCTAACCGGCATTGGGGTCCATCTTCCGCTTTCTTGGCGTACCCGCCCGTCCCTCGCCCTAGGCGATGAACGGTTCGACGGCCTTCAGCACCTGCGCTTCGTCGAGCGAGGGGTCGAAGGCTTCGGGGGCCGGTTCTTCCTTGTTCTGGAGGCGGATCGCCGCCGCGTGACGGGCCTCGACCTGGACGATCGAGCCGGCGGCGCCGAGCACTTCCTTGGACTTGATCGAGGGCGCGGCGCCGTTGTAGGCGCTGACCCCGGTGTCCTCGAAGGTCTGCGCCAGCTTCAGGAAGCCGGCCGTGTCGCTGTAGGGGAAGTCGAATTTCGGCTCCGCCACCGGCTTGCCGCCGAGCTGCTTGATCGTCGCCGTCAGCGCTTCGACGTGCTGCTGCTCGTCTTCGGCCAGCATCGCGATCAGGCTCTTCAGTTCGCCGCTCGCCTTGGCCCGGGTCTGCGCTTCCTTGTAGAAGGTCGACTCCAAGTACTCGAGGGTGAGGGCGAAGTTGAGGATGCCGACGTCGCCGCCTTCGGACATCGCCAGCGCCCGGCGCACGAACGGGCCGACCATCAGGGTCCCGTAGACGGCTCCCGCCGCCAGCGCTCCCTTGAGGATCACCTCGCTGCGCGAGAGGTCTTCGCTGTCGTCGGCGATCTGCACGCCGGCCAGCTCCGGATTTGCAAGTTCCTCGTAGCTCATTGCTTTCTCCTTTTCGCTCTGCCGGCTCAGCCGACGATGAAGGGTTCGACGGACTTGAGGACGGTCTTCGCCGTCGCCGGTTTGGCGAAGGCGCCGTCCGGGGTGATCGACACGCCCAGCAGGGTGTTGAGCGCCGAGGCGTGCCGGCCCTCGACGCTGTGGATCGCCAGCGCTGACGCCAGCACTTCCGGGCTCTTGATGTTGGCCGCCTGGCCGAGGTAGGCGGCGGCGCCGAGGTTCTCGACCGTGCCCGCCAGTTCCAGCACCGACTTGGCGCTCTTGAGCGGGAATTCGGTCTTCGGTTCCGGCGCCGGCTTGCCGCCGAGGCTCTTGACCGCCGCGGTCAGCGCCTTCACGTGTTCCGCCTCCTCTTCCCCGAACTTCTTGATCGTCTCCAGTTCGGCGCCCTTGAACAGGCCGCTCTTGATCACGTCCTGATAGAAGGCGGTCTCGAGGTACTCGAGCGTGAGGGCGTAGTTGAGGATGCCGACGTCGCCCTTGCCGAACTGGGCCGTTTCGCTGCCGCCGCCGGCGCTGGTCGTCGCGGTCGTGGTGGTGCTGCTGCCGCTGCTGCCGCAGGCGGCGAGGAAGGCGGCCGCGGCGGCCGAGCCGCCGCTCAGCGCCATGAACTTGCGGCGCGAGACAGGGTCGCTCACCACCCGGGCGATGGCGCCGCGGGCCGGCTCGCCTGAAGTCTTTTGCTTCGTGCTCTCGGACATCTTTCGTCTCCTCGCGTGGTTTGCGCTTCTGCCGGTCCCCTACGCGGCCTCCCGAGGGCTGGATCACAATTGATCCGATCTCGGCGCCGGCCCGTATCGGTGGCATGGGATCCCCCCGTCCCCTGGCCGGCGCCGCTCGTTTCCTCCTGGCCACTATCGCGGTCGCTCTGGTCGGCTGCGGTGGCGGCGGCGCCGGCTCAGCTTCGTCTCAATCGAGCGCGGCGCCGGGACCGCGGACGGTGGCGATCGCCGACTACAGCTACAAGCCGGCGACGATCACCGTCGCGGCGGGGACCAAGGTCACCTTCAGCAATCACGACTCGACCGCCCACACCGCGACCTCGAAGCAGCCGGGCGGCTTCGAAACCGACGCGATCCAGCCCGGCAAGAGCGCCAGCGTCGTCCTCGAAAAGCCCGGCACCTACACCTACTACTGCCTCTTCCACCCCTTCATGAAGGGGACGATCGTCGTCAAGTGACCGGCGCAGCCTGACCGGCACATAGCTGCGTCCTCGGTCGCTCGCGTGCAAAGCACGCCACGCTCCCTGCGTCCTGGCTCTGCTTGGTCAGGCTGCGCCGGTCGAACGTAGGCGCTCGAGCGCCCGGGCGATCCGGGCGACGCCCTCGTCCATCTGCTCGGCCGGCACCGGCGCGAAGGAGAGCCGCAGGCTGTTGGCGCCGCCCTCGATCATGAAGTCGGGGCCGGCGACGAAGCTGACGCCCTCGGCCTTGGCCGCGGCCAGGAGGGCGACGGTGTCGGTGCCCGCGGCGAGGTCGAGCCAGAGGAAGTAGCCGCCGTCGGGGACGACGAACTCGGCCTCGGGGATCCGCTCGCCGAGCGCCGCCACAAGGGCGTCGCAGCGGTCCTTCAGCGCCCCCTTGACGAAGGCGATGTTGCGGTCGAGGGCGCCGGAGCGACAGAGGTCGAGCACCACCGACTCGGCCAGCATGTTGGGCGAGATGTAGGTCTCGTTGGCGCGCTTGGCCAGCTTCGCGATCTCCGCCGCCGGCCCGGCCAGGTAGCCGACCCGGACCCCGGGGCTGACCGTCTTCGAGAAGGAGGAGGCGTGGACGACGCGCCCGGCGCCGTCGAGCGCGAGCATCGTCTCCAGCGGCTCCCCCGCGAAGGGCAGCTCGCGGTAGGGGTCGTCCTCGAAGATCCAGAAGCCGTGCTCGGCGGCGAGCTCGACCAGGCGCGCCCGCTTCGCGGTCGCGAGCGTGCAGCCGGCCGGGTTGTGGGCGTTGGGGATGATGTGGGCGAGCTTGACCGGCCCGGCGGCGAGCGCCGCCTCGACCGCGGCGAGGTCGACCCCGTCGGCCTCCAGCGGCACCGGCACCAGCTCGACCCCGAGCCGCTGCAGCAGCAGCAGCGTGCGGTCGTAGGTCGGCTGCTCGACGATCACCCGGTCGCCGGGCTCCAGCAGGTGCTCGAACAGCATCGCCCCCGCCTCCAGCGAGCCGTTGGTGACCATCACCTGCGCGGCGTCGAGCCCGCCGTGCCGCGCGGCGATCCACTCGCAGAGCCCCGGATGGCCGATCCCGGTCCCGTAGGAGAGCGCCTTTTCCCAGTCGCTCTCGAGCGCCCGCGCCGCCGCCTCCCGCACCGCCTCGTGCGGCAGGATGTCGGCGCTCGGCGCCCCTCTTGCAAACGAAATCGTCTCGCCAGCCATACGTCCCGACCCTAGCAACGCCCGCCCTCTACCGACCCGCGGCGCCGCCTTCCAGCGCGACCGTGCCCGCGACACCCGCCTCCTCGTCACCGGCTACCGCACCATCCGCATCACCGACGAACGCCTCGACACCGAACCCTCGGAGCTCGCCCAGGAGATCCGCCATCTCCTGCGCGCCTGACCCCGCCCGCCGGGCGATCCCGGTGGGGGTGAAGCGTCTTGTACTTTTTCGGCGCTCTGGACTGCGGATAGCCGCATCCGCCGTCGAAAAAGTTAAGCGAAACCCCCCCCGGGCTCGCCCGGCGGGTGCCGCCTCAGGAACCGCGCAGCACTTCGACCGCGATCCGCGCCGCCTCGGTCGGGCTCTGGCCGACCCGGACGCCGCGCGCTTCGAGCGCGTCTTTCTTCGCCTGAGCGGTTCCCGAGGAGCCGGAGATGATCGCGCCGGCGTGGCCCATCTGCTTGCCGGGGGGTGCGGTGAAGCCGGCGATGTAGGCGACGACCGGCTTGCTCACCTCGGACTCGATGAACTCGGCCGCCCGCTCCTCGGCGTCGCCGCCGATCTCGCCGACCATCACGATCAGCTCGGTCTCGGGATCGGCCTCGTACATGGTGAGGATGTCGATGAAGTCGGAGCCGACGATCGGGTCGCCGCCGATGCCGACGATCGAGGAGTTGCCCTCGCCCGCCTGCTTCAGCTCGTTGCCGATCTGGTAGGTCAGGGTCCCCGACTTGGAGACGACGCCGATCTTGCCAGGGTCGAAGAACTGGGCCGGGATGATGCCGACGTTGGCCTTGCCGGGCGAGAGCACGCCGGGGCAGTTCGGCCCGATCAGCCGCACGCCGGCCTGCTTCGCCTTCCAGTAGGTGTTCAGCATGTCGAGCACCGGGATCCCCTCGGTGATCGCGATCACCGTCTCGACCCCGGACTCGATCGCCTCGTCGATCGCCGCCGCCGCGAAGCGCGCCGGCACGAAGATCATCGAGGTGTTGGCGCCAGCCTCCTCGACCGCCTCGCGGATCGTGTCGAAGACCGGCGTGCCCTCGACGTCCTGGCCGCCCTTGCCGGGGGTGACCCCGGCGACGAGGTCGGTCCCGTAGGCCTTGTTGCGGAGGCCGTGGAAGGAGCCCTCGCGGCCGGTCAATCCGGAGACGGCGAGCTTCGTGCGCTCGTCGACGACGATGCTCACGCGGCGCTCCCGGCCAGCTCGACGACGCGGCGGGCGGCATCGAGCATCGTCTTCTCCTGGTGCAGGTTCGGCAGCTCGGCCGCGGCCAGGATCTCCAGCCCCTGCTCGGAGTTGGTGCCGTCGAGGCGGACGACCAGCGGCACCCCGAGGTCGAGCTGGCTCGAGGCGGTGACGATGCCGTTGGCGATCTCGTCGCAGCGGGTGATGCCGCCGAAGATGTTGAAGAGGATCGCCGTCACCTTCTGGTCGGAGACGATCACTTCCAGGGCGTTGACGATCGCCTCGGCTTTGGAGCCGCCGCCGGCGTCGAGGAAGTTCGCCGGAGCGCCGCCCGCCTGGGCGACGACGTCGAGCGTCGACATGCAGAGGCCGGCGCCGTTGGCGAGGATGCCGACGTTGCCGTCGAGCTTGACGTAGGTCAGGCCCTTCTCCTTCGCCATCGCCTCCTGCGGGTCGTCGACGGTGTCGGCGATCTCGGCCAAGTCCTGGTGGCGGAAGAGCGCGTTGCCGTCGATCGTCACCTTGGCGTCGAGGGCGACGACCTCGCGGTCGGCGGTGACGATCAGCGGGTTGACCTCGATCAGGCTCGCGTCCTCGCCGGTCGCGACCTCGGCCAGCTTCACCAGCACCTCGGCGACCTGGTCGCGGACATCCTCGTCGAGGCCGGCGGCGCCGCCGATCGGCCGCGCCGCGGCGGCGTCGAAGGGCACGGTGGGGTCGATGTGGCGTTTGATCAGCGCCTCGGGGGTCTCGGCCGCGACCGCCTCGATGTCCATCCCGCCCTGGCTGGAGACCATCGCCAGCAGCTTCTTCTCGCCGCGGTCGAGGATCACCGAGGCGTAGTACTCGGAGGCGATGTCGGAGCCGCCCTCGATCCAGACCTGGTCGACCCGGAACGGCCCCTCGCCGTGGGGGCCGACGATGTCCATGCCGATGATCGCGGCGGCGTGCTCGCGCGCCTGCTCGGCGTTGGCGGCGATCTTGATCCCGCCGGCCTTGCCGCGGCCGCCGATCAGGACCTGGGCCTTGATCGCACAGGGGTAGCCGATCCGCTCGGCGGCGGCGACCGCCTCCTCGACCGTCGAGGCGACCTCGCCACTGGGCACGGCGACACCGTGCTTGGCGAACAGCTGCTTGCCCTGGTACTCGAGGAGGTCCATGGTGGAGTGGCGCCCGGAGGCGCGGCCGGGCAGCCTATCCGAGTCGGGGGTGAAGCGCCGAGCGGGTGCCGACTGGCATAATGCCGCGCTCGCCAATGGCTCTTCCCAGTCTCAAAAACATCAAATGGGTGACCACCGACTGTTACGGCACCCTGATCGACTGGGAGAAGGGGATCATCGAGGCCTGCAAGAAAGAGGCGGCCAAAGACGGCTTCAGCTTCGAAGAGGGGCCCTTCCTGGCCCGCTTCATGGAGGTCCAGGCCGAGATCATGGCCGGCTCCTACGAGCTCTACGCCGAGGTGCTGCGCCGCACGATCGTCAAGGTCGCCGGCGAGCTCGGCTGGGAGGTGGAGCCCTCGCGGGCCCAGTTCCTGCCCAACAGCGTCGCCTACTGGCTGCCCTTCCGCGAGGCCAACGCGGCGATGGACCGGCTCGGCAAGAAGTACGAGGTCGGGATCGTCTCCAACGTCGACGACAAACTGCTGGGGATCTCGCGCCGCCACCTGCGGACCGAACTCGATCTCGTCGTCACCGCCCAGCAGGTCCGCAGCTACAAGCCGGACCCGGTCCACTTCAAAGAGTGCGCGCGGCGGATCGGCGGCAAGAAAGGCTGGCTCCACATCGGCTGCGACTACACGACCGACATCGCCCCGGTGCTGAAGATGAACGTGCCGGTGATCTGGGTCAACCGCCACGGCGAGAAACTGGAAGGCCGCAAAGCCCCCAGCGCCACGGTCAAAAACTTCCGCGAAGCAGCAAAAAAGCTCGGCGCGTCCTGAGCGTTTTCTAGCGTTGCCGGCGCAACTCGGGCGGCAGGCTGCGGTTTCGAGTCTCGGGTTGCGGGAAACCCAGATGACCATGCATTCAGGCAGACACATCGGTGCGCGCGTGAGCGCCAGGCTGACGATCGCGATCGCCGGCTTCGTCGCGCTGGCCGTCTTCGCCCTCGGCGGCGGCTACGCGCGGGCGGCGGCGACCGAAACCCGCCCCAGCTTCGTCGTGATCCAGACCGACGACCAGACGCTCGAACAGCTCTACGCCGCCTACACCCCGTTCGGCGGCGCGACGATCCAGGCGATGCCGAACACGCTGGCGCTGCTCGCCGACCGCGGCGTCACCTTCAACCGCTACTACACCCCCTACTCGCTCTGTGCCCCCTCGCGGGTCTCGCTGCTGACCGGCCGCTACGCGCACAACAACAACGTCCGCGGCAACGTCCAGCCCGAAGGCGGCTTCTCCGGCTTCGCCTCGCGCAGCGCCTACACCAACAACCTCGCGGTCTGGCTCCAGCAGGCCGGCTACCGCACGATCCATATCGGCAAGTTCCTCAACGGCTACGGCGAACCCCCCTATCCCGCGACCACCGTGCCACCCGGGTGGAGCGCCTGGCACACCGTCCTCGACTCGGACACGACCCACTATTTCTACGGCTACGAACTGAACAACAACGGCGTCGTCGAAGGCCCATACGGCAACTCGGGCAGCTGGGAAACGCGCGAATACGGCGAAAAGGACGACCCCGGCTGCCCGCTCGCGCCGCTGAACGGGAAACCCTGTTACTACGAGACCGACGTGCTCTCGCGGATCGCCGCCGAAGAGCTGGGAGGGACGCCGGCGGACCGGCCCTTCTACCTGCAGCTCGACTACACCGCCCCCCACGGCGACTTCCGCCGCCCGGCCGGCCCGGAGCCGGCGCCGCGCGACAACGAACTGTTCGCCGGCGCCCCCTACCCGCACGGGCCCTCGGAAGGCTTCAACGAGGGCAACGTCAACGACAAGCCGCGCTTCATCCGCGAAGCGCCCTACCTCTCGCCGACCGAAATCCACACCTACCGCGTCTACTACGACAAGGCGCTGGAGTCGCTGCGCGCGGTCGACGACGGCGTCAAGCAGGTCATCGACACGCTCGGCGCCCTGCACCGGCTGCGCAACACCTACATCCTCTTCACCTCCGACAACGGCTTCTTCTACGGCGAGCACCGGCTCACCGGCGGCAAGTTCCTCGCCTACGAGCCCTCGACCCACCTGCCCTTCCTGATGCGCGGCCCCGGGATCAAACCGGGCTCGCAGACCGGCGAGCTGGCCTCGACCATCGACATCGCCCCGACCATCCTCGAACTGGCGCACGTCGAAACCGGCAAGGTGCTCGATGGCCGCTCGCTCTTCCCCTACGCGCACGACACCAGCCTGCGGACGCGGCGGCCGCTGCTGTTCGAGTCCTTCGTCCAGACCAACGACGTCGAACAGAACGGCGGCGCCACCCCCGGCGAAGGCGCCGAATACAGCGCCAGCGCCGCCCGGGCAAAGGGAGCGTCGGCGAGGGGCTCCGGCGCTTCGGCCTCGATCGTGGCGCCGCCGAAGAACTATTACGGGATCCGCCTCGGCCCCTACAAGTACATCGAGTGGCCCGACGGCGAGAAAGAGCTGTACGACCTCAACAAGGACCCCTACGAGCTCAACAACAAAGTCCGCGACAAGAACTACGCGCCGATCCGCAGCTTCCTCCACAAAGAACTGGAACGGCTCGAGACCTGCGTCGGCAAGAGCTGCCAGCAGGTCGCGCCCAAACTGCCGCTGACCCGCGAGCAGCAGCTCAAGGTCAAACGGGAAAAGGAAAAGGAACAGCGCGAACGCGAACGCGAACGGCACCACCACAAGTAGCGGCGCCCGCCGCTCCCGTTCCGATCACTCCCCCCTGACGACGCAGCGGAAGCCGATGTGACTGGTCGAGCTGTCGAGCGCCTCGCCCTGGCGGGCGGCGGGCCGGTAGCGCAGGCAGTAGCTCGGGGCACAGAGGTGCGAGCCGCCCTTGATCACCTTGCGCGGGAACCTCGGGCCGGGCGCGGCGAGGTCGAAGCTGCCCTCGGCCGAGGCGACGCGGGGGTTGCGCGGCACGCAGCAGGAGCTGGCCGCCTGCTCGGGATGGCGCTGGGTGAAGAAGTCCGAGGTCCACTCCCAGACGTTGCCGGCCATGTCGAAGAGGCCGTAGCCGTTGGGCGGGAAGCTGCCGACCCTGGAGGTGCCGCGGTAGCCGGCGGCGCCGAGGTTCTCCCATGGAAAGCGGCCCTGCCAGGTGTTGGCCAGCGGCCGTGCCGGGTCCTGCTCCTCGTCGCCCCAGGTGTAGATCGCGCCGTCGAGGCCACCGCGGGCGGCGAACTCCCACTCGGCCTCGGTCGGCAGCTCCTTGCCGGCCCAGGCGACGTAGGCGGCGGCGTCCTCGTTGGCGATGTGGACGACCGGGTGGCGGTCGCGGCCGCGGACGTCGGAGCCGGAACCCTCCGGCTGGCGCCAGCTGGCGCCCGGCACGAACGCCCACCAGGCGCGGTAGTCGGTCAGCGGCACCGGCCCGGGCGTGCGCTGGAAGACCAGCGAGCCGGGAACCAGCAGCCGCGGGTCGATGCCGGGGTATTGGGCGGGGTCGGGCTTGCGCTCGGCGACGGTGACGTGGCCGGTCTCGCGCACGAAGTGGCGGAAGTCCTTGACCGTGACCGGGTGCGAGTCGATCCAGAAGCCGTCGACGTCGACATCATGGAGCGGCTGCTCCTCGGGGTAGAAGCGCTCGCAGCCCATGCGGAAGGAGCCGCCCTCGATCCAGGTCATCCCCCTGCGGCCCGCGGCCTGCGCGTCTGCTGCCACTACTCGATGATGGCAAGAACGTCGCCGCTGCCGACGGCGTCGCCGACGGCGACCTTCAGCGAGGTCACCTTGCCGGCGCGGTGGGCGACGATCTCGTTCTCCATCTTCATCGCCTCGATCACGCAAATCAGGTCGCCCTCGGCGACCTCGGCGCCCTCCTCGACGGCGACTTTGAAGACCGTCCCCTGCAGCGGCGAGGGCAGTGCCTCGCTGGAGGCGCCGGGGCCGCCGCCGGCCTTGCGCTCGCGTTGCGGCGGCTTGCGGCCGCCCGCGGCCGGCGAGGGGCCGCCGGCGAGCGCCTCGCCGATCACCCTGACGTCGAAGAGCTTGCCGGCGACCTCGACCCTGTAGTCGCGGGCGAGCAGCTCGGCGCCCTCCTCGGTCGCGGCCGGCTCGGGCGCCGTCTCCGGCGCCGTCGACTGCAGCCACTCGCGGTCCTCCATCAGGTCGCGGCAGGTCTCCCCCCGCGCCCACTGCTCGGTCGCCAGGATCGCCTCGTGGAAGGGAATCAGCGTGGTCAGGCCGCCGATCTCGTATTCGCCCAGCGCCCGCAGCATCCGCCGCGTCGCCTGCTCGCGGTCGACGTCCCAGACGATCAGCTTGGCCACCATCGGGTCGTACATCGGCGTCACCTCGGAACCCGCTTCGACCCCCGAGTCGACCCGCACGCCGGGGCCCGCGGGCTCGCGGTAGCTGGTGATCGCGCCCGGCGCCGGGGCGAATTTCTTGTGCGCCGCCTCGGCGTTGATCCGGCACTCGATCGCGTGCCCGCGCAACTCGACCTCGCCCTGGCCCAGCGAGAGCGCCTCGCCGGCGGCGACCAGGACCTGCTCGCGGACGATGTCGACGCCGCTGATCATCTCGGTCACGCAGTGCTCGACCTGGACCCGGGTGTTCATCTCGAGGAAGAAGTACTCGTCGCCGACCTGCATCCCCTCGACCGTGCCGGCACCGCGGTAGCCGACCGCGGCGGCGGCGTCGGTGGCGATCCTGCCGATCCGCTCGCGCATCTCCGCGTCGACCTGCGGGCCCGGGGCCTCCTCGATCACCTTCTGGTGGCGGCGCTGGATCGAGCAGTCGCGCTCGCCGAGGTGGATCACGTTGCCGTGCGAGTCGGCCAGCACCTGGACCTCGACGTGGCGCGGGTCCTCGAGGTAGCGCTCGACGTAGACGCGGTCGTCGGAGAAGAACTTCTCGCCTTCGCGGCCGGCGCCCTCGAAGGCCTCCGCCAGGTCGTCCGGCGTCAGCGCCACGCGGAACCCCTTGCCACCACCGCCGCCGGCGGCCTTGCAGGCGACCGGGTAGCCGGCGTCCTCGGCCTGGGCGCGGGCCTCGTCGAGGTCCTTGGCCGGCTCGGTCGCGCCGGGGACGATCGGCACCCCGGCCTCGGCCATGATCTCGCGCGCCTTGGTCTTCGAGCCCATCGCTTCGATCGCCTCCGGCGGCGGGCCGATGAAGACGATCCCGGCCTCGGCGCAGGCACGGGCGAACTCGGCGTTCTCGGCCAGGAAGCCGTAGCCGGGGTGGATCGCCTCGGCGCCCGCCCGCTTCGCCGTCTCGACGATCTTGGCGATGCTGAGGTAGCTCTCGGCGGGGACCGCCGGGCCGATCAGGAAGGCCTCGTCGGCCGCGCGCACGTGGGGCGCCTCGCGGTCGATCTCGGAGTAGACGGCGACCGAGCCGATCCCCATCTCGCGCAGGGTGCGGGCGACCCGGATCGCGATCTCGCCGCGGTTGGCTATCAAGACCTTCTGGAACATCACAACTGTTCGTCGCTCGCTCGCGGCGCGAAGGAATCAGAGATGGACGCTTGCTCGCTCGGACTCACGGCGGCGCAGTCTATTCAGGCCCGTGGAGGGGGGGACGGCCGGCGGTTCAGGACCGCTTGTAGCGGCTCGCGGCGTACTCCTCGACCCAGGCGTTCGAGCTTCGCCAGGTGCCGTCCGCCGCCTTCGCCGCCTTCAACCTCCCGCGTACCGCCGCCACCCGCAACGCGTTCGCCGAGAGGCCGTCCGTCGCCAGCGCCGGCAGCGGCACCAGCCGCGCCGGCCCGGCGATCGCGGGCACGACGAACTTATAGAGGTTGTCCAGGACCGCCCGCGCGAGGAACTCGCCTAGCGGCCCGAGGTCTCCCCCGTCGGCACGGCGCAGCGCCGCCAGGTAGCGGGCGCGGTCCCCCTTGTAGATGATCGCCGGGGGGTAGCCGAGCCGGATCAGCAGCAGGTTGAGGACCAGCCGGCCGGTGCGCCCGTTGCCGTCGAGGAAGGGGTGGACCTGCTCGAAGCGGGCGTGCAGGCCCGCCAGGGCCTCAGCGACGTTCTCCTCGCCGGCCCGCCGCAGGGCCTGAGCGTCGCCGATCCAATCCCGGACCAGCACCGGAACCTGGGTCCACTCGGGCGGGCGCATCCCCTGGGGGAACGGCTCGATGTCGTGCTCGCGGAACGAGCCGGGCGCCTCGCGAGGAGTCGCCTGGGGATGCGGCGCGACATCCCAGACCGGGGTCATCGCGAGCGTGTGGACCTGGCGCACCTCGGCCAGGGTGATCAGCTTTCCCCCACTCCAGTCGCCGGGCGCGATCCCGTGCCCGTAGACCCAGCTGGCGGCGTCGGCGTATCCACGCACCTCGAGGTATTCGCTCAGCTCCTTGTTGCCGACCGCGCGGCCCTCGCCGAGCAGCTGCTCGACCTGTTTGAGCACGAGGGTGTTGCCCTCGATCGCGGTCGAGTGATGGGCCTCCTCGAGCCAGATCCCGCGCCAGATCCCGTCCGCCTCCTCCGGCGAGGGCAGACCGCCGAGCCGCTCCCGAAGCTCACCGATCTGCACCCGCAGGCGCTCGTAGACAGCGGCGCGGGAAGGACGGCCCCGGCGGCTCTTGGTGAAGTTGTTTGGCTCAGCCATATTTTAATTGTACCGAACAGATTCTAAAGTTGTTCGGTAGCGGACTATCTAATTGTTCCGAACACTTTCCTCGCCGGACGCCGATGGCTAGGGTGCCATCCGATGCTGATCGAGCTCCAGTCGCACTCGACGGTCTCCGACGGGCAGTTGCCGCCTGCCGAGGTGGTCGAGGAGGCGGCCAAGGCCGGTGTCACGACGCTGGCGCTGACCGACCACGACGCGATCGCGGGGGTGCCGGCGGCGCTGGCGGCGGCGGCGCGGCTGGGGATCGAGCTGGTGCCGGCGATCGAGATGTCGTGCGTGCACGAGTACGCCGAAGACCTCCACGTCTGCGGCTACTGGGTCGACCTGGAGACGATCGCGCCGGCCTGCGAGAGGGCGCAGGAGGAGCGCCGCACGCGGGCCGGAGAGATCGTCGCCAACCTGCGCCGCGAGGGCTTCGACCTGACCCTCGAGGACGCGATCCGCGAGGCCGGCGCCGCGGACTCGATCGGGCGCCCCCACATCGCCCGCGCCGCCGGCGCCAGCGGCGACCTCGGCCCCTTCTTCGAGGAGTACCTGGTGCCCGGCGCCAAGGCCTTCGTGCCGCGCCGCTGGCCGACCGCGGCGGCGGCGATCGAGCTGATCCGCGCCGCCGGCGGCGCCGCCGTGATCGCCCACCCCTACTGGGACATCTCGGAGCCGGAGGAGGTCGAGGACCTGATCCGCTCGCTCGGCGCCGACGGGGTCGAGACCTTCTACCCCTCCCACAGCAAGCAGCAGACCGAACACCTCCTCGCCCTCTGCGAGGAGCTCGACCTGATCCCCACCGCCTCCTCCGACTACCACGGCCCCACCCACAAGACCTTCGCCAAGTTCGGCGCCTACGACACCTACGGCCTCGGCACCCCGGAGGTCCCCCGAAAGGAGGGGCGTTAGCCCCTCCCCGCGCTTCGTCCTAGGCGGCGACGGCTCCCGGGATCAGCCCACGCTCCTCGAGGTAGGCCAGCAGCTTCTCGGCCGACTCCTCCGGGGTCTCGTTTTCGGTGTCGGCGACGAAGGCCGGGTTCTCGGGGATCTCGTAAGGGTCGGAGACGCCGGTGAATTCCTTGATCTCGCCGGCGAAGGCTTTCGCGTAGAGGCCCTTGACGTCGCGCTCGGCGCAGGTGTCGACCGAGGCCTTGACGTAGACCTCGATGAAGCGGTCGCCCATCAGCGCGTGGGCCTCGTCGCGGATCTCCGCGTAGGGCGAGATCGCCGCGGTGATCACCGGCACGCCGTTGCGGCTGAGCAGGTCGGCGACGAAGGCGATGCGGCGGATGTTGATGTCGCGATCCTCCTTCGAGAAGCCGAGCCCCTTCGAGAGGTTTTCGCGCACGACGTCGCCGTCGAGGATCTCCAGCTTCGAGCCGCGCTCGCGCAGGTGGCCCTCCAGCAGCCGTGAAATCGTCGTCTTGCCGGCCCCGGAAAGCCCGGTGAACCAGAGGGTGAAGCCCTTCTCACCAGCCATCGTCGTTCAGTCCTCCTTGTAAGCGTCGATCAGGATGTCGGCGACCTCGTCGCGCGAGAACTCGTGCGGCGGCCTTTCGCCGTTGCCGAGCATCTCGCGGACCTTGGTTCCGGAGAGGAAGAGGTGCGCCTCTTGGTCATGGGGGCAGGTCTTGTTCGAGGCGAGCCCCTCGCACTCGTTGCACCAGAAGGTGTGCTCGAACATCAGCGGCTCGATCCCGAGCTCGTCGATGTCGATCGTGTCGAAGATCTTCTGGGCGTCGTAGGTGCCGTAGTAGTCGCCGGCGCCGGCGTGGTCGCGGCCGACGATGAAGTGGGTGGCGCCGTAGTTGCGGCGGACGATCGCGTGCAGGACCGCCTCGCGGGGGCCGGCGTAGTGCATCTTCGCCGGCTTGACGCCGAGCATCACCCGGTCGTTGGGGTAGTACTTCTCCATCAGCACCTCGTAGCAGCGCATCCGCACGTCGGCGGGGATGTCGCCGGCCTTGGTCTTGCCGATCAGCGGCTGGATGAAGAGCCCGTCGCAGGTCTCCAGCGCGGCCTTGGTCAGGTACTCGTGGGCGCGGTGGATCGGGTTGCGGGTCTGGAAGGCGACGATCCGCTTCCAGCCACGGTCGGCGAACTCCTTTTTGGTCTCCTCCGGGGTCTGGTAGCGGCGCATGAACGCCTCCTCGTGGTCGGGCAGCGCGTCGACCTCGATCGGGCCGGCGATGCAGCGGTCGCCCTCCTCGTAGATCGCGGCGACGCCCGGGTGCGCCTCGTCGGTGGTGCCGTAGACCAGCTCCGCCTCCCTGCGCACGTCGCGCTCGAAGATCTCCTCGACGGTGATCCGCCCCAGCGGCTTGCCCTCGTCGCTGGCCAGCTCGACGACGTCGCCGACCCCGCACTCGAGGTCGGTCGCGAGGGTGATCGGGATCGGCCAGTAGTCGCCGGCGGCGGTCCGCATCTCGGTGCAGACGCGCTCCCAGTCGGCGGCGCCCTGGAAGCCGGTCAACGGCGCGAAGCCGCCGAGGCCGATCATCTCGAAGTCCGCCGTGTGGCGCTCGGAAAGGGTCAGGGACAGCTCAGCCATCGTCTCGCTCATCGCAGGGTCTCACCAATCGTTCGGGGGGAAGGGGAAATGGCAGCGCCGCCGACGGCGCTAGTTGATCCCGCACTCGGTCTTTGCGACCCCCGCCCAGCGGCCGTCGCGGGCAGAACCGCCCGGCTCGACCGGCTGCGTGCAGTGGGTGCAGCCGATCGACGGGTAGCCGCGATCGTGGAGTGGGTTGTACGGGAGGTGGTGCTCACGGATGTAGTTCCAAACGTCACGCTCGGTCCAGTCCGCAAGCGGATTCAGCTTCCAAAGGTTGAATTTCTTGTCCCAGCCGAACTTCGGGGTCTTGGAACGGGTGCTGGAATCTCCGCGCCGGACGCCGGCGACCCAGCAGTCTACGGAAGAAAGCGCCCGCCGCATCGGCTCGACCTTGCGCAGGCCGCAGCAGGAGTCGGGGTCTCGCTTCCAGAGCTCGTCGCCGTACTCGGCCGCCTGCTCCTCGAGGGTGAGGTTGTGGAAGCGGTCGAACTCGATCCCCAGCGCCTCCGCGAGCTGGTCGCGGGTCTCGTAGGTCTCCGGGAAGAGCACGTCGGTGTCGAGGTAGAAGAAGCGCGCCTCGGGGTTGATCGTGCTCGCCATGTGCGCGGTCACCGAGCTGGTTTTCTGGAACGAGCAGGCGATGTAGTGCTCGGCTCCGAAGTTCTCGAACATCCACCCCAGCGCCTCCTGGGCGCTGCGGTCCTCGAGCTCGGCGGCAACGGCCTCGTGGTCGATGTCGTTGACTGTCGGCACGGTGCCGGAAAGGGTGATGGGTGGCGGCTTCATCGTCGGCTCGGCGCGCGCTAGATCGCGCACTCCCCCTCGCCGCGCTCGACTTTGTAGGGGCTGGAGCGGTTCCAGTCGATGAACTGCTGCATCGTCTCGAGGCTGAACTCGGCCGGCAGCGTCAGGTCCTTGACGGCGGCTTCGAAGACCTCGGCGCCGGCCCGCTCGGCGAAGGCGTTGAACTCCTCGCCCCGCTCGCGGTCGGACTCGTAGAGCCGCACCCAGCGCTCGACCGCCTCGGGGACGCGTTTGGCCGGCAGCCGCGATTTCAGCCGCTTGCCGAAGACCACCTCGCCGCCCTCGAAGTTGCCGCCGACGTGGGGGATGTAGGCGGGCATCTGGCGGCCGCCGACTTTCAGCGAGGCGCCGTAGAAGCCGATGTTGGCGATGTGGTGCTGGCTGCAGCCGTTCGGGCAGCCGCTCATTTTGATGTGGATGCGCTTGGTCAGCTCATCCTCGATCCGCATCGAGTCGACCCGCTCCTTGATCGCCCGGTTGAGGCCCATCGAGCTGGTGATCCCGAGTTTGCAGCTGTCGGTGCCGGGGCAGCTGACGACGTCGGTGATCTCGCGGGCGCCGGCCTCGCCGAGCCCGAGCTCGGTCAGCCGCTGCCAGACGTCGTAGAGCGCCTCGTCGCGGATCCAGCGCAGGACGAAGTTCTGCTGCACGGTGCTGCGGGCGTGGCCGCCGCTGTACTCGCGCATCAGCGCCCCGAGGCCGCGGAACTGCTCCGGCGTCAGGTCGCCGCGGGTGATCTTCACCTCGACCGTGGAGAAGCCCTCCTGGCGCTGCGCCTGGACGTTGCCCTCGAGGAAGCGCTCGAACTCGGTCCGGTCGCCGTTCGGCGAGGCCGCCTGCGGCAGCGCCTTGGCGGCTCCGGCCTCCTCGTCGTCGTCGAAGCGCAGCCGCTCGACGTCGAAGTCGCGCTCGGCGACCCAGTCGCCCTCGAGCTCCTCGTCGACCAGCTCGCGGAAGGCCTCGATCCCGATCTTGTCGACTAGGACCTTGATCCGGGCGCGGGCGCGGTTGACGCGCAGCCAGTCCTGGCGGTCGAAGATCCGCAGCGCCGCCTCGGTGACCTTGAGGTAGTCGCCGTTGTCGGCCTCGACGAAGTCGTAGAGGGTCGGCGCGACCCGGGCCATGATCGAGGTGCCGCCGCCGACCCGGACCTCGAAGCCCTTGACGCCGTCCCGTTCGCGGCTGAGGAAGGCGATGTCGTGGATGCCGGTGATCGCCCGGTCCTCGTCGGAGCCGCTGAAGGCGGTCTTGATCTTGCGCGGCATCAGCTGCGTCGTCGGGTGGCGGACGAAGTAGCGGACGTAGGCGCCGGCGTAGGGCGTCGGGTCGAAGACCTCGTCGGCGGCGACGCCGGCCCAGGGGTCGCCGGTGACGTTGCGAACGGTGTTGCCGCAGCCCTCGCGGGAGGAGAGGCCGACGGCGGAGATCACGCGGATCAGCGCCTCCATGTCGCGCAGCGGCACGTGGTGGATCTGGATGTTCTGGCGGGTGGTGACGTGGCCCTTGTCCAGCGGCGCGTAGCGCTCGACGACGTCGGCGAAGGCGTCCATCTGGTCGGGGGTGACGCCGCCAAACGGCAGCTTCACGCGGACCATCTGCACGTCGGGCTGGCGCTGGCCGTAGACGCCCTGTTTGAGCCGGAAGCCGATGAACTCGTTTTCCGGCAGGCGCTCGGCGAGGAACTCCTCGGCTTCGTTGTCGAAGTCGTCGAACTCGCGCTCGATGATCGGGATCACGTGCCCGGGGACGTTCTCGTAGGACTCCGGGTTCTCGAGCGTGCCGAGGCGGCCCTTGCCCCGCTGCTCCTTGTTCTCGGCTACGACTACCTCCATGCGGAGGAAAATAGCAAAACCTGACAGGGATTCAGGTATTTAGCTTTCGCAAGCCGGCGCGCTCAGCTCCGAGCGGCGCGCTTGCGCGCCTCCAGCACGGCCGCGGCTTCACCCGACTCGGACACGTAGCCGTCCTCCGGGTCGAGCGGCAGGCCGGCCTCGGCCCAGCCGACGATGCCCTCGCTCAGCTTCGCCGCGTCGTAGCCGGCGTCAGCCAGAGCGGCGGCCGCCATCGTCGAGCGGTTGCCGCCGCGGCAGTAGAGGACGACCGGGCGCTCCCTGTCGATCTCACCGGCGCGCTCGGCCAACTCGGCCAGCGGCAGATGGACGGCGCCGGCGATGTGGCCGGCCTCCCACTCGTGGTCGGCGCGCACGTCGACGACCTGGGCGCCCTCCTCGATCAGCTTCTGGGCCTCGTCGCGCGAGACCTCCGCGCCGGCCTCGGCGGCCCTCGCCTCATCGCTCATCAGTCGACCTCCGTCCCCTCGATCAGGAAGGCGACGCGGACGTGGGCGCGGTACTCGTCGAGGTTCTCGCCGCGGATCCCGGTCGAGACGATGTCGACGGCGCGGATGTTGCGCAGGCTGCCCTGGGCCTGGTTCAGCGCCTGTTTCGCCGCGTCGTCGGTCGACGTCTTCGAGCTGCCGACCAGCTCGATGATTTTCACGACAGCCATTTCGCTCCTCCTTGTGAGTCCAGCACGCTCTCCTTGGCGCCCACTCCCTCGAGCAGCGCCGCGCGCTGCCAGGGGCCGACCGCGTCGGGAGCCTCTGCGGCCGCCGCGCCGGTCTCGGCCTCGAACCGCGCGATCGCCGCGGCGATCGCCGCAGCCTCGTCTCGACTAGCGGTAGCCACCCGACAAGCCTATTTCAACCGAGAGCGTTCGCCCTTAGTCCGACCCAGCACGACAAGAGACGAACGCACTGTCACAGAAGCTCGGCGCGCCGCTGCGCCAATAGCCGCGCCAGGCGCTCCATCACCCGCCGCGGTTCGCGCTTGAGCCGCTTTCCGGTAACGCGGGTCATCTCGACCCCGATCAGCTTCAGGTCCTCCTGGCGCAGGCGGTCGCGCTCGAAGGCGGCGGGGCCGCCGTGGGTCTCGTAGACGTCGAGTTCGACCGCGAAGCGCTCCGCCTCCCAGTAGGCGTCGAGCTCATAGCCGGAGACGTTGAGGTTCATCGCTGGGCGCGGCAGCTTGGCGGCGCGCACACGCCGCAGGAACTCCTTCTCGAGACCCGAGCGGGTGAAGGCGGGGTCGTCGCGGTAGATGGTGAGGGCGCGGCGCAGCGGTGCGGCGCCGCGATGGCGCGGGGCGCAGGCGAGCAGCGCGTCCACGGCCTTCAGGTCGAACAGCTTCTGCTCTTCAGAGCGCTCGATCAGGCGCTCCATGCGCTCGGCAGGAAGCATCGCCGCCAGGTCGAGCAGGGTGCGGGCGAGGGAGGTGACCGGGATGCCTTCCACCTCGGCGCAGTTCTCCTCCGCGAGGCGGGCGTAGTGGACATTCCAGCCGGGCCTGGAGTGGCGCCGGGTCGGCGCGGTGAGGTGGAACGTGCTGGGCGAGCCGCGAAGGAGTCCCCAAAGCCAGGCGGCGGAAGTGTGGCTGGCGACTGCTGGCGCGCAGGCGAGAACCGCCGCCAGGCAGTGGCTGTGCCAGTCGAGGTCGGTGTGGCCGATGGCGTAGACACCGCGGTAGAGGCGATGCAGGCGGCCGCTACGCGCCGCCCACGAGACGCGTTCCCTCGAGTAGCCCAGATCCCGGAGCTGCCGCGCCGAGACCACGCCGTGCTGGCGGGTCGCCAGGTCCGCGAGCGGCCCGTGCCACCTGAGCGTTCGTCTCTTGTCCTGCACGGTCGGACAAGGGACGAACGGTGGCTGTCTCTCCCCCTAATGCAGGCCGGGAACCGGGTGGCCGTGTTTGACGGTGGCGCAGCCCACGGGGGCGGGGTCGAAGGAGTCGGTGATGGCGCGGCCGGTGAAGGCGCCGCGGTAGGGCTTGCCCGGTTTCGGCGGCTTGCCGGGGCCACACTGGATCGAGATGTCGCGGACGCCGTCGCGGGCGTCGATCACGTCGTTGCCGCCGTTGCCGATGAAGATGTCTTCGCCGGGCTGGCCGAGCATCGCGTTGGCGCGGTGGTCGCCGATCAGGACGTCGTTGTCGAAGGAGCCCTCCATGTCCTCGTCGGTCGGCGAGAGGTGGACTTTGTGGCAGCCCTTGATCACGTCGATCCAGGCGGCGTGCGCGAGGAAGGAGATGATCAGGACCCCCGGGTGGGCCTGGGTCTCGGCGAAGGAGGCGTCGTCGCGGCCGGGGCCGCCGACCAGGGCGCCGCCGGCGCAGCCGCCGCCGGCGGCCAGCAGGTCGCCGCCGGGGCCGCCGTAGAGGAAGGTCGGCCCGGGCAGGCCGCCGATCAGGCCGTCGGCGCCGGCGCCGCCGTAGATGCGGTCGCTGCCGGTGCCGGACTCGATCAGGTCCTGCTCGGGACCGCCGTGGATCACGTCGTTCCCGGGACCGCCCGAGATGCGCACGGTCTCGACGTCGATGAGGGATCCTTCGACCCGGAAGCTGTCGTTGCCGGAGCCCATGTCGGCCATCAGCCAGCGCACCGGGCCCTGGATCGGGCAGGCGATCCGATTGAGGACGCCGGCCTTCGGGTGGCCACAGCCTTCCCCCACGGCGATCCCCCTGGCCGCGGTCACGCCGACGGTGCCGGAGCTTGGGTCGTAGGAGACGGTCATCTTGTCGTCGCCGGGGCCACCGACGACCTGGACCCCGCCACCGCCGCCCGGCGTCGGGTCGACCTGCACGTAGGCGCTCGCGTCGAGCGGCTTTTCGTGGCCGCAGGAGCGGCGGATCGGGCCGCCCTTGCAGCCGTCGCTGCCCTGGCCGCCTTCGAGTTCGTCGCGGCCGCCGCCGCCGAAGATCTTGTCGTCGCCGGGGCCGCCGATGATCTTGTTGTCGGCCTTGTCGCCGATCAGCGTGTCGTCGAAGGCCGAGCCTTCGATGTCCTCGAAGCCGAACAGCTTGTCGTGCCCGTCGCCGAACGCCTTGTGGGCCGCCAGCGAGGCCCAGACGCCGGCGTTGCCGTGCGGAGCGCCGACGTCGGTGGCGAAGGAGGCGATGTCGCCGCTGCCGGCGCCGCCGGACATGCGGTCGTAGCCGTAGTCGCCGTGGACGAGATCGTCGTTGCCGGGGCCGCCGTTGACGATGTCGATGCCGAGCCCACCGCCGACCTCGTCACCGGACCCGGCGCCGCCGAGCACCTTGTCGTCGCCGAGTTCGCCCAGCACGACATCGGTGCCGGGGCCGCCGTCGACGGTGTCGTTGCCGCGGCCGCCGTGCAGCACGTCGTTGCCGGGGCCGCCGCAGATCAGGTCGTTGCCGAGCTCGCCGTAGACGACGTCGTCGCCGGGACCGGCCCAGATCACGTCGCGGCCGGGGGTGCCGTGGATCACGTCGTTGCCGTCGGTGCCGACGATCGTCGCCCGCCGCCCGTGGCAGAGGGGCGGTTCGGATTCTTCCTTCGTTTCCGCCCCGGCCGCCGTCGCGATCGTCACCAGCCCGGCGGCGACAATCGCCAGCGAGAGGACGAGGCCGATGCGGGATCGGAGCATTTTTCTCAAGATCGGGCAGCCTAGTTCGCCGATCGGCCGCGACGAATCAGGCGCTGCGGATCAGCTTCTTGTTGACGAACTCGTCGGCGCCGTAGCGACCGAGCTCGCGGCCGAAGCCGGAGCGCTTGAAGCCGCCGAACGGCAGCTCGGGGCTGTCGGCGCCGACCAGGTTCACGTAGACCATCCCGGCTTCGATCCGGTCGGCGACCCGCTCGGCCTGCTCGGGGTCGGTGGTCATCAGGTAGGAGCCGAGCCCGAAGGGGGTCTGGTTGGCCAGCTCGACCGCCTCCTCCTCGGAGCCGACCCGGTAGAGCTGGGCAACGGGGCCGAAGAACTCTTCCTGGGAGGCCTCGTCGCCGGGCTCGATCCCGGTGAGGATCGTCGGCTCGAAGTAGTTGCCGTCGCGCTTGCCGCCGATCAGCACCTCGGCCCCGTTCGCCACCGCCCGCTTCACCTGGTCCTCGAGCCGGTCGGCCGCGGTGGCGGAGGAGAGCGGCCCGATCGCGGTGTCCGCGGCGGTCGGATCGCCGGGCTTCGATGCCTCGACCTTCTCTCGGAACTTCTCGAGGAACTCGTCGTAGAGGTCGTCGACGACGATGAAGCGCTTGGCCGCGTTGCAGGACTGGCCGGTGTTGTCGAGGCGCGCTTCCGCCGCCGCCTCAGCGGCGGCGTCGACGTCCTCGGTGCCGAGCAGGATGAAGGGGTCCGAGCCGCCGAGCTCGAGCACGACCTTCTTCAGGTTGCGCCCGGCGGTCGCGGCGACGGCGGCGCCGGCGCGCTCGGAGCCGGTGACGGAGACACCGTGGACACGCGGGTCGGCGATCACCCACTCGATCTGCTCGTTGCTGGCGTAGACGTTCTCGTAAGCGCCCGCGGGGAAGCCGGCGTCGTCGAACATCTGCTGCATCGCCGCGGCCGATTCGGGGCACTGCGGCGCATGCTTGAGCAGGATCGCGTTGCCGATCATCAGGTTCGGTCCGGCGAAGCGGGCGACCTGGTAGTAGGGGAAGTTCCAGGGCATGATCCCGAGCAGGACGCCGAAGGGACTGCGGCGGATCAGAGCCGTCCCCTCGCCGCCGAGCAGCTCGATCGGCTCGTCGGCCATCAGATCCTCCGCCTTGTCGGCGTAGAAGCCGTAGATTTCGCCCGCGAAGTCGGCCTCCATCAGCGCCTGCTCGATCGGCTTGCCCATCTCGCGGACGACGATCTCGGCCAGTTCCTGGCGGCGCTCGGAGTGCAGTTCGCCAACCTTCCGCACCAGCGCGGCGCGCTCGGCCACGGTGGCGGACCGCGACCAAGTCCGGGAGGCCTGATCGGCCCGGTCGATCGCGGCGCGGAGCTCGTCGTCGCCGATCTCCGGGTACTCCCTGATCGTCTCGCCGGTGGCCGGGTTGACGACGGCGTAGCTGCTCATTTCAAACCCCCTGTAGGTGCTCGTTCGAAGGTTGCTGCAGGCCGAGGGCCTCCTCGACCGGCACGTAGTCCATCCCCACTCCCTCCGCCACCGCCGGGTGGGTGACCTTGCCGGCGGCGACGTTGACTCCCGGCCGCAGGCCGGGGTCGCGCCGGATCGCGCCGGCGACGCCTTCGTCGGCGAGGGCGATCGCGTAGGGCAGGGTCGCGTTGGTGAGGGCCTGGGTGGAGGTGATCGGGACCGCGCCGGGCATGTTGGCGACGCAGTAATGGATGATCCCGTCGACCTCGAAGGTCGGCTCGTGATGGGTGGTCGGGCGCGAGGTCTCGAAGCAGCCGCCCTGGTCGATCGCGACGTCGACCAGCACCGCCCCCGGCTTCATCAGCGCCAGCTGCTCGCGGCGCACCACATAAGGGGCGCGGGCGCCGTGGACGAGGACGGCGCCGATCACCAGGTCCGCCCGCGGCAGCATCTCCTCGACCGCGAGGACGGTCGAGTAGACGCTCGAGCAGCGGCCGCCGAAGGTGACGTCGAGCTCGCGCAGGCGGTCGATCGAGCGGTCGAAGACGAAGACGTCGGCCTCCATCCCGATCGCGATGAAGGCGGCGTTCATGCCGACCACGCCGCCGCCGATCACGATCACGTTGGCGGCGGCGACGCCGGGAACGCCGCCGAGCAGGATCCCGCGGCCGCCGAGCGGCTTCTCCAACATGAAGGCACCGGCCTGGGTGGCGAGCTTGCCGGCGATCTCGCTCATCGGCGCCAGCAGCGGCAGCCGCCCGCGCGAGTCCTCGACCGTCTCGTAGGCGATGCAGGTGGCGCCGGACCGGCAGAGGGCACTGGTCTGCTCCGGGTCCGGCGCAAGGTGCAGGTAGGTGAAGAGGAGCTGGCCGGGGCGCAGCATCGCGATCTCGGAAGCCTGCAGCTCCTTGACGTGGAGGATCATCTCCGCCTGCTCGAAGACGGCGGCGGCGCCATCGACGAGGCGGGCGCCCTGGGCCTCGTACTCGGCGTCGGCGATCGCGCTGCCGAGGCCGGCGCCGGCCTCGATCATCACCTCGTGGCCGTGCTCGCTCATTTCCCGCACCCCGGCCGGGGTGACGGCGACCCGGTACTCGTCGGCCTTGATCTCGCGCACCACTCCGATCTTCATACGACCAGCTCCCTCGCTCGCAATGCCAGCCAGAACTCGATCCGGTCGTGGGCCCGGGAGAGATCGCGGCCGGTCAGCTCTTCGACCTTGCGCATCCGGTAGCGCAGCGTGTGGCGGTGGCAATAGACCTCGCGGGCGGCCCGCTCCCACTGCCCGTTCTGCTCGATGAAGGCCTCCAGCGAGCGCAGCAGCTCGCCGCCGTACTCCTCGTCGCCCTGCTCGATCGGGCCGAGGACGCTGTCGCAGTAGAGCTTCAGCGCCTCGTCGTCCTGGATCGAGAGCAGCAGCGTGAAGGCGCCGAGGTCGCGCCAGGAGGCGACCTCGGGGGCGCTGCCGTTGTCGAAGGCGGTCGCCTCGAGGGCGCAGCGGGCCTCGTGGAAGGAGTGGCGCAACCGCTCCGGCGCCGCCGGGCGGCTGGCGGCGACGCGGACGGCGCCGCGTTCGGGGCTGAGCGCGCGGCGGGCGTCGGCGGCGACGTCGAGCGGGTCGCGGTCGGCGGCGTCGACGACGGCGCAGAGCAGCTCGCGGCCGCCGACGCTGTGGGGGGCGACGACCGCCGGGCAGGCGTCGGCGGCGAGCGCCCGTTCCAGCGCCCCGACCGCCGCCGCCGGGTGGTCGAGGGCGAAGACGAGGACGGCGGCTTCGTCGCCGATCCCGAACGGCTCCAGCCGGCGCCGCAGCTCGATCGCCTCCATCCGCCCGCCCAGCGCCCCGGCGAGGACGTCGCCGGCGAGCCGGCGCTCGGTCTCGCGGGCGACCCGGCGGCGCATCAGCTCGAGGGCGACGACGGCGACCGCCTGCTGCAGGATCAGCCGCTCGAAGTCGCCGAGGCCACCGGAGTCGCGGACGATCACGACCCAGGCCTGCGGCGGGCCACCGCCCGGCGAGATCACCGGGTGGGCCAGAGCCCGGCCGGCGACCGAGGGGTGCGAGGGGACGAAGGGGTGGCCGTCGCCGGCGTGGCCGAGCGCCTCCTTGCGGATGCCGGAGATCGCGTCGGCGGAGAGCTGGCGGCGGAAGCCACGGCCGGCGAGGCGCTCGCCGCGGCCGTCGAGGACGGCGACGGTGCCGCCGACCGCGGAGGCGATCGTCGCCGCGATTTCCTCCAGGCCGCGCTCCTCGAGGACCAGCCGCTCGAGCCGCCGCTGCACGGCGATCCCGCGCTGCAGCACCTCGTACTGCTCGTTGACGAGTTTGGCGAATGCCTTCTCGGTGATCGCGATGAACGGCGTCGAGTAGGGGACCTCGAACAGCGGGAAGTCGCGCTTCTCGGCCTCCTCGACCAGCGCTTTCGGCAGTTTGCGGTGGCTGAAGCCGGTGCCGAAGCCGAGCCCGGCGAGGTTGCGGTCGGCGAGCAGGCGGACGAAGGCGCGCTGCTTGGCGGCGGTCTCGAGCGGGATCCCGGTGGTCAGCATCAGCTCGCCGCCGGAGAGCCACGGGGTCGGGTCGTCGAGCTCGGAGATGTGGACCCAGCGCACCGGCGCCGCCGCCGCCTTCTCACCGGCCGCGAGGTCGAGGTCGAGCTCGTCGAGCAGGCTCTGGACGGTGAGCAAGGTCGGCCCCTAGGCGCGCGGCGTCAGCGGATCCCGGCGACCGCCTCCCGGGGCGTCGCGGCGGACCACCTGGTCCCAGGCCTCCGAGAGCACCGCGTGGAGGACGTCGTGAATCTCCTCGAACTGCTCGCTGTCGGCGATCAGCGGCGGCGACAGCTGCACGACCGGGTCGCCGCGGTCGTCGGCGCGGCAGATCAGCCCGCGCCTGTAGAGCTCGCCGGAGAGGAAGCCGCGCAGCAGCCGCTCGGACTCCTCGTCGTCGAAGCTCTCCTTCGTCTCCTTGTCCTTGACCAGCTCGATCGCCTGGAAGTAGCCGGCGCCGCGCACGTCGCCGACGATCGGCAGCTCGCGCAGGCTCTCCAGCATCTGCCGGAACTCGCCCTCCTTGGCGAGCACGTGGCCGCAGAGGTCCTCGCGCTCGAAGACGTCGAGGTTGGCCATCGCGATCGCCGAGGCGATCGGGTGGCCGGCGAAGGTGAAGCCGTGGGCGAAGGAGGCGTCGCCCTGCATGAACGGCTCGGCGACCCGGTCGGAGACGATCAGGCCGCCCATCGGCGCGTAGGCCGAGGTCAGGCCCTTGGCGACGGTGATCAGGTCGGGCTGGTAGTCGAAGCGCTGGCAGCCGAAGTAGTGGCCGAGCCGGCCCCAGGCGCAGATCACCTCGTCGGAGATCATCAGCACGTCGTGGCGATCGCAGATCTCGCGCACCCGCTGGAAGTAGCCCTCGGGCGGGACGAAGCAGCCGCCGGCGTTCTGGACCGGCTCGAGGATCACCGCGGCGACCGTGTCGGGGCCCTCGAAGACGATCCGCTCCTCGATCGCGTCGGCCGCCCAGAGCGGCTCGCGGTCCTCGGGCCAGCGGTAGACATTGGTGTTGGGAACGTGGCAGGCGCCCGGCGCCAGCGGCTCGAACTGGGCCCGCAGGTCGGTGATCCCGGTCGCCGAGAGCGCCCCCAGCGAGGTGCCGTGGTAGGCGACCTCGCGGGCGATCGTCTTGAACTTCTGCCCTTTGCCGTGCATGCGGTGGAAGTTGCGGGAGAGCTTCAGCGCCGACTCGACCGCCTCCGAGCCGCCAGAGGTGAAGAAGACGCGGTTGAGGTCACCGGGGGCGAGGGCGGCGATCCGCGCCGCCAGTTCGATCGCCCGCGGGTGGGCGTAGCTCCAGAGCGTGTAGAAGTCGAGCTCTTCGATCTGGCGCGCCGCCGCCTCGCCGTACTCGGCGCGGCCGTGGCCGGCGTTGACGCAGAAGAGGCCGGAGAGGCCGTCGAGGTAGCGCTTGCCGTGGTCGTCGTAGACGTAGCAGCCCTCGGCGCGGGTGATGATCGGGATCTCGTGGTCGGCGTCATAGCCGCCCATCCGCGAGAAGTGCATCCAGAGGTGGTCTCTCGCCAGCTGCTGAAGTTTCGTGTCGACCGGGGTCTGCGACGCGGTGGCCATTCCGCTCTCCTCTCGTGCTACGACGATATGGACAAAGCTAGACCCAAGTTAGCGCGGAAGCAAGTGGTCATTGGGTCAAGCCCGGGCGATCCACTTGTACACAAGGTACAAGTGGCTGCTGTGCTTTTGGGACATTCGCCACTTGCTTCTTGGTTCTCAGGGGCTTACCGTCGCTGCACAGTCGCCGCCGGCCCGGGAAACCGGCCAACGAGAGGAGACGCACCGGATGGAGAGCGCAGCAGTCCCGAGACCGGGCCCGCCGGACGTCGCGACCGCCGGCACGCCGATGACCGGCGACAAGGGCCTGAAGAAGAACGCGATCGGGTTCGTCTCCAGCGTCGTCATCGGCGTCGCCTCCACCGCCCCCGGCTACAGCCTCGCCGCCACCCTCGGCTTCGTCGCCGCCGCGGTCGCCCTGCAGTCGCCGGCGATCCTGCTGATCAGCTTCATCCCGATGTTCCTCGTCGCCGGCGGCTACTACTACATGAACAAAGCCGACCCGGACTGCGGCACCAGCTTCTCCTGGGTGACGAAGGCAATGGGCCCGCAGCTGGGCTGGCTCGCCGGCTGGGCGATCGTCGTCGCCGACGTGATCGTGATGGCCAACCTCGCCCAGATCGCGGGGCTGTACAGCTTCGAGCTGTTCGGCTGGACCGCGGCCGCCGAATCGACCGTGGCGGTGACCGCCGTCGGGGTCGCCTGGATCCTGATCATGACCGCGATCGTGGTGATCGGGATCGAGCTCTCCGCTCGCACCCAGGTCGGCCTGCTCGCCGCCGAGATCTTCACCCTGGCGCTGTTCTCGGTCGTCGCCCTGATCAAGGTCTACGCCGGCAGCGCCCCTGCGACCTCGATCCACCCCAGCCTCTCCTGGATCAACCCGTTCTCGCTCAGCCCCAGCGAGATCTCGGCCGGGATGCTCCTGGCGGTCTTCATCTACTGGGGCTGGGACACGACCGCGACCGTCAACGAGGAGACCGAGGACCCGGGCGAGGCGCCCGGCCGGGCGACGGTGATCAGCACCCTGATCCTGCTCGCGATCTACATCGTCGTCGCCGTCGCGGCCCAGTCCTACGCCGGCGTTCACAACCTGGTCGCCAACCAGGAAGACGTGCTCAGCTCGCTCGGCACCGAAGTCTTCGGCTCGCCGCTGGACAAGCTGCTGATCATCGCCGTGCTCTCGTCGGCCGCGGCGTCGACGCAGACGACGATCTTGCCCACCGCGCGCACGACCCTCTCGATGGCGCGTGCCCACGCGATGCCAGAGAGCCTCGGCAAGGTCCACCCGCGCTTCCTCACCCCGCACATCTCGACGATCATCATGGGCGGGCTCTCGATCCTCTGGTACGTCGGCCTGACGATCGTCAGCGAAGACATCCTCTTCGACTCGCTCGCCGCGCTGGGCCTGATGATCGCCTTCTACATCGGCATCACCGGCTTCGCCTGCACGATCTACTACCGGCGCGAGCTGATGCGCAGCGTCAAGAACTTCTTCTTCATCGGCGTCGGCCCAACCCTCGGCGGCATCATCCTCTTCTACCTGCTGGTCAAGAACGGGATCGAACTCTCCAACCCGGCCAACTCGGAATCCGGCAACTCCTGGTTGGGGATCGGGCCGCCGCTGGTGATCGCGGTCTTCTTCCTCTTCCTCGGGATCTTCCTGATGGTGATCCAGTGGCGCAAGGTGCCGGCCTTCTTCAAGCGACGACCCGAAGTGGTGCCGGCCGGCTTCCTCGAGGGCGAAGCGGCGCCGCCCGGGCCCACCGGCGCCGGCGAGGGGGAGGCCTGAGATGGCGCAGATAGTGGTCGGCTACGACACCTCGGATTGCGGCAAGGCGGCGCTGGAAGCGGCGATCGACCTCGCCAAGGACCTCGGCGACGAGATCACCGTCGTCTTCGGCTACGCGCCCCCCGGGCTCTGGGGAGGCGAGATCGCCGAGCACGAGGAGGCGATCGAGGAGCTGGGCGAGAAGGTGATGGGAGAGGCGAAACGGCAGGCGGCGGAGCGCGGCTTCGAGATCGCCGTCGAGCTGATCCCCAAGCGCGGCACCGAGGCGCTGATCGACGCCGCCGAGGAGCGCGACGCGCGGATGATCGTCGTCGGCAGCCACGGCGACCCGCCGCTCAAAGGCGTGATCCTCGGCTCCACCCCGAACAAACTGCTGCACCTGGCGGAGCGCCCGGTCCTGGTCGTCTCGCCGAAGCGCTGAGTCAGCGGCCGATGTGGAAGCCGATCAGCTCGGGGACCCGGGCGACGGCCGCGGCGATCCTGCCGGGGGGGTGGCCCGCCATCTCGGCCTCCTCCTTGGCCAGCAGGCCGAGCCGGATCGCCTCGCCGCCGAGCCAGTGGAAGGGCTCGGGCGGGACCCGCGGCGTCGGCGAGTCGACGAAGGCGAGGCGGGAAGCGTCGTCGCGGCGATCGAGCGCCAGCGAGGCGAGGCTGCGGCCGACCATGTTCGAGGGGCCGACGCCGTTGCCGGTGTAGCCGGCGGCGGCGAAGGCGCAGCCGCCGGGCAGCGAGCGGACCAGCGGCAGGTGGGTCGGGGAGGCGTCGATCGGCCCGCCCCAGGCGTGGGTGATCCGCTTGCCGCGCAGGCCCGGGAAGTAGGCGCGGAGGTGGGCGGCGGTGGCGGCGACCACGGCCGGGTCGACCTCCGACCGGCCCCGGGTCCGCGCCCCGATCGCGATCCGGCCGCCGCCCCAGCCGAAGGCGATGCGGCCGTCGGGGGTGGTGCGGAAGTAGTCGAGCAGGGCGCGGCAGTCGGTGATCGCGTCCTCGCCGCTCCAGCCGATCTCCTCCAGCAGCTCCGGCACCGGCTCGGTCAGGACGATGTGGGAGGAGGCGACGGTGAGGCGGCCGCGCAGCGGCCCGTGCCGGCCCTTGGCGGCGACGCCGATCGCCAGCACGGCGGCACCGGCGCGCACGGCGCCGCCCTCGGTCCGCGCCTCGACCCCGGCGCCGTCGGCGCGCAGCGAGCGCACCGGCGAGGACTCGAAGATCTCGACCCCGGCCTCGCGCAGGCGCGCGCGCAGGCCGAGCGCCAGCCGCGCCGGCTGCAGCGTCGCCGCGCCGGGGCAGACGGCGCCGGCGCGGAAGGCCGGCGACTGGCAGCGCGCCGCGACCTGCTCGCGGCTGAGCGGCTGGATCGCCGCCGGCACGCCGAGCTCGCGGCAGGCCGCCAGCGCCCGCTCCCAGGCGCCGTCCTGGGCCGGCGCCGTCGCGACCTGGAGGTAGCCGGCGGGGCGGAACCAGGCGTCGACCCCCTCGCTGGCGCAGAACTCGCCGATCCGGCCCACCGCCGCCTGCGCCGCCTGGGCGATCGCCAGCGCCTCGCGGTCGCCCCAACGTTCCCGCATCGAGGCCAGCGAGAGCCACATCGCGTTGCAGAAGCCGCCGTTGCGGCCGCTTGGGCCGTGGCCGCAGACCGCCTCCGCCTCGAGCAGGACGACGCGCGCCTCCGGCTCTAGCTGGCGCAGGTGCCAGGCGGTCCAGAGGCCGGTGAAGCCGCCGCCGACGATGAGCACGTCGGCCTCGCGCGCGGCCGCCAGCGGGGCGGTCGGGACGACCTCGCCAGCCTCCTCGATCCAGTAGCCGAGCCGCGTGTGCACCATCCCTCCGAAGTGTCCCGGACCGCGCCGGCCGGCGCGTAGACTCGGCGGCGATGGCGGACCAGTCCCAGGACTCGACCCCCTACGTCGACGCTCTGCTGGCCTACTCCGCGCTCGAGCCGGGCCGCTTCCAGGTCCCCGGCCACAAGGGCGGCGCCGGCGCCGACCCGGCGATGCGCGAGCTGGTTGGCGAGACCGGCCTGCGCAACGACATCCCCTCGGTCACCGAGGGCGTCGACATCGGCCCCGAACCGACTCCGTTCCAGCAGGCGCAGCTGCTCGCCGCCGCGGCCTGGGGCGCGCGCCGCTCCTGGTTCCTCGTCAACGGCGCCTCGCAGGGCAACCACGCCACCTGCCTGGCGCTCGCCCACGGCGGCAACCGCGTCGTCGTCCAGCGCAACGTCCACTCCTCGGTGATCGACGGCCTCGTCCTCGGCGGCATGCGGCCGACCTTCGTCGCCCCCGAGCTAGACCCGGAGCTGGGGATCGCCCACGGGCTGACGCCGGAGTCGCTGGCGCGGGGGCTCGACGAAACGCCGGGAGCGGTCGCGGCGATGGTCGTCTCCCCCACCTACTTCGGCGCCTGCGCCGACCTCGCCGGCCTGGCCGCGGTCGCCCACGGGCGCGGGGTGCCGCTCGTCGTCGACGAGGCCTGGGGCGCGCACCTGCACTTCCACCCGGCGCTGCCGCCCGACGCGCTCGCCTGCGGCGCCGACCTCGTCACCTCCTCGACCCACAAGATCGTCGGCAGCCTCACCCAGGCGGCGATGCTGCACCTCGGCGCCGGCGGCCGCGTCGACGCGGCCGTGGTCGACCGCTGCGTCAGCCTGGTCGAAACGACCAGCCCCAGCGGCCTGCTCTCCGGCTCGCTCGACGCCGCCCGCCGCCAGGCCGCGGTCCACGGCGCCGAGCTGCTCGGCGAGACCCTGGCGGCGGTGGCCGCGACCCGCGAGGCGGTGGCCCGAATCCCCGGCCTGGCGGTGCTGGACGAGAGCATGGTCGGCCACGCCGGGATCGCCGGCTGGGACCCACTGCGGCTCTCGATCGACGTCCGCGGCACCGGCTCGACCGGCTACCGGCTGGCGAAGGCGATCTTCCACTCGCACCGGATCGACCTCGAGCTCTACTCGGAGAACGTCGTCGTCGCGATCTTCGGCCTCGGCGAGCCGGCGGCGCCGGCGGGAGAGCGCCTGGTCGCGGCGCTGCGCGAGACGGTCGGCGAGCTCAGCGCCGAGCCGGGCCCGCCGCAGGCGAAGCTGGCGCCGCCACCGCCCTGGGGTGAGCTGGTGCTGACCCCGCGCGAGGCCTTCCTCGGCCCCCAGGACGTCGTCCCCTTCGACCAGGCCGCCGGCCGCGTCGCCGCCGAGGCCCTCGCCGCCTACCCCCCCGGCATCCCCAACGTCCTCCCGGGCGAGCGGCTGACCGCGGAGACGCTCGACTACATACGGGAGAGCGTCGCGCACGGGGGCTACGTGCGGGGAGGCAGCGATCGCGAGCTGAAGACGCTGCGGGTGGCGCGGTGAGCCTTGGGACGTGCGGGACCAAGCGTTGCGAGGAGGGGTCCGGTCGCCCTCTGGGGGAATTCGTCGCGCACCTTCGGTGCGGCTCCCGATGTTGGTGCGCGCCTATGGCGCGCAGGACATGAGATTGCATATCGCGGGCTTCGCCCAACATTCCCCCAGAGGGTGACCGGACCCCTCCCCACAGCACGCAGTACCGGGACGGCCGAAGGTGCGCGAGCACTCAGCTGAGCAGTGATGAGGGACGGGCCTCAGCCTGAGTCAAACCAGTCGTCCCTTCCCACTCGGGAGCTTGAGTCGCCTTTCGCTGGAGGGCTGTCGGTGCCCCCTCCGCGGGAATGTGCGCGAAGCGGCGAAATGCAATCTGATTCCTGCCCGCCATAGGCGGGCAGCATCCCCGGGAGCAGCACCGAAGGTGCGCGACGAATTTCCGCGGAGGGGGCACCGACAGCCCTCCCCCGCAAACCCACACAAGCGATCATCTAGGCTCCGCGCCGGTGGCCTCCTACGACGCGATCTCGGAGCTGACGCTGGACATCGAGTCCTGCGAGTTCGAGGGCCTCGGCGTCACCCTCGGCGAGTTCGAACGGCTGACCACGGTGGTGAAGCTGCGTGGCGGCGGCCACGAGGGGGTCGGCGAGGACGTCACCTACGACGCCGTCGACCACATCGCCCAGCAGGACCACGGGCCGCCCGAGGGGCTGCTCGGCAGCCACAGCTTCGCCGGCTTCTCGGCCCTGCTCGACGGGACCGACCTCTTCCCGGCGGCGGCGCCGGAGCGCGACGTCTCGCGCCAGTACCGGCAGTGGGCCTTCGAGTCGGCGGCGCTGGACCTGGCGCTACGCCAGGCCGGCACCAATCTCGCCGCCGCCCTCGGCCGCGAGCCGCGGCCGCTGAACTTCGTCAACTCGATGCGGCTCGCCGGCTTCGGCGGCGAAGAGCGCTCCTCGATCGAGCCGCTGCTGGCCCGGCTCGCCGCCTACCCGACCCTGCGCTTCAAGCTCGACCCTTTCAACGACTGGGACGACGAGCTGATCGCGGCCCTGGTCGAGATCGGCGCCGTCGACTCGCTCGACCTCAAGGGCTTCTACAAAGGCACCCCGGTCGACGTCGTCACCGACCCCGAGCTCTACTCAAAGCTGATCGCCGCCTTCCCCGAAGCCTGGCTCGAGGATCCCGACGTGACCGAGGAGACCAAACCGCTGCTCGACCCGGTGTCGGAGCGGGTGACCTGGGACGCGCCGATCCACTCGATCGCCGACATCGAGGCGATGCCGTGGTCGCCGCCGCGGACGGTCAACGTCAAGCCCTCGCGCTTCGGCCCGATCCACAACCTCTTCGCCACCTACGACTACTGCGAGGCGAGGGGCATCGGCGCCTACGGCGGCGGCCAGACCGAGCTCGGGCCCGGCCGCGGCCAGATCCAGTACCTGGCCTCGATCTTCCACCCCGACACCCCCAACGACGTCGCCCCCGGCGGCTACAACGACCCCGAGCAGGCGACCAAGCCGGGGCTCCCCTCGAGCCCGCTGCAGCCGTCGATCGACGCGCTCGGCTTTCGCTGGGTCGCCTAACTCCCGCTTCGGCCAACCGAACTCGGCGTTTCGGCTACGTTGGCTCTTCCGCCCGCCCGCCGACAAGGAGCCGAGATGGCAGACAAGACTTTCGCCGACGCCCTCAACGAGCAGATCGCCAACGAGTTCGCGGCCTCGCAGCAGTACGTGGCGGCGGCCGTCTACTACGACGCCGAGACCCTGCCCCGCCTCGCCGCCTTCTTCTACCGGCAGGCGCTGGAGGAGCGCGAGCACGCGATGATGATGGTCAAGTACCTGCTCGACGTCAGCGAGGACGTTCACATCCCCGACATCAAGTCGCAGCAGACCAGCTTCGACAGCGGCAGCGACCCGGTGCGGGTGGCGCTGGAGCAGGAGAAACGGGTCAGCGACGAGATCTTCGCCCTGTTCGAGCTGGCGCGCGAGCTCAAGGACTACCGGGCCGAGCAGTTCCTGCAGTGGTTCGTCAAGGAGCAGGTCGAGGAGGTGGCGCTGATGAGCGACCTGCTGAACGTGGTCGAGCGCTCGAAGGACAACCTGCTGCTGGCCGAGGACTACATCGCCCGCGAGAAGCTGGGCGAGGAGAGCGGCGACCCCACCGCGCCGCCGGTGGCCGGCGAGGGCTGAGCCTCAGCCCAGCCAGCCAGCCCGCTTGCGCATCGTCTTGATCCGGCGGAACTCGGCGATGTCCTCGCGCAGGGCCGCCGGGGCCGGGGCGGGAAGGAAGCGGGCCGGCAGGGGCGACTCGGCGGCGCCGTCCTCGCGCTTGCAGACGCGATAGGCACGGGCGCCGCGGCGGGCGGTGAGGGCGGAGGGGGTGCCTTCGCCCTCCCAGAGCAGGCCGGCGTAGTCGTCGAGGCCGTAGCCGCCCGGCATCCCGTTGCCGACCGCGTCGAGGTAGGCGGCGCGGCGCTCGGGCTCGTTGTTGTAGTGGACGCAGAGGCTGCCGTGCAGGAGGCCGAGGCCAGCGGCGGCCAGCGGCTTGCCCGAGGACTTGGTGATCCCGGCCTCGAACCAGCACATCGCGCCGGCGCTCTGGCCGGCGAGGACGATCCCCTGGCGCCAGGCGAGGCTGAGGATCGAGGCGATGTCGTGCGCCTCCCAGACCGCCAGCAGGTTGACCAGGCTGCCGCCGCCGACGTAGATCAGGTCCTGGGCGAGCAGGTGGTCGCGCAGCGCCAGCGGCCGCCGCCCGAGCCGGAACAGGGAGACGTCGGAGGGCTCGCAGAGGCGCTCGCCGAAGGCGGCGTAGAAGCGGCCGATCTGCTCCGAGGTGTCGCCGCTGGCGGTCGGCAGGATGCAGATCTTCGGCCGCTCGGCGCCGCGCTCGCCGGCCAGCCGCAGGAGCAGCTCGCAGACGGCGCGGTCCGGTGGGCGCGAGCTGAAGTCGTGGCCGCCGAGGGCGAGGATCCGGCGGACCTCCATCAGGCCGCCGCGACCGCGGTCGAGAGCGCCTCCGGCAGCGGCGCCGTCGCCGGCACGACGCCGCCCTCGCCGAGATAGGCGGTCGCGATCCGCATCTCCACCACCCGCTGCCCGGCGACGTCGAGCCGGTAGCCGTGGGCCTGGGGGCGGGAGGAGATCACCCGGCTCAGCTCGGTGCCGGTGAAGTGGAGGGCGGCGCCGTCTTCGGCCGCGTAACCGGGTCGCATGCCCTCGCGCAGGAAGCGGTGGTAGGACTCGCGGCGCTTGGAGCCGGGCTCGTAGTGGACGCAGTTGCTGAACGGCAGCAGCCCCAGCCCCTCGAGCCGCTGCGGCGAGCCGTGGAAGCCGGTCACCGCCTCGGCGAACCAGCAGAGCGAGCCGGCCGAGAGGCCGCAGAGGACCACCCCCGCTTCCCAGGCTTCGCGCAGGATCGTGTCGATGCCGTGGGCGCGCCAGACCCCGAGCAGGCTGATCACGCTGCCGCCGCCGACGTAGATCAGGTCCTGCGAGAGCAGGTGCCGGCGCAGGTCCTCGGGCCCCTGCTCGCGGCGGAAGAGGGAGATGTGGCTGGCCTCGCAGCGGTGGGCGGAGAAGGCGCGGTAGAAGCGGACGATGTAGTGGTCGGCGTCGCCGCTGGCCGAGGGCAGAAAGCAGACCCGCGGCCGCTCGGCCCCGGTCAGGGAGAGAACGTAGTCGTCGAGCAGGGGATTGCCCGACTCCATCGAGAACCCGCCTCCACCGAAGGCGACGATCTGCCGCGGGGCCGTCTTCATTACCGAATAATCGACTGCGACCGCCGGTCTGGGCTTGTACAGCGGTCCGAAGTTCACGCTCCGCCGCTCGCCCGCGTGTACAGTCGTGCCGAACCGCCGCGTTCCAGCGCTCCAGCGGCGGCGATTCCAGGGGCGTTCCCAAGCCGCCGCGGCAAGGTTAATCCGGTACTGATTCGTCCACAGAGCGCCGTCCGGGGTGTACAATCGCGTTTCCGAACACGCTTCGTCCCAGCGAAGGACCGCGCGATGCCACCCCCCACCTCCCCTCGCAGAGCCAAATCCGGCCCATCCAGCGACGATCTCAGCGGCCTGATCGAGCGCGAGCAGCTGCCCAGCGGCCTCGATGACCTCGAGCAGCCGCTGGTCGCCCACTCGCAGCGCGAGCGGATCCTGATCTCGATGTCGCGCGCCTGTGCCGAGAAGGGCTACGGAGCGACGACGATCGCCGACATCGTCGAGCCGGCGGGCGTCTCGCGCGCCACCTTCTACGAGCTCTTCAAGGACAAGGAGGAGTGCCTGCAGGCCTCGATGGAGCTCTCGCTGGCCGACGCGATGGGCCGGATCGTCGCCGTCTACTCGCCCGACAAGCCCTGGGCCCAGATGGTCACCGACGCCGCCGCCGCCTTCCTCGACCTGCTCGCGAGCCGGCCCGCCTTCGCCCGCATGGCGCTGATCGAGGCGCCGGCCGCCGGCGGCCGCTCCTACGAGATGTACGCCTCCGGCAAGCGGGTGCTGCAGGCGCTGCTCGACCGCGGCCGCGACGACCCGCTCGAGGAGGAAGCGATCCCGCCCAGCGCCGGCCGCGCCGCGCTCGCCGCCGCCGAGTCGCTGATCGTCGGCCAGATCCTCGCCGGCAACAGCCGCCGCCTGCGCGAGCTGCTGCCGGACATCGTCTACATCGTCGTCGTGCCCTACCTGGGCCAGGACGAGGCGCTGCGGCAGTCGCGGCAAGCGGAGCGCTCGCTCCACGCCGGGGACTGAGCGTGCCGCGCTCCAGCCAGGGGGAACGCTGGCGACCGCCGCGCGGGCGCCACGGCCTGCCGCCCGAGGTGGTCGCCCGCTCACAGCGCGAACGGCTGCTGGCGGCGACGATGCAGGTCGCCGCCGAGAAGGGCTACACGCCGATGACGATCGCCGACCTGACCAAGCGGGCGGGGATCTCCCGGACCACCTTCTACGAGCTCTTCGGCGACAAGGAAGCCTGCTTCCTCGCCGCCTACGACGCCGCCGTCGACCGCCTGGTCCGGCGCGTCTCGGCCGCCTACGAGGCCGAGGGGCGCTGGCCGGATCGCGCCCGCGCCGGCCTGCGGGTGCTGCTCGAGGCGCTGGCGTCGGAGCCGGCGCAGGCGCGGCTGGCGCTGGTCGACGTCGCCGCGGCGGGGCCGGCGGCGCAGCGCCGCTACCGCGCCGCCGTGCAGCGGCTGACGCCGCTCTTCGACGACGGCCGCGATTTCGCGCCCGGCGGCCGCTCGCTGCCGGCGAACACCTCGCGGATGGCGGCCGGAGCGGTGGCCGGCCTGGTCGCCGACGAGCTCGTCGCCGGCCGCGCCGAGCAGCTGCCCGGTTTGCTTTCGGACGTGCTTTTTGCGACGCTTGTCCCGTATCTCGGCCCAGATGCGGCAGCAAGGGAGGTGGGCGAAGAAATCTAGGTAAACATCTTCGTACACATTGCCGCTATGATCTACGTACCCAGCAGTTCAGAGTCCTTTCGGGACGAGTCCTCTCTACAGGGCGGGTCGATGGCAGCCACCCAAACGCGGCGTCAAGCAATTCTGGCGGCAATGGTTCGCGTCGTCGGCCAGAAGGGCTACAAGGAGACCTCCGTCGCCGACGTGATCGCGGAGGCAAATGTCTCCCGCACCACCTTCTACAAGCACTTCGAGGACAAGCACACGTGCTTCCTCGCTGCCTACGAGATGCTGGTCGAAGAGGTCTTCGGCGAGGTCGTCGCCAAGTGCGACGGCGGCGCGCCCTGGCTGGCCCGGATGACCACCGGCCTGACCACGCTCGTCGACCGCTTCGCCGTCGACCCGGCGCTGGCGCGGACGGCCGTGGTCGAGGTCGCCGCCGCCGGCGCCGACGCCCGCCGCCTGCACTGGGAGGCGGTCGCCCGCTTCACCGAGTACCTCGACGCCGGCCGCGAGCTGGCCGGCGGCAGGGAGCTGCCGGCAAACATCTCGCTGATGTCGGCCGGCGCCGTCTCCGGGCTGATCTTCGACGAGCTGCTCGCCGGTCGCGCCGCCGAGCTGCCGGCGCGGTTGCCGGACCTGCTGTTCGCGATGCTGGTCCCCTACGTCGGGCCCCAGGTCGCCGCCGCCGAGATGCGGCGGGCGGCGCAGCGTCACTGAAGCACATAGGCGCGGCGCAGCTTGTTGCGGGCACGGTGCAGGCGCACCTTGACCGTCCCTTCCGGGATCCCCAGCTTGCAGGCGATCGCCGCCTGGGTCAGGTCCTCGGTGTAGCGCATCTCCAGCAGTTCCCGGTCTTTTTCGTTCAGCTCCTTCAGCGCCGCGTAGAGGTCGGCGCGCTCGACGGTGGCGACGACCTGCGCGTCCTCGGCGCCCTCGTAGGCTTCGATCGTCGCGATCGGGTCCGGGCGCACCCGCGCGTGCTGGCGGAAGGCCTCGTTGCGGACGATCGTCGCCAGCCACTGGTTGCGCCGGTCGGCCTCGCGCAGGGTCGAACGGCGACGCCAGGCGCGGAGCAAGGCGTCCTGGGCAATGTCCTCCGCCTCGCTTGGATTGCTCGCGTATCGATAGGCCAAGCGAAGGCAAACCCTGTGCGCCTCACCCCACTCCCAGCCATCGTCGGTGCCGCGACGATGCCACTCTGGAGTGTTGATCAAACGAACTTACATAAGTGTTCATCACGTGAGTGAACTTAAGTGCTGAAACTGTTTCGATTATGTTTCGGGCGGCCTCGGGGGAGGAGGCGCCAACGGTAGATCAGGTGGGGCAGGCCGGCATGGGTTGCCTCGCCGTCGAGCTTCAGCCCGGCCTTCTCGGCGACGCGCCGCGAGGGGCCGTTGCCGGCCAGGATCAGGGCGACGGCCTCGGGCAGGCGCAGCTCCTGCGCCCAGCCGACCGCGGCGCGGGCGGCCTCGGTGGCGAGGCCGCGGTTCCAGTGGGCGGAGGCGATCGCCCAGGGCAGCTCGACGGCGCGGCCGTCGGCGAGCTCGGTCCAGCGCAGGCCGCCGCGGCCGACCAGCTCGCCGCTCTCGCGGGCCAGCAGCGTCCAGGCGCCGAAGCCGTGCTCGTCCCAGTGCGCTTCGTCGCCGATGAGCATGCCGAGGATTTCCGCCTCGGTGAAGGGGGAGAGCGGCGCCGGGCGCAGGCGGGCACCGATCGCGGGGTCGAGGAAGAGGTCGAGGTAGCCGTCGTGATCCGCCGGGCGCGGCGCCCGCGCCAGCAGGCTCTCGGTCTGCCACTGCTCGGCCATCGCCACCAAGCATGGCCGAGTGCGCCGGCCGGCGGCGGTGGCGGCGCGCCCGAGCGCCAGAATGGGCGGCATGCGCCCCAACCCCAAGCACGCCAGCGAGGATCCCGACGTCGTCCGCGAGCTCGTCCGCGACAACCCCTGGGGGATCCTGGTCAGCGACAACGGCGGCGAGCTGGTCGCCTCGCACTACCCGCTGCTGCTCGACGAGGAGGCCGAGGAGCTGACGATCCTCACCCACCTCGGCCGGCCCGACGAGGAGGTCCACGGCCTCGGCGAGCGCGAGCTGCTGCTGATCGTCCAGGGCCGGCACGGCTACATCTCGCCGAGTTGGTACGCGCCGGGGGCGACGCGGGCGCCGACCTGGAACTTCAGCGTCGCCCACTGCTACGGGGTGCCCCAGATCCTCGACGAGGCGGAGAACCTGCGGGTGCTGACGCGGCTGGTCGAGCGCTTCGAGCGTGAGGTCGAGGAGCCGCTGCTGCTCGACCAGGAGTGGGGCGCCGAGGCCGCCAGGGGCACCGTCGGCATCCGCGTCCCGGTCGAGCGCTTCGTCTGCAAGCGCAAGCTGAGCCAGGACAAGGACCCGGTCAGCCGCCGCCAGGCGATCGCCGCCCTGCGCGCCCCCGGCCCCTACCACCAGCCCGAGCTGGCCGCGGAGATGGAGCGCGAGCTGGAGCTGCGAGACCGGCGTGGCGGCGGCGAGGGGGCGGAGTGAGCAAGCACAGTCGCCAGCGGCATGTGCTGCTCACATTCAGAGCGAGGCCGGGTCGGTCTCGAGCAGGTCTTGGTACCTGGTCGCCAACGGATCTTCGGAGAGCTGCAGTTTCTCCCCCGCCTCATCGGTCAGGTAGGGCGGGATGTCCTCGGTCAGCAGCGCCTGGAGGAAGAAGGCCGGCCGGCGCCGGCCGCGCGGCTCCCCGTCTGGCCCAGGCGGCTCCTCGTCTCGTCGCCATCGCAGTCCCATATTCGCCGTCTCAGCCGACCCGGGTCAGCGGTGGCAAGACAATCGGCGGAGTGGTCGCCTCGACGCTTGCCGGCAGAATTTCATGGTCTTCCTTCTTCGAGACTTCTGCGACGGCGTCGATGACATCCATCTTCGTCGCTCTGCGGGCGGTGATGAAGCTGAAGAACTGCAGAAAGGCGAGAAGGGCTGCGACCCCACCGATTACCCACAGGACGGTCGTCGGCCAGTCCGTTATCAGCGTCACTGCAGCGATAGCGGAGAGGGGGATGATGCTGACCGTCAACGCCCTCGGGCCAACCATGACCCGGGTTACCCGGGGGTGCTCCGCTGGGCGCGCAGCCGTGAGGGCGACCAGGCCAGGGAGGACCAGCAGCAACGTAGCGGCAGCATCGATCAAACTCGGTGCGACAAGGTACGAACGCCTTGCGGCGACGATGAACACCAGCAACGCGAGGAACCCGGCGATCGCCTGCCCGGCATCGCGCATCACACCCGCTCCCGGGCGCAGGTTGATCGTGACCGCATAGGCCCCCTTGGGGGCGGTTCGGGGAACGAGCACGCGAGCACGGCGCTTCGAGGTTCCCCTGCTTTCCAGGTGCGCGAGCGGTTTCTTGCGAAAGGCAGGCTTGACGCCGGCGCCCAGATAGTCGAGCACGCGGTGTCCAATCGCGATCCCGTCTGGAGCCTCGACTTCGATGTGGGTCGAGCCAGCGGTCTGGATGAACTCGTGGCGGAACTCGTGCGAGGCAAAGCCGAGCCAGCGGCGCAGCTGCAGCTCCCCGGCCGGAGGGAGCTCTCCAGCCATCTTGAAATCTTCGCGCGAATCAGGGACCCGCCGCTCCAGTCGCATCGTAAGTACCTGCTCCTGCGAGAGGCTGCTCTTCGGGATGACGCGATAGATCAGGTAATTGCGGGTGAGGAACTCGACCAATTTCATCATCTCGCTGGCCAGCAACGCCCTCCCGGCGGTCGAGCCCTGCAGCAGTTGCTTGAGGTCGTCGATGTCAGATGCTTGTGGAGACTCGATGATCCGCCAGAGCTGTGGATAAAGAGTCGGCTCCTCTTTGATGCCGGCGGTGCGTATGAGGTCCAGGACGGCGAGATAGGAGAGCTTGCAGCGATCCTGTAATGGTGCCAGCGACACCGAACGGCCGGACCCGTCGAGCAGGTCACAGCTAATAAACTGGCCCTTGCGAACGGCATATACTGGCATCGCGTACCGTTTGTTCAACTTAGGTCGGGCCTTCTTGTCCTTGGGAATCACGAAGTGACGCACAATGCGACGGCTGACGACGTTGCGGTCGACGAAACGGACACTCTCCACCGTACGCGTGATCCAGCGAGGCTGTGAGAGCAGGGCAAGGATGACCTCGCGGCCGAGCTTCTCGTACGGTTTCCCCTTGCGGCTTTCCTTGGCAAGGAACCGGGCCGTGCGATAGGAGGGACGCATCGTCAGCCGACCTTCCCGGCCACGAACTCCGTCTGGAGCGCGCACAGCACCGCTGTACCGAGAATGACGCCGAAAACCGCACCACCAAGCACGTCGGAGGGATAGTGCATACCGAGGTAGGGACGGCCCACTGCGACCAGCGCTGCCAGGCTTAGGGGCAACAGCTTGCCTCGGGGGGCGACATCGAACATCACGGTTGCGGCGGCGAAGGACGAAGTGGCATGGGCGGAAGGGAAGGAGAGCTCGTTCGGGGCCCAGCCAAGCCGCTCGGACCTGAGCGTCGGCCGAGCGCGGCGGAAGAGCCGCTTGAGTGGATAGTTGGCGACGATTCCGAGCGGGCCAGTCGCTCCCGCCACCATCCATCTCCGCCGTCGGTCGGCGTCAACCCATGCAAGCATGGTGCCGATCGCCAGCCACAGGGCGCCATCCTCTGCCGCCGCGCCCAGCTTGACCATCACCACCTCCATCCCGTGCGCGTGACCCCTGTTTCGGAGCATATCCAGCCCGCGTCGGTCGGCTCGCCGCATCCTCTGGACGACGAAAGAAAGAGTTCTTTGAGTCACTTTCGACATGGCTCACCCAAACACTGGAGTACGTAGGCACACGCAGACTTGCGGAACCTCACCCCTGCCAAGAGGTAGGAATTTGGTTGACTGATTAGTCAGCCGCACCCTAATCGCATGTAGCCGCCGGCTGCTCCTGAACGAGTAAGGAACTTCAAGAACTAAGTATGCGATACCCACCTTAGTAGGGTTGGCGCGGCGCTATGATCGCCGAAGAGTCACACCCGCTACGCGCGCCGAGCGCTTCGGTACCGGGCAACGGCGACATCTAGGTGCTGATCTCGGGTCTTGGCGTAGCCCTCGCGCTTGCTCAAGGGGTGCCGACTCAGAGCACCCTCACGAAGACGCACAAAGGCACGGCGAGAGCCGTCAAAGAGATCCTATCGGTGAACCCAGGGCTGACTCCGCGAAAGCGGGAGCGACGGGACTCGAACCCGCGACCTCCGGCGTGACAGTCGCTAAAAATTATTTGATCGGTTGCTTTTAAAGTGCTAGCTTGCAGGGATTTTAGAGCAGCCTTGGGAGCCGTGACTTGGGTAAATATGCGTGGATATGTGCCGATATGTCGTCGTTTCAGGCACTTCCCGCGAAGAGTGCCTGAGATCTTCGAGAGAGGTTAATTCGCCTGAGAAGCCAGCCCCAAACAATCGTCACGTCGTGAAAATACACCGATATGCCACCGAGGTTTAGTCGGGTTTCGGGCACTTCCGATAAGAGTGCTGATCGGAGCAGGAACTCTTCGGCGCAACTGAAGTGCTCAGGTCCCGGCGGGGAGAGGCCGCGCTGAACGGCAAATAAGACAGCCCCGTCAGAGCGGCCTCAGTCAAACCAATTGGTTGGTTCTTGTTGCACCCGGACGTGCCGATGCTGCCGCAGACCGCGTCGTAGACGCCGCGGTTCTTCCTGCTCAGGCGGCCTCGCGCAGCAAGTAGAATCCCGACCGCCGACCGGCGGAGACCACCCTGGGGGAGCGACCGATCTGGCCGAGGAAGGTGGCAAGCGGGTCCTTACCGCCAACCTTGAAGCCCTCCTCCTCAACCCAGGAGAACCATTGTTTGTAGTGGACCCTCTCGCCAGGCTGAAGCCTCCCGGAGAGGATCTCAACCGCAATCTCCTGCAGACGCTGGCCTCGCAGGCGGCGATCCAGCTGCTCGATGCGAAGCTGGCAGGCGATCCCGAGGGCCCCTGCGAGCTCGGCGAGGAGCCTTTCATCAGAGGCGGCCTGAACATCGGCCTGCTCGGCGAGACGTTGCAATAACTCGGCCCGCTCCCGATGCTGGACGACCCGAGCACAGAGTTCCTCGTACTGACCCTCCAGAGCCGATTCGAGCTCCGCCGAGGTGGCTGCGGAGCGATCGAGGTTGGAATCACGGGAACCCATTGCAGCCACAGTAGCCCTCGATACGGACCGGAAGGCTTCCCTAAAAGACACGATTTTGCGGCACTTGAGCCAGTTGTGAGACGTAGCTACGTCAGCTAGCTGTCCGAGACGCGCCGTACCGTCTCTGGAAATCCAGACTTTGGGAGGAAAGGACTTCCGATGGGTGGCGGACGCAAGCTAGGTAACGACGTACCTCGACGCGGAGGACGAAACATCCTCCGCGAGGTCGAAGAGCTGAGCTCGGGAGCCGAAACGAACGGGCAGGCCCTGGCAAGCAGCGAGGAGTTCTGCGCTCGCGAGCATCGGGTCGGCTTTCGGCTTACCAACGGACGGATCCCAGAGCCGGGCGAAACGGTCAGCTTGCTTGCCGGAAAGCCGCCCGAGCTGGCCAACGCCGAGGGCGTGATCGGGGTCGTCGAGTCAGGGCCAACGGCAGCGCTCAACCGCTGCCTAGGGCTCGAATGGACGTTGAGCGGCACGGTGGCAAGCATTGACGCCGCCGCAGGCAAAGGCACTGCCATGGTCAGCGGGGAGCACTGACAGAGATGAATTCGCATGGACGGACCTCCGCGCCTCTTTAGCCCGAGCTCGATATGCGCGACGTGCCCGTTCCTGACGACCTGCGGCATGTCGATGACCAACCATGCCTGTCCCGAGGAATATTCGCCCCACATGCCCGGCGGTGACGTTGTTTCCCACCCCAGGAAGCCGGGAACCATCAAGGAGCTCCTTGAGCTCGGCGGGCCCGAGTTCGACGACATCATCGCCCTTGCGACTCCCGCCCTCGAGCTCCCTCCCTATACCCCCCAACCGCGCCACCGCCGATCCCTGCGGGGATATCTGACCGAAGACGTCTACATCCTGCGGGCGACCGCCGTGGTGAAGAAGAAGCGGGTAATCCCGGCTGACGAGCTGCGTGACTCCCTTAGCTTGGAATCCCAACAGCGGCTTGTCCTCTTGCTCTTCGATCGCGACAGGCTGCTTGAGCAGATGTGGGAGCGGGGCGCCCCGCTCATCGTCGAGCTGGCGGCGGCGGGATATGACGCGATCATCAGCCCCTCCTTCTCCACCTACACCCCCCGCCCCCACACCGATTTCATGATCAACGCGAAGCGCTCGCTGATCTACTTCAGCGCTTTACAGAAGGCGGGCGCCCATGTCATCCCCCGCGCCGCCTGGATCGGATCTCATGACGCTCGGCGATTTGCAGCCTGGGCACAGGAGAACCCGGCGGTTGAGATGTTCGCAATCGACCTCTCCACTTATCGCCTCGCCGGCGACTGGCAAGCTCAGCTAGAAGGCCTAGATCTCTTCGACTCAGAGACCGGGAGACGAATCTCCTACCTCATCAACGGAGTTACGACTGAGCGGCGCTGCACCCAGCTTCTAGAGCTGCTCGGCCCCGACCGTCTGCACATCACTAACGCCACCACCCAAGCTCGGATCCCGACGCGAAGGCTGCGGTCGACCGGCGATCAGACGGGCGCGACGTTCAAAGCACGGCTCGAAGTCCGTCGCGGAGTAGTGGAACGAGCCAAAGATAGTGCCCGGCGCGACGATGAAGAGAGGAGGGCGGCTTGATGGAGAGACACCGTCTCCGGTGCGTGCGAGTCTGCACAGAATGAGAGTTTCCGAGTACTTCAAGCTCGATCGCAGCCAGGCAGAGCTGGACTTCGTCGATGTCGACACACACGGGGACGTGCCGTTGTACGTCGACCCTCGGGCACTACGCCTTCTCAACACCGAGTGGGGCAAGGAGTGCGTGGCCCTCGTGCAGGATTTCTTCACAGCCGTACTAGAGGCAATCCGACACGACGACCCCCCCGAGGGCGTCCGGTTGCTTGGGGGCTTGCACGAGCCAAACGAAACCCATTTCGGCCTGTCAAAGGGAAAAGCAAAGGGGAGTGGCCTCGGTCGGACCTTGGCGCGCGAGGTCTACAAATCTCTTTCGTCCAGCGACGCCGTGAAAAGCGAGGGCATGCTCGAGGACCTTGAGGACACCGCGCTACTGGTAGAAGGAATCGACCGGGATCGAATCTCTGACATAACCACGAACCTGATCCGAGAGCCGTTGATTCGCTACACGGAAGCGATGTGCGACTACTACGCGATTCCACTTACCGCAGGCGTAGCCTCAGGACCGCTCTGGTCTCCCGGGCAGCAAGACTGGGTCCAGGATTTCGTCAACCTGCCTGTCACCAAGGATGGAAGGCTTCTCCTAGTTCCGAAGTCCATTGTCCGCCAGAAGCTCGACTTCAACGCCGGCAACTACTTCGACCATTTCGTGCTCACATTCCTCGCCGACGCCGAGATCGCCGCCGGCAGCTCACTCGTTCATCTTCTGAAAGACAAAACTCCGCGGGTCTACAAGTACAAATTGAAGGAAAAGTATGGGACCGGCAAGGCGGTGGCAGTGGCCATTACCAAGGACCATCCCGAGATCCTCGATGGCTTCCGAGCACGCAAACGTGATCGCTTTCAGGGGCCTTTGGCGAACGAGGATCTGGAGAAAAGTACGGGAGGAAGCTCGGTCGACTTTGGCAAGCTGCTTAAGGCGGTGACGACACTCAGTGCCGGCAAGGCCAAAGCGGGGGCCTTTCATAAGGAGGTAGAGCGCCTGCTTAGCGGCCTGCTGAGCCCCGATCTGACCTTTCCTCACAAAGAGTTCCCGATCCACAAGGGTCGCAAGAGAATTGACGTCTCCTATACGAACGCCGCGTCGATGGGCTTCTTTGGGTGGGTCTCCAAACACCACCCTGCTGCAAATATCGTGGTCGAGTGCAAGAACTACAGAGGCGACCCTGCCAATCCGGAGCTTGATCAGCTTTCTGGGCGGTTTTCGCCGAGCCGGGGCCAGGTCGGCATATTGGTCTGTCGATCTTTCAAAGACAAGGACACGTTCTGGGAGCGCTGTCGCGACACAGCCAGGGACGGCAGAGGTTGGATCATTCCGCTTGACGACGAGGACCTGGGAGAGCTAGTTGCGGCGAGAGAAAATGGTCCGCATAGCGACGAGCTTTGGTTTTTCTTTCGCACTCGCTTCGATCGGCTAACCGCCTAGTAACGGCGGGCGCTTTTGTGACGCTGAATCCGGTTGGGGCACAATTTCTAATCTGGATCATTTAGAATTTTTCCGAGTGGGAGGCGGCGGGAATCGGCCTGTTCGCCTAGACGAAGGCGATATGACCGCAGTCGAGGAGGCAATCGACACCGTCGCGGCGCTGCCGACTCCGGTTGGCGCGCAAAAGGACGTGCTGGCGCTGACTGCTCGCGGTCATGCCGTGGTCCTTGGAACCGCCGGGTCGGGAAAGACCACGATGGCCGTGTTGAGGGCACTGCACTTATCAGATAAAGCCTGTAGCCATTTCGGGAAAACCCTCCTAGTTACCTACAACAAATCGCTGCTTGCCTATCTGGAGCACATGTTGCCCACCGGCGTGTATGACCTCGAGGTCCGCAACTACCACAAATTTGCCCGGGGCTATCTAAACCACCGAGGCAAGATGACCCGCAACTGCATTCTCGACCCGGACCGGCAGCGAGCGCTCGTGCTTACCGCCCTCGAGGCAATACGGGCCACACGAAAAGACTCAGTCCTCGAGAAACCCGACGAGTTCTTCCTCTCGGAGCTCACCTGGATATCCCACAACGGATACGGCGAGCGAGAGACCTATCTAGGGGCAAGCCGAACCGGGCGCGGAGTCGCGCTCTCAGAGGCAGGCCGCTCCACCGTTTTCGATGTTCGAGAGCTCTACCTGAAGCTCCGCGAGAAGGAGGGCAAGGCATATGACTGGGATGACCTTGCCTCAGAAGTTGTCGACGAGCTTGAAAAGGACAAGGGGAATCGCCTCTACCGCCACGTGGTCATTGACGAGGGTCAGGATTTCTCGCCGGAGATGCTGCGATCGCTCGCCTTGGCGATCCCCGATAACGGTTGCCTGACGTTCTTTGGCGATGTGGCACAGCAGATATACGGCCGCGACGTCACCTGGAGAGCCGCCGGGCTCAACGTCCCGAAAGTCTGGGAGTTCACCAAGAACTATCGGAACTCGCCGCAGATCGCCAAACTGGCCCTGGCTATTGCCAATATGCCCTACTACGCCGAACAGGCCGACATGGTTGAGCCCGACGAGTTCGCCGATGCCGGCCCGCCACCGACCGTCGTCAACCTTGAGAACCGTAAAGCCGAGGACGCCTTCGTCATCGAGCAGGCACAGGCGCTAGGCCGGGTCGGCACCGTGGGGATTCTTTGCCGGCGAAGAAACGACGCGGCGCGGATAGGTCGGGGATTGAAGGGCGCTCAGCACCTTTACCCCAAGATGCCAGCCTGGCGACCGGAAGGAATCTCTATCGGCAACCTGCACTCGGCCAAGGGATATGAGTTCCAATCGGTGATCTTGGTCGGACTCTCCGCCGAAGACTGGCCCGACCCGATGGCGATCCTGGCCGACGGCGAGGAGGAGGCCACCGCACTCGACGGTCGCCTTCTGTATGTCGGTGTCTCACGAGCCCGGCAGAACCTGATCATCACTACGACTTCAGGCCTCACCGAGCTATTGCCTGAGAACGATGACCTGTGGCTGGAGCGCTAGAGGAAGATCAGATTCGCGCGGAAGCCGACCGGCGGGGCATCTCTCGCCTGTGCCATCTGACTCCCGTCCGGAACCTGCTTCAGATCGCCACCGGCAGTGGCCTGCGATCAGTTGTTGAGCTTGAGGATGATCGTGAGGCGTTTGATCAGCAAGACCTGGATCGCTATGACAACCATCCCAATCACATCTCTTGCTCGATCGAGTACCCGAATGTCTGGTATCTGAGGCAGCGCCGGCGCCAGGCGACACCGCTTCAGAAACTCTTTCCAAATTGGGTCTGCCTGCTGATCGATCGCAAGTACCTCTGGGCGCCCTCCACCGAGTTCTCACCGCGAAACGCGTCGGCCGAAAACGGCGCCCTTCTAAAGCCCGGCTATGACGCATTCTTGGGGCTTTACGCTGAGCGGGTGCCTGGCGCCTACGGACAGACTCGCGGACGAGGGTCCAAGCCCGACTGCTGCCCCACCGATGACCAGGGCGAGGTGATGATCCACAAACAAATTCCGCTTGAGGATGCCAGCACCATTGTCTTCGCCGACGCGGCCCAGGCGGCAGACAACCTCGGCGCGCTGCGCTTGCTAGGAGTTCCCGTTGAGACGCTCGACTACCTGATCGCTCCTTCCTTTTTCGAGACCGGACTCAGCGGCATCCTGCGATCAGGACGAAGGCCGCCCGAGACCCCATGGACACCGCCCCAATGATGCCGACAGCCACTGACTCGATAACTAGGGATCGGTCCAAAGCCGCATTCTTGGCTGCTGCAATCGGCGACGCGCTTGGCTGGCCAATGGAGGACCGGGGCAACCGGGTTGGAGGGACGGCGAAGGTCAAACCCGCACCGCGTCTCGTTCCTTGGAGTCGACGCGAGGGGGGCGGCTATGCGCCACACGAGCAGTCGATCCCAGCGGGGACCTACTCCGATGACACGCAGATGCTCCTCGCAGTCGGCCGCAGTCGGCTGCGAGGCCCGGATTGGTATCGGCATCTCATTGAGGCCGAGCTACCGGTCTGGCTTCTTTATGAGCGCGGAGGCGGGGGGGCTCTTAAGCGCTCGGCGCGCTCTTGGTCCACCGGGCGCCCGCCCTGGGATCTCAACCACAAACGCGATGCCGTGGTGGCTTACTTCAGAGCTGGTGGCAACGGAGCAGCGATGCGTTGCTTGCCACATGTCCTCGTCGACAGAGACGCCAAGCGCTTTGATCAGATCGCCGAGTTTCTCGACGCCGACGGCCTGGCTACGCACGGGCACCCGCGTGCCCTCGTGGGCGCTAGGGCCCTTGCTTGGGGGGTCTGGTGGACCTTGAACCGCACCTCCAGCCTCGGATACGGCGAGCTGCTCGAGCGAACCATCGAAGCGGCACCAGAATGGGCAGGTCTCCCTCGTCCACCCGCTGATTGGACCGAGGCGATGACACAAGCAGCCTCCGGCTGGCCTGAAGAATGGGACATGGCAGTGGAGGAGATGCTCAGGTATCTCTCGATAGCCCGCAATGGCCTGGCCCACGGCGCGGTCGCGGTCGATGGCGAAACGCTTGAGCAGATCGGCATGTTCGGCAAAGAACGAGGAGCAGGCACGGTCTCGGCCGCCGCGGCGATCTTCTTGGCTACCCGCTACACCTCCCAGCCTCTACAGGGCCTTCTCTCAGCCGCCTTCCTGCGAAATACCGATAGCGACACGGTGGCCTCAATGACGGGCGCGTTGTTGGGCGGACTCGCCGGCGCGGATTGGCTAGGTGAGCTGACCCGCCAGATTCAGGACGGCGGATATCTCGAGGAAATGGCCGACTGGCTAGCGGTCGGAGAAGGCCCCGAGGTTCCGAGCTTGCGATGGGAGCCATCGATAAGGACAAGCCTCTACAGGCGCCTGGAGGTATCCATGCCGGGCGACCGGATGGAGTTACCGATCTTCGGAGCCGCCCAGATCACCCAAATCGACGACTACGAGACCAAATCCAGAATCAACTTCATCCGGAGTTGGTCTTTTAAGACTGAGCTTGGACAATCGCTGACGGTCAAGCGCTATGACAAGGGAAAAGAAGGCATTCCCCGCTGGGAGGGTCGCTACCCCCAGCAGAGCAACGGCGCCGGAGGGGGAGAGCCGAAAGAATCCGTGCGGCCAAAAACATCGGCCCGTCGACGAGTGGGCCTTGTCCGTGAGGTACATGACCTCACGATCGCCTGTCGGTTCTATGAGCAGATCGTCGGCCTAAAACGCGAGCGCTCGACTCAGAACACCGTCAGTTTTGGCTGGCTTGCACTTGAACTTTGCCCTGGCGCTCGGGCCGAACAGCTCTCTCTGCCGAGCGCAAAGGAGCTCGAGGAATCTCGGCAGTCAATCCGAATCTATGTCGATGCTGGCGACTTAGGCAGGCGCCATCAAGAGGTCGTCGCCTCTGGGTTGCAGGTCGGACCTGTCGAAGAAGCGGCTAGCGGCAACAGGTTCCGTTGCGCCGATCCTGATGGCTACGTAGTTGAGTTCCGTAGCCATAGCAGTGGAGGGTAGGAGCCGCCGCGGCAACTTGCAATCGTCTCTCTTCACCCCGGTGGACAGGGCCCCGACGCTCCACGCACAGTCACCCGGCCGAGCTTCCGGTCAAGCGATGGACCGCTGACAGCCAAGGCGGATCGCTCTCAATCCAGCGGTCGTCAGGTTCGCGCTCAGCGCCGCACCGATCATCTTGAGCCAGCAGGACCTGGACATTGTTTCCGTTGCAGATCACCGCCTAGCCCCCACAGTTCTAGAGATCACCGCGGCGACGAGCCTGCAGCAGGGCGTGGTTGAGCATCACCTGGGGGTCGCCGCTCGGTGCGATCACGGCCAGCTTGTTCCAAGCTCCCCGGTAGTCGATCCGATCGCGGTAGTTGTCAATCTGGAAGCGCTCGCTGTAGATCGCAGGCAGCGAGTCGGAGGGCCCAAACATCGTCCGACTCTTGCCGCCGTCGCGCCCGCGGATGATCGCGATCATGTCCCCGCTCTCCTCGTGGTCATCGGTTTCCAGGAACTCGACCAGAGGAACCTGCGGCGGGCCGCTCGTCAAAAAGGCGATCGTGTACTTGCGATCGCGCCCCCAGACCTCTGTGCGAGGCGCCTCTCCGAGGGCGATCTGTACGCGCCCGTTGCTCTCGGTATCACCGGCGTAGACGGTGTAGCGCTCATAGGACTCGGTCTCTTCGGGCCAGGCGTAGCTCTGATCCTCCAGCGTCTTTACCTCCACCCACTCGACCGGGAGGTCAACGGCGGTGCTTGCTGTCTTGCGCTCAGCGCCAGTGCTGCCGGCTGCTGTGACGGTCGGCTCACTGAGGCCCGCCTCGCGAAGCTGGGTCAAAAGAGGGCCGAGCTTCGGATCGGGAACATTGAGAACAAGAACGTCGAACGGGGGCATCTTGAGTCCTTTCTTCTGATCACTGAATAGAACGTATGACTTACAATGACTACGTAGAATACGTTTGTCAAGTAGCTTCTTTGTAAGTTCCACGGTTCTGGCGAGATCAGCGCCGATTTGTCGAAGCCACTCCAGTCAATTTGCCTGACTGGCTCAATTGGTAATATAAATCGGATATCAAAATTGAATATCCAATTGGAGGATTGAGATGCCAGACCAAGAGTGGACATTGACCCCAGGTACCGCAATAGAGCGCAAAGAGCTCCAGGCGGAGTACGGAGGTCGCACCCAGGGGGGCATTGGTCCCTCGAGCAAAACCCCGAATGTGCTGATCTTCTCTGACCCTGTGGCAGGTGAGCCACACGGCTACTACGACGGCTGGGACGGCGAGGTCTTCCACTACACCGGCGAGGGGCAGCGCGGAGACCAGCAGATGAAGTCGGGGAACGCCTCGATCCTCAACCACGCCGAGGAGGGACGCGCGCTTCGGCTCTTCGACGGAGCCCGCGGCACGGTCACCTACGAAGGCGAGTTCGAAGTCGACCAAGAGCAGCCGTTCTACTTGACCGATGCTCCCGAGACCGGCGACGGCCCGCTCCGCCAGGTCATCGTTTTCCGCCTGCGTCCTATTGACGTCGATCCGAAAGAGGCGAGCCCGAAATTGGTCAGCGTGGTTGACGCCCCGCTAGCCGAGGACGTGCCGATCGAGGAGCAACAGACCGAGCGCGCCTATGTGGCACCTAGCCATGAGCCGTATGAGGCAGAGCGACGCGAGCAGAAGTTGGTCCTCAAGTTCGAGGCCTATCTGCGGAAACGGGGGCACTCTGTCTCGCGGAAGAAAATCCGGCCCCCAGGCGAGGCACGACCGCTCTTCACCGACCTCTATGACTCTTCAACGAAAGCTCTCGTTGAGGCAAAGGGAACGGTGGAGCGAAACGCGATCCGGATGGCGATCGGGCAGCTCGCTGACTATCGCCGGTTTGTCGACGGAGGAAACCCCGAGCGCCTTGTGATCCTCGTTCCCTCCAGACCACGAGCGGACCTTGTGGAGCTCCTCGAGAGTCAGAACATCGCCTTGGTCTATCCGGTGGGCGACGGGTTCACGGATTCCGTGGATGGCGCTCTGATCGAGAAGACAAGCTAGCGACGGGTTTCGAGTATCCCGTCTCATTGGTGGCGAGCGGAGAACCAGCTCCCGTCACCGTGCCCCGCCCGACCGCGCTCTCCTCGCTCAACTCCCATAAACCCCGCGGCGAGTCCCCCCGGATGACCCCACGCCGCACCAGCCGCTGGCGCGCCTTGCCGACGTTGGCCTCCCAGCGCACCATCCCGCTCGGTAGCGCCTCCAAATCGAGCGGGTCGCGGCGGTCGCGAAGCTCCTCGCCGAGCGCCGCCAGGACCTCGGCCCGGCGCGCCCTGCCGCCGTGGCGGAGAAGGCACCTTCGGATCGCGGCCTCGAGGATGGGGCCATCGAGGCGGGTGCTTCTGGCGGCCGACCCCTCCGTGGTCCTCTCCCCTGCCACCAGCGCCTTCAGACGCGCCCGCTCGCCTGGATTGCGGCTCATCGGGTGGCTGTAGACACGCAGGGTGAAGCCGGGGTGAGTGTGGCCGAGCTGGGCCATCGCCGAGATCGGGTCCTCGCCGGTTGCGATCAGGATCGAGGCGAAGGTGTGGCGCAGTTTGTGGGCGCCGAGGCCGTGGGGGAGCGGCACGTGGCCTCGTCGTTCGAGCAGGCCGTTGGCACGCTCGAAGGTCTGGTGCAGTAGGCCGCGCAGGTTGTCACTGTTTCGCCTTCTGCCCGTCACGGTCGAGAAGACGAGCTCGTCGGAATCTATGCTGCGGGCCCGCGCCTTGTGGGCGGCGAGGATGTCGCGGAGAATCGGCAGGATCGTGATCTCGCGTAAGCCCGCCTGGGTCTTCGAGCGGCCGATCAGGATGCGGCCGTTGGCGAGGTCGACGTCGCGCCACAGGAGGTAGCCCAGCTCGAGCGAGCGCGTGCCGGCGAGAACGAGGGTGGCGACAATCGCCTCGCGGTCGTCCCGGGGTAGCTTCGGCTCGCGGTCGAGTTCCGCGGCGGCGTCGAGCAGGGCCTCGATCTGCGCGGCGGTGTCGAGGTGGACCGGGCGACGCTGTCCCTCCTTCAGGAGGCGCCGCCGCCCGGCGGCGGCATTGCGGGTGATGAGCTCGTATTCGAGGGCGATCTCGAGCACCCAGCGCAGGAACCGAATCGTGCCGTTGATCGAATTGGCCGAGAGCGGCCTGAGAGCACGACCGCCCCGGTCGCGGCCCGGCTGCCCCCGCTCAAGTGCCCGTCGCCGCGCCTCGGACTCGGCCACCTTGTGGGCACGATAAGCGTCGATCGTCTCGACGTCGATCTCGTCGAGCCGCCGGTCACCGAAGTACGGCAGAACGTGAGCGAGATGCCATTCTTGGCTTTCGATCGTGCGCTCGGCGACCTGGCCGTGGCGGGAGTCGATCAGATCGCGGGCGAATTCGCCAAAGGTCGGCAGAGCATTGGGACCGCTCACCTGTCCCTCGCGGTGGCGCGGGTTGCGAGTGGGCCGAACCCAGACCCCTCTCCTCACATCGGCCAGGATGTTCGCTAGTTCGTCCTCGGCACGACGGCGATTCCAACCTTCCGAGGCAAAGCCTAGGGTCACGTAGTGCCGTTCGCCGTAAGCGAAAAAGCGAACCGCATAACCCCGGCCTCGCTTCCATCTGCGTTCCACAATCTCACCCTGCCGTCTTCTGCCCGCCACCGCGCCTCCTTTTGTCATGGCGACGAGCGGTCAGGAATACGTGCAGGCCTATCGAAACCGGCTGCCACCACGTCCCCGACCTGCGTCTACGCCTGGATATTGCCCTTGCTCATCGACTGTTAGGTCAGGCAAAACGAGTCGAGGTTCAGACCGCTGGCAATCGGGGTGTCGGCGCGCTTTGGCCTTCGAACTGGTCGCGAGCGGGGGATCCAACTTGAACCCGTGACCTCCGGCGTTGTGTCCGGAACTGAAAGCGCTCACGCACGTGAATCGGCGCTACATCCGCGATAATCGACGCACATGGGGATCATTGAGGCACCTTGAGGCACTAGTAACGAGTGCCTGAAAATCCAGGCCCGGTTAATCGGAGAGCAACCCCAAATCGACGGATCAAAACCGCTGATTTGCAGGTATTTATCGCGAAGAAACCAACGGGAGCGACGGGACTCGAACCCGCGACCTCCGGCGTGACAGGCCGGCGCTCTAACCAACTGAGCTACGCCCCCGGGGGTGCCGGGTGGGCCGGTGGGGGTGGCCCTGGGGGGCAAAGCTAGCGCATTCGGGCGGGTGATCTAGGCTGCCGGGCATGAGGCTGGTCAGCTTCGATGCGGGAGATGGGGCGCGGGCCGGGGTGCTCGAGGGCGACGTGGTCGTCGACGCCTGGGCCGCGCTTGGGGAGCCGCACCGGGGCAGCCTGCGGGAGCTGGTCGCCGCCGGGCGGATCGAGGATCTGCGGGGGGTGCTGGGGAACTCGGGGGCGCCCTCGCATCCGCTCGCCGCGGTGGCGCTGCTGGCGCCGATCGGGGACCCGGAGAAGATCGTCTGCATCGGGCTGAACTACGGCAAGCACGCGGCCGAGGGCGGCATGGAGGTGCCGCAGGCGCCGACGATCTTCGGCAAGTACCGCAACGCGCTGGCCGCCCCCGGCGCCACGGTGAGGCTGCCGGCGACCAGCAGCAAGGTCGACTACGAGGCGGAGGTCGCCTTCGTCGTCGGCCGCCGCGCCCGCGAGGTCGCCGAGGCCGACGCGCTCGACCACATCGCCGGCTACACGCTGCTCAACGACCTCTCCGCCCGCGACCTGCAGTTCTCGACCCCGCAGTGGATGTCCGGCAAGGTCTTCGACGGCTCCGCCCCCTGCGGCCCGGCGCTGGTCACCCCCGACGACGCCGGCCCCCACGACGGGATCGAGATCTCGCTGACCCTCAACGGCGAGCAAATGCAGGCCGACTCGACCGCCTCTTTGATCTTCAGCATCCCGGCGCTGCTCTCCCACCTCTCCGGGCTGATGACGCTGGAGCCGGGCGACATCGTCTCCACCGGCACCCCGGACGGGGTCGGCAGCGTCCGCGACCCCCGCGTCTGGCTCGCCGACGGCGACGAGCTGGCAATCGAGTCGCCGACCCTGGGTCGGCTCGTCACCCACATCGCCGGGTAGACGCGCTCGATGAGTTAGCCCGCCTATAGCCGGGTCAACTCACCAAACGTCGCTATCGAGCTCCCTCAGGGCCGCTGGATCGTCAGCTGGAAGGGCTCGCCGGCGCCGCCGGTCGGCCGCACCGCGACCCGCAGCCGCGGCTGGCCGCAGACCGTGTAGTCGAAGCGATGGCGGTAGGAGACGTCCTGGCGCCAGCCGCGCAGGGGCTTGCCGGCGCGGCTGAGGATCGCCAGTTCGTAGCCCAGGCCGGGGTTCCCCACCGGCCCGATGCTGACCTCGCCGTCGAGCGGTGTGCGGAATTCCTGGACGACGTCGCCGCGCGCCGGCACCCGGCCGGAGACGGTGAAGCTGGTGCGGCCGGTCCAGGGCGAGAGCGTGTCGCGGCGCAACGCCCGCAGCGAGGCGGCGGTTGGTTTCAGCGCCGGGTCCCAGGCCCACTTCACCGCCGCGTCCGGATAGCGGTTGAAGGCGAAGGTCTCGGCGAAGGCCTCGCCGGGGTCCTCGTAGTAGTGGCTGCCCTCGTCGCCCGGGAAGAGCGCCCCCTCGCGGTGGCCCTGGCAGACGTGCTCGACGCTGGCCCAGCGCTCCGTCCCCCAGTTGATCGCCGCCCCGAACGGGGCCGGGACCTGGCGGTGCTGGGCGACGTGGTGGCCGTACTCGTGGGCGAGGACGAAGTCGCGGCTGGCGCCGTCGCTGCCGGTTTCTTCGTCGCCGCTGAGCACGATCATGTTTTCGCCGCTGAAGTAGCAGGACTCGGCGTCGAAGCCGCAGTCGAAGCCGAGCTGGGCTGGGGTATCGAGCTGCACCGTCAGCAGATCGACCTCGGGCCCGTGGATGAAGGTGCCGATGGTGCTGGCGATCTGCTGCGGGTTGGCAGCGGTGCATTCTTCTTCGCAGGCGGAGGTGACGTCGACGGCGATCGTGTCTTCGCTGCCGTCGTCGAGCGAGTAGCGCTGGCCGGAGTCGGTGGCGGCGATCCGCGCTCCGGCCTCGCCGGGGGCGACCCGGACGACGTCGCGCGGCGGCACCGCCGGTTCGGGCACGGCGAAGAGCTCGCGCGGCGCCGCGGCGGCCGGGGCCGCGAGGAGAAGGATCATGGCTATGCCCGCAAGCGCCCCCGCCGGGCGCTTGCTCAAGGGGCGGGACCCGGATCTATCTCGTCGGAGACGGCGGGCAGCGAGGCCGACAGCGGCCGGCTCGGGGGTAGCGCGCGGCTGCTCGTGGCGGCGCCAGCTTCGGTCCCGGCGGCGCTGCCGCCGGACCAGTGCACCCGGTACGGGACGACCTTCAGCAGCGCCCCCCAGGTGGCGGTGCCGATGGCGCCGTCGACCGGCAGCCCGTGGCCTTCCTGGAACTCGCGCACGGCGGCGTAGGTCTGCTTGCCGAAGACGCCGGTGACGGGGATCGCGGCGCCGGCGCCGAGCAGGTGCTCCTGCGCCCAGACGACCAGGTCGCCGCGGCTGCCCCGCCTCAGCAGGGGCTGGGAGAGGTTCTGCCGGTAGCCGGTCAGCGGCCGGGCGGCGCTGGTGGCGCCGAGCGCCCCCCACTCCTTGCCGCTCGTCTCCTGCCAGTCCCACCAGCTCGGCTGCAGGTCGCCGTAGCTGGCGGCGAAGCGGCGGAAGCGCTTGAGCTGGCCGTTGCCAGGGGCTTCGTAGGTCTGGCCGACGGGGTAGATCGGGTGGCCCCAGAGGCGGTTGTAGAGATAGGTGTGTTCGTAGACCGCGCGGACCGAGGTCTGGATCGCCTTCCAGTACATCTGCGGCTGGTCGTAGGTGGCGCCGCCGGGGCCGAAGAAGACCGAGTAGGGGAAGGCCGGGTGGTAGTCGACGTAGGGGAAGCCGGCGAGCGAGAGCGGGAAGGTTTCGCCGATGCTGGCCCGCAGGGTGCGGATGTAGCGGTCGGCGGCGGCGTACTTGCCTTCGTAATCGCCCTCGGCGTCGATCACCAGGCAGTCGGCGCCCTTTTCGACCGCGGCGGCGCCGACCCTGGCCTCGGCGACGGGCGCGTCGCCGTAGACGAACTGCCAGGCGCAGACGTCGAGGCCGCCGCGGTGCAGCGCCCGCACCAGCGCTTCGCTGAACTGGCTCCAGACGCTGCCGCCGTCGCCGGCCTTGATGTAGACGGTGCCGATCCCGGCCGCCTTGGCGCGGGCGACGATCGCCGGGATGCTGCCGCCCTCGGAGCGTTCGACGTACCAGATCCACATCCCCTGGCGGTCGAACGGGGTGTCGCTCGGCGCCGGCGCCGGTTGCGCTTCTTCGGCGCCGCCGGTTTCGGCGGCCGCGGGGGCGGGAGCGGGCAGTTGGGCGATCGTCGCGGTCACGGTCAGGACCACCAGGAGCGCCAAGGACAAGGACGTCCGCGGAGCTCTCCTGGACAACCTCACGTTTGCTTTCAACACGGTAGCGAGCATGGTGGTGGGGGGCCAAAACCCGTCGTCCGTCGCGGTACCTGACCAAAACCGCGCCTCCGGGAACCAGCCCTAAGATGGACGGGCTCCCCGAATCGGTGCCCCGGTAACCAGCCATCGGCTCCTCAGGCAAGAACATGTGGATCGCAGCGGCCGTTGCAGCGGCGGCGCTGCTGGCGCTGCCCGGCGCCGCCGGCGCCCGCGGTGCCGCGCCACCGCCCCGGCGGCTGCTCCGCGCCCACCTCTCGCAGGCCGGCCGCGACCTCGTCTTCAGCCTCCGCAGCGCCGAGCCGGTGCCGCTCGGCCGCCTCGAACCGCAGCCGGACACCAGGCGCGCCGCCGCCCGCTACCTCTGCCTGGCGCTGAGCAGGGAGGGAGGCGGCGGCGAAAGTCAGCTCTGCCTCGGCGGCGCCCGGGCGCGGCGCCAGGTCGGCCTGGTCACGGTCAACGGCCGGGGCAAGCCGATCGCGAAGGCGACGGTCGCGGCCACGGTCAAGCGCCCGAACCCGGACAAGCTCGTCGTCGCCCTCGTCCCCGCGGCCGCCGGCCTGACCCCGCGCCGCTACGCCTGGCGGACGATCGCCAGCCGCGGCTGCCAGCAGCGGCGGCGCTGCGCCGAAGCGCTGCCGGCGGGCGCCCCGCGGGCCTTCCGGCTGCGGCCGGTGCGCGCGGTCGGCTGCACCGGTACGGGCGGCCTCTTCAGCAACGGCCCGACCGACCGCAAGGTCGTCGCCCTCACCTTCGACGACGGCCCCAGCGAATACACGCCGGGCTTCCTCAAGGTGCTGCGCGAAAAGGGCGTCCCCGGCACCTTCTTCGAGATCGGCCAGGAGATGCCGGGCCGGGAAGCGACGATGCGCCAGATCCTCGCCGAGGGCAACGAGATCGGCGACCACACGATGAACCACGTCGAATACCCCGGCTACGCCCAGATCGCCGGCGCCGCCGAGCGGATCGAGGCCTACACCCACTTCAAGCCCTGCCTCTTCCGGCCGCCCGGGGGCGGCGTCGACGCCAGCGTCATCTCCACCGCCAGCGAGCTGGGACTGCAGACGATCACCTGGAACGTCGACCCGCGCGACTGGTCGACGCCCGGCACCAGCGCCATCTACAGCACGATCGTCGACACCACCGAGCCCGGCTCGATCATCCTCATGCACGACGGCGGCGGCCCCCGCGACGAGACCCTGGCCGCCCTGCCCGAGGTGATCGACACCCTGCGCGCCCGCGGCTACTCGTTCGAGACCGTGACCGAACTGCTCGGCAACCGGATGCTCTACAGGCCCTACGGCTGATCCTCTCGGCGCCAGCCGCCGTACTGGTTGCCGATGAGGATCGCAATCGTCGGCAGCGGCATCTCCGGACTGGCAGCCGCCCACAGGCTCCACCGCGAGCACGAGATCGTCGTCTTCGAGGCGGCCGGCCGGCTCGGCGGCCACTCCCATACGGTCGAGGTCGAGGACGAGCTCGGCGAGCAGCGGATCGACACCGGCTTCATCGTCTTCAACGACCGCAACTACCCCAACTTCGAAGCGCTGCTGGCCGAGCTCGGGGTCGCCAGCCAGCGCTCGCACATGAGCTTCTCGGTCGCCGACGGCGAGGGCCGCTTCGAGTACGCCGGCACCCCCTGGGGACTCTTCGCCCGTCCCTCCCACCTCGTCAGCCCCAGCTTCCTCGGGATGCTGCGCGACTGGCGCCGCTTCAACCGCGAGGCGCGGGCGCTGATCGGGACCAACGGCACCGCGCCCTCGCTCGGCCACTGGCTCGAGCAGCAGGGCTTCTCGCGCCACTTCATCGAGCGCCTGATCGTCCCCCAGGCGAGCGCCGTCTGGTCGGCGGACCCGGGGCAGATGTGGAGCTTCCCGGCCAGCTTCATGGCCGAGTTCTTCGACAACCACGGCATGTACAGCCTCCGCGACCGGCCGCGCTGGCGCACCGTCGTCGGCGGCTCGCGCAGCTATGTCGAGGCGATCTCCGCCCCCTGGCGCCAGCAGGTGCGGCCGCGGGCGGCGGTGCGGCGGATCGAACGGCTGCCCGACCGGGTAAGGGTGGAGGCGGATGGCTGCGAGAGCGAGGAGTTCGACCAGGTGGTGATCGCCGCTCACTCCGACCAGGCGCTGGCGCTGCTCGCCGACCCCAGCGAGGCCGAGCTCGAGATCCTCGGCGCGATCCCCTACCAGCGCAACGAAGCCGTGCTCCACACCGACACCTCGCTGCTGCCGCGGCGGCGCACCGCCTGGTCGAGCTGGAACTTCCACCTCACCCCGGAGCCGCCGGGGCGCAGCACCGTCACCTACTGGATGAACCACCTGCAGCGGCTGCGGGCGCGGCACCAGTACCTGCTGACCCTGAACCGCGGCGCGGCGATCGACCCGGCGCGGGTGCTGCGCCGCTTCGAGTACGACCACCCCGTCTACACCGCCGCCGGCGTCGCCGCCCAGGCCCGCCGGGCCGAGATCAGCGGCGTCCGCCGCACCCACTACTGCGGCGCCTACTGGGGCTGGGGCTTCCACGAGGACGGCGTCGTCAGCGCCCTGCGCGCCTGTGCGGGAATCGCTCCAGGGATGGCGCCGGCGGCGCTCGTCGCACCGCCGGCGCCCGCTGGCGAGGCGCTGGCGGCGTGACCGCCTCCGCCGTCTACGAGGGCTGGGTCCGCCACCGCCGCTTCGAGCCGGTCGAGCACGGTTTCCGCTACCGGCTCTTCCTGATGTACCTCGACCTCGCCGAGCTGCCGGCGGTGCTCGATCCCTACCCGCTGTTCTCGGCCCGGCGCCGGGCCCCGGCCCGCTTCCGCCGCGCCGACTTCCTCGGCGACCCGTCGCGGCCGCTGGACGCCTGCGTCCGCGACGCGGTCGCGGACGAGACCGGCGCCCGGCCGGCCGGCCCGGTGCGGCTGCTGAGCGGCCTGCGCTACTTCGGCCACAGCTTCAACCCGGTCAGCTTCTACTACTGCTTCGACGCCGGCGGCGAGCGGGTCGAGGCGGTCGTCGCCGAGGTCGAGAACATCCCCTGGGGCGAGCGTCATGCTTACGTCCTCGGGCGCGGCGAGCGCCAGGGCAACGTGTTGAGAGACGAGTTCGACAAGACCCTCCACGTCTCCCCGCTGATGGGGATGGACCAGACCTACGCCTTCCGCGCCGCCGAACCGGGGCCGCGGCTCGCCGTCCAGATCGAGTCGCGGCCGCGCGACGGCGGCGGCAAGACCTTCGAGGCCACCCTGGCGCTGCGCCGGCGCGAGCTCAGCGCGCCGCTGCTGGCGAAGATGCTGGCCCGCTACCCGGCGATGTCGCTGCAGGTGGTGGCGAAGATCTACGCCCAGTCGCTGCGGCTGAAGCTGAAGGGCGCGCGCTACTTCCCCCACCCCGAGGGGAAGCGGCCGAAGGGATTCGTCGCGCCGTGAGCGGGCGGCTCGCCGGCGGCGCCGTGCGCGCGGTCCTGCGCCGCCTGCGCAGCGGCCGCATCGAGGTGCTCGAGGGCGGGCGGCGGCGCGGCTTTGGCCCGGCCGCGGCGGAGCTGCGGGCGACGGTGACGATCAACGACCCCGCCGCCTGGCGCGGGCCCCTGCGCGGCAGCCTCGGGCTCGGCGAGGCCTACGTCGACGGCGGCTGGGACTGCGACGACCTGGTGGCGCTGTTCCGGATCGCCGCCCGCGAGCTGCGCGAGTACCGTGGTCTGCGCGCCGCCGTCGCCCGCCCCCGCGGGGCGCTGCACAGGCTGCGGCACCAGGTCCCGGACAGCACCCCGAGCAGGGCGAGGGCGAACATCTCCGCCCACTACGACCTCGGCAACGAGCTCTTCGCCTCCTTCCTGGACAAACGGATGATGTACTCCTGCGCCTACTTCCCCAGCCCCGGGGCGAGCCTGGAGGAGGCGCAGCTGGCGAAGCTGGAGCGGATCTGCGAGCGGCTGCGGCTGGGGCCCGAGACGCACCTGCTGGAGATCGGCAGCGGTTGGGGCGGGATGGCGGTCCACGCCGCCGCCAACCACGGCTGCCGGGTGACGACGACGACGATCTCGCACGAGCAGCACGCGCTGGCCCTGGAGCGGGTCCGCAAGGCCGGCCTCGAGCAGCGGGTGACGGTGCTGCTGGAGGACTACCGCGACCTCCGCGGCAGCTACGACCGTCTGGTCTCGATCGAGATGATCGAGGCGGTCGGCTGGCGCGACTTCGACCGCTACTTCCGCCAGTGCTCGGACCTGCTCGCCGCCGACGGGCTGATGCTGCTGCAGGCGATCACGATCGACGACCGCCTCTACGAGGCCGAGAAGGGCGCCCGCAGCTTCGCCAACACCCACGTCTTCCCCGGCGGCTGCCTGCCCTCCAACCGGCTGATCGCCGACTGCCTGGCCCGGGTCACCGACCTGCGCCAGGTCTGGTCGGAGGACATCACCGCCCACTACCCGCCGACCCTGGCCGCCTGGCGCCAGCGCTTCCACGCCGCCTGGGAGCGGCTGCGGGGGCGCGGCTACGACGAGCGCTTCCACCGCCTCTGGGACTTCTACCTCTGCTCCTCGGAGGCCGGCTTCCGCGAGCGGCGGATCGGCGACATGCAGGCGCTGATGGCGAAACCCGGATGGTCCTGAGGCGGGGCAGCGGCGAGCCGCTGCTGCTGATCCACGGCCTCGGCGGCTCCTCGGGGGTCTGGGACCCGGTGGTCGGACCGCTGGCGGTCGAGCGCGAGGTGACCGTGCTCGACCTGCCCGGCTTCGGCGCTGCGCCGCCGCTGCCGGCCGCGGTCGAGCCGACGGCGATGAACCTGGCCGTCGCCCTGCACCAGCGCTGTCGGGAGCTGGGGATCGAGCGCCCGCACGTCGCCGGCAACTCGCTCGGCGGCTGGGTCGGGCTGGAAATGGGGCGCGCCGGCTGGGCCGCCTCGGTCACCGCCCTCTCCCCCGCCGGGCTCTGGCGGGCGCCGCTGGGCCCGCGCCCGCGCGACGCCCGCCGCTGGGCGCGGCGGGCGCGGCCGCTGGTGGCGCTGGCGCTGCGCGCCCGCCCGGTCCGGCTGCGGGCGCTGGCGACCTTCGCCGCCCGGCCCGAGCGGATCCCCGCCGAGGCCGGGCGCGAGCTGGTCCTCGGCTGGATCGACGCCAACGGCTACGACGGCGCCAACCGAGCGATGCGCACCCACCTCTTCGACCCGGCCGGCTACCCGGCCGGGGTGCCGGTGACGATCGCCTGGGGCGAGCTCGACCGCCTGGTCGGCCCGCCCAAGCCCGAGCGCCGCCCCGCCGGCTCGCGTTTCCTCGTCCTCCCCGGCGTCGGCCACACGCCGATGTGGGACGACCCCGAGCTGGTCGCCCGCACCCTGCTCGAAGGCAGCTCAGGTCTCGCCACCGCCCCAGACGTGTCTGACTTAAAGGGTGCATAGGACCCCCTAAAGTCAGACACGTCTGGGAGAGTCCGGGGAAAGCGAGCGAGGAGGGACATTGATCGTCGAGAGGACCGAGAACCCGATCTGGCTGTCGAACGCCTACCTGGTCGCCGACCCGGGGGCAGGCAGCGGGGTCCTGATCGACGGCAACGACGACCTCGAGCCGCTGCTGGCGCGGGCCGAGCGCGACGGGATCGAGATCAGCCACGTCCTCGTCACCCACCCCCACGGCGATCACGTCGCCGGCCTCGCCGAGGCCCGCGCCAAGCTCGGCGGCCCGCCCCTAGTCGCCCACGCCGAGACCGCCGCCGAGCTCGACGAGGAGGTCGCGGTGATCCTCGGCGACGGCGACGAGCTCGACGCCGGCGGGCTCGCGATCAGGGCGATCCACACTCCCGGCCACGCCGCCGGCCACCTCGCCTACCTCGTCGACGGCAGCGACGTCTTCACCGCCGACGTCCTCTTCAAGGGCACCGTCGGCGGCACGATGGCGCCGGGCGCCAGCGGCTTCGACGACCTCCAGGCCTCGGTGATGCGGCTGCTGGAGCTGCCGCCCGAGACCCGCGTCCACCCCGGCCACCGCGAGCCGACGACGATCGCCGCGGAGTCGGAGCGCAACCCCTTCGTGCGGGTCTGGCGCGGCCTCGACGCGACCAGCGAGGAGAGCGTCACGGTCTGGGGACGGCCGGCGACGCTGAAGCTGTGGGCGCCCGACTACGACGGCGGCAACAAGGCCTGGATCGTCTTCGGCGACAGCGGCGAAGAGGCGATCGTCGGCGGCTCCCAGGTCGAGCGCGGCTAGCTGCGCCCAGATCCCTCAGAGCGAGCCTCGCCACCCTGCGGGCGCTGGGTGTAGGCGAACCAGATCGCACCGGCGAGCGTCAGCGCGCAGGCGACGAAGAAGTTCAGGCGCAGGCCGAGGAAGTGGTGGGCGGGGTCGACCCGCAGCGACTCCTCGAAGATCCGGAACGCCGAGTAGCCGCTGACATAGAGGGCGAAGAGGCCGGGTGGGCGGATGCGGCGATGGTGGCCGAGCCAGACCAGGGCGCCCGCCAGCCCGAGGTTCCAGATCAGCTCGTAGAGGAAGGTCGGCTGGAAGGTCGCGTAGGCCGCGTAGCCGGCGGGCCGGTGCGCGGGTGAGATCTGCAGCGCCCACGGCAGGCTGGTCGGGCCGCCGAACAGCTCCTGGTTGAAGTAGTTGCCGATCCGCCCGATCGCCTGCCCGACCAGCAGCGCCGGCGCCGCCGCGTCCATGAAGGCAGCGACGGAGACCCCGGCGCGGCGCAGGCGCCAGACCCCGACCAGGGTGCCGAGCGCGATCCCTCCCCAGATGCCCATGCCGCCGTCCCAGACGGCGAGCGGGCCCCACCAGTGGCCCGGCACTTCGCCGCTGCTGGTCAGGTCGAAGTAGAGGCGGCCGCCGACCAGGCCCGCCGGGAAGCCCCAGAAGGCGACGTCGTAGACGACCTCGCGGGCGCCCCCCTGCGCCTCCCAGCGCCGCACCGTGATCAGCACCGCCGCCGCCAGCGCGACGACGTACATCAGCCCGTAGACGTGGACTTCGAAGGGGCCGAGACCGAAGCCGCTCGAAGACGGGCTCGGGATCGAAGCGCTCACGCGGGCAGCCTAGAGATCGCGCCGATCCTGGGCTCAGGAGCGACCCGCAGGCGTGCCGGGCCCGATTTTGAGCGCGCCCGGAGCCAGATCGGCTTTAATCAACAACGGCTATTTGGACGGATATGCGATTGGTAGTTCGATCGTCAACCCTGAGACTGCGCTGATGCTCGCGACCGAAATCCAGGAATTCTTCTTCAACTGGTATCCCGTCTTCGGCGTCATCTTCTCCGGCTGCCTGGTCTTCATCTTCCTCAAGCTGCTGCGCGGCACGATGGGGACGACCAAGCCGGAAACGGTCAAGGCGAGCAAGACGAAGCCGGTCCTCTGGGAGGAAGTGCAGGGCGTCGACGCCGCCAAGGACGAGCTGATGGACGTCGCCGAGTGGCTGCGCGACCCCGACCGCTTCGCCGCCCTCGGCGCCCAACCGCCGCGCGGCGTCCTTCTCTTCGGCCCTCCCGGCACCGGCAAGACGATGCTGGCGCGGGCGGTCGCCGCCCAGGCCGGGGTCGACTTCTTCGCCGCCTCGGGTTCGAGCTTCGTCGAGATGTTCGTCGGCCGCGGCGCGGCCCGGATCCGGCGCCTGTTCAAGGAGGCGCGCAAGTCCGGTCGCGCGGTGATCTTCATCGACGAGCTCGACGCCGTCGGCGGCGCCCGCAGCGGCAGCGGCGGCGACGGCGGCACCAGCGAGCGCGAGCAGGCGCTGAACCAGCTGCTGGTCGAGCTCGACGGCTTCGAGAAGGACCCGGGGACGGTGATCGTGATCGCCGCCTCCAACCACGTCGACAAGCTCGACCGGGCGCTGCTGCGGCCGGGCCGCTTCGACCGCCAGGTGCTGGTCTCCCCGCCCGACCGCGACGGCCGCGAGGCGATCCTGCGCTCGCACGCCAAGGGCAAGCCGCTGGCCGATGACCTCGACCTCACCGACGTCGCCCGCAAGACGACCGGGATGACCGGCGCCCAGCTCGCCAACGCGCTCAACGAGGGGGCGATCATCGCCGGCCGCGCCGGGCGCGGGGCGATGGCCCGCGAGGACCTCGACGAGGCGCTGCTGCGGCAGGCGGTCGGCTCCCAGCAGGCGCGCCGGCTCAGCGCCAAGGAGCGGCGGATCGTCGCCTACCACGAGGGCGGCCACGCGCTCTGCCGCAAGCTGCTCGGCCTCGACCCGCCGGAGATCCTCAGCATCGTCCCGCGCGGGCCGGCGCTCGGCTTCGTCGGCCACTCGCCGCAGGAGGACAGCTACATGAAGTCGCGCGACGAGCTGCTCGACGAGGTGGTGACGCTGCTCGGCGGCCGCGCCGCCGAGGAAGAGGTGATGGGCGAGTCCTACTCGGGCGCCAGCGACGACCTCAACCGCGTCCACCTGGTCTGCAAGCAGATGGTCTCCGAATTCGGCATGGGCGTCGCCCTCGACGCCGACGGGCCACCGCCGATCGCGCTGCCGACCGGCGACTACGCGGTCTCCGACAGCACCCGCCGCGACGTCGACCTGGCGGCGATGACGCTGGCCCGCGAGGCCTACCGGCGGGCGCGGGCGCTGCTCGCCGCCAACCGCCAGTGTCTCGACGACCTCGCCGCCAACGCGCTCGAGCGCGAGACCCTGACCCGCGAGGAACTCGACGAGATCTTCGCCTCCCACCAGCTGCGCGGGCTGGTCGAGCCGCGCGGCTCCGGCGCCGCCCTGGTCGCGCTGGCGCGCGAGCACCGCAGGTAGGCCGCCAGGCCCGCCTGCGCCGCGGGTACCATCCCTGGCCAGGCAGCCAGGATGAGTGACGACGCCCACTACTTCCCGCCCGGCCGTTCGCTGGCCCGCCGCGTCCACGGCGAGCGCTCGGTCGGGCTGCTCTACGGCCAGCGGGCGCTGCTGATCGGGGCGCTGGAACCGCTCACCTACACCGGCACGATGCTCAGCACCAGGGCCGGCGACCACCCCTTCGAGCGGCTCGCCCGCACCGCCAAGATCCAGGAGACGGTCCTGCTCGGCAGCCGCGAGGAAGCTGACGAGGCGCTGGCCGCGGTGCGGCGGCTGCACCAGCGGATCAAGGGCACGCTGCCCGAGGCCGCCGGCGCCCACCCCGCCGGCAGCGCCTACTCGGCCTTCGACCCGAAGCTGATGCTGTGGACGCTGGCGGTGATCGCCGACTCCGGCCGGGCGATGTACGAGACGATGGTGCGGCGGCTCGACGCCGGCGAGCGGGAGGCGCTGTGGCGGGACTACGTCCACTTCGGCGAGCTCTTCGGCTTGCCCGCCTCCGAGGTCCCCGCCAGCTACCGCGAGTTCAGCGCCTGGTGGCGGCGGCAACTCGCCTCGCCCGACCTCCAGGCCACCCCGCACGCGCTGGAGATGGCGCCGCTGGTCGCCTTCGAGCAGCCGGTGCCGGCGGCCGCGCGCGGCAACCTCGCGGTCCAGAACCTGATCGTCAAGGGCACGCTGCCGCCGCGGGTGCGAGAGATCTTCGGCATCGCCTGGGGACCCGGCCACGAGCGCAGCTTCGCCGCCGTCACCGCCGCCCACCGCCGCGGCCGCCACCTCTTCCCGCGGCTGCTGCGGCGCGGCCGCAACGACGTCTTCTTCGACGCCGTCACCCGCTCCGAGCGCCTGCGCGGCGGCACGGCGACGCCGCAGCTGCACGCCGGCGCCGGCTGAGCGCCCGGGCGATGGCCGGGGACCCCGTCCGCTGGTGGTCGCTGCGCCCGGCGCAGAACCGCAAGCCGGCCACCTACCGCTGCCCGCTCTGCGGTAAGCACCTGCCGGCGCTCAGCGAGCACTTCCTGATCGCCCCCGAGGGCGACATGTCGCGCCGCCGCCACGCCCACACCGCCTGCGTCCTGCGCGCCCGCAAGGCGGGGCGACTGCCGAGCGAGGAGGAGTGGCGCCGCACCCAGCCGCGGCCGCCGTCGCCGTGGAGCCGGCTGCGGGCGCGCCTGTTCGGGCAGACTTGAGCCATGCTCGCCCTGCTCGCGGTGGCGGCGGCCGGTGCGGCGGCGGGCGCCTCCAACGCCCTCGCCGGGGCCGGCTCGCTGATCACCTTCCCGACCCTGATCGCGCTCGGCCTGCCGCCGCTCGCGGCCAACGTCACCAGCACCGTCGGCCTGATCCCCGGCGCCGTCGGCGGCGCGATCGGCTACGCCGACCTGCTGCGCGAGCAGCGCCAGCGGATCCTGCGGCTCTCGCTGCCGACCCTGGCCGGCGCCGCCGCCGGCACGGCGCTGCTGCTCGCCACCTCCAACGACACCTTCGAGGCGATCGTCCCCGGCCTCGTCGCCGCCTCCTGCCTGCTGCTGCTGTTCCAGCCGCGCCTGACGCCGCGGATCTCCCATGCCGGCGACGAGCGCTCGCCCTTCCTCATCGTCGGCCTCGTCCTCGCCGGCGCCTACGCCGCCTACTTCGGCTCCGCCGTCGGCATCCTCCTGCTCGGCCTGCTCGGCCTCTTCGTCGCCGAGTCGATGCAGCACCTGAACGGGCTCAAGATCCTGCTCGCCGGGATCGCCAACCTGCTGGCGGCGATCGCCTACGCCTTCCTCGCCCCGGTCGACTGGCGCTACGCGATCTGCCTGATGGTCTCCTCGCTGCTCGGCGGCCGCCTCGGCGCCAACCTCGCCCGGCGCGTCTCCGGCGACGTGCTGCGGGTCGCGATCGCCCTGCTCGGCCTCGTCGTCGCCGCGGTGCTGGCGGTGCGGGCGTTTGGTTGACGGCGGCGCCGCCGGGTAGCTTGCCGGTGATGAGCAACCGCATCCGGATCTCGATCGGCATCGCCCTGCTGGCCCTCGCCCTGGCGGTTCCGGCGGCGGCGCAGGCGCAGGAACGGACCGTCGCCGTCAGCGGCGAAGCGACGCTGAAGGTGCCGAACGACAGCGCCAGCGCCGGCTTCTCGGTCAGCCGCGAACGTCGCAGCCGCGGCGCGGCCCTGCGCGCGGTCTCGAGCGACCTCGGCGCCGTGATCGCGGCGGTGCAGACGATCCCCGGCGTCGGCGCCGGCGATGTCACCAGCGGCCGGATCTCCGTCGCGAAGCGATCGCGCGGCCAGAGAACCGTCTACCGCGCCAGCGAGGGCATCGGCGTCACCCTGCACAAGCCCGAGGAAGCCGGCAACCTCTTCGCCGCCGCGATCCGGGCCGGCGCCAGCGGCGTCAGCGGTCCCAACTACTTCGTCGGCGACACCGAAGCCGCCTTCGCCAAGGCGCTCGCCGCGGCCTTCGACTCGGCCAGAGCCAAGGCCGCCGCCCTCGCCGCCGAGGCCGGCGCCAGCCTCGGGCCGGTGCTCGCGATCGAAGAAGGAGGCGGCGGCGAACTGGTGCCCGAGGGCAGCGCCAAGACCGCTCCGGTGACGGTCCAGCCGCCGACCAAGCCCGGCACCTCGACCGTCACCGCCACGGTCCACGTCGTCTTCGCCCTGCAGTAGCGGCGGCGGTGCCTCCGGCGATCGATGGGCGGTACTGGGCTCGAACCAGTGACCCTCGGCTTGTAAAGCCGATGCTCTCCCAACTGAGCTAACCGCCCCGGGACGATCATTATTGCTGCTCCGAACCGAACGTCTTCTGCTGAACCGCGGGCGATGCCGGTCCGTATCCATGCGTGATGACGACGATCCAGGGATCGGGGCATAGGCGGATGCGGATCGCCGCGGCGCTCGCGGCCGTGGCCTTCGGGCTGGCGCTGCTCGGGCTGTACGGCGCAATCGCCTCGGCCGGCCCCACCGCGCAGGCCAGCGGCGCCAAGACGGTGGTGATCAACCACTTCGCCTACCACCCGCCGACGCTGACGATCGCCAAGGGCACCAGCGTCACCTTCGCCAACACCAGCAAGGTGACGCACACGGCGACCCGGCCCGGCAGCTTCAGCACCGGCCACATCAAGCCGGGGAAGTCGGTCGTGATTCGCTTCACCCAGAAGGGGACCTACGCCTACCACTGCCTGATCCACCCCTTCATGCACGGCAAGATCGTCGTCCAGTAGGCTCGCGCGATCTTCTGGCGTGTCGCCCTGCTCCAGCTCGTCGCCGTCGCCGTCCTCTCGATCGTCCTCGCGGTGCTGCTGCCCAAGGGCTTCTTCGTCGACTGGGGCTGGATCGCCGGCCCCGCCGCCTGGATGCTCTGCGCCGCCTTCACCGCCCGCGTCCTCGCCCTGCCCCTGATCCCGGCCCTGATCGGCGCCGTCCTCGCCGGCCTGCCCAGCCTCGTCGCCGTCCTCTTCGACCTGCACTGGGCCGGCGCGGTCCTCGCCGTCGGCCTCTTCGCGCTGTGGTGCGCGCGGCTCCCCGGTCAGCCGGCCCGCCTCTGATCGCGACTGCCCCGCTCGGCGCCGCGACGGTGCTTCAGCATCACCTCCAGCAGTTCGCCCACCTCCTGCTCCTGAACCAGCGGGTGCCGCAGCGGGCGCTCCGGCAGGATCTTGTAGTGATTTCTCCGTCCCCGCTTTTCTCGCTCCACGTAACCCTCCTCCACCAGCTGGGAGAGGATCTTGTGAGCGCCCCGCTCGGTGATGCCAACCGAGTCGGCGATGTCCCGCAAACGCACCCCCGGATCGTGGGCGACGCAGAGCAGGACGTGGGCGTGATTGGTGAGGAAGTCCCAGTTGCCGGCCATCGTCGTCACATTACATCATCTTTGGTTATAGAATTCCAGTTCCGGAATTTGTGTTACCCTGTTCGCTTCAAGCCCCTCCACCATCGGAGCCCACATGAGATTCGCCGTCCTCCCCCTCGCCCTGGTCCTGTCCCTCGCACTCGCCGTCGGCAGCGCCCAGGCCGCGACGTCCGTGGGCCTCGGCACGGCGGACAGCTACGCGGTCCTGGCGGGCTCCGGGGTGACGAACACCGGCCCCAGCGTCCTCAACGGCGACCTCGGCACCGCGCCGACCCCAGCCGTCACCGGCTTCGGCGGGGCGCCGAACGGAACCGTCAACGGCAGCACCCACCAGGCCGACGCCGCGGCCACCCAGGCCCAGGCCGACCTGACGACCGCGTACAACAACGCCGCCGGGCAGGGCCCGGTCAGCACCGTCGCCACCGACCTCGGCGGGCAGACCCTGACCCCGGGGGTCTACGGCTCCGTATCGGGAACGTTCGGCATCACCGGCGCGCTGACGCTGAACGGCCAGGGGAATCCGAACGCGGTCTTCGTCTTCAAGGCGGCGAGCACGCTGATCACCGCCTCCGCCTCGCAGGTCAACCTGATCAACGGCGCCCAGCCCTGCAACATCTTCTGGAAAGTCGGCTCCTCGGCGACGCTCGGAAGCGGCTCGAGCTTCTCCGGGAACGTTCTCTCGCTGGAATCGATCTCCCTCGACAACGCGGTCGCGGTGAACGGCCGCCTGCTGGCCCGGGGCGGCGCGGTGACGCTGATCAACGACACGGTGACCAGCGCCAGGTGCGCGACGAGCGGCGGCGGAGCCTCCGAAGGGGGCAGCGGTACGACCGGCGCCGGAGGCAAAGGGAAAGGGAACGGCAACGGCAAAGGGGCGGCTGGCGGCGGGAGCGGCGCGCCGACTGTCCAGGCCAGCGGGATCCCGAGCGCCCACGGCGGGCCCGGCGGGCCCGGCACCGCCGCGCGCTGCAGCGCCCGCGGCTTCACCGCGACCTTCAGGATCCATGCCTCGACCGGAATGCGATCGGTCACGGTCTTCGTCGACGGCAAGCTGCTCAAGCGGACCAGCGCCAAGCATTTCTCGGTCAGGGTCAGCGTCGCCGGGCTGCGTGACGGCCGCAACACGATCCGCGTCGTTGCGGTCGACCGCAACGGCCGGCGCCGCGTCGCCAGCCGCAGCTTTCGCCGCTGCCAGACGGCGGCACCCAGCCCGAGCTTCACGGGCTGAAGCGCGATGAGCGGGATCGCCGGAGCTCGCCTGGCGGCGCTCGCGATCGCCCTGCTGGCGCTGCCGGCACTGCCGGTGGCCAGCGCCGGCGCCGTCGGCGTTCCCCTCTCCAACGAATGGACCTCGACCCGGTGGGCCCACCCGGCGCGCCGGGCGCCGATCCGCTGGGCGCCGAGGACGGCGGCGCGGGAGGTGGCGCCGACCCACCTGCTGACCGAGGACGGCTTTCCCGAGGTCTACGTGGCCCTGCGCGCCTGGACCGACCCGCAGGGCCACAGCTGGATCGAGGTGCGGATCCCGATGCGCCCCAACGGGCGGACCGGCTGGGTCCGCCACTCCGCGCTGGGACCGCTCTACCGGGTGCGGACGGCGCTGATCGTCGACCGCCCGAAGCTGCGGGCGACGCTATACCGGCGCGGGCGCCCGATCTGGAGCGCCCGGGTCGGGATCGGCAAGGCCAGCACGCCGACGCCGGCCGGGCGCTTCTGGATCCGGGAGAAGTTCAGGACGCACGCCCCCGGCGGCCTCTACGGCCCGGTGGCCTTCGGCAGCAGCGACTACTCGGTCCTCAGCGAATGGCCGGGGGGCGGCGTCATCGGCATCCACGGCACCGACGAACCGTCGCTGATTCCGGGCCGCCCCTCCCACGGCTGCATCCGCCTGCGCAACGCGGAGGCGCGCCGCCTGTTCCCCCTGCTGCCGATCGGGACGCCGCTGCTGATCGGTCGCACGGCCACCTTCCTCGGAAGCTGAGCCGCCTCGCGATCAGGCTCGCAGCGCCAGCGCCTCGTCGAGGTCGTCGAGGAGAACGTCGACGACCTGCGGGTCGAACTGGGACCCGCGTCCCGCCCGGATCAGCTCCACCGCCTCCGCGGTCGGCATCGCCGGCCGGTAGCTGCGATCGCTGAGCAGGGCGTCGAAGACGTCGGCGACCGCCGTCACCCGGCCCTCGAGCGGGATCTCCTCGCCGCTCAGGCCCCGCGGGTAGCCGCTGCCGTCGAAGCACTCGTGGTGGGTGAGGGCGATCGTCGAGGCGAGGCGGAGCAGCTCGCTTCTGGACTGCGAGAGGATTTCGTGGCCGATCACGGTGTGGCGCTGCATCTCGCTGCGCTCGTCCCCGGTCAGCGGCCCCGGCTTCTGCAGGATCTCGTCGGGGGTGCCGATCTTGCCGACGTCGTGCATCGGCGCGGCGGCCTGCAGCAGCTCGACCCGGTCGTGGTCGAGTCCAAGCCGAGCTCCGAGAAAGGCGGCGATCGCGCCGATCCGGTCGACGTGCTTCCCGGTCGAGGAGTCGTGCATCTCGATCGCCTTGGCGAGGCGCTCGACGGTCTCCTGGCGCGACAGGCGCAGCTCGTCGATCGCCTCCGTCTGGGCCGCCGAGAGCTCGTCGCGCAGCTCGATCGCCTCGCGCTGGGCGGTGATGTCGATCGAGATCCCGCAGACGGCGGCGATCTCCCTCAGCTCGTCGACGAGCGGGAACTTGACCGTCTTGTAGGTCCGCTCGACCCCGCCCACGAGCATGGTTTCTTCGGCCTCGTAGCTGGAGCCGTCGGCGAGGATCCGGCGGTCGGCGCCGCTCGCGGTCTCGACCGCGCCGGCGGGCGAGGAGATCGTCTCGTCGGTCTGACCGACCAGCTTGCCGCGTTCGTGCCCGGTCAGCTCGTCGGCTTTGGCGTTGGCGACGACGTACCGGTGGGAGGCGTCCTTGGCGTAGATCGGGATCGGCGCCATGTCGATGATCGTCTGGAAGCGCTCGGCCAGGTTCCTGCTGAGCGCTTCGGCGGCGATCTCCAACTGCTGGCGCCGCAGCGCGTTCATCGTCGCGATCAGCAACTGGCCCGGCCGCACCGGCTCGACCAGGTAGCCGTAGGCGCCGAAGGCGAAGGCCTTCCTGGCCACCTCGGGGTCTTCCTCGCCGGTGACCAGGATCACCGCCGTGCCGGGATTCTCGCGCAGGATCTCTTCGGCGAACGCCAGCGCTTCCTCGCCGCCGACGCTGATGTCGCAGAAGGCGAGGTCGAAGCTGCCCGCGGCAAGTTTCGACCGTGCCTGCCTGAGGCTGCCGGCGAACTCGCAGACGTACAGCTCCCCCAGCGCCCGGTCGATCGTCCGCAGCATCTCGGGCCGATCGTCGGTGACGAGGATGCGAGCGGACCGCGACCCGCTGGCATCAGTCAAACCTGTGACCGGAGAGAGGGAGCTCATTTGGACATCGTCGACTCCGCGCGCCGCAGCCGGACCGATGCACCCCGAGTTTCTCCGAGGCCCGTCCGCACGCACCCTTGGAAAGCCTTTATTTGCTCGATAAAAGCGCGGCTAATCGAACGACAGTAACAGCCTCAGCAGGCTCGTCAAAAAATTGGTCGTCTTGAATTCGAGCTGCCGCCGGTCCCCCCCGAGCGGCAACGCGGCCAGAGGGGGCGCTACGCCCCGCCCTCGACGGTGAAGGTGACGGCTTTCCTGCCGGACTTGGCGGTGACGGCGGTGTTGGGCGTGCAGCCGGTGCATGGCTTCTTCAGCGTCACCTTCAGCCCGTCGATGCGCTTTGGCACCTTGACTTCCCGCAGCAGGTCCTGCGCCACCTGCGAGGCAAGCGAACGCCCGCTGGCGCAGCTGACGACCTGGGCCCGCAGATCGACCACCTTGACGCTGTCCGTCACACCCCCGCGCTTTTCGGTGAAGCGGAGGCCGGCCGTCGAGCAGGTGCGCCCGGCGGAGTGGGCGGTGGCCAGAACTGGGCTGGCCTCACTGGCCGCCAGGCAGAGTACGAGCGAGAGCAGGAGCGTTGCCGAAGCCCTGAAGGTGACGGTGCCTGCAAGTGAGCGGTCCAGCATTACTGATCATCCTCCTACTCGACTAGTTTCACAATTGCCCGTGCGGCACGCGAGTTTATGCAGGATCGCTCTTTACCGTCAACTTCCCCGCGCATTCCGGCACCACGCGAGCTGCCCTTCGGAAGGGGCCCTATCCGAATAGGCTCCTGCCGATGGAGGAGCAGCAGAAGACGGTTCTCGTCACCGGTGGCTCCGGCTTTCTCGGTGGCTGGTGCGTGGCCGAGCTTCTGCGCCGCGGCCACTCGGTCAGGACCACGGTGCGGGACCCCTCGCGCGAGCCGGAGGTCAGGACCAGGGTGCGGGACCTCTCGCGCGAAGCGGACGAGGGGGCTGCGGGCGACTCGCGGGCCGAGGCCGACGACCGCCTCGCCGTGGTCGCGGCGAACCTGCTCGACGACGCGGGCTGGGAGCAGGCGGTGGACGGGTGCGACCACGTCCTGCACGTCGCCTCGCCCTTCCCCCTGGTGCAGCCGAGGGACCCGGACGAGCTGATCGTGCCGGCGCGGGAGGGGACCCTGCGGGTCCTCCGCGCTGCCCTGCGGGCCGGGGCCTCGCGGATCGTCGTCACCTCCTCGGTTGCCGCCGTCGGTGGCGGCAACGAGGCGGCGGGGCGGCGCCTGGACGAGTCGGACTGGACCGACCTCGACGATTCCGCGCTGACGCCCTACGCGCGGTCGAAGACGATCGCCGAGCGCGCGGCATGGGATCTGGTCGAGGAGATGGGCGAGAGGGAGCGGCTGGCGGTCGTCAACCCGGGCGCCATCCTCGGACCGGTGCGGAGCGCCGAGCGCTCTCCCTCGCTCGAAGTCGTCCAGCGCCTGCTCGGCGGCATGCCCGGCACGCCGCGGATCGGGTTCAACCTGGTCGACGTGCGCGACGTCGCCGACCTGCAGATCCGGGCGATGAGCGCCGCCGAGGCCGGCGGCCGGCGGCTGATCGCGGTCCACTCCTTCGAGTGGATGGCGGACGTCGCCGCGATCCTGCGCGAACGGCTGGGGCCCGATGCGGCCAAGGTGCCGAAGCGCTCGGTCCCCGACCTCCTCGTCCGCGCGATGGCGCTCTTCGATCCCAGCATCCGCTCGATCGTCGGCCAGCTCGGCCGCAAGCAGGAGTACTCGAGCGCCGAGGCCGAGAAGCTCGGCTGGGCGCCGCGGCCGATCGAGGAGACGATCGTCGACTGCGCCCGCAGCATTGCGGCCGGGACAACCGAAGATCGGGCCTCCGACTAGTCCCCTGGAGCGGCGCGCAGTCCATCTAGCGCGAGGCCGAGGATGCGGTCGATCTGCTCGGCGTCGGCGGTGCGGATCGCGGCGATGCCGCCGACCATCTTGGTGACGTCGGAGATGTCGACGTCGGCGCGGACGGCGCCCGCCTCCTGGGCGCGCTTCAGCAGGCCCTCGCCGGCGCCGTAGATCGCGGTGGCACAGGAGCTGAAGACGGGCGAGTCGCGGTCGACGTAGGCGAACAGCTCCTCCGCCAGCGCCCGCTTGGTCGCGGCGAAGCCGACGAACTCGTGCAGCCACCCGGTCAGCGCCTCCAGCGGCGGCTGGTCGACGTACTTCCCGGCGGAATCGCAGATCGCCTGCACTTCGTCGAGGTAGACAGCTTCCAGTAGATCCTGGCGGGTGGGGAAGTGGCGGTAGAGGGTCCCGATCCCGACCCCGGCGCGGCGGGCGACGTCCTCGAGGGTGGCGCCGGTCCCCTCCTCGGCGAACTCCTCGCGCGCCGCCGCGATCAGCTTCTCGTAGTTGCGGCGGGCGTCGGCGCGCTTCGGCCGCGGGGCCAGGGTGGCGGCGTCGCTGGGGTTCGCGTTCACAAATTTCTCCAAATCACTTGACAAACCGGAGGGAGCCTCCGTATAGTGCTCTAAAAGTGGAGGTTGCCTCCGAATTACCCGGAGGTTTCCTCCACTTTACCACCAAATTTCGCTTCGGAAAAGGATTCGATGATTCTCACCTCGCTAAGAAACGCATTGCCACGGCGGACCGCGCCGCGGTCGGGCGGCCAGAACCCCGCCTTCGCCCTTGCGGTCATCCTCGGCTGCTACCTGATGATCATCCTCGACATCTCGGTGGTGATCACGGCGCTGCCGAGCATCCACGAGGACCTCGGCCTCTCCACCACCGGCCTCTCCTGGGTCCAGAACGCCTACACGCTGACCTTCGGCGGCCTGCTGCTGCTCGGCGCCCGGGCCGGGGACATCCTCGGCCGCCGCCAGGTCTTCGTCGCCGGCATCGCCCTCTTCACCTTCGCCTCGATGCTCGGCGGGCTCGCCCAGTCGCCGGCCTGGTTGCTCGGCGCCCGCGCCCTGCAGGGGGTCGGCGCCGCGATCGCCGCCCCCTCGACCCTCGCCCTGCTCACCGTCAGCTTCCCGGAGGGGCCCGAGCGCACCCGCGCGGTCGCCTGGTACAGCGCCGTCGCCGGTGCCGGCGGCAGCGTCGGCCTGCTGCTCGGCGGCATGCTGACCTCCTGGGTCTCCTGGCGCTGCGGCCTCTTTGTCAACGTCCCGCTCGGGGCGGCGCTGATCTGGCTGGCGCCGCGCTACCTGCCGGAGACGGAGCGCCACAGCAGCCGCTTCGACCTCGCCGGGGCGCTGAGCTCGACGATCGGCATGACCGCGCTTGTCTACGGCCTGGTCCGCGCCGCCGAAGACGGCTGGGGGGACGTCTGGACGCTTGCCTCGTTCGCCACGGCCGCGCTGCTGCTGGCCTTTTTCGTCACCAACGAGCGGCGCGCGGCCCAGCCGATCACGCCGCTGCGGCTCTTCTCGAGCCGCGAGCGGGTCGGCGCCTACCTCGCCCGGATCCTGGTCGTGGGGGCGATGTACTCGACCTTTTTCTTCCTGACCCAGTACCTGCAGGGCGTGCAGGGCTACGGCGCCCTCGAGGCTGGCTGCGCCTTCCTCCCGCTGACCCTCTCCGTCTTCGCGATGGTGCGGGTGGTGCCCCGGATCGCACCGCGCTTCGGCGAGGTGCGGATCCTCGCCGCCGGCCTCACCATCGCCCTGGCCGGAATGCTCTGGCTGACCCAGATCTCCCCCGACGCCGACTACCTGACCCGGATGGCGGCGCCCATGATCCTGCTCGGGATCGGCATGGGATCGGCGCTGACCCCGCTCACCACCGCGGGGATGGCCGGCGTCGCCGACGCCGACGCCGGTGCCGCCTCCGGCCTCATCAACGTCGCCCACCAACTCGGCGGCACCCTCGGCGTCGGCGCCCTGGTCACCGTCTTCGCCGCCGCCAGCACCGGCGCCGGATCCCACGCCCTCGCCGAAGGCGTCCCCACCGTCCTCGACGGCGCCGCAATCCTGATCGCCCTGGCCCTGACCACCGTCCTCGGTGTGATGCGGCCGGGTCTAATGCCAGCAAAGGCTGCCCAGCCGGAGGTGGTGGCGTGAGGTCGCGAGGGACGGCGACGAAGCCGGCGCGGACTGCAGCGCGGCGCCAGCGCCTAGTCGCTCCTCAGCACAGCACCTTCCGCCGCGTCGCCGTCTTCGTCCCGTTCAGCGCCTCCGGCGCGCCCACCCACCGACCAGGCGAGGTCGGTGGGTGATACCTGGCCCCCGATCGGCCTGGTCAGCTCACCGTCCGCGAACCGTGGCGGGGGAAACCGCGGGGAACGGGGCCATGGAGCACGTAGCGGATCCTCGAGTAGACCCGTTTGTCGGAGCCGTCTTCGATCAGGGAGCTGAGCCACACCGAGGCCCGCAGGTTCCACCTCCGACTGCCCCTCTGGATTTCAGCCTTCCCGACCGCATACGCCGTACGCTCGCCGAAGCCCCGCCACTGGAGGCCATAGAAGGAGAGGGAGCCGTGCTTGCCGAGGACAATCTCACCCGGCCGCCTGGCGAGGCGCCCGGTGTTCGCGTTCTGCACCGCAAAGATCTGTGGCTTGGGCAGCACTTCGCCGGGCGCGGCGACGAAGGTGGCACGGGTGTGAGGGCAGCCCGGCAGCTCCCGTTCGACCGACACCACCGTGCCTTCAGCTCGATCCGGGGCGACAAACGTCGCTTCGATCGTCTGCCCCCTCGTGTCGAGGAAGCTCCAATGGCCGCCGGCGTCGATCGGGTCGACGTTGGCCAGATGCGATTCGTAAGAGCCGCAAAAGCCCCACTTGAAGCCGAAGTGAGCGTTGAGGACATCGCCTCCCTTCACTTCGAAGCTCACCGGCAACCCAGCCGAGGTGGTCGCCACCCAACCCCCTTCGACCGGCACGACGCCTTCGGCCCTGGCGGCGGGGATGCTGCCGGCGAGGGCGAGAAGGGACAGTGTCGCGGCGCACACGGGGACCGCCACCTTGGCCTGCCACTTTCGCCTGAAGCTCATTGCGCGCTCCCTTCGCCTTCTCGTCGAGATCCGAACTCTCCCGACTAGAGTTCTACTCATGCTGAGCCTCTTCCGCAAAGCACTCATGTGGTTGGGGTTCTACGCAACTGTCCTGGCAGCCATTCTGGTCACTGGGTTCCTGGGTAGCGCGATCGGCACCTGGGCAGCGATCCTGTGGGGAGTGGGAGTTTTTGTCGGCCTAGTTCTCCACGGCCGCCGGCGCGTCGTCAGGCGGCGCCTGAATCCTCACCAGGCTTCAACTCCTCCAGGAGGGCGATGATCCGCGTCCGTGCGGCCGGAAGCTCCGAGGCGACGACATCCCAGACGAGATCGAGGTCGACGCCGAAGTAGTCGTGAACGGGATCTGGGCTTCCGCCCTGGGGAGCGCTGCTCATCGCTGGCATCGTCCTCTACGTTCTCCAGCGCCGGACGACCGACCAGCGGGGGCTGAAATGTCGAAGGTCCGGAAGCCTCGACGTCGACCCAGGTCGGCTAGGTTTTCTCCGTGCCTGCCCTCGGGAAGGCGATCCGTGAGCTTCGGCAAAAGCGCAGCCTGACGCAAGAGGCTCTTGCATCGGAGGCCCGCCTCACGGGCAGAACCCTGTCCGCAATCGAGACCGGGAACGCAAACCCCACCTGGGCCACCGTGTGCGACATTGCCGCCGCCCTGGGTGTCTCCATCGGAGACTTGGCGAAGCTCTCCGAAAAGCACCAGTAGCCACTCGGCCAGTGGGGCGAAATGAGACAGAAATGAGACACCGAAGTCCCGGAACGCTTCGGAATCGCCCGGAAGCCAACGGAACGTCGATCAGAGACAAGACCGAAGATCTGGCTCTGCACCGGGCAAAACCCGGCACTGCGAGGAACAGAGAAGAATGCGCCCGACGGGAGTCGAACCCGCGACCTTCGGCTTGAAAGACCGACGCTCTTTGGGCCCCCGAAAGGACCCGTTGACCACTGAGCTACGGGCGCTCAGGGGGAACTGTACCCGCGTGGCGGGGCACGGGCGTCGTCGCTCCGTAAGCTGGCGCGATGGATCTTGGGCTGGAGGGACGGGTGGCGCTGGTGATGGGCGCCAGCCGGGGCATCGGCCGGGCGATCGCGGCGGCGCTGGCGCGGGAGGGCGCCAGGGTGGCGATCGCCAGTCGCTCGCTGCAGCGGCTCGAGGAGGCGGCGGCGGAGATCGGCGGCGGAGCGACGGCGTTCGTCGCCGATGCCGGCGACGCTGAGCGGCTGGCGGCGCTGCCGGCCGAGGTCGAGGCGGCGCTGGGGCCGGTCGAGATCCTCGTCACCAACACCGGCGGGCCGCCGCTCGGCGGCGCCCTCGACCACGAGCCAGCGGTCTGGGAGGAGGCCTACCGCTCACTGGTGCTGGCGCCGCGACTGCTGGCCGGCGCCGTCGTCCCCGGCATGCGCGAGCGCGGCTGGGGGCGGATCGTCAACGTCGGCTCCAGCTCCACCCATGAGCCGATTCCCGGCCTCAACCTCTCCAACGCCCACCGGCTCGCCACGATCGGCTTCCTGAAGACGCTGGCGCGCGAGGTCGGCGCCGACGGCGTCACCGTCAACGACGTCGCCACCGGCCGCTTCGCGACCGAGCGGCTGTTCAGCTTCGGCGACCCCGAGCAGGTCGAAGCGGCGGCCAGAGCCGAGGTCCCCACCGGCCGCCTCGGCCAGCCCGAGGAGTACGGCGACCTCGTCGCCTTCCTCTGCTCCGAGCGCGCCGCCTACATCACCGGCACCTCGATCCCGATCGACGGCGGCCTGCTGCGCGGCGTCTAGCTGCCCGCCGCCTCGCGCATCGATGGGTAGATGATCACGTCGCGCAGGGTCTTCGCCCCGGTCATGATCATCAGCAGGCGGTCGATGCCGAGGCCGCAGCCGCTCGCCGGCGGCATCCCGTATTCGAGCGCCCGCACGAACTCCTCGTCGTGCGGGTGCGGGTCCTCCTCGGCGCCGGACTCCTGGCGTTCGCGCTGGCCGACGAAGCGCTGGCGCTGCTCGACCGGGTCGTTGATGTCGGTGCCGCCGCCGACGATCTCCATCCCGGCGACGATGCCGTCGAAGGCCTCGCAGACCTTGGGGTCGTCGGGGTGGACCTTGACCAGCGGCCAGATGTCGATCGGCAGCACCGTGATGTAAGTGGGCTGGATCAGCTTCGGCTCGATCAGCTTCCCCTGCAGGGTGTCGACCAGGCCGGCCCAGTCGTCGTTCTCGCCGGCGTCCTCGCCGGCCAGCTCGGCCAGCTCGTCGCGGCTCGCCTCGTAGATGTCGACCCCGGTCTCCCGCAGCAGCTCGTCGCGCAGGACCAGCCGCGGCCAGGGCGCCGCGAAGTCGATCTCGACCCCGTCGCGCTGCACCCTGGTCGTCCCCATCACCTTCTCGACGACGCTGGCGACCAGCGTCTCGACGAAGCTCATGACGCCGTTGTAGTCGGCGCCGCCGACGAACATCTCCAGCATCGTGAACTCGGGGTTGTGCTGGGGCGACATGCCCTCGTTGCGGAAGAACTTGCCGAACTCGTAGACGTCCTCGAAGCCGCCGACGATCGCCCGCTTCAGGTACAACTCGGTCGCGGTGCGCAGGAAGAGGTCGCGGTCGAGCGCGTTGTGGTGGGTGACGAAGGGCCGCGCCGCGGCGCCGCCGGTCAGCCGCTGAAGGATCGGCGTTTCCAGCTCGACCCAGCCGCGCTCGTTCATGTGCCGGCGGATCTCGAAGGTCAGCTTCGCCCGCTTCTTGAAGACCTCCCGCGACTCCTCGTTCGCCATCAGGTCGAGTTCGCGCTGGCGGTAGCGCAGCTCCGGGTCGGAGATGCCGTGGAAGAGGTCGGGTGGGTCGAGCAGCGCCTTCGCCAGTAGCGTGAGCTCACGCACCGAGATCGCCAACTGGCCGCGCCTGGTCACGTAGACCGGCCCCTCGATTCCGACCAGGTCGCCGATGTCGAGCTCCTCGACCCGATCGAAGGCCTCGTCGCCGAGCAGGTCGCGACGGGCGTAGCCCTGGATCGTCCCGGTGATGTCGCGGACGTCGAAGAAGGCGGTCTTGCCGTGGCCGCGCTTGCCGGTGATCCGGCCCATCACCCGGTAGGTGAACTGCTCGTGCTCCCCCTCCCCCAGCTCCTGGGGATCGTGGGAGTCGTGGATCTCCTCGGCGTGGGTGCGGCCCTCGAAGGAATGCGGGTACGGGTTGATCTCGGCCTCGCGCAGGCGCTCGACCTTGGCACGGCGTTGCGCCTCGCTGGCCACCCCGGAGCGGTCGCCGGTCGATCCCGGGGCCCCCTCCTGCGGTGACTCGGCCTCCGCCGGAGCCTCGCTCATCGCTTGCGGTCGCGCTTCACGGGGCGAAGCCGACAGTCACCCGGTCGTCACCTTCATAGTCCTGAAGGGTAACCGCGTCGCGCAGCAGCTCGCGCATCGCCGCGCCGTGGTGAGTGTCGTGCTCCATCGCCAGCCGCCAGCCCGACGGGGTTTCCGCGATCAGGCCGCGGATCACGCCGAGGCCGTCCGCGCCGCAGTCGCCGGTGACGGCGATCCGCGGCTCTTTCTGGATCTCGGGCGAGCGCTCGAAGATGGTCTCGTCGGTGACGTAGGGGAGGTTGGCGATCACCAGGTCGACGCCCTGCAGCGAGTCGGGCAGGCCGACGCCGACGCCGACATCGAGGTCCAACCCCAGCCGCTCGGCGTTCTCGCGCGCCGCTTCGACCGCCTCGGGCGAGAGGTCGGAGGCGGTGAGGCGGAGGTCGGGCCGCTCCGAGAGCAGCGCCAGGGAGATCGCCCCGGAGCCGGTGCCGACCTCGTGCACGCGGGCGCCCTGGGGCAGTTCGACCCCGACCTCGACCAGCAGCTCGGTCTCGCGGCGCGGCCACAGCACCCGCTCGTCGACGGCGATCTCGAGGCCGCGGAAGGGGGCGTGGCCGACCACGTAGGCCATCGGCTGGCGCTCGGCGCGGCGCTCGACCAGGGCCTCGATCCGGTCGGCGATGTCGGCCGGAACCTCGCCGGCGCTGTCGACGGAGAGCTGCTCGGGCCTGACCCCGATCGCCTCGGCGACCAGCGCTTCGGCATCGGCGCGGGCCTCCTCGATGCCGGCGGCGGCGAGCCGCTCGGCGGCGGCGTCGAGGACGGCGCTGACGGTCCGCGCCTTCGGCCCCTCCTCGCTCTGAATGTCTATCGCTGCCATCGGCCGCTCATCCTCCCAAGTCGCACCGCTCCAAAGATTTTGCGCAAGCAGGGTAACAGTGCGTCCTCACCGCCGTCAGGTAGCGGCGGACGCCGCAACGCCCGTGTCGGAGCGGAAGATGCTGCCGTGGCGGCGGATCAGGACGGCGATCCAGATCGTCCCCGCGATCATCATCCCCAGGCTCTCGAGCTGGGCCGAGGTCAGCCCCAGCGAGTCCTGGTGGTTGCGGCGGATGAACTCGACCAGGAAGCGCTCGGTCCCCGCGTAGAGGAGGTAGAGGGCGAAGAGGGCGCCGGCGCGGACCCGGTCGCGCAGCTGCCAGAGGATCCAGGCGCCGAGCCCCATCGCCAGCGTCTCGTAGACCGGGGTCGGCTGGACGGTGCGGTCGGTGGGGACGGTGCCGTGCGGGTAGGCCATCGCCCAGGGCCCGTTCCAGGGTTTGCCGTAGTCGCCGTCGCCGGAGAGCTGACAGCCGCAGCGGCCGATCGCGTAGCCGAGCGCCAGCGCCGGCGCCGCCAGGTCGAGCAGGGCGAGGCCGAGGAACCCGCGGTACCGGGCCCAGCCGAGCACCGCCAGGGTGCCGCCGATCACGCCGCCGTACCAGACCAGCCCGGAGCCGGAGAAGAGCGTGTGGACGAAGTCGCTCTTGACCTCGTCGTAGTTCTGGACGAGGAAGTAGACGCGCGAGCCGACGACGCCGCCGATCAGCGCCGCGAACCCCATCTCGTAGGCCCAGTCGGGCGGCTTGCCGATCTCCCCCAGCCGCTTCCAGATCAGCGCCCCGGCGGCGAGGAAGGCGAAGGCGAACATCAGGCCGAAGGTCTGCAGCGTCACCGGGCCGATCTGGAGGTGGGGATACACGAGCGGACACCCCGCTAAGGCGCGAGCAGCGCCTCCAGCAGCGCCTTCTGCGCGTGGAGCCGGTTCTCGGCCTGGTCCCAGACCGCCGAGGCCTCGGAGTAGAGGACGTCGGCGCTGATCTCCTCGCCGGGGTGGGCGGGCAGGCAGTGGAGGACGATCGCGTCCTCCCGCGCCGCCGCCAGCAGGTCGGCGTCGAGCCGGAAGGGGGCGAGGTCGGCGCGGCGGCGCTCGGCCTCCTCCTCGTCGCCCATGCTGACCCAGACGTCGGTGTAGAGGGCGCTGGCGCCGGCCGCGGCGGCGCGCGGGTCGTCGCTCAGCTTCGCCCCGTGGCCCTCCTCCAGCTGGTAGCCGGCGGGCGCCGCGACGACCACCTCGACCCCGGCCAGCTCGCCGACGATCGCCAGCGAGCGGGCGACGTTGTTGCCGTCGCCGACGTAGGCGAGGCGGAGGCCGTCGAGGTCGCCGAAGCGCTCGCGCAGCGTCATCAGGTCGGCCAGCGCCTGGCAGGGGTGGTGCAGCGGGGTCAGCCCGTTGACGACCGGCACCGTGGCGGCGGCGGCGAGCTCGGCGACCGCCTCGTGAGAGCCGGAGCGGATCACGATCGCGTCGACGTAGCGGGAGAGCACCCGCGCCGTGTCGCCGACCGACTCGCCGCGCGAGAACTGCATTTCGTCGCCGCGCAGGACCAGCGGCGTCCCCCCCAGCTCGGCGACCCCGACCTCGAAGGAGATCCGGGTCCGGGTCGAGGGCCGCTGGAAGACGAGGGCGATGCTGCGGCCGGCCAGCGCCTCGCCGCCGAGCCGCTCGCCGCGGCCGGCTTTCAGCTCCAGCGCCCGCTCGAGCAGCTGGCCGAGCTCGAAGGCGCCGAGCTCTTCGCCGCTGAGGAAGTCTCGCTTCAAGCAGCGGATACTACGGCGCGTGGAGTTCACGGCGATCGCCTGGAACCTCTTTCACGGGCGCGACTTCCCGCCCGACCCGGGCCTGCGCAGCTGGCGCTCGCGGCTGCTGCGGATCGACGAGCGCAACGCCACCCACGTCCAGGTCAACCGCGACCTGACCAGCGAGTTCGCGACCCTGCTCGCCGCCAGCGCCTGGGACGTCGCCCTGCTGCAGGAGTGCCCGCCCCGCTTCGCCGAGCCGCTGGCCCGCGCCTGCGGCGCCGAGTGGCAGCGGGCGCTGACCTCGCGCAACTCGCTGGGGCCGCTGCGGGCGCTGCTGGCGCGCCAGAACCCGGACCTGATGGCGTCGGGAGAGGGGGGCTCCAACCTCACCCTCGTCCGCGTTCCCGGCCGGCTCGGCGGCATCGCCGAGCGCCGCGAGCTGGCGATCCACGAGGGGGCGCCGGAGCGGCGCTCGATGGCGCTGACCCGGACCGCCTGCGGCATCTGCGTCGCCAACCTGCACGCGACCAACGACCGCCCCGAGCTGGCCGCCGCGGACGTGCTGCTCGCCGCCCGTGCCGCCGCCGAGTTCGCCGCCGGGGCGCCGCTGCTCTTCGGCGGCGACCTCAACCTGCGCCCGGCCGAGGATCCGGAGGTCTTCACGCGGCTGCGCGAGGAGTTCGGGCTGGCGGCGCCGACCGCGCCGCGGGCGATCGACCACCTGCTCGCGCGCGGGCTCGAGGTGCTCAAGACGCCCAGCGCCTGGCCGCCGGAGCGGCGCGAGCTGTCGCTGGAAGGCCGGGCCCTGCGTCTCTCCGACCACGCCCCGGTCGAGGCGAGGTTTGCCGCGGCCGAGCCGGTGGAACTGAGATAGTCACACTCACATCCCCGGCGCCCACCAATAGGAGACAGAACCCGATGGCAGATAAAAAAGCAGGCGGCAAAGCGAAAGCGAAAAAAACCTCCGCGGGCAAAAAAACGGCGAAGAAGACGCCGGCCAAAAAAGCCGCCGCGAAATCGGCGCCGAAAAAAGCGGCCAAGAAAACTGCGAAAAAAGCGACGCCGAAACCTGCCAGCAGCAAAGCTACCAGCGGCCTCGACAAGAGCGTCGCCCAGTTCCGCGAGAGCCTCGAGCACAGCGTCACGCTCAGCCGCGACCGCATCCAGGAGGTCATCGACGACGCCGTCAAGCGCGGCCGGATGACCCGCGGCGACGCCGAGAAGCTGCTCGGCGAGCTGGTCAAGCGCGGCCGCAAACAGACCGACACGCTGCTGGGCGAGCTCGAACGGCTGGTCAAACAGGCGCGCAAAGAGGTCGGCGGTCGGGCCGAGCCGGTGCGCAAACAGGCGACCCAGGCGGCCCGGCGCGCGCGGAAAAAGCTGGGCTGAATTGGCGACAGCCAGCGGCGAGAAGCCGGCGGCCCGCGGCCCGCGCCGCGGCGAGCTGCTCGAGGTCGAGGTCGACTCGCTCGCCTTCGGCGGGCGCGGCGTCGCCCGCGCCGAGGGCTTCGTCGTCTTCGTCGCCGGCGCCCTGCCAGGGGACCGCGTCCGGGTCGAGGTGACGAAAGCGAAGAAGCGCTTCGCCGAGGCGCGCACGGTGGAGCTGCTGCGCGCCGGCGCCGACCGCGTCGCCGACAGCTGCGTCCATGGCGGCGAGCCCTGCCCCGGCGCCCCCTGGCAGGGCCTCCCCTACGAGCGGCAGCTGGCGATCAAGTCCGAGCAGGTCGGCGAGGCGTTGCGGCGGATCGGCGATCTCGAAGGCTTCGAGCTGGAGGAGATCGTGCCGGCGGCCGAGCAGTGGCGCTACCGCAACAAGCTCGAATACTCCTTCGGCGATGTCGACGGCGAGGTGGCGCTCGGCTTCCACGCCCGCGGCCGCTGGGACCTGATCGTCGACGTCGAGGACTGCAAGCTGGCCTCCGAGGCCGGCAACGCCGCCCGCAACCAGGTCCGCGAATGGGCGCGGCTGGAGTCGATCGCCCCCTACGACGCCCGCGCTCGCAGCGGCGTCCTGCGCAACCTCGCTGTCCGCGAGGGGCGGCGCACTGGGCAGATCCAGACCCGCCTCGTCACCGCCGCGGCGCGGCTGCCGCGGCCGCCGGTCGACCTCCACACCGTGGTCGAGGGCGACTCGGGCGGCAGCGAGGGCCCGACCGGGGCGCTCGGCGAGGAACGGCTGCGCGAGGAGCTCTGCGGCCTGCGGCTGGAGATGTCCCACGGCGCCTTCTTCCAGACCAACACCGAGATGGCCGAGCGCCTCTACGCGGTCGCCGCCGAGTTCGCCGGGCTCAGCGGCCGCGAGCGCCTCTTCGACCTCTTCTGCGGGATCGGCACGATCGGGCTGACGATGGCCCCGCGGGCGGGCGAGGTCTGGGGACTGGAGATCGTCCCCGAGGCAATCGCCGACGCCGAGCGCAACGCCGAGCGCAACGGGATCGAGAACGCCCACTTCCTCGCCGCCAACGCCCGCACCGGGGTGCGGCCGCTGCTCGAGCGGGCCGGCAGGCCCGACGTCGTCGTCGTCGACCCGCCGCGGGCCGGGCTCTCGCAGAAAATCGTCCGGCGGCTGATCGAGTGCGAGGCGAAGCGGATCGTCTACGTCTCCTGCAACCCGACGACGCTGGCGCCGAACGCGGCCCAGCTCGGCGAGGCCGGTTATAGGCTGCGGCGGGTGAGGCCGGTCGACATGTTCCCCCAGACCCCGCACATCGAGTGCGTGGCGCTGCTGGAGAAGGCCTGATGCGCGGCTTCGGGGTGGCGGCCGGGCTCGACCCCGAGGTGGCGGGGCCGCTGGCGGCCCGCTGCGCCGAGCTCGGCTACGACTCGCTCTGGTCCAACGACCACCCCGGCGCCCTCGGCCTGGAGACGCTCGCCGCCTTCGCCGAGGCGGCACCACAGATCGACCTCGGCGTCGCCGTGATCGCCCTCGACCGCCAGCCGCCGGAGAAGATCGCCGCCGACATCGAGCGAACCGGGCTCGACCCGGCCCGGCTCTGGCTCGGGGTCGGCGCCGGCTTCGCCGAGAAGCCGCTGACGCAGATGCGCGAGTCGCTGCCGGCGCTGCGCGAGTCGCTGCCCGAGGTCCGCCTCGTGCTGGCGGCGATGGGGCCGAAGATGTGCGAACTGGCCGGGGCCGAGTTCGACGGCGCCTTCTTCAACTGGATGACCCCCGAGTTCGCCGCCGGCGCCCGCACCAGGGTCCTCGCCGGCGCCGAGGCCGCCGCCCGGCCGGCGCCGACCGTCTTCGGCTACGTCCGCACCGCCGTCGGCCCCGATGCCGCCGAGCGCCTGGCCAGGGAGGAATCCTTCTACCGCGACCTGCACAAGGGCTACCGCGACCACTTCGACCGCCTCGGCGAGCCCGAGGGCACGGTCGGCGTCGCCGCCCCCGACCGCCCCGCCGCCCAGTCCCAGCTCGCCGCCTACACGGCTCTCGACACCATCGTCGTCCGCGGCCTCGCCAGCGCCCAGGTCGAGGCGATGTCAGCGGTAGCCGAAGCCGCCTCCCCCTAATCCCCTGTCGCTCGATGAGTTAGCCCGCCTATAGCCGGCTTAACTCATCGAGCGACGCTCGGAACTCGGCGGGGAGGGCAGAGTGTCCCTCCCATAAGCGGCGTCCTGATTTTCGCCGCGGCGCTCTTAGCGAGAGCCGCACCGTTAACGGCGAAAATCCCAGCGCAATGAGAGGGACACTCTGCCCTCCCCGCCCACCTCAGTAAGGCGGCAGATCCTCGTACCAGAGCCCGAGCGTCTTGAAGGCGCGCCAGAAGCGCTGCTTGGCGCCCTCCTCGTCGAGCGAGGAGTCGATGTCGGGCACGCAGAGGGCGTCGATAGTGGGGGTAAAGGCCTGGACCTCGCCCTCGCGCTGCTCGATCGGCCTCGAGAGCGGCACCTGCAGGCCGTTGAGGATGCGCAGCGCCGGCTCGCCCATGACGACGACGATCTTCGGCTGCACGATCGCCATCTCCTCGACCAGGCGGCCGACGCACTCGCCGGCGGCGAGGTCGGGCTCGGCGATCGGGCACTTGACGCAGAGCGTGCCGTAGACGACCAGCGGGTCGATCCCCAGCCGCTTGAAGCTTTTCATCAGCGCGTTGCCGGCGCGGCCGTAGAAGGCGACCCCCTCCTCGATCTCCGCCACCATCGGCGCCTGCTTGAGCATGAAGATGTCCGCCTGCGGGTGGCCGGAGCCGAGCACCGGCATCAGCTTGCCGCGCGGGCAGTGGGTGCACTCCTGGATCTCGCGGCTGATCTGGTTGAGCTCGCGGATCGCCCGCTCCAGGTACTTCTCGCGGATCTCGTCGTCGGTGCCTCGCATCGCCGAGTCCATCTTTGACGAGGCGGGCGCGCCTCCTTTCGCACGATCGCGCTGCATCAGCTCTTGCTCGCCGGAGCGCTCACCGCGCCCGCTTGCGGGGGCGGCCGCCGCGCACCGGTCTGGCGTCCGGCACCCGCCGTTTCGGCGCCTTCGGCCGGCCGGTCGTCTGCAGCAGCTTCAGCGCCTGCACGTAGACCAGGTTCTTGTGCTTGCGGGTGATGTCGGCATCGCGCATCGCCTCGAGGAACTCGGCCGGGCCGTCGAAGTCGTGGATCCGCACCCGCACGCTGCCCAGCCCCTGGGCGACGTGGCTGTCGGAGCCGGCCCCCGGCACGATCCGGTACTTGCCGGCGAAGCGCTCGGCCTCCTCGTTGAAGGCGGTGACCGCGACCCGCGGGTTGAAGACCTCGAGGATGTCGACCTCCTCGACGATCTCGATCAGGTGCTCGTAGTCGGGCACCGAGTGGAAGCGGTCGAAGGGGTGTGGCACGTAGACCAGCCCGCCCTGCTCGCGGATCGCGGCGATCGTCGCCGCCATCGTCAGCCCCTTCGGGATCTTCTCCTCGAGGAAGAGGCCGATCACCTCGCCCTGCTCGGCGGTCTTCACCTCCTCGGCGACGATCACCTTGATGTCGTCCATCCCAGCGGCGATCCGCCGCGCCTCCAGCGCCCCGGAGACCTCGTTGTGGTCGGTGATCGCGATCGCCCCGAGGCCGCGGTCGCGAGCCGTCTGCAGCAGCACCTCGACCGGCGTCGCGCAGTCGGTCGAGTGGTCGGTGTGCATGTGCAGGTCGACCTCGATCAGTGGCCGCGAGGAGATCCGCCGGCGCAGCTCCGGGTCGCCGGTCGGGTCGTGGCGGCGCGCCACCAGGCGCCGGTAGATCGCTTCCAGCTCGTCGACGACCCGGCCCCAGTCCGCGGCCGAGGGCCCCGGCTCGACCAGCTCGTAGGAACCGGGGAAGTAGCGCTCCAGCAGCGCCCCGGTCTCCAGGCTGGTCACGGTGCGAGCGTCGATGCGGCCGAAGAAGATCTCGACCAGCGGCCGCGCCACCTGGGTCGAGAGCACCCGCTCCTGCGGGGCGTGGAAGGTGGCGACGTTGAGCGCGTGCGAGTGGCGCAGCGCCGCCGAAGCGACGCTGGGGGCGAAAGGGTCGTGGACGTGGACGACGTCGAGCCCGGCCGAGGGTTTCAGCAGGCCCTTGACGCGGTCGCCGGTCGCCACCCGCAGGACCGAGTGGCCGCGCCGCTCCAGCTCCGCCGAGACGCGCTCGACGAACTCCGTCAGCGGGTTCTCCACGCCGCGCCGGAAGGGCGCGACGTGGGCGATCGAGAGCGGCTCGGGCGGCACAGGCCCCGCTAGGCGGAGACCTTCGCCTCGCCCGGGACCGCGGCCTTGCCGCGCGCGTTGGCGGCGATGAACTCCTCGGTCTGCTCGCGGGCCTCGTCGTCGGGGCGCTGGGTGTGCGGCGACTTCATCAGATAGCTGGAGGGGCCGTCGAGCTGGCCGGCGATGCCGTTGTTGAGCGCCAGCTTGATCAGCCGCACCGCGTCGATGACGACGCCGGCCGAGTTCGGCGAGTCCCAGACCTCGAGCTTGAGCTCGACCGTCAGCGGCACGTCGCCGAAGGCCTTGCCCTCGAGCCGGATGTGGGCCCACTTGCGGTCGGTCAGCCAGGCGACGTAGTCGGAGGGGCCGACGTGGACGTCCTCGGCGGGCAGGTCGTGGCCCATGATCGAGGTCACCGCGTTGGTCTTCGACTCCTTCTTGGAGGCGAGCCGCTCGCGCTCGAGCATGTTGTAGAAGTCCATGTTGCCGCCGACGTTGAGCTGGCTGGTCCGCTCCATCCGCACGCCGCGGTCGTGGAAGAGCCGGGCGAGCTGGCGGTGGACGATCGTCGCCCCGACCTGGGACTTGATGTCGTCGCCGATGATCGGCAGGCCGGCCTCCTGGAAGCGCTTGTCCCAGTAGTCCTCGCGGGCGATGAAGACCGGCAGGCAGTTGACGAAGCCGACGCCGGCGGCCAGCGCCTGCTCGACGTACCACTTGACCGCGTCCTCGGAGCCGACCGGCAGGTAGCAGACCAGCACGTCCGCCTTGGTCTGCTTGAGGATGCCGACGATGTCGGCGGTCTCGCCCGGAGCCTTGGTGATTTTCTCTTTCAGGTACTTGCCGAGGCCGTCGTGGGTCATCCCGCGCTCCACCTTGACCCCGAGCTGGGGGACGTCGGCGAACTTGATCGTGTTGTTCTGGCCCGACCAGATCGCCTCGGAGAGGTCCTTGCCGACCTTCTCGGCGTCGATGTCGAAGGCGGCGACGAACTCGACGTCGCGGACGTGATAGCCGCCGAGTTCGACGTGCATCAGGCCCGGCACTTCGTCGCCGGGGTCGGCGTCCTTGTAGTACTGGACGCCCTGGATGAAGGAGTTGGCGCAGTTGCCGACGCCGACGATCGCGACGCGGACCTTCTCGTCGGCGCGGCCGATGCCGTTCGTGCTGCCGTTTGCTCCGTTGCTCTCACTCATGAAATTAGAAGTCCTCCTGGATCGCGCTGGATGGCTGAACACACCCGGCGGCCTTGCTGGTTACAGCTCCTCCGTCTCGCTGCCGCCGCTCTGAGCGGCGAAAGCCTCTTTAGAAAGCTCGTTGCGCACATGCCATACCCGCTGGAAAACCGTGAAGATGGTCAGGGCGGCGATCGTGTAGATCGCCGGCGCCAGCAGTTCGAAATTGCCGATTCCGGCGCCCTTGGCGAAGACCAAGCCGATCGAAAGTAGCACCACCCTGACCGGCCGCGTCGCCAAGCCGACCTTGCACTCGACCCCGAGCGCCTCGGCCCGGGCGCGGGTGTAGGAGACCATCAGCGAGCCCAGCACCGCGACCACGCACATCGCCGCCGCGAAGTCCTCGCCGCGGGCGGCGAAGTAGCCGGCGACGGCGGCGAGCACGATCCCCTCCTCGACCCGGTCCAGGGTCGAGTCGAGGAAGGCGCCGAAGAGGGTCCCCTTGCCCGACATCCGCGAGTAGCGGCCGTCGAGCGTGTCCATCACCGAGCCGAGGATGAAGGCGACGCCGGCGAGAGTGAAGAGGCGCTGGGTCACGAGAAAGGCGGCGATCAGGTTGCCGACCAAGCCCATGATCGAGATCGCGTTCGGCGTCAGCCGCGACTCGATCAGCCGTTCGCGCGCGTAGACGCGCAGCTCCTGCCCGTTGCGGCTCGTCGCGCGGCCGTTGCGGCGGCCGCCGGGAGCCCGTGGGGGCGCCGAGGGTTCCATTCCCCGTCAGGCTAGAGGTTCGCGCCGAGCCGTGGGCTGCCCGCGGCCGGATTTCCCGGTGGCTCAGGCCTCGACCTCGCGCGGCGCCCGCGCTCGCCAGGACCAGGCCTCGGGACGGGCCCGCGCCAGCGCCCCCTGGGCGATCGCCGCCGCCGCGAGCGCGACCAGCCAGCCCAGCACGGCGTCGACCCAGTAGTGGTTGGCGGTGACGATCACGACCCAGGTGATCAGCAGCGGCCACAGCGCCCAGAGAACCTTCGAGATCCGGTGGCGGCAGACCATCACGCCGGTGGCGCCGATCATCAGCGCGAAGGCGCAGTGCATGCTCGGCACCGCCGCGTAGGGGTTGATGAAGATCTTCGCCAGGGTCGAGTCGTGGTTGACGTTGGAGAAGTCGACGATCGTGTCGACGAAGCCGTGCTGGGGGAACATCCGCGGCGGCGCCGTCGGGAAGCCGACGTAGCCGATCAGCGCCAGGCACATCGCGACCACGAACATGTTGCGGACGAAGTAATAGGACTCGTTGCGAAAGAGGTAGAGCCAGACGAGGAAGCCGAGGGCGATCGAGAACTGGGCGTTGAGGTAGAGCTGGTTGGCGAGGTCGATCGTCCAGTGGGCAGGCAGGAAGAACTTCTGCAGGCTGGGCTCGAAGAAGGTGTGGGTGCTCTGCTCGAATTCGATCACCTGCTGGCCGTGGACGAGCGCGTCGGCTTTGCTGGAGTCGGCGACCCCGCGGCCGAGCTCGTAGATGACGTCGACGCCGACCAGGATCCCGAGCTGGCGCCCGGCGTCCCCCCAGCCCTTGGGAAGCTTGGCGGTGATGGCGGCAAAAGCGCGAGACACGGAACAGGCAATTGTAATTCGCTGGTTAACGGGCGGCTAGGGTGGCGGCCGATGGCCTGGAAGCGACCCGACAAACGCCGCCTGCGAGCGATCCGCGACCGCCTGCGAGAGATGTACGGGGTCCCGGTCAACGAGCCGCACCGGCAGCCGATCGCCGAGCTGATCAAGACCGTGCTCTCCCAGCACACCAACGACCGCAACCGCGACCGCGCCTTCGCCGCCCTGCGCGAGCGCTTCCCGACCTGGGAGCAGGTGCGCGATGCGCCGGTCGCCGAGGTCGAGGAGGCGATCCGGCCCGGCGGGCTCGGCAAGCAGAAGGCGCCGCGGATCCAGGCGATCCTCGAGCGGCTCGGCGAGGAGCCCGACCTCGGCTGGACCGAGACGGCGCCGCGCGAGGAGTCGCTGGAGTTCCTGCTCTCGCTGCCCGGGGTGGGACGGAAAACCGCCGCCTGCGTGCTGATCTTCACCTGGGGCATCCCCGAGATCCCGGTCGACGTCCACGTCCACCGGGTCGGCGGTCGGCTCGGCCTGTTCCCGGCCAAGGCCTCCTTCGAGCGCGCCCACGACGAGATGCTGGCGATCGTCGACCCCGCCGATGCCTACGAGCTGCACATGAACCTGATCCGGCACGGGCGCGAGCTCTGCCGGCCGAGGCCGCGCTGCCAGGAGTGCGGGCTGCGGCGGATGTGCCCCTGGTATCGCCGAGAGCGCGGAGCGAGTGAGTGAGATCGCCGGTGATGATGGGCACGAACGAGTGAAGCGCGAACAGGTGTGCCGGCGCGGGCGCCAGTAATATCCTCGCCGCCGGCCGGGCGGGATCGACCCCAGGGACGGCACCAGACACCTCAATGAGCAAGCGCACCTTCATCGTCTTCGGGCTGTTCGTCGTGGTCCTCGCGGTCGCCATCCCCTGGCTCGCGTTCAGCTCCAGGGGCGACGGCGACTCTGGTCCGCGCGAAGTCGCGGCCAACCTCAAGGGCGGTCAGGCGCTGTTCGAGACCAACTGCGGCACCTGCCACACCCTCGCCTCGGCCGGGACCGACGGCAACTACGGCCCCGACCTCGACGAACTGCTGGCGCCCCAGGGGCCGCCGACCGAAGCCTCGACGATCAAAGCGACCGAAGGCCGCGTCCTCAACGCGGTCGAAAACGGCGTCGACAGCTCCACCCCCGGCCGGATGCCGGCGGGGATCCTGAACGAGACGCAGACCAAGGAAGTCGCCAAGTTCGTCGCCAACACGGCCGGCGAATAGCCGCGCTCGGCAGCGGCTCAGCCGCCGAGCGGTCATCGCGGTGACGGGGCGCCGGGGGGCGCCCCTTTCTTTGTTGGCACTTCGTCAAGAATCTGCCATACTGCCACTTAGATTTCTTAGGCTTGAACAACGAAACCCCTGGAGGTAGGCAGAAAGTGGGCAAAACGATCGGCATCGACCTGGGCACGACCAACTCGTGCGTCGCGGTGATGGAGGGCGGCGAGCCGACCGTCCTGGAGAACGCGGAGGGCGGCCGCACGACCCCGTCCGTCGTCGCCTTCACCGAGGGCGGGGAGCGCCTCGTCGGCACCGTCGCCAAGCGACAGGCGGTGATGAACCCGGAGAACACGATCTTCTCGATCAAGCGCTTCATGGGCCGCAAGGAGGCGGAGGTCAAAGAGGAGGAGACGATCGTCCCCTACGAGGTCGAGGCCGGGCCGAACGGGGACGTGCGCGTCGACGTGCGCGGTAAGCAGTACAGCCCGCCGGAGATCAGCGCGATGATCCTGCAGAAGCTGAAGACCGACGCCGAAGCGAAGCTCGGCGAGACGGTCGACAGCGCCGTGATCACCGTCCCCGCCTACTTCAACGACGACCAGCGCCAGGCGACCAAGGACGCCGGCAAGATCGCCGGGCTGGAGGTGAAGCGGATCATCAACGAGCCGACCGCGGCCTCGCTCGCCTACGGGCTCGACAAAGAGAAGGCCGACCAGACGATCCTCGTCTTCGACCTCGGCGGCGGCACCTTCGACGTCTCGGTGCTGGAAATCGGCGACGGCGTCTTCGAGGTGAAGTCGACCGCCGGCGACAACCACCTCGGCGGCGACAACTGGGACAAAGCGATCGTCGAGTGGCTGGTCGCCGAGTTCAAACGCGACCAGGGCGTCGACCTCTCGGCCGACAAGAACTCGCTGCAGCGCCTCTACGAGGCGGCGGAGAAGGCGAAGATCGAGCTCTCCTCGACCCAGGAGACGCAGATCAACCTGCCCTTCATCACCGCCGTCGAGGGGCAGCCCAAGCACCTCGACCTCAAGCTCAGCCGCTCGAAGCTGAACGAGCTCACCAGCGAGCTGCTGGAGCGGATCGTCGGCCCGGTGAAGAAGGCGCTCGACGACGCCGCTGGCTTGGCGATCGACCACGTCGTCCTGGTCGGCGGCATGACCCGGATGCCGGCGGTGCGGGAGCGGGTCAAGGAGCTGACCGGCAAGGACCCGCACCAGGGGGTCAACCCCGACGAGGTGGTCGCGGTCGGCGCCGGGATCCAGGCCGGGGTGCTGGCCGGCGACGTCAAGGACGTGCTCCTGCTCGACGTCACCCCACTGACCCTGGGGATCGAGACCAAAGGCGGCGTGATGACGAAGCTGATCGAGCGCAACACGACGATCCCGACGAAGAAGTCGGAGACCTTCTCGACCGCCGACGACAACCAGCCGTCGGTCGAGATCCACGTGCTCCAGGGCGAGCGCGAGATGGCCAGCGGCAACAAGAGCCTGGGCAAATTCCAGCTCACCGGGATCCCCCCGGCGCCGCGCGGGATGCCGCAGATCGAGGTCACCTTCGACATCGACGCCAACGGCATCATCAATGTCACCGCGACCGACAAAGGCACCGGCAAAGAGCAGAAGATCGAGATCAAATCCGGCTCCGGCCTCTCCGACGAGGAAATCCAGAGCATGGTCTCCGACGCCGAGTCCCATGCCGAGGAGGACAAGAAGCAGCGCGAGCTGGCCGAGGCCCGCAACCTCGCCGAGAACGCCGCCTACCAGTCCGAGAAAGCGCTCGCCGACGCCGACGGCAAAGTCGACGCGGCGACCAAGGAGGAGGTCGAGGCGGCCGTCAAGGAGGCGCGCGAGGCGCTCGGCTCCGAGAGCATCGAGGAGATCAACGCCAAGACCGAGGCGCTGACGGCGGCGATGAACAAAGCGTCGGAGCAGATCTACGCGGCCGAGCAGGAGCAGGCATCTGGTGACGGTGCTTCCGAGGGTGGCGATTCCTCTGACGAGGAGGAGGTCGTGGACGCTGAGGTGGTCGACGAGGGTGACGACAAGTGAGGTTCGCTGAGGACGGCTCGAACGAGCCCCGGCCCGCGGGTCCTGTCGGGGAGGAGGGGGAGGCCGACGGCGGAGACGTCGAGAGGGATCTCGACGCTCTCCTGGCTGACGCCGAAGCGAAAAGGGATGAGTACCTGGACATAGCTCGCAGGACCAAAGCTGACTTCGAGAACTTCAAGAAGCGGATGACGGCGGAGGTTCAGGCCGCGTCGACTCGCGGAAAGCTTCAGATGGCGCGGGACGTCGTTCCCGTGCTCGATGACTTGGAGCGGGCTCTGCAGGCGGCGGGGCTGGACCCCGAGGGCGACTCCGAGGACGGGCTGGCGCACGGTGTCCTGCTCGTCTTTCGCGGGCTGCGGGAGACGCTGACGCGGAACGGGATCGAGCAGGTCGACCCGAAGGGCGAGAGGTTCGACCCGACCCAGCACGAGGCGCTCTCGACGATGCCGGTTGAGAGCGTCGACTCGGGCATCGTGGTCGAGGTGATGCAGAAGGGCTACCGGTTCGAGGACCAGCTGATCCGGCCGGCGCGCGTGGTGGTCAGCGAGTAGGAGAAACGTGGCTGACGAGCTCTACAAGACGCTGGGCGTCTCGAAGAAGGCGTCCGACGAGGAGATCAAGAAGGCGTACCGGAAACTGGCCCGGAAATACCATCCTGACCGCAACCCGGACGACCCCGCCGCCGAGGAGAAGTTCAAGGAGATCTCGGCCGCCCACGATGTCCTCGCCGATCCCGAGAAGCGCAAGGAGTACGACGCCGGCGGTGCCTTCGGCGGCTTCGGCGGCGGCCAGGGCAACCCGTTCGGCGGTGCCGCCGGCGGGGCGCCGTTCGGCACCGGCCAGGCGGCCGGCTTCGGCGACATCTTCTCCTCGATCTTCAGCCGCGGCGGCCGCGCGCAGCCGCAGCAGGTCCGCGGCCGCGACCTCGAGACCGAGATCCAGCTCAGCTTCGACCAGGCGATCAACGGCGCCCAGATCAGCGTCACCGTGCCGAAGGCCGGGCGCTGCCCGACCTGCCACGGCAGCGGCGCCAAACCGGGCACCGGCCCGGTCACCTGCCCGCGCTGCGAAGGCCGCGGCGTCGACGCCCAGAGCCAGGGCTTCTTCTCGATCAGCCAGCCCTGCCCGCAGTGCGGCGGCGCCGGCCAGATCATCGAGCACCCCTGCCCGACCTGTGGCGGCTCCGGCCTCACCCAGCAGACCAAGCGCTACAAGGTCAACGTCCCGGCCGGGGTCAGGGACGGCACCCGGATCCGGCTCGCCGGCAAGGGCGAGGACGGGCCGCACGGCGGCCCCGCCGGCGACCTCTACGTGACCACCCGGGTCGTCGCCTCGCCGATCTTCAGGCGGCTCGACGACGGCAACCTCGAGGTGACGGTGCCGATCACGATCCCGGAGGCGCTGCGCGGCGGCACGATCGAGGTGCCGACCCTGACGGGGACGAAGAAGATCAAGGTCCCGGCCGGGACCAAGCACGGGACGGTCCAGCGCCTGCGCGGCGAGGGCCCGCCGAAACCGAAGGGAAAGGGCAACGGCGAGATCCGCTACCGGCTCGAGATCGAGGTGCCGCAGGAGCTGAGCGAGGAGCAGGGCGAGGCGGTCGCGAAGCTGGCCGAGGCCTTCAACGGCGCCGACCCGCGCGCCGGGTTGCTGGGGAAGGCGGCTGGATGATGGCGGCGAGCAGGCGCAGCCGAATCGAAGTCACGATCGACGACGAGCGTGGCGTCTTCATGATCTCGGTCGCCGCCGAGCTGGCCGAGATGCACCCGCAGACGCTGCGGATGTACGAGGCGCGGGGGCTGATCGCGCCGAAGCGCTCGCCGAAGAACACCCGCCTCTACTCGCAGCGTGACGTCGAGCGGCTGCGCCGGATCCAGCAGATGACCGCGCAGGGGCTGAACCTGGTCGGGGTCGAGACGGTGCTGGCGCTGGAAGAGCGGCTGGCGAAGGTCAGCGCCGAGCTGGGGCGGGCGCGGCGGCGGGCCGCAGAACTCGAAGGGCAAGGGAAAGGAGGGCGGCGCTGATGCAGCCGGACCGATTCACCGTCAAGTCCCAGGAAGCGGTCGCCGCGGCGCAGGCGCTGGCCGCCGAGCGGCGCAACGCCGAGGTGACCCCCTCCCACCTGCTGGTGGCGCTGCTGCGCCAGAGCGACGGGCTGGTGGTGCCGATCCTGCAGAAGCTCGGGGCCGACGCCGACGCGATCGCGGCCAGGGCCGTGCAGGCGGTCGAGGCGCTGCCGAAGCTGAGCGAGACCGCCGAGGTGCGGCCCTCCTCGGCGCTGGTCCAGGCGCTGCAGGCGGCCGAGCGCGAGATGGCCAAGCTCGGCGACGAGTACATCTCGACCGAGCACCTCCTGCTGGCGCTGGCCGAGGGCTCCGAGGCCGCCGAGCTGCTGCCCGACCGCGCCTCGCTGGAGAAGGCGATCGCCGAGGTGCGCGGCCCCCACCGCGTCACCTCCCCCAACCCCGAGGACAGCGTCCAGGCGCTGGAGAAATTCGGCCGCGACCTGACCGCCGACGCGGCGGCGGGCAAGCTCGACCCGGTGATCGGCCGCGACGAGGAGATCCGCCGGGTGATCCAGGTGCTCTCGCGCCGGACCAAGAACAACCCGGTGCTGATCGGCGACCCCGGCGTCGGCAAGACGGCGATCGTCGAGGGCCTGGCGCAGCGGATCGTCGACGGCGACGTGCCCGAGAGCCTGCGCGACCGCCGCGTGATCGCGCTCGACATCGGCTCGCTGCTGGCCGGCTCGAAATACCGCGGCGAGTTCGAGGAGCGGCTGAAAGCGGTGCTCTCCGAGGTGCAGGAGGCGGAGGGCCAGATCGTCCTCTTCCTCGACGAGCTGCACACGATCGTCGGCGCCGGCGCCGCCGAAGGCGCGGTCGACGCCGCCAACCTGCTGAAGCCGATGCTGGCCCGCGGCGAGCTGCGCGCGGTCGGGGCGACGACGCTGGATGAGTACCGCAAGCACATCGAGAAGGACGCGGCGCTGGAGCGGCGCTTCCAGCCGGTGCTGGTCGGCGAGCCCGACATCAACGACACGATCGCGATCCTGCGCGGGCTCAAGGGCCGCTACGAAGTCCACCACGGGGTGCGGATCGCCGACTCGGCGATCGTCGCCGCCGCGACCCTCTCGGAGCGCTACATCGCCGACCGCTTCCTGCCCGACAAGGCGATCGACCTGATCGACGAGGCCGCCTCGCGGCTGAAGATCGAGATCGACTCGGTGCCGACCGAGATCGACGAGGTCCAGCGGCGCATCCAGCAGCTCGAGATCGAGCGCGAGGCGCTGAAGAAAGAGCAGGACGAGGCCTCGAAGGCGCGGCTGGAAGCGCTCGAGGCCGAGCTCGCCGAGCTGGGCGAGCGGGCCGGGGAGATGCGGGCGCGCTGGCAGAACGAGAAGGAGGCGATCGACTCGATCAAGGCGGCGAACGCGCGGCTCGAGGAGGCCGGCCGCGAAGTCGAGCGAGCCGAACGCGAGACCGACCTCGAGCAGGCGGCGAAGCTGAAGTTCGGCGAGATCCCGGAGCTGGAAAAGACCGTCGGCGAACAGAAAGACCGGCTGGCCGAGCTGCACGCCGGCGGCGCCACGATGCTGACCGAGGAGGTGACCGAGGAGGACGTCGCCGAGGTCGTCGCCAAGTGGACCGGGATCCCGGTCAGCCGGCTGATGGAGGGCGAGGTCCAGAAGCTGATCCAGATGGAGGACCGGCTGCACGAAAGGGTGATCGGCCAGGACGAGGCGATCGCCGCCGTCTCCAACGCGCTGCGGCGCTCGCGCGCCGGCCTCTCGGACCCGAACCGGCCGATCGGCTCCTTCCTCTTCCTCGGCCCGACCGGGGTCGGCAAGACCGAGCTGGCGAAGAGTTTGACCGAGCTGATGTTCGACTCCGAGCAGGCGATCGTCCGCCTCGACATGTCCGAGTACATGGAGAAGCACACGGTGGCGCGGCTGATCGGCGCTCCGCCCGGCTACGTCGGCTACGAGGAGGGCGGCCAGCTGACCGAGGCGGTGCGGCGGCGGCCCTACGCGGTGGTGCTGCTGGACGAGATCGAGAAGGCCCACCCCGACGTCTTCAACACGCTGCTGCAGATCATGGACGACGGCCGCCTCACCGACGGCCAGGGCCGCACCGTCAGCTTCACCAACACGGTCCTGATCATGACCTCCAACGTCGGCAGCGACCGCATCGTCGGCGAGGCGGTCGACGAGAAGATCCGCGAGCAGATCGAAGAGGTCCTCGCCACCACCTTCAAGCCCGAGTTCCTCAACCGGATCGACGACACGGTGATCTTCCACCGGCTCTCGAAGGCCGACATCGGCCGCATCGTCGAGCTGCAGGTGGCGCAGCTGGTCGGCCGCGTGCGCGAGCGCGGGATCGAGATCGAGCTCTCGGATGACGCCCGCACCCTGCTCGGCAACCTCGGCTACGACCCGACCTACGGGGCGCGGCCGCTGAAGCGGGTCGTGCAGAAGCAGCTGGTCGACAAGCTGGCACTGAAGATCCTCGAGGGCGAGTTCGGCGAGGGCGACCGGGTGCGCGTCGACGCCGCCGACGGCGAGCTCGTCTTCACCAGGGCCGGCGAGGCCGCCGCGGCCGCCGCTTAAGCTTCTATCGAGATTCCTTTGCCCAAATCGACGGCGGACTGCGATCCGACGGTCATCCCTGCGGTTTCAAGGGAAAAGGGCGACAATCCCAAATAAGCTTTTTGCGGACGTTTTCAACCAGCTAAATGTTCAGACGGCAAGCCATAGAGCCGGATCCCACCCCGGCGCGGACCGAGGCCAGCGATAGCGCGCTGCGCCCGCGCCTCGGCGATCTCGCGCGGAACGCCGGGGAGGGACTCCGGCGCGGCGCTACCGAGACCACCCGCACCGGCGCCGAACTGGTCCGCGAGCCGGTCGAAAGAGCGGCCTGGGGACTGCGCCGCGGGCTGATCTGGCGGCTCGAGGACCGCGTCGGCGGCGGCGGCCGCCCGGCTCGCGCGCTCGGCTTCGGCGCCGTCGTGCTGCTGGCCGCCGCCGCTGGCGTCGGCGGGCTGATCTGGGCCGCCCCCGACGGGCCCCAGGGCGTCGCCGCGACCAGGACCGCGGTCGCCGTCGTCCCCGCGACGGCGCCGAGCAAGCCGGCGACCCCGCCGGCGCCGACCCTGCACGGCGCCGCGCCGAGCTTCGCCCCGGCGCCGGGCACCGAGGCCAAGCTCGGCAAGGCTGAAGAGATCGCCTCCGCCTCGCGCCATCACCACTCCTCCCCCGCCACCGTGGCGACCGGGCCGGCGGCGGGCGAAGTGATCTCCTCGACCCCGCAGAAGTCGACCGCGACCGCCTCCTCCAGCGCCAAGCAGCAGGCGGCGGGCAGGCCGGCCGGGCCGGCGGCGATCGGGGTCGCGCGTGAATTCGCCGACGCCTTCGTCCGCTACGAGACCGGCCACAGCGACGGCGTCGTCCGCAAGGCGTTCGGCAAGACGGCGACGCCGGAGCTGACCCGGGCGCTGCTGCGGCGGCCGCCGCGGCTGCCCGCCAACGTCAAGGTGCCGAAGGCCAAGGTCCTCAACGTCGTCGCCGGCCCCTCGCAGGGGTCGGTCTACGCGGTCAGCGTCTCGCTGCTGCGGGTCGGGGTCACCTCGGAGCTGCGGCTGAGCATGGAACAGCTGAAAGGCAAGCAGTGGCGAGTAACCAACGTGCTCGGCTGAGGATGAGTCGGACCGGCCGCAAGATCCTCGCGTTCGCCGCGACCGCCACGGCCACCGGCGCGCTCTCTGCCGCGGTCGCGGTGGCGGCGCCGGCCGCGGCGAACGGCGGCGCCGCGCTCGCCGCGCCGACGCCGGCCGCCGCCCCGGCGCCGCTGCAGCAGGGGACGACCCTGGCGCCGCCGGCAACCTCCACTCCCTCCTCTCCGCAGGCCAGCGGCGGCGTCTCCGCCGGCGCCGGCGAAGCGGCCGCACCGGCGCAAGAAAAAGCGCCGGCGCCGGCCAGCGAAGGCGAAGCGAACGAAGGCGCCCTGCCCGCCCCCGGGCCCTCGGAAGCGCTGGCGATCCCCTCGCTGCCGGCCTCCAGCTGCGCCGCCACCGGGGTGCCGCCGGTGCTGATCCCGATGTACCAGCGGGCCGCCGCGGCCTACGGGCTCGGCCCGCAGGGGCCGGCGGTGCTGGCCGGGATCAACGAGGTCGAGACCGGCTTCGGCACCAACATGGGGCCCTCCTCCGCCGGCGCCGAGGGCTGGATGCAGTTCATGCCCGAAACCTGGGCGACCTGGGGCGTCGACGCCAACGGTGACGGGGTCAAGGACCCCTACAACCCCGAAGACGCGATCTTCGCCGCCGCCCGCTACCTCAGCGCCTCGGGGATGCCGGCCGACACCTACGGCGCGATCTTCGCCTACAACCACGCCGACTGGTACGTCAGCGAGGTCCTCGCCAACGCCGGCTGCTACGCCTCCGAAGTCGGCGATCCGGCCTTCGCCGCCGACGGCCTCGGCCCCCAGATCGAAGTCCTGCGCTGCAACCCGGCCGCCGGCTGGAAAAAGGAAATCCCCGCCGCCTACCTGGAAGCGTTCGAGCAGGCCGCCGCCCGCTACGAACTCGGCAAGCGCGGCGTCTGGGCGCTGGCGGCCGTCGCCCACCTGGAGTCGAACTTCGGCCAGGGGATGACGAAGAAGGAGATGCACGCCGAAGGCCCGCTCGGGCTGCAGCCGTGGGAGTGGCGCCACTTCGCCGTCGACGGCGACGACGACGGCCACATCCGCCACGGCGACATCGCCGACTCGGCGGCGACCCTGGCGCGGCTGATCTGGTCGCGCGGCAGCCTCGCCGCCGGCATCTTCACCCACAACCAGGCCGAGTGGTTCGTGCAGGAGGTGCTGCAGCAGGCGGAAGAAATCGAAGGCGGCTGCAAGGTCAGCTACGTCGACTGGCGGGTGGCCCCGCTGGCCAGCGGCTTCGAGACCCCGGGGCCCGACGCGGTCCTGGTCGATGGCCTGGCCAGCGCCCCGCGCAGCGCCCCGCCGGCGGTGAAGGCGGCGATCGCCGCAGCCAACTCGATCTCCACCACCCCCTACGTCTGGGGCGGCGGCCACGGCTCCTGGTACTCCTACGGCTACGACTGCTCCGGCGCCGTCAGCTTCGCCCTCTACGGCGCCGGCCTGCTCGACACTCCCCTCACCTCCGGCGCCCTCGAGAGCTACGGCGAACCGGGCCCCGGCAAGTGGATCACGATCTACGCCAACGCCACCCACGCCTACGCCGTGATCGCCGGCCTGCGCTGGGACACGGTCGGCGACGCCCACGGCACCGGGCCGCGCTGGCACCCCGAACCGCCTTACCCGGAAGGGTTCGTGGTGCGGCACCCGACCGGTTACTGAGCGGGCGGTTCGTCCGCTCTGACAGTGCGTTCGTCTTTTGTCGTGCTGGATCGGACCAAGGACGAATGCTCGCCCGATCCGGAGCCGCGCCGCTTCTTCGCTGCGCCAGATCAAGCGGAGCGGGTACCGTGTTCTCAACCTTTGAGAGGAGAGGGATATGCCTACCTATCTGATGCTGACCAACCTGACCGCCGAGGGCGTGCGGACGCTGAAGAACAACCCCGGCCGGGTCGCCGAGGTCAACAAGGAGGTCGAGCAGATCGGCGCCAGGGTCGTGGCGCAGTACGCGACGCTCGGCCAGTACGACTTCGTCACCGTGGTCGAGGCGCCCGACGAGAAGACGATGGCCAAGGTCTCGGTCGAGCTCGGCTCGCGCGGGACGATGACCAGCCAGACGCTGACCGCGATGTCGGCCGACGACCTGGCCGGCGCGCTCTAGCGATTCGTTGAAGGCGCTGGTCGTCGGCGGGGGTGGGCGCGAGCACGCGATCGTGCGCGCCCTCGCCCGCTCCGCCCACGCCCCCGAGCTGCTCTGCGCCCCCGGCAACGCCGGCATCGCCGCCGACGCCGAGTGCTTCCCGGCGATCGCCGCCGACGACGTCGAGGCGATCGTCGCGCTGGCCACGGAGCGCCGCGTCGACCTCGCCGCGGTCGGCCCCGAGGCGGCGCTGGTCGCCGGCCTCGTCGACGCGCTCGAGCAGGCCGGGGTGCCGGCCTTCGGCCCCAGCGCCGCCGCCGCCGAGCTCGAGGGCTCGAAGGCCTTCGCCAAGGAGCTGATGCGGGAGGCCGGGGTGCCGACCGCCGCCCACGTCCTCCTGCGCGGCCGCGACGAGGCGATCGAGCACCTCGCCGGCGCCGCCTATCCGACCGTGCTCAAGGCCGACGGCCTCGCCGCCGGCAAGGGCGTGATCCTCTGCTCAAGCGAGGCCGAGGCGCGGGCCGCCATCGACGTCTTCTTCACCGAGCGGCGCTTCGGCACGACCACCGTGGTGGCGGAGGAGTTGCTCGAGGGCGAGGAGCTCTCGCTGCTGGCGCTCTGCGACGGCGAGAACGTCGTCCCGCTCGCCCCCGCCCAGGACTACAAGCGGATCTTCGACGGCGACCGGGGACCGAACACCGGCGGCATGGGCAGCTACTCGCCGGTGCCGGGCTTCGGCGCGGCCGAGGTCGGGGAGATCGTCGACAGCGTCCACCGCCCGATCGTCGCCGCGATGGCGCGGCGCGGGCGGCCCTTCCACGGCGTCCTCTACGCCGGGCTGATGATCGGCGCCGACGGTCCCAAGGTGCTCGAGTTCAACGCCCGCTTCGGCGACCCGGAGACGCAGGCGGTGCTGCCGCGGCTGCGCTCCGACCTCACCGACCTCTTCCTCGCCGCCCGCGAGCCCGGCGGCCTCGCCGGCGCCGCCGCCGAGTTCTCCCCCGAGTGGGCGGTGACCCTGGTCCTGGCCTCCGCTGGCTACCCGGAGTCGGCCTCGAAGGGCGACGTGATTCGGGGCCTCGCGGAGGCGGCGGAGCTGGCCGAGCTGACGCACGCCGGCACCGCCGCCCGCGACAGCGAGATCGTCACCGCCGGCGGCCGCGTGCTCAACGTCACCGGCCTCGGCCCCAACCCGGCCGCGGCGCGCGATCGTGCGTACGATGCGGCCAGCCGGATCTCATTCGAGGGAATGCAGATCCGCACCGACATCGCCGCCCGCGCCGTCGAGCGCGTTCCCAGCCAGCCCACCTAGAGAGGCAAGATGAACGAGATCTCAGAGGACCCGCAGCCGACGCCGACCGAGCCGCCCCCGGCCGAGGCCGCTCCCGGCCCCCCGCCGGCTCCGCTGGCCAGCGTTGAGGAAGCCTTCGAGGAAATCGAGGTCGACGCGCCGCTGGTCGGGATCATCATGGGGTCGAAGAGCGACAAGCCGAAGATGCAGCCGGCCGGGGCGGCGCTGCAAGAGGCCGGGATCAGCTACGAGGTGCGGGTGATGAGCGCCCACCGCGACCCCGAGCAGGTCCGCGAGTACTGCCACAACGCCCGCATGCGCGGCCTGCGGGTGATCATCGCCGGCGCCGGGATGTCGGCGGCGCTGCCCGGCGTCGCCGCCGCCCACACCGACCTGCCGGTGATCGGCGTGCCGATCCTCGGCAAGTCGCTCGGCGGGCTCGACGCGCTGCTCTCGGCGGTGCAGATGCCGCCGGGGATCCCGGTCGCCTGCGTCGCCATCGACGGCGCCAAGAACGCCGCCGTGCTGGCGGCGCGGATCATCCACGCATGATGCCCCGCTACACCCGCCCGGAGATCGGCGCGGTCTGGACTCCCCAGCGCAAGCTCGAGTGCTGGCTCGAGGTCGAGCTGGCGGCGACCGAGGCCTGGGCCGAGGAGGGCGCGGTCCCGGCCGCGGCGGCAGCGGCGGCGCGGGCGCAGGCCGCCTTCACCGTCGCGGCGGTGGATGAGCGCGAGCGGGTCACCGACCACGACGTCGCCGCCTTCGTCGATGTCGTCGCCGAGTCCGTCGGCGAGCACGGGCGCTGGATCCACTACGGCCTCACCTCCTCCGACGTGCTCGACACGGCGCTGGCGCTGCAGCTGCGCCAGGCCGGCGAGATCGTCCTCGCCGGCGCCCGCGCCTACCGCGACGCGCTGGTGGCGCGGGTGCTGGAGCACCGCGACACCCTCTGCGTCGGCCGCACCCACGGCGTCCACGCCGAGCCGACGACCTTCGGCCTGCGCCTGGCCGGCTTCGCCTTCGAGGCCGACCGCAACCTCGACCGGCTCGAGGAGGCATTCGAGCAGCTCGCCGTCGGCAAGCTCTCCGGCGCCGTCGGCACCTACGCCTCGATCCCACCGGCGGTCGAGGCGCGGGTGATGGAGCGGCTCGGGCTGGAGCGCGAGGACGTCGCGACCCAGGTGGTGCCACGCGATCGCCACGCGGTCCTGACCGCGGCGATCGCCCTCGCCGGCGCCGGGTTGGAGCGTTTCGCGACCGAGGTCCGCAACCTGCAGCGGACCGAGGTGCGCGAGGTCGAGGAGCCCTTCGGCGCCGGCCAGAAGGGCTCCTCGGCGATGCCGCACAAGCGCAACCCGATCCGCACCGAGCGCATCACCGGCCTCGCCCGGGTGCTGCGCGGCTACGCCCAGACCGGGTTCGAGAACGTCGCCCTCTGGCACGAGCGCGACATCTCCCACTCCGGCGCCGAGCGGGTGATCCTGCCCGACGCGACGATCCTGCTCGACTACATGCAGGACCTCGCGACCAAGGTCGCCGCCGGGATGACCGTGCACGAGGGGCGGATGCGCGAGAACCTCGGCCTCACCCACGGCGCCCTCTTCAGCCAGCGCGCCCTCACCGCCCTGGTCGAGTCGGGAATGAGCCGCGACGACGCCTACCGCGTGGTCCAGGAGAACGCCCAGCGGGCCTGGGACACCGGCACCGAGTTCCGCGACCTGCTCGCCGCGGCGGCGCCCCAGCTCGACCTCGACGCCGTCTTCGACTACAGCGCCTACCTCACCCACCTGCCGGAGATCTTCGCCCGCCTCGAAGCGCTGGGCTCCTGAGGTAAGGTCGGCGGCATGGTCCTCTACACCTGTGGACAGAAGACGCACGCGGGCAGCGTCGGCCATCCCTGCGGCAGAGCCGGCAAGGCGCTGGACCAGGCCGGCTACGAGTACGAGCTGAAGATCGTCGGCGGCTACCGGCTGCTGCCCTGGACCTGGGGCAGCCGCGACCAGGACCGGGCCGAGGTGAAGAAGCTGAGCGGCGGCAACAACGTGCCGATCCTCGTCCTCGACGACGGCGAGGTCATCTCCGGCTCCGGCGCGATCGCCGGCTGGGCCAGCGAACACCCGACGGCGCGGGCCCTCAAGTCCGAGTAGCCGGCCAACTCCCCGCTCAGTGGAGCGCGGTGAACATGCCGGCGAGCGCCAGCAGAGCGTGCCGACCAGGCCGCCGCCGACGATCATGATCCCCTGCTGCAGCGCGTCGAACTTCGTCTCGAGCCGTTCGAAGCGCTGATTCATCTCCCCGAAGCGCCTGTCGATCTGCTCGAAGCGCTTGTCGACCAGCTTGAACCGCTCGTCGACCAGACGGAAACCCTCGTCTACCCGGTAGCTGAGGTGGTCCAGCCTGTCGTCGCTCCAGCTCTGCCTCATCGCCTCCATGATCGCACCACCGTAGACAAAAAGTTTCTACGCGTGGCGCGCTGAAAGCCAACTTTCCGTGACCGCTGGCGCGCTAAACAGTGGCGAGCGCGGGCTCGCGCGCCGGACGGCGGGCGCTGATCACGACCGGGGTGCCGTCCTTGGGCGAGAGGGTGACGTTGCGGCGCCCGGTCTGCTCCGGCGCCGGGCTGGCCTTGCGCAGGTCGCAGCGGCTCAGCACCTCGCGCAGGACGATCCGCATCTCGAACTCGGCGAAGGAGGCACCGATGCAGCGGCGGATGCCGCCGCCGAAGGGGACCCAGGCGTAGGTGTCGGGAGCGTCCTCGAGGAAGCGCTCGGGGCGGAAGGCGAAGGGCTCGGGGTAGACGTCGGCGCGGGTATGGGTGAGCCAGATCGCCGGCGAGACGTCGGTCCCGGCCGGCAGCGAGAGGCCGTCGACCTCCAGGTCCGTGGCGAGGCGGCGGCCGGCGAGCGGCACGACCGGGCGCAGCCGCAGCGACTCGGCGATCGTCGCCCGCAGGTAGTCCTCGGCGCCGTCCTCGAGCGAGTCGCGCAGGCGCTGCAGGCTGGTCGCGTGGCGCAGCAGCAGGTCGAAGGTCCAGGCCAGCCCGGTCGCCGTCGTCTCGTGGCCGGCGAGCAGCAGCGTCATCAGCTGGTCGCGAAGCTCGGTGTCGGTCATCCCCTCGCCGTCCTCGAAGCGGGCCAGGATCAGGGCCGAGAGCATGTCGTCGCGCTGCTCGAGATCGTCGCGACGGCGGTGCTCGGCGATCTCGGCGTAGAGCAGGTCGTCGATCTCCTTCATCCCGGCCTCGATCTTGGCCAGGGGATAGCGGCCGCCGAAGCGGCGGGTGGCGAGGACGAAGAGCTGGGTCAGCGGCGAGGAGGTCTCGGCCAGGAGCTTGCCGAGGCGGTCGCGCAGCTGCGCCAGCCGCGGGCCCTCGGCGACGCCGAAGACGACGCGGAGGATCACCTCCAGGGTGATCGCCTGCATCCGCGGGTGGATCGCGAACTCGCGGTCCAGCGGCCAGGAGTCGATCTCGGCGTCGACTATCTCGGCGACGATCGACTCGTAGGAACGCATCCGCTCGCCGTGGAAGGCCGGCAGCATCAGCTTGCGGTGGGCGAGATGGTCGGCGCCTTCGAGCAGCAGCAGCGAGCGCGAGCCGAGGATCGGTTCGAGGAAGATGTTGCGGCCGGGCGGCAGCCCGTGGGCGCGCTCCATGTAGAGGGCCTTGATCGCGGCCGGGTCGGAGATCAGCACCATCGGCCGCTCGAAGCCGAGGAACTTGACGCTGAAGGAGTCGCCGTAGCGCTGGCGGCACTCCTGCATGAAGGGCAGCGGCCGGAAGGCCCAGCGCAGCGTCTGGACCAGCGGGGAGCTGCTTGGTTCCGGCGGCAGCGGCACCGGGCAAGGATCGCAGAGGGGGACCGCGCCGTGGGTCCGCTTCCCGGATGGTTAGCATCGGCTTAATGACTACCGTTGCCGACCTCAAGCTCCTCTCCTCGGGCAAGGTGCGCGAGATCTACGAGTGGGAGGACGACCTGCTGATGGTCGCCTCCGACCGCATCTCCACCTACGACGTGGTGCTGCCCACCCCGATCCCCGACAAGGGCAAGGTGCTGAACCGGATGTCGGAATTCTGGTTCGAGCTGACCGCCGACGTCGTCCCCAACCACTTCCTCTCCGACGACGTGCCGGAGGAGGTGAGCGAACGGGCGATGCGGGTGCGGAAGCTGGAGATGTACCCGGTCGAGTGCGTCGTCCGCGGCTACCTCTCCGGCTCGGGCTGGAAGGAATACCGCGAGGGCGGCGCCGTCTGCGGGATCGAGCTGCCGGCCGGGCTGCTGGAGTCCGACCAGCTGCCGGAGCCGATCTTCACGCCGGCGACCAAGGCCGAGATCGGCGACCACGACGAGAACGTCGACTTCGAGCGGGCGGCCGAGATCGTCGGCGACCGGGCGCTGCTGGAGGAGCTGCGGCGGATCTCGATCGAGGTCTACCGGCGCGGCGCCGAGCACGCGGCGGCGCGCGGGATCGTCCTCGCCGACACCAAGTTCGAGTTCGGCCGCCACGCCGGCGCCGAGATCGTCCTCGCCGACGAGGTGCTGACCCCGGACTCCTCGCGCTTCTGGCCCGCCGACAGCTACCGGCCCGGCGCCACCCCGCCCTCCTTCGACAAGCAGTTCGTTCGCGACTGGGCCAGCGAGACCGGCTGGGACAAGACGCCGCCGGGCCCGGAGCTGCCGCCCGACGTGGTCGAGCAGACCCGCGGCAAATACGTCGAGGCCTACGAGCGGATCACGGAGCGCTCCTTCTAGCTCGCTTGCGGCGATTCTCGCCATCCTGATACCTAGTTAGGTATCGTATTGGAGTGGACCCGCTCCAGGAGATAGTTCGGCGAATGCGGCTGACCGCTGGTCTCTCGCAACGCGCCTTGGCCGAGCGGGCGGGCACCTCGCAGCCGGCGGTCGTTCGCTACGAGAGCGGTGCCACGGCGCCAACGCTGCAGACGCTCGAACGCCTTGCCTCCGCTTGCGGGCGCCAACTGCGGATCGACGTCGAGCCGGTTCCCGACCCAGACGACGTCCGGCTCGCCGAGCTGCTGCTCGGGATGACTCCTGCGCAGCGGCTGCGGGCGCTTGGTCGCTACGCCCGGCTGCGCGGCCTCACCGCTCCGGAGGCGCCATGAGCGACCTCGACCCCGAGCGGCTCCTGCGGACCCTGGCCAAGCACGATGTGGAGTTCTGCGTGATCGGGGCGGTTGCCGCCTGGCTCCAGGGGAGCCCAACCGTCACCCTCGACCTCGACGTGATGCCCCGCCGCGATCTCGACAACGCCGACCGGCTGGCGGCGTCGCTGAACGAACTCGGCGTCCGGGCGAGCTCCGGGGAGCGGCTCGAGTTGGAGGGCGGCGATTTCCTCGGCTGGCGCAGCCAGCGATTCGAGACCGAGGCCGGGCCGCTGGACGTGGTGGCGCAGGCGGCGGCGATCGGCGGTTTCGAGAGCGTGCCGACGATCGAGCTCCAGCTCGACGGCCTGGCGATCCGGGTGGCGACGATCGACGCGGTGATCGCCTCCAAGGAGGAGCTGGGACGGCCCAAGGACACCGCCGCGCTGCCGGCGCTCTACGCAACCCGGGAGGCGCTGCGACGCCGGGACAGGGGTCGGGATCGCTAGATTGGCGCCCTTGAAGGCGCGCGTCCTGATCCGGCCCAAGCAGGGGATCCTCGATCCCCAGGGCAAGGCGGTCGAGCGGGCGCTGCCGGCGCTCGGGTTCGAGGGCGTCGAGCACGTACGCGTCGGTCGCCTGGTCGAGCTCGAGGCCGAGGACCCGGCGCGGCTGGCGGAGCTCTGCGAGCAGCTCCTCGCCAACCCCCTGATCGAGGACTACGAGATCCAGACCCTGTGATCTGGGGAGTCCTCCAGTTCCCCGGTTCCTGCGACGAGCGGGACGCCCTGCACGCCTGCTCGCTGCTCGGCGAGGCGCGGCTGGTCTGGCACGAGGACCGCGACCTCGGCGGCGCCGAGGCGATCGTCGTCCCCGGCGGCTTCTCCTACGGCGACTACCTGCGGGCCGGCGCGATCGCTCGCTTCTCGCCGGCAATGGAGGCGGTCGCCGAGCTGGCCGCGGCCGGTGGCCCGGTGCTGGGGATCTGCAACGGCTTCCAGGTCCTCTGCGAGGCCGGCCTGCTGCCCGGCGCCCTCCTCCTGAACGAGAGCCTGCGCTTCGTCTGCCGCCAGCTCGAGCTGATCGGGGACGACGAGCGGCTCTCGATTCCGGTCAAGCATGGGGAAGGCCGGTACTGGGCGCCGGAGGAGGTGCTCGACGAGCTGGAGGCGCGGGGGCAGGTCGTCTACCGCTACGCGCCCGGGCAGAACCCGAACGGGTCGGCGCGGGACATCGCCGGGGTCCGCAACGAGGCCGGCAACGTGGTCGGGCTGATGCCGCACCCCGAGCACGCGGTCGATCCCCTGACCGGGTCGACCGACGGGCTGAAGGTGTTCGAGGCGCTCGCCGGGGCGCGGGCATGACCGTCGGTACCCCGAAGCACCGCGAGCTGGGGCTCACCGACTCCGAGTTCGAGCTGATCGTCGAGCAGCTCGGGCGCGAGCCCAACGACGTCGAGCTGGCGATGTTCAGCCTGCTCTGGTCCGAGCACTGCGCCTACAAGCACTCGCGCAAGCTGCTGCGGCGGCTGCCGACCGAGGGCGAGCGGGTGCTGATGGGGCCGGGCGAGAACGCCGGCGCGGTCGACGTCGGCAACGGCTACGCGGTCGCCTTCAAGGTCGAGTCGCACAACCACCCGAGCGCGGTCGAGCCCTTCCAGGGAGCCGCGACCGGGGTCGGCGGCATCCTCCGCGACGTCTTCGCGATCGGCGCCCGGCCGATCGCGATCCTCGACAGCCTCCGCTTCGGCGAGCTCGACTCGGTCCGCTCGCGCCACCTGCTCGACGGCGCCGTGCGCGGGATCGGCCACTACGGCAACTCGATCGGGGTGGCGACGGTCGGCGGCGAGATCTACTTCGAGGAGCCCTACGAGCACAACTGCCTGGTCAACGCGATGTGCCTGGGGCTGGCGAAGACCTCCGAGATGGTCCGCGCCGCCGCCGCCGGGGTCGGCAACGCGGTGGTGCTGATGGGCGCCGCGACCGGGCGCGACGGGATCGGCGGCGCCTCGGTGCTGGCCTCGGCCGAGCTCGGCGAGGGCGACGAGGCGAAGCGGCCGACGGTCCAGATCGGCGATCCCTTCGAGGAGTCGAAGCTGCTCGAGTGCTGCCTGGAGCTGCTGGAGAAAGGGCTGCTGGTCTCGCTCCAGGACCTCGGCGCCGCTGGGCTCACCTCCTCGGCGGGGGAGATGGCGAGCGCCGGCGGGGTCGGGATCGATCTCGACGTGGCGAAGGTGCCGCTGCGCGAGGCCGACATGGAGCCGTTCGAGATCATGGTCTCCGAGTCGCAGGAGCGGATGCTGGCGGTGGTCGAGCCGGCGCGAGTGGCGGCGGTGCTGGCGGTCTGCGAGAAATGGCAGACCGGGGCGGCGGAGATCGGCGCGGTCACCGACGGCGGCCAGATCCGGATCCTGCGCGGCACCGACGTCGTCGGCGAGATGCCGGTCGCGGCGCTGGTCGACGGCTGCCCGCTCTACGACCTCGAGCCGGCCGAGCCGGAGGGCTGGATCTACGGCAACCGGACGACCCTGGCGAGCGGGATCGCGGCCGAGGACGAGCTGCTGGCGCTGCTCGCCGCCCCCAGCATCGCCTCCAAGCGCTGGGCCTTCGAGCAGTACGACTCGGTGGTGGGATCGCGCACGGTGCGGCGACCGGAGGCGGCCGACGCCGCCGTCCTGCGGCTGCCCGAGGCCGGCAACGCGATCGCCGTCTCGATCGACGGCAACGGCCGCCGAGTCGCCTGCGACCCCTACGCCGGCACGGTCGAGGCGGTGCTCGAGTGCGCCCAGAACCTCGCCTGCGTCGGCGCCGAGCCGCTCGGCCTGACCAACTGCCTCAACTTCGGCAACCCCGAGAAGCCGGCGCCCGCCTGGCAGCTCGACCGCGCCGTCAGCGGCCTCGCCGACGCCTGCACGGCGCTCGGCGTCCCCGTCGTCGGCGGCAACGTCTCCCTCTACAACGAGGGCCCGGAAGGGCCGATCTACCCGACCCCGGTGGTGGCGATGGTCGGCGAGCTGCCGGACCCGGCCCGGGTCGCCGGCAGCGCCTTCGCCACCGCGGGCGACGCGATCGCCCTCTTCGGCCCCTTCTCCCCCACCCTCGCCGGCTCGGAGCTGGCGAAGCAGCGGGGGGAGCTCGGCGCCGGCCTGCCGGCGCCCGAGGTCGAGCAGGTCGCCGCCGCCTGCGCCGCGCTCCGCGATGCCGTCCGCGCCGGCGCCCTCGCCAGCGCCCACGACGTCAGCGACGGCGGCCTCGCCTGCGCCCTGGCCGAGTCCGCGATCGGCGGCGGGCTCGGCGCCCGCGTCGACCTGGCACCGCTGCGCGAGCGCGGCTGCTCGCCGGCGGAGGCGCTGTTCGGCGAGGGCGCCGGCGGCTTCCTGCTCAGCGGCGATCGGGCCGGGCTGGAGCGGCTCGGCGCCGTCGTCATCGGCGAGGTCGGCGGCACCACGATCGAGATCGCCGCCGGCGACCGCAGTCTCACCGTCGGCCTCGCCAGCGCCGCCAGCGCCTGGCGCTCGCTCGGCTCGCGGCTCGCCTGAACGCCGCCGGCTACTTCTTCTTGTGGTGGTGCGCCGCCGCGGGCTTGATCGTCACGTTCTGGGTGATCGTCTGCGTTTCGCCCTGGGCGTTGTGGGCGACCACGGTCAGGGTCGCCTCGAGCTTGTGCCGCTTGCGCAGCTTCGCCTTCGCGGCGCCGCTCAGATGCACTTTGATCGGCCGCGACTTGCCCGGCGGCACCTTGGTCTTGCCGCTGCCTAGCACGGGCGGCGTCTTCGCTCTCGAGGTCCCGGCGCGGGCGGCGTTGGCGGCCTGTTCGGTCAGCGTCTGGGTCGTTTCCGTGGTCGGCGGGTCGGTGGCCTTGCCGAAGGTGAGCGCCCCGTCGGCGCCCGCCTGCACCGGCTTGTGGCCGAGCTTGACGCCACCGCCGGCGGCTTCTGGGGCAGGCGCCGCAGGGACAGGGCCTAGCGTGAAGCTGGCCAGCAGTTCGTAGCCCGTCGGATCGGTCGGCGTCACGTACTCGCTGTTGGTGTGTTCGGGCGCCGGGAAGTAGGTGATGTCACGGTCGGCTCCACTGCCGATCAGAGTGCGGCCGGTGGAGAGGAGCGGCAGCGACGCGGTCGGGCTGAGGACCGATATCGCCACGCCGTCGAAGGATCCTCTCTCTCCCTGGATCGACAGGTTCGGCACCGGCTGGGAGGAGACGGCAAGGTCGAGCGGAACCGTCGTCTCCTGGTTGGCCGGAACCGTGAAGGTGGGGCTTATCTCCGGGACCTGGCAGCAGTAGGTGTTCGGCTCGGAGGGAATCGACGACCCTTCCTGCGTGCTGGTCAGCACGACCACCTGCATCGGGCCGGGATTCGGCATCGCCGGCAGGGTGACGCTGGTGATCTCGCCGACGCCGCCCGTGGTTTCGGGGAACGGGACGCCATCGGAGCCCCTGACGCTGGTCCAGTACCACATGCATGACGAGGCGCCGTGGAACGGCGGGTAATTGCTCTCGCAGCTCAGACCCGGGGTGATCGCCTGCGCCGGGTTGCCGCCGAACTGGGTGTTGGCGCTTGCCGCCGCGGCCCCCCAGATCAGGCAGATCGCCATCGAGAGCACCGCGGCGCGAAGCAGCTCGGCTCTACCGATGCTGAGCGCTGGCCACCGAATCAACCCTCTCTTCTCCATACGCCGGTACTTCATACCACGTCGGCAGCGGTTTGAGGGCGAGCGTGACCGCACCGGCGAGCAGCGCCGCCAGGGCCGAGAAGAGGTAGGCGCCGTTGGAGACGTCGAGCGCCGCGGCCAGGCGCTGGACGTGCTGCTCGCCGGGTCCAGCTCCGCTGCTACCCTGCCCCGGTAGGCAGTCTGCCTGCGCGTCCCGTCTCCCTATCTGCGAGGAAAACGCGCTCTTGACTACCGGCGAGCGGCCCATCATCGACCGCGACGGACCGCGCGACGAGTGCGGTGTCTTCGGCGTCTACGCGCCCGGCCACGACGTCGCCCGCCTCGCCTACTTCGGCCTCTACGCGCTCCAGCACCGCGGCCAGGAGTCGGCCGGGATCGCCACCGGCGAGGGCGGTCACATCACCACCCTGCGCGACAGTGGCCTGGTCTCCCAGGTCTTCGACGAGGAGAAGCTGAAGGCGCTGGAGGGCGACATGGCGATCGGCCACGTCCGCTACTCGACCACCGGCGGCGGCTCCTGGGAGAACGCGCAGCCGGTCTGGCGCGACGACGGCCGCGAGGTGGCGCTCGCCCACAACGGCAACCTCACCAACGCGGTCGAGCTCTGGAGCGAGCTGAAGCGGCAGGGGATCGACTTCCGCGGCAGCTCCGACTCGGAGATCATCGCCGCCCTGGTCTCCTCGCACGGCGGCAAGCTGATCGAGGACGCGGTCGCCGAGGTGATGCCGCGCCTGCAGGGCGCCTACTCGACCGTGGTGATGACCAAGCGGGCGATCGTCGCCTTCCGCGACCCGCACGGGATCCGGCCGCTCAGCCTCGGGCGCCTGGGCGAGCGCTTCGTCGTCGCCTCCGAGAGCTGCGCCTTCGACATCATCGGCGCTGAGCTGATGCGCGAGGTGCACCCGGGCGAGATGGTCTCGCTGACCGAGCGCGGGCTGGAGACGCGCCAGGTGGTGAAGACCGAGCGCCGCGCCAGCTGCGTCTTCGAGCACATCTACTTCTCCCGCCCCGACAGCCGGCTCGAGGGCAACGTCCTGCAGCAGGTGCGGGGTCGGATGGGCGAGATCCTCTGGCGCGAGGCGCCGGTCGAGGCCGATCTGGTGATCGCGGTGCCGGACTCCGGCAACCCGGCCGCGGCCGGGTTCGCCCGCGCCTCCAAGCTGCCGCGCGACGACGGTCTGATCAAGAACCGCTACGTGGCGCGGACCTTCATCCAGCCCGGCCAAGAGCTGCGCAAACACGGCCTGCGGCTGAAGTTCAACCCGCTGCCGGAGATCGTCGCCGGCAAGCGGATCGTCGTCGTCGACGACTCGATCGTGCGCGGCAACACCACCCGCCAGATCGTCGGCATGCTGCGCGACGCCGGCGCCCACGAGGTCCACCTGCGGATCTCGGCGCCGCCGATCCGCAACCCCTGCCACTACGGCGTCGACATGTCGACCCGCGAGGAGATGATCGCCCACGACCGCAGCGTCGAGGAGATCGCCGACGAGCTCGACGCCGACTCGCTCGCCTACCTCTCGATGGAAGGCGTCTACGAGGCGATCGGCGGCGACCCCGCCGAACATTGCGACGCCTGCTTCAGCGGCCACTACCCGCTCGGCGACCCCGACGACGCCAACGGGAAATTTGCCCTTGAGGACGTCGCCGTGGTCCCAGCCAGCGGCTGATTCGCGGCGGTGAGCGGCTTCCGCATCGTTGTCCTCGCGTCTGGGTCCGGCACCAACCTGCAGGCGATACTCGACAGCGTCCACGGGCGCGACGGGATCGAGGTGGTCGCGGTCGGGTCCGACAAGCCGGCGGCGCGGGCGCTGGCGCGGGCGGTCGAGCGCGGGATCGATACCGCGGTCTTCGCCCGCGACGCCTACGCCGACCGGGTCGGCCGCGACGCGGCGATGGCCGACTGGGTCGGCTCCCACCATCCCGACCTCGTCGTCCTCGCCGGCTACATGCAGCTGCTGAGCGAAGCCTTCGTCGCCAGGTTCAGGAGCCGGATCGTCAACATCCACCCGGCGCTGCTGCCGGCCTTCCCCGGGCTCGACGCGATCGGCCAGGCGCTGGCGGCGGGAGTGGAGACGACCGGGGTGACGGTGCACTTCGTCGACGAGGGCGTCGACACCGGCCCGGCGATCGTCCAACGCGAGGTCGCGGTGCCGCCGGGGGGCGACCGGGCGGCGCTGGAGGCGGCGATCCACGCGGTCGAGCACCAGCTCTACCCGGAGGCGATCCGCATGCTGGCTGAGGGCCGGGTTAGGATCGACGCCGATGATCCCGGAGCGGTCCTGATCGATGAGTGAGGCAAGCGCGGAGATCCGCGAGGAGGCGGTCGGCGACGGCGCGATCCGGGTGCGGCGGGCGCTGATCTCGGTCTCCGACAAGACCGGGGTCGCCGACTTCGCCAAGAGCCTGGCCGCGCTCGGGGTCGAGATCCTCTCCACCGGCGGCACCGCCGCCGCCCTGCGCGAGGCGGGGCTGGAGGTGACCGACGTCTCCGTCTTCACCGGCCAGGAGGAGATCCTCGGCGGCCGGGTGAAGACGCTGCACCCGCGGCTGCACGCGGCGCTGCTGGCGCGGCGCGACGACGAGGAGCACCTGGCGACGCTGGCCCGCGAGGAGATCGAGCCGATCGACCTGGTCTGCGTCAACCTCTACCCCTTCGAGCAGGCGGTCGCCGGCCGCGACGTCCCCTCCGAGGTGGCGATCGAGAACATCGACATCGGCGGCCCGACGATGATCCGCGCCGCCGCCAAGAACCACGAGGGCGTCGCCGTCGTCGTCAAGCCGGAGTCCTATGACGCCGTCTGCGCGGAGCTGGAGGAGTCCGGCGGCGAGGTCTCCGCCTCGACCCGGCACTGGCTCGCCAACGAGGCCTTCGCCCAGACCGCCCGCTACGACGCCGCGATCAGCCGCTGGTTCTCGGCCGAGTACGAGGACTTCCCCGAACACCTGGCGGTCGCCTACGAGAAGGTGCTCGACCTCTCCTACGGCGAGAACCCGCACCAGCGGGCGGCGCTCTACTCCGAGGCCGGCGCCCGCAGCCACATCCTCTCGCGGGTCTCGAAGCTGCACGGCAAGGCGCTCTCCTTCAACAACGTGCTCGACCTCGACGCGGCCCGCGGCCTGGTCGGCGACTTCGACGAGCCCGCCTGCGTGATCGTCAAGCACAACAACCCCTGTGGGGTGGCGATCGGCGCCGACGCGCTCGAGGCCTATCGCAAGGCGCTGGCCTGCGACCCGGTCTCCGCCTACGGCGGCGTGATCGCCCTCAACCGGCCGGTCGGCGTCGAGCTGGCCGGGGAGCTGCACAAGAACTTCGTCGAGGTGCTGAACGCGCCCGCCTACGAGGACGGGGCGCTGGAGGTGCTGCAGCAGAAGGAGGCGATCCGGATCCTCTGCGAGGAGGAGCGCCGCCGCGCCGACGGTGAGGAGCGCGACGTCAAAAAGGTCCACGGCGGCCTGCTGATCCAGGACCGCGACGGCAACCCGGAGCCGCGCGAGACGATGGAGGCGGTGACGGAGACGGAGCCGAGCGAGCAGCAGTGGCGCGACATGCTCTTCGCCTGGACCGTCGTCCGCCGCGTCCGCTCCAACGCGATCGTGATCGCCAAGGACGGCGCCACGCTCGGCATCGGCGCCGGTCAGATGAGCCGCGTCGACTCGGTCCGGCTGGCGATCGAGAAGTGCCGCGACGCTCGCGGCGAGGAGACCGACGGCCTGCTCGCCGGCTCCGCCGTCGCCTCCGACGCCTTCTTCCCCTTCGCCGACGGTCCCGAGGCGGCGATCGAGGCCGGCTCCACCGCCGTGATCCAGCCCGGCGGCTCCAAACGCGACGCCGACGTGATCGCCGCCTGCGACGCCGCCGGCGTGGCCATGGTCTTCACCAAGCACCGCCACTTCCGCCATTAGACACCTGCAAACCGGCGCAGCTCGGGATCCTCGGTCGTCTCTTCGGGTCACGCACTGAAGTGCGCTCCCCTCATCGACTTCCCTGCGTCCCCCGATCTGCTTGGTTTTCGGCGTCTAATCCGGGGCGCTACGATGCATAAACGTGAGGATGGGGCCGTGAGTTTGGCGGCAACCCCGTTTCTCAAACGGCCCGCTCCGGCGGGCCGTTTGCTTGCTCAGGCGCTTGCCAGCTCCTTCTGCCTGGAGCTGGCGCGGCGGACGTGGGCGCAGACCTCGTCGGGGGTGTTGGCGGTGACGAGGAGGTCCTTGTCGGCGGCGGCGATCATGCCGTCGTCCTCGAGGCCGTGGTCGATCCAGTCGAGCAGGGGGCGCCAGTGGGCGGAGTCGACGAGGATCGTCGGGAAGTGCTTGATCCGGTGGGTCTGGATCAGGGTCAGGCTCTCGAACATCTCGTCGAGGGTGCCGAAGCCGCCAGGCAGGATCACGAAGGCGCGGGCGTAGCGGACGAACATCAGCTTGCGGGCGAAGAAGTAGTGGAAGTGGAGGGAGCGGTTGGCGTAGGGGTTGGGGCGCTGCTCGTGCGGCAGCTCGATGTTGAGCCCGACCGAGAGGCCGCCGGCTTCGGCGGCGCCGCGGTTGGCGGCCTCCATCAGGCCCGGGCCGCCACCGGTGATCACGGTGAAGCCGTGGCCGGCGAGGCAGGCCCCGACCTCGCGGCCGAGCTCGTACCAGCGGTGGCCCCGCGCGACCCGGGCGGAGCCGAAGACGGAGACGCCGTCGTCGATGTCGCGGAGGGCGTCGAAGCCGCGCTCGACCTCGTCGTGGATCCGCTGCAGGCGGACGTCGTCTTCGGCCTCGACGTCGCAGGGGACGCGCAGCAGGTGCTCGTCGCGCTTCGCTCCCACGCTCCCGTTCGAGTCGGCCAAGATGCCCCCGGCGGGACTCGAACCCGCGACGCGCGGCTTAAAAGGCCGCCGCTCTAACCGGCTGAGCTACAGGGGCGCGCCGCTCATCGTAGAGGGGTGCCGGGAGGCATGCGGCCGTGGTCAGGAGAGGTCGGGCAGGCCCTCGTAGGCGGTCGAGGCCTCGGCGTGGGTGCGGCGGGGGATGCGGCCGGCGCCGCGGGCGGCGTGGCCGGCGGCGACCGCGCCGCGCAGGGCGCGGGCCATCGCGGTGGGCTCGGCGGCGCCGAAGATCGCGCTGGCGGCCATCACAGCCTCGCAGCCCAACTCCATCGCCAAGGCGGCGTCGGAGGCGGTGCCGATGCCGGCGTCGAGGATCACCGGGACCTCGGCCCGCTCGGCGATGATCGCGACGTTGTAGGGGTTGCGGATGCCGGCGCCGGAGCCGATCGGCGAGCCCAGCGGCATCACCGCGGCGCAGCCCGCCTGCTCGAGGCGGCGGGCGAGGATCGGGTCGTCGTTGGTGTAGGGAAGGACGGTGAAGCCCTCGGCGATCAGCTGCTCGGCGGCGTCGAGCAGCTCGACCGCGTCCGGGTAAAGGGTGCGGTCGTCGCCGATCACCTCGAGCTTGATCCAGTCGGTCCCGAAGGCCTCGCGGGCGAGGCGGGCCGTGCGGACCGCGTCGCGGGCGGTGTAGCAGCCGGCGGTGTTGGGCAGGGCGAAGAGGCCGAGGCGGTCGATCACCTCGAGCACCGAGCCCTCGGCGGCGGGGTCGATCCGGCGCAGGGCGACGGTGACGATCTCGGTCCCGGCGGCGCTCAGCGCCGCCTCCATCTGCTCCAGGGAACGGAAGCCGCCGGTGCCGGCGATCAGCCGCGAGGACCACTCGCGGCCGCCCAGCTCCCAGGTCTCGGCGCCGCCCTGGATCGCCGCCAGCACCTCGACGCTCTGGCCCTCGCGCAGCGGCGTCCGCTCCCACTCGCCGCGCGGCACCACCTCGCCGTCGAGGGCGACGGCGACGCCCCGGCCGCCCTTGGCGGCGCCGGCCTCACGGGCGGCGATGGCAAGCGTCGCGTCGGCCGCGAGCTCGCGCGGCTCCCCGTTCAGCTCGATCCTCATCGCCCCACCTCAGCGGCGACGGCGCGCGAGCGTTCGTCCTTTGTCGTGTCAGATCGGACAAAGGACGAACGCTCGGGGTCGGCGGTGGCCGCGGGCTCCGGCACGGGCTCGCCAGCGAGCTGAGCGCCGATCGCCGCGGCCGTCAGCGGCGCCAGCAGGATGCCGTTGCGGTAGTGGCCGGTGGCCAGCAGCAGGCCCTCGACCGCGCCGGGGCCGATCAGCGGCAGGTTGTCGGGGGTGCCGGGGCGCAGGCCGGCGAGCGAGCCGAGCAGCTCCATCTCGGCGATCTCGGGGAGCAGGCGGTAGGCCTCGCGCAGCAGCTCGTGGACGCCGCCGGCGAGGACGGTGGTGTCGAAGCCCTGCTCTTCGACCGTGGCGCCGACGATCAGGCGGCCCTCGCCGCGCGGCACCAGGTAGACGCGCTCGGAGGCGAGGAGCCGCTCGCAGGGGGCGGCGCCGTCGCGACCGCGCAGCTCGACCACCTGGCCCTTGACCGGGCGCACCGGCGGCCGCGCCGGCGGCGGCAGCCACTCGGCCTGGCCCGACCAGGCGCCGGCGGCGAGCACGACGGCGCCGGCGCGCCACTCCTCACCGCTGGCGGTGCGCACCCCCGCCAGGCGCTCGCCCGCGAAGACCCCGGCGACCACCTCGGCCCCGGTCCGCACCTCCACCCCCTCCCCGGCGAGCGCCGCCAGCAGCGCCGCGCTCAGCGCCCGCGGGTCGATCGCCGCCTCGCCGGGGGCGTGGACGCCGCCGTGCAGGGAGGGCGTCAGGCCCGGCTCCAGCTCGCGGCAGCGACGCGGAGGCAGCCACTCGGCCTCGAGCCCGAGCGAGCGCTGCAGCTCGTGGACGCGGCGCAGCTGCGCCGCCTCGTCGCGGTCGAGGGCGAGGTGGAGGGCGCCGCGGCGGGCGTACCCGGTCGAGCGCCCGCTCGCCGCCTCGAGCGCGGCGACGAACTCGGGGTAGAGCCGGGCCGAGGCCAGCGTCAGCTCCAGCAGCTCCGCCTCGCCGAAGCTGAGCTCGCCGACCGGCGCCAGCATCCCGGCGGCGACGTTGGTCGCGCCGGCCGGCGGCTCGGCCCGGTCGAGCACCACGACCCGGGCGCCGCGCCGCGCCGCGTACCAGGCGCAGCAGAGGCCGATCACCCCACCGCCAACGAATATCGCGTCGAGACTGCGCTTCTCGGTCACACCGTTGCCTCCGCCGGCATTACCCGGATCAGGTTCAGACGGTCGGTGGCCTGAGGCCACCCTCTCAGCCCTCGCGGGCTCCCGTGTACGGACTCGATGCTACCCCTCTGGCGCTGGCCCCAAGCCGAGTCAGGCCATAATCGGAGGATGAGCCTCGCGCCACCAGAGGGAGACGGGCCGCTGCGCCACGAGCGGCTGCGCACCGCGCGCCTCTACTTCGTCTGCGACGCCCGCCCCCGCGGCGAGGACCCGGAAGCGCTGCTGCGGGCGGCGCTGGGCGGCGGCGTCGACGTCGTCCAGCTGCGCGAGAAGGAGCTGGGGCGGGGCGAGATCGAGCGCGCCGCCGCCACCTTCCGCCGCGTCTGCGACACCTACAGCGCCCTCTTCATCGTCAACGACGACCCCGACCTGGCCCGCGCCTGCGACGCCGACGGCGTCCACGTCGGCCAGGACGACGGATCGGTAGCCCAAGCGCGAGAAGTGATGGGCCCAGACGCGATCATCGGCCTATCCACGCATTCAAAAGAGCAGATCAACGCTGCCGGGGGCGCTCCCGACCAAGCAGATCAAGGACGCAGGGAGCGTGGCGTGCTCCGCACGCGAGCGACCGAGGACGCGGATATGCGCCGGTCGGGTGCGTCCCCGGACTACATAAGCGTCGGCCCGATCTGGGAGACGCCGACCAAAGCCGGGCGGCCGGCGGTGGGGCTGGAGCTGGTCTCCCACGCCGCCGCCAAGGCGACCCGCCCCTTCTTCGCGATCGGCGGCGTCGACCCCGGCAACGCCGAGCAGGTGGTGCGGGCCGGGGCGCGGCGGCTCTGCGTGGTGCGGGCGATCCGCGACGCCGCGGACCCCGGCGCCGCGGCCGCGGCGCTGCGGCGCGCCTTCGTCGCCGCCGACGGCGCGGCGGCCGGCAGCCAGGACCGGCTGCTCGACGAGCCGGCCCCCTGGAGGGGCGTGGCGCCCGGTGGCTGAGCAGCGGCGCAAGCGCAAGCGGCGCGGGGGCGCGGGGGCGGCCACGCGGGACCGACTTTCTCCCCACCCGGGTGGGGAGAAAGTCGGCAGCGAGCCCTCCAGCCCGATGACGCGCGGCTACGCCAAGGCCGAGCAGCGCAACCGGGAGGCGCGCGAAGCGCTGCAGCCGCTGGGCGAGGGCGAGCGGCCGCTGGTGGTGACGATTGGCGCCGCGATCGCGGCCCTGATCGCGCTCTCGATCCTCGCCGGCTACCTGGCCGGGGTCAAGGTCGAAGGCGAGGCGCCGAAGCTGCCGCAGGTGCTGGCGCCAGCGCTGCTGATGGGGATCATGGCCTGGGGCATGTGGAAGGCCCGCTACTGGGCCGTGCTCGGCTTCCAGCTGATCCTCGTCTTCCTCATCTTCAGCGCCGTCTACGGGCTCGCCCTGCAGGCGGCGACGCTGGCCCAGTTCGCCGCCACCCTGGGGCTGCTCGCGGTCACCGGCAGCTTCTTCTTCTTCATGGTCAAGGCGATGGCGCGGATCCAGATGCCGCAGCGCCTTCCCCGGGACTAGCCGTTCTATAGGCTCAGGCTCGGTGCCCGAATCCTTCGACACGATCGTCATCGGCGGCGGCCCAGGCGGCTATGTGGCCGCGATCCGCTCCGCTCAGCTCGGCCGCAAAACCGCCGTGGTCGAGCGCGACAAGGCCGGCGGCCGCTGCCTCAACTACGCCTGCATCCCGGCCAAGACGATCCTGCGCACGGCCGAGATCTACACCGAGGCGCGCGAGAGCGCCGACCTCGGCGTCGTCGCCAGCGACGTCAAGCTCGACTGGGAGGCGGTCGGCAAGCGCCGCGCCGCGGTCTCCGAGTCGCTCTCGGGCGGGGTGAAGATGCTCTGGGACAAAAACAAGGTGACGGTGATCGAGGGCGAGGGCTCGCTCACCGCCGAGGGCGACGTCAAGGTCGGCGAGGAGGTCTACGAGGCCGGCGCCGTCGTCCTCGCCACCGGCTCGGTGGCGCTGCCGATCCCCGGGGTCGAGTTCGGCGGACGCGTCGTCGACACCTGGGGGGCCTGGTCGCTGCCCGAGGTGCCGCGGAAGATCGCCGTCGTCGGCGCCGGCGCCTCCGGCTCGGAGATCGCCTCCGCCTACGGCCGCTTCGGCACCGAGGTGCTGCTGATCGAGATGCTGCCGCAGATCCTCCCGGCCGAGGACAAGGACGTCGTCCGCGTCGTCGAGCGCGCCTTCAAGAAGCAGAACATCACCGTCGCCACCGGCAACCCGGTCGAGAACGTCGAGGCCGGCAAGGGCTCGGTCAAGCTCACCTACGGCGGCGAGTCGACCGAGGTCGACTACCTCTGCATCGCCGGCGGCCGCGCCGCCGACACCGCGGCGCTGAACCTCGCCACGGCCGGGGTCGAGCTGGAGCCGAGCGGCAAGGTCAGGGTCGACGAGTTCCAGCGCACCTCGAACCCGAAGGTCTTCGCGATCGGCGACCTGGTCAACCGCAAGGCGCTCGCCCACAAGGCCTCCGAGGAGGCGATCGTCGCGGTCGAGACCGCGGCCGGCGCCCCCACCCACCCGGTCGACCAGAACCTCGTCGCCGGCGCCACCTTCAGCCACCCGCAGGTCGCCAGCGTCGGCCTCACCGAGGCGGCGGCGAAGGAGGCCGGCAACGACGTCAAGGTCGGCAAGTTCAAACTCGGCGGCGTCGGCGGCGCCACCGTCTACGACGACAAAGAAGGCCTGGTCAAGATCGTCGCCGACTCCAGGTACGGCGAGATCCTCGGCGTCCACATCGTCGGCAACCGCGCCTGCGACATGATCGCCGAGCTGGTGGCGACGATGGCGCTCGAGGGCGGCTACCAGGAGCTGGCGCGGATCACCCACCCCCACCCGACGATCTCCGAGGCGATCTTCGAAGCCGCCCGCGCCGTTGACGGCTGGGCGACGCACGCCTGAGTGGCCGCCGTGCCCGGCGCGCGCGCGACCTTCTACTACGACCTCGGGTCGCCGTACGCGTACCTCGCCGCGGAGCGGGTCAGCGGGCTGTTCACGGAAGCGGAGCTGGAGCAGCCGGAGTGGGTGCCGGTCCTGCTCGGGGGCCTGTTCGCGCGTTTCGACCGCGGCTCTTGGTCGCAGACGGCGGCGCGGGCGGAGGGCATGGCCGAGGTCGAGCGCCGCGCCGGCGTCTACGGGCTGCCGCCGCTCGTCTGGCCGGACCCCTGGCCCGGCAACACGCTGACGGCGATGCGGGCGGCGACCTTCGCCAAGCAGACCGGCCGCGCCGTCTCCTTCTCCCTCGCCGCCTTCCGCCAGGCCTTCGCCGCCGGCCGCGACCTCAGCGACCCCGACAACGTGACGATCGCCGGCGCCGCCTGCGAGCTGCACCCGCGGGCGCTGCTGAAAGCGACGCAGACGGACATCGTCAAGAACGCCCTCAAGGAGGCGACCGCGGCGGCCGGGGACCGCGGCGTCGAAGGGGTGCCGGCGCTGGTCGTCGGCGAGCGCGTCTTCTGGGGGGACGACCGGCTCGAGGAGGCGGTCGAAGCGGCGAGCTAAGGTGAGGCGATGGCCGATCTGCCCGATGCCGCCAGCTGTTATGAGCTGCTAGCGCGGATGGCCCTGATCCGCCGCTTCGAGGAGGAGGCGGGGCGCCAGTACCAGCGCGCCAAAGCCGGCGGCTTCCTGCACCTGGCGATCGGCGAGGAGGCGACGATCGTCGGCACCACCTCGGTGATGCGCGCCGACGACTTCCTGATCGGCACCTACCGCACCCACGGCCACGCGATCGCCCGCGGCACCGAGCCGAAACGGGTGATGGCGGAGCTGTTCGGCCGCGTCGACGGCACCAGCGGCGGCCGCGGCGGCTCGATGCACATCTTCGACGCCGAGAAGCGCTTCATGGGCGGCTACGGGATCGTCGGCGGCAACCTGCCGATCGCCGCCGGCCTCGCCCTCGCCTCCCAGTACAAGGGCGAAGACGCGGTCACCGTCTGCATGTTCGGCGACGGCGCCTCCAACACCGGCAACTTCGGCGAGACGATGAACCTGGCGGCGCTGTGGAGGCTGCCGGTCTTCTTCCTGGTCGAGAACAACCTCTACGGGATGGGGACCGCGGTCGAGCGCCACTCCGCCCAGACCGACCTCTCGAAGAAGGCCGAGGGCTACGGGATCCCGGGCACCCGGCTCGACGGGATGGACGTCCTCGCCGTCCGCGAGGGGGTCGCCGAGGGGATCCGGCTGGCGCGCGAGGAGGCGCGGCCGACGCTGCTCGAGGCCTTCACCTACCGCTACCGCGGCCACTCCGCCGCCGACCCCGAGGTCTACCGCGACCCCGAGGAGGTCGAGGAGTGGCGGGCCAAAGACCCGATCGAGACCTTCGCCCGGCGCTGCGTCGAGGCCGGCGTGCTGGGCGAGCGCGAGGTGGCGCAGGCGCGCGCGGCGGCCGAGGCGACGGTGGTCGCGGCAACTGAGTTCGCCGAGGCCTCGCCGGAGCCGCCGCTCGACACCCTCTACGAAAACCTCTACACGCTGACCGACGAGGGCGGCTGGTACGCGGTCGACGAGCGCAGCCCGGAGCCCCACCGCGGCGAGGACGAGGCGCGGATGCCCGACGCCGCGCGCGAGCTGGCCGAGGCCGGCGCCGCCTACGCCGAGCTGCCCGACGAGGAGCCGCGGCCGAACCCGGCGATCCACGGCGACGCCCAGGAGGGGGTCGAGCCACGGGTCGCGGCCGAGCGCGAGGCCGGGGAGGCGGGCAGCTGATGGCCGAGCTGCGGATGCGCGAGGCGCTGCGCGACGCGATGGCGGAGGAGATGCGCCGCGACGAGGCGGTCTTCGTGATGGGGGAGGACGTCAGCGTCTTCCAGGGCGCCTTCAAGGTGACCGAGGGGCTGCTGGGCGAGTTCGGCGAACGGCGGGTGCGCGACACGCCGATCTCCGAGAACACGATCGTCGGCACCGGGGTCGGCGCGGCGATGGGCGGGCTGCGGCCGATCGTCGAGCTGATGACGGTCAACTTCTCGCTGCTGGCGCTGGACCAGATCGTCAACCACGCCGCCGCGATCCCCTACATGTTCAACGGCCAGGCGAAGGTGCCGATGGTGATCCGGATGCCGGGTGGCGGCGGCCACCAGCTCGGCCCCACCCACTCGCACAGCTTCGAGGCCCTCTTCCTCCAGGTCCCCGGCCTGCTGGTCGCCTGCCCCTCGACCCCGGCCGACGGCAAGGCGCTGTTGAAGGCGGCGATCCGCGACGACAACCCGGTCGTCTTCATCGAGCACGAGAGCCTCTACGGGGTCCGCGGCGAGGTGCCCGACGGCGAGGACGAGGTGCTGGGCTTCGGCGAAGCGGCGGTGCGGCGCGAGGGCGGCGACGTCACCGTCATCGGCATCCTCAAGATGGCCCAGGTCGCCGAGCAGGCGGCGGCGACGCTGGCCGCGGAGCACGGCGTCGCGGCCGAGGTGATCGACCCGCGCACGCTGCGCCCGCTCGACCTCGACACGATCCTCGCCTCGGTCCGCAAGACCAACCGGGCGGTGATCGTCGAGGAGGGCTGGCCGCACGGCGGCGTCGGCGCCAACCTGGCGGCGCTGATCACCGAGCAGGCCTTCGACCACCTCGACGCGCCGGTGCAGCGGGTGACCGGCGCCGACGTCCACATGCCGTACTCCAAGCGCCTGGAGCAGGCGGCGATCCCGCACGAGGAGCACGTGGTGAAGGCGGCGCTGGCGACCCTGGAGGGAGCGATCTGATGGCCGACGTGGTGATGCCCCGACTGTCCGACTCGATGGAGGAGGGGACCGTGCTGCAGTGGCTGAAGCGGGTCGGCGACGAGGTCGCGGTCGGCGACGAGCTGGTCGAAATCGAGACCGACAAGGCGAACATGGCCTACGAGAGCGACCTCGCGGGTGTCCTGACGGAGATCCTGGCGCAGGAGGGCGAGACGCTGCCGATCGGGACTCCGATCGCGCGGGTCGGAGCTGGAGATTCGGACGAGGGACCGGCCGGTCAGCCCGCGGGTCCTGTCGCCGCAGGGGACCCCCCACCCCCTCCGGTAGCTAAAGCTTCCTCGGGGGTGGGCCCCCCTACGGCGCCACCCGCGGGAGGATCGGCTGCCACCCCTCAGGGGCAGACCGCCGCAGCTAGCGCCGAGCCGGACGCGAACGAGCGGATCAAAGCCTCACCCGTCGCGCGACGGCTAGCTAAAGACAAAGGCATCGACCTCTCCACCATCACCGGCTCCGGACCCGACGGGCGCATCGTGAAGAAGGACGTGAAGAAGGCAGCCGCTGCTTCCGCGGGTGACGCGCCCGCCGTGACAGGACCCGCAGATGCACCGCCTGGTCCCTCACCCCTCTCCCCCGAGACCGCCAAGGGGCAGGTCACGGTCGAGGAGCCGTCGAAGCTGCAGGCGACGATTGCGCGGCGGATGGCGGAGTCGAAGGCGACGGCGCCGCACTTCTACCTCAAGGCGGAGATCGACATGAGCCGGGCGGTCGAGGCGCGGGCCTGGGTCAAAGGTGACGCCGCCGAGGGCGAGGTGGTGCCCTCCTTCAACGACATGGTGATCCGGGCCTGCGCGCTGGCGCTGCGCGAGTTCCCCCGCGCCAACGGCGCCTACCGCGACGGCCGCTTCGAGCTCTACTCGCGGGTCAACGTCGGCGTCGCCGTCGCCGCCCCCGACGCGCTCGTCGTCCCCACCGTCTTCGACGCCGACCGCAAGGGCCTGCGCCAGATCGCGACCGAGTCGCGGGCGCTGGCGCAGCGGGTGCGCAGCGGCGAGATCACCCCGCCGGAGCTCTCCGGCGGCACCTTCACCGTCTCCAACCTGGGGATGTACGGGATCGACGCCTTCGCCGCGGTGATCAACGCGCCGCAGGCGGGCATCCTCGCCGTCGGCGCGATCAAGCAGCGCCCCGCCGTCCGCGACGGCGCGATCGTCCCCGCCCACCTGATGAACGCGACCCTCGCCTGCGACCACCGCATCCTCTACGGCGCCGACGGCGCCCAGTTCCTGGCCCGGGTGCGGACCCTGCTGGAAGAGCCGCTCTCGCTGGCGCTCTAACAGGTCTTCTTCGCGCCCGTAACCGCGTTCCAGGCGCTGCCAAGCGAGAAGTCGGCGGCGACGCGGAAGACGCCGGGATGAGCGGCGCGGGCGACGGTCCAGTCGCCACGACGGAGGATGCAGCCGGCGCCGCGGGTGATCGACCAGTAGGGGGTGAAGTTGACGCGGACGAGGAATTCGCCCGGGGTGGTGACGTCGAGGGCGAAGCCCTGGCGGCCGATGTCGAGCGTCCGCGCCCGGCCGGCGCCGAGCGACGCCACCAGCGGCTTCGGGTCGAGGACCCGGTAGATCCGCCAGTGGGCGGAGCGGTAGCGCAGGCTCAGGTAGGGCGGGTTGGCGAGGATCAGCCGCCGCTCCGCCAGCGAGGAGTAGTCCAGCGGCGCGTCAGGGAGGGCGACGTAGGCGATCGCGTTGCTGCGCAGCCAGGCGCTGTAGGTGGCGTTGGTCAGTTCGCCTTCGTCGTAGAAGATGTCGTCGCGGGTGGTGTCGAGCTGGCGCAGCCAGCCGCGGGCGAGCTCGAACTTCGGCGCCAGGTAGGCGGACTCCCAGTGGTCGGCGGTCGGCGGCACCTCGATACGCGCCCCCTCGCCGCCGTGGGCGCGCAGCCAGTGGGCCGCCGGTTCGAAGTAGGCGGGGGTGGTCGAAGGGTCGCCGACGCTGCGGGCGATCTGGCTGACGCTGGCGGTCAGCTGCCAGTAGAGGCTGGCGAGGATCGTCACCGCCAGCACCGCCAGGAACCGGCGCGGCATCGCCGCCAGCCGCGGCCGCGGGTAGCGCGCCAGCACCACCGCCGCCAGCACCGGGCCGCCGAAGAGGGCGCCGAGGCGGACCGCGTTGCCGCCGATCGCGTTCGGCACCAGCCAGAGCAGGGTGGAGCCGAGCAGGTAGGCGGCGACGACCCGGCGCAGCTGCCGCTCCTGCTGCAGGCCACGGGTGAGGTAGAGGGCGCCGGCGCACCAGAGCGGGATCGCGACGAAGGAGGAGAAGACGAAGGGGAACTGGCCCGGCTCGGGGAAGGCGAGGTTGGGGACGACGGTGAGGGCGACGGCGAGGCCGGCGACCGCCAGCGCTGCCCGGTTGAGGCGCCGCCCGCGCTCCAACGCGCCCGCGACGACGACGCCGGTGAGGAAGGCGGCGGCGACCGGGCTGGCGAGCGCGCAGCCGGCGGCGGCGAGGACGGCGAGCGGGGCGCGGCCGACCTGCAGGCCGCGCAGCGAGGCGAGGCCGAAGGCGACCCCGAGGGCGAAGGTGAGCTGGCCGTCGGCGAGCAGCGTCACCACCCCGGCGGCGAACCAGAGGGTCGCCCAGCGCGCCTCCACCCCCCAGCGGTCGCGGACCAGGCGATCGAAGAGGTAGGCCGAGCAGACGACTGCGAGCCCGCCCACCAGCTGCGGCCCCAGCAGCGCCGCCAGTGGCGGGAAGAGGACGCTGTAGGTGAGGGTGTAGTGGCCGCCGTACCAGCTGCCGTTCCAGATCGCCATCCCGGCCTGCTGGAAGAGCTCGGTGCGGAAGACCTGCGCCGCGAGGTCGCCGACCGGCGGGCTCCAGAGCAGCATCAGCGCGGCCAGCGCCGAGCTGAGCGCGACGGCAGGGAGCCATTCGGGTCGGAGAGCCTTGGACTGGACCATCGGCGGGGCCGTCAAGGATACGGGCGCTTCCTGCGACGATTGTGAGAATGAGTGAAGAGATCCTCGTCCTCCGCCGCGGCACCGTCCCCTACGAGGAGGCGCGGGCGATGCAGAAGCGGCTCGAGGGCGCCCGCCAGCGCGGCGAGATCGCCGACGTCCTGCTGCTGCTCGAGCACCCGCCCGTCTATACCCGCGGCCGCCGCTCGACCGCGGCCGAGCTGCCGATGGGGGTCGAGTGGTACGAAGCGCAGGGGATCGAGGTGCGCGACAGCGACCGCGGCGGCCGCGTCACCTACCACGGCCCCGGCCAGCTGGTCGTCTACCCGATCGTCTCCCTGCGCCCCTACGGCGACGACGTCCACGCCTACGTGCGCGGGCTGGAGCGGGCGATGATCGCGGCGCTGGCCGCGCACGGCGTCGAGGCGAACCTGAGCGAGGGTGAGACCGGCGTCTGGGTCGGCTCCCGCAAGATCGGCTCGATCGGGGTGCACGTCAGCCGCGGGGTGACCACGCACGGGCTGGCGGTCAACGTCAACAACGACCTGCAGCCGTTCGAGTGGATCGTGCCGTGCGGGATCGAGGGCTGCCAGGTGACCTCGCTCGGCCGCGAGCTCGGCGCCGAGCAGGACCTCGACGCCTTCGCGACGACGCTTGCCGCCCGCTTCGGCGCGGTCTTCGCGCGCACGCCGGTCGAGACCGAGCCCGCGGCACTCGACCTCGCGCCGGGAGCGGGCGGCGCGCCCGCTACGCTCGGTGTCCCCCGATGAGCGAGACGATCGAGCAGCCGGCCGAGCGCGTCCACGTCACCCGCTCCCGCGCCAAGCCGGGCGGCACCGCGGCGGCGGCCGAGGGCACCGTCCCCTTCCGCCGCGCCCGCAAGCCGCCGTGGCTGAAGGTGCCGGCGCCGGGCGGCCCCAACTACCGCCGCCTCAAGGCGACGATCGGCGCCGACAACCTCCACACCGTCTGCGAGGAGGCCAACTGCCCCAACGTCGGCGAGTGCTGGGAGCGCGGCACCGCGACCTTCATGATCCTCGGCGACGTCTGCACCCGCCGCTGCGGCTTCTGCAACGTCCAGACCGGGGTGCCGAGCTGGAACGACCCGCTGGAGCCGCTGCGCGTCGCCAACCAGGTGAAGCAGATGGGGCTGCGCCACGCCGTCGTCACCTCGGTCGACCGCGACGACCTGCCCGACTACGGCGCCGGCGCCTTCGTCGGCACGATCCGCTCGATCCGGATGCTCGCCCCCGGCTGCAAGGTCGAGGTCCTGACCCCGGACTTCCGCGGCCAGGAGATGCCACTGGCCAAGGTCGTCCACGAGCGCCCCGACGTCTTCAACCACAACGTCGAGACGGTGCCGCGGCTCTACCCGGTGGCGCGGCGCGGCTCCCAGTTCCTGCGCTCGGCCCGGGTGCTGCGGCTGGCAAAGGAGATGGGCGGACCGGAGGTGGTGACCAAGTCGGGGCTGATGGTCGGGCTCGGCGAGAGCTTCGAGGAGATGGTCGAGACCTTCGGCCTGCTGCGCGAGCACCGGGTCCAGGTGCTGACCGTCGGCCAGTACCTGCGGCCGACCGAGAACCACCTGCCGGTGGTCCGCTACTGGCACCCCGACGAGTTCGCGGCGCTGGAGAAAGCCGCCTACGAGCTCGGCTTCGAGTCGGTCGCCGCTGGCCCCCTGGTCCGCAGCAGCTACCACGCCGACCAGAACCTGCCGGAAGGCCTCCGCGCCGAGAGCCTGACCGCCTGAGGTTTTACAAAGGTTCTTCACAAAATCTGCAAGGATCGGGCCGTGAATTTGGATCGACGTTCCTGCCTGGCGATCGCCGCTGCGTGCCTGGCGATGCTGCTGGCGATCCCCCCGCTGGCCGCGGCGCGCGATGCCTATGTGACGGGAACCAACGAATCCAGCTCACCGCCCGTGCCCCCTCCCCTTGCGGGGCCCTACGTGGCCCGTGTCGACCTCAACTCCCAGGCGACCCAGGAAGAGGTCGGGATGCCAGAAGGCGGCGAGGGAGCGCCGCCGGACATCGCGATCACGCCAGACGGCAAGACGGCCTACGTCGTCAACGGCGCTTCCGAGAAACTGGTCCCAATCAACATCGCGACCACGCCGGTAGCGGCGGAAACGGCGATCCCTCTGAACACGCCGTTCGCGATCGCGATCACGCCGGATGGCACTCGCGCATACGTCACCGAGCTGTTCGGAAACGACATCGCCGAAGTCAACCTGGCCAGTCGCACCGTCACCGGCTCGATCCCGGTGGGAAACAGTCCGAACGCGATCGCGATCACGCCAGACGGATCGCGGGCCTATGTGGTGAATCAGGCGGACAACGACGTCAGCGTCGTTGACCTGACGACCAAGACCGTGATCGCGACGATCCCGGTGGGGGAAAGCCCCGATGCAATCGCGATCACGCCGAACGGATCGCGGGCCTATGTCGCCAACTCGTCCTCCGCAAACGTCAGCGTGATCGACGTCACGACCAACACGGTGGTCGCGACGATTCCGACCAGCGGCCTCTCGCAATCGATCGCGATCACGCCGAACGGATCGCGGGCCTACGAGGTGAATTTGTTCGCCGAAGCGATCCCGATCGACACGGCCGCGAACACCGCGGCGGCGGCGATCCCGGTCCCCGGCTTTCTTCAAGACGTGTCGATTGCTCCGGATGGAAGCCACGCCTATGTCACCGGGGAATCTCCCGACGGTCTCACCCCGATTAACGTCGCCAGCAACACCCCCGGTGCCAGGCTCGAAATCGTCAAGCGACCCGGTGCGATCGCGATCGTGCCGAATCAGCCGCCGCACGCGGCCTTCACCGCCTCACCGGCGCCGGCGAAGGCGGGGGAAGCGGTCGGCTTCAATGCCTCGGCCACCTCCGATCCCGACTCCAACCTCCCGATCGGCCGCTACGAATGGAATTTCGGCGACGGCACCACGGTCGCCAGCGGCGGCGCCAAGCCACAGCACACCTACGCCCAACCCGGCACCTACCAGGTGACGCTGACCGCGACCGACGGCGAAGGCTGCTCGACCCAGATCGTCTTCACCGGCCAGACCGCCTACTGCAACGGCTCCGGCGTGGCGCGGGTGACCCACCCGGTCGTGGTCGCCGGCCTCAACGTCTGCAGCGGCACCAAGGCCAGCGCCTCGACCTTCATCCCGAAACGGCGTCCCGGCAACGTCGTCCCCGGGGTGCGGGTGAAAATCTCGACCGCGGTGCCGTCGAAGGTGACGGTGACGGCGACCGCGCTCTACTGGCAGAGCGGCAAACAGGCCAGCGCCCAGCTCGGCAAGATCACGGCGACGATCAAGCACTGGCGCCAGGTCCGCTTCGCAATCCCGCCCGAACTGCGCACGGCGCTGCCGCTGGGCGCGCCGCTGCGGGTGCAGGTGCGGATCGAGAGCGAACCGACCGGCGGCCCGCCCTGCGAAGCCGCGGTGGCCACCCGCGTGCTGAAGGTGCACGTGGTCAAGGTCTTCCCGAATCGGGTCCAGTTCGAGCGCTCGCGCTGAGCGGGGGGCGCTAGACCAGCTCGACGCGCTGCGGGTTCGCCGGGTCGTAGGCGACGTCGATGCGGCGGCCCTGCTCGACCCGGCCGAGGCGGCCGGCGGAGAACTTGCGCTTGACCTCGAACGGCAGCCCGTCCTTCGGCGTCACTTCCAGGGTCAGCTCGATCAGCTGGTAGCCGGCGACCGAGCCGGCGGTGCCTTTGGCGTCGAGGATCGTCGCCTTGGCGCGGACGCTGCCAGTGGGAGGCTTGGCGCGTTTGCTGGGCGCGTCGAGGTAGACGAGCAGCAGGCCGCTGAGCCCGCAGCCGACGGCGACCCCGATTCCGCCGATCAGCGCCGCCGGCACAGCGACGGCCAGGGCGACGCCGGCGACGGCCAGAACCAGCAGCAGCACTCCCCAGACGAACACGAACGGAATCTACACCGGGGCGCCCCGGAAGCGGTTATGGTCGGGCGGCAAACCCCGGGGAGACGACAGGGGCCCCACTTACAAGGAGACGATCCAGATGGGCATGTTCAAGGACATGAGGGACCTGAGCAAGACCGGCAAGCAGATGCAGAAGGAACGCGGCGGCAGCTTCAAGATGATGAAGGACGGCCTCGCCCAGGCCAACCAGGCGGTGCAGGAAGTGCAGGCGAACCAGGCCCTGGCCGAGACCCTCGCCAACGAAGGCGTCGACGCCACCGCCACGATCGTCTCGATGCAGGCCACCGGCCGCACGATCAACATGCAGCCCGAGCTGCAGTTCCAGATGACCCTCGAGATCGGCGGCAGCTCCTCCGACGTCACCCACACCCAGGTCGTCTCCCCCGCCCTGATCGGCCAGCTCCAGCCCGGCGCCCAGGTCCCGGTCAAGGTCGACCCGAACGACCACTCCCAGCTGATGATCGGCCTCGCCGGCTGACGAGGCGGCCGCGCTACCCCGCCGGCGCTTTGCCGGCGGGGCTGGCTCGGAGCGACGGCGTCGCGGCTAGCGCTTGACGATGTTGTGAATCTCCATCAGCTCCGGCTCGCCGGGCTCGATTCCGACCTCGGAGAGGACCGGCATCAGCACCTGGCCGAAGGCGTCGAGCTGCTCCTGGGAATCCCAGATCTCGCTGACGCGAAGGTTGCCATCGGTGCCGAAGCAGACGTGGTAATCGAGTCCGTCGGGCGGGAAGGCGCCTGACTCTTCGAGCTTGCGGACGCTCTCGTCGTACTGAGCTGCGGTCAGGGACGCGGGGGCAAAGCGGATTAGGACGCTCATCGAGTTCTCCTGGATCGGGGTCATGCCGACCCTAGCCCAGGGCCAGTGACGAAGGGGTTAATTAGTGGAGCCAGCCGGGATCGAACCGGCGACCTCCGCCTTGCAAAGGCGGCGCTCTGCCAGCTGAGCTATGGCCCCTCGGCGGGAAGTCTAGGCGGGCGCGGCGCGGCTCGCCAGGGGGCTCAGCGGACGACGGCGCGTTTGTATTTGGAGACGGCGAGGACGGCGAAGAAGGCGGCGATGCCGAGCGACCAGGCGACTGCGCCCCAGACGTAGTTGCCGGCGGGGGCGCCGAGGAAGAGGGCGCGCATCGCGTCGACGGTGATCGTGAAGGGGTTGACTTCGGCGAAGTCCCGCAGCGCCGCCGGCATCGATTCGACCGGCACGAAGGCGGAGGAGACGAAGGTGAGCGGGAAGATGACGATGAAGCCGAGCGACTGCGCCGCCTCCGGCGAGGACGAGGTGAGGCCGATGAAGGCGAAGACCCAGGAGAAGGCGTAGCCGAACAGCAGCAGGAGCAGGATGCCGGCGACGATGTGGAGCAGCGGCGCGTCGAAGGAGAAGCCGACGATGACCCCGACCACCAGCATCACCGTGATCGAGATCGTGTTGGTGCCGACGTCGGCGAGGGTGCGGCCGGTGAGGACCGCGGCGCGCGACATCGGCAGCGAGCGGAAGCGGTCGACCAGCCCCTTCTTCAGGTCCTCGGAGAGGCCGAGAGCGGTGACGAAGCCGCCGAAGGACATCGTCTGGACGAGGATGCCGGGGATCAGGAAGTCGATGTAGTCGTAGCCGGGGGTGGTGATCGCGCCGCCGAAGACGTAGGCGAAGAGCAGCACGAACATGATCGGCTGCACGGTGAAGGAGAGCAGCAGGTCGGGGGCGCGGGGGATGCGCAGGAAGCTGCGCTTGGCCAGCACCAGGGTGTCGGAGACGGCGTCGCGGAGGCCGCTCATCGCTCCTCCCCCTCCTCGCCGTCGCCGCCCTGCGGCTCCGCCGCGCGGCCGGTCAGGGTGAGGAAGACGTCGTCGAGGGTGGGCCGGCGCATCGCCACGTCGTCGATGCCGACGCCGGCCTCGCCGAGCCGGCGGACCGCCTCGGCGATCATGCCGCGGCGCTGGCGCACCGGCACCCGCAGCACCCCGTCGACCAGGGCCGGGCGCTCGGCGGCGAGCGGCTCCAGCGCCGCGATCGCCGCCTCGGTGTCGGCCTCCGACTCGAGGGTGACGTCGAGCCGCTCGCCGCCGACCTGGTCCTTGAGCTCGTCGGAGCTGCCCTCGGCGATGACGCGGCCGTGGTCGATCACCGAGATCCGGTCGGCGAGGCGATCAGCCTCGTCGAGGTACTGGGTGGTGAGCAGGACCGTGGTGCCGGCGGCGACGCGGCCCTCGATCGTCTCCCAGAGGCCGATCCGGCTGCGCGGGTCGAGGCCGGTGGTCGGCTCGTCGAGGAAGAGCACCGGCGGCTGGGCGACCAGCGCCGCGGCGAGGTCGAGGCGGCGGCGCATGCCGCCGGAGTAGGTGCGGACGAGGCGGTCGGCGGCGTCGGCGAGGTCGAAGCGCTCCAGCAGCTCGGCGGCGCGGGCGCGCGGCTCGCCCTTCGGCAGGTGGTAGAGGCGGCCGACCATCTCCAGGTTCTCGGCCCCGGTCAGGTTCTCGTCGACCGCCGCGTACTGGCCGGCGAGGCCGATCTTGGTCCGCAGCTGGGCCGCCTGGCGGCTGACGTCGAGGCCGGCGACGCGGGCGCTGCCGCCATCGGGGGGCAGCAGCGTGGTGAGGATGCGGACGGCGGTCGTCTTGCCGGCGCCGTTGGGGCCGAGCAGACCGAGCACGGTCCCGGCCGGGACCCGCAGGTCGATCCCGTCGAGGGCGAGGACGTCCTTGTAGGACTTGCGCAGGCCTTCGGCCTCGATCGCGACGTCGGCGGACACCCCCGGCAACCTACCGAGGCGGCCGCGGCGGCTCGGTCAGTCGTCGAAGTCGAAGTCCTTGGGCGGCTGCTGCTCGAACCAGAGGTTGTCGTCCTCCGGCGCGTCCTCGAGGAAGTCGGGAGTGTCCTCGAGCACGTCCTCGTGCTCCTCGGCGGGCTGACCGGGGGCGGCGTCGGCGACCGGGTGCTCCTCGGTGTGCTCCTCGGCCTCGGGGCGGGGGTGCTCGTCGGAGGCTTCCTCCTCGCCCTCGTGCTCGAACTCGCCGGAGTCGGCCTCCTCGTATTCGCCCGAGTCCTCCTCGTCGGTGGCGAATTCCCCGGAGTCCTCCTCGAGCGGGAGTTCGGCCGAGTCCTCCTCCTCGAAGTCGGCTTCGCTCTCGAGGTTGAAGACCGCGGTCGGTTCTTCGGCGGGCGGGGGCGGCGACGGGGCGGCGGCGGACGGGAGCTGGGGCTCGTCGGGCAGCGGCTGTTCGAGCGCCTGGTTGAGCTCGTCGGAGAGCCGCTGCTCGCTGAAAAAGTCGTCGTCCTCGAAGTCGTCGTCGCCGCGCTGGTCGCTGATCTCCAGCTCCGGCCCGGCGTCTTCCTCCTCGTCGGCGTCGAGGCCGGGGAGTGGGTCGACCGGGGCCAGGCGGGGCTCGGTCAGCTCGGCGTCGAGCAGCTGCTCCTCGGAGGGCGCCTCGGGCTCGGTGGCGGCGTCCTCGAACTGGCCCTCGACGTCGAACATTTCGGTCGGCTGCTCGGCGATCGCGTGCCGCTCCTCGGTCGAGTGGCCGGAGTCGGCGATCGGCTCGGGCGTGGGAGGAGGCTGCTCCTCGACGGGCGCCTCGGGCGGAGGCGGAGGCGGCGCCTCCTGCAGGTCGGCGATGTTGGGAGCGCGCCTGCCGGACTCCGGCTCGGGCGACGCCACATCCCCCTCCGGAGCGGCCAAGAACTCGGTCGGCGCCTCCGCAAACGGGTCCGGCCCGTCCGGCCGGGCCGGCGGCCCAAAGGCCTCGTCCTCGAGCTTTTTCAGCTCGGCATCGTCCGCGCCGTGCGCGCGCTTCAGCTCAAGGTGCTCTCTGATGGCGTCGTCGAGAATGCTCATGTCGCAGCCCAGGCTGCCAAAGACTATGCGGTTATCCTTCCGCTTGCGAGGCAATGGGATCAACTTCCCAGCCACGCCCCACGGGGCTATAGCTCAGCTGGCAGAGCGCCTGGATCGCACCCAGGAGGTCGGCGGTTCGAATCCGCCTAGCTCCACTCTCGGAAGTCCCTGCACGTCGGGGGCTTTTTCATTTTCGACCGGTGAGAGCGTTGCCGGCGAGGGCGCCCCCTATTGGGCACGAGTGCCCAAAGAGGCGGGTAATCGGCGTGCATCGGCACGTATCCCGGTGCAATTCGACTCGCTTTGACCGCCTCACAGAGCTACGTTCCGGCGGCAAATACAAAGTGCCCCGGCGGCGCGTGAACGCCCCGGGGCCGGCACCGAAGAACTGGCTTCGATGCACTCGAAACCGTACTCGCCGACCCGCCTCGGAGGGCGCTCGGCGGGCCTTCGGTGCCCTACCGCAAGGAGGGCACCATGCCAACCAATCTCACCCTTACGCCCGGGCAGCGCTCGGCGCTGTATGAGCAGGTTCGTCTCCACGTCAGCGCGATCAGCGATCTCTGGCTGGCACTGGAGCGAAACCACGACTACGAAACGGCCAAGCGGCTGGGCCGCGAGGTCAGCGAAGACTTCCGGCTCCTCGATGACCTGGGCTGGTATCCCAACGACCGTCGCCCAGAGTTCGAGTTGACGATCCCCGTCGAGGATCTGACGCGGATCCTCGGGCGCCTGCGCAGCGAAGCCGACGGCGGCCTCAATCCGACCGGCGCCGAGCGCGAGTCGAAGGAACAGGAGGAGCGAGTGGAGCTGGGCCTCCGCCGGGCGCGTGACGTCTGCGATGACCTACTCGCCGGGCTCGCAAACGGAGGGCCTCGATGAGCTGGCGAAACGGCGGGACCCATCCGCCATTTGGCGAGCCCACCCTCCTCAATTACGCGATCGTCTCCGGAAGGTTGACTGCGCCTCCGCGAAGCGGAGAGGGAGCGAGGGGAGGCGTGGCGATCCTGCTCGCGCTCCTCGTCCCGGTCCTCAATCCCGAACAGCCTCGGGAGGTCATGACCTGGACCGACCTCGATGTCGAAGTCCCGGGTCCGGTCGCTGCGCGTCACCGGGTGCGTGCTCTCGACCCCCACCAGTTCGTCCTGGCCGCCGGCCAGGTCAGCGAGTGCTCGACCGCGCGGAACGGGATCCGGCACAACGTGCTCCTCGCCGATATCGTCCATCCACAGCCACCCGATCCCCCGAACCTCGTCCTCGTCAGCGGGCCGCCCAACGGAGGTTCCGGTCGCTCATCGGTTCGCACCAATGGGCAGGCTCGACATAGCCAGGCGCGGGCGTAGTCAAAGCTTGCTGTGAGCTTCGAGCTCTGCTTCCCATTGGGCATGGGAGTCAGCGAATGCTCGCAGGCACCCCTCTTCAACCGGGGCACGAGCGTATTCGCGATATTCAAGCCCGAAGGCATGGGCGATGGACGATGGATCGTCGGAGGTTTCCCATTCTTCGGCTGACTGCGACATGGGCTGGGAGCCACAGATTTCATATGCGAGTTGGAAGTTGTCCCGGTCCACCCCCGTCCACTGCCGGTACAGCTGCTCGGTGAGAGGCGCCACGCCAGAGCCCGCGGCCTGCGCTGCATGTTCTCGGGCGCGGCGGTGTGCGGCTTTCCTTCGCCGCGCCCTTTCGATTTCTTCGGCTTCACGGGCTTCGCGGACCTCACGCCGGTGTTGGCGCTCCGCCTGCCGCTTACGCCGATGTTGACGTTCCGCTCGCCGTTGCGTGAAGTGCTGCGGGGTCGTTGGAGATTCAGCACTTGGCTGAGTTGCACTTCCACCTCCGCACCCGGCCAACGCCGCAACTATGAGCGCCGTCGTCACAAGTCTCGCGCCTCCCCAGCCGTACACATCACAAACCCTATCCGTTGAAAGCTGCTCACGACAGCAGGATTAACTACTAAGGTGAATCCGTGGGCATCGAGGTTGATTCCGAGGTGGGCATGGAGACAGCAGACTGTGGCAGTTGCACTGCCGTACTTGCTTCGCCGGCCTTCGAGTACCGCTCGTACGGCATCGGTGCGATGGTCGTTGGCCTGGTGGCTGGAGTCGCAGCGATCGCAGTTGAACCTCCGCTGAGGGCTCTATTCCTACTTGTCGTCTTCGGAGGTCCTTTCGCGATCCTTCTGCACCTGTTTGTCGTACGGCCAATGGTGCGCCGAGTAGCTGTCGAGGCAACCCCGCTTAGCGGATGCGAGCCCGAGGCCGATGACGCCACCCGCCGGCGAGTCGGCCGGATGCTCGCTCTGCAGGTAACCGGATTGGCCGTAATAGCCGTTCTCGGAACCCTGCAGAATGTTCCCGGCCTTCCGTTTGCCAGTGGCGCGCTCCTTGGCTTCGGGGCGAGTATGTTCGCGGCGAGTCGCTGGCTTGGGCGCTGGGAGGATGAGCATTCCGTCTCGCTGTTTCGCGCGCCCCGCTACAGCTGGCGGCACGACCCGCAAAGCGGCCGCCTCGGTGGCGGGCTGCTGGACCCGCGCGACTTCTTCCTCGTTCGGCGCTCCTAGGGACACGGATCCGCCTCAGGCGCGGTGGCGCACTGCGTAGTGCAGCTTGCCAGCGAACCAAAGGCTTGCACCCAAGGCGAGCGGGATCGCCGCGCTGCCGTCGCCGGTCGCGGCAAGGCCGGCGGCTCTCACCAAGACGAGCAGGGAGCCGCCGACTCGCAGCACGAGCCCACCGAGGAGACAGAAGCCAAGGAGGGCAAGGATCACGATCCCAATCGCGGAGGCGGTCATTGACGCGCCTCCTTCTCAGCAGCTAGGTCCAATCCTCTCTCCTCGAGCCTCTCGCCGTTGACCAACGCCTTCAACCGCTCGCGCTCGCCATCGCCCCGGCGCATGATGTGGGTGTAGACGCGCAGGGTGAACTTCGGATCGGTGTGGCCGAGCTGGGTCATGACCGAGGCGGGGTCCTCGCCGGTCGCGACGAGGATCGAGGCGAAGGTGTGGCGCAATTTGTGCGGCGTGAGGCCGCGCGGTAGCGGTATCGCGCCGCGTTCCTCGAGCAGCTCGTTCGCCCGTTTGACGGCGGAGGCGAGGATTCGGTTGCGCAGGTTGTCCTTGTCTCGCCGACCGCCCGCGCTGGTGGGAAAGACTGGGTCGTCGGGGCCGGTGCGAGTGGCACGCGCCTTCTGCATCGCGAGATCGTCCTGGAGGATCGGCAGCAGGTGGATCTCCCGCAGCCCGGCCGTGGTCTTCGAGCGCGCGATGTGAAGGCGGCCGTTGGCGAGATCGACGTCGCGCCAGTTCAGGGCGCAGAGTTCGTTGGCCCTGAGGCCGGCGAAGAGGAGCGTCGCGATGATCGGGCGGCGGTCGGTGGTGTGGAAGTGGCAGTCGCGGTCGAGCTGGCCGGCCGCCTCCAGCAGAGTCTTGATCTGCTCGACGGAGTCGAGGTGCACGGGCGCGCGCTTCGTCACCTTGAGCCGGCGGCGCCTGCCCATCGCCGGATTGCGGTGGATGTGTTCGTACTCCACCGCCATCGAAAGCACCCACTGCAACCCGTCGATCGCTTTGTTGATCGTCGAGGCGCCGAGCGGCCGCAGCACCTGCCCGTGTTTATTGCGCATCGGGTTTTCGGCCTCGATGGCTCGCCGCCTCGCCTCGGAGAACTCCACCATGTAGCGGCGATATTCATCGACAGCGGGAACGTCGATCTCGTCCAGCGGCCAGTCGCCGAAGTAGGGGATCAGGTGGCTGAGCGACCACTCCATGTACTCGTGGGTGTGTTGGCTGACTTCACCTCGGCGCGCCTCGTGCAGGCGCAAGGCGAACTCACCGAAGGTCGGCATCGTCTGCGTGGCCCGCTCATCGGCGGCCTTTCGGCCCCGCGGCGGAGGAACCCAGAGCCCGCGCCTCACATCGGCCATCACGTTGTCGAGCTCCTGCTTGGCGCGCCTGCGCGTCCACCCATCGCTCTCCAGCCCGAGCGTCAAGTACTGGCGCTCTCCGTAGGCGCGGAAGCGAAGGGCGTAGCCTCGGCCGCCCTTCCAGAGCCTCTCCAGCACCTGCCCTTCCGATCTACCAGCCACTCCGATCACCTCCCGTGTCGAGGCGTCGGGGGCAGGCTGGCGCGATCGCCTGTGGGCAACCGAGGACCCCGGCCGCGGCTAGGCTGATCATCGCGCCGAAGCTTTGCCTCCGGCGCCGGGCCGGGGGCGTTCGTGCGCCGCCCGGCCGCTATTTCTTGCCCGACGACACTAGCTCTGCTGCGGCGAGGAAGCGAGTCGCGACGGGCATCCCCGGCAATCGGCCCATATCGGCTCCCAGGGCCGGACCCGGAGGCTCCGAGCGTGTCTATCCGAGCGCTCACCTCGACAGGATCGAAGCGAAGCCTTGGGCGCTCTCCCCCGCCGAGCCGGCGGGCACCGAGCTCATCGGCGTGGGCGTAGACCCAGGAGCGATCGAGGCCGCACCACTGCGCGACCTCGGCGGCGCTCATCAGACGGCCCGGCTGCGCGGTAGGACGATCTGCCCTCACCAGCTCGGCAATCCGCTGGGCCAGCACCTCGATCGTCTCGCTGGTGAGACGAACCTCCTCGGGGTGGCGCGAGCGACGGCGGGTCTCGCCCCGGTGCCCCCGGCGTTCGTTGCTTCCACGGTCCACCGCTAGCGCTTCCTTCCCTCGTCTGCCAGCGGGCTCCCTAGCCAGTCGACCGCCGGCTCGGGTTCGCGGACGTCGCGGAAGATCGGTTCGAAGGGACCCTGGCCCACGAGGTCCTCCAGAAGGCAGATCGAGATCCGAACCGCACGCGCCCCGGCGAACCGAGGGTTGCCGCAAAGCAGGGCGCTGACGCCGGCGCATCGACGCTCCAGCGCGGCTCGGGAGGCGCCGGTGAGGACGCAGTTGACTTTCGGGAACCGTGGATAGTGCTGCTTCCAGACCGGCTCTCCGTCGCTGCCCTTGAACCGATGCAGTTCCGCGTAGCGGGCGAGCTCGGCGACCAGGCGGTCGATCGAGAGGGTCGCCCGGTCGAGCTCCAGGAAGCGCAGCTCGAGGGCGAGGCGCCCTCCCTCCTCTCGCAGGTAGGTAAGCACCGCGTCGGCGAAGAGGGTGCGGCGTCGACGGCCGCGGCCGCGCGAGAGGGGATGAGCGACCTCGTGGCGCCATGAGAGCGGCCCGAACTCATCGCCCCGCTCGCGCGCCGCGCGCAGGAAGGCGATGCCGGCGTCGTTGACGGCGAGGGTGTGGGCGCGGAGCTGTCCGGCGACCTCGCTCGCCGACAGGGGCCTCGGGCTCTCCTCCAAGGCGTGGGCCTTATGCGCCAACCTCACCCCACGCTCGGTAGCGAACCAGAGCCTCTGGCCGGAATGCGGCGGGCGGTTGAAGGCGACCAGCTCCGCCTCCCTCAGTCGGCCCAGCACCTGCTGCGCCCAGCGACTGCGACTGGCGGGCAGGTGGACCTCCCTCACCTGCTCGGTCGTGAGCACTCGGTGCTGGACAAGGGAGGCGAGGATCTCGACCGCCGTCTCCGGCAGGCCGCTGGCGGGCGAGGCACTCGTCTCAGTTGCCAACGCTCTTGCCTCCGAGCCAGTACGGGCTCTCCTCCTCGGGCTCTTCGAGCTGCTCCTCGTCGGGTGGGGCAAGGCCCTTCAGGTGAGCGAGGATCCTGTCGTCGAGCGTCTCCAAGTGCTCGGAGACCTGCGCCGGCTCTGCCCGCCCGACGGCACCGGCGAGGGGTCCGCCGATGCCGGCTTCCGACTTCTCGTGCACGTCCTCGACCCGGATCCCGCGCAGGGCGAAGGGTCGGCTCAGCTCGCCTTCGTGGGTGACCTGGGTGACGAACTGAAAGCGCGGCAGCCCGACCATCACCGCGGGGCTCGGCTGCCTGCCCCACTCTTTGGTCAGCAGCGCCGCCGCGTGGGAGTTGAGCGCGGTGGCCAGCATGTGGGAGCGGTTGGTGGTGAGTGCGTTCAGGGTCTGGGCGGAGAGCCGCTCGGGGTTCTGGTTCAACAGCACGGCCCGCAACCCGAACTTGGCGCTCTGCTCGAGCAGGGCGGCGAGGCTCCCCGAGCCGCCGCCGTCATAGCTCTGCACCTCGTCGAGAAAGACCCAGAAGGGCTTTCGCCTCTTCGCGGCCAGCTCGCCGCGGCTGCGAGCGGAGTGCAGGAGGTCGAAGACCAGCAGGTTCGCCAGCAAGCGCTCCTGCGAGTGGCCGGCGCCCGGGCAGGCGAGGACGATCAGCCCCTCGTCCATCGCCTCGCGGATGCGGAAGCTGCCCTGGCTCTGGCCGAGCAGGGTGCGCATCGCGCTCGATAGCTGCAGGCGGTCGACGAGGTTGGTGACCGGGGTGATCGCCTCGGGGCTGAGCAGCGGGAAGCGGTCACGCCAGAAGCGCCGGGAGGCCGCGGGCAGGAAGGGCATGGCTGCCTCCCGCCAGCCCTTGTCGGAGAGCAGGGTCGGCAGCTGGAAGATCGTCGGCGCCAGCTCGGGCCGCAACACCTTGGCGATCCCCACCAGGGCCGCCGCGGCGTGACTCGTCAGGTTGATCGCCCGCGTCGAGCGCTCGCCCCATTCGAGCACCGAGGAGAAGGCGTCGACCAGCGCGGCGACCTGCTCCTCCCCTTCTCCCTCGCCGCCGAGCTCGAAGAGGTTCCAGCCCGGTTGGGCCTCGGCGTGGCCGGGTCCGAGGTCGATCTCCACCACCCGGCTGCGCAGCTTCGGATCGCTCAGGTAGGGACGGATCCGCTCCAGGGCATCGCCGTGGGGGTCGAGGAAGAAACCGCCGTGACCTGAGCGCACCAGGTGGACGAACTGGGCGATCGCGAGCTCGGTCTTGCCATAGCGCGAGCGGCCGGCGATGTAGGAGAAGAAGGTGTCGGCGGCCCTGACGCCGAGGACACGCTCGGAGCCACTGGTGCCTACCTTGCCGAGCGGGATCACGTCTGCTTTGTCTGGATCGAACTCCGGCAGCTTCGGCGCCGCCGCGAGCAGCGTCCCAGCCCGGGCGACGTTGTCGCCGCGGCAGTGCATGCTCGGAGGCTTGAGGAAGCCGGCCATCTCGCTGGCGGTGAGAACCGCTCGCTTGGGCGGAGCGAAGAGGCCGGTGTCCATGCGGCGATCGAAGCGGGCGCGCCGCAGCGGCAGGTCGGAGCCGAGGAACGCGAAGCCGAGCGAGAGGCCGCGGGCGCGCAGCCAGTTCTGAGCCGTGAGGGGTGCAAAGGCGCCGAGCAGGAGTTGCATCGTCGACTTGGCGCGAGCGCGATCGACGGCCCGGCAGCGCAGCAGGATCTGGGCTTCGAAGAGGGTACCGGCGTCGCGCAGTTTCTCCTCCAGGGCGTCGTTGACCATCCGGCGCTCGAGCAGCTTGTCGGGGCTGGGGCGACCCTTGCTGCGCTCGTTGCCTTCGAGGCGCTCGAGCAGGCTCGGGCGCTCGCCGTACTTGCGGGCGGCCCGTCGGCGCAGGGAGCGGCGCAGGCGTTCGCGGCGATGGCCAGAGGCGGGGAGTAGGTCGATGCAGATGCTGACCTCCTCCCCCTTCTTCGGCCGGGAAACCTCGAGGGCCGAGGCGAAGCCCTGCAGCGGATCGGGCTCCAAGGAGAGCCGAGCCAGGGGCTCGAGACTCGAGCGGGCGAGGGTCAGCTCGGTCCGAACGGTGGCCAACGCCTCGGCGCCCTTTCGCTCGCCAAGAACGTCCTTGGGCTCACGCACCTCGAAGCCCTCATAGGCTCCGAGGGCTCCCCGTAGGGCCTTGCCCGACCGCTCCGGCACGCTCAGCAGGTACACCAGCCGACCCTCGGCGTCGTTGGTGAGTCGCACCCGCACCGCCTGGGCGCGGCGATCAAACCAGCCGCGCAGGCGGCGTTCGGTCGCGGCGAGCTCGGCGGCGAAGCGAAGGACGGCGTCGGTCTTGGGGTCGAAGTCATCGGCCGGCACCACGGCCACCTCCTGACGACTGGCCAGCGTGCGGTTGATCGAGAGCAGCCGCTGCGTAGCCAGCGCGGAGGCGATAGCGAGGGTGCCGAGAGCGAGGGGCGCGAGCGAGCCGACGGCGGAGAGCACTTGGCCGGGGCTGATGGTTGAGATGGTCCGCCAGACAGCGATGCTGACAGCGCCGATGAGGATCGCGATCATCGGCCTCGGGTCCTGTCGATCGACCGGGTTCATGGACCGACCTCGAGGTGGAGCAGAGATGTCGGCAAAACCGCAGCGGCGGAAGCACGCTGGCGGTGCGGAATGGTTTGAGTCTCGATCCGATCGTGAGCGGTCGGATAGGCGGTTTGTTGTGCGGTCGGTTGTGCGAGGGGGAGATCGAGGTCAGTTGCGTTCAAACGGGGCCTCCTGTAGCAATGGAAGGTGTTCATTCCTTCCGGAGTAGCTCCGTGAAACGGAGAAGTCAAGTCAGCGAATTGGCACTCCCGTAATCGCCGCGTATCCCCGACAATCCGCGGTAATAAGTGAGCCGTTCTCTTACGACACTTTTAGGTTCGGCTCAGTCGAGCCCGCGACTTCTTGCCTTTCCGCAACTGCCCTCTTGCGAGCAGCCAGAGCGAGCACCATCTCCCATCGTCCATAGCCCGAAACACGACATTACGTAGACGAGCGTCGCGCGGCTCCAGTCGAGTCCGGCCACTGTCATGCCGGCCCGCACCCGGCGCCCACGCGCGGGTGCGCCCTGATCTCTGCGAGCCACACCAAGGAACGCGACGTTCGCGGGAGTGGTTCCCACATATCCTGTAGCTCCTGGTGATCACGACCCTGCTATCCGAAGCGCGTGCGGCCGCGGACCGCGACGCATCGTGGCTCGGCTCGATCGACCACCTCACCTTGCTGTCCGATTCGTTGGAACCGATCTTCGGTTTGTCCGACATCGAACTTTCCTGGGGACCCTCCGGCGCACCGGGCTACTGGGAGGCCGCGTCCCGCCAGATCATTCTCGAGCGGCCCACCCCGAGCGCCGGGCAGAACTCGCAGGACCTTGCCGAGGTGACGGTCCTCTCACTCCTGCACGAGACACTGCATGCCCGGTTCAGCACGCCCGCTCCTTCCTTCCGCCGAAACCTCACCCGCGTAACTCCACGCGACCGGGGTGATCTTCGATCTACTCGAGGACGGACGGATCACGAAGCTCGCCACGGCGGACAGCCCGGAGTTCGGCCCGCCGCTCGAAAGGTTCGCGACCCAGGCAGTGGATCAACTCGAAATGCGGACCGGACCCAACGCCTCCACGACGGAACCGCCTAGACCGCCCGACCAGCTCGCCTTCGCCGTGATGGCCTACGCGCTTCAACCGGACAGAGTCGTCCTGCTTCATCCTGGCGTGAGCGAGGAGCTCGGAAACCTCAAGGAGGTCATCGGTCAGACCCGTGGAGGTACCACCGAGGACTGTGGTGCCACGGCGATAACCCTGGTCGAACGCATATCCGAATTCCGTCCGTGAGGCGCGGGGCGGGCGCTACTACTGAGTGTCGGCGCTCAATTCCGCACGAACGTCGTGTTCACGAGCGTCGCGCTCGTAGGACTCGGCCAGCAGTCTCAGGACCCGACCGGTGCGCGGCCACGACGGCGCGGCGCGCCTGGCCCAGTCTCGGTATCTGGAGGCAATCTCGCGCTCCTGGGTACCGCCGTCGTAGACGCCGCGGCTGGTCACACCACGGCTGTTGACGAGGCCTACATGTAGCCCCGACTCCATGCTGGTGCTGCCGATCGTCTCGATCAGATCGCGCACGGGCTCGGCGGGCCATATCCCGTCGGCCCCCTCGGGACTCGCCGACAAGGCCTGCCCGATCTGCTCGTCGCCGATGTCGGCGCGATCCGAGTCGGCGAGTTCGAGCCGGGCGACCCTCACCCACTCGGCGAGCGCCAACCCATCGATGCTGCCGTCCTCGCGCATCCCCGGCAGCTCCCGCCATCCCTCGAGCACCGACCAAGCGTGCCGAGCCCGTTCCTGCTCGTCGAGATCGAGTTGGCGACGCTTTTCTCCACTGCCCCGGTAGACACGGCGGACGAGTTCGACGAAGACGGTAGGGTCGGCCCGCATCGCCGGAAAGAGCGCCCGTGGTCGACGGAAGTCCTCGAGCAGGGTGAAGAACGCGAACTCATAGCGGGCAAGGCGCTCGACCGGTGCGTCGGTTTCCTCGAGACGATCAAGGAGAATCCCGACCTCATATCCGGGTGACTGCGAGCCGCTCTGCTCGAGATCGGTACGCAATGCGGCATCGAGAACCGCTTCGATCAGTTCGGCGTCGACCAACTCCTTCTCCTCCTCGGCACCTTGAAGAGTGGCGGCGAGAAGGTCGACAGCAACCCATGGCTGATCGCGTGCGAGCAGCTCGCCGGTAGCTCGTCGAGTGTCCGCGCTCCGTATCCCCCAACCCCCGATCTCGACCCAGTAACGATCGAGCAACTCGGGGGCCAACTCCTCGAGGATGTCCCAGGTGACGGCGTTCGCGTTGGCAGCGTTGGCGAGGGCGATCCGGCGCTCGGTGTCGGCCGCCGCGGGGTGTACGAGAGCGTCGCACAACCAGTCGGCGTCCTGCTGCAGTTTGTAGGCGGCCCAGCTGCGGGCAACGTCGCGCAGCGCCAGCACCTCGGAGTCGAGCCAGCCGAGGAGCTCCGCGGTCAGCTCGTCGGGGTCGAGTTCGCCCAGCGCGAAGCCGATCTGGCCGGGCACCTTGGCACGCTCGGCCAGGGTCCGCAGGCCTGCCACGGACTCGGTCGCGAGGGTTTCCGTGACAGCCTCGCGGCGGACAGCCGCGAGGCGTTCCGTGTGAGCCCGGAAATCGTCGTCGGGACCCGGGATGTTAGGCCGCCAGTCGAACAGGTACGCAAAGCGGCCAACGTCGCGGTGCGGCTCGAGACGCTCGGCGAGCGACCGCAGGCGCCCCAGCGGCTCCTCGGCCATCGACCAGTCTGCATCCGGGAAGCGGGAGTGCCGGGCGGCCTCGCGGTCTATTGCTTCCCACAAGTTGAGGCGCTCCTCAGGGCTGATATTCGCCTCGGAGACGAACCGCTCGAGGGCCTCAAGCAGCCGCTCGCGCTCGGTCGGCGGCAACGGCCCAAGGCGGGTCGCCAGATCGGACCAGCGGGCGGGATCAGAGGCGGCAATCGTGACCGCGATGTCGACCAGATGTCCAATGTAGTCAACCCACTCGGCGACCGAGAGGCTGCGGGATTCGGGCAGCCAGTCGCGAAACCGTGGAGCGCTCGGCGGCGAGGAGATCGCATGGGAACTTGGCCAAAGGCCCTTCACAAGTTCCCACGCGCCCTGCGGCGATTCGCGTCTGATGGCCTTCAGCACCTCGACTTTCAGTTGCATCGGTGCGGAGGTGTGGCGTATCCAGCCGACGAGGACTGCCCCGAGGCTCGCCAGTGGTCGATTCGAGAGTCGCCCTCCGGGATCGATCGCGTGCAGTCGAGCCAGCGCGCGGGCGGCGTCGGCAAGATACTCGGGCGTCCAGCAGAGCACCTCGAGCGCCCAGAGCAGGCCGGTGTGTGGCGAGGAGCCGAAGAGGGCCGAGCTTCGATCGCCGTCCTGGAAGATCCCGGCCAGCAATGGCTCATTGCGGTCGAGGTCAGCGTGCACCGCATCAAGGAACGCCTCGGGAGCCGCCTCAGCGAGGAGCGGCAACTGGGAGCTGAGCGAAGCCCAGAGGTCCACCCCGGACGCGTCGTTGGCGGCGGCGAGGACGGCCGTGACGAGCGCCCGGGCATGCTCGGGACCGGTGTCGCCGTCGGCCAACCGGACCTCGCCGCTGTTGCCCAGCAGTGCCGCCCCCAGGGCGATCCCGGATCGGAGCACATCGGAATGGAGCTGGGGTCGCTCGGTCAGGCCGAAGAGGATCCGATCTTCACCGACCAGTCGCGCCCTCGGGTCAACCTCGCCAAGCACCTCGATTGCCAGTCGCCTCCACTCCGCGAGGTCGCCGCGGGTCAGGGCATCGCGGAGGATCAGGAAGGCTTGCTCACCGGACGCCAGATGCCATTGCGACCCCGGATTGGCAAAGGGCGGATCCTCGCTTGCCCGCCAGGCCAGAAGGATCCGCTCGATCTCCTCCCAGGGCCTTTGGGCGATCGTGCTCACCACGGCGATGTCCTGCTCGGAGTCGGTCCAGGACCCGAGCAGGACGAGGGGGGCGATCGTTGCCGAGTCGGGCAGCTCCGACCAGCCCGGGCGGGCGAACTGTGGATCGCGAGAGAGGGAGCGCACGAGCGCCGGCATGCTTCGCCGTGCCTGCGCCGAGAGCGAGTAGGCACAGTCGGAGTCGAGGCCGGCCGCTTCCAGGGCGGCGCTCGCCGCGGAGCGGTCGGGGCGAGGCAGCTCGATGTGATCGCCAAAGACCGTCGGCTCCCAGCCGAGGGCCAAGATGACGTGATGACCCTCCTCGGTCGCAGCAGCAATGTCGGGATCATCGAACAGGGGCAGCAAGGTCATGCTTCCCGGCTGACCACAGACCCGGTGCCAGACGTCCGCCGAGGAGACAAGGAGTGGAGGCTGGGGGAACTTCCCTTCCCCCAGCAGACGCGCGATCGTGGCCGCGCAGAACGCGAGAGCATCCTCACGCCAAGGCGCCTTGACCGTCAGGAGGTCAGGGCGCGAGAGGAGGAAATCCGAGAGACGCCCGCTCTCGGCGTCGCGTCCGGCGAGAAACAGATCGGGAGGCAACGGGGGGTCGGTGCGTCGGGCGAAGTGCCGCCACCATGACTCGAGGGTCTGGGCGTCCTGCGGGCGGCGACCGAGTTCCTCGGAGATCCAATGGTGCACCGCAGGGGTCTGGGCAAGCCAGCCCTCAAGGTTGTCGGCGTCGAGGACGCGGACGTCGGCAAAGACGCCGTCCTCTTTTCTTTCAGCGGCCCAAGCCGAGGCCGTGGTCCAGCGCCGCGGGGTTGCGAAGACGAACGTGAAGTCGGCAGGCTCGAGGCCCGCCGGATCTTCACGGCGCTTCAGGTAGTCGCTCTCGGCCTTCTGCCGGGGCTTGGCGCCGGCCCCGAACTCGAAGCAGAGACGTCCGTCGGGAAGGAACGAGGCGCCGACGGACCGAGCGAGACCGTCCCAACCCGGCGCAGAGACGCCTGCGCCAGCCCGGACGGCGATGTCGGTCACACCGTCCGTCCCGGCAAGGAGGCGACGCATCAACTCGGGGAATAGACCTGCCGCCGCGGGCGTCGCCGCCCAAGCACTCAGCTCGGCCGCGTCAACCAACTCCGGGCCGATCCTGCGCCGTTCTTCCCCCCTCGCGGGCACCGGCCCATTGCGGCTCTCCCGCAGCCGTTCCACCTCGGATGCGTCGAGACGGAGGGTGCGCGAGCCCGCCTGCCTCGCCGCGATGAGAACCCCTCCTCTCGCCCAATTGCGCACGGTGTTCTCGTGGACGCCAAGACGACGAGCGGCCTCCCGCACGCCGATGTACTGAGTCTCGCTTCCCATGTCTACAGTCTAGCTGATACGCTCGATTGTAGACATTGGAGGCCGAGAGATGAATTCTTGAAGCGAGATCCGGAAGAAACCAGCATCGCCAGGCGCCGGGGGGAGCGGGAGTTGCTGTTCTGGACGATCCGGCAGGCCTGCTTCGCCGCGTTGCTCGCCGCGGCAACGATCTGCGCCGTGGTCTCGCTGCTCGCCGGCGAGTTCGACGGCTCTCATTTGGTCGGACAGCTTCTGGCAAGGGCTGCCGCCTTCCCAGCGGGGTAGACGGATCTCCCTTAGGAATCGCCCCTCACAATTGGACCGAAGGGCCAGAAAGGGTGACAATCGCTGACGTCGTCTCCCGGCGCACATCTAGGCGCCCAGGAGATCGACGATCCGGGCCGACCTGACCCCTCGGGGCGTGACCTGCCAGCCGTACATGTCCGGTCCATTCCAGCCGCGGTCGCTCGGCAACAGCAGGATCGCCAGAAAAGCCTCCAGGTCGGACTCGGCCAGTACTGCCCGGTAGCTCCTCAAGTCCGTCGGGCTCAGCCTCGGTGGACCCCCTGGATGAGTGTGCCAGTCACCGATCCATTGCGAGCCGTCGATCCCGTAGGCCGCCTCGGCCAGCCGCTCGGCGTGTTCGAGATCGCGGCAGAACCGGATCGCCGAGCGCTCCGCCTGGGGCCCGGGATCGCCGACCTGGGTCACCCAACAGCGCCGATCCTTCCAAGCCTCAAAGCCCAAGAGAATCCCGCCCGTCTCCTTGCCGTCGGTTGAGCGCCGGGCCTCCCTCATCATCATCCGGCGGGCGTGCGCGGGCATCAGGACTTTCATCGCCGGGCGTCCGGACCGCAGGTCGGACAGTCGAGATCCGGTGCGCTCGTCGGCAACCAGGCGACCGTTCCTGGATGCGCTACACGGTCGAAGGGCGCTGCGTCAGGGATCATCGGTGGGCGGAGGCCGAGTAGCGCGTGGCTCCCCGGGAGTCGCTGCTCGCGGTGGCCGGCACGAGAGAGCAGGGTGGCGACGACGGTCTTCGCCGCGAAGGCGCCGACCAAGTGAAGGTCGCCGGTGACTGCCGTCGTCGGCAACTCGCCGACATCGACTCCGTAGTGGCCGAATCCCCGCGACAGCCCGACATGTCCGCCCTGGCGGGAGACCTGGAGGCGCTCTTGGTACTCCGCGAGCTCGACCCCGAGCTCGAGTCTCTCGGAGAGTCCGTCCCGATTGCACTGTAGGCAGCCGGTCCGTCCGGGTAGGAGCCGCAGGACCTCGCCGTAGGCGCCGAGATCGAGGATGCAGGCGAGGACCACTGGGCGCCCTGCCGAGAAGGCGAGGTGGCTCGTCATCCGCCGCGAGGCGGGGCCGTCGGTGAAGCAGGCGATCAACGAGCTTTCCGAGAACAATCCCCGCATTTGGTTGGCGTCGCGACCCACGTCCGCGATCACCCGCTCGATCGCGACCGAACTGTCGCGTTCCTGCATCAGCTCGGCGACGGAGTCGACCTTGTACTTGCCGTGGTGTCGGCGGGTGGAGCGATGGCGAGCGAAGTTATGGCTTTCGAGGCGGTCGGGGTCCACCAGTGCGAAGTTGCGTAGGCCGTAGGCGGCCATCGCCTCGCAGGCCGCGGCGCCGATGCTGCCGAGCCCGATGACAGTCACTTTCTCTTCGGCGATCGCCTGTCGCGGCCAGCCGATATCGAGCGGCGCCAGCAGGTCGGCGTCGGGGTCGAAGATCTCCAGATCCACGGGCCGGAAGACGTTCTCTCCCTCCCGCATCCAGGCGGCCCACTCGGTTTGGCCGTCGCGCACGTAGAAGGTCACCACCAAGATCGCCCGTTTGAAGTTCAGCCAGTCGCCTTCGACCTGTTCCTTCAAAAAGTCCACCGGCGTCGCCTGACCACGTATCGCGTCGCCGCGGCCGCGCTTATGCAGGTCGGCGCTGCCCCGGTACCAGAGGACATCGCCGTCGGCGCCCTTCATCCAGGTCGCCGAGTCGTGACCTCTCCAACCCTCCTGCAGCGGCCGCTTGATCCCGTTAGGCCCGGTGCTCCAGCTAACCACGTTGTAGACGGAGTCGGCGTCGTTTCGGGTGACGCCGAGATGGCCCCACTTTTTCCCGCTCGCGGCGATCAGGTCGGCGGCCTGGGCGCTCAACAGCACCATGATCCCCTTCACAGCTTCTCCAGGGCCTCGTCGAGGGTGTCGCTGGCGAACAGCCCGGCAGGGCTCATCGCCTCGATCAGCCCGCGCTCTATGGCCAGGAACTCGATGAACCAGCCGGAGGCCTTCTCGACCAGGGCGGCGGCGCTCTCGCCGCAGCGCCAGTCACTCGAGTGGAGGATCAGGCAGATCGAGCCGTCACCGTTGACGTGCACCTTCTCCGACATCCGCATCTCTGGCTCCGGGACAGGATCGAGGGGGAAGAGAAGCGGGGGCAGGGCGGGGAAGCCCTGCCCAAACACCACTCGAAGCCGCAGCGCCGCTCCGCCGGTCAGCTTCTCGAGTCCGGCCGGGCGCCTTCGCTCGAACGGCCACTCGGGCGCCAGTCCCTCGAAACCGCCGTTCGGGAAGTGCTCGCCGTCGACCTTGCGCCACTCCATCTCCGGCGCAAGCCGCGCCATCTCCTGCCGCTCCCAGGCCACCCGACCCGGCTCGGCTTCCAGCCAGGAGATCGACTCACTCATCCCTCTTCGACGGTCCGAACCCGGCGCCGGCCGCCGAGCGGAACCGCGGCAGCGGCGGTTTTGCCCGAGGAGCCTCCCTCGCAGCCGCCGGCGGGTTCCGGCATTACCTCGCCGAAGAGCTTCTGCCACAGGCACTGAGCCTCTGCCTCCTTGCCGCGCTGGGCAGCGGTCACGGCCCTCGCCGAGAGCTCCGCGGCCTCCTGCAGTAACGCCTCGGCCTTGTCGCAGTCGAGTCCGGGTTGGACCTCGCCGCAGAGGCCGGCGGGATCGAGGATCGGGTCATGGATGTGCTCCAGCGCCGCCTGGAAGAACCGGGCCAGGGCGACCGGGCGCTCGGCGTCGGGCAGATGGGAGAGCGCCAATACCTCGGCGGTTAGTCCCTTGATCACCCGGCCGTTGTCCTTCGACCAGCACTTGAGGACCCGCAGCAAGCCGACGAACTGCCCGTCGCCGTAGCCGTGGTGGCGCTCGAGGACCCTTTCGATCAGATAGGCGGGGTCGGTCGCGATCCAATCCTCGCTGCTGGTCTCGGGGATCAAGAAGCCGTTCGGCTCTCGCTGGAACGCGGGCACGACGTCCACCGTGAAGGCTCCGTCCTCGCCGGGGTCGTCGAGGAAGCATTTGACCGCGTGATGCTGAAGGCGCGTGTGGCGGACCCACTTCATGTAGCGACCCGCGTCACCGAAGAGGCCGATCAAGGCCTCTTCGGTGCCCAGCAGCCGTTTGACCTGATCGCGGGTGTACTCCAGCGCCGCCTTCGCTGACCCCCCCGGCCCACCCCAGTCGGGGTGGGCGGAGGGGTCATAGACCCAAAGCAGGTCTACATCGTTGATCGGTTCGATCTGGCTGCCGCGGGCTAGGGACCCGGTCGGTACCGATGTTTCGGCGTCAGGCTCCTCACCGAATGCGAACTGGAACATTTCACGGCGCTGGCGCGCCTCTTCGACCTGCAGAGGGTCGGCGTTAACGTTCTCCTGCATCACATCGAACGCTTCGGTGAGTGACATCTCGTCCCCCTTCAGGGAAGTCGCAGTGGGTTCGGGTGGTAGCTGTCCTTGGCCGCCGTCGCCTCGTGGACGACGACCGAGCCGCTGCTGGCGAAGTTCCAGCCGAGCGCCATCGCCAGGGTCCACGGGCATGCGAGGTAGAGCTGAGTGCTCGTGACGTCGTAGCGCTCTCGCGCCTCGCGGATCGCGCCGACGACTGCCGCCGCGAGCAGGTTGATCTCTATCCCTTCGAGGCTCGAGCGCCCGGGTCCACCGCCGGCCGGGAAGACGCCGAGCTCCGCGCGGGCCTCCCCGCCTCCGCGATGGCGCCGGACGGCATGGCCACACTCGGCGCTGGCGCAGACCTGCACCACCAGCTCGGTCGAGTCGTTCTGGTTCGGGCGCAAATTGAGACGCCAGCCCTGACGGTCGGCGACAACGCTCGTGATCTCGACCGCGGCACGTGGGTGGTCGGCGACGATCCTCCAGCCGGCCGGCTCGCGGAAGCTGTAGCCGACGAGAAACGCCGCCGAGAGGTGAACGTTGCCACTGACTCGAAGGTCTCGGCAATCGGTTCGCGCGCGGAGCGCGGCCTCTACGTCCCGAGCCGCGTCCTTCAGCAGCTCCGGTTCGATCGGCAGGACTCCGGCGCCGGAGTCCCCGCCGGCCCAGTTCAGGTGAAGCGCCCCGTCGACGGCGAGCGGGAGCTCGTTCCAGGTATCGACGGCGATCACCGTCGGCTCGCCAGCCACGGTCGCCAGGTAGGAGCCTAGGACCTGGCTTGCGAAGGGCCGGATCTGCACCTCGAAATCGACAGCTTGGTCGATGAAGATGCCCTGATAGTTGCCTGGGTCGACGCCGATCTCCCGTCTCAGGACCTCGGACTCCTCCGAGCTGACCCCGTCGAAGACTGCCGTGACGAAGAAGTCACCGTCGCGTTCGATGCGATGACGGACCGCTGCCAGCTCGACGCTCTTGATGAACCACGAGTCGATCACGGCCTCCGTGAAGTAGAGGACGCAGCCGCAGGAGAGGTCGCGCAACGCATCGGCGGCGACCACCTCGTTCAGGCCTCCGGCCCCGAGCTCTCGGACGTCTCGCCACACCGGAATCCCGCGTAGCCTCATTTCGCGGTCGAGGATCTCCACTCGTGTGGGCGCGACTCCGTCAACCCACCGATAGCTGAGGAAGATCGGTGAGACCATCGGCTAAAGGCCCCGTCCCGGCGTGTGTTCGCCAGCGTCGTGAGTCCGTCCCCGCTGATTTATAGGGTTTAAAGACTCTGCTGTTTCTTGGGTAGCTGCGTATGGCATGGCACGAGAACTTCCAACGCTCTCACCCTGGCCGGACGCATAATCTCGCTCCCAGACGCCCAAAATGCGGACTTCCAGGCGGCGGTCCGCTGACTTCCGGAAGTCAGCCGTGCGACCCCTCGCAAGCGGAGCGGGGCGCTCAGCTGGAAACACCCCATTGTCAAAAACCGCTCAATTAAGCAACGGTCGAGGCAGCCGGCACAGCCGTGCCAACTTCGAACCTAGACTGGCTGCGGAGCGCGTTCCCGCGTCTCAGAGATGATTCCAAGCAGCTTCTCGCCTGCCTCTCGAGCGGCGTAGAGCTCATCAGTGGAGAGCTTCGCTCCCCCTTGAGCAGCCTCGTAGACAGTCTGAACGGCAGCTAGCTCTCGATCGAAAACAGAAAGCCACCTGGTTTGTGCTTCGACCCAGGGATCACGCAGAAGGGATGGGTTCTTCGTAGTTTCTTCCTGAGCATGCCTTGCTTCGTCAGCAATCGGCGCTAGCCGATACCAGATCTGCTCCAACGCTACCCGCGCCGCCTCAGTGTCGTTTAGATCAGCCATGCCCGAGGAAGGATAGCTCCCCTGATCCTCACTTTCTAGCCTTTTCGCTCGCTTCCTGAAGAGCCCGGGGGATTCAATGCCTGCGAGAACTCCTGTAGCCGCCTGTCGAGCTCGGGGGCCTCTTCCTTTAGTTCCTTGGCAGCCCTCTTGCCGGCTCGCGTCCTCTCGAACGTCCCAAAACCCGGAACGGTCAACCTGATATCGCCGTCGCTCCCAAGGAATGCAACGACGACTATCAATACCACCGGAATTATGAAGTCCGTCGTGCCGAACGCATCGCATTCTCGCGCAGCCGGGTGGCGACCAAACTGGAGCGGCACGATATGACAGGTCCCAAACTGCCCTGGGTGAAGGTGCGAGAACAACCACAAGCCCGCGACGGCGAGCAACGCAATCACGAGAGCTACGGCCTTCACAGAACTCCCAGGCTTCGGAAGTGAGCGAGCTGTCCGCCGGGCACTAACACGGGAGATCAGCCGTGAGGAGAGTACGCTCACCTGATAGAGAGCGCCAAACACAATCCAGCCAACGACTAGCACCGCTAGAACTGGCAGCTGGAGCAGTACGAGAACCGCCGCAAGAGCGGCGCGTCGCCACATAGCGCACGCCTACTGGGCGGTCAGGCTTGGCCAATATTCTGCGGGACTGATTAAGGTCATGACCGCCCACTCCCCTCATCTAAAAGTTCCGTCTTGCTCGGCGTCGAGCACGCTCGATGTAGTGCACGATGTCGGGACCGTGTAGCTCGTCACTTGAGCCGCCCCGCCGAATGAAGAAACGACGATCGTCGCCATCGCGGAGGTAGAACCCCTGAGTCATCTCAGCGTGCTCGATCTGAATCACTGCAAGCGGGCGCCGCGAATGCCAGTCGCGGCTAACATGGACGAGGTCAGCAACCTCACCATAGATCGACTCCTTGAGAAGTCGGTTGAATTTAAGCTCGAACCCGTCCCAGTCCTTTTGAAGAAAGATGGGATCCTGCAACCCCAAAACGCAGTAGCGTCCTGCGACAGGTAGCTCCGCGAGGCGCTCGAGGACCTCACTGCTCTGGCGGGTGAACTTGTCCAACTCGAGCACACCGACCACCAAAGTCCCGCCCTCGCTGTTCAGCATCGCGACTACGGTCTTAGCGATCGTGTCCCGAAAGAATCCTTTTGATTCGCTTAGTCCGTGGTCGTCGGGAGCACCTTTCCCACGACCGAGCCATCCCTCAAGCGGCGCAAAAGCGGATCCCTTGGCCTCGAAATTGCGCCCCTCTGGGCGGTCTAGATAATCACGTGCACTCGGTGGAATCCGCGGCGGCGGCGGAAGCGGCGGCGTGTCCTCTCCCGAGCCGTCTCCTGAGTCTGATGAGCCCTGACCACCGCGCAGGGCGGCCTCTGCCCGCTCATCGAGCATTAGGTAATCCCGGGAACAAACAAAGTTGCGCGAAAGCGCCGGCAACGTCGTCGTCTGCATCACTCCGGTCATCGCAGCTAGCGGCTCAAGCAAATACTCCCGTATGTCATGCCACAGTCGATGTGGAATGCGACAAAGAATCAATAGTGAGCGATCGCTGCAGGCATAGAGCGAGACATCGTCAAGGATGAATTTATCCTGGGGTTCCGAGTGACGGCTCCCGGGTGGTCGAGTCATGCCATCGAGGTGGTTGGCCACGCTCCGACCGAGTTTCCGCCAATCATCATCATCTAAACCGTCATTTCCCTTGAGCCGCAGAAGCAGCCTGATGCCAGTAGTGCTTCCGACATCCGTTAGTGCGTTCGCATTCATTAGCCGCTCCAACGCGCTAACGTCGGCTTCCGATGGATCGATCAGAGTGCCAATGTGGCCGTGGTCGGATATCCGGTTTGCAGAGTCAACCTCTGCCGGAGAGGTCGACCCAATGAGCGCGTCGGGGTCGCAATTTCTGGGAGCGTAAGAGCCCTCGCCAATCCACGGCCAATGGCGAATTACGTCTTCAACCGTGAACTTGCGAGTGTCCTTTAGGGGGAAGGTTTCCTTCAGGCGCTTGGCAAAGCCATTAACTTCGCGCGCGGGTATCCATGCGCGTAGCAGGACATCAAACTCTCCACTTAGCTCGTAGGTGGTGTAGGCGCCAATACCGACGTCATCCATAAGGTCGACCAAGCTTTGAAAAGCTTCGTCCCGCTCGTACCACTCTCGAAATCGCAGCAGCCAGAACTCCAGCGTGCAATGGCCCCAATGACGGTGTAGCTCACTGTGCCAAATAAGCGCACTCGGCCAGCGCTGCGTATCCCCTCTTGATTCTTTGCTCCGCGTCTCTATGGTGATTCCCTGCCCGGCTGGAGTCGCATTAGTACTCTATATTGACCGATCAGTCAACTCTAGTCTGCTCGCAGGCTCGCTCGGGAATCCGTCACCTCCTTGAAGGCGACGGCAGCGAGAGCTGCTGCTATGCCGAGTCATCCGCCAGGTCTGGACCCGACGTCCTTCCTGATCTTTAAGGCGCCAACTGCCCCGGCTCGAACTGCGGATGGGGGGGCCGACCTGTTCGAGACCTCATCCATCTCGACGTAGCTGCGCAGATTGCCTAGGCTCTGCCGGGTGGATTTACTGATCCGAGGAGACGATGGCTGGGATCCTGCCGACCCAATGGGTTACGCGACCGAGGCGGAGTTTCAATCCATCGTGCAGGGGACCTTCGAACGCACTCTGACTGCCCAAACGGAGCGGGCAGTCGTGGTCGCGCGCGAGATGTCAACTCCCGAGGGCGGCCGCATCGATGTGGCCGCCGTCGATCAGGATGGGTTAATCACGCTGTGCGAGTGCAAGCTCGACCGAAACGCCGGATCACGACGGGAGGTCCTTGGCCAGGTTCTTGAGTACGCAGGATCACTGAATGGGATGCAGTTCAGCGACTTTCGGCGGCTCATGTCGGACCGACTCAAAACGGATCTGATTGACGCGATGCGCGAACGGGCGACGGGAGACTTCGACGCTGCCATCTGGGAGGAAAAGGTGGCGCAAACGCTGAATGGCGGGCACTTCCGCCTAGTGATAGCAGTTGATCAGCTGACCGATGTACTTAAGCAAACCGTGCTGTATCTCAATGATCGGGCGGCCTTCTCGCTGCTAGTCGCCGAGATGCGCAGGGTCCGCCATAACGACATTGAGATGCTCGTTCCGAGCCTCTTCGGAGATGAGACGGCCGAGCGCAAGCTGCCGCGGCGCTCGGCGTCTCCGACCGTGCGCGATGCGGACACGGTCGTCGTGGCCGCTACCCTCGCCCACCCTGAGTTCAAGCGGCTGAGCGCCTACATCTGTCAGCCCAAACGAAGCTTTCGCGATGGCCTCCGCTACCTAGGCTTCTACACGGAACGGACGATTTTCCCGGAGTTCCCGGCGATAGTCGAGCGGCGCCCAGACGTGCCCATCACGGAGGAGAACATCGCGGCGTTGCAAGACGGAAGCGACCTGGACAAACGGGTCGCAAAGGTTATTTCCGGAGGCCTCGAGGGATCCGCCGGGAGATCACTGGGGGAACGGCAGCAAATCATCCTGCTGGATCTGGAGGCTGGCTTCTCTCTTCAGCATCCGATCCACCACGATGGCCCGCACGCCTGGACTCAGGGGCAGCGGTACACGAAATCAGCCGCATTAAGAAGGGAACCGGCGACTACGGATGCGCTTTCTGCGGACGAGGGGTGACCGACCGGTAAGGCCGCAACCGATCGACGCTTTTCTACGGTGCAGACGGGTGGTTACCACGGCAGAGGATCGGGCACTCGGCGCCAAGAGTGCCCGAAACGCCATGAATCGCCATGAATCGCCTGCTATCCCCGGGGAGGTTGCCCCTCGGCTCTATTTGCAAACTTCCTGCTAATCGGCAAGTTTTATGCAGAATCCCGCGCCCAGAGCGGCGACATCGCACCAAGGAGGAAACGCGGAATCTGCCCTGCAAATCGGCACTTTTAGATCACCTCCTGAGACTCGCCCAGGAGGTCGATTACACAAACCTCCTGCAAACCGCCACCTTCGCTCGCAGACCTCCTGGACACCCAGCAGGAGGTTGTCGCCGGGATCCCAGCAGGTAGCTCAACCTACACCCGCAGGCAATCCTCTAGGTAGGGGCCGCCTCGGTGAGTTGCGCCCGCCAAGGCCGGGACTCAGCCGAAAGGCGGTGACACCAGCTCAGGAAAGCTGGCGCCGCCTTGCTGGCATTGCGAGAAACCAACCGATTTCCAATTCGTCGAGCGTCTGTTGCGCCTTGACCGCGGCGCTTGCTTCCTCAATGTCAATGAACTTGTTTTGCCACAGGCCTAACTCCGCGTCGGGCAAAGCGATCAGCCGATCGCGAGCCGGCTCGATAGACCTCACTCGCCAGTCTTGAATTTGGGAGGTCAGTCTCTGGACATGGTCCTCGACCGATTCTGCCTCCAGAGCGCCCTCCCGGAGGATGTCTCGCAGCCCGCGGATTGATGAACCTTCGAGAGGCCGCGGATCCGAGCACAAGAGGCCGCGCCCGCCGTGGACGTCGTAGGTCCACCGATGATCTTTGCTCGCGCTGCCCGCTTCTTCTGCCGCATTCAGCTGAATCTTCAAATCGTCAAGAGACAGAAAAATGGAGTTCTCGGCCACCCGAGATGCGAGCTTATAACTGTAGAAGTCCGTTCGCTTGTGGAAGATCCCCGCCGCGTAACAGACGGATGCCTTTCCGGCGGAAGACGCCCGCAGATCGAGAAGCACGTCCAGTTGCGCCTGCTCGAGCTTGAAGCGGTAATAGGGCACCGGCGCTTCGAACGCCGTCTCGCGATCGCCACTCTCCTTGCCGTTTCGGTTGCTGATGAATTCCGGGCGCTTGTACTGAAGAAACAAGCTTGTTGCCTTGGGAACAACTTCTCCTGTGGTTGCTCCTATCCCTGGGAGGCCTGCCGTAAGAGATGACCAGATCCGCGGCAGTGCTGGAACGAGCGCAATGTCGTATCCGAGTTTGGCCTCTTCGTTCTGACTCGGGACGAAGTACTCGTTGGCTTCGCGTATCAGCTCTAGATTGATTGCAAGCTCATAGTGTCGCTCTGAGAAATCTGCGTGCGCCATATACGCATCCTGACGCATACCCTCTGAAATGCCCTGGTTCGCCGCCTACGGATACCCCAGGTTCGACAGGAACTCGATTCGAGCGCTGATCGCGGCGGCGAAGTGTTGCCAGTCGAGCTGCGGTGAAGGTTCCCGAGGCCCGGGATCTTCTGCTGAAGAGACCAAATAGCAGACCGCGTCGTAGTAGCCCTCGTCGAGAAGACGCTGGCCGGTGACTTCGAATCGGTCCTGATAAGACCGGCCATGCCAGACCTTCTCTGCCGGGAACGGGCCTCTCTGGGGGTTCGTAGGTCGGCGCGAGCCATCAGCGTCGTCCATTAGGAACAGATAGCCAAGCCACGGTTTCTCCGGGCCCGTCAAGCCGGTGATGTTGGCGCGGGATAGATCTGCAGAACTACCAAGCGCCTCCTCAACCCTGTTGTTGTAGTTGTTGCCGAACGATGGCCCGCCAAGCGCCTTCATCTCAAGCGCCGCGACTAGGACTCCCCGGTGAACGACCACTAGGTCCCACTGCTTGGTCGGCCGGAAATAGCTCGGCAGCACCACGCTGCTCCCTTTAGCACCAACGGACTCCAGCGGATATCCGGCATCGGTGAAAAAGCGGGAGAGCAGATTCACGAGGGGGTTGAAATGTCCGCCTCCGCGAACCGCCTTCGAGGAACCCTCAGCGGTGGATCGAATCGTCCGTGCGACCGCCAGCTGCTGGTCCTTGGTCTGCCAGTAAGCAGCGACTGCAATCTCAAGCTCTTCACGCGTGGGAAGCATTAGCTGGGAATTCCATCGAGACCGTAAAGGGGAAGGGCAAGGCGCGTCGCCGCCTCTCGATCACGCCTGAGAAAGGCATCTGCCATGGCCTCCGCCGTTCCCGAATCGATCGAGTCCATGGACGGAACACGAATCCGTCGCAGATATTGCGCTTGGAACCGGAGGAAGCCGCCGCGCATGCGGACCGAGTACGCCTCGATGAAGAGGTTGGCAACGTCACTGAGGATGAGGCCACCAAGAACCTTCAGATCCCACTGATCGGACGTTACCCAGTAGAGGTTGTGATGCGGGTACGTCTCGCCGGTGTCTAGAACCGGAAATATGGACTCCTTGAAGTCGGGCAGATAGAGCTTTTCGCGATCGACCAGTCCCTCGATTACACGATCGATCGTCTTGTGCCAGCGTCCCCCCTTGGCGGTGTGGCGCTTCGCCAGAAGCTCCTGGTGGAGTCTGAGGTAGTCGGCGAACCGTGGCCAATCCTCCATTTCGATGAGACCGTCCGCGTTCCACGGATTGACCAGGTACTTGCCGGACCACCGGACCTCCCCGGAAGCGATATCGCGCGGGAGCGCCAAGGGAAGCAGTCGCTCGGGCTCAACAAGCTCAGCGTCCTCAGTAATGAAGACCTTATCGGCGCCCGTCGCGACCCCTATGCCGACTTTGGTGCCGGTCGCGGTGTCCTCCAGCGACGGATATCTCGCCTCAAGGTCGGCGATAACAGCGAGGCGATCCGGAGAACCATGTGGCCAGCCGGCTTGGCCGCTGAACCAGCCTCGAAGGCGGGCGCCGCGAAACCCCCGACCGTCCAGTCGCTTAATCCGATCATCGGCGGCGAGCCGAACAAGCTCGCCAGATTCAGCCTCGCTCAACTCAGCCGATCCCTCGACGACAAGCGGGCCTCGGGTCTGCTCCTCTCGGCGGATCACAGTCACGGCCGGATAGGCGTCGACCTCGTCCTCGAATGCATCGACGCCGGTCATCGAAATCAGCGTCTCGACCGCCCACTGGTCGCCGACCATCGCCCGCAGCCGGGCGCCATAGGCGTTGCGCATCCATCGATCCGCGCAAATAAACCCCAAAGCAGCACCACTCTTCAGAGCTTTTAGTCCGTGCTCGTAGAAACCGACGTAAACGTCCGCTCGTCCACCCATGGTGGCGCAGGCGAGACGGTATGCGTCCGATCTCTCCCGAGGGACGGCCTCCAGGCGAACATACGGCGGATTGCCGACCACGAAGTCGGCAGACTGCTTCTGCGGGGGTTCGAGAAGAAAGTCTCCGCTTCGAATCCAGTGTCGAGCCAGATCTTCCGTGACCTCTGGCCGAAAGCCCGCTGCACCCAGCGTCGCCCGAGCAGCCTGACGACTCTGACTGGCGTTCTCCGGAATTAGGTCGATTGCCGACAGGGCGGCGTGGGCACCAGCCAGGTCGCAATCGTAGTTGCGGGCCGAGACAACAAGACGCTCGATCATCGGCACAAGGAACGCGCCGGAGCCGCAGGCCGGCTCAACGGCCCTCAGCGAGACCAGATCCTTATCGGCCGTATAGCCGACAAGATCCAGGATGAGCTCCACAACCCAACGGCGGGTAAAGACCTCGCCGTGCTCGGCCGTTTCTCGAAATGGGATTGATGCGGTCTCGGTTGCCATTGCGCCGACAGGAGCGTAGGCGAGCGAGCGGCGCTGAGAACGACGGCGGCCTCGGAGTCTCTCGGCCGAGGTTGGGTTGACTACGAGCAAGTCGACCGGCGTTTGGCACTCATCGGCAAGAGTGCCCGAAACACCAAAAATCGCCACTAATCCACGCTACGTGGTCGTTGGCGTCAGCGTAAGTTACCTGGAAATCTTGCGTTTCTGTACGCGAGATTGCGCCCAGAGCCGCGACATCGCACCAAGAGGTCGCCGGTTCGGTTCAATCCGCCTAGCTCCATCTTCAAGGACCTTGGCGACATCGCAGCGGCGTCGAGAACGACGGCTGCTACGGGGAAATGTCGCTTTAAGGGAAGTACTCTTGTGTTTATTGTTCCGGAGCCCCATACGGGCCCGCAGCGGCGATATGTTGGCCGGCCTTTGAACGACGCTTTTACCGACTGGCTGGCTGACGTCCGGGGCGTGATGCTCGGGATCGCAGTCGACTCCGCCGAGCCCGATCCCGATCCACTCACCTTTCTGCTCGGCGCGGGGTCCTCGTACTCGTCGGGCGGTCCGCGGACCGCCGACATCCTCAAGAGCTGCCGCGAGGCTCGGGGAAACGCCTTCGGCAGCGACGAGGAGGTCTACGAATGGTTCTCGAGCCGTCTCGCGAACCGCGAGCGGAATCGAATCATCCGCCCCCTGTTCAGCGACACCACTCCGTACGTCGGCTACCGCTGCCTCGCGGCGATGGCGGACGCGCGGCCGATCATCGTCGTCAACCTCAACTGGGATGACTGCGTCAAACAGGCGGCTGAGAAGGTCAGCGTACCGTTCCAGCGCTTCGACCTCAAAGACGTCGCCCGCGGGAGCACACTGATCGAGCAGGCGCGCAAAAGTGGCCGGGGCATCGTCTGCGCCCACGTGCACGGCTACCTGGTCGCGAAGGGAGAAAGGGCTTCCATACACGGCATCCGTTTCTCCCGTCCCGACACCGACAGCTTCGAGCCCCCCGAAGTTGCCCTGTTAGAAGAGCTGCTCGCACATCCGACTATCGTCGCCGGCACCTCGCTGGTCGGCTCCAACGACTCCCACCAACTCGTCGGAGCGCTGCTGCCCAAAGGCGACGGGGGCGAGGAGGCGGCGGGGGACGATGCGGATGTCGGGGGCGAGGAGGCGGCTGAGGCCGTCGGCGAGGCGGATGTCGGGGGCGAGGAGGCGGCTGAGGCCGTCGGCGAGGCGGAGGCCGCGGCGAGGCTCCCCGAGCCGCTCTGGATCTTCGAACGCGGTCCGCACTCGCTCTCTCCCGGTTTCGACACGCGGATCGCCGTCCACCTCTCCCACGCCCTGCTCGCGCGGAACTCGCTGCGGAACTTCGTCTGCGACACGGACGTCGACTTCGACATGATGATGACGGAGCTGCGAGCAACCGAAATCGGGCTGCCGTGGCCGCAGGGCGAACCACCCGAGACCCAGTTGCCGATTCTGGAGAAGATCGTCCCCCCAAACCCGGGGGAGGTGCGGCACCTGCTCGACCAGCGATACTCGCTGATCGTCGGCGCCCCCTACGTCGGATGCTCGACTCTCGCCTTCCTGATCGCCTGGTGGCAGTGCCTGGTCGAACTGGGGGCCCTGGCAGAGCCTCGTGGAGTGAAGGGCCTGCAGGGTGCCGGCCAAGCGCTCGAGTACCTCGAGCGCAGCGACCTCGAAGGGATCGGCGCCATCGTGATCGATGATCTCTTCGACGAGCGTGACGGCGAGGATGAGGCGGCGGCGCTACGCGATCGCCTCACTAAAGCGCTGGAGCGGGCAGGCAACCGGCGCGTGCTGGCGACGGCGTCGGCGGACGCAGCCCTCCGCTCGGCCTGTCAGCCGGGAGGAGCGATGCACGACGTCTTCGAGACGACCGTGGTCCGCGCCCGGTCGCTGTGGCGCCCCGATGACCTCCGTGCCTGGGCAAGAGCACGGGGAGGAGAACAGGCTGAGACCGTCTGCCGCGAGGTACGGATGGGGGTGGTCTTGACTCCCTCGCAGGCGATCCGCACCTACGAGGCCCACGTCCCCTACGAGGAGCAGGAGGATTGGCGGGGGCGCCTGCGGCAGCACCTGGACCGCCTCTACTCGGCCGACAGGGGGGAGACGGGGGAGTCCCGCGCCCTGGCACTGGCGCTGGTCCGCTTGCAGGACTTCTCTGTTCCCCGCCTGGCCGACGAGCTGTCTGACATCTGCGGAGCCGATGCTTGTCGCGAGGTCCGAGAGGACCCGTGGAATCTGTGCACTCCGATCGAGGTGGATGGCGCGAAATACCTGCGCCTGAGCAATTCTGGCCTGACCCAAGTCGTCGATGACTGGCTCGGCGAGCGGCGACACGACCTGGAGGCCTCGCTGCGCAATGGCAGTCGCCGCCTCCGCTGGGCGCTCGACGCGCTGCGCCATTGGAGTGTCTTCCGCGACGCCGACGTCGCCGAGATCGGGAACGGGGTCGACACCGCCGAGCTGACGATGTTCGGCTCCGAGTACGTCAAGCGCGCGCTCGACGAATGCGACCCGGAGGCGGCCGTGAACGTGCTGTGGCGGATCTGGAACGCGAAGAAGGACCACTGGACGGCCAAAGACGTAGCCCTCGACCTGGCGCTGCACTGGGATCGCCTGCGCGAGTCGTCGAAGGTCTGGGACCTACGTGACTCGCTGCTCAAGGCGGTGAAACCCATGGGCGCCTACGCGATGTTCGAGGCGATCATGCGGGTCGGCCGACCGGTCGAGATCGAGCTCTGGCACGCGACCGTGGACCGGCTGTTGAACATGGCACGGAGCAAGCACAAGAGCAAGTACGCCCGGCGCCAGGTCGCACTTGCCTTCGACGCCACCCTCTGGCGACGTTGTCCGGTCTCACCGACGGAAGAACGGAAGCTGATCAAGAAGTTTCTGGCGGGGTGCAGCAACGACCGGCGGCTGCGAGCGACGATGGCGGCCGCCTGCGTCTATCACCACGAGGGAGCGAAACGACTGCGCGAAGCCGAATACGAGCTGCCGCCACTTGGCACCGACATCGACCTTCCCCAAGCGCGCGAGATCGCCTGGCTCGTCGCCTGGCATTTCGTGCATCAAAGCCGCTGCCGGGCGCTGGCCAGCCGCAGAGCCTTTCTCTCGACGATGGACGGGGCCCCGGACGCCGCCCCCCGCTACCTCGACCGGGAGCCTCGCAAGAATCCCCTGGATGAAGAACACAAGGCCGCAGTCGTGCGCTTCGTCGAGGCTCTGCTTGGCCAACCGACCACCGCGGGCTGGGCGTTGCATCTGATCATGAACGTCCACGCGACGATGGGGGATTTCGACGTCCGCGAGGATCACATTCGCAGCCTGCACAACCTGCTCAGCGCCGAGCAGCCCGGCAGCGGCGTTCTCAGCGCCGTCCTCACCTACGCGCCGACCCAGCAGATCTACGGGTTGCTGATCGACAAGCTGCGAACCGAGCGTGCCAAAGTCGCGCTGCAGGAAGGCCTGCGCAAGGGGATCGAAATCGAGGAAACCGTCGTCGCACCACCGCGCTTCCTAATGGGGTCCGATCCCTGGGCGATCCGCCACCACTGGGACGCGATGCCCGAACGGCTGCCGTTCGGAGCGGCCACCGCGCAGGAGCTGATCGAGAAGCTGGCACAGCGGATCCCGAGCGCGGTCGAAGAAGGAAAGGTCGACAGGGAGCAGGCCGAACACGCGATCGCAGTGCTGGGCGGCGGCCATACGGTGGCGATTGAGAGCTGGCCGCAGCCATCCAGATCCGATCTGGATGATGTCCTCGGACTGCTGAGCTTCGTCGCGGACTTCTACGCCGTCACGGAAAAGTGAGTCGCGAGGAACTGCTTGAGCCTGCTTGCCGAGCGTTTGGCGCGGCGGCGAGCCCGGCGGAACTGGAGCAGGCAATCGATCTCTGGGCCCCACGCTTCCACCACGAGCTCGAACGGAGGATGGTCCGTGGCTCCCGGCCGCTGCTGGGGATGGATGTCACCCGCATCCCCGGCTGGGGCGGCTTCACCGCCCGTCGTGGCGACTCCTTCTTCGTCGGGGTGGGCGCGGCAGGGGGTCGCGAGGCACGCTTTACCTTCGCCCACGAGCTGGCTCACGTCGTCCTCAACAGCGCCGACCGTCCTCGGCTGAGCCTCGACCGCGAGAAAGAAGAGGTCTTCTGCAACCACTTTGCCCTGCGGGCCCTCACCCCCCCGGCGCTGATCCGTGCCGACTTCGCCAAGCACGGCGCTCCCCGCTCCCTGACCGGCGTCGTCAACTTCGCCTCGCGGTTCCGGGTCTCGCTCCGTCTCTCGCTGCGAGCGATCGACGAGTTCCTGCCGGCGGAGTGGCCGGTTTGCTTCATCGCCGCCACCTGGCGCACCCACCCACGCGGCGACGAAGTCTATGGCTTGCGGGTCGACCTCTCCGCCAGCGACGACCGCCTCTTCGTGCCCCAGGACTGCCGCCTCTCCACCCTCGGCTACAAGGGGCTAGAAGCCTGGGCCCTCGACGCCGACGTGGGTGACAGCGGCAGCGGCGCCGAGAGCGCCGCTCGCCTACGCTCAGGAAGGCGGGGGGTATCCGCTTGGGTCGGGGAGAGCCGCTGGGCCGCCCGGCGCCACTACGCGCCAGCTACCAACGCCGCGGACGACAGGCCAGCGGCCCTTTGCATGCTCGAGGTCTCGCGACTCTCCCCACAGCTCGGCGGCCGCCGGCGCCGTGCGCTCGGAATCCGTGACAGCACTCGACCGGCGGCCAAGCTCCCCGGCCAACTCGACCTCATCGGACAGGCCTGAGTGCCCGCCGCTCGCCTCCAGCGGCGAGCGGCGGGAAGTAGAACTCCCAGCTGAGCGCGAAATCGACGACAGTGTTGGCGAGAATCGCCAGGGCCCCCACCGTCACCGCCCAGCCCTCGTTCTTCGTGTAGTACAGGGCCGCGAGAACGACGAGGAACCCGAGGTTGTTCAGCATCCATGCCCGCTGCTGCTGCAGGGCTTCGCGGTCGGCGCCGTTATTCGTCAGGTTGGCCACGTACCAGAAGATGTCCAGCAGCAACAGGAGACCAAAGATCGCGATCAGCTGACGGCTGCCGTCAACGTAGAAGCTCATCAGGGCGAAGAACACGCTCTGGATCATGATCACGATGAAATTGACACCTATCCCGCCACTTGCGACGCCGGCCTCGTTCCGCTCTCTCGACTCACCGAAGAGCTGCTCCAAAAGTTGGTTGTTGCCGTGGTAAAAGCGGATGATTGCGGTGACGACGGCGAGCGTGCAGAGGATCGCGCGGGGTGAGATCTGGTCGAGAGCAAGTATGCCGTCCGCATGGCCGCCAAGCGCCTGCTGACGGGAGTCTCCGTCACCGGTGAGCAAGGTGAGGATCGCGTGGGTGAGCGCCAAGCCCATCACGATCGAGACCAGATTCTTGACCGAGAGGAGAGCGGCCGGGAGCCGCGGATCGTCGCTGTCTCCCTGCCCCGCCCGTTCGCTCTGCTGTTCTTCCTCCATCACTAGACTAGAACCTATAATTCGATCCAGACGAATAAATAATCAAGCCTCGTCACATCACATGAAAGGGAGAGGTGAGCACCGAACGACGGCGCCGGAGGCGCGCTGGATTGCCTGGCTGCAGACCGCACCCGAGTAGAGAAGGCGCTGCGCGCCTTCTCCCCACTACTTCTACTTTTCTTACCATCAGGTCGTGACGTTCAGTGGGGTTGTTCACGAAGGTCGACCCACTCGACCGTGAATCGATGTCCTTCATGAGGAGTTAGGCCGAGACGATCCCGAGCGCGTTCACTCCAGGCTGTTCGAGCGCTTCGCGGCGAGCGTGGGGTTGTCGCCCGCCGAGCTGCGAATCGACCCGGCGCAGGTACTGCCGGGGGTCCGAGCCTACGTCGCGGAGTTGGAGCGTGTGTTTGGCAGCGGCGGCCAGGCCGAGGCCTGGCCGCATATCTCTTCCTAGAGTCGTCCGCTGTCGACGCCAGCGAGACCACCTACAGCCTGGGGAAAACTCGACGCCCGCGCGCATAAAGGGGAGAGGCTCCTCGACTTGGTGGACTCACGTCCACAGGCCGATGTGCTGGGCCGGACCCTAACTGTGTTGCGCGAGGTCCTCGACCCATCCGACATAGAACGCCTAAAGACATGGCAGCGCCGTTACTCGGGGAACCCACCGGAAGGCGAACGAGCGGAGCGGATCTTGAAGTACCTCGACTACCTGCTGGTCTACGTCGAGCACAAATTTAAAAGAGTGATCCCGCCGCCGGGTGGTGGTTGTCTGCGGAATTCTGCAGACTCAGGGAGAAGCGGGTCGGCTAGCTCCCTCAGCGCCGCCGGCATTTCGGGGCAGCTGGTCAGGTCGAGCGCCCCCTTCTGCCTCGTCGTGAAGGTAGCTTCTGAAAGACGGAGCGGACGCGTCGCGATCCCGGCGACTACCTGCTCGCCCTGGCAAGGAAGGCCAGTGCCGAGGCAATCGTCACCGGCGAGAAGGACCTGCTTGACCACCCGGAGGACCTGCAGCCTCCGAGGATCTTTTCTTCGTCTCGGTGCCGGGGCAGCGACCCACGTGAGGCGATGGCGCCGGTCTGGGCCCACAAGCTATGGGCACTCGAGACCAGAAGTGCCCGAAACACCTCAAATCGCCGGCCATCGGCCACTATCCAGGTTGTGAGGTGCTCCTACTCACCCGTGTAAATTCCCTGCTAGTCAGCATGTTTTGGGCGGACAGACCCGCCCAGAGCCGTGACATCGCACCCAGGAGGTCGGCGGTTCGAATCCGCCTAGCTCCATTGAAAGTGCCTGCATATGGACCTGTTTTCTGGCCTGGCGCCCGTGAAGGCGCTCAGGTTGAGCGAGCGTAGTCAAGTTCTAGTCAGGTAGCCCAAGCGCAGTGCCGCCCTTTCTTTCGCCGAGCGCCGCCCTCCGCGATCGCCGTGAGTCTGAGGCAGGGTGATCAGCCACGCTGTGTTCGTGGAGCGTGCGTGGCCTAGCAGCGCTGTGGCCTACCGGCGAACTGTTCATTCATGTTATGTCTCCTGCCGTCGATGGATAGGCATGTTCAAAAGGCTTGCCCGCGGCACGGACGCATTGCGTCGCCGGAGGGACGCCCTGGGCTTTGGCCCTCGCCTGTTCCTGGCCCTGGTCGTCGCACTTGCCCTGGTCGGCGCGGCCGGTTACAAGCTGATCTCGAGCCGCCTGTATCAGCAACAGCTAGACAGCTATGCGAGCACCCAGCAGGCGGATGCCGACGGCTTTGAAGACATAGCTCGCAACGAACCAAGGGTGGCGATACGCCAGATAGACGACATACTCGATGCCCTCGGACGTCGCCCCGGTGCGGTCGAGGCACTTCTGATCGGCCCCGGCAACGTGGTCCGAGGCTCGAATATCGAGCGTCTCCTCGGCAAGACCGACTCCGATCCGCGGATAAACGCCGCGTTGCGCTCGGGTTCCTCCTACGCTGGCCACGAGGCCGACCCCGCGCGCAACTCGACGAATTTCGAGTTCGTCACCTCAGTCAACCTTCCGAACGGTCGCTACGCCCTGGAGACGAGCTACGACGCCGACAGCTTCGAAGCGCAACTCGCCAGCGTGCGCCACGTCCTGATGCTGGTGATGGCGCTGGCGGTGATCGGAGTCGCCGTCCTCTTCTACCTGCTTGGTGGGCGCACGCTTCTGCGACACCACCGCCTTGCCCTGGAGCGAGCCACCCGCGACGGGCTGACCGACCTCCCCAACCACCGTGCCTTCGAGGCCGAGCTTGCGCAGGCGACTGCGGCTGCGGGCCGAAACCGGAACCCGTTGTCTCTCGCCGTGCTCGACCTTGACCACTTCAAGCTGATCAACGACCGCCATGGCCACCCCCAGGGAGACACGCTGTTGCGGCGGGTCGCCACGGTTCTGCGCGATGGGCGCGCGGCCGACCGCGTCTACCGGATCGGCGGTGATGAGTTCGCGCTGCTGATGCCGAACACCGACGAGCAAGGAGCACGGATTCTGGTGCGACGTCTGAGCCGCACGCTCGGCGAGGCCGATGCGGCGGCGAGCATCGGGGTGGCGACGATGCGCACGGGGTATTCGGCTGAGGAGTTGCGCGCCGAGGCCGACGCGGCCCTGTACGAGGCCAAGCGCCGCGGCGGCAACGGATTCGTCAGCTTCGTTGAGATCTGCGACCACGTCTCCGTTACCACGACGAGCAAGCGGGAAGCGGTTCGGGGTTTGGTCGAGGAGCGACGCCTGACCACCGCCTTTCAGCCAATCTGGAATCTTGGCTCGGGAGGACTGCTCGGGATCGAGGCGCTGAGTCGGCCAGATACCTCCTACGGCCTCTCGGGTCCGGCCGAAGCCTTCGACATCGCCGAACAGATCGGGTGCGTTCACGAGCTCGACGAGCTGTGTGCGACCCATGCACTGGCCGCCGCTGCTGACCTGCCGGACGGAGCCCTGCTGTTCGTCAACCTGACGCCGAAGACGCTCGAGCTTGACTCCGACGGAAACGAGTGGCTGCAGCGTGGCGTTGAGCGGGCCGGCCTCACACCTGATCGTGTCGTGGTGGAGGTGACCGAGCGGATTGGGGCGCGCACCGTTCCGGTCATCAAGAGCCTCGATCAGCTTCGAGAGCACGGCTTCAAGCTCGCGCTCGACGACGTCGGCACGGGCAATGCCGGCCTCGAGATGCTGCGCAAGATCGGCGCCGAGTACGTGAAGCTCGACCAGTCCATCGTCGTAGCTGCTTCGACCGAGCCCAACGCCCGCGCGGTGTTGATGGCGATGGCCACCTTCGCCCGTCAGACCGGCGCCTTCGTGATCGCCGAGGGCATCGAGGATAAGGAGACGCTCGAGTTCCTGCACAGCATGGAGGCGCTCGACGCCCAGCCCGGAGCGATCATCCAGGGCGGCCAGGGTTTTGAGCTGGGTCGCCCGTCGGCGCAGATGCCGATGTCGGGGGCGCTCGCCGGTCTAGCCAAGTACGCAGGGCGGGGTATGCCTGCGGTCGCCGTACTCAACCGTTAACGAATAGCCACTCCCCAAGCGGATCGCACCCAGGAGGTCGGCGGTTCGAATCCGCCTAGCTCCATTTTGCTTGACGATGCCTGGCCTTGGCCGTGGCCTGATCGTGCACCGAACTCCTCCCACCGCCGCTCGCATGGCCAATATGGCAAGGCGGTGAAATCAAAACGGGTCAGCTTGTTTCGTCGCCATCGGCGGGAGCTGGGCGTGGTCGAGCCGTTCTGGGAGGCTCAGCTCGCGGTGCTTGTGACGATCGTCCTCTACCTGGCCCTGCCGGCAAGGCTGACGGTGGGGCCACGCTGGCTCGTTCCCGCCCTGGAGGGAGCGCTGCTGATCGGACTGGTGATCTCGACGCCGTACCTGCACCACACCCAGTCGCCCTTTCACCGGCGCTTGACGATCGGCCTGATCGCGATCGTCACCGCGGCAAACTTCACGGCGGAGGGATTGTTGATCAACAATCTGCTCGAAGGCGGTGGCAGCGGTGGACGTACGCTGGTCATGTCGGCAGCCGCAATCTGGTTCACCAACGTGGCCGTCTTTGGCCTCTGGTTCTGGGAGATCGATCGAGGCGGTCCCCATATGCGCACCGCGCCGAAGGCACGCGCACCGGACTTCCTCTTTCCCCAGATGAACGCCGGGGGGTCGATCGAACGCGGCTGGCGCCCGGCCTTCCTGGACTATCTCTACGTCGCCTTCACGAACGCAAGCGCCTTCAGCCCAACCGATGCGATGCCGCTGACCGTCAGGATCAAGGCCCTGATGCTGGCCGAGTCGATTGCCTCGTTTCTGACCGTTGGCCTGGTCGCTGCCCGCGCCGTGAACATCCTCAACACGTAGCCCTGTCTGAGACCCTCTAGGCATGGCGTCGAACCGCTCTCAACGCAAGCAGCATGCGCTCGAGCTGTTCGAGGAGCTGCCGGCTCGCTACGACGAGCTCGGGGCGGCGCTGAGCCTCTTTCAGGATCCGCGCTGGCGGCGAGCGGCGGTGGAGGCGGTCCAAGCCGGGCCCGACGATCGCGTTCTCGATATCGCCTGCGGGACTGGCCTGGTGAGCCGGGCCCTGGTCGAGCGCTGGGGCAGCCGAGTGGTCGGGCTCGATCAGAGCGCGTCGATGCTGGGACGTGCCAGGGCAATGCTGGCTGAGGATCCGCGACTGGCGGCAAGGGTCGACTTCGTCGAGGGCGAAGCCGAGAACCTCCCCTTCGCCAACCGGGAATTCGACCACCTCACCTTCACCTACCTGCTGCGCTACGTCGACGATCCGGCAGCGACGTTGCGTGAGCTGGCGCGCGTGGTCAAGCCGGGAGGGCGAATGTCGAGCCTCGAGTTCTGTGTCCCGCGCGGGGTCTGGTTCTGGCCCTGGCGCCTCTACACCCGGGTCGGGCTGCCGGTCCTCGGTCGAATCGCATCGCGGAGCTGGTTCGAGGCCGGCCGCTTCCTCGGCCCCAGCATCGAGGGCTTCTACCGCGGCTATCCATTGCGCCGGCAGGTCGAACTCTGGGAGGCGGCGGGCCTCGAGCGGATAGAGGTACGACGGATGAGCCTGGGCGGCGGCGTCGTCATCTGGGGCACCGTTGGAGACTGAGTCCAGCCCTCGCCCTGCCTTCTACGCTCTGCGTCCAGGCGGCTGGCGCGACCTGGTGACCGTGCTGCACCCGCCCTACACGCTCTGGCACGTCAGCAACGTGGCGATCGGGGCCGCGGCGGCGTCGCATCTCTACGCCGGTCGTCTGGCGGCGGCGATTGCGGCTTTCTTCCTCGCTGTCGGAGTCGGAGCGCACGCCCTGGACGAGCTTCACGGACGGCCGCTGGGCACGCAGCTTTCCCGACGCGCCCTCATCGCATTGGCCGTCGGAGGTCTCGGCGGTGCCCTGGCGATTGGCATCGTGGGGACGATCGTCGTCTCCCCCACCCTGGCGCCGCTGGTTTTGGCCGGCGGCTTCATCGCTCCCGCCTACAACCTGGAGTGGTTCGGCGGTCGTTTCCACACCGATTTCTGGCTCGCGGCGTCCTGGGGCGGATTCTCGGCATTCACCGGTTGGTGGGTGAACTCCCTCGGCCTGCACTCGGTCCGCGAAGCGATCGCAGCCAGCGCCGCGGTGCTCGCCTGCTTCTTCCTCACCATCGTCCAACGGCGGCTCTCGACGCCGGTCAGGGAGCTGCGACGCCGCACCGTGGCGGTCGAGGGCGAACAGCACCTGACCGACGGGACCGTCCGCCAGCTCGACCGGGGGGATCTCGCCGCGCCCCTCGACGGCGCCCTGCGGGGCCTCTCGGTCGCGGTGCCGTTGCTGGCTGTCGCGACGATCGCCCTGCGTCTCTAGGCCGGTCGTCGAGGCTTCGGCAGCCGTCGATCGCCCGCAGGGCGGCCTTTCAGCTCGGTACGACGTCGAGCTGGCGCAGCTCCTGCTCGTAGGAGACGGCATGCCGGCGCAGCTGCCCGCTCGGCTCGATCGTGTAGCTGCCCATCCGGGCGAGTGGGGGCGAGTAGGCGTGGATGGTCACGGCCGGCTCGATGCCCGCGTGGAGCACGCGGTGGATGTCGCTTGCTCCGAAGTCGAAGGCGGAGCCGGCGTTCGCGATGCGGGCGATCGGGGCGTCGACGGGGCGGCCGAGCACGAGTCGCTCCTCGCGAACGCTGCCGGCGACGACGGCGACCGCGCCGGCGGAGAGGTCGTGGTCATGAAAGCCGGTGTCGTGGTCGTGAGACCAGCAGATCAGCCAGACGTCGAGGTGCTCGTCGCGCAGCAGCTGCTTATAGGTCCGCTGCATCGGGTCGTGCTGGACATGCTCGGACCAGAGTGCGGGTCGCGCCGCGATCTGGGTTGCGACGGCGAGCAGCTGCTCGTTGCTCAGGTCGCGCCCGGTTGGCCGCGCGAGGCCCTCGATCGACTCGATCATGCGAGGTCTCCTTTCGGTCTCGGGTTCAGAAGGCGCTGGGGATTCGTGCTCAGCAGCGCCCGCCCGAGCGCGGCGCCCAACCGCGGCGCGCGGGCATCGACGACGGGACGGTCGGAGCCGAAGACGAGCTGCCCCGCGCCAACCGCGTCGAGCATCGCCCCGAGCATCCGGGGCCCATAGGAGGAGGTGTCGTAGAAGACCAGCGGGTCGGGGGCGACGGCCGCCGTGCCGCCGCGGGCGACGAAGCGCTCGAGCTGCAGGGGCGCGCCGCCGGCCAGCATCGCGAACAACACCCGCAGGCGTGGATGCGCGCGACGTCCGGCGTGCAGGAACGCGAACCATGCCGCCTGCATCTGGGCGACGTAGTCGGTCAGAGCGGGCCACCAGGGGGGCAGCGAGGCAGCGGTCCCCACCTGGCCGGAGCTTGCGACCGGACCAGGGTGGACGAACAGCGGCGCGTCCCGGAGCTCGAGCCGCGCAAGCAGCGGTCCGATGCGCTCGAGCGCGTCGGGATTGGCGAGGGCGCTCGCCGGCAGCGAGACGCCCACGCAGCCCCTCGCGATCGCGGCGTCCACCTCACCGGGGTCGGGTGCCTCCAGCTGCACCGCGCCCCAGCCGCCGAAGCCGGCCGGCAGCGCCTCGATGCCGAGGTGATGGGCCTCGAGCAGCGGCTGAGCCTCCTCCGCCGGGAGCGTCTCGATTCCGAGCGCGGTGGAGAGTGCCACCAGCGCTCGATCGATGTTTTCGCGTCGCAGCTCCACGCTTCGCAGCGCGACGTTCGTCGCATCGAACGAGAGGACGCTGTCGGGCTCCCCGGTCACGCGGAACGTCCAGCCGCCGCGCCGGCTGATCAGCGTCGGCGGCCTTCGGCGTCGTGCCAGCTCGGCGATCAGCGGCTCGGGAAGAAGGTGCTGATGGACGTCAACATTCTCCATTCTTGTCTAAGTTTATCAAGATTATCGACTTACTACCTCGAAACCCGCTACCAGACCCCGGGGATCAGGCGGCGGGTTTCGGCGGCGTAGGAGGCGTATTCGGAGCCGAGCGCGTCGATCAGGACGGGCTCCTCGACGCGGATGCGGATCAGCACCCCGATCAGCGGCAGCACGATCAACGCGACCAGGCCGAGCCAGGTCTCGAGCATCAGGCCCAGGCCGAGCAGGGCGACCAGCAGGCCGCTGTAGCTCGGGTGGCGCAGCAGGCGGTAGGGCCCGGTGCGGATCACCCGGTGGCCGGCCTGGATCGAGACCGTGACCTTGAAGAAACGGCCCAGGGTGAGGATGGCCCAGAAGCGCAGGGACAGGCCGGCGACGAAGAGGGACACCCCGACGACGACGGGGGCCCAGCCGCCGGCAAAGGCGGAGGCGTGCTGGGAGACCGCGACGAACGCGACTCCGACGCCGAGTCCGAGCGAGGCGGCGACCGCGACCAGACTCCACTCGAACCGGTTCACCCCGCCGCGGTTTCGGACGCGGAAAGCGACTTCGCCAAGCATCCAGACCCAGACGCTGACCATGACCAGAGCGTGGGCGGTGTGGTCGTGGAGGTAGAGCGGTTCGATCCGGCGATGCTAGAGCCGTGTGGTGTGAGCGCGCCGACTCCACATCCGCTCGGTCTGCCGCATCAGCGCCGGGTAGACGATCCAGTGCCGGAACGGGGCAATCAGCGCCATGTATCCCTTTCCGAGCCGGCCGCGTGGCTTGACGTAGACGGCCATCTGTCCCTGGTAGCGGCCCTCGCCCTGATCGACCCAGGCGAGGTGCATCGCACCGTGCACGGTCCGGTTCGAGAGCTCGGCGGCGAACTCGTCGTCGGTGCGGAAGAGGGGCTCGAAGGGCAGGGAGGCGAAGTGCAGCTCCGTCGCGGTGTCGCGCAGATCGTCCGGCAGGCGCTCGCGCAGCGAGGTTTCCCCCGTGCCCGGAATCGGCAGCTTGCCCGCGGCGCCGTCTCGACCGCCCTCGCTCGCGGTCGAGATCCTGCCGAGGTCGAACCAGCTGCCGAGGCGATCACGGAGGCGCCAGAGGACCCGGGTCGGCAGGGATTCCGCGTTGGCCGGGTCGGAGGTGGCCATCAGCTCGAGCAGGGTCTGGAAGTACTCGGCGCCGCCGCGGACGGGCAGGGCCCAGACGTCCTCGAGGGTGAAGTCGGGCGCGATTTCGCGGATTCGCCAGGGCCGAGATTCGTGCTCCGAGTTCGGAAGCTTGATGCCGTTCCCTTGATCCATACGAGGTCGTATGGATCGTAGAGAGGCCCTGCAGGCCCTGGCGGCAGGTGGACCGGGTGCCGTGCGGGTCGAGGGGCCGACGGACCGCGGTGAGGTAGGGGCTTTTGCGGCCTGCGCCGCGATTAAAATGGCGGCACCCGAGGCAGTCCCCCTCCACAAAAGGCGGTCCCGATGAAACGAGCAAGCTTCTCGAAGCACCTCTTCCTCCTCGCGCTCGCCGCTGCCGCGATCGTCGCCGCAGCGGTGCCGCTCGCCTCGGCCGCGAGCCCGGAGGCCGGCGCGGCCGCCACCCGGCCCTGCTCCACCTCGGGCCTCGTGATCTGGTCGAACAACGGAGCGGGCGGCGGCACCGCGGGCAGCGTCTACTACAAGCTCAGGTTCACCAACCTCTCCGGGCACGCCTGCACGCTCGCGGGCTATCCGCGGGTCTCGGCGGTCAACCTCGCCGGCAAGCGGCTCGGTGGCGCCGCCCAGCAGGAAGCCGGCCAACAGCCAAAGCTGGTGAAACTGGTGGCGGGGGCGACGGCGACCGCGCTCCTTCGAATCGTCGACCCCGGGGACTTCTCAGCGTCCGTCTGCCACGAGACGACCGCGGCCGGCCTGCGTGTCAGCCCTCCCGGCCAGAGCGCCTCGAAGCTGGTCCCGCTTCCCTTCCCCACCTGCTCTCGCGGCGGACAGGACACCCTGTCGGTGGGCGTGATCGAATAGGAGCGGACCGAGGACGCCGCCCCGCGAAGTGTGTCCGCGCCGCGGTCAAATTTCAGTCAAGCGCCCATCCGCCTTGCACTTGAAGCCAGCCCTGCGGTAGGCAGCGGCATAGCCGGCTTTGTGGGAGCAGTACTCACCTGGCTGAAGGCATTTGGTGCCACCGGGAGTTGAGGCGTTGACGCAGCTCGCCGTTGCGACCGGGCCTTGAGCGGATGCAACACCAGCGGTTGGAGCTCCAATACCAATGGCGCCCAAGGCGATGATCGCTCCGGTAGCCAGCAGCTTTCGAACGGACACCTTCATGGACTTCTCCCTTCATCGGCCACAGTGCGTGAAGAAATAGACCGTACCGAAATCGAACCCGCAAGAACCAAGATAATTACAGGTGCCGCACCTGAAGATATCGGTGCTACACTCGCCCAAATGCCGACCACCCGGCCCCGCTACACGCTCACCGACACCGGCGAGCTGACCGAGCTTTTAGACGAGGCCCAGCGCCGCTGGCCCGAGGTCCGCGATCGCAAGGAGCTGCTGCTGCGCCTCGCCGCCGCAGGGGGTGAGGCGATCGAGCACGAAGCGGCCGACCGGCGCGATGCCGTCGAGGAGACGGCCGGGGCGCTCAGCGGCGTCTACGAGCGCGGTGAGCTGGAGCGGTTGCGCGAGGACTGGCCGGCGTGATCGTCCTCGACGCGAGCGTCCTGATCGCTCAACTCGACGCTGGCGACTTCCATCATCCGCGGGCGAGGAGCCTGCTCGCGCAGAGCGGCATCGAGCCTCTCGGGTCGAGTGCGCTGACGCTTGCCGAGACGCTGGTGGCCCCCGCGCGCGCCGGTCGCCTCGAGGAGGCTCAAGCGGCTCTGGAGAGACTTGGGATCGAGGAGTTGGATCTGGGCGAAGACGCCCCAAGCCGTCTCGCTCGCCTTCGCGCCGACACTTCTCGCAAGCTGCCCGACTGCTGTGTCCTGCTTGTCGCCCAAGAGCACGACGGAGCCGTGGCCAGCTTCGACTCGGCACTGAGCGAAGCCGCTCGCAAGCTCGGGCTCAAGACGCTCGCCTAACGTGAGAAACGAAGGTGGCAACAGCGAGCCGCTTGCCTCTGCGGTCATCGAGTACCGCTGGTACGGCATCGGCTCGATGGCTTTCGGCCTCGTCGCGATTGCCGTCGAACCCCCGCTGCGAGCCCTGTTTCTGTTCACCTTCTTCGGGGTGTTCTCGGGATCTTTATGTATCTCTTCGTCGTCCGGCGCATGGCGCGCCGGGCCGTCGCCGAACCGACTCGGCTCAGCGACTGTGAGTGTGAGACCCGCGAGGCAACCTTGCGGCGAGCCGCTCGTATCCTCATCCTGCAAGGGCGGTGCGCTGCTGGCGACGAGTCGCTGGTTCAGACACTGGGAGGCAGAGAACTCCGCCTACCTGTTTCGCTCTCCTCACTACCGGTGGCGTCGCGACCGCCCAGATGGGCGCCGCGGCAGAGGGATCATGGATCCCCGCGACTTCTTCGCCGTCACCCGCTCGTAGGGTTCAGCTCTTCCTCAGGCGTGATCGTCCGCTGGATCTTGCGCGGGGTTCTGGTGGTGCCCGTCCACTGTGCGTCCTCCACGTTCCAGTAGCGCATCCGGTGTGGCTGGCTGCGATCGACGTACCAACCAGCCGGGCGATCCGCATCGGAGTAGGCCTCTGGATCCCAGGTCGTTTGGACGGTGCGTGGAGAAAGCGCGGCCGTGGATTCCGACGGGACCGCCGGTCCCGAAGACCGGGACTTCTTGATCTTGCGTGGGGTCCTGGTGGTGCCTGTCCAGGCAGCGTCCTCCACGTTCCAGTAGCGCATTCGCCAGGGAGCGCCCGGCTCGAGGTACCACCCGGCCGGGCGGTCAGAGTCGGCGTACTTGCTCGGGTCCCAGGTCGTCTGAACGCTCCGGTCGAGAACCAGATCCATCCGCGGGCGCCAGACGAAGGCTCGCGATGCTGGTGCGAGCAGACAGGCCAGGTTGACGATCGCGATGACGACGCTCCACCAATGCAGAGTCGCGAAGATCGCGAAGGCAGGAGTGGCCAATGCGCTGGCCATAGCGAACGACCAGACGATCCGGCTGCCTCGCAGCACCAGCACGGCGACGGCGACCGTGGACGCGATCGCGAATACGGTCGGCGCCAGAGGACTGGAGGCACTCAAGACAAGGACGAACGTCGTCCCGACCGACACCACGGCATATACCCGGAGTGGAAATGGCGCCTCCCTCACGGTACAAAAGTTATCGATTGGCGGTGGACTCTTCGTGATCGCCAAGCCGAGCATCCTGTCCCGGCTCGGACTCGGAGTCGGCTGGTCTATGGCTGACTTCTTGATTCAATTGCGGTCGTGAGGCGGGGGGCAAAGAGCTAGCTGGCGGCTTTGCCAGTGGCGACCGCGTTACTGGTTCCTGCGGGGGCGTCAGCCTGTCCCTGTCACGAATTCTGCGGGCAGGTCGTGGCCCATGGGAGCAGCCTGTATGGGGTGCCCTGGCGAATTACCGCGGCGACGCGTCATTCGGCGACCCTCGGAACCTCCACCGCGGAACTGAGTTTCTCGATCCACGCCTGCGGGGAATACAGCGAATCCGGCTACTCGGAGGGCTTTCGGCTTCCCTTCACCCGCGCGCCGTTCCTAACCGCGGGTACCGGAACCGACATCGACTCCTTCCCCGAGGGCGATCTGAGCGGCGTTACGAGCCGGGAGATCGCCTCCCTGAAGCTGAAGATGAGCGACGGCGGGACACTCAGCGTGCACCCCCGCTCGGCTCCCCATCGTCTTTGGAGGACCCTCCCGTGGCTGCGCGACCTCCGCTTCTTCGACGAGTACTTTCCCGCGGGTGTGAAGCCGCGGGAGGTCGTTGTCCTCGATCGCGCGGGTCGGGTCTTGGCGAGGTGCAGATCGAAGCGCGGATCGTTTACTTGGGCGGGGTGAACTGAGGGGAGACTCCGGCCGGTCACCCGCTCCCCCACCTCTCACCCCTCCGCATCCACCCGCCGCGCCGCCCGCAGGCCGCTTTCGAGCGCTCCCTCCATGTAGCCGCAGAAGTTCGCGGTGTGCTCGCCGGCGAGGTGGATGCGGCCGTAGGAGCGGCGCAGGGCGGTCCAGAAGTCGGCGACCTGGCCGGGGGCGAAGGCGCTGTAGGCGCCGCCGTTGAGGGGGCTGTTGGACCAGGGGATCGAGGCGGTGCGGCCCAGCAGGGCGGCGGAGCCGGGGTAGATCCGGTTCAGCTCGGCCGCCGTCGCCTCGATCCGTTCGCCGCTGGGCGCGGCGGCGGCGGCGAGGCCGGCGTCGCCCGAGGAGTAGGCCATCAGGATCCCCCGCCCGCCGGGCTGGCGGTCGGTCGCCTCCCAGGTGGTCGAGACGGGGAGGTCGGTGAAGGTGTCGCCGCTCCAGCCGCGCCGGTGCCAGAAGCGCCGGCCGTACTGGAGCGTGGTCTTGGTGATCGGCCCGTACTGCAGTTCGCGGATCGCGGCGGCGAGCGCATCGGGCAGCGCCGGCTCGAAGCGAACCCCGCGCAGGCCCGGCAGCGCCGCCGCGAGGATCACGTGGTCTCCCTCGAACTCGCCGCCGCCGGCGCTGACGCGGACCCCGCTCGCGGTGGACCTGACCCGGGTCACCCGCGCCCCCAGGCGCGGCGGCCGCGCCAGCCGGCGGGCGAACCCGCTCGCGATCTGATCGTTGCCGCCGTGGACGCGGAAGGCCTCGACGCCGGAGTCGGGGGTGTTCCAGGTCACCTTGTTCTCGATCAGCAGGAACAGCAGCGAGAGCTTCTCGGGCTCAATCGCGTAGTCGTCGCGGATTTCGCGATCGAGGATCTCGCGTGGGCGGCCGGCGATCCCGAGCCGGTCGCTGAAGTCGGCGACGGTGAGGCGGTCGTAGGACGCCCCCGCGGCGGCCGGGTCGGCGGGGTCGAGGTGGCGGCCGAGGCGCCAGGCCTGGTCGTAGAAGCGTTCGATCTCGGGGTGGGTCTCGGGGCCCGCGAAGCGCCGCAGCGGCTGCAGCCGGCCGCCGACGTAGGCGGCGTCTTCGTAGCGTTCCTCGCTGTGGCGGACGTCGTCCAGCCGCAGCCCGAAGCGCTTGGCGAAGCGGCGCATCTCGCGGTGGGTGGTGTCGATGTACTCGCCCCCCGCCTCGGCGACCTGGCCGCCGGCGAAGCCGCGCAGGGTGTGGCAGCGGCCGCCGAGCCGGTTGCGCGCCTCCAGCACGACGACCTGCCAGCCGCGGCGCTCCAGCTCCCAGGCCGCGCTCAGCCCGGCCAGCCCGGCGCCGACCACGATCACCCGCCCCCGGTGGGAGCCGCCGCGGGCGGCGATCCTCCTGTTGAGGCCGAGGTAGACGGCCGCGGCGCCGACCGCGCCGACGGTCAGCAGCTCGCGACGTCTGACCCGAGTCGACCCCGGGGCCGGCTCGGTATCCACCCGATCCAGGTCCGGCCTCAGCCGCCGGCCATCGCCGCCTGGGCCTCGGCCAGCTTCGCCCTTACCGTCTCGGCTCCCTCCTTGAGCTCGAGCAGCGGGCGCACCTCCCAGGTGACCAGCCCGAACAGGGGGTAATCGGCCATCAGGTCCAGGACCTCGCGATGGGAAGCGGCATTGGTGACGCTGAAGCCGCCGCCCTCCACGAACCCGAAGACGCAATCGAAGGTGCCGTTCTCGACCTTCCCCTCGAGCCAGGCGATCGCGGCGTCGAACTGCTCGGGCGTCGGCGGCAGCGGGCCGGGGGTGGCGCTGACGAGGTACTTCATCTCAACTCCTTCGCTTGGGGATGCCTGTCTGCCAGCAGTATCCCCCCGGACCGGCGCGGGTCAAGCGCTCACGCAGAGTGCGCCACGAGGCCGGGCTTAGCCCGCGCGCGCCTGTCGCCGCAGCAGCGCCCGCAGGGTCGAGCCGTGGCGGTAGCCGACCAGCGGCGCGATCTGGTCGTAGCTGAGGTCGGTGGTGCGGCGGAGGTGGTTGGCGCGCTCGGCGCGCAGGCGCTTGACCAGGTCGTGGGGGCTGAGGCCGGCGCGGGCGCGGCAGCGGCGCTCGAGGGTGCGGCGGGTGGTGCCGATCGCGGCGGCGGCGTCCCCGATCGTGAGCTCGGCGTCGAGGTGCTCGCGGGCCCAGTCCTCGAACTCGCTGACCAGGGTGTCGGCGGCGGCGAGGTGGCCGGCCGCGGCGCCGACGCTTAGCGCTGGGCGCTCGTCGATCAGCAGGAAGCGGGCGGCGGCGTCGGCCAGCCGCGGGCTGACCCGGGCGACGAGGTTGATGCCGAGGTCGATGTGGGCGAAGGCGGCGCCGGCGGTGGTGACCGGGCCGTCCTCGACGACCATCCGCGACATCTCCAGCTCGACCTGCGGGTAGAGCCGCCGGAACTCGGCGGTCAGCCACCAGCAGGTGGTCGCGGCGCGGCCGTCGAGCGCGCCGGCGTCGGCGAGCACGAAGGTGCCGGTGCAGGCGGCGGCGAGCGCGGGCGGGCCGTCGCCCCGGGCCAGCCGGTTGCGCAGGCGCCGGATCGGCGCGGAGGCAAGCGCCTCGGAGAGCGCCGCCGGCGTCGCCACGCCGAGGCCGGGGACAACCAGCAGGTCCAGCTCGGCCAGCGCGTCGTCCGCGCCGACGACTCGGTCCATCGCCAGGGTCAGCCCGGCCGCGGTCGTCACCTTCGCGGCGCTGCCGACAGTCAGCACCGCGATCGGATCGATCGCGGGATCGACCGTCGGCCGCAGCCGCTCCGCCGTGTGGAAGACGTCCAGCAGCGTGGTCAGGCCGGAGTCGAAGCAGCCGGGAACCACGGTGAGGGCGACGCGCATGTCGCAGACGGTAGCGGAGGCGTCGCATCTCATACCAACCGCCGGGCTAGCGTTCGACCCGTGAAGGTCGAGATGATCAGCGGTGGCTGGTTCACCGCCGCCGCCGGCATCTGGCGCCGCGACGACGACCTCGAGCGGCAGGTCCGCTTCCCGGTCCCGGCGTACGTGATCGAGACCGAGACGGAGAGGATCCTCGTCGACACCGGCCTGCACCCGGCCGCGGTCGCCGACCCCGGGCGCCACTACGGGGCGGCCGACGCCCTCGGCATGTTCGAGCTCGAGCAGGAGGCGGGCCTCGCCGAGCAGGTCGACCTGGCGACGATCACCAGGGTGGTGATGACGCATCTGCACTTCGACCACGCCGGCGGCCTGGCGCTGCTGCCGCCCGCGGTGCCGGTAGTCGTCCAGCGCCGCGAGTGGGAGGCCGGCCACGACGCCGCCGCGATCGCCAGGAACTTCTACCTGCCGCGCGACTACGGCGGCATCGAGGACCGGGTCGTGCTCGTCGACGGCGACCACGACCTGCTCGGCGACGGCTCGGTCGAGCTGCTCGCGACGCCTGGCCACACCCCCGGCCACCAGTCGGTCCAGGTCGGCGAGACGCTCGTCCTCGGCGGCGACGTCAGCCACTACGCCTCCGGCCTCGACGACCACCGCTTCCCGGTCTTCGCCGCCGACCACGCCGCCCAGGCGGCCTCGGCCGAACGCCTGCGGGCGCTGCGCGACGCCGGCGCCAGCGTCCGCCCCGGCCACGATCCCGCCGTGCTGGTCCCGGGCCCGGTGCCGCTGTAGGGCGTTCCCGCGGGCATAGCGCCGATGAGCGAGTGGACGCCGGGAGATCGCAGTCGCCGCCATGGCCTCGGCCGCGCCGGGCCCGGGCGGCGCCCCGATCCGGCAGACGATCGAGGTCCGCGAGGTGATGGGGCCGATCGAGCGCTGAGGAACCTGAATAGCGGCGCGTTGAACCAGTGCTGTGGCTGAGCCGGCTGCGAAACTGAGGCGTGCCCGTCCTCGCCCTGATCAGCGTCCCCGCCCACCTCGGCTACCTGGCGCTGGCGCTGCTGGTCGGAGTCGAGGCGATGGGAGTGCCGGTGCCGGGCGAGACGGCGCTGATCGCCGCCGGGCTGCTCGCCCACGATGGCCAGATGGAGATCGTCGCGGTGATCGCCGTCGCCGCGGCAGCGGCGATCGTCGGCGACAACGCCGGCTACCTGATCGGCCGCCACGGCGGCCGCCGGCTGCTGGAGGCGCCGGGCCCGCTCGAACGCCACCGGCTGCGGATCATCGAGGTCGGCGAACCCTTCTTCGACCGCCACGGCCCGAAGGCGGTCTTCCTCGGCCGCTGGGTGGCGGGGCTGCGGATCGCCTCCGCCTGGCTGGCCGGGATCACCCACATGCGCTGGCGCGTCTTCTTCTTCTGGAACATGCTCGGCGGCATCGCCTGGGCGACCTCGGTTGGCCTCGCCGCCTACCTGTTGGGGCCGGTCGCCAAGCGCATCCTCGAGGTCGGCGGCCTCGCCGCGGTGATCGCGGTCGCCGTCCTGATCGTCGCCTACGCCGGCTGGCGCTGGCGCCGCGTCCGCCGGCTGGAGGCGGCGCGGGGGGTCCAGGCACCGGTGACCAAGCCGTGAGAGCATCGGCGCTGGGATGAGCGACTTCCTGATCAAGCGCGACGACCTGCGCCGGTGCCGCGTCGCCGAGTCCGCGACGCCCGCGCTGGCCCCAGGCCAGGCGCTGCTGCGGGTCGACCGCTTCGGGATGACCGCCAACAACGTCACCTACGCGGTGATGGGCGAGGCGATGTCCTACTGGGACTTCTTCCCCGCCGCTGAGGAGGGCTGGGGCCGAGTGCCGGTCTGGGGCTTCGCCGAGGTCGAGCGCAGCGAGGCGGCGGCGGTCGCGCCGGGGACGCGGCTCTACGGCTACCTGCCGCCCTCCTCGCACCTGGTGGTGACGCCGGCCGAGGCCGACGAGCAGGGCTTCGTCGACGGCTCGCCGCAGCGGGCGGCGCTGCCCTCCGCCTACCACCGCTACCTGGCCAGCGACCACGACCCCTTCTACAGCGCCGACACCGAGGACGTCCAGCTGCTGCTGCGGCCGCTCTTCTTCACCTCCTTCCTGATCGACGACCAGCTCGACGACGAGGGGCTGGCGACACAGGGGCCGCTGTTGCTGTCGAGCGCCTCGAGCAAGACCGCGATCGCCGCCGCCTACCTGCTGGCGCAGCGGCCGGGGGTCGAGCTGATCGGTCTGACCTCGCCGGGCAACGTCGAGTTCGTCGCCGGCCTCGGGATCTACGACCGCTGCCTCCCCTACGGGGAGATCGGGACGCTCGCGCGGGGCCCCGCGACCTTCGTCGACTTCGCCGGCGACGGCGAGGTCCGCCGCGCCGTCCACTCCCGCTTCGGCGAGGAGCTGCTGCACAGCATGGCGGTCGGGGTCACCCACTGGGAGGAGCTCGGCGGCGGCGCCGGCGAGCTGCCGGGCCCGCCGCCGCGGCTCTTCTTCGCCCCCGACCGCGTCGTCAAGCGCTCGCGCGACTGGGGCCGGGCCGAGCTCGAGCAGCGGGTTGCCGGCGCCTGGCACCCGTTCTGCGAGTGGATCGGCGGCCGGCTCGAGGTCGTCCCCGGCGACGGCCTGGAGGCGGCGCGCAGTGCCTACCTCGAGGTGCTCGAGGGCCGCGTCGACCCCCGCCGCGCCCAGGTGATCTCGCTGGCTTGAGCCGCTCAGGCGGCCGCGTCGGGCAGCTCGGCCAGGCCCTTGGAGACGAGGTCGCGGACGTCGCAGCTGACCAGGCTGCGGCCGCTTTCCCGCGCCGCCGCGACGTAGGCGGCGTCGTAGACGCTGATCGCGTGCTCGTCGGCCAACTCGGCGGCGTGGGCGATCAGCGTCTGCGTCGAGTGAATGATCTCGCCTTCGTCTTCGATGTGAGCGAGAACTCGCAGTAGAGGCGCCACTTCCTCTGGCTTCGACCACCGGCGCACAGCGGTATTCGCCACCTCGTAACGGGCGAGGTCGATCGTGGCGAGCAGCAGCGATTCGTCCGCCAGCAGGGCGAGCGCCCCCTCACGGTTGCTGTCGTCGTAGTCGGATGCGGCGAGCACGACGCTGGCATCGAGGAGCAGTTCGCTCATGGGTCCGGCCGTCCCGCCTTGATCTGCTCGGCGGAATCGCCACCGTAGTGCCCCGAGGCTGCGCGCAGGATCTTCTCGATCTCCTTTGCGCCCTTCCGCCGGCGCCGCTGAAGCGCGTCCTCGGCGAAGCCGCGCAGCACGGCGCTGCGGCTGCTGCGGGTGCGGCGCGCCTCCGCGTCGACCTGTGCCAGCAGCTCATTGGGCATCGAAACCATCACCTTCGCCATGCCACTCAGTATACCCGGGTATACCAAGCTGTTCTCGTTCTTCACGGGCTTCCCGGGCTTCGATCAGCTCCAGTTCCGGGTCGGGGCGGCGAATCACACGGTCGAACAGCGGCCGGATCTCGTCCTCGGGGATCTCCTGGTAGGCCTCCTCTTCCTCGGCGTCCTCGCGGTAGAGGTCGCCGCGGTAGGAGAAGGCACGGCCGTCCTCGGTCAGGAACAGGTAGCGCCGCGTCCACCAGTGCTTGTAGGCGTGGAGGCTGATGCCGCCCCGCAGCTCCGCCTCGTACATCCACATGAACTCCTCGACGTAGACCCGGGCCAGCCGCAGCAGCGGCTCCCAGTTCGGGCTCACCCAGTTGACAGCCCTGCCGCGCTTCGGCCGCGGCTTGCGTTTCTTCGTCTCGGCCATGACGGGGATCGTGATCGCGAAGCTGTGACGGAACAAGACCTGGATATGCCAGTTGCGCGCCCGTTCGTGCGCGAAAGTCGCCCTTGCCCGGCCGCCCGGCGCGATGAGAGCATGCGGGGGTGAGCTTCCTCTCCCCCTCGCCGCCGCCGTTCGAGCTCGAGGGGTGGCGGGCGCAGCCGCACCTGGCGCGGCTGAAGCCGCTGGTCCAGGACTGGGGCGAGAACGGGTTCGGCTCGCCGACCGCGGTCTACCTCCTCTACGCCTTCAAGCTCGTCGTCTACGCGCTGGGCGCCCTCCTGGTCATCTCGCTGACGCCGGGGCTCGGCGGCCTCGGCAACCTCGGCGACTGGTGGTCGCAGCCGATCGTCTTCCAGAAGCTCGCGGTCTGGACGCTGCTGTGGGAGATCCTCGGCCTCGGCGCCGGCTCGATGCCGCTCAGCTTCCGCTTCCTGCCGCCGATCGGCGGCCCGCTCTACTGGCTGCGCCCCGGCACGGTGCGGCTGCCGCCCTGGCCCGACAGGGTGCCGCTGACGCGGGGGACGCGGCGCGGCGCAATCGACGTCGCCCTCTACGCGGGCGTGCTCGCCGCCGGGCTCTTCCTACTCTTCGCCGATCGCAGCGGCGGCGGGCTGCCCAAGGCCGGGATCGCGGTCCTGCTCGGCCTCCTCGCCCTGCTCGGCCTGCGCGACAAGGTCTCCTTCCTCGGCGCCCGGCCGGAGATCTACGCGACGATCCTCGCCGTCGGCCTCTTCCCGGTCGGCCAGTGGATCGTCGCCTGGCAGTTCGTCTTCCTCTTCATCTGGTGGGGCGCCGCCTCCTCGAAGCTGAACCGGCACTTCCCCTTCGTCGTCTCGGTGATGATCAGCAACGCGCCGCTGGTCGGCTCGAAGGCGCTCAAGCGCCGCCTCTGGCGCGACTACCCCGAGGACATGCGGCCCTCGCGGCTGGCCGCCGGCATCGCCCACTTCGGCACCGTGCAGGAGTTCGGCTGGCCGCTGCTGCTGATCAGCGTCGACAACGACGTCGTCCGCACGGTCGCGATCGTCGGCATGATCCTCTTCCACCTCAACATCACCTCGATGTTCCCGCTGGCGGTGCCGCTGGAGTGGAACCTGTTCATGATCTTCGGCATCCTCTTCCTCTTCGGCCACTACGGCGACGTGCCGCTCTCAACCCTGGGCGACCCGCTGCTGATCGCGATGCTCGCCCTGCTCTGCGTCGGCCTGCCGCTGCTCGGCAACCTGCGGCCCGAGAAGATCTCCTTCCTGCCCTCGATGCGCTACTACGCCGGCAACTGGGCGACGACGCAGTGGTTGTTCCGCCGCGGCAGCGGCGCCGAAGCGAAGCTCGACGAGCGGATCGAGAAGCCGGCGCGCCTGGTCGGCGAGCAGGTGGCGCGGGTCTACGACGATCCCGAGCTGGCCGAGTTCCTGCTCAACAAGGGGCTGGCCTTCCGCGCGATGCACTCGCACGGGCGGGCGCTGAACGCGCTGCTGCCGCACGCGGTCGACGACGTCGAGGCCTACGACGCCCGCGAGGGGGAGCTGATCTCCAACGTCGTCAACGGCTGGAACTTCGGCGACGGCCACTTCCACGGCCGCCAGCTGCTGGAGGCGGTGCAGGAGCGCTGCGGCTTCGCCCCCGGCGAGGTGCGGGTGATCGCGCTCGAGTCCGAGGCGGCGGGGAGCGGCCGCCAGCGCTACGCGATCTACGACGCCGCCGCCGGCCTGGTCGAGGAAGGCTCGGTCGCGGTCGCCGATATGGTCGAGCGCCAGCCCTGGCTGGAGGGATCGTTCGAGTTCCCGGTCGAGGTCTCACGCCGGGTCGCGGCAGCGCCCGCGGCCGCCGCCCCCGCATGAGCACCGCGACCGTCGTCGGCTCCGGCCCCAACGGGCTGGCCTGCGCGGTGGCGCTCGCCCGCGCCGGGGTCGAGGTGACCGTGCTGGAGGCGAACGAGACGATCGGCGGCGGCGTCCGCAGCGCCGAGCTGACCGTGCCCGGCCTCCTCCACGACGTCTGCTCCGCCTTTCACCCGATGGGCGCCGCCTCCCCCTACCTGCGCTCGCTCGGCCTCGAGGCGCACGGGCTGCAGTGGCGCTGGCCGGAGGTCGACCTCGCCCACCCGCTCGACGGCGGCGGCGCCGCGACGATGGTCCGCTCGCTGGAGCAGACGGCCGCCGGGCTCGGGCCGGACGGCGCCGCCTGGCGGCGGCTCTTCGCCGCGCCGGCCGCGCATTTCGACGCCTTGAACGAGGACCTGCTGCGCCCGGTCCTGCACCTGCCGCGCCATCCGCTCCGCCTCGCCCGCTTCGGGATCCCGGCGCTGGCGCCGGCCTCGCTGGTCGTCCGCGGCTGGCGCACGGCGGGCGCCCGGGCGCTGTTCGGCGGTGTCGCCGCCCACTCCTTCAGCCCGCTGACCAAGCCACTGAGCGCCTCGGTCGGGATGGCGCTGATCAGCGCCTGCCACAGCGGCGGATGGCCGGTCGCGGCCGGCGGCTCGCAGGCGATCGCCGACGCCCTCGCCGCCGACCTGCGGGCGCACGGGGGGCGGATCGAGACGGGGGTGCGGGTGCGCTCGCTGGCCGAGCTCGACGGCGCCGACGCCGTCGCCTTCGACCTGGCGCCGGGGGCGATCGCCGAGATCGCCGGCGAGCGGCTGCCGGCGCGGGTCGCCCGCGCCTACCGCCGCTACCGCCACGGGCCCGCCGCCTTCAAGGTCGACCTCGCGGTGCAGGGAGGGGTGCCCTGGACGGCGGCGGCCTGCCGCCGCGCCGGCACCGTTCACGCGATCGGCGGCTTCGAGGAGCTGGTCGCGGCCGAGCGCGAGGTCAACCGCGGGCGAATGCCGGCGCGGCCCTTCGTCCTCGTCGGCCAGCAGTACCTCGCCGACCCGGGCCGCTCGGCCGGCGACGTGCACCCGGTCTGGGCCTACGCGCACGTCCCCGGCAGCTGGGGCGGCGACGCCGAGCCGGCGATCCTCGACCAGATCGAACGCTTCGCCCCCGGCCTGCGCGAGCGGATCGTCGCCAGCGCGAGCCGCTCCCCAGCCGAACTCGAGGCCGGCAACGCCAACTACGTTGGCGGCGACATCGTCTGCGGCGCCAACACGCCGCTGCGGACCCTGATCCGCCCCCGGCTCGCGCTCGATCCCTACCGCACCGGCGCCCCCGGCCTCTTCATCTGCTCGGCCGCGACCCCGCCCGGCGGCGGCGTCCACGGCATGGGCGGCTTCAACGCCGCCCAGTCGGCGCTGCGCTACCTGCGGCGGACCTAGGCGAGCGGGACGATCAGCAGCATTCCCGCATGGCTGCGGGACATCCTTCGGCTAGCCTTTCGACATCGGCAAGAGGCTGGGCATAACGACGCTGGTCGCCATCGCCCTGGCGACTCAGGCGGGAGCCGCGTCAGCCGCCGCTCGCCCGGCGGTGCCCTGGCCCGGGACCGAATGCATCCCCGGCTCGCCCGGCGAAACCCGGACCAGCGCCACCTGCGGCGCCACTCTCCTCGACGGCCGCGCGATCGCGCCACCCGGCGCGCCGCCGCTCGTCAAGGCGGTGATCGCCGCCGCCAACCACATCGACGGCCGTCCCTATGTATGGGGCGGCGGCCACGCCAGCTTCTTCAGCAAGGGCTACGACTGTTCCGGCGCCGTCAGCTACGCCCTCCACGCCGCCGGCCTGCTGGACACGACGATGGTCTCTGGCGAGCTCGAACGCTGGGGCGACCCCGGCCCCGGCCGCTGGATCACCGTCTACGCCAACTACCGCCACGTCTACATGGTCGTCGCCGGCCTCCGCTTCGACACCCGCGACGACCTCCCCGGCGTCACCGGCCCCCGCTGGCACACCAGCCGGGTGAGCGGGCGGCACTTCGCGGCGCGGCACCCGGCTGGGCTCTGACTCGCAGTCGGAACCTAAAAGTGAGCACATGAAGGACTCACGGTGCTTCCTGCGTCGCGATGGCAGCGACCTTCCATCCACCGCCTTCCTTTTGCAGTGGAACCACATAGTCCTTGCCGCCAGCACCATGGTAGAAGGCGAAAGCGCGGCTGCCGTTTACCCGCAGGGCAGCGATGGGTTCGGTCATCGTATCTTCGAGGGTCGCCTCAGGGGCTTTCTTGGCCGCGGCTTCGAGGATCGCCGCACAGCTCTTTTCCGATCCTCCCTTCGCCGCCGTCTTTTCGAGCCCCTTGATCAGGCCAGCAGCGAGCGACCCGCACTGGCTCTCCCAGTCGCCGGCCGCCCTGGCTTGCAGGTTTTCTTCGAGGACCTCGGAGGCGGCTTCGCGTTCTTCGGCGCTCGCTTCCTTGCCGGCCTTGGCGAGCTTGCCGTTAGGACCCGACCCGGCGAATTCGGCGCTGGGTTCGCCCCTTTCCACGGCCGTCGAGGTGGCGCCTTCCGACCCGCCGCCGCAAGCGGACAAGGTCAGAACGCACGCAATCACAGCCAGGGCGGAGGCGACCGCCAACTGTCTTCCAAAGACTCTCTCGATCGGTTCAGTCACCGCGCTGCTCCTTCGGTCGATGGGCGGTCAACGCACCAACGTAAAAGACGCTCGCCGCGTCTCCACGGCGAGCGTCCGTACAGCTGCTGCTCAGGTGCGAAGAACTATTCGCTTTCCTTTACCGCTCCTGCGTTAGCGTCCTGGATTTTGCCTTCCAGGGTCGCCGAATTTGCACCGGATCCAGCGGGAACACCGAGGATCGAGTTGACGAGGGGATCGACGAGGACGGAGAAGATCCCTCCGCAACCGCTGGCCCCAGGTGCCGAGAACGTGTTATTCACCAGCTTTCCGCCACTGAAAGTGAGCAGGGTGAATTCTTCGTTGTGGGAGAAGGTCCCGGCGCTGCCTTTGAGGCTCCCGCTCGTTCCGCTCGTAAAATTGATCTGGACCGGGCTCGATTCGGAACCGATATAGCAGCTACTACCGAGAATCGAGTTTTCGAGATGGATTTTCGCCGGCAGCCCGAGCGCGGTGCCTTTTTCGAGCAGCAGGTTTTCGGTGCTCAGGCTGATGTTGGTCAGGCCTTTGGTCGGGCCGGTCAATTCGACCGTCGCGGTGACGCCGGTGAGGCCTTTGTTGATCTTTTCGTTGAACCAATTCTGGAGGAATTTCGGCCACCAGGTCGGCGCCGTAATGCCAAGCAGCCCGCCGGGTACCGGCTGTGGGGTTTTTGAGAGCGTTTCGCCGTTCTCGGCACCGTAGAATTTGATTGCCGAACCGGTGCCTTCATAGCCGCCCTGCAGGGTGACCGGGTTCACGAGTGGAACGGTTTTTTTACCGACCGTGAACGCGCCGCCGTTGGAGACGGAGAGAACGCAATCGGTGATCGTCGCCCTGTTGAGGGGACATTCACCGAAATGTTCGAATTCGCCCGTGGGATGGTGTACTGACGCTAGAGCCATGGATGCGAACACCAGCGACACCAATGCCGCCGTTATGCCTCCCGTTATGAACTTCTTCATGGTTAACCTTTCATTTGGTTGGTAATTATCTGTGGGGGATACTGGGTGGGTGGCAAAACTTGAATGGTGGAACTCCGAAAGCGCGAAAGTCGGTAAGCAGGGATGGCGATCTGCTGTCTACCTTGAGCGCTTTGCCTTGCCGCAATCGTTGGCGATGGCGGGTTCGGTGTTGTGGGTACGGCCGTTCTGGGCGGTCAGGCGGATCGTGGCGCGGCGGGGTCGGGCACAGAGGTTGGTGCTGTTGACGAGCAGTCCCCTCTTGCCGCCGTAGAGACTGAGGGTGAACTTGGTCACGGGGGCGTCGGGAATCGTTTCGAAGGTGGTGCGTATGCGAGAGTTTTCGCCGTGGACGACCGCATCGACGTGGCCGACCAGAATGATTTCGAACTGTCCCTTGAGGTCGACGACGATGTCTGGAAGTTGCCTTTCGCCTCCGTTGGAACGGAAGTAGACGGGCCCTTCCAGCGGCCTGTCAAGCAGCGGCGAAACCGCTCGCGCGGTTCCCAGCACGGAGTTGCGTGGACACTGATTGGCGTTGAACTGCACCCTCGTGCAGGGGTTGTTGATGTGGTTTTGGTCAATGAACTCCGAGGACGGCAAGGTCACCGCCACGCGGCCGGCGTTGGCATTGCCGGCCTGGGGGGTGAGGACTGACTTCAGCGCCGGGTGATCGGAGCGCTTGGTTCCCCCCTCGAGGCTCAGCGCCAGCCTGGGCTTGAAACCGAGAGCGGCGCAGGCGCCGACTTGGAAGCGCTGAGAGAAGGACGAGACCTGCCCCAGGGTCGAGGTCGCCGAGCCGAGAACCGCCATCGCGCCGCAATCAGTCGGATTCAGAGTGAACTGCGGCCGGTCCATGTTCAGAGAAACCGAGCGGACATCGAGTGGGATTCCGGCGAGCATCGGGGGGATCGGGTCGCTGATCGCATGGATCTGGGCGGTTTCGGGATTGACGTAAAGGGCGGTGCGCACGACGACGACGCCGAGGTCGAAGGGCCCGGCAATAGCCGGGGTGACGATCGCCAGACTCAATGGTGCGCCCTTGTAAGGGCCAGCAAGATAGGCCTTGCCCTGCACGTAGATTGGTTGCGTGCCGGCCCCCGCGCCGACGTTGACCACGCCGACCTGGGAGGCAGGCGGGCAGGAGGGGGAGGACAGCTCCAAAGCGCCTTCGCCTTCGCGGCTGCGCGCGGCCGCCGCGGCGATCTGGGCGTCGGAGCAGGAGGGGATGCCGGCGAGCTTGCCGACCAGGCCCTCGGGCAAGGTCGTGGAGACCGAGCCGAACTGCTGGGAACCGTCTTCGCGGCTGAGCTTGAAGACGAAGGGCGAGTAGGTGCCGGCGAGCGGAGTGAGGGTGCCGGCTTCGAGGCTGGGGTGATTTGGCAGCTGGGCTTCGCTGGAGGCGCAGGCATCGCCGCCGGCTCCTGAGCTGACCTTGAAGGGAGCGGTCCGTTCCACGGGCGTGCCCGGCGCGGAGAAGGGATAGAGCTTTGCCCGGGTGACGTACTTGCCGCAGGTCGCCGGGGTGATCAGCGGTGCCCGCGGGCCTTCGCGCAGATCGAGTTCGAAGGAGGAGTAGGGCAGCGGCGGCAGGCCGTCGAAGGTGGTGGTGAGCTGGCCGCTCGAGGGGTCGACACTGACCTTCCCCGCCTGCTTGATCAGGACCCCATGCTCCGGCGCGCGGGCGATGATGTAGAGGGCGAGGAGGGAGCCGAAGGGGTTTTCGTGGGGGGCGGCAAGGTAGACGGAGCCTTCGATCGCTTCTTCCAGGAGCGGCGTACTGGCGATCAGGGTGCCGAGCTTCGAGGACTCCGGGCAGCCCGCCGATTCGGCGCTGGCCGATTGGAACTGAGCGGGGGTGCAGGCGCCAAGGCCGGCCGCTGCGGCGGGATTGGCGGTGATCCCCGCCGGCAGCGCGACTTCAGTTTTCACCGGCTCGGTTTCAACGACGATTCCTTCCGGGTTCAGGAGGCCTGGGTTCAGGAGGCCTTCGTTGGGAAGCTTCAGTTCAAAGTCAAGGCCGCTGGAACTACCCGCCGCGGTGGTGGTGGGAGTGGCGAAGACAGAGGGGGAAAAAGGGACCGATTCGCAGCCCGAGAGTGGCGTAGGGTGAGCGCCGGCGTCAAGCGAGTATGCCGTTTCCCTGGTGAAGATCCCCGGTGCCAGTTTGGAGTCGACTTCGGCGGTGGTCTTGAGCGGTTCGACGCAGGTCGCCGGCAGCGTGAGGAAAGGCAAGCGGGGAGCGTCGGTCGATACCGGCGGGCCGCTGCCCTCGGCGGCGAGAAGACCGCGTTGGGCGTCGTGGCTGGGATCGGCGGGAATGCCCCAGACCGTCTCCGAGACCGAGGTCACTTCTTCGGGGATGCTGTTGGTGGAGACGAGGACGCCGTAGCCGCCAGCGGCACTCACCGAGGCGTTCTGCAGGGCGTTCAGACCGCCGGCGCTGAAACCGAGCTGAGCGGCTGCGCCCGGCGGAGGCACGAGGTTGTAGAGGGCGCCGAGAGCCAGGCCGAGGCCGGGGATGTTGACCTGGACGATGCCGATCTGGGTGGAGGGCGAGCAGTGCGGGGTCGTCCCCTCGAAGTCCTGGCGGCTGCACTGCGGCACCGCGATCGGATTGCCGACCAAGCCTGGCGGCAGGTTGACGAGCACATCTCGCAGTTCGCCACCTTCGGTGTGGCCTGCTGCTTCGTTGAGTTTGAAGCTGACGGTGTAGGAGTACGGGTGGGAGGAAGCCTGGGCGTCGAGGGTGCCGTCTTCATTTTGCGCCTTGGTGGTGAAGCTGCCGGGCACGATGCCGAATTCCGCCCGGGCAGCCGCGGGCAGGGCGAGGAGCGCCGCGATGGCGGCGATGGCGGCGAGCGAGCGGGGGGTCCTCACCTTGCACCTCCGCGGTTGCCATCAACTCGGGCGTGGCGTCGCTTGTGGCGCCTGTGCTTCTTCTGGCGCTGGTGGTGAGTCTTCTTGACGCACTTGCCGTTCTTTTTGACCTTGCCCTGCTTGCACCCGCGAGTCGGCGTGAGGTTGCCCGGCCCTTCGATGTGACTCGACCCCGGCGTCGATTCAGCCGGTGCCGTCACCGCCGGCTGACAGGCTTCGCCGCGGCATTCGCCAGCCGCGATTTCTTCTTCGGCCGCGATGCCGCCGAATTCGCGGGCGTCGTAGAGGTCGATCAACCCGTCGCGATCCTTTGGCGCCAGCCGTTCACGGGTGGTGAAGAAGACGTTTGCGCCCGTTTCGTCCATCGCGAGGAAGTTGGCGTCGTTGGTGCCGACACCGGTCGAGATCAGCGAGACACAGCCGGAGGCACGTTCGCAGCTGCCAACCCCTTCCGGCTCGAACTCATAGACGTCTTCGACCCCGTGGTTGGTGTCGAGCGGGGAGAGGGTGTCTGAGCTGTCGAAGTAGAGGCGGCCGGAGTCGGTCAGATAGCGCGGCTGGGGCAGCCATTCTTCGGCTTCGGCGATCCGCCGCAACGCCGAGCGGCCGATCGGCGCTTCGCCGGTGGGGTTGCAGGAGGCGCAGCGCAGCTGGTTGGTGGCGGAGTCATAGAGGAAGACCTCGCCGCAGGGAGCGCTTCTGAATTCTTCCAGCGAGTTGAGTTCACAGGCGGGGCCGACGTTGTTGTAGCCGGTCAGCGGCGCTCTGGAGAGGAAAGTGAGCCAGTTGCCGTTCGGACTGGCCTCGGCGGTGCGCTCAGCAGGGTCAGAAGCCCAGTCGACGGGCTTTTCTTCCTTCCCGCCATTGACGTTGTCCTGCGGCAGCAAGGTGGCGATGAAGTGCAGCGCGCCTTCTTCTGAGACGTAGAGATTGTCTTTGCCGACCTGCGCTTTGGCGCCCTGATCGTTTTCTTCTTCCCCGGTGAGCTTGGCGGTGTCGACGAAGTAGATGTGGGAGAGATCTTCGCTCTGGCCAGCGATGCCCTGAAAGCCGCCCTGGCCCTGGGTGAGGTCTTCGCAGGCTTCGGTGGCGAGGGTGTAGAGGCAGCCGTCTGAGAACAGGATCCTGGAGCCATCGGCCGAGGCGGCGAGGAATTCGGCACCGTGGTTGATCGCCACAGTGGCTTCGCCGTTCTCACGTACGTATAGCTGTCCCCCAGAACTCCAAAAGACCCGCGAGCCATTCGTGGAGATCGCGTGGGAGTCGGGACTAGCCGAGCTGAAGGCGGCGCCGGTGGCGACCGCGCCGTTGCCTGGCAGCACGTTGACCAGCTTGAGCTGACCGCCCTCCCATTCATAGAGATCTTTTTCGGGGGCGGGGTCGGGAGGTTCGGGGGCAAACGGCGTCGCTTTGGTCAGCGCATCGTTGGCGGCGAAGAACTGGCGCGAGAAATCAGCCGAGTGGCCAGCGTAGCTGAGCTTGAAGGTTTCCACGCTGCTGTTAGGCGGTTTGGATTTCAACAGCGGGGTGAGTGCCGCTGGATCGCCGCTCGCTTGGGTATAGAGGTTCGGGTAGCCTGACGGGGCTTCGGGATTGAGCGTGGGGCTGCCCTGACCTTGATAAAGCAGGCCCTCGCTCAGACCCGCAACGAAGGCGAGGTGTCCCTGAGGCGACTCTTTGCCCTGCAAGGCGGGGCTGAGCACGATGGTCTGCCACCCTGACTCAGTGCGCTTGGAGAGGTACTCGTTGAAGACGGCGGAGCCTTCGCTCGCCGAGAAAGGAAAGCCCTCGTAGACCACCCCATTTCCGTCGGGTGCACTCTGCATCGGGAAGCGGCCACCGAAGCTGAAGGCGCCGCCGGGGGGCTTGCATTCCGAGCCGCAGCTACCTAGGCCCGGTTCGGCGGGAAAGACCTCGCCGCCATTCTTCTGAGGCGGAGAGACCAACTCATAGGCACGGTGGTCCGGGGGTCCCGACGCCGCGGCTGAGAAAGTGCGAAAGGCCGCGGCTTCACCGATGGTCACGCATGGTTCACTGCCCACTCCTTCACCTTCGCATTCACTGCTGGCAACAACACGAAAACGGAATTCGGTGCCAGGAGGAAGATCGGAGATCTCCGCCGCGGCGACCCCTTTCGAGCCGCCAGCGATTTCGCCGCCACCAATCGGGGCTTCTTTGGCACCAGCGAATCGGCTCGCTGGTTCGTTTGCTTCAAATGCCGCCTCGCTCAGGTACTGAAAGGTAAAGCGAGTGCTGAAACCTCGAGGGTCGATTTCGGCGCGCAGGGTGCTCGAGGTGGTGCCGGTGTTGGCGACCGACTCCGATTCGACGCTCGGGGAGAGCTGTTCGGCTGGAGCGAAGATGTCGCCGGATCCTTTCAGGGGCGGCGTGAGTCCGAAATGGTTTTCGCCATCGGCACCGTAGAGGACACCGGGCGGGCGGGCGGCAGGCGGATGCAGTGAACTCCAAGTCAGAGCCGGGTTGACGGTCAGCGCCAGCATTTCGTTCGTAGTAGGCGTGACCGTGATGGGTTCTTCTTGGACCATCTTGAAGTGACCCGTTTCGGTGTCACATGGACCGAGGCGGTGGACTTTCTTCTTCGCGAAGTAGAAGACTTCTCCCGTTGCGGGATTTACCGTCAATGCCTGCAGGCCCCCCCCGGGAACGGTGTAGGTGCAGATCGGGCTGGTCGGTGAAGCCAGCGAGTACTCCTTGATCGATTCTTCTCCCCCGCCGTAGAGGTGGCCGGCATTATCAAGGGAAATCCTGATGAACCTGTTCACGCGCGGCCCAAGTCGGATGTCCTGGGCGGTGCAGTTAACGTAGTGTTCGTAGTCGCCAGGGTTCTGCGGCCGAAAGCACATCACCCTCGCTTCCCCCGGGGGGTTGACGATGTTGCCGTGGTCTTCGTCAGTGACGTAGACCTTGCCGGCTTCGTCAACCGCGATGGAACTGGTCGCCGCACCCATTTCGTGCATATTTTCTGGGCTTTCTTCAATCGATTCGGCCAGTCCGGGAAAAGGTGGGATGGCGACGGCAGTGCCGAAGCCTTCCCCGATCGGGGAACCGGTGGCGCTGAAGACTTCGATCAGGTTTTCGGACCGAGCGCCGGCTTCTCCGTTGAAAGTGTTGAAGACGTAGACGTTCCCGGTCGCCTGGTCCACCGCGATGCCCGCTGGATTTTGCAGCCCGCCCCAGGATTCCTTGAATTCGCCGGTTGAGGTGTAACGCAGTACGCGGTTGTTTCGGCCCACCGCATAGATACTGCCCGGGGGGACGCCCCCGGTGCCGTTGACGTTGGCGGCCATGCCGGTGGCTCTTTCGAGTTCGCCGCTTTGGCCGAAATTATCTTCTACCTGTTTGTAATTGGCAAGGGCCGGCGCGGCGAAGAGCACAGTGAGAGCCGCAACTGCGACGACAAAGCGTCCCCATGTCCTGCTTCTTCGCCGCCTCGATCTTGTCTGCTGTGGGTGTTTCATTGGGGAGGGCGACCCCTGCGCCCCCTCGCCCAGGAGCGGTGGCGAGGGGGCGCAGGGGAGATCAGGCCTACGGCGCGGTCACCGCCCAGCTGCCGCTGGCCAGGATGCGCGCGGGTGCCGACGGTTCGCCTTCGAACTGAACGCCGTCGAGCACCGCTCCGGACTTGCCGAAGGTTTCGAGGGTAGCGAGCCCAGCTTCGTGGACGTTGTTAATAAACCCTTGCACCAGTACCCGTTCTTCTTCGGCGGTGTAGACACAGAGCTTGCCCGCCGGGGCCGTCGGCGTTCCGACAGTCCCGGTGCAGCCACTAGTGCCGAATTCCTCGTTTTCGGTTTTCAGTTTGTTGAAGGCGAAGGCCGTTCCGACAGGGCCTTTTGCCGCCAGCGGGATCGGGAAGGAGATGGAGCCGACCTGCGTGGGGGACGTTTCGGCCGTCAGGGTGTCGAAGACGGACCAAGTTCCCGTCTCGGTCTTGCCGGTAGGGAGAGTGCCACCAGCAGGCCAGGGAGAACCGTTGCAGACGTGCTTCTTGGTGGCAGCTTCCCCTGCGACCTGAACGGTGGCGCCGCCTACTTCCGGGCATTCGCCGGTGTTGGGAGTGCTGGTCGCAGTGCCCACTTCAATGTTCTTGCCGGCATTGCCCTGTATTCCCTGTTCGCCTTTGGCGCCGGCCGAGCCCTGCGGACCGGTGGCGCCAGGCTTGCCAGCGTACTTCTTGGCGAGCTTTTCGACTTCCTTTTTCTGCGTGGCGTTGAGCTTGGTCGCGGCGTACGCGGTGCCACCTAAGGCAGCGATCAGGGCGATCACGGCGATGACCACGCCGACGGTGCCGAAGCGGTCGTGGAATCTGTGCAGCATCAGTCTCTTCTCCTTGTCATCGACCACTCGGTGTGACCCGAACGGCTTGGTTGGCGAAGGGTGAGGCGCTCGAAGCCGCGTTGAGGACCAGCACTACTTGCGGCGCCGTCTTATGATCTCTGACGACCGACTGCACTTCGAACTCACCTCCTCCCGACGGAATTCCCGTTGCTCGGACCCGGATTCCGCTCTGTCAGGTCCCTACACACTTTCCCTTTCACGGACCTCATGCCTTTCCCTTATATGCATTAGCCCGTACCGAAATCAGACTTAGTAGAGCACGCCAGGCAGCTGAAGTCAACAGCGGCCAAGGAGTGTGTGCAAGAACTGGATATATCGCGGAGCAGCGAGCACCGAGCCGGCGCGAGGACCGGCTCGGTGCTCTCTCATTCCTTTCAGCCGAGACTGGGCTGCTGTCCGGGCCGTGAAGGATCAGGCTAGGGAGTGGTTGTTGTCAACGACAACGGCTTGTAGGTGTCGCCTGGGATGCTTGTGTCCTTGCCCGAGATTGTCACCGTCCCGGCGAGGGTCGCCGGGTTGCCGCCCAAGGTCAGCGACTCGCTTTCGGGTGAGACCGACAGTGTCGCTCCTTTGGGGTTGGCGGTTACCGCGCCTTTGACGTTGTAGTTGGCGGCGATGCTGCAGGTGATGATGTGGATGACCGCGAAGGTCGTGCCTTCTTTGGGTTCGAACTTGATCCCTGTGGTTTTCGGGGTCGTGCCCGTGACTGATGTGAATTTGAGCGGATTCGTGGTCACCTTTCCGCCTTCGACCGCGCATGCCGGGCTCAGTAGCGGCTTCTTTACCGTGACGCCGGTGTATTCGAGCGTGACTTCGCCGCTGACGTCCATCGGTTCGGTGCCGTGGTCTGTGTTCTCGACGTAGGAACCTTCCTTGGCCGTCACACCGGTCGCTTCGAGTTCGACTTCAACCCCGGCCAGGGTCCCTTTCAGCACCTGGTTGGTCGTCTGCACGACCTGGAGGTCTGTTGTTGTTTCGGACGCGAAGGCTACGTGGCCATATGTCCCGCCCGTTTCTGCGTTCTCGCAGTCGGGATCGCTGAATCGCGTTCCCAGACCGCCCGTCCCTCCGTCCACGCATGTGTACGCTGTTGTGCCCGCGGCGGAAGCGCTCGCGGCCGAGAACGCGCTGAACGCCAGCGCACACAGCACCGTCAGGCCTATTACGGCTCTACGTCCGGTCATTTCGTTGATCTCCCTTGGTTGAAGGATGACGGCGGCGACTAGAACTCGTTCTCCGCTCCGTCATTCGACTTGTCTTCGCCTAGCCCGAGTGAGCCCGGCGAGGGCAGACTCCATCCAGCGTCGCAAACGGTCAAGTTTTTGCGTCCGATGTTTTCTATCTCTGAGGAGTCGCTACCTCGCCCTTGAGACCGTTTCTCTCGCCGCGGAAAAGCCTAGGGTTCGGTTGTTGTCAGCGCCAAGGGCCTATAGATGTCGCTCGGTATTTCCGAAGGTCGTGCCTTCTTTGGGTTCGAACTTGATCCCTGTGGTTTTCGGGGTCGTGCCCGTGACTGATGTGAATTTGAGCGGATTCGTGGTCACCTTTCCGCCTTCGACCGCGCATGCCGGGCTCAGTAGCGGCTTCTTTACCGTGACGCCGGTGTATTCGAGCGTGACTTCGCCGCTGACGTCCATCGGTTCGGTGCCGTGGTCTGTGTTCTCGACGTAGGAACCTTCCTTGGCCGTCACACCGGTCGCTTCGAGTTCGACTTCAACCCCGGCCAGGGTCCCTTTCAGCACCTGGTTGGTCGTCTGCACGACCTGGAGGTCTGTTGTTGTTTCGGACGCGAAGGCTACGTGGCCATATGTCCCGCCCTTTTCTGCGTTCTCGCATGTGTACGCTGTTGTGCCCGCTTTGTCTTCTATCTCCGCGCCCCAGTCTTTCCCCTCTTGAGCCCTCCCTCCAGCCGCTCGATCCGGAGGGTTTCGATCGCCGCCGATGCGCCGATGACGGGAGAGAGGACGACGTAGGCGAGCAGTGGGGCGATCAGGGGGAGCTGGCGCGCGGCGCCTGCGGCGATGTCGGCCTGGGCGATGCGCCAGGCCGCGGCGGCAGACGCTTCCGCGGCGAGGTCGCCCGGGAGCAGGTCGCAAACGGTCAAGCGGCGGAGCTGGGCCGCGCCCTGAGTGATCATCCGCTCGCGGCGCAACAGCCCCTCCCGGCCCGGGGCGAGGACTTCGATGAAGGCGAGATGGGCGAGTCTCTGGTTGCGGGCCGCCTGTGCGCAGAGCGCCAGCATGGTCCGTTGGACGCGCTGCTCCCAGCCCCCTGCGCCAGCGGCCCAACCCGCCGCCTTCGCTGCCGCCGAGTGCGCAAGCGCCTCGATCGCCGCCAGGAAGCACTCGGTGGCATTGTCAAAGCAGGCATCGAAGCTGCGACGGGACACTCCTGCCTCCTGCCTGATCGTCGGCACCGTCAGGCTCGCGAATCCCTCCGCCCCAGCGAGCTTCGCGACGGCAGCGAGCATGCGCTCGAGCTCACCCTGGCGCACGCTGCGAGAGGGCCGCGCGCCCTTCCTCCGGGGAAGCCGCGTCGCCTCATGACCCAACCCGAGGGCAGGGCCCGAGCGGAGCGGGTCTGGGGGACCGACCATTCGCCCGGCGTGCAGGGAGAGCGCCCAGTCGCCCAGCGGCTCGGCCAGCGCGGGCAGCTCATCAGCCCGCTCTGTGAGCAGTGTCGTCGTAGCGACCCGCGTGATTCCAGCGGCGGTGCCGACGACGAGGCGATTCGATAGCTCGCCGCCACTGGGGGCCGCGGCGAGCCGCTCGGCGAGGAGCCGCTCAAGGTCCTCTGTGAAGAGCTCCGCCCGGCTTCGAGCGCCAGCCCCGCCGGCGAAGACCTCGACGAGCAGGAGCCCGGTCGCCTTCGGCTCGGCGGCGAGGTCCGCCATCAGCGAGCGCAGCGTCATCCTGACGCCCTCCTCCCAGTCGTTCCATGGCCCACGCCGGTTCGCCGCTCTACGCAGAAAGCGCCGCGCAACGGAATCGACGCTCGAGGCGAGGCACTCCTGCGCGTTGGCGAAGTGGCCATAGAAGGTGCGAGTCGAGACGCCCGCCAGGCGTGAGAGGCCACGGACGGTGACCCGGTCGACGCCACGGTCGGCGACAAGCTCGACCATTGCGCCGTGCAGCCGGGCCCGCTGGTTGGCGAGAACCTGGGCTGTGGGTCGCCCCGGTCCCGGCTTTAGCTTCCTGAATAGTGGCGGCCGGCTCTCGGAGCATTGCGGAGCCGCCTGTCGCTTCAGCGAAGTTTTCGACGTCGGGCGGCTCATGAGCAGTTGAGTCTCATCGAGTTAAATGGCGTTTGTTTCCCTGACTGGTCTCCCGCTTCCGCGGGTGCTAGTTGACATCGATATATGATTTATTACTCTTGATCATAAAGATGAGGTCAAGTGGGATGCTTCAAGAGAGAGTCGCCTTCGTCACCCTCGGCCCAGCCGGGACCTGCCATGAGCGGGCGGTCGAGGAATACGCTGCCTTCCAGGGGGTCGAGGACTACGGGATCGAGTTCATCACCGACTTCTTCGACGGCCTGGAGCTGATCCGCGGCCGCGAGGACGCCTTCCTCGTCCAGTGCAGCGCCCACCCGCTGGTCCACGAGATCACCGAGAAATACTGGACCGAGGTCTTCGTCGTCGACACCTTCATCTACCCGACCAAGCACCTGGTCCTGCTGAGCCGGCGCGAGGTCGAGCGGCCGCGCTCGATCGGGATCGTGCCGGCGACCAAGGGCTACGTCGACCTCTCCGCCTGGGAGGAGGTGATCGACGTCGCCTCGAAGCCGATCGTCGCCGCGGGCCTGCTGCGCGGCGACTACGACTCCGGTCTGACCCACATGGAGCACGTCGAGGAGCACGCCGACGAGCTCCGGCTCGACCTCGACATCGGCGAAATCGACACCACCTGGGTCGTCTACGGGACCGGCAAGCGCTTCCGCGGCGAGCTGATCGGAATCCCCTCGGCGGAGCTGTTCCGCGGCGCCGGCGCCCTCGCCCCCTGACCGCCTCGCCCTACTTCTTCTGCTCGAGCTGCGCCCGCTCGGCGCGGCGGTGGCGCAGGACCAGCGGCCCCGCGTAGCCGATCAAGGCGCCGAGCAGAGCGGCGATCAGGATGACGACGATCAGCGGCGCGCTGAGGTTGACGAAGAGGACTTCGACCCGCACCTGCTGCGAGTTCTGCAGGGCGACGACGACGACCAGGGCGATCAGGGCGCCGACCAGCCAGGCGCGCCAGTTGACCTCTTGCTTCTCCCGCTTCACCGCGCCTAGACGTTCGCGGCCGCCGGCACCCGGTCGGCCCAGGGACTCGCCGCTTCGAGCTGGGCGCCGAGCCGCAGCAGGCCCGCCTCGTCGAAGGGGCCGCCGGTCAGCATCACTCCCACCGGCAGGCCCTCGGCCGTCCACTGCAGCGGCAGCGAGATCGCCGGCTGGCCGGTGACGTTGCTGAAGGCGGTGAAGGAGACCGAGGCGACGACGTCGAGGACCGGCTGCTCGGGCGCCGCGTGCTGGGCGGCGAGGATCTCGCCGGCGACGGGCGGCAGGATCGCCGAGGTCGGCGTCAGCAGGACGTCGAAGTCATGGCCCCAGCGCCCGAGCTCGCGCCGCGAGAGCCGCTCCAAACCCTGCACGGCGGCGACGTAGTCGTAGGCGCTGAGCTGCTTGGTCGCCACCTCGTGGCCGTGCTGGATGTGCGGCTCGGTCTTCGCCCAATCGATGCCCTCGTAGTCGGCGAGACCGGCCTGGGTCATCACGATGAAGGGCGGGATCAGCTCCTCGGAGACGGTCGGCACCTCGACCTCGACGACCTCGTGGCCAAGCTGCTCGAGCAGCGCCGCCGCCTCGCGGGCGGCGTGGACGCAGGCCGGGTCGGTGGGGATGCCGAGCGGCGCCTCGGCCATCAGGCCGACCCGCAGCTTCCCGACCTCGGCGCCGATCTCCCGCGCGAACGGGCGCACCGGCGGCAGCGCGTTGTTCCAGGCGAGGAAGTCGGGGCCGGCGGTGACGTCGAGGACCGCGGCCGTATCGGCGACGGTGCGGGCGACGACCCCCTCCACCACCCCGCCCATCCAGCTCTGGAAGCGGCGCGGCACCCGGGCGCGGCTCGACTTCAGCCCGACCAGGCCGCAGTAGGCGGCGGGGATGCGGATCGAGCCGCCGCCGTCGTTGGCGTGGGCGATCGGGAACATGCCGCCGGCAACCGCGGCGGCGGCACCGCCGGAGGAGCCGCCCGGCGAGCGCTCGGGATCCCAGGGGTTGCGGCTGGCGCCGTAGCGGCTGTTCTCGGCCACGGTCAGCGGCCCGAACTCGGGCGTGTTGGTGCGGCCGCAGGGGACGAAGCCGGCGGCGAGCAGCGACTCGACGACCAGCTCGCCCTCCTCGCTCGGTCCCTCGGGGGCGCCGTGGGAGCCGTAGGTGACCGGCCAGCCGGCGACCGCGGTCAGGTCCTTGATCGGGATCGGCACGCCGAGGAAGGGCGCCTGCTCGCCGGCGGCGATCCGCGCGTCGGCCGTCGCGGCGGCGGCGCGGGCGCCCTCGTCGTCGCGCCAGATCACCGCGTTCAGCTCCGGGTTGCGGGCGTCGACGGCGGCGAGGCAGGCGTCGAGCAGCTCGACGGCGGAGAGTTCGCGGGCGCGCAGGGCGGCGGCGAGGTCGAGCGCGGAGGCGGAGGGGCCGAGCTGGCTCACCGGCCAAACCATAGTCGGCGCGGCCCGACCGGACCTTCGCTGGCGCCGCTGAGACTCAGGCGGCCGGCCAGCGACCGGGGTCGCGGGCGCCGTCGCCGCCCTCGGGCTTGCTGCCACCGACCGCGATCAGCTCGAGGCCCTCGGGGCCGGCCTCGAAACCGCGGACGACCTCGGGGGCGACCCGGACCACGTCCCACTGGCGCAGCTCGACCACGTCGTCGTCGAGCTTGATCCGGCCCGAGCCGGCGACGACGACGTAGGCCTCCTCCTGCACCTCGTGGTGGTGGCCGTCGACCGAGGTGAAGCCGGGGGCGAAGCGCTCGTGGGTGATGCCGAGCTCGCTGGAGTCGAGGTATTTGCGCGAGAAGCGGATCTCGCGCTGGGCATCGTCCGCCGCGAGGTCATCGATCTCCATCAGGTTTTTGACCGAGTAGCGGGACATCGCGTGTCAGTCTAGGAGGTCACGGTGTGTGGGCAGTCCAACGAGGAGGGTGAGATGTCGATTTCCGAGTACGAGGCCCAGCAGATCGCGGCTGCCAACACCGCCGGCAGGACGCCGGTCGTCTTCATCCACGGCCTCTGGCTGCTGCCGAGCAGTTGGGACCGCTGGTCGCGGTTCTTCGAAGAGGCGGGCTACGTCGCGCTCAGTCCCGGCTGGCCGGACGATCCGCAGACGGTCGAGGAGGCCAACGCCAACCCCGAGGTGATGGCGAAGAAGACCGTGGGCGAGGTCGCCGACCACTTCCAGGAGGCGATCGAAGGGCTCGAGCGCAAGCCGGCCGTGATCGGCCACTCATTCGGTGGCCTGCTGGCCCAGATCATCGCCGGCCGCGGCCTCTCGGCGGTCTCGGTGGCGATCGACCCGGCGCCGTTCCGCGGCGTCCTGCCGCTGCCGATCTCGGCCCTGAAGTCGTCCAGTCCGGTGCTCGGCAATCCCGCCAACCGCAACCGCGCGGTGCCGCTGACCTACGAGCAGTTCCGCTACGGCTTCGCCAACGCGGTCAGCGAGGACGAGGCCAAGCAGCTCTACAACGAGTTCGCCGTGCCGGCCCCCGGGGCGCCGCTGTTCCAGGCGGCGACGGCCAACCTCAACCCCTGGACCGAGGCCAAGGTCAACAGCAAGAACCCCGAGCGCGGGCCGCTGCTGATCGTCTCCGGCGAGCAGGACCACACCGTGCCCTGGACGATCGCCAACGCCTCGTTCAAGAAACAGAAGCGCAACGAGGAGAGCGTGACCGAGATCGTCGAGATCCCGGACCGCGGCCACGCGTTGACGATCGACAGCGGCTGGCGCGAGGTCGCCCAGACCGCGCTCGACTTCGTCAAGCGGTTCACCTAGCCGCCGCGCGGCGGCGGCGGTCCGGCTCAGCCGAGGTGGACGACCGCGCGCCGGGTGAGACGGTCCGCCCTCACGGCAGCGTCGTCCTCGTCTGCGAGCTGACCTGGGTGGCGATCAGGCTGCCGTATTCGACGAAGGCACTGCCGTTGGCCGTCGCCTTCTTGCAGCTGACCGAGGCGGTGCCGGGAGTGGCGAAGGTATGGGTCAGCTGCAGGGGCAGGGTCATGTTCATCACAGCCGCCGTGCCGACAATGTAGATGCCGGCCTTGGCGGAGTCGGTGCCGGCGGAGAGCGTGCATTCGACGACCGCCGGGTTGGTGTCGGTGTGGTTGTTGAAGACGACCTCGGCGCTGAGCACGTAGGCGCCGGCGGACAGCGCCTCTTCCATCACCGGCGTCACCGCCGTGGTGACGTCGATTTCGTGCGGCTGGTTGGTGCGATCGACCTCGAAGGCCGGACCGGCTGGGATCGCCGGACCCGATGGCCCCGCTGGTCCAGTGGGCCCGGTTGCCCCAACGGGCCCGCGCAGCGTCGCGCGGGCGGCGGCGCTGAGCTTGGCGGGGGTGACGGCCTTGTTCTTGATCTGCTTCGTGCCGACGCTGTTCTTCGGCAGCTTCAGCGCCGCGTAGGCGCCACCGCCGAGCAACAGGAACAGGCAGAGCGTGGCGATGACGCCACTGTAGGTAGGCCGGAAGCGCAATCGCCGCCGAATCACGGGTCCAAGCCTACCCTGGCAGCGCGGCGAAATCGATCCCGGCGGGGGGCTCGACCCGGTCGGGGTGCAGCAGGTGGGCAAGCAGCTCGGTGCCGTCGATCAGGCGCGGGCCCGGGCGCGAGTAGGTCGAGGCGGCGTCGACGGCGAAGACGTGGGCGGCGCCGAGCGCCTCGAGCCGCTCGCGGTGCGCCGTAGCCTGCGCCAGCGAGTCCTCGAGGTACCAGCCGCAGGGCATCGCCACGACCAGGTCGGGGTCGAGGCCGGCCAGCGCCTCCCAGGAGACCTCGGGCGACTTGGCGCCGGCGCGGCCGGCGACGTCCTCGCCGCCGGCGAGCTCGATCATCTCCGGGATCCAGTGGCCGCCGAGGAACGGAGGGTCGAGCCACTCGAGGGCGATCGTCCGCGGCCGGTCGGCGCCGGCGACCGCGGCGCCGACCGTGGCCAGGCGCGCCTCCAGCTTGCCGCGCAGCGACCGCGCCGCGGCCTCCTCACCGGTCGCCACGCCGAGCCCAGTCACGTCCGCCAGCACCTCGCCGAGCGTGCTCGGGTCCTGCTGGACCACCCGCGGCCGCGACGGCAGCCGCGCCGCGACCGCGACCACGTCCTCGTAGGAGACGGCGCAGACCTCGCAGACCGCCTGAGTGACGATCAGGTCCGGTGCCAGCTCGGCCAGCAGCTCCTCGTCGAGGCTGTAGAGCGCCCGCCCCGAGCCGACGATCTCCTTCACCGCGGCGTCGATCGCGCCGGCGTCGAGGCCCGCGGGCAGGACCGTCGCGGTGAGGCGGGGAAGCTCGGTGGCGGCCGGCGGGAAGTCGCACTCGTGGGTGACGCCGACGACGCTCTCCCCCAAGCCGAGCGCGAACAGCATCTCGGTGGCCGATGGCACGAGGCTCGCGATCCGCATCGGCCCAAATTACGCCACCGTCGGCGAACTTGATTTACCTACTAAATATTGGGTACAGTCAATGGCAGCCTCATGCGCCGCACCGTCCTATTCCTGATCGCCGTCAGCATCGCTGCCTGTACGACCGATGCCGGCGCCGCGGCCGCGCAGCAGCTGCCGGTGATCTACAACGGCGCCCTCGGCTACGCCCACGCCAGCCCCAGCGCCAGCCCGCCCGGGGCCAACGACTGGTCGTGCAAACCGAGCGCCGCCCACCCGCGGCCGGTGGTCCTCGTCCACGGCACCTTCGCCGACATGTCCGATAGCTGGCAGGCGCTCTCGCCGCTGCTGCACAACCATGGTTACTGCGTCTTCGCCCTCAACTACGGCGCCCACGGTGGCAGCGAAGCGCTCGGCGTCTACGCCGTCGGCGAGATCGCCGAATCGGCGGCGCAGCTGTCTGGCTTCGTCGACCGCGTCCTCGCCGCCACCGGCGCCGCCAAGGTCGACCTGGTCGGCCACTCGCAGGGCGGGATGATGCCGCGCTACTACCTGAAGGACCTCGGCGGCGCGGCCAAGGTACGAACCCTGGTCGGGCTGGCGCCGTCCAACCACGGCACCACGCTGAACGGCCTCTTCACCCTCGGCTCCCACTTCCCCGGCGCCAACTCGCTCTTCGGCAACTGCCCGGCCTGCGACGAGCAGGAAGCCGGCTCCGCCTTCCTGACCGAGCTCAACGCTGGCGGCGAGACCGTGCCCGGCGTCGACTACACCGTGATCGAGTCGCGCTACGACGAGGTCGTCACCCCCTACACCTCGGCCTTCCTCTCCGGCCCCGACGTGACCAACGTCCTGCTCCAGAGCCAGTGCCCACTCGACCTCGGCGAGCACCTCTCGATGCCCTACGACCACATCGCCGACGCCGACGTCCTCACCGCGCTCGACCCCTCCCACCCGGTCCACCCGGCCTGCACCCCGGTGGCACCGGTGGTCGGCGGCTGAGGCGACTTTCTGACGCATAGCGACAGAAAGTCGCCTCACGATCTAGAGCTCGATCGCCGAGCCGATCGTCACCGTGCGCTCGGCCGGCAGCTGGAAGTAGTCGACCGGGCTGGCGGCGTTGCGGGCCATCGCCACGAAGAGGTGCTTGCGCCAGCCGCGCATGCCGGGGGCGGCGCCCGGTTTGATCGTCACCTGGGAGAGGAAGTAGACGGCGCCCTCGACGTCGACCTCGCACTCCAGCCCCTTCTCCGCCGCCAGCGCCAGCAGCCGCGGCACGTCGGGCGAGTCCTGGAAGCCGTAGCGCGCGGTCAGGTGGCTGATGCCGTCGTCCTCGTAGCCGAGGTCGTCGACGACGAGCCGCTCGGCCTCCGCCACGTAGGGCGCTTTGGTCGTCTCGATCGAGATGATCACCACCGCCTCGTGGACGACGCCGGTGTGCTCGGCCCCCGTGCGCAACGCCAGCGGCGTCGTTTCGCGACGGGCGTTGAGGTAGACGGCCGTGCCCGGCGTCCGCACCACCGGCGGCTCCATCGCCCGCAGCTCCTCGACGAAGCTGCGCAGAGAGCCCTCCTCCTCGACCCGAGCGCTGTTGACCCGATCCGCCCCGCGCCGCCAGGTGCTGAGCACGGCGAACATCGCGACCCCAACCGAGAGCGGGAACCAGCCGCCGTGCGCGGCCTTGGTCAGGTTGGCGCCGAGGAAGGCGAAGTCGACGGTGAAGAAGACGGCGGCACCGAGCGCGACCAGCCAGCCCGGTTTGCGCCAGAGCGTCCGCACCACGACCAGGAACAGCAGCGTGTCGACGGTGATCGTGCCGGTGACGGCGATGCCGTAGGCGGAGGCGAGCCGGGTCGAGGACTCGAAGCCGAGCACCAGCGCCACCACGGCGATGAGCAGCACCCAGTTGACCGCCGGCACGTAGACCTGGCCGATCTCGCTGGCCGAGGTGTGGCGGATCGTCAGCCGCGGCAGGAAGCCGAGCTGGACCGCCTGGCGACTGACCGAGAAGGCGCCGGAGATCACCGCCTGCGAGGCGATCACGGTGGCGACGGTCGCCAGCACCACCATCGGCACCCGGCCCCAGTGCGGGATCAGCAGCAGAAAGGGGTTGTCGATCGCGCTCGGGCTGGCGAGGACCAGCGAGCCCTGGCCCATGTAGTTGAGGGTCAGGGCCGGGAAGACGACGAGGAACCAGGCGCGGCTGATCGGCCGTCGCCCGAAGTGGCCCATGTCGGCGTAGAGCGCCTCGGCGCCGGTCAGGGTGAGGACGATCGCCCCCAGCGAGATGAAGGCGACGCCGAAGTGGTTGCCGAAGAACTGGACCCCGTAGCTGGGCGAGAGCGCCTTCAGGATCGCCGGGTGGGCGACGACGCGGCGCAGCCCGGCGGCGGCGAGGATCGCGAACCAGGCGAGCATCACCGGGCCGAAGACGCGGCCGACCGCGTGGGTGCCGAAGCGCTGGATCGCGAAGAGGCCGGCGAGGATGACGATCGTGATCGGGATCACCAGCGATTCCAGGCTCGGCGTCACCACCTTCACGCCTTCGACCGCCGAGAGCACCGAGATCGCCGGGGTGATGATCCCGTCGCCGTAGAAGAGGGCGACGCCGAAGAGGCCGAGCCCGATCAGCAGCGCCCGCACCCGCGGCCGCCGCAGCGGCGCGTCCTCGACCTTGGCGATCAGCGCCAGGATGCCGCCCTCGCCGTCGTTGTCGGCGCGCATGATCAGCAGCACGAACTCGATCGAGACGATCAGGGTGATCGACCAGAAGACGAGCGAGATCACCCCGTAGACGTCGCTTTCGGTCGGCTTCACCGCCTGGTGGTCGGCGGAGAAGACGGTCTGCAGCGCGTAGAGGGGGCTGGTGCCGATGTCGCCGAAGACGACGCCGAGGGCGCCGAGGGCGAGCGCCGCCAGGCCGAGCTGGCGACGGGAGGGCCGGGAGGCCGGCGTGGAGGAGGGCGCGGCCGGAGCCATCGGGGCGCCATTCTCACAGCCGCGACGGCGCGCGAGTCAGCTGCGCTGCCAGGCCAGCGGCCGCTCCAGCCGAGCGGCCTCGCGCTTGAGCTGCAGCATGCTCTCGTCGGCGGAGTGCATCAGGGTCTCGAAGTCCTCGCCGTCCTCGGGGAAGACGGCCCAGCCGATCGAGGCGCTGGGAGTGGGGGCACGCGAGCCCGGATCGTGGACGCCGACCGCGGTGCGGATCGCTTCGGCCATCCGCCGCACGCCCTCGCCGTGGGCGCCGGGGGCGATCACCGCGAACTCGTCGCCGCCGATCCGGGCCAGGGTGTCGGTCGAGCGCAGGATCGAGCCGACCCGGGTGGCGGCCTGGCAGAGGACGGCGTCGCCGATCTGGTGGCCGTGGTGGTCGTTGACGCCCTTGAAGTCGTCGAGGTCGAGGATCATCAGCGCCAGCGGGCTGCGGTCGGCGTCGCGGCGCCCGCCGCGCGGCCCTGCCCGGGCGTCGAGCTCACGGTGCAGGATCGCGTCGAAGGCGCGGCGGTTGGCGACCCCGGTCAGGGCGTCGCGGTTGGCGATCTCGCGCTGGCGCGCCTCGGCCTCGACCAGGCGCTGTTTCAGCCCCACCATCACCCAGGTCGCGGCGAGGAAGGCGGCGGCGAGGGCAAGGTAGCGCGAGGGGTAGGCGTTGGCGGTCGCGTGCGGGTCGTAGAGCAGCGGCGCCCCGGCGGCGAGGATCAGCTCGACCGCGAGCGGCCAGGCCCAGCGCGGCGGGAAGAAGAAGGCGGCGTAGAGCAGCGAGCAGACCAGGAACGGCTCGACGTAGCTGAGCGAGCCGCCGGTCAAGTACATCGCCAGCGCCACCACCGGGATCGTCACCACCATGCCGATCGCCAGCGCGTTCATCGAGGCGTCCTGCCAGGGGATCAGGCCGGTGACGCTGGCGACTCCATAGGCAAGCACGAGGACGCCGAGGGCGAGGCACCAGCCGATGCCGACGTGGGAGGCGCCGGGGAGAAAGGTGGCGCCGGCGGTGGCCAGGGCGGCGACGATCCACATCCAGCCGGAGATCCGGCCCATCCGCGCCTGCTCGCCAGAGCCATCGGCGAAGACGCCGATCGACCGCGAGCTGTTGGGCATATGGGTGGACACGCTGATCGTTAGATCGGCGCCCGCGGCGAAGTTGTTAAGCGCTTGAAACCTCGCTGGCCAAACGAGGACCACTCCTGGGCGGCTCTGCTACTCAGTAGTGGGCGTTCAGCCGGCCTCGGAGTAGGCTGGCTCGCGCTCGGGGGGAGCCGGCTCGGGCGCGGCCTGGGGCGCGCCCGCCGGCGCCGGGTCGCGCAGGACCAGCACCGCGATCGCCACCGCGACGGCGGCGAGCCCGGCCCCGATCAGGTAGGCGAGGTGGTAGCCCGAGGTCAGGGCCGAGAGCCGGCCGGCGCCGCCGTCGAGCAGGTGCTGGGTGCGCTCGCTGGAGAGCGTCGCCAGCAGCGCCAGCCCGATCGCGCCCCCGACCTGCATGCTGGTGTTGACCAGGCCCGAGGCGAGGCCGGAGTCGCTCGGGGTGGCGCCCGACATCGCCAGCGTCATGATCGCCGGGAAGGAGGAGCCCATGCCGACGGCGATCAGCAGGAAGGGCGGCAGCAGGTCGGTCAGGTAGCTGCCGTTGACCGGGGTGCGGGCGAAGAGCAGCAGCGCCAGGACGGTCATGCAGACGCCGGGGATCAGCGTCCGCCTCGGGCCGAAGCGCATGATCAGCTTTTCCGAGAAGCCGAGCGAGAGCGTCCCCATCACCAGCGTCGTCGGCAGGAAGGCGAGGCCGACCTCGAGCGCGTCGTAGTGGAGCACCCGCTGCAGGTAGAGGGCGCCGAGGAAGAACATCCCGAACATGCCGGCGACCAGCAGCGCCTGCAGCACGTTGGCGCCGGCGACGTTGCGGGAGCGGAACAGCCGCAGCGGCATCAGCGGGTTGGCGATCCGGGTCTGGCGGACGATGAAGGCGACGAGCAGGATCGCCGAGACGGCGCTGAGCCCGAGCGTGCGGGGGTCGACCCAGCCCCAGTCGACGATCCGCAGGATCGTGAAGACGCCGAGCATCAGCGAGCCCGTGATCAGGGCGGCGCCGGGGAAGTCGGCGCCGTGGTGCAGGCCCAGCCCCTCGCGGTCCTCGACCAGCCGCAGCGCCAGGAAGGCGGTGAGGATCCCGATCGGCAGGTTGATCAGGAAGATCCAGTGCCAGCTGACCGCCTGGGTGAGGACGCCGCCGAGCAGCAGCCCGATCGAGCCGCCGGCGGAGGCGACGAAGCCGTAGACGCCGATCGCTTTCGCCTGGTGGGCCGGCTCCGGGAACATCGTCACGATCATCCCCAGGATCACCGCCGAGGCCATGGCGCCGCCGATGCCCTGGACGAAGCGGGCGCCGACCAGCATCCCCTGGCTCTGCGAGGCGGCGCAGAGCAGCGAGGCGGTGGTGAAGATCGCCAGGCCAAGCAGGAAGATCCGCCGCTGGCCGAGCAGGTCGCCGATCCGCCCCGCCAGCAGCAGCAGGCCGCCGAAGGGGATCATGTAGGCGTTGACGACCCAGGCCAGGTTGCTCTGGGAGAAGCCGAGGTCGTCCTGGATCGTCGGCAGGGCGACGTTGACGATCGTCGCGTCGAGGACGATCATCAGCATCCCCGCGCAGAGGACGTAGAGGGCCAGCCAGCGGGTGCGGTCGTCGTGTTGCTCGGAGGCGATCATGTGCTCGAAGTGGCGGACGGGCGAGGGTACTGGGTCGGGCATCTCGGCCATCGATCGCTCCCTGAACACTTGCTGGGGTCATAGCCACAGCAAGTGTTCAACGTGGCGGATCGCAGCGGGCCTATGATCGGCGCGATGGTCGCGATCCGCATCCAGGCGCAGGGAGGAAGCTGATGCGGGCCGTCGTCCAGCACTCCTTCGGCGGCCCCGAGGTGCTGGCGCTGGAGGAGGTGGCGGCGCCGGCGCCGATCCCGACCGAGGTCCAGGTCCGGGTCCACGCCGCCGGGGTCAACCCGGTTGACTTCAAGACCCGCGCCGGCCAGGGCATGGCGGCGGTGTTGGGCGAGCCGCCGCTGCGGATCGGCTGGGACGTCTCCGGCGTCGTCACCGCGCTCGGCCGCGGCGTCACCCGCTTCCGGGTCGGCGACGAGGTCTTCGGGATGCCCTGGTTCCCGCGCCAGGCCGGCGCCTACGCCGAGTACGTGACCGCCCCCTCGCGCCACTTCGCCGCCAAGCCGCACGCGCTCTCCCACACCGAGGCGGCGGCGCTGCCGCTGGCCGGGCTGACCGCCTGGCAGATCGTCGTCGACACGATCCAGCTGCAGGAGGGCGACGACCTGCTGGTCCACGGCGGCGCCGGCGGGGTCGGCCACCTCGCCGTGCAGATCGCCCGCGCCCGCGGCGCCAACGTCGTCGCCACCGCCCGCGCCGAGCAGGCCGGGTTCCTCGCCGGGCTCGGGGTGCAGCGGACGATCGACTACCGCGAGGAGCGCTTCGAGGAGCTCGTCTCCGACCTCGACGCGGCGATCGACTTCGCCGGCGCCGTCGGCGAGCGCACGCTGCCGGTGCTGCGCCCCGGCGGCATCCTCGTCTCCGTCCCCAGCGGCGTCCCAGACGAGCTGACGGCGGCGGCGAAGCGCGCCAACCGGCGCGCCTCCGGCTTCCTCGTCGAGCCCGACCCGGTCGGCCTCGCCGGCCTCTCCCACCTGGTCGAGGCGGGCCAGCTCGAGGTCCACGTCGAGCGGGTCTTCGAGCTCGAGGACGTCGCCGCCGCGCACCGCTGCGCCGAAGCGCACCACGGCGGCGGCAAGATCGTCCTCCGAATCGGGTAAGTCGGCGCGCCCGGGCCCAGCCCCCCCGGAATGGCCCGGGCGCGCGGGAGACGCCATGCGACTGCCGACGACGCAAGCGATCTCCATACGAACGTATGTTCGTGCATCGATCGGACGAAGTCAAGCCGCATCTTCGAGACGGTCGAGCACGCTGAGCACAGTTTGGGTATTTGCCCGCGTCTGGGCGGTGTTTCCATCTCGGTGCTTGAACTCCGCCTCCGCCTCCCTATCCCGCTGACGGAGATAGGCCATGGTCTCGGCGTGCTCCTCGCGGGTTTCCTCGCGCTGAGCCCTGATCAGTTCCAGCAGGCTGTCGCGGCGGCCAAGCATGGAACTTATTGTCTCAGGTCAAGTCGCACGCGCCAGCGCCACCAGCTCGTCCTCCAGTTCGGGGAGGCGGGCGGCTTCGCCGGCCATCACGCGCCTGCCGATCAGGGCGGCGATACCGGCGACCAGGATCCAGTCGGCGTGAGCAGGGCCCGAGGGCGCGGCGTCCGGATCGCGGGCGGCGCGCAAACGCGCGGCGAAGGCGCCGATAGCGGCGTCGCTGCGCTCGGCGCCGGCCGGCCCCAGCGCCAGGATCTCCACCGTCAGCAGCCGCGCCGTCGGCGGGTCGGCGGCGAGCAGGGCGAGGACGGTGTGGATCGCCGCCCGCACCTTCGCCTCCCCCTCCCCCGCGCAGGCGGCGTCAACCTCCTCCAGCAGCCGCCCCGCCAGCTCCCGGTGCGCCTCCAGCACGCACTCGCACTTGCCGGCGAAAAGCTTGTAGAAGGTGGCGGTGGAGACGCCAGCGAGGTGCGCCAGCTCGGCGACGGAGGTCTCCGCGTAGCCCCGCTCGGCACACGCCTCGGCCGCCGCGGCGACCAGCCGTTCACGCTGGTTGTGGGCGACCTCGGCCGGGGGGATCCCGTGCGCGCCAGGCGGCAACTGCCGAGCGTCGTTCCTCTCCATTTCCCCGACGTTACCGACAGTACCTACTGCCCCTGCGCCGTGACCGATACCGCCCCGACCGCTTCCCCCGCCGCGAACACCGCTTTGCCCTGAGCGAAGAGCTGGTTCAGCTGCGCCGCGGTGGCGGCCTGCAGCGCCAGCGAGGCGTTCGAGATGCCAACCGTGCGGGCAGTGGGATCGG